>Ga0214473_10000003_pt1:0-415000 | contig 468212 bp, 422 predicted proteins | sample RVTome_7_FD_203509 | JGI IMG/M metagenome (GOLD analysis project Ga0214473, IMG submission 203509) | Soil microbial communities from uranium-contaminated site in the Upper Colorado River Basin, Wyoming, United States - RVT98D197 | ecosystem: Environmental > Terrestrial > Soil >...
GGGGGATCAACTCCCCGCCAGAATGAAACTCGAAAAGCCAACCGGCTCGATTTTTCTGAAAAAGTCTATTCCATCAGGTCGTTGCCTTGAGTGCGGATCGTTGTTTTTATTCTTGACCAGGGGGGGGATCAACTCCCCGCCAGAATGAAACTCGAAAAGCCAACCGGCTCGATTTTTCTGAAAAAGTCTATTCCATCAGGTCGTTGCCTTGAGTGCGGATCGTTGTTTTTATTCTTGACCAGGGGGGGGTCTTGGATGGGGGAGGAAATGATTTCCCCGGGGATACCCCCCCGGCCTTTTGCAGGGAGTTGGAGTCCCATTGGGGGACTATCCCCCCTATGGCCTCCCTCTGATTAGTTATTGACGGTTTCCGGCCATAGGATTGTATGGCCGCTCTCGTTTTCACCCGTCCTGAGCCACGCCAAGCCCTCGTTTTCATCGGCTATTTGCAACTTTTGGGGGGTTTGTGCGGGAGCCTTGAAAGATCCACGCCGAGGGATCGGCGCTCCTGGAGCCTCCTAAGCGGATACTATCAGATCCCCCCCCAGCCTTCCGGCATGGTGGAGCGGGGCCTTTGGGTGCTTTTCTGCGTCCAAGTCTATAATTTATAATATAATAAGTTGAATCTGGCAAGTAATAATGGCAGATAGTCAAAGCAACGGTGCATAAATTGGACAAAAACTGCGTGTTAAATCGTGCTTGGGAGATGAGTAACTACCCCATGCTCTTGAGTTCTGTTGGATTTTGGCCGTAGGGGGCGCTCAGGCGTGGGGGCTTTCCCAAGCCTCGCTCAAGGGCAGATCGCCTGTCCTGGGTTACGTGGCGTGTTCTGGCGGATATTTTCAGGCCAAGCAGCGTTGCGGGGTGATGGTCGGTTGCAGGAATGCCCGTTTTCCGCGTCTGTCATAGCCCAGGGAGCCTATTCCGGCGCGGATCTGTCTCTGGCAAGGGTGGAGTGGCGGGTCGGAGGTGATCGCCGGGGAATGCCCTGTTGCTGTGCAGGGGATTTTGGGGGAGTCAAAAAAGCAGACCGGCCTCAACAGCTCTGAGTCCGGTCTGGCGTCGGTGGCATTTGCAGGAGATTCGCCTTAGCATTTTCCTTCAACGCAAATCTGCGTGGGATTCAAGGCAATGATCTCCGGCGTCCCCCGACTTGGTGAATGATGTATCATCTTACGGCTTATCGGCTCCCAGGGCAAGGGCAAAGTCGTATTTTCCCCAACTGAGGGTTGATCCCCAAAGCCCACTCTGGCCCTTTGAGGTTTTTCTGATTTTCGTCTTGAATCTTTGCGGTAATGACCCTAAATTAGAGACGAGAGACCGGCTTCGGTTTCCCAAATCCGGCCTCTTTTTTCTGGCTCTCGTCAGCGCATTAATCGCGTGAAAGCGATTTTAGGGCGATTTCCCGCACAAACGCATCTGCCTTACAAGCAGGGGGTCGTTGGTTCGAATCCAATATCGCCCACGGAAATGCGGATTAGTTAATCTTATAAGGCCGGGGCGTGGTCCGGCTCATTTGATTAGCACCAATTTCGCCGTTTTTGAAAAGTGACTCTTCGAGCCTGAAGCGGGCTCGAGAGCATCGGCTATAAGGCGAAAGAAATATACTCCATTAGCCAATTCTCCGCCATCGTCATTCCTCCCGTCCCACGCCGCGGCCTGGAATCCCGCTGGTTGTTCATCGTTCACCAGAATGGCTACTTTTTCGCCCGAGATGCTGAAGATTTCGAGTTTCACGATGGAAGCGCAAGGCAACTCATAGCGAATCATGGTCTGGGGATTGCAGGGATTGGGATAATTCTGAGACAGATCATAGCGTTGGGGTAGACTGAACGTTGTCTTCCAGGCCTCGCCACCCGAATCGTTCTGCCGCACATTGGCCGCTGCTGGCGCTCCGTTTTGTTGATCCAATTTGAAGATGCTGGAGCCCGTCGAATAGTAAATATCATTCCCCTGGGATTCGTCCACCACAATGTCCGTAGCAGCCCCATAGATTTCCACGTCGTCGGCCAAAGGAGCGTCGAACCGCGTCCAGAGTCCGTCCACCCATTTAAATAGATAGAACCGATAGCCGAGATCGGATTCCGTTGTTTGCCCCCCCAGAGAGGCAAGGAGAACCGGACGTCCGCCCTCTTCGTAGCAGGCCACCCGGGTGGCCGCCGGCGAGCTCTTAAAGGCAATATCGTCAATAACGACTTCTTGATCCGTGTCCGCATAGAGCGAGTCAATCTGGTAGCTTTGAGTTTGCGAGTCGTAATAACGCCTCCACACCAGCCCCCGCTTCCAGTAGGTGGCGGCATCTGCCCCCAGATCGTTGAGAGTGGCGGTAGCCCAAAAGAGCAACACATGATCCTCGGCCTGGGGATCTTCCATTGCGGCCAGGCCATTCACCGTGTAGAAATGCTCCGCGTGCGGATCTTCCCACAAAACCGCTTTGCTCCAGCTTCCCTGAGCGCGGTGAATTCTCTCGATGCGTCCATCAAAACTGCTATTGTCGCCGGTATAGGCCACCGTGTTTCCCAGGCCAAGATAGAAGGTATCGGGAGAGATGGGGTGCGGGGCAAGATCTTCAATGGCAAGATTCTCATAATCGCGGCCGGTCAGTTCGTAAAGATCACTCCAGCTTGCGCCGTTGTGGCGACAGATCCAGTGAGAATTGCGTTGGTCCGTGGTGGGGGGCGACGGATCGTCTTCCGGGCCGAGAATGCCGGAAGTAAGATAAAGATAATGAGCATTTCCATAAACGGCATTCACCAGATTGCGCACCGTGACTTGGCGGCGGGCTCGCAAATCCCATTTGCCGGTAAAGGCAATTTCGCTGATGGCTTCAATGGGACTTATCGCGTATAGGCCGCCCAGATCATAGTCCTCTCCCTCTACCGTGATGTCCGGGCCAAATATCTCGCCGCCGGCACTGCATCCGAAAAGGGTGTATGTATCTTCGCCCAAAGCATGTCTGGCGAGGCATTCGATCCGGTGATCGAAAAAGGGATTGGTTTGCACGTTTTCCTCGGCTCCTGCCAGCGCTGCATAGCGGTAGTTTCCTCCAGAATAGGCGAATTTATACAGACCCGAGGACCAGCCGGGAACGTAAATGTCAGGATGGGAGCCGTTGGCGACCAATTTGAAGTCCGATCGGATGTCAATCGCTTTATAGCCGGCATTGAGCTGAGCGCAAATTGGATTCTCAATGTCATTCGTGTCGTAGACTAACTGCCAGACTCCTTGTTTGTGAGTTCCCATGAGAATACTCATGTCGAATCCGACCGGGACATGTCTGGGTTCCGGCAAAAAGGCGCGGTGGTCAAAGCACGTCAATCCATCACCGTTGACCAAACGACCGCGCCGAGTGCGCGTATCGTAGAAGTAGATTCCATATCGCCGGCCGGTGGCAATCCAGAGTGCATGATAGGTTTGTCCGGAAAGCGTATAAGGCATTCCCAGGGCGCGGCTCGGGGTATAAGCCGGGGGCACATTCAGCAGGCATTCAAAGCGAATTGGCGCGCCGCCCGGGAGGTCATCCGTGACGAAAACGCTGAAGTGCTCTCTGCCGATTTCTTCCCACTTTGCCAACACATAAGAATATAGGTCGGCACCGCTCCACCCTTGCGTAAAAGAGAGGGCCTCTCTAATATTCCAAGCCGTCGTCTCGTTGGCGACCGGGAGGACTTGGAAGCCGGGAGAGGACTGTACATAGCCGCCGCTGAATTTATAGAAGTCGCCATCCTCACGCTCGTTCCGATGGCTCAGAGTGTAGATGACGTTGGGATCTTCCCAGTCGCGCCAGAAATGTCCGAAGGAGCGGCCCGGAAAATCCGAATTGGCATCAACTCGATCAAAGCCCAGGCCGGTCCATTGATAAATCCCGGGTAACTGGCCGGGGAGCGCCTTTTCCAGAATGACAAAATACTGGTTTTCCGGATCGGGGGGATTTCCGTTCACGGGCCAATAAAACGCGACATCCAGAATTCTCGATCGCTTCCACGGATGGGGATAAGCGCCCACATGGGGCCGGCTCCATTCATCCCGAGAAATGGACGGGCCTGCCTCGTAGAAGCAGCCATCGAAGCCGCTGCCGGCGAGCAGATGCAGATCGGCGCCGAATTGTATGGCGTCCACACCCAGCATGCCCATTCCCGGCCAGATCTCCGTCCAATCCCCCCATCGTGAGCCATTCCAGGCGCATTGAAATAATGCGCCCTCCATGTTCGCCGACCAGATGGTATCCGCCAGGCGATTGCCATGAATGTCCGGCTCGCGATAGAGGTGCTGCAAATCCTCGCCGACGCCGCCCACCTCCAGCGGAAGTCGCATCCAGATATCCTGAGCCTGAGCCTGAAACGATGCCGTGCCAATAGCCATCCGAACAGGCAAATCCGCAAGGATCAGCAGAAGCAGCACAAATGTGCCTCCCCCTCCGCATCCCCAAGGGCGCGTCGCACTTTTTTTCTGGAGAAGAGTCTTTAGCTTTAGCATCTTTGCGCCTCTACCCTTCAACCCGAGCCTCCTTGCATAATTTAACATTTTCAAGTCAGGATTTCAACGGATATCGCAGCTATTCTTCAACCGCGGCCATATTCCAAATTAATTCATCTTGACGTTTTCTCCGTGCCGGAGCAGCATCAGGGGCAGTACCGATGTTGAAATCTATGCGCGGGGATATTCCTTGCAGGAAACCGCGAATTTGCTTATATTCGCAGCATAAAACGACAAGTCCGTTGCTCGCTCTGACGATTGGCAAGGACTGTTCGCGGGCAGCCCATCGCTGCTGCCCGTGCGCATCTCATCACAAGGCTGGATTGCAACCCATGGCAGATCCTATTCCAAAGAAACGCCACCCCAAAGGCCTGCCGGTCCTCTTCTTCACCGAGATGTGGGAGCGTTTCAGTTTCTATTGCATGCTCTCCATTCTCTCGCTCTACATGAAGGAGACGATCGAAAACGGCGGGCTGGGGTTTTCGATTTTCAAGACCGGGCAGATCTACGGCCTCTACATCGGCATCGTCTATTTCACGCCGCTGATCGGCGGGCTGATCGCCGACCGGCTCTTGGGCATCCGCAAGACCATCCTGATCGGGGGCCTCTTCATGATGGCCGGGCATTTTCTGCTGGCGTTTCGCCCGCTGCCGACCTTCTTCGCGGCGCTCTGCTGCCTGATCGTCGGCAACGGCTGCTTCAAGCCCAACATTTCGACCATGCTGGGCAACCTCTACCGCGACATGCCGGAGAAGAAGGACGACGCCTACAACATCTTCTACATGGGCATCAATCTGGGCGCGTTCATGTCGCCGCTGGTGGCGTCGTCGCTGCGCAATCTGCATCCGATTCACGGCTGGCACTACGCCTTCGCGGCGGCCGGCGTGGGGATGATCTTCTCGCTCATCATCTTCTCCCTCTTCCAAAAGCACGTCCGCGCCGGAGAGAATGTCACGCTGGAGCAATCGGCGGGGACGGAGATCGAACTGACTCCGCAGCAAGCCAAACGCCGCGTGCAGGCGCTCCTGGTCATCTTCGGCGTGGTGATCTTCTTCTGGCTGGCGTTTCATCAAAATGGACTGACGCTGAATTTCTGGGCGGAGCAGTCCACCGACATGACGCCGCTTGAGAACCTGACGGGTGCGCAGGTCAATCCGGAGGTGTTCCAGTCGGTTAATCCGCTCTTTATCCTGATGTTCACGCCGCTGGTGGTGGTCTTCTGGAATGCGATGCGCCGCAAGAAGCTCGAGCCTTCGACGGCATCGAAGCTGGGTTTTGGAATGCTCTTGACGGCAGGATCCTACCTGATCATGGCCTTCGCGGGACTGGCGGGCGGCGACACGGGCAAGGTCAGCATGAGCTGGCTGATCAACTCCTACGCCGTCATCACGCTGGGTGAATTGATGCTTTCGCCCATGGGATTGTCGTTAGTCTCCAAGCTGGCTCCCTGGAAGATTCGCGGCCTGATGATGGGCGGCTGGTTTGCGGCGACGGCGGTGGGAAATTATCTCTCGGGCCTGCTGGGCAGCTTCTGGGATCAAATGCCGCATAGCACGTTCTTCTTTATTCTGGTCGCCACGTCGCTCTTCGCGGCGGGGCTTCTGGGATTGCTCTTGAAATTCTTGAATCCGGTGATCAAGGAGGCGGAGGAGATGGCGAGGGAGGCGGCGAGGAAATAGAAGCCAGAAATCAGAAGGCAGAATTCGGAATAAATAATAGAATTTAAGGGCTATCGCACGGGCGATCCCGACTATTTAAAACACTGAGTGCACTCATGGAAGAGCCACGAAGAGACCAGCGCTGCAAGTACAAATGTGATAGCACGGGATGGAAATGCCCTAGACAAGCTCTGCCTGATTCTGGCGAAGGATTCTGCATTTGCCACGAGCAGCGGGATGATAAGGATGAGGCGCTGTTTCGAAAAGAGATTAAGGCAATAGTAGATAAAGCCGGAGAAGAGACCTGTAGTTTTGAAGGATTCTATTTCCCGGTCGCAATGGATTTTGAGAAGGTGTCTTTCCAGCATAATGTCTATTTTAATGAAGCCACTTTTAACAAAAATGTCTCATTTAATGAAGCCAAATTCCATGGGGAGTACATCTCTTTTTTCCGAGTGCGATTTGCCGGCAAAAATACTAGCTTTATGCTGGCGCAGTTTTCTGGGAATCGCACCAGCTTTGTTGAGGCACGATTTGCCAGTGAATATACCACGTTCCTGAACGCGCAGTTTTCGGGTGTGTATACCAGCTTTTGGAGCGCACAATTTACTGGTGAAGAGACTGGTTTTCGGATGGCACAATTTACTGGGGAAAAGGTCACCTTTTCGATGGCGCAATTTTCAGGAAACAAAATCGATTTTTCCTATGCACATTTTCAATATACTCTTGATCTTTATGCAACACGCTTTGAATGTGACGAAAATTTGCTTTCTGAATTAATATTGGGTAAATCAGCCAATTTGCTATTAAGCGGGACTATTTTTAGAGAAAGGAATATCAACGATCTCAGCAAATTAGATCTTTCAAAGTGTGTGCTTCGTGAATCTCATTTGGATTATTGCGATCTCAGTATGATTCAATTGAACTGGAATATACGCTTGCTAAATGAAACATTGAACACCGAAGATTATAGAGATCTTGGTGGCTATATGTGGGTGAGCGAGGAAAGGAAAGCTATACGTTATAATCAGGCGGCAGCATCCTACCGCATTCTGAAAATTAACTTTGATCGGCAAAAGGATCATAATAATGCTGCCATCTGCCATTACCGCGAATGGGAATGCAAACGCAAAACGCTTAATTGGCAGAATCCGAAAGAATTTCTGCCCTGGTTGTTCCACTTGCTTCTCAATATCTCATGCGGTTACGGCGAGAAACTCCAAAACGTGTTCGCCACTATTGCAACTCTTCTTATCGTGTACCCTTTTTTGTTCATTATTCCCGGATTCCAATTATGTCCAGGCGGCGAAGGACTTTCGCCTGTCGAGGGCATGAGCCGATGGTGGGGCGAATCCGCAATAACGCATTGGTGGTGGGGATTCAAACATACGCTGTTTAATTTCTTCCCCCTGTGGCGGCTGGATGACATCAAGGCCTGCACAGATCCCGCAAGACTGGCCACCGGTTTCATTGCCTTGGTGGGAGCGTTTATGATTGGTATGTTTATCTATGTATTTCGGCGGCGGTTGATGAGGTAAAAGCTTGTCGGGGTCGAGGCGACTCCGACTACAAAACAACCACTGGATTCCAGCTTTCGCTGGAATGACCTGTAGGGGCGTCCGCCGCGGCGGACTGTGCGCCCATCGAAAAACTGTAATCCCCCCTGCCCCCCTTTAGAAAAGGGGGGAACTTGGAAGTCCCCCTTTCGTAAAGGGGGATTTAGGGGGATTACTCATAACTCCAGATTCACTCTATGACCAAACCCAAACTCCCCCGCGTCTTCGGGCGCACGTTCTGGTGCTTGAACGGCATCGAGATGTTCGAGCGGCTGGCGTATTTCGGGGTGCGCTCGGTGGTGCCGGTGTACATCATGCAGGCGGACGATCCGGGCGGGCTGCACTTCACCGCCGCCATGAAGGGGACCATCTACGCCTGGTGGTTTATCTTTCAGTCGCTCCTCCCCACCTTCACCGGCGGCTTCGCCGACCGCTACGGCTACAAGAAGACGCTTTTCTTCTCCGTCACCATGAACATCATCGGCTATCTGCTGATGGCCAATCTGCGAACTTATTTCGGCTTTTTCGGCGGCATTTTGGTGCTGGCGTCGGGCACGGCCTTCTTCAAGCCCAGCCTGCAGGGGTCGCTGGCGCAGAATCTGACCAAGGATAACTCGTCGGTGGGCTGGGGGATTTTCTACTGGGTGGTGAATATCGGAGCGGTGATCGGGCCGTTCATGGCCACGGCGGTGCTGGGCGATCCGCACACTCAAGGCTCCTGGCGCTGGCTATTCACAGCGTCGGCGATGATTACGGCGCTGAACTACATCATGCTCTTCACCTTCAAGGATGTGCCGTCGGGAGCATCGAAAACGGAAAGCCCGTTGCAAGTTTTCGTGCGCACCATCAAGAATATCGTGGAGCCGAGACTGGTCACCTGGCTGCTGATCATGTCCTGCTTCTGGCTGATGATGTACCAGCTCTGGGATCTGCACCCGAATTTCATCGAAGACTGGGTGGACAGCACGGGCGTCAGCGCGGCTTTGACTTCCATCCTGTCCATTGACATGTTTCGCCAGCATACCGAACGCGGCGTCATGGTTCCGCAGCAGATTCTCTTGAATCTCAACGCGGCGCTGATTGTGCTTCTGATGGTGCCGATCTCCTGGCTGGTGCGCCGCATGAGAGTGCTCTCCTGCATGGTGATCGGCATGGCGGTGGCGACCTGCGGCATCTTGGTGGCAGGATTCACCGGCAACGGCTGGGTGCTCTTGTGGGGCATCACTTTCTTTTCGCTGGGCGAGATGATGACGGGACCCAAGAAGAATGAGTATTTGGGGCTGATCGCTCCGCCGGGGAAAAAGGGTTTGTATCTGGGTTATGTGAATATCCCGGTAGGGATCGGCGGGTTTGTAGGATCGAAGATGGCGGGATATCTTTACGGCCATTACGGCGAAAAAGCGACGCTGGCGCTGAAGTATCTGGCGGAGCATACGCCGTTCGGTCAGGGCAAAGGTTGGAATGGTTCCATCGCCACGCTCGAGAGCACACTGGGCGTGGCTCGCACCGAAGCCGTCGCCAAGCTGCAGGAGGTGACAGGCATGGACGCCGTGCAAGTCACGCGCCTGCTCTGGGATACCTATAATCCGCAATATCACGTCTGGATCCCCTTCGCGGCGATCGGCGTTTTGGCCATTATCGCGCTGGTGATCTTCAGCCAGATGGCGAAGAAGTGGGCCGATATGGACGCTTAAGCGCCGCTACGCGGCTCAATTTAAAATGTAAAATGCAAAATTCAAAATTGGCATCACTCGTCGGGGATTCATATCCCCAATTGTCTGACGGTGCTTCAAAAACCGCTTGACTTAAGCGGTTTTTTTTATTATCTTATGATAGGATCGGAAACACCAATTGGGCAAATACTTTCTGAGGTGGCGAACATGAAAAATGCTAATGGATTTATCTTCTTCATGATTCTCGCAGCGGCTATGCTCTTGGGCTGGAGCGGAAATGTCGCCGCTCAGGTCTGGGAGGAGTGGGTGGCGAGGTATAACGGGCCGGACAGCTTGACGGACCGCGCCACGTGCCTTGACTTGAGCGCGGAAGGGCCGATTTTCGTTTCAGGGCGCAGTACTGGCGCCACGGGATATGACATCGTCACGATCATGTACAACGCCAACGGCGCGGAGCAGTGGGTAGATCGCTATGACGGGCCCGTCCCGGGTAATGATGTCGCCAATGACCTCATTGTGGATGAGATGCTGGATGATTACAGCTACGCCTACGTGACCGGCTTCAGCGAGGAGTTCCAGAAGGATTTTGTTACTCTAAAATACAATTCCTCTGGGCAGCGGCTTTGGGTGCAGCGCTATGACGGTCCTGCTCACGGCCATGATGAAGCCGTTGCGATTGCGGCGGCCGCGGGTAGCGACATCTGCGTGACCGGCTATAGCGAAGGCGTCGGAACGGATGCCGATTTCCTGACGATTCAGTACAGTCAGGGCGGCGCTCAGCAGTGGGTGGCGCGTGATGACGGCGGCACCAACCGCCATGATGAAGCCAGGTGCCTTACGGTGGACAATTTCGGAAACGTTTATGTCGCGGGGAACAGCGACAGCGATTCCAGCGGCTTCAATTTCGATGGACTGTTGATTAAATACAATTCCGCCGGCGTTTTACAGTGGACGGCGCGCTACGATGGCCCGGAACATCTGGGCGACTCCTTCCAAGCCATCGCACATGATCAGGACGGCAATATCTATGTTGCAGGCACCACCACCAGCAGCAGCACGGCCCATGACTATTTGGTAGTCAAATATGATGCCTCAGGGCAGCAGCTTTGGGCGGCGACGTACAATGATCCGACCAACGACGATGATATCGCCTATGCCCTGGGCCTGGATCAGGCCGCCAATGTCTTTGTGACGGGTTACTGCAAAGAGAACTGGAATCCCCAGTGCACCACCATAAAATACTCCAGCAATGGTTCGCGGCTCTGGGTTCAAACTTACCCGGGATTGACCGGACAGTGGGGCTACGGAAACGCTCTGACGGTGGACTACATCGGCAAAGTCTATGTCACCGGCGTCCGGGGTGATCTCACCGGACCGTATAATGCCCTCACCCTGAAATACAGCTCCGATGGCGTTCAGCAATGGTCCATTATCTACTCTCCGCCCGGCCGCATGTTGAGTGAATCCTGCGACATCGTTTTGACTAATACGCTCGATCCCATCGTGACCGGCTATTGCTCGGATGAAGGCCCTGAGGACGACTATGTCACCATCAAATATTCTCAATCCGGCCCGCCGACGCCGGTGGTGCTATCCAGTTTCACGGCCGCCGCAATCTCGGCCGGCGTCCAACTGCATTGGCAGACGGCCTCGGAAATTAACTGCTATGGCTGGCTCGTCGAGCGGCGGCAGGATGAAGATGACTATAGCGACGTCAGCCCGTTGATCCCCGGTTATGGGACGACCGAGGTTCCGCACGAATACAGCATCACCGATGCGAGCGTCGCGCCCGGGCAAACCTATACATACCGGCTCGAACAGATTGACATCGGCGGATCGGTCACGTTCTATGATCCCATCACGATCACTTTGCCGCTTGCGCCGATGGAATTTCGGCTGTTGGGAGTTTTCCCGAATCCTTTCAATGCGACGGCGGTGATTCGATATCAATTGCCGGAGGCGGCGCTTGTCTCAGCAGAAATATACGACACCGCTGGGGCGAAGCACGCTTCGCCCCTACGGCACGCGAGGCTGGAGGCTGGAGTTCATGAAGTCGCTATCGAAGGATCGAATCTGCCCTCGGGGATTTACATTTATCGCCTACGGGCGGGAGACTTCGAGGCGGCGGGGAAGGTGGTGCTTCTCAAATAATTTCAAATATCAAATATCAAATTGCCCCGAAGGGGTGGCTTTGCCACAAAATGCAAATTGAACAGGCGGCCGGGCCGCCTGTTTTCATTTCTGAACCGCTGATTGATGCTGATCCGCCGCGGCGGACTGATTTCACTGATTCTGGCTTTTTTCTTAATCAGCGCAATCAGTGCCACGAAGTGGTGGCCTCGCCAAAATCAGTGCGAATCAGTGGTTCGGACAAGCATAAAAAAGCCCGACAGAATGTCGGGCTTTTTGCATTGGCAAAAAATCTACGAAATGGCGCTTTCCAGCTCCAGTTCGGGGATGACGCCCAGGGTTTTGAAGAAGCCCAGCGTGTCCCAGTTGCAGTAGTTCTCGACGACCTTGCCGCCGGAAAAGCGGAAGGTGTCCGTGCCGGTAATCGAGAAGCGCTTGTTAGTGGGCGAGATGCCCATGAAATCGCCGCGGTGAGTTCCGGTGGCGCTCCAGCGCGCGCAGCAGAAGTCGCCTTCGCCGAAAATATTCTCGACTTTCATCGAAAGGTCGGGAAAGGCGCTGCGCAGCGTGCTGACGAAATCGCGAAAACCATCCGTGCCCTTGGTCGGTTCCGGAAACGCGGGATCGTGGCCGACGAATTTACTGTCCACGATCTGGTTGATGGTGCTCAAATTGCCCTTGCTGAAAACTTCGTCGTAGAGACGACGAACGGTGGTTTTATTTTGTTCTAAGTTCATGACGACTCCTAAGTTATGAATTGAATTGCCTCTGTTGCGTCAGGTGCTAACACCTGAGGCAATGCGAATGAGATTTGCGTCCCCGGAGGTTGTCCATGGCTTTGATTTTTCAAAGCTTGCGAAGACTCCCTCTCCGCTGTGCAGGGGTTACGGATGTTAGGGGGTTAACGTTTGCTGATAATTACGGTAACGCGCTCACCCGGAAGCGCCCCGCCATCAATGACGGGGCTGAAAACTTCTCAAGCCCGCTAAAGCGGGCTCAAATTCTCTGCGTCTCTGCGTCTCTGCGTGAGATTTTTTCACGCGATTTGCGCAAAAAAGCGCTTGATTTGGGCAAAAAGATTTTGTAAATTAAACTACAGTTCCGTGTGCTGCGGCATCTTTTCAGGCAGCATGCGATAATCCCCCCTCGCCCCCCTTTAAAAAAGGGGGGAAGGCGGAAGTCCCCCTTTGATAAAGGGGGATTTAGGGGGATTAAAACCCAGAAAAAGGAGGCGATCATGTTCCGGAAATTCATGCTTTTGGCGGGGGTGGTGGGGATGGCGGCAATGGGGCAGGCGTGGGCTGATGTCATTTTTGTCTCCGGCGACGTCACGGGAATATGGTCGGCGGATTCGGTAATCGTGATGGCAGAAGTGCGCGTGCCGCCCGGGCAATCGCTGATCATCGAGCCGGGTGTTCGAGTCCTGTTTCATGGAAGCATCAAATTCATTATAGATTACCTGGCCATCCTGCGCGCTGAAGGAACCGTGCAGGATTCGATTTTCTTCACGTCCTTATCGGACTCAAGGTGGCGCGGATTGCGCTTTTTATCCTCATCAGATTCCTGCAGACTGGCTTATTGCTACATCAACAATAGCTTCGCCTACGGGCTTTACCCCTACAATGTAGACAATTTTGGCGGGGGCATTTACTGTGACAATGCGCATCCTGAAATCACGCACTGCTTGATTGACAATTGTACGGCGGGCGGTGATCGCGGCGGTGGCGGCATTTATTGCGGGAATGACTCACACCCTGTCATCAGCGACAACACGATCCTATCCTGTCTATCCAATTCCATGGGAGCGGGCATTTCATGCTGGTATTCAACTCCGACCATTAGCAATAACGTCATCAGCGGCAATTATGCAAAATCATATGGAGGTGGTATCGCGTGCTATCACTCCAATGCCAGCATTTTGGGCAACAGCATTACAGAAAACACCTGCGGCTATACGGATGGATTCTACACGCAGCCGGGAGCTGGCGGAGGGATTTTCTGTTGGGATTCGGATGCCCTCATAGAAGGCAATCTAATTGTCGAGAATGAGGCTTATTATGATGGGGGGCAAGGCGGAGGTATTAGCTGTGACTACTCGAATCCCGCCATCATGGGAAATCAGGTCCTCAGCAATTCCGCCCCTTATGGAGGCGGACTCGCTTTTAGCTATTCCGATCCGATACTGATGGAAAATACAATCAGTCATAACCAAGCAACAGCCTATTTGTATGGCACGGGCGGGGGAATCTATTGTCATGCTGCGCAACCATGCTCTGTTTTAAGTTGCAGCATTGACAGCAATCAAGCCGAAGACTCAGGAGGTGGAATTTATATTAGCGAATCTGCATTTGTAATTAGTCAATGCGTCATTCGAGGTAATTCCGCCGACATGGCGGGAGGTATTCTTTGCCTTGATTCTGAAGCCTTGATCTGCTACAATACCATCATAGGTAATGCCGCGAACTTCCCCTACTGGGATGGAGATGATGGAGGCGGCCTCTACATACAAGGGAGCAGCCCGGAGGTGTACCGCAATATATTTTTCGGCAATTCAGCCACCCGCATCGGAGGCGGCATTTATAGCGCAAGTGAGGTCTACTCCAATATCGAGCACTGCACCTTTTACGCCAATACAGCAGCCTATGGCGGGGGAGCCATCGCCTGCCTGGAGAGTCAATACTATGTCTCGGAGCTATCGGTGAACAACTGCATTCTTTGGGCCAATACCGCAGTCGGAATCATCCCCGGAACGGCCATCCTAAATGTCAGTTATTGCGATATCATGGGCGGATGGTCGGGCATCGGGAATTTGAACGCTGCTCCCATGTTCCTGAATTCACCTGGCGGCGATTTCCATCTGTTGTGGGGCTCGCCGTGCATTGATGCCGGCGATCCCAGTTCGCCGTTGGATCCGGACAGTACCCGGGCCGATATGGGCGCTTTTTATTATGATCAATCGGTCGGCATAGCTGAGAATCCAGCATTCGAGCTTCCATCCAATTTTCTCCTTCATCATTGCTCTCCCAATCCGTTTAATCCCACAACAGCCTTCAGCTATCAGCTTTCAGCCAACAGCTTCGTCAGTTTACGGGTCTATGATACTGCCGGAAGACTGGTGCAGACCTTGGTGGATGGCTGGCGGGAGGCTGGGGCGCATGAGGTGACGTTTGATGGCTCGGGTCTGGCGGCGGGGATATATTTTGCGAGGCTGAGGGCGGGAGAGTATGTGGGGGTGGAAAAGATGGTGCTGCTAAAATAATATCAAATATCAAATTGCAAATATCAAATTTCAAATTGAGAAGGCGGCCGGTGGCCGCCTTTTTTAATGTCAGAATCGCTGATTAGTATGATTTCGCTGATCCGCCAGCGGGCGGATGGCCTTCGGCTCATTTCGCTGATTATTTCGTCGTTATTAAATCTGTGGAATCCGTTTAATCTGTTCAATCGGCGATTCAGACAATTGCCTAATCCGCGATTCCGTAGTCGGTGATGGTCGGGGTCAAGACGATCCTCCGAAGGAGTCCTTCGGACCGACTACGGGATCTTTTTGACCGCGGAGAACGCGTAGGTTTTTTCTTTGCGTCCTCTGCGCCTCCTTTGCGTCCTTTGCGGTTAGATTTTTTTTGCAGTCCCTCACACCCAACGCACCCCCAAAATCAGCAATATCGCAATCACCACCATCATCAGGCCTTCTCCGGCGATGAGGCCGGAGGCGAGCGACGGGCCGTAGGCGTCCACGCGGTCGGCGTGTTTACGGCCGTAGAGGTAGGTGAGAAAAGCTCCGAACCACATGGCGATGCTTTGCACCGGCTGCACCATGAAAGCGATCCCCAGCGCCACCGGCGACGGCAGCCAGGGCTTCAGCCATTTGACTTTGGCCAACAGCGGGAGGGCGATGCCCAACAGCGCTCCGACCAGCGCCGCCCAACGCGCGGTCGGATGGATGGAGCGGAAACCTTCGACCAGCACTTTCGCCATGGTGTGCCAGGCGATGGCGGCCGGGCCGGCGAATTCATCGCCGGGGATGACGTAGGCTTTCGTCAGCAGCCGATACACCCAGGTGACCGCGAAGACTCCGGCGATGACGCCGATTAACTGCGTAATGACCTGCTTGCGGATGGAGACTTTCAGGACGTAGCCCGCCTTCAGGTCGTGCATCAGATCGCCGGATTGGCTGGCTCCGGCGGCGGTGATGCCCGCCGTCATGAGATTGGTCGTGATCATCCCGGGGTGCAGCGCGCCGTAGATGACCTGGGTGATTTTGCCCATGGCGCCGACGGGATTGATGTCCGTTTCGCCGGTGGCGCGCACCGCGATGCTGGCGATGAAGAGCGATAGAAATACCGCCAGGATGCCCATCCAGATGGGGATGTCGAAGAAGGCGTAGGCCAAGACCGACGTCAGCGTCGTCGCCAGAGCCAGACCGATGAACCACCAAGTCATGGGGAAAGGATCGGGAGCGTCGTCGTTTTCGACTGATCCTTCGCCGCCCTTGGCGGCCCGCTTCAGCGAGCGAAAGGTCGCTCCGATGGTCTTGTATTGCATGGCCAGGCTGGTGAAACCGGAGGTGACCATCAGAGCCACGCCCGGCCAGAGCACCCATTTGAAGGCGTTGCGGTAGATGCCGGCCGCGTCGGGGCTAGTGATGATGCCGGCGTGCAGGACGATGGGCGCGCAGATCCCCCAGGCGATGATGGATCCGGCGAACAGCGACCAACCCACGCGCGGGCCGATCAAGATTCCCGCGCCCAACATCATGGGCGAAAGATTCAGACCGAAATGCAGCGCCGCAAAACTAACTCCCAGTATGCCCCAGCTCGCCAGGCCGAAATCTTCGAAGCCGATGTCCACCAGACCGGTCAAATGCAGCGGCTTGATGGACAGGATGAGTTTCAGCAGTCCGGCTCCGATGGCGGCGTAAAGTAGAACGCGCGCCTTCTTGACGGCTTCGACGCCGGAAGCATACATGGCTTTAATGGTTTCGACGGCCGCCGTTCCGGTCGGATATTTCAGCTTTTCGACTACGACCATCTGCTTGCGCAGCGGCACGGCGAAGAAGACGCCGAGAAAAGCAATGGAAATTGCCCAGACGGCCAAAGACCAATAGCTCAGAGGTCCCAGCCCGTCTTCGGCGCGGATCATCTCGAGCGCCGGTATGCAGGCGGTCAAGCCTCCGGCGGATGCCATGGTTCCTGCCGATGATCCGGCGGTGGCCGTGATCAGATTTTCTTTGGGGCCGTAGGCTCGCTTGAGCGTCCCTGAAATGCTCTTAAAGAAAGCGAACGCCATGACGGCCGCCGTTATCGAAGCGCCGAACGTCCAGCCGATCTTCAAGCCGATGCAGACATTGGAGGCGCCGATCAGGCAACCGAAGAAAAGGCCTGAAACGACGGCACGCAGGGTGAGTTCGGAATGGGTTTCTTCCATGCTTCCCTAAGTTGATCAGATGAGCAAATTGCACAACCGCCAATTTGAGACTGCTGCAGAAGTAGCGCACGGTCAATGCGAGCCGAGGGCGAAGCAATCTCACGTTAATGATAACCAAGAGATTGCTTCGGGGCTACGCCCCTCGCAATGACCAGGTTGGCGTATTATAACAGTCTCAATATAGGAATTACAGCGAAATGATCAAAATGAATAATAGCGATTCGAGGTAACAAATTCATCTGCAAAGTTTTGCTTTTGCGGAGCCTCATCCTTTCTTGGCCACGCCGATATATTCAATGGCATGAGACGGCCAATAGTGATATTTACGCAGCAGTGGATTCACCAGGATGCCGCGCAGATCCACCATTTGCAGTCCATGAGCGGAAAGCAGATCCCGCAATTCGCTCGGCTTGATGAATTTCGGATAGCGATGCGTTCCGCGCGGCAGCAGCCCCATCAGCGTCTCCCCCACCGTGATATAGATAAATCTCGCCAGCCAATTGCGGTTGACGGTGACGAAGCCGAAAAGGCCGCCGGGTTTCAAGACCCGAGAGGCTTCCGATATTACCGCTGGCAGGTCTTCCACGTGCTCTAGAACGTCTGTCGCCGTGACAATATCAAAAGCGCAAGCGAGCGGCTGGCTTTCGGCGCTGGAGCGGACAAAATCCATAGCCAGCCCATGTTTTATGTTTTGGTCCCTCGCCATTATCAAAGTGAAGCGAGATAGATCAAGGCACATAACCATCGCGCCATCTCCGGCGAACTTGCGCGCCAGGAATCCCCAGCCGCAGCCGACGTCGAGAACGCGCTTGCCGCGTACGCCGCCCATCCAGCGGCGAAAATAGGGGTAGCGCAACACGTTTTGCCAGATCAGCGGATTGTGGTTCGAGGGGATGAAATCAGGGATGGTCTGCGAGAGGAGGTCGTAGCGGGGACCTTCACCCAGATGGCGGGTATCCTTGAGGATTTGCGGAAGTTTGAAACGAAAAAGGGGAAAGCGGCTCATTCAAGCTCCTTTTCCCCCCAAGAGTTTCTTTGAGTTTGACTAATTGCTTTCGAGCGGCACTCGGCGATTCATCTGTGGCGCCGGCCGCGCGGGGAGACGTTTGGGCAGCGGGGCCACGGATGGGAAGTATCGCTCCTCGACCTTCTTCGGCAAACGCAGGTTTTCGCCGAGGCGGCGGGTCAAATCCCAGACTAATGCGCGACTGCTGAATTCGCGCTGCGCCGTGTCGCGGATTTCCTGAATGTCCAGAGGGGCGAAATCGGCCGTCTGCAAAACGGCGCGGCCGGGATCGAGGGCCGCATCATCCGCCGGAATCTGACAGCCCAACGCCACGGCCTGGTCTCGCAGCGCCGTGCCGGTATAGGGTTGCGCGATCTCGAAATCAAAGCCTTCGACACCGCGGCTGCGCAGCTTCCAAGCGAAGTTCAGCGTTTCATAAATCTCCTCAATCGTCTCGCCGGGCAAGCCGATTAAAAACCTCGCGGAGACTCTCAGATCGTTGGCCAACGCTTGAAGGACAACCTCTTCAATGCCATGCAGATCGAGCCCCCTTTTCAAGATCTGCATCAGCACGCGGCGGCTGCCGGATCCGATATCGAAATTAATCTCCAAGCCGCCGGCCCGCCTGATTTTGGCGAAGAAATCGCCTTCGAAACCATCCTGAGAAAGACAGCAATGCGCCATCCAGCGAGTGCCCAGATTCCTTTCGATCAATAGATTGAGAAAGCGGCCGGTGCTTTCGGATCTGCTGAGGAAGGAATGGTCGTAGAGGGCGAAATCGCGCACGCCAAAAGATTCGTTCAAATGCTCGATTTGTTGGACTATATAGGCGGAGGAAAAATGACGCGGCTTTTTGCCGAAAATCGCTCTGGAACTGCACGTCGCACAGTCCGCGTCGCAGCCGCGCGAAACGATCAGCGGAGTGAAGCGCTCGCCCATGATCTTGAAATATTTCTTCATGGGGAGCAGATCATAGGCGGGGATAGGCAAAAAATCCAGCTCGGCGAATTGACGAGCGGCCGGCTGGATGACCGGCGAGCCTGCTCGCGAGCGATAAGCAATGCCATCGCAACCCTCCAATCCCTCTCCATTCTCAAAGGACTGAATCATCCGAAGGAAGTTGACCTCGCCTTCGCCCAAGAGAACCGCATCCACGTCGGGAATGTTCAGGGCTTCCAGCGGCGCCGCCGTGGGAAGATTACCGCCGCAGACGACGAAGATCTCGGGATGAATGGCCTTGACCCAGCGGGCCAGGGAAACCAAGCGGGGCAATTGCGCGCCAAAGGTCACGCCAAATCCTACCACCTGCGGCTGAAAGCGGCGAATCTGCGAGGCGATCTCTTCTTCCGGCAGGCCGATTTCGACCACTCCCTCTTCCATCAAACCCCGGTGATCCCAGCCCTCCGTGTAGGCATCCAAAAGCCTCACATCGTGGCCGGCCTCGCGAAGAATGGCCGCCAACGAGGCCAAGCCCAAGGCCAAGAACGGCCGCGCGCTTTCCGCATTTGATTCGCGGAGCAGAGCGGCCGGTTGAATCAAGAAAATGCGCACGTTCCCCCCATCTCATTGCCTGCCAGGCTCAGGGGAGAAATTAAACATCCTCCGAGCGGAAAATCAAGATAAATTCACCGGCTCTTACCCCCTTCCCGGAGCGTTGCGGCGTGCCTGCAAACTGTCGCCAGCAATCGAGGCGCAAAATTCCGTTTGAGTTGAGGGGAAAATTCAAGCAGCTCTGATTTCGGATCATATTCTCATTTGTTTGAGTTCCAACAATTTAAGGTCTGAGGCTGTATAATACATTAGGGGACAAGAGAGCAGACCTGCGGATGCTGTCATTACACTGCCAGCATTCTGCCAATCTTGCAGATCTCGAGAAAAAACAATTCACTTTGATTGCTAAATATTTGATATTAATAAAGTTAAGAAAATGGCATATTGCTTGCTCTTGATAGTTCCAGAAAAGCAAAAATCAACCAAGAGGAGATAATATCATGTTGGTAAAGTACACCCCAAGCGAATCAATCCTGAGCCCCTACTTCGATGACTTCTTCGCCTCAGATCTTAGCGCGCGCCGGTCAACTGAACTGGCTCCGCGTTGCGATATCCTCGAGCGCAACGACGATTACGTGATCTTCGCCGAAATTCCCGGCGTGCCCCGGGCTGAGGTAAAAGTTCAGTTTGAAAATGGCCTTCTGACCCTGAGCGGCGAGAAGAAGATTCACGAGAAGCACGACGGGGAGAGGTTTTATAAGCTCGAGCGGGTTTGCGGATCTTTCAGCCGCAGCTTCCGCCTCGGCGATGAGATAGACTCAGAGCGGATCAGCGCCAAATTCGAAGATGGCGTTCTGGCGGTCCACCTGCCCAAGACGACCAAGGCAACGAGCCGCTCGGTGGATATTCAGGTTAAGTAACGATTCACACTTCTGGAGGGGCGTGACCATCGCGCCTCAAGGCAATAAAAAAGCCCTCGATTCTAAATCGAGGGCTTTCCTGTTGTCATGGTTATCGAGTAATCCTATTTCATCATGACGATCTTCTGCGAGGCGGTGAAATTGCCGGTCATCATCTTCACGAGATAGATGCCGGAGGATAAGCCGGTCGCATCGAAGACCACATCATGCGTTCCGGCCGGGCGCCAACCGGCCACCAGCTTGGCGATTTCGCGGCCCGTCTGATCGTAAACCGAGAGCCGCACATCGCCCGCCAGGGGCAGGCTGAAGGTGATCGTCGTGGTGGGATTGAAGGGATTGGGATGCGGGGTTTGCAGCGCGTATTCCGTCGGCAGGATTCTTTCGAACGGCTCCACGCCCACCGCCACCACCGTGACATCCCAGAACATGCTGTCGGACAGCTCGCCATCCGACACCCAAACGCCGACCTCGTGAGCACCCAGCTCATCGAAGATGATGGTCACCGTGGAGTCCGTTCCCTGCACGACGTCATCCAGCTTCCACACGTAGCTCAGCGGATCGCCGTCGGGATCGGTGGCCGTCACGCCGAAATCCACGGCATCGTTCAGCTCCACGGTATCCAGATCGGTGGGATAGTAGTTGACGATTTCCGGCGGCTGGTTGGGCCCGGCCACGGGGCTGATGCGAGCACGGAGCATGAAGTCCGAGGTCTCCGCCGCGCGATAGGGCGACCAAACGCCGGTATATTCCCACGCCTGTCGGGAAAAGGCCTGAGTCGGGGTCTGATCCTCGGCCAAACCGGAGGTGGCTGTCAGCATCAGCCAAACGACATAGAAGGCGCCATCTGTGATTTCGATATTCTGCGCCGACACGCCCCGAGCGTACCAAGTATTGGTCGTAGTGACATCTACCGTATCCGAATACAGCATCGTTCCGGGGATGCCTCCTGGACCATCATCGTCCTGAATTCCCAAAATGACATCCTCAGTGGGCTGACCGGCCATGAACTTCACGCTGTCAATGCGGATGGGATAGCTGGGAGGTACAAATCGCGTCGCTCCTCCTGCGTCTCCTCCGCCGCCGCCCTGCCACTGCAGGTACGCATCCGGACTCCCGTCATCGAACAGTAAGGTTCCCGGCAGGGTCAAAGTCCGACACTCGGCCGATTTCAGGTTATTGGCGGGATTCATTTCGCCGGCCAGGGTGACAGTCAGGCGGGTGGCGTACTGCTGCGTCAGCGCAGGCGTCCAGGTGGCGGCATAGGTGATAATCTGCTCTTCACCCGGGGCGATGGGCCCACCGCTTACTGTCTGATTGTATTGGACAGCGCCGCCGATCTGCTGAATGATGAACTGAGCCTGGTAGGACGTTTCCGGCTGATTGCCGACGTTTTTCACAACGGCCCAGGGGGTGAACTCATCTCCCACCTCAAGAAAGAATCCCTCGGAGTTGGGATTCGAAACGGCTTCCGCTGCCAGGTCATGAACCTGGTAGGTCACGACATCCGGATAGTAGAACTTGACGGCATAGCTGGCGGGCATAAGCATATTGGCGGATCGCTGAAGACCGACCTGACCGTTGTTGCATTCTATTCCGGACAACTCCCAGTTGGCACTTTGGTAAACGGGGCCCGATTGGCTTCCGATCTGGAAAGTTATCGAGCTGTCCGTGTCCGTCAAAATGACCTGAAAGGTATGAGAGCCGGTATTGCCGGTCGGCTGCCAGGCCTCGACGTTCACCCAGGATACTACGCAGGTATCCTGATTATTGGTCCAGAGAAGGCAGCTATCGGGAGCCGTGAGCGATCCCAACACCCAATCCGCCATGTAGACGCCGATGAAATCATTAGGCGTAGCCGTAAGGGGGATCGTGGCCGGGAAAGGCGATGCAATCGAAGCCGGGGATCCAAATTTCAAATAGCCATTTGAGCCGATGTAGAATTGGGTGACATCATACCAGTAAAAGCGGAACGGAAAGCCAATCTGGAAGGGGCCGACATAGTTATCGTCACCCAAGCCGCTGACTAACTCGCCGGCTCCGGAAACGTCCAACCAGCCATACCGCGGCCCTCCGGGCTCCAAGTTGTCCTTCCAGGTATACCCGAAGGCATCAGGTCCTCCGGCGGTATCCACCTCCGCGGGGATGAATGGACTTCCGGAATCCACCGGAGTATTCAGGACTCCCGCAAGGGACAAACTGCAGCCGAAGACTGCACTTAGCAGAAGAGCGATGATCTTTTTCATCGCGCCACCTCCTTAATTTAGATGATTTATCATGGGATTGAGAGAATTCGTAACCCCAGATCCGTTGGCCTGAATTAAATTTGAACAAATATATATTTATTGGGAGGGAGATGCAAGCGCAAATTGCCTCATTCATTATGGCCAAAATGTTCTGCAAAAAAATGCGGGGACACAGCAGACCGCATCCCAGCTCAGACCCGTCATTGGATCGCCCTGATTACCATTTCAGCCTGCGCAGAAATCCTCCGTGCGTGTTGCATAAGTCCATGGGGGCATCTTCCAAGCGGAAAACTTCTTGAATGACGTGGGGACAGGAACGATTGGCTTTCAGGTAGGAATCGGCGCAGATATCCAGTTTGACGACGCCATCCGGCATGGGGAAGTCGGCCACTTCCCATCCCAGGATGTCATAGGCGGATTTCATGAATCTGCCCCAGATGGGGAGCGCTCCGCGAGCGCCGGACATCCCTTCCCCCAGGCTGACGGCGGGATCATCCACGCCCACCCAAACCGCGGCTACCAGTTGAGGAGTGAATCCGACAAACCAGGCATCGGTGAAATCGTTGGTCGTGCCGGTTTTGCCGGCCGCAGGACGCCGGAAATCGAACGTGGATCGAATGGCCGCCCCCGTGCCATGATCCACGACGGAGCGTAGCATATCCGTCATGATGTAAGCCGTCTGCTCCGAGAGGGCCACCTTGCGCTTGAGAGTATGCTCCAAAACGACTTCACCGCCCTGCTTGACGATCCGCTCAACCCCGAACGGCTCGCACCATACACCCCGGTTGGCGTAAACGGAGAACGCCGATGCCATTTCGATCGGAATCACGCTGCAGGCGCCCAGCGAGATGGCATCCACAGCGTCAAGTTTAGTGCTTATGCCCATCTGCTGAGCATAACGCACCACGTCAATCGGCCGGACGATTTCCTGCACCAGGCGAACGGCGATGAGATTCAGCGAGCGCTGCAGACCTTCCCGTAGAGTGGTCAGCCCACCTCGGCTGTGGTCATAATTTTCGGGCGCCCAGACCTTGCCATCGGGCAGCTTCACCACTACATCCTGATTCAGCAAGCGATAGGTGGGCGGGTAACCGTTATCCACCGCGGCCGTATAGGCGAAGGGTTTGAAAGCTGAACCCGGCTGTCGAATCGCCTGAACGGCGCGATTGAATTTCGAGGTTTCAAAATCGCGGCCGCCGATCATGGCCAAGATCGCTCCGCTCGCCGGATCCAGAGCGATAAACGCCACCTGGAGCGTTGATTGATCCGGGAAGAGAGTATCCAACCGAGCGTGATTGGCCAGCAGCTTGCGCATCTCAGCAGGTGTAAGGTTGGGGAATTTTTGGGTCACCAGGCGCGGCGCCAGATTGCGGTAAAATTTCGCTGAGAAGTTTTTCTGCAGGGAATCCAAATGATCTCGGACGGCTTCTTCAGCGCAGGCTTGCAGGCGGCTGTCCAGGGTTGTATAGACTGTCAGGCCGTCCTTGTAGTAGTCAAAACCATATTCTGGGCCAAGTTTCTCGAGGTCCTGCCGCACCATTTCCGTGAAGTAAGGAGCCGTTCCCAAAATATCCAGGCTACTGCGCGCCACGACCCGAAGAGGCGTTTTGATAGCGGCCTGATACCGCTCATCGCTGATGTAGCCGGCATTCCGCATGAATTTCAGAATCAGGTTGCGCCGGCCCAAAGCGGCCTGCGGGCGGGCGAAAGGCGAATAATGCGAAGGAGCCTTCAGTTGCGCGGCCAGCAGAGCGCACTCTTCCAGAGACAGGTCGGAGGCGGTTTTGGAGAAATACTTCTGAGCGGCGGCTTCCACGCCGTAGGCCCCATGGCCGAAAAGGGCCTGCGTCAGATACATCTCCAGGATTTCCTGCTTGGAATAGGTGCGCTCGATTTGCAGCGCCGTCAAGGTTTCCTTGAGCTTGCGGGTGATGGTCTTTTCGGGAGTCAGGTAGAGGTTGCGGGCCAGCTGCTGAGTCAACGTCGAAGCCCCCTGGCTGAAGGAGAGCGTGAAGACGTCTATGATGGCGGCGCGAAAGAGGCGACCCAAGTGCATCCCCCAGTGCCGGTAGAAGGCTCGATCCTCCGTCACCAGGACAGCTTGAATCAGCTCTTCCGGAATATCCTCAAGCGGGATTATGAGACGGCGCTGCACGTAGAGTTCCTTGATCACCTTGCCGTCGGAAGAGAGGAGCGTGGTGGTCAGTCGAGGATCGTAATGCTCGAGCTGTTCCAGAGAGGGCAGTTGCCTGGAGAGGGCGTTCAGGTAGATCCAGAAGCCGAGGATGGCGACCGCCATTAGAGCTGCGCCAACAGCTACAAGCACGGTGGTCTTCTGGATGACTCCGCTCAAAGAGACTTCTCCCGTGCGAGTCTTCTTGCTAGGCAATTGCGTTCATCCCCTTATACGATATTGCGCCCATTGGCCGCTGCAGCATCCTAAATGCAAAAGGCAGCGGCTACCGCTGCCTCTGATACCCCTCGCCCTGTAAAGGGTTCCCCCGTTTTGACCTCAGCGTGCGTCCCAAGACGATCGTTCCAGAAAGGGCTGATCCCAATATCGCAGCCGGACGACGCCTTGATCAAAAGTGGCGTAGGAAAAATACTTCAGCCAATCGCCGGTGTTGACGTAAATGCCACGACCGGCGCGCTCCAATAAGGGCTCGTGAGTGTGCGCGAAGAAAATGCAGTCATAGCCTTGATCCGCGAGCTTTTTCGCGGCGGCGCTGTAGGCAAAACCGTCTATGTCCCAGCGGCGGCGGCTATGGTTGCGGCTGGTATAGCTACTCCGATGAGCGAGAGATAATCCCAGATCGGGATGAAGCCAGGAATAGAGCTGCTGATTGGTGCGGTTGCGAAAAATCCGTTTGAGGATTCGGTAACCCCAGTCCGCGGGCGCCAGGCCATCGCCGTGCGAAAGGTAAAAGCGTTTGCCTTCAGCTTCAAATTCAAAATGATCCAGATCGGTGATCGCGCCGATTTCAGTTTCCAGGAATCGGCTTAGCGCGAAATCGTGATTGCCGGCCAAATAATAGATCTCAATCCCACGATCCCGAAGTCCCCTCAGTTTGCATAGAATTGGGAAATGAGCCTTGAGGATGACGTGCCGCCATTCAAACCAAAAATCGAACAGATCGCCCATGATGAAGAGCTTTTGAATCTGAGGCGCATAATGATCCAGGCAGGCAAAGAGTTTCTCGCGCCGCTCCCGCTGCTCTTCATCCGAGCCGATGCCGAAATGAGAATCCGAAAGGAAGAGAAACATGTGCGGTTGTCAGCTTTCGATCCCTCGGCGGGCCGGGATCCCCTGTTTATAATAGTGCTTGATTTCCAGCATTTCGGTGACCAGGTCGGCGCGCTGCATGACTTCCTTGGGAGCTTTGCGGCCGGTCATCACCAGTTCCAAGTGCGGTGGACGATTATCAATCAAGCGCAGAATTTCCTCCAGCGACACCAATTCAAACCAATGGGCGACGAGAATCTCGTCGAGAATCAACATGTCGAGATCAGGATCGTCAAGCGCCTCACGGGCGTGGTAGAGGGCATGCTGCGCTTCGGAGCGATCTTCGTCGTTGACATCTTCCTTTCGGATGCATTTGCTGCGGCCGGTTTGCAAAATGCGAATCTGAGGCAGAAATTCCTGGATGGCTCGGATTTCGCTATACGCCTGCCCCTTCATAAACTGGATGATGGCGACCTTGAAATCCGCTCCGGCAGCGCGCAACGCCAGGCCAAAGGCGGCCGTGGTCTTGCCCTTGCCATCGCCGGTATAGACGTGGACAAATCCCCGGTCTAATTTGCTCATGCCTTATCCTGAAGCGCCGATGCCACCGTTCTGAGCGCCTCCGCGGCTAAATTCACGCTGTGTTGCTTGCGTTCGGGGACGCCTCCCAGAGCTCTGGCCACGTCGCTGCCCTGAACGGATGCCGCCTGATCCAGCGGCAGGCCTGCAGCCAATTCGGACATCGCCGAGCAGGCGGCGATGGTGCCGGAACAGCCGCGCACGCGATAGGTTACTTTGGCGATCTTGCCATCATCTTTCTTGCCGAAAATGCGAATACGATCAAAGCACCCTTCACCGGTATAGCGCACTTCCTCGACGGCGTCGGCATTCTCCAGGTCGCCGATGTTCTGGGGATTCTGGAAATGGCGCATGTATTCCTTGCTGTACATCCTCAAATCCCTCCTGCTCCATCGGTCGAGGTGGAGGCCGGCCGCTCTTGCCCGTTCCCGCTGCTGTTCTCCCTCATTTCGAATTTGCCGCGCTCCAGGATGCGCACGATGATCTCCTGGATGCACTTCATGCTCTCTAATTTCTCTTCCACTTCTTCGCGAATATTTTCAGAGTACATCTCGTCGGTATCCTGCATGTTGATTTCGACGAAGACGCGCCCGCCATCCACCTGAATATAGCTGACCATCCCCATGGAGACGATCGAGCGGCCGGTATCAGGATTGATGACTCCCTTCAGCAGTTGGCGGATGGTGGTCTCGTTGCAGACGATCTCCTCCTCTTCGGCCAAACCGTGCGCGACCTCCCACTGCTTGATCGCCGCCTTCAAGCCGTTGACCGCCAGAACCGAGCAGTGCATCTTAATTGAAGGCAAACCGCCCAATTTTTCGGCGATGATTTTGGGATGGAAATTCTTCACCTCTTCGATGGTCTTCCCCTTAGCGATGACCGTCGCCATGGATGCTGTGGCGATGTTGGAAGCGCAGCCGTAGGAGCGGAATTTGACATCCTCCAGGACGTGCGTCTCCGGATTGATCTTGACGGTAAAGGTCACCATATCGCCGCAGGCGGGGGAGCCTTCCGTGGCGCTGGCGTCGGGATTCTCAAGCTCGCCCACGTTCTGCGGATGAGTGAAATGCTCGATGACGGTCGGAGTGTACTTGATCGCCATAGATCTCCTAAAATTCGTCCTTCTTCTTTTTATAAAAGCCGCCCCCGTGGCCTTCCGTCTCGGAATGCAGTTCGGGCACAAAGGCGGTCATGGATCGCAGCAGTTCGACGACTTCGCGCACTTTGGCGACGGCGATATCAACTTCCTCCAGCGTGTTCAACTTGGAAAAGGAGAAGCGAATCGAGCCGTGCGCGTCTTCGTGCTTCATACCGATTGAAGTCAATACATTCGACGGCGTCAGGGATTTTGAGGAACAGGCCGAGCCGGAGGAGACGCAGACGCCGCGCATGGAGAGGTGCATTAAAATTGCTTCGCCTTCAATGTATTTGAAGGTGATATCGGCGTTGGTCGGCAGGCGGCGGTGATCCCGCGGGCCGTTCAGGTGCGTATGCGGGAGTTGCAGAAGTTGATCAATCAAGCGGTCGCGAACGGCGCACATGTGAGCCGTGTCGCTTTCCATGCTCGCAAAAGCGATCCTGGCGGCCTCGGCAAAGCCGATGATGGCCGGAACGTTTTCCGTCCCGGGGCGCATGTTGTTTTCCTGCGGAGCGCCCTCGAGAAGCTTGCGAATCCTCACGCCACTGCGGATATAGAGCGCCCCCACCCCTTTGGGGCCGTGCATCTTGTGAGCATTGATGGAGGCCAAATCCACCAAATCGTCTGTGAGGTTCAGCGGGACCTTGCTGAAGCTCTGCGCGGCGTCGGTGTGCAAAAGAACGCCGCGCTCGCGGCAGATGGCGCCCAGCGCTTTCAGATCCTGCACCGTGCCGATCTCATGATTGCCATGGACGATGCTGACCAGCAGGGTCTGCGGAGTGATGGCCTTGCGCAGATCATCGGAACTCACAAATCCCTGGCCATCAACATCCAGATAGGTGACCTTGAAGCCCTCTTTTTCGAGGCGCTTCATGGGATTCATCACGGCGTTGTGCTCGATTTTGCTGGTGATCAAATGTCGCTTCTTCTCGGGCGCGTAAGCCGCCGCTCCGAAGATGGCCAGGTTATTGGCTTCGGTGGCACCGGCGGTGAAGATCAGCTCTTCCGGCTTGGCGCCCAAAAATCCGGCCAGGGCGCCGCGAGCCTCGCCGACGGCCTCTTCCGCCTCCAACCCCAATTGATGCAGCGAGGCGGGATTGCCGTAATGCTGGGTATAATACGGCAACATGGCCTGCAGCACCGGCTCGATCAAAGGAGTGGTATCGTTATTATCGAAATAAATCAACCGCTCGGACATGAATGCCTCTACGAATAACTCATCGCCTTCAGCCGCTCCAGGGCGGGCTTCAGGACGGAGATCATTTCATCTATTTCAGTGATTTCGTTATCCCAGCTCAGAGAGAAGTTCAGTGAAGAAGCCGCTTGTTCCGGCGACAATCCCATAGCCGTCAGGACGTGAGAGGCCTTGCGCAGCATGCTGGCGCAGGGCGATCCCGCGCTGGCGTAAACTTCGGCCTCATCGAGCATAATCAGGAGCGCCTCGGATTCGATCCCTTCGACGCGGCAACTCAAAACCCCCGGCACGCGGGACGGCAGGTCGGCGTGGATAACCAGATCCGGAATCTCCAAGAGGCGACTTCTCAGATGCTTGTCCAAATGTTTGAGCTTTTTAAACCGCGACTGCCTTTCGGCCACCTGCAATTCCAGAGCGGCGGTGAATCCAACGATGCCCGGCAGATTTTCCTTCCCGGACCGGCGGCCCATCTCCTGAGGTCCACCATCGAAGAGCGGCTGCAGGCGGGTATTTTCGCGCAGGAAAAGAGCACCCGTGGCCGGAGGGCCCGCCAGCGGGCTGGCGCAGAGGGTCATCGCATCAATATTCATGGAACGCACATCCATCGGGAAGTAACGCGCGGCGATGGTGGCATCGCAATGGAAAGTGACGCCGTGCGATTTGACCTCTTCGGCGATCGCTTCGATCGGCTGAACCGTCCCCACTTCGGCAACGACCCAGGCGGCGCTGGCGAGTTTGGTGAATTTGTTGATGTGCCTCTTCAAATGCAGCAGATCAATCTGCGCATGGCCGTTGACCGGCATTAGCGAGGTCGAATAACCCCAGCGTTCTAAGCTTTCGGCGGGCTTCAGCACGGAGAGCGGCTCCACCGCAGAGGCGATGAGCTGACCCTGGTCGTGAACCATCAGCAGTCCCTTGATCGCCAGGTTGTTGGCTTCGATGCCGCCTGACGTGAAGATGATCTCGTCCGGCGAGGCGTTGATGCAGGCCGCGACTCTTTCCCGGCAGTTCTGAATCGCCGTTGCGGCCTCGCGGCCGATCTTGTGCTGCGATATGGGACTCCCGTAGGTTCCGCGCAGGAAAGGAATCATAGCCTCAACCACGCGGGGATCTATGGGCGATGCGAAGATGTGATCGAAATAGGCGGCCATTTATCCTGCCCCCGAATTCGCTGGCTTATCCTTAAGTGAGTACTGACAGCCGCAGTAATTCTGGCGATACAGTCCCAGTTCGCGGCTCAGATCCACGGATCGCTTGAATCCGTTTTGCTTTTTCAGATCAACACGCAGGTAATTCAGGCCGAATTTAGCGGCGGCGGCTTCGCCCAACCGATGAATCAGAGCGGATCGCTTGTGCGGGCTGGTGGTGAAGACGCAGCCGATGGCGTCGAAGCCGCTGCGAGCGGCTATTTCGGCGGTGCGCTCCAGCCGCCAGCCGATGCAAATCTCGCAACGCTCGCCGCCCTCGGCGTCATGCTCATGGCCGCGGATTTTCCCCGACCAGGAATCGCTGTCGAAATCACCCACGATGTAATCAACATTCGAGCAACAAATCAGCTTGAGAAAGGCTTCCAACCGCCGAGCAAACTCCTCAACCGGATAAATATTCGGATTATCGAAGAAAAGTCGCAGACGCTCGGCTTGCGGCAGCCGTTCCAAGGCCACCGTTGCATCCGGGGCGCAGCAGACGTGGAGCAACAGGCGCATCACCCACCCTCGGCCGAGACGATGGAGCCGATAAATTCCCCCACGGCGCGATCTACCTCGGCCTGAATATCGGGGTAATCCTTCTGCATAATGCGGCGCTTATCCATTTCGGAGATATCGAATCCCTTCTCTCGGGCCACGCGCTCGGCCAAGACCAAATTTTCCAAGACCCGGCGGACAACCAAGCCGGTTCGCTTAGGAGAAGCCTGGGAGATTACCTCCTCAAGTCTTACTTGAGCTTGAGCACCGTAGTTGGCGTTTAAATCGAAGGGATCAAAAGTCATAATTTTAGTATTTTCTGATTTAACGCCCGTCGGCGTCAGGGGCGACGCCGACTATTTAGGGTTTCCAAACCATCATTCTATAGTCGGAGTCGCCCCCGACCCCGGCTTTAGGGCATCCTTCTGGTCATGGCGAGCGAAGCGAAGCTCCGAAGGAGCCCTTAAGCAGCAATCTCATTCACTTAATTGCCAATAGATTGCTTCGGGGCTGCGCCCCTCGCAATGACGCGTTATGCTTCAGGACGCTCAGCTGATGATTAGCCTGGACGCTTCATCGCGAGACATGGGCTGAGCGCTGATGATACTCGCATATCCGTTGTGTTCACAGGAGACCTCCACGGAATCCAGGCTTTGATTATCGCTATACCGGGCTAGGACTCGGGCGGCCTGATCAAGGACATCCTGGGAAACGCCATTTTCGATAAGGCCAAGAGGCCCGACCGTGTTCATGGGGCGCAGGGCCCAGCGGCCGGATTTGAAGGTTTCCAGATAATTGTTTTCCGCCTCATCTCGGCCTAATACCAATTTGATGCCCGCGGGCAATCGCAGATGTCTGCCTACCTTCAGGAGCAGAAAATCTTCCAGCTTCACCGGCTCGGGCGAATTTCGGTGCTGCAAGAAATCGAAGAATTTGCGGGCGAATGACGGGTCGGTTAGGAAGCAGCAGCCTCCAGCCGGCTGAGGAAAATCGCTGATGCCAAACTGCGCCGCCAACTCTAACTGAGGTTTTCGTCCGCGCCCATAGAAGCCCTTCAATCGGTTGCGATCCACCCAACCCTGCTTTTCCACCTCTGTTTCCGGCAGCTTTTGAGCCGACAGCGGACGCAGGATATAACCCAGAAGTTCGCTCTGCTTTTCGATTTGTCTCAAGGTTGCCCGGTGCTGGGTCATGGGGCGCTGCCCGAGCACTTCTCCCGTGAAGACGAAACTCGCATCGAGATCCTGCATCATCGCCTTGGCTTTGCGCAGCATCATGATGCGGCAGTCCACGCAAGGGTTAGCGTTCTTGCCATAGCCCCAGCGCGGATTAGTGACAATTTCGAGGTAATCCTGCGAAACGTCCACGATTTCGACGGGAATGCCAAGATCCGAACCGGCGCGCAGAGCTTCGTGGCGCAGGTTGACATTCACATCCTTGCGGCGCTGCACCTGGCGGCGCGTGTCGCTGATGCAGAAGCCGGTGTTGAAATTGACGCCGATGACGTCAATCTCCTGATCCAGCATTAGCCGGACGGCCAGCGTGCTATCCAGCCCGCCGGAAACTAATCCCAAGGCGCGAATAGAACTCATTCCATCATGTCGGGGCTGAATCCCAATTTGTCCTTGGCCGTCTGGCTCATCATGTTGGGATTCCAGGGCGGATCATAAACGATGCGCACTTCGGCGGATTTGGCTCCAGCGTTCTTGATGATGGCCTGTTCGGCCTGATCTTTTAAGGTCGAATGCATGGGACAGCCGCGCATGGTCAAGGTCATGGCGACATCTACCCGCTCGCCGTCAATTTTCACGTCGTAGATAAATCCCAGATTGACCACGTCAATGCCGATTTCAGGGTCAATGACGTTTTCGAGAGCTTTCAGGACGGTTTCTTCGGTGATCATCTGGTTAAGCCTTTTGGATTAGCTGGGAAAGTTTCTCCCACAATGCGATGTAAGCCTTCGTGGTTTCGCCGCGCGGATCGGCAATGACGATGGGCACGCCAGCGTCGGCCTGTTCGCGCGTGCGGGGATCGAGCGGCAATTGGCCGAGCAAGGGCAGGCCCAGATCCTGCGCTTCGCGCTCTCCCCCACCCTTCCCGAACGGGTAGGACAGGTCTCCGCAATGCGAGCAGCGGTAATAGCTCATATTTTCAATAACGCCCAGGACCGGGACATTCACCGTCTGGAACATGATAGTTCCGCGGCGCACATCGGAAAGGGCGATATCCTGCGGCGTGGTGACAACCACGGCGCCGGTCATCTGATATTTTTGCGCCAGGGTGAGCTGGACATCACCGGTGCCCGGGGGAAGATCAAGGAACAGAATATCGAGATGGCCCCATTGGGTATCTTTCAGGAGCTGCTCCAACGCCTTATTCACGAGCGGTCCACGCCAGATCAGAGGTTGGCCCGCTTCGATCAAAAAGCCGATGGACATGGCCTTCACGCCGAACTTCTCGATGGGGATCGGGCCGTTCTGTCCAACAGGCAACTCTTCATAAAAACCGAAAAGCACGGGCAGGCTGGGGCCGTAAATATCGGCGTCCAATAGGCCGACGCTCAAGCCCGCCTGAGCCGCGGTGCAGGCCAAATTCGCCGCAATGGTGGACTTGCCCACTCCGCCCTTGCCGGACGAAATGGCGATGATGCGATCCACGCCAATGACGGGCTGGGGAGTCGGCATCTCCTGAGATGCTTCGGCGTGTTGGGCGGGCGGGGGATTCTCAATCTGAATTTCGACCTGGCGAAAGCCGGTGCGGGACTGCAACACAAGCTTTGATTCGTCAGCGATCTGGCGGACGATCTGCTCGTCTTCGCTGGTCGGACCTAACTGAACGATCAATTTGCCGTCTTCGACCTTAATCCCCCGCACCAGGCCGAACGAGACAATGTCGCGCGAATAGCCGGGGTATTTGACTTCCTTCAGAGCCTCCAGGACGGGCTTGCGAATGCGGCTTCCATCGGACATAGATGCGTTTTGCCTATCATTTATTTTAGGATGAAACCAGATCCGTTTCGGGCAAATGCAGCCACTTCATGCGGCTGCCCATGTGCCGGGCGCGCTCGACCATTTCATGCAATGTCACCTTTTCCAGCTCATGCAACATGGACTCTTCCGCCTTGGTGAAAGCTTCGCGGATCAGGCAGTCCGCCTCGGCGGAGCATTCTCGGCGGCTGCTCAAGGGGCTGAACATTGGGCCGGCTCCGTCAATGGCTTGAGTGATGTGCCGCAGAGTGATCCTTCCTGGCGGCTGAGCCAGCATGTAGCCGCCCTTTGCGCCCCGGAAGGACTTCACTAAGCCCGCCTTGGCCAGATATTGGAAGACCTTGGCCAGGTAGCTCACCGGCAAGTTCTGAGCCTTAGCGATGTCGGTCACTAGAACGACCTCATCGGGCGGCTGCAGGGCCAGATAAAGCAGGCCGTGAATGGCGTATTCACATCCGAGGGAGAATTGCATGGGGGATTATCGGATAATTCGGATTGGAATTGTCCTAATATATAAATTAGATACGCGGCAGTCAAGGGAAAGTTGGAAAATTCGCGTTCAGCAGTCAGCCGTCAGCACTGAGCAGATGGAAAGAACTATGGGTCGGCTTTTGCTTGCCAATGGGTCGTTATATTTTGTATTTTGGCAGGTGACTTTACCTCACGCAAAAGGAAAGAAGATATGCGCAAGGATATCCTGGCAACGATCTTCACCATCTTGTTTGCCAGCCAATCCAATGCCGCCGTCCTTTATATCCAAGGCTTGGGACCGGGGGCCAAAGGGTCGGGCAGCGAATTCGGTCCCGATGGCGATCTGCAGACCGCGATTGACCGGGCGCATGATGGGGATACGCTGATTATTATGCCCGGTATTTATTCCGCCAACGCTCAGACATTTTCTGAGGAGCTGTGCGGAAACTGTCAAGAGCACAAGACGCCGGTGACCGCCAGCAGAGGATTCTTGATTGAAGGAAAAGCACTGACAATCGTGGGTTCCGGCGCGAAAGAGACGACTCTGATCACAAATGCCGGCTACGGCGTGCTTTTTCTGAATAGCCGGGATTCGCGGATCGAGAATCTCTCCATCACCGGAGGCAAGCGCGACGCGGATGGCAATGCCACGGACGCGGGGATCGTCGCAAAATACAGCCGGGTGACGATCAGGGGTGTGCAGGTGCGAGATAACACGGATCGCGATACGACGGTGGTGGTCGGCATTGGCGGCATCTTCGGGCGGGAAGACTGCGAGCTGTTCATCATCGAAAATGAGATCGCCAACAACGGTTGGGATGGGATCGCGCTCTATCGCGGAGCGACCGCGTATATCGCTGATAACGTCATCCGCGATGGACGCGGCGCGGGCATCGGGATCACCTGGGATGCGGCGGCGACGGTGTTGCGCAACCGGATTTCGGGCTACTGGAAGGGGATCGGGACATTCGGCGCGTCGCGAGCCGTGGTCTGCAACAACCTGGTGCAGAACTGCCTCGGCTGGGGGATCATTGCGACGGGGGAATCGTATCTCGATTGCGTCAATAATAATGTGATTCATAACGGCAACTGCGGGCTGGCGATCTGGTCGGACGAATGCCATGGACGCTTTATCAACAATATCGTCATTTACAACGGTTGGAAAGATCAGTGGGTGGCGCCGCAGGTGGGATTCTGGAAAAATGGCAAGTTGGAGAATTTCGTTATCGCCAACAATGACGTGTGGGGCAACGTCAAAGGCAATTGGGGCGACATGGACGATTTAACCGGCATAAACGGCAATATATCCTCCGATCCGATGTTCGTGTCGGATCAGGATTTTCATCTGCAGGCGGGATCGCCGTGCATCAATGCCGGGTCACCGCTAATATCCGAGGAGGATGGGACGGTGAGTGATATGGGGATGCAAAGGACGCGCTAAGGCGCTCAATGCAAAATGTAAAATCTAAAATTTAATTAATAGGGCGGCCAAGGGTCGCCCCTATTTTTTCATTTGGATAGTCCAGCCGCATGGTATGGACCCGCTTAAGGGCGCTTTCGCGCATGCCGCCCCAAACGAAAGCGATATATCGGCGCCATTGAAGTCTATTTTTCCCACGCCGCCTTCAGGCCAAACTTGGACCTGAACCAGCCGCCCATATCGTCCACCACAAACTCATAGACGGCCGGGACAACGAAGAGCACTAAAAGAGTGGACACGGCCTGTCCCCAGCAGAAGGTATTGGCCAGAGGCCCCCAGACTTCGGATTTGCCGAACAAACCCAGGGCAATCGGCAGGACGCCGGTGATCGTGGTGATCGAGGTCAGGAATATGGGACGCAGACGCAGGACACCGGCGCGAACGATGGATTCATGATTTTCCACTCCCTGGGCGCGCGCATCGTTGATAAAGGCCACCAGAACGATGGCATTGTCCACGACGATGCCGGCCAGGGCGACGAATCCGTACAAAGTGGCGATTGAGAAAGGATTGCCGGAGAGCACCAAGCCCACCATGGCTCCGATGAAGCCAAAGGGAACCGCGATCATAATAATCAGGGGCTGCACGATGCTGCGGAATTCGGCTCCGAGGATCAAGAAGATCAAGCCTATCCCGATGAGAAAGAGCACGGCCAATCCGGAAAACGCTTCGGCGAATTCCTCGAATTCGCCCTTGAATAACAATTTGGCTCCGGGATATTGCTTTTCGATATTCTTAAAACGGCTGATCAACCGCCGGTTGACTTCAACTCCCGAAGTCCGGGCCTTATCCACGTTCGCCGAGACCGTGATGGCGCGCTCATTCTCATAGCGGTGGATGTCGGCCGGACCGGCTTCTATCGAGATGCTGGCGACATTCAAGAAGGGGACCCAAAAACCCCGCGGCGATCGGATCTTCAATCTCTGCACGGCGGAGATATCGTCCATGCGCTCTTCCGGGAAACGCACCATGACGTCAATCTCATCGTCGCCATCATGCAGAACGCTGGCCTTCAAGCCATTGAAAGCCGCATAAGCTGTGGAGGCTATCTGGGTAACGTCAAGGCCATAAAAGGCTGCCTTTTCGGGGTTCACTTTGATCTTGACTTGCCGCTTGCCGGGGAAATAGTTATCGGCGATGTCGTAGGTTCCCGGCATGGCCGCCAGTTCGGATTTCAACTCTTCCGCGACCGCCTCCAGGTCGCCAAAGTATTTCCCCTGCACTTTGACTTCAACGGCCTTGCCCACTGGCGGGCCGGTATTGACCTTGGCGAATTGGATGGATTCGATGCCGGGGATGTCCTGAGTGCGCGAGCGCAAAAGATTCATGAGCGAATCAATGGGAAGTTCGCGGTCGCGCCGCTCTTTCAAATCAACGATCACTTGCCCTACAGAAGAGGTGAACAGCCATTCGGCATCACTCTGAAGTGTGCCCGGCTGAGCAATCACGGCATGCAATTCCGTAGCGGGCAAATTCAGGGCGGCGCGCTCGATGCGGCTGATGACTTGATCCGTTGCTTCCAGCGACGTCCCCTGCGGCATCTTCACCCTGACGAAGAATTGGCTGATCTCTTCGTCGCGATACATCTCCACGCCGATTAAGGGAATCAATCCGGCTGAAAGCAGAATCACCAGCGGCATGATCACCATGACCAGTTTGCGGCGGCGCATGATCTTTTCCAGGATGAGGCGATACTTGACCAGAATCCAACTGCTCCACTTTTCCTGGATGATGGAATTCTTCGTCTTTGACGGCCTGATCCACAGGGCGATATGCGCCGGCAGAATATAGAAGGCCTGCACCAGGCTGGCGATCAGAGCCAGAGAAATCACCAGCGGCACGATGCGCATGAAGCGCCCGATGATGCCGGGCAATAACATGAGCGGCACAAAGGAAGCCACTACCGTCAGGACGGAGGTGCAGACCGGCCAGGCGACCTCCGTGGCTCCCTTCATGGCGGCTTCGGACGGATTCATGCCATCCTGAATATAGCGGCTGGAATTATCAATCACCACAATGGCCTGATCCACTACCATGCCGACGGCCAGAATCAATCCGAACAGAGAGCTGCCGTTCAGAGTATTGCCCGTATATTTCATGAATAAGAGCGTAATCGCCAGAGTGATGGGAATCGAGAGACTGGTAAATAAGGCGCTGCGCCAATCCAGCAGGAGAGCCAACGGCAAGAGGGTCAGCAATAAGCCCACCCAGGCATTATCGCCCAGGCTGCGGAGCAGATCCTTGATAATAAGGCTGCTGTCATTCGTGTAGGTGATTTCCATTCCCGGCGGCAGCTTGGCGCGGAATTCCTCCGTGATGGCCTTGATCTTCTCGATTACGTCCAGAGAGCTGGCCGTGGATTTCTTCGACAGCGAAAGCGTAATCGCCTTCTGGCCGTTCATCCGCGAACGCGATTTCTCCTCTTCCCAGCCGTCCTTGATCTGGGCAATATCGCGCAGGAAAACCTGCCGGCCCGAGGCACCGGAGCGGATCACCACGCTGCCGAAATCTGCGGCAGATTGAACCTCGCCTACGGTCCGCACCAGCAGTTTTTCCGGCCCCCTCTTTAGATCACCGGCCGCCAGGTTGCGATTGCGCAAGGTGATGGCGCCGGCCACCTGATCCAGGCTGAGATCTTGAGCGTACAACTTTTCCGGCGTGACGTCAATCCAGATCTCGCGATCCCGGGCGCCCGTCAGGGCGACGGTGGAAACGCCCTTGACATCGCTGTAGAGATCCTTCAACTGTTCGCCCAGATCATGCATCAGCTTTTCGGGGAAATCGCCGGAAAGGGTCACCGAAAGAATGGGAACAAAATCATCAGTATCGAAATCCTCCACGTCGGGATCTTCCGCGTCCGCCGCAATATCCGCCTTGTCCACCTCGCTCTTCAATTCGGTCAGACGCTTGTCAAATTGATCCTTGGAAGACAGCTCGAACTTGACCTGAACAAACGAATAGCCTTCGGCGGAGACGGAGCTGATCTCATCAATTCCATCCACATCGGCGATTTCGTCTTCGATGGGGATGGTGATCAGGCGCTCGATATCTTCGGCGGGGACGTTAGGATAGACAGTGGTGATGAAGGCCCAGTTGAAGGGGATCTTGGGCATCATCTCGCGGGGCAATTGGATGAAGGAGAGCACGCCGAGGACGGTCAGCGTGATCATCAGAAGGTTGGCGAAAACTGGATTGCGGATGGAAAAGCGAATGGGCGACATAGCTCGATCTATAGGATTCTGACATGGGCGCTGTCGTGCAGGGCGTTTTGCCCTTCAATGACCACCTGATCGTCCGGGCTCAAGCCCGATTCGACGATGACATGATCGGCATTGCCTTCGCCAAGCTGAATCGGCCGCAGCCGCGCCTGCTCCTCCTGAACCACGAATACAGCGGGGCGGCCTGAGTCCATAATGACGACGGCATCGCGCGGGATGCAAATGGCGTCCGTCGGCTTGGCGTAGATAAGCTGCACGAGAGCGGACATTCCGGGTTTCAACAGGCGGTTGGGATTCTCGATTGAAATGATGACCGGAAAGGTCTTGCCGGGTTCCAGACCGGCGACACCGCAGGAGCGAACTTCGCCCCTGAAAATGCTGCCGGGAAAAACATCCGTACTAACGCGGGCTTCAGCGCCGGTCTTGACATATCCGATTTCCGATTCGCTGAGAGAGATCTCGATCTCCATTTGATCCAGCGAGACGACCAGCCCGATGGGCGCGCCGCGTTCGACCTGCTGACCGATCTGGGCATTCAAATCTGCGACATGTCCGCTGACGGGACTGATTAGCCGGGTCAGACGCAAGTTGCGCTCGGCCAATTTCAGGGCGGCTTGAGCCATTTGCAGATTGGCATGCGCCATTCTCTCGGCCAGATGGGCGTTTTCCAGCTCGAATTCGGAAATGTCATTGCTTTCGCGCAATTTCTGGCTGCGCTGATAATTACGAGCCGCTTGTTCATAGGCTGCCTGAGCCGCCGCTTCACCGGCTTGCGCCTGCAATAACGCCAATTCGAAGGGCTCCGGATCCAGCAGCACGATGGGCTCTCCGGCCGCCACGGCATCGCCGATCTCTCGATATTTTTTCAGCACCCATCCGCCAACCTCTGCCGAAATCGGAATATGATAGCGTGAGCGCAAAATACCTGTAGCCTGCATCGAAAGCTCCAGCGATCCCAACTGCACCTCCTGCACCCTGACCGAGGCTACGGCGGGTTTTCGGTCACTCTCGGATGGCCGCTGCTGCCCGGCGGGATTGGTATCGTTCCCCTGCGGCGGCTTGTTGCAGGCGAGGCAGAACAGCAATGAAACCATCCAGGCTACGGCGCACCACGGAGATCGTCTCTGCATTTTAATTCCGTCCTCGTTCATGTCTATTCCCCCGTCCATCGCTTCACCTGCGCCGCGGCGATCAGGGCATCGAATCGCGCATTGATTAAAGCCAATTCCGCCTGGCGATTGGCCGATTGGGCATCCAAGAGCTCCAGATTGGTGATCAGCCCCAACTCGCTGCGGTTTTCCTGGATGCGCAGCACCTCGCGCGCCTGCTGAGTCATTTTTTGAGCGCTTTTCAGTCGTTCGAGGGCGGTCAGAAGGCTGTTGCGCGCTGCGGCAAGCTGAATATATAGCCCGGCCTCGTAATCTCGCTCCGCCTCGAGCGCTTTCTTGACATTGATGCGGGATTCTTGATATTTGGCGAAATTGCCGAAGCTCGCGAAGATCGGCAGGCTCAGTGAAACGCTGGCCACCCACGATTCAAAACCATCCAGTCGGATATCGTCATCCGCCTGCCAGCTATAGGTGTAATTGAAATTCAACTTGGGCTGGAAATTCGACAGCGACGTTCCCAGGCCGTGTTTGGCCAGATCCACGTTGGCTTGCATGATCTGCAAATCGGGTGAAAATCGGCGCAAGTTAGACCAGAGAAAATCCAGTTGGGCGACCTGCGAGCTTGGGATGGAATCAGCGGTCAATCCGTTCAAATCGGCGGGAACGTAGGCGGTTCCGGCGTCATCGCCCAGAGAACGAGCGAGAGCAAGTTGAGCCAATTCAAAAGCTGAACGCGCCTCCACCAAGACGGCTTCATCGGTGGAGGATTGAAGCTCCCAGCGCATAACATCCACGGGAGCAGCCAACCCAAGATCGGCGCGCCTGCGGATGCGCTCCGCATACCCCTGCGATACATCGATCATCTTCTCATGCACATCCAGTGCCGCCTGCGCCCGGCAGAGGTCATAATAGGCGCTTTCCACCTCCAACAAAACTTGCCGCTCCTGCGCCGCGCGGGCGAAGCGAATCTGCCTCTTGGTCGTCGCGGCGATGCGCAGACCGACGATTTCCATCCCGCCGTTGTAAATGGGTTGATCCACCGAAACCGACGTGGAATAGAGATTTTCGAAGGCAAACGGCGGGAAATCCTCGGGGTTGATGTATTGGCCGTATTCCTGCAGGATCACGTCGCGCATGATGTTCGAGCGGGCGACGCTCTCTTCGTCAAGGCGGCTGTAGGAACTGTTGAGCGACACGTGGGGGAGCACTTCGGAGACCGCCCAGAGCATCTTCCAGCGGGCGGCTTGTTCATCGCGGCGGGATTGGGAGAGGGTGAGATTGCTTTTAAGCGCGCGGGATTTGGCCTCTTCGAGGGTGATGGGAACCGTCGGGCCGGCCGGTGTTTTCGAAGATCCCATCAACCAGATGGCGAGGATCAAGGCGATTTTGCAGCGCGCTTTCACGATCCTTTCTCCCGGGCGGGGCGCGATCCGGTTGAGCGCGATTTATAAAGATCCGCTTCCTCCTGCAAGCGCCGGGCGCACATCCGAGCCCATTCGAGCTCGGCATTCATGTGGTAGATCGTGTGATCCACGATCACTTCGCTGATCTTAGGCAGAGTCCGGTGCACGGGCAAATTTTTGACCTCGCCCAGTCTCCGGACGAAGGCATTGATCGCCGCCAAACGTTTTTCGAGGTGTCCGCTCAGCTCTTCATAAGGCATCCGGGCGGCGAAGAAGAGGCCGATATCGAATTCAAAGTAGGTGCGCTGAAAGCGGCTCAAGAGCTGAGTCAGCAGGGAGCGCATTTCTTCGCGGCCTCGGGGCGTGATGCGATAGATGGTGCGATCCGGGCGGCCGACCTGATGCTCCTCGCCCACCACCTCCACGCTGCCGCGATCCACCAGCTTCTTCAGGGCATGATAGATGGAGCCGAATTTGATGTCGGTCCAGTTGCCCATGTTGCGCTGGATCTGCTTCTTCAGCTCATAACCGTGATAATCCTTTTCCTGCAAAAACCCGAGGATGACCAGAGGAACCGACATGGGTATCTCCTGTTATTCAATATATTATATACAAATTTGAATAGGCGAAGTCAAGAAGAAAGGGGGATATTTTTGTCGGCAAGCAATTATTAAGTTTTCACGCAAAGGCGCAAAGAAAAAGGGGCGCACAGCCATGCACCCCTGCATCCTGTAGTCGGGGTCGTCCCGGCCCGGCCATTATTTCAGCAAGACCGACTTTTGCGTTTGGGTGATTCCCCCCGCCTCCAACCGCGCCAGATAGATGCCGGATGAGATGTGAGAACCGTCGAAGGTCACTCGATGATCGCCAGCCTCCCGCCGGCCGTTGACCAATGTTGTCACCAAGCGTCCGGCAGTATCGTAGATTTTCAAGCTGACATGGCTGTCCGCTGAAAGCTGATAGCTGAGAGCTGTTGTGGCATTGAAGGGATTGGGGCTGCAAGGATGAAGGCGAAAGGATGAAGGATGAATCAAGATAGCCTCCTCTTGGCCCTCGAAAGATCCGCCCGTGTAGCTCCAATCAGCAGATCCCAGACCCAAGCCCCCAGACCCCAGTTTCACGAACGTGAAATTATCCTCCGACGTATCTCCCGCCGCCACGGCGTATGCGTTGTAGTGGTAGAGGCCCGCCGGAGCATGAGCTGAGATATTCTGCCTCCTCAGGCGGCTCAAGGTCTGTCCGGATGCCAGAGATATGGTCACCGGTCCCAAGACGGGGCCAGAGATCGCCCCCGAAGGGAGCGTGATATTGCACCAGAGCAAGGCGGACAAGGTCGCGCTCTCGATGTTGGTCGCCTGGATGGCATATTGGAAGCTGCCTCCGGAGGCGGGAATTTCGATGGGTACGTTGTAGGGGGTCAGCAGGACGCGCACCGGCAGGCTTTGATCGTAGTAGTAGCAGCCCATGTCCGCGCGGGTGGAGTCAGGGTCGTTGTAGATCGAATGGGGATCGCCGCTGTCAATGCAGGGCGAACCCCACAGCAGGCGGTAGTCATTCTGCTCCGGATATGCGAATAGGGGATCGTCATTGATGTTTCCAGTTCCCGCCCAGCCACCCATGACGTCGCTATAATTGACGGTGGCGTTTCCTCCCCCCGTGGAGACGTATATCTCCGGCGCACTGTTATCCCAAAGAATCGAGTTTGTGATGACCGGATAAGCACTTAAGAAGAGAGCGATCGCCCCGCCCAAATTGGCTCTATTCCCGGTGATAGTGTTGCACATGATGTTATGGCCGGGGGGAGGAAAGGAGCACTGGATGGATATCCCGCCGCCGGCGCTGCGACCCCAATTATCCGCGATGATGTTGTTATGAATTTGCCAGATGGGGTAGGGAGTATGCGAGGCCTCGAGGACGGCCATCCCACCACCTTTATAGAGAGCCGTATTGCCTTTGATGATATTATTGCTGACTGTCGCCCCGACGTAGTAACCATAGACACCGCCGCCAAAACTTCCGGCGCTGTTCTCGGTGATGGTGTTGTTCGTGATGGTCAAAAAGCAATCTGTCCCGTAAATTCCAGCGCCGTTATTGGCCGTGTTCCCGGTGATGGTGTTGTTCGTGATGATGGCGTCGGAATAATCGGTGCAGGCGATGGCGCCGCCGCCCGTCGGGGATGAATTCCCCGTTAAGATGTTATTCGTGATTGTTGGAGAGGAGGAATTTGTGCAGTTGATTCCTCCTCCTCTATAATTCGGGTAACTGCCTCCGCCCAGACCGTTCGTCACCGTAAATCCCTCCAATATGGAATTTTCATCCTCACCGCTTTCGAAAGTCACCACGCTTTCGAGATGGTTTCCGTCAATGGTGGTTGATTCTGCGCCCTGTTCGCTCTTTACAGTGATGCGTTTTCCGTGAAAATCTATATTTTCCACATAGCTCCCGGGAGAAACCAGAACGGTATCCCCGTTGCTCGACGCGTCAATTCCCGCCTGGATGGTGGGATACTGACTGGGGACGAGAAGGGTATCAGCATAGCATAACCCTGCGACTGCAATCATCCCCACAATTAGAGTCATTAGCGTTTTCTTAGCCATTGTAACCTCCTTTGGGGGCGGCATGGCCGGCTCGCGTGGCCGTGCTTGCGACGGGTCCTCTGGCCGGCCCGTTCCCGCGAGCTTTCCAGAAAGGATTTCCGTGAATGTGATTAAATATACAAAGAATCGGCGTTAGAGGCAAAAGAAATGTTATCTTTGATGCAAAAATGGGATTGATTCCACTGGCCGGGTGGCATGCCTCTGTCACGCGCAGCGCGACGGGGCATGTCATTGACATGCTTCGCCCCTGCGGGGCAGAAGCATGCCACCCCCAGGCCCTACACCATGAGCTTTTCTATCACTCGCCGATCGGCGCGGGGGAAGGCGTAGCGATTGAGCTCGTGGGGCTTCACCCATTTGATTTCGGCGCAACCCCGCGGCTTGGGGCGGCCGGAGATCAGCCGGCAGCGAAAGACGTGCAGGGTGATGCGAAAGTGCGAATAGGAATGATCCACTTCTTGGAACTTCTCCCCCACTTTGACCTCGATGGCCAGCTCTTCTCGCAATTCCCGTTTCAACGCCGCAGGCAGTGTCTCCCCCGCCTCCTGCTTGCCGCCGGGGAATTCCCAAAGGCCGCCCAACAGCCCCTTTTCGTGGCGCCGGGCGATGAGGATGCGGCCATTCTTCTCCAGCACGGCGGCGGTGACCTGATAATGGGGAATGGCTTTGCGGGGCTTCTTCACCGGAATCAGGTGCTGCAGGTTCAGGTGGTTGCCTTCGCAGGAGAAGGCCACCGGACAATCGCCGCAGCGCGGATTTCGGGGCAGGCAGATGGTCGCGCCCAATTCCATCACCGCCTGGTTCCAGTCGCCCGGCTGGCGGCGATCCAGATTTTGTTGGGCGGCGGCCGTCAAGAGTTTTTGGGATTCAGTGGCGGCAACATCGTCTCGCAGGGCGATCCAGCGAGCCATGACGCGGCGGGCGTTGCCGTCCAGAACGGCGGCCGGTTCGCCGAAAACGATGGAAGAGATGGCGGCGGCGGTGTAATCGCCGATGCCAGGGATGCGGCGCAGATCGGCATAATTATTCGGCAATTTGCCGCCATGCTCGGCCACGAGAAGCTTGGCCGCTTTATGCAGATGGCGCGCGCGGGCATAATAGCCCAGGCCTTCCCAGACTTTGAGGACATCGGAAAGATCGGCGCGCGCGAGGGAACGAATCGTAGGAAAACGCTTGAGGAATTTTCGATAAAAGGGGATGACCGTATCCACCTGCGTCTGCTGCAGCATGACCTCGCTGATCCAGATGCGATAGGGATCGCGGATCTGGCGCCAGGGGAGGTTGCGGTGGTGGGATTGGTACCAACGGAGTAGTCGGGAACGCCTGCTCATCAGGGCGCCGGCTGGACGATGCGGAGGGTATTTCCTTTGTCTTGCTCGATAATTACCTTTCGGGCTTTGCTCAGGATCACCTGCACGGTGTCCCAGAAGAGGCGCTGCTTCAGGACGGCGGGATCGCGTTTGTATTCGACCAGCAGCTTGTCGAAGCGGGCAACTTCGCCTTCGGCGCGGCTGACCTGGCCGGCGCCTCGAGCCTGCGCGGTTTGAATCTGCTTTTGAGCTTCTCCGCGCGAGCGGGGGATGAGCTCGGCGGCGTAAGTTTGCGCTTCGCTGATGGTTTTTTCGCGGTTGGCTTTGGCGCGGGACACTTCGTTGAAGGCTTCAATCACTTCAGGCGGCGGCTCGATTCTCTGAAGATTGCAGGAGCGAATCAGAAGGCCGATATCGAGGCTATCCGAGAAAGCTTGAAGCCGCTGTCTCAAGAATAATTCGACTTCGGACTTGGAAACGGTCAGCAGATCATCCACGCGAATGTTGCCGATTTTTTGGCACAAGAAAGTCTCGCCGGCCTTGCGGACGAGGAAATCGGGCGATTCGGCGGCAAACAGATATCTCGCCGGATTCTCGATGGTGTATTGCACCATGGCGGCGGCGGAAATGACGTTCATATCGCCGGATAGCCGCTCGCTCTCTTCGCGGGAAGGCGGGATGCTTTGGAGTTGTTTGGCGAATTCAAAACCGATGCTCATGCGCCGGATGGCCGTGACTTTGACCATTGTCGCTTTGGCCAGCGGCCAGGGGAGGTGATAATGTATTCCCGGCGGGACGCGGTCGGCGATGACCCGTCCGAAGCTCAGCACCACGCCCATCTCATCGGTTCCGACGGCGTAGATACCCAAGAAAAGATAGAGGGCGATGAGAACGGCGACCGAGCCGCGAACGGTTTTGCCAGCGCTCATGATTCGCAAATTGCACGATCTGGAATTCCCTGTCACTCCCACGTAAGCGGGAGTCCGGAAATGCCGATGATTTGATTAGATGCCCGCTTTCGCGGGCATGACAGCCAATCCTTTTGGGCTGATTTCTCCATTTAGGGTGAGCCTTTTCGCAGCACTTCCAGTAACTCGGAATCGTTGGGCAGAACGACGGTGGTGCGTTCATCGAGAAAGGCTTTGTAGGCATCCAGACTTCGTAGGAATTTATAAAAGTCGGCATCTTTTTGAATGGCTGAGCGATAGATGTCGGCGGCTTTAGCCTCGGCCTGACCCTGGATGGTGAGAGCTTCTTGATTCGCCTGAGCGAGGATCAGGGCGGATTCCAAATCGGCGGCGGAGCGGATCTTCTGCGCCTGTTCTTCTCCCTCGCTGCGATACTGCCGGGCAATACGGCCGCGTTCGGCTTTCATCCGCTCGAAGACGGCGGTGCGGTTTTGCGGCGGATAATAGAGACGCTTGATCATGGCACGCCGAACCTCGATGCCGAAATTTTCCAGCGCCGGGCGGCGACAGGTCTCTTCAACCGAGCGGCAAATTTCCTCCAATCGCATCTCCCCCGGCATGTCGCTGATCAGCGCCGAAAAGGGGACGCGGCCGAGCTGCGCTCCGATGGCCGAATAGAGCAGATCCGCCAACCGCGCTTCGGCTCCGGGACGATCTCCGACACTGACCAGAAATTTCACGGGATTTTTCACCTGCCAGAGCAAGAAGGCGTCCACGATCAGATTCTTCTTATCGAGCGTCAAAAACTCTTCGGCCGGAGGATCGAAGGTCAGGAGGCGGCTGTCCTGCTTGCGAACCTGCTGGAAGGGATAGGGCAGCTTGGCGTGCAGGCCCGCCTGCGAAACGACTGCGATGGGCCGCCCGAATTGGGTCAGCACGGCCACCTGCGCCTCGTTGATTTGATAGAAGACGGAGATGATCAGAAGCAGCAGAAAGGCACCGATGACGATCGAGCGAAGGTGGCGTTTCATGATGTTCTCTGCACGATGATTATGGCCCGCTCAGCGAACTTTTCAACCGCTCCAATACTTCGGGCGGCAATTCCTGGGCAGGACTGGAACTCTTGGGTATGAGGATGAGGTCGAGCGCGGCGGCGTTCTTGCCCAGCATGAGGATTTTCTCGCGCCCGACCAAAGTTGATTCGGCAGCTTCGGCGTTCATCCGAAATTGCTGCACGCGGCGCTGGGCAGCGGTGCTTTTGGCCAAGACGGTCAGACGCTCGGCCTGGCCGCTGGCATCCGCCAAGGCGCGGGCAGAATCGGAGCGCGCAGAAGACAATGCCGCCGCAAATCGCGCCCGCGCATTGGCTAACGCCGCGACCGAGTCCGTCTGCGCCAGATTGATCAAACGATACTTGTCTTCGAGGCTTGACGCCACTTCGCGGAAAGCAGAGTGAACAACATCGGGCGCGTGCGCATAGATCAGATTGATGTGCAAGATCTTCACGCCGATGGCCATCTCATCCAGCGTCTTTTGCAGGCCCGCCTTGAAACTTTCGACAAAATCCTCTTTGCCGCCGATGAGCCCATCCCAGACCGGACGCGAGGCGATCTGGCGAGTCAGCTCGGCGCTGGAAAGCTCCTGCAGCAGCTTTTCCAAATCCGCAATTTGGTACAGAGCCTGCCGGGCGTCCGAGACGCAATAGAAAATGCTGACGTCGAGATCAATGAGATTCTCATCGCCGGCCAAGAGCTCGCTCTCTTCGGTGATGTTTTCGCGCGAAATGGCGTCGAACTTTTCACCTATTCCATTCTTGATGAAGGCTGGGGCGGCGGTTGAAACGAGGCGATATCCGATCTGAACCACTTCGATCCGTTCGCTCGGATAAAGCACCGTGGAGGCGAACGGCCGCGGCGCGCGCAGGTGCAGACCCGGCTCCATATCTTGCTGGACTACTTTGCCAAAACTCAGGATCATGCCGGTGTGCCCGGCGGGAACAGTGGTCAGACCATCGGAGAGATAGATGAGGCCCAGCGAAATTCCCGCCCAGATCAAAATGCGCTTTTTACTCCAGCCGATTTTCTCAATCAGGCCGTTCCAGAGCTTGCGGTAGCTACCGCTGCGCAGTAGACTGCGATGCAAGAGCAATGTGAGGCCGATGGCCGCTGTAATTTTAAGCCACTGGGGGATGAATTCGCTTCCCGCCCCCAAGGTTGCTCGCACATCGAGGTTTAGGGATGCATAGATGAAATTCAGAAGAGCTCCCAGGAGCAGACTCATCACGGCGATAGTGGCGATGTAGAACGCCAGAAACCTCCTCTCGAAATAGCGTGACAGCAAGATTATGGAACCGATATTGGTGGCGGGGCCGGTCAAGAGAAATACCAGCGCCGCGCCCGGGGAAAGTCCTTTTAGGATTAGGGCCGCGGCAATGGGGGTGGAGGCGCTGGCGCAGATATATAGCGGGATGCCGATCAGCATCATGATCAACATGGGCAGGAAGCCGCCCCCCAGCGCTCCGGCAAAGAAATCACTGGGGATGATTACGGCGATCAAAGCGGCGATAAGAATCCCAACGACCAGCCAGGGGGCCAGATCATCTAACAGTTCGCCGAAAGAATAGGACAGGGCGCGACGCAGCGGCGATGGGGCAGCGGCGGCTGCGGGCGCACAGCAATCGTCCTTGCAGGCGGGCGCGGGAGCGTCGTTCGAGTTGGCCGAAAGGGATTCCGGAGAGCTGCGCTTTTCGAGGAAATTCGCTCCAATACCGGCGGTCAAAGCCGTAATCAATGCGGCAATCGGCCGGAAAATGCTCAGCAACGGATCCAGTAGGGCGAAGCTGATGCCGATGGAATCCACGCCGGTTTCGGGCGTTGAAATCAGGAAGGAGATGGTGGAGCCGCGGCTGGCGCCGCTCTTGCGAAGCTGAACGGCGGTGGGGATCACGGAACAGGAGCAGAGCGGCAGAGGAATGCCCAGCAGGCTGGCGTTGAAAACCGAACGGAGGTTGCGCCCGCCGAAGTATTTCAGGATTTTGTCTTCGGGGAAATAGGCGTGGATGAGACCGGCCACGAAAAAGCCGAAGAGGAGGTAGATGCTGGCTTCGGCCAGGATTCCCGCCGCTTCCGAAAGAAGGTTGAGGAGGAACGTGAGCATTATGTCATCATGGGCTCATCTTCGCGGCGGATATCGGCGCCGATGGAACGCAATCTCTGTTCGATTCGCTCGTAGCCGCGGTCAATGTGATAGACGCGCGAAAGATCCGTCCGTCCCTCGGCCGCCAGTCCGGCCAGAATCAGGCTGGCCGAGGCTCGCAGATCGGTGGACATGACCTGCGCGCCCTTCAGACGCTCCACGCCGCGCACCAGCGCCGTATTGCCTTCGACTCGAACATCGGCCCCCAAACGCTGCAATTCCGCCACGTGGGTAAAGCGGTCGGTGTATATAGTATCGGTAATGGCGCAGCTTCCGTTGGCCAGACTCATCAGGGCAATCCATTGAGCCTGCATGTCGGTGGGGAATCCGGGGAAGGGAGCGGTGCTAATATCCAACGGCCGGGCGCGCTCCTCCGCGCAGATATGGACGCTGTCGGAGGTGCTCTTTAGGGTAAAACCGGCTCTTTCGAGCGCGTCAAGAATGGACCCGATATGATCCGTTCGCAGGTTTGTCAATCGGACATCTCCGCCGGAGAGCGCAACGCCACAGAGCAAAGTACCGGCTTCAATGCGGTCGGGGATATTGTCGAACTCAACGGCGCGAAGTGAGGCGACTCCCTCGATCTCGATCCGATCTGTCCCGAGACCGCCGACACGCCCGCCCATGGCGTTAATGTGCTCGCCCAGGGCGACGATTTCGGGCTCGCGAGCCGCATTCTCAAGAATGGTTGTTCCTTTGGCAAGTGCGGCGGCCATCATGACGTTTCCCGTCGCTCCTACCGAGGGTGTGGGGAAGGTAATTTTGGCGCCGGTCAACCGCCTGGCTTTCGCAATTATGTATCCTTGATCCAACTCAATTTCAGCTCCCAGCCGTTGCATCCCCATGATGTGCAGATCCACCGGGCGTGGCCCCCAGGCGCAGCCGCCGGGCAGCGACACCCGCGCCTGCCCGAAGCGAGCGAGCAGCGGCCCCAGAACATATACGGAAGCCCGCATGGTCTTGACCAGCTCATAGGGAGCTTCGTAGTAGGAGCAGGAGGTTGTATCTATGGTCAAAATGTGATCGGCCAATTCGACGCGGGCGCCGATGATGCGCAAGAGATGCGCCATCGTTCGCACATCGCGCAGTTCCGGTACATTGCGGATGCGGTGCACGCCGGGCGCCAAAAGCGCCGCCGCCATCAGCGGCAGCGAGGCGTTCTTCGCGCCGGATATGGCCAGCGTCCCCTTCAGCCGGTTGCCGCCGTGTATTACGAATTTATCCATCTATTAGACCCTATAGTCATTGCGAGCGAAGCGAGGCAATCTTCATGCCTTGAGAGATTGCTTCGGCCCTTCGGGCCTCGCAATGACCCTCATTGCACAGAGCGGGCTGCGCGAGCGGATTCGAGCATTTCCCTGGCGTTCAGGAGAGCGCCTTCGGATACCCCTGACGCCGCCAGCAAGGAAGCCACCTCCTCGACGCGGCCTTCATCATCCAAAATCTCTACCGTCGCCGAACCATCCTTCCCCGCTGAGCGCACCGACAAATGCTCATTCCCCAAACTGGCGATCTGCGGGAGATGAGTCACCACGATCACCTGATGAGTTTTCGCCAGCTCCAAGAGCTGCAATCCCACCTTATGAGCGACGCGGCCGGAGATGCCCTGGTCAATTTCGTCGAAGATGAGAGTCTCGACGCGGTCAGCCGCGGCCAGAGTGCCCTTGAGCGCCAGGTGAATGCGGCTCATCTCGCCGCCGGAGGCGACGTTGCGCAGCGGCTGGTGCGGGATTTTGCCGTCGGGCGAAAGGGAGAATTCGATGCGATCCAAGCCATCGGGAAGCGGCTGCACAGAATCCTGAGCGGTGAACTGTACACGAAAATCGGCCTTGGGCATGCCGATATCGGCCAGCCGTTTCTTGACCCCCTTTTCCAGCAACCTGCCGGCTTTTTGGCGAACGCTGGAGAGCTCTCGGCCTGCAGCAACCAGATCCTTTTCGAGCCCCTTGATATTTTCTTCCATCGCCTCGGCCTGCCCATCCAAACCCTCCAGTTGCACCAGCCGAGCGTCTATCTCGGTGATCACGTCGCAGAGATCTTTTTCGCCGAGTTGCCAGCGCTTGCGCAGCCCCAAAAGAGCGACCAGGCGCTCGCGCACCTCTTCGACATATTGCGGATTGTGCTGAGTCGTCCGGCTGAAATCAAGCAGCACGCGGTTGGCTTCAAGAAGCACTGACCTGGCGTTTTCCAGCTCCGCAATCCAGTTTTCGAGATTTGCTTCAAAAGAGATCAGATCCGGCAGCTTTCTCAGCGCCGTTGAGATGTTCTCTACGGCGGAGCCGGGCGCTTCGTTCAAGCCGTCGCAGATCTCCTTACAGAGATTGAAAATCTGCTCGGCATTTTCCAGCCGCTTCAATTGGATTTCGAGAGCTGCTATCTCTCCCGCCCGGGGCTTCAATTCGGCGATTTCGCGTTTCTGGACCTCGAGGACGCTGCGGCCTGCGGCGGAATCCTCAATCTCTGCCCGCAGCTCCGCCAGCTTCTCTTTTTCCGACTTGACCTGCGCGAATAGCCCGCGATAGGCCTCCAGAATCCTGGGCTGGCGGCAGAATTCATCGAGGAATTCCAACTGCCGCGAGCGGTCGAACAGGGCGACAGTCTCATGCTGGCCGTGCAGATCCAGCAACAGATCCCCGAAAGCTCGCGACTGCTGCAGGGTGGCGGGAGTATCATTGATGAAGAGGCGCGTTCGATTGTTGGGCAAGAATTCGCGGCGCAGGATGACCGGAAGTTCAGGCGAGAAATCGCTCTGGGCAAGCCAACGGCGGATGGATTGATCGGCCTGAGCGTCGAATTCGGCTTCGATGACGGCGCGCTGGCTGCCGGAACGGATGGGGAAATTGGTGCGGCGTTCCCCCAATAAAAAACCGACGGCATCGAGCAGCAGCGACTTGCCCACCCCAGTTTCGCCTGTGACCACGTTCAGCCCCGCCCCGAAGCGCACTTCCACGCTGGGCATAACGGTGTAATTTTCCAGCTTGAGACGTCGGAGCATTTCAGGGGTGAATGACCGCCACCTTGGAAACGCTGGCGCTGCCGTCGGTGGAGTAGGCCAGCAGGAGATAGACGCCGGTTCCGACCAATTCATTGTTTGAATTGCGGCCGTTCCAGCCGGAATTAATCTGCGAGAGGTTCAGGCGCTTGACCAGCAAACCGGCGGCTGTGTAAATCTTGACCTCCGTATTTTCATTCAGCCCCGAGGGATCAAAATATAGTCGGGCATCGCCGCTGAGCGAGAGAACAAAGGGATTGGGCCAGACCAAAACCGAGGTAACGGTCGCTCCCATGGCTTTGTAGGGGGTCTGCAGGCGCGCCAGGCCTTTATCCGTCCCCAGGTATGCATAACCTCGGCCCACGTCAAAGGCGATGGCCTGGACGTTATCACCGGGCAGAGGACTGGGGAAGGCTCCTTCAAAGCTGGTGTAATTGTCCAGCCAGGTGTAATTGTCCGCAGCCAGCACGCTGACTCCGGCGGAGGTGCCGAACCACTTATTGTTTTGCGGATCCACGCCGATGGCGCGGACGCTTTGCACCATGGGCAAGACGAGGCTGATCCCCTGCCCCTGGAGCAAACCCGGATCTTCGGTGGGATAGAAGTACTGTACTCCGGCCGGGGTTCCAACCCACACGACGCCATCGTAATCGCAAGCCAAAGCAGTGATGGAATCCGATGGGGTTTCAAGCAAGGTGTACCACTCATCATCGGCGGCGGATAGCGTTCCGTGATCGTCAAGGATGCGGATGCCCGCCCCATCCTGATTGTTGGCGCCGAACCATTTTCGTCCGAAGGAATCCAGGACAAGGCGATCCACTTGATACTCCGCCTTCGCTCCCGGAACAGATAAGTAGGACCAATTGGGAGTCTGAGTTGTATCCTGAATGAAATCTTCCGGCACCACGGCGATGGCCGGACCATAGATGGGCGAGGCTTCGCTGTTGCAGATCCAGACATTGCCAGCCCCATCGGTCATCAAGTCTCGCACGACGCAAAAATTGGGACCATTTACGATGCCGAAAAGCCGACCGGAAGAAGCCGGATAGAAGGCGTTCGCCAGGATGGTATCGGCCTCGAAATGAAACCAAGCGGCTCCTTTGCCATTGGAGCCCACCCAGAGGCCTCCATAGGAATCTATGGCCAGACATCCAAATCCATTCCAAAAGAAGCTGTCGGGGCTGACCGGGCCACCTTCAAATGGCGTATCCATCTGGCGAGTGAGGTTCGCCCATTGATTTCCATCATAATGAGCCAGAGCGCCGTTGGTGAATCCGCTTTGGCCTCCGGTCAGCCATACTACGCCGTTTTCGTCAACCGCAATATCCGTGATGACATCCATCAAGGGGCCTGGCGGCGAATGGAGCACCCAGTCGTTGCCGATCAACTGATGCAGACCCCCCAGCCGGTTGCCGTCGCGTTCCAGACCGGCCCACATCATCCCATCATCTGAGAACTCCACCGCCAGCCCTTTGGCGTCATACGTGCCATAGAGGACACCGGTCCCATCCTGCACCCGATAGATGCCACCGGCCCGCCCATAATAAAGCGTATCCTGCACAGCTTTCAGGAAGCTGATATTTGATGTACTGGAGATCTGAAGAGCCTCAAACGTCGAATCCATCAAACGGCTCAAGCCGCGGTTCGAGGTGGGATTAGATCCCGCCGCCGAGGCCGTATAGAGCGTATCGCGATAAACGGCAAGGGCGACAACGTTGTTGTGATAGAGGCCTTCCACGGTAGTATAATTCGTCCAGCTTTCCGGTGATTCCAAATAGGGCAGCGACAGATCGCCGCGGGCCAGGCCGGAGCTGGTTCCCACCCAGAGGCCGCCATTAAATACCTGGATGCATTTGACGGGGATCTCCTGAGCGAAGGTCCCCAGTTTGGTATAGTTGCCTTCGACTAAATAGCGGCCCCAGTCGTCGAAATAGACCAGCCGACTGACGCCGATGTCCGTGGCCGCATAGATCGCCCCGGCGTCGTTATAGAGAGCATAGATTTGAAAGATCTTGGAATTCAGAGTGAAATCGGAAATGGTCGCAACCTGGTGAGTCGCCAGATTGAAGACGTCCAGAGAGGCATTCCCCATCCCGAGGATGAGATTTCCGCGAGCATCCAGGGTCATCGCGCGGATGTCGTTATAAGAAAGGCCCTGCGCCGTGGTGAAGGTCTGGAAGGTTTCGCTGCTGAGGTTGAAGCACACGAGACCGCCGTTGGCCGCGCCGTACAGCTCATCGCCTACGCGGATCAAGGATCGGACGCTTTGGGCGGATATAAAAACCTCCCAATCCCATACTCCGGCGGGCGCCGCCGTGGGCAGGATCAGGAGCAGATAAAGGACAAGAGCCAGATTGCGTTTCATTGGTTAGAGCTTCTCCCAAAGATTGGACATTTCGATCGCGGAAATGGCCGCGTCCCAACCTTTATTACCCGCTTTCGTGCCCGCTCGTTCCAAAGCTTGTTCCAAAGTGTCGGTGGTGAGGACGCCGAAGGAGACCGGCAGGGCATACTGCAAACTGGTCTGAGCGATTCCTTTGGCCGCTTCTGCGGCGATAAAATCGAAATGGGGTGTGCCGCCTCGAATGATGGCTCCCAGGCAGATCACCGCGTGATATTTCCGGGAAGAGGCCAATCGGGCGGCCGTAACGGGGATCTCAAACGACCCTGGCACCCAAATTATGGAAAGATTTTCGGCCTGGGCGCCGTGGCGCAGCAGGCAGTCCAGCGCACCATCGAGCAGTTTCTTGGAGATCAGTTCATTGAAACGCGAAACGACCAGGGCGAAATTTTTGCCCCGGGCGTCAAGATCGCCCTGAACGACCGGAATTTCCTGCGAAATCGCCGCCTTGCCGGCGTTGGCCTGTTTGGAAACGGGGGACATGATATCTCCTTTGTTGGAATGCCTCAGGAAGGCGTGATGAAATGACCCAATTTTTCCTTCTTGGTTTTTAGATAATTGCGATTGCTGGGATTGGGCGGCACCTCGATGGAAACGCGTTCGACGATCTCAAGATGATAGCCGGAAAGGCCAATGACCTTGCGCGGGTTGTTGGTCATCAGACGCATGCGGCGCACGCCCAAATCCGTAAGAATTTGAGCCCCGATGCCATAGTCCCGCAGATCCGCCTTAAATCCCAGGGCCAGATTGGCTTCCACCGTATCCCTTCCCTCATCCTGCAGTTTATATGCTTGAAGCTTATTGCCGAGTCCGATGCCGCGCCCTTCCTGATTCATATAGAGCAGCACTCCTCGTCCCTCTTTTTCGATCATGCTCAAAGCCCGGTGCAACTGCTCGCCGCAATCGCAGCGCAGGGAGCCGAAGATATCGCCGGTCATGCACTGGGAATGCACTCGCACCAACACGGGCTCCTCTGGACTGATCTGACCCTTGACGACCGCCAAGTGGCCACAGTCGTCCAGTTTGCTGCGGTAGTGAATCAGCCGGAAATGACCCCAGGCCGTTGGAAAATCCACTTCGACCAAGCGCTCGATCAGCTTTTCGGTTCGCTGGCGAAATTCGATCAAATCCTTGATGCTGACGATCTTCAAGTCAAACCTCTTGCCGATCTCGATCAGCTCAGGCAACCGCGCCATGGAGCCGTCGTCGCTCATGATTTCAATCAGCACCCCAGCGGGAAAAAGTCCCGCCAGATGAGCCAAATCCACAACGGCTTCGGTGTGCCCGGCGCGCTTCAGGACTCCACCGTCGGCGGCACGCAGCGGAGATAAGTGCCCGGGGCGCGCCAGATCTTCCTTCCGGGTTTGGGGATCCACGACGGCCAGGATTGTCGTGGCGCGGTCTCTCGCCGAGACGCCGGTGGTGGTATTCTTGATGGCGTCAATCGTGACCGTGAAGGAGGTGCCGTGCAAGGCGGTGTTTTCGCCCACCATCAGGGGCAGGCCCAATTCGTCGGCACGCTGGCCGGTCATGGGCAGACAGAGCATGCCGCGTCCATGTTTGGTCATGAAGTTAATCGCTTCGGGCGTGACCTTCTCGGCGGCCATGATGAAGTCGCCCTCGTTCTCGCGGTCTTCATCGTCCACCACGATCAGAATCTGGCCGCCGCGGAAATCGGCGATGGCTGCTTCAATGCTATTCAGTTTGATGGCATTCTGTGTATCTGGTTCGCTATTCATGTTCATTCCGTAAATCCCCACTCGGCCAGCTTTTCAGTCGAAATTCCGTTTTCTCCCCGTTTCAGCGATGATTCGACATACTTGGCCAGGATATCCACCTCGATATTGACGCGATCACCAGCCTTCAATTTGCCCAGATACGTTTGCCGCAGCGTCTCGGGGATTAGAGCGACTGTCGCCAATCCCGAATTGAGATGAGCAACAGTCAGGCTCACTCCCTGTATGGCGATAGAGCCTTTCTCCGCAACATAGTGGCGCAATTCCTGGGGAACTTCGATGGTCAGATCTTGTCCATTCCCTTGCGGAACCAAGCTGTTGACGATTCCCATCCCATCCACATGCCCTTGCACCAGGTGTCCGCCCAGACGATCCCCCAGCCGCAGGGCTCGTTCGAGGTGCACGGGATCACCGGACCTCTTGTCGCGCAACGTGCTGCGCTTGAGGGTCTCCGATGAAGCGGCGAAGCGGAAACCATCCTTGTCGAAGGCCTCAACCGTGACGCAAACGCCGTCCACAGCGATGCTTTCGCCGGTCTGGAGGCTCTCCCCTTCGAAGCGGCAGGAGATTTGATAGGACTGGCCGGCACCCTGCACCGCGCTGCCCCTTACCCGGCCAACTGTCTGGATCAGTCCAGTGAACATATCATTCGGGGGCTATTCTCGATCTTGTTTGACAGCAGGTTTGAGTGTAAGAGCAATATCCCGTCCGATAAAATGGAGATTTTTTACAGCCAATTCAGCCCCTTCTGCAACCTTTGTCACCCCCAGCGATCCCATGGCTGGAATCCCATCGCCGCCCAGAAAGATGGGCGCCTGGACCAGAACGATCTCATCGAAGAGGTTTTGTCTGACGAACGAAGCCTGCACGTGAGAGCCTCCTTCGACGAGTAGATAAAGAATACCGCGCCGGATCAACTCGTCCAGCAGAGCATTCAAATCCAGTTCATCCTTGCCAATTTGCGGGATCCAGATGATCTCGGCGCGGGCCTTTTCCAAGCGCGCCACGTTTTTAGCCGGGGGATAGGGTCTCGTGGCCACCAGAATTGGAGCTTTTCCCGCCTTGAAGATCGCCGCGTCCGGCTGCAAGCGCAATTGGGTATCCAGAATGACCCGTCGTGGATTGTGCCCCCGGACATGACGCACCGTCAATTGCGGATTATCGGTCAAGATGGTATTAATGCCGACCAGAACGGCGTCATGTTCGGCTCGGAGCTGATGAGCCAATTTCAGGCTCTGCGGGCCGCTGATCCAGCGGGAGTTGCCACCGGAGGCGGCGATGCGACCGTCCAGGCTCTGCGCCCATTTGAGTGTCACCCAGGGTTTGGCCTCGCGGCGATATTTCAAATAGCCGCGGTTGATTTCGCGGGCTTCTCCTTCCAGCACAGGGCCGGTGAGCTCGATTCCGGCCGCTGTTAGGGTCTGCAGGCCCTTTCCATTGATTAGAGGATTGGGATCGCTCAGGCCATAAACCAGGCGGCGGATACCGGACTGGATGATGGCCTCGGTGCAGGGAGGGGTCTTGCCTTGATGGCAGCAGGGTTCAAGGTTAACGTAAAGGGTGGCTTCACGCGCGACGCCCTCAGGCAATTTCTTCAGGCATTCCACCTCGGCGTGAGGCAATCCGAAGGCCTTATGAAAGCCTTTGGCGATGATGCGCCCTTGTGAGACGATGACCGCTCCGACCCGCGGATTCGGACTGGCCGCTCCGGATCCGCGCATTGCCTCGCGAAGCGCCAGCTTCATATAGCGGATATCCGGATTTGCCCGACTCACAAGAAAACCCCAAAGGATAGACCTCCGGGGCGCACTTCCGTCCGACCGTGAACCGGCATGGCCGCCTGCTCCCATCCGGACTATGACCGTCGGCGCCGGAATTACACCGGCTCAATCCACCGTGGCGGACTCGCGGGCTTTCACCGCCGGTGGGGACTTTCACCCCGCCCCGTAGGCGACTGAAATCGTTATTACCTGGGTTAATTTAAGCTCTCTTCAGCCTGAAATCAAGCAAAATTCGCATCTCGCGCCATGGTTGATAGGTTATTTCTCCTCCGCCTCTTCCTTTAGCTTATCCAGCACTTCCTGGTAGTAAGGCTTCTCCTTCACGCTGGCGTGAGATCCGGGGAAATAGACCAGTATGATATCCGCACTGGTCTTCTTGAATTCTTTCAGGGAGAGGGCGCAGCGTTGATCCCCGGACAACCGCATATTGTCAATCATGGGAAAATCGAAGAAGCCGACCCCGAAGGAGGCCGAAATGCTCTCCAGCTTGGTATCCGTATGGTCTGCCTGCACCTTCTTCAGCGTATTGACGCTTAGAAAGACTTCCATCTCCTTGGCCTCTTGATCCACGTTCAGCACGCGAATGGAGAATTGGCGGGTTACGCCGGCAAGCGTCAGCGTGTCCTCGTAAACGGCGCTGCGATTGGCTTTCCCATCAGCATCGAAACTAATGGTACGCCCCAGGGCCGCGCCGCCGGCCTTGAGGATGGCGGTCTGTTTGCGGCTGATCTCCTTGGCGGCACGATTCAGGCGGTCCAGATACTGAGAACGCTCGGATGAGGCTTTCGCCGTTTCGCGGTCAATCTGCCGCTTCAAATCCATAAAGAGCGGCTTCAGATTGAGGGATTCGTGGAAATTGTAGGTCAGGAGTTCGAGCTTCAAGAGCTTCGCATCGAGGTCCGCGGAATTGGGACTCAGGAAGGCGTCCATAATGGACTTGAACATATCCTTGCGCAGGGAGCTCTCCGATTCTTCGCGCTTGCTCATCAGCTCGATATAAAGCCGGGAGCGGGTCTCCCGTTCCTGACTTTTTTCCAGCTTCCCGGTGCTGTAAATCCCGAAAAAGGCAATCGCCATGGCGGTCAACAGGCTTCCCAGAGGCTGGAGGATGACCGACCACTTGCCCCAGGTGTCGCGCTTGTGTTCTTCGGCCATGTCTACTTCCTGCGGAGATCGTATTTGTAACCACCGGCAGCATCTTTGGCGGGACTCAAGATCAGGATATACTCCATCGGCTCATCATAAATCTGCACGGTCAGCGGCGCGGCCAGGAGCAATCCCTTGGCTTTGCCATAAAGATACAATTTATAAGCACCGGTTCCATCCACGAAGGCGTTATAGGCGGCATAGGCGTCCGTCGTGTCGGATGCGGCCAAAGCAGCGTTCGCCTTTTCGGGATTCGCGAGCTGGTCCGCGGACAGACTTCCATCATCGGGCACCAGGATCACTCTAAGGGTGTCGCCAGCAGGCTTTTCCTTATTGGCCTCAAACAAGGTCACGTTGCCGAAGATAACTCCGGCCCAACCGGACAGCGGGAGGAGCAGGCACAGAATGATCAGAGCTTTTGCTAATTTCATGGTCAACCTCGCAATTATTTCAGCAGCAGCAATTTCTTTTGATATTTTCTTCCGTTCACTTCGATATTCAGAAGATACAGGCCGTTGGCCAAAATCCTCGTATCCCAATTGATTGCAAAAAGATTCAGGGGATTATCCGGAATGCGCAGAGTTCCCACTTTCTGGCCGCGGAGATTATAAATCTGTCCCGAGATACGACGCGGGAAGGGAACGTTGGGCAACAAGAATTGCACCGCACCACTTCCCGGATAGGGATTTGGAAAAAGCGTGATTTCCGAGGATACATAAAGGGGAGGATTGGGCGTGTAGGTCTGCGGGGAAAAATGATAGCCCAAATCCACCGTATCAGCATCCACCTCCGAAGTGTTGAAAACGGTCAATTGCGACGCCCAGACGGAATCCGGGGGATAAGGCCAATCGCCGGGACGGCGCAAGGTATCGGGCGGAATCATGAAGGGCGCTTTATTGGAGGGTCGGGAACCGGCATCTCGGGCCGGGCTACCGGGCAACAGAGCGAAGTCCAGATCCGCAATATCGGAGAACAACGGATCCGAAAAAATAAAGCCGTCACCGGTGCGCGAGTTGATGGAATCAAGGAGCTGGACGGAATCCATGAACTCAGAGAACGACAATTGATATCCCCCCTCCTTAAATTCATTGCTGCCCCACCAGATAATCGGCTGGTCAGGATCCGGCGCCCAAAAGAGGTTGTAGGAAAAGACGGCCGTCGTATCCCAACAGGTCTTATTCTCAACGTTCAGCAGGAATCCGCTGTCGAGGCGAGCGAATATGTTATCGCGCACGTCAGAGTATGACGAAGGGACGCAGGAATCGGCGACCGTCCCATTGTAAGCATGCGCTCCGCCGCCGGCGTTATCCCACATAGTATTATTGATAATTCGATTCCCCACGCCACAATAAAAGGTTACCGCGGCAGAGGGCTCGATGCGATAGCCGTTGTGGTACATCAGATTAAATACGACATCATTCTCCGAAGAGTGCTTAATGCGCACTGCTGCTTCGCCGGAGTTGCTGATGATATTATGGGCGATGTAGTTGCCGCGGTTATTGCCCGATTCGGCAAAGGTCCCACTGCCTTCGCAGTAGATGCCCACGTCGTTATCGTAAATTTTATTGTGAATGAAGACCCCATAATTACTGTAGGTCCGAATGCCGGAGCCATGAACCGCGGTCGCGCCATATCCGTCGGTGATGTAGAATCCCTCAATCCAGATGTAATCCCGCCGCTCCACCAGGCCAGTGCCGAAGCTTTCGCCAAGGCGGAAGCCGAAATTCTGTTGAGCTTTGATTATGGCCGGGCCATCGCCCGCGGCGACATAATAGACATAATAAATGGCGCCGTCGGTGCTATCCACGCCGGCATGCATGGGGATGACCGTTTCATAATAGGTTCCGGCATAGACCAAGGCCGTATCTCCAGCCACGGCCGTGTCGGCGGCAGCTTGAATTCGGAAAAATGGGCGCTCCAAACTCCCGATCCCCCCCGGTGGAGAATCGGCCTTCACGTGCCAGATTCGCGCGGCGGCTGCGGGAATGATAAGCAGCGGGAGCATAAAAACGACAATGCAGACGAAGATTTCGTTCAGGCGAGATCTCAAAAGCATTCGAAATACCCCAGAAAATCCTGTTGCTCGGTGATCCCAATTTCGAACTACGTGGGATCAAGTCCCATGGCCTGGCAATAGGCGCGGTAAAAATCCATAAAGTGCGGTGGGCATCCCTGCAGCCAGCGTGCCTTTTCGCCCCCCTCAAAATTCTTAACGAATTGATCGAGGCAGCAGTTCCCATAGCACCACAGGTCGCCGGGATCTTCTTTTAAGTCGGGCTTCTCGGAATGGTCACGCATCCCCAGCAAGATGGTCTGCGGATCATCTTTCAACTTGCCCGCCAGATGCAGGCGATCCAGGGCATGCCGAAGCGATGAGAGGCAGCCCACGCAAGCTCCGCGAACCACAACGTCAATGCCGGCGTAGGCTCCCTGGGAGGATAGAATCGGGCGGATAAAATGGCGGCGCAGCGTCGCCGGAGGCGGGCCCAGGATCTCCATGTCTTCAATTCTGGGGGTGCCGAATCCCTCCAAAGCGGCCATGCGAATCATGCTGATTTCATCCGGTTGGTAACCCATTAGATAGGCTCCGACGGCATCCGCCGCCACAATATCTTCGGATGCGATCAGCGTATTGACGTCCTTTACCGGAGTCCCGCAGATCGGCGCCTGCCCTTCCAGGCCCCAAAGGCCGTCTATGAGGGTAATATCCGGTTGAACCAGATAGAGATAGTCCACCAGGAAACGCTGCAGATCCTCTTTATGATGCTTCATGCGGAAGTGTTCCGGCACCAGCCCGAAAAGGTTTTTGATGCCCAAAGAAACGCCGGTGTGCATATGCAGCTTGAGCTTGGGGAGGTTGATGAAAACTTCATAATCTCGCAACACTCTGGGGATCGGGATGCTGCGACAGAGACGTCCGCTGGGATTGTCTTCCCAGCTCTCACCGGATTCATCGAAATAGACAAAATGAGCGCCGACTTCCGCCTGATACTCCATGAGATCAAGCAATCTCTCCGTGCCGCGGCAGGGCAAGCCGATGCCGGATTTATCCCCCAGCCCGATAGCCCGCGCGCCCGCATCGCGGCACAATCTCAGCAGCGCGACAATCACACGGCGGTCGGTCGTCGTGGCGCCAGGAAAATCGGGATTGGGGCGCACCAGGTTGGGTTTGATTAGCACCGACTTGCCGCGCACCAGATCGGCAAATCCGCTGCCCAGCGCTTCAGCGGCCATTCCCTGGACGACGGCCAGGACAGTTTCATCAAACCTGTGCGGATCACCAAGGACAGCCTCGCGATGCACGAGCCGGACGAGGGATCGAATTTGGGAAGGAAAGGCAGTCACATCAGTATACGATAATCATGGATGAGACGATCCAGAGAACAACGGACAGGATCAAGGGACGATCCGACAACAAGATCATTTCCGGACGGCCTCCCAGATTGCGCTGATAAACCAGATAGAGGTAGCGGAAAATTCCATAGATGACGAATGGCACGGTCAGAATCAAGTTATGAGTCTGGAATTTCGCCACCGTCTCCGGATCGGCGGTATATAGTACGTAGCTGAAAATGGTGCAGGCGGTGACGACAGCGATCATTTGATCCAGAAAGCGCTGTCCATATTCCTCCAGAATGGCGCGATGCTCAGAGGCCGCCTCGCCCAGCTCGATGGTTTCATTTCGGCGCTTGGCCAGGATGAGGAACAAGGACAAAAAGATGGCGCAGGCGATCAGCCAGCGGGAGATCATCACGTCCAGCACGATGGCGCCAGATAGGGCGCGAATGATGAATCCGGCCGATATAACCAGGATATCCACGATGACGACGTGCTTTAGTTTGAAGGAATAGGTCATCATCATCAGCCAGTAGGCGGCCAACAAGAATCCAAAATGTGCATTCAGAAAAAACGCCAGAGTTAGAGAGATGGCCGATAAAACGATGCTGGCGATGACCGCCTGGGCCGGGGTAAGCAGTCCCGAGGGTAGCGGCCGATTTTTCTTGGTGGGATGAATCTTGTCCTGTTCCAAATCCTTCACATCGTTAATCAGATAGACGGCGCTGGAATTCAGACAAAAAGCCACGAACGCCAAGAGGCTGATCCTCAGGGAATCGAATTGGAAGAATTTCTGAGCGAAAATCAGCCCGGCGAATATCACCAGGTTTTTGCTCCATTGCTTGGGCCGCATAGCCGCCGCCAGAGCGGATATCATGTTCGATCTCCGTTCATATGGACTGAAATATAGGAAACCGGATTGGTCAAAACAAGCGGAAAATAGAGGCTTATAGGTAGTTGTCTCAGGAGTGGATTGAGGCTCCCGGGAAGCTCCTTAAGAGGATCTTAATGTTTATTTTATGACATATAGGAAAGTGATTTTGACTTCAGTGCGATTCCGAATTTCTTTGGGTCAAGGGCGTGTGGGATTAGTCAGGGCTGTTCTTTGCACCTGAAATAATTCGAATAGCAACTTTTTATGGCCTCTGGGAGTCGCGGAAGGACCAAGAAAAAAAAAGGAAAAAGTGCTTGACTCCTAGAGACCGGTATGTTATATTCGTAACATATTATGAGCTAATATTCACATAAAAATATTTTTCGGAAGACCCGCATCTCACCGAAAGCATAAGGGGATCTCTCTGATGGCCGACCCTATCGCCAGCCTCGGTGCCGGTCGCCGGCCGGGCACGGTTGCCCGCCGCGAAAGCGATCTGCGCGCCGCCTTTCTCCGCGAAGTTTTGGAAATCCCGGATGGCGAAAAGATCAAGCGCTGCATTCAATGCGGCACCTGTTCGGGATCCTGCCCGGTATCCTACGCCATGGATCTGCAACCGCGCGAACTGATCGGTTTTTTCCGCGCCGGTTTGATTGAGCGCGTCCTGCGTTCCAGGTCCATCTGGATCTGCGCTTCCTGCTATCAGTGCGCGGCGCGCTGCCCCTCCCAAATCAAGGTGACCGACATCATTTATGCGCTGAAGCGTCTGGCCATGGATCGCCAGATCTATCCTGAGAAATTCCCCGTTCACGTCCTCTCGGCCAAATTCGTCCACAACGTCAATAAATACGGCCGCAACTTCGAACTCGGGCTGATGATGCAGTACTATCTGAAGACCGATCCGATGCGGCTTTTGCGCATGGCGCCCATGGGACTGAAGCTCATGAAGAAAGGCCGCGTGGCCACCAGGCCGCAGCGCATCAAAGCCTTGGGCGACATCCGCAAAATCATCGCCAAAGCCGACACCTTTGTCATGCCGCGCGAGACCTACCAGCGGGAATACATCGAAGGGATGATCGGCTACCGCGCCGTGGACGGCGAAATCCTCACCTGATCGGAGACGGATCATGCAGTACAGTTACTATCCGGGCTGCAGCCTGGAAGCTTCCGCCTACTCCTACGACTCTTCGCTGAAGAGCATTTTCCAACTTTTCGGGCTGGAACTGAAGGAAATTGCGGACTGGAACTGCTGCGGCGCCACGGCCTACATGTCCGTCAAGGAGATGGTTTCGCTGGCTATTTCTGCACGAAACCTGGCGCTGGCGGAAAAAAACGGCCAGGACATCGTCGCTCCATGCAGCGCCTGCTACACCGTTCTGGCCAAGACCCACAAGATCCTATCGGAGAAGGCCGAACTGCACGAACATGTCAATGCGGCGCTGGCCGAAGTTGGGCTCTCCTATAATCTCGGCTGCCGCGTGCGCCATCCACTGGACGTGCTGGTCAACGACGTGGGCATCGAAGCTATCCGGCAGAAAGCTGCTATCCATCTCAAGGGCTTGAAAATCGCCCAGTACTACGGCTGCCAGATCGTCCGACCTTACGCCACCTTCGACGATGCCGAGAATCCCATGACGATGGATCGGCTTTTCGAGGCGCTGGGCGCGGAATCGGTCTACTTCCCCAATAAGGTGCGGTGCTGCGGCGGCATGCTGATGTTCACCTTCACGGACGTGGCGCTGCGGCTGACGGACGATCTGCTGCGCTGCGCCCGGGACAACGGCGCCGATCTGATCTTGACCACCTGCCCCATGTGCCAGACCAACCTCGACCTGCATATGAAAGAAATCGCCGAAGCTCACGGCCATAAATACACCATCCCCACCCTGTTTTTCACCGAACTTCTGGGGGTGGCGCTGGGCAAGAGCATTTCCGAGATGGGGATAGATTCGCACATCGTGCCCCTGGGGGACGACGTCCGCAAAAAACTCGAGGCGCGCTCATGAACGACGGCAACGGTCACAAGCCGCAACGCATCGGCTTTTACATTTGCCACTGCGGAATCAACATTTCCAGCACCGTCGAGGTGGCCAAAGTGCGCGAGGCCATGTCGAAGATTTCCGACGTGGCCATCGCCCGCGATTATAAATTCATGTGCTCGAATACGGGCCAGGATCTGATTAAAACGGATATTCGCGAATTGGGATTGACCCGCGTGGTCGTGGCCGCCTGCTCGCCGCTCATGCACGAGCTCACCTTCCGCACCGCCTGCGAAGAAGCGGGACTGAACCGCTACCTATTCCAGATGGCCAACGTGCGCGAGCACTGCTCCTGGGTGCATGAAGACAAGGCGGCGGCAACCCTGAAGGCGACGGATCTGGGGCGGGCGGCAGTCTATCGCGTGCGGCTGCATGAACCGATGCAGGTCAGCCAGGTGCCCATCAATCCTAATACCCTGATTCTGGGAGCAGGCATTGCCGGAATTCAGGCCGCCTTAGAAATCGCCAACGCCGGCCATCCGGTCTACTTGGTTGACCGCGAGCCCACCATCGGCGGCAACATGGCCTATTTCGACAAGACCTTCCCCACTCTGGACTGCTCGGCCTGCATTCTAACTCCCAAAATGGTCTCGGTGGGGCACCGCAAGAACATCAAGCTTTTCACCTGGTCGGAAGTGGTCAATGTTTCAGGTTATATCGGCAACTTCAAGGTGAAAGTGCGAAAAAAAGCGCGCTATGTTGATCCGGAAAAGTGCACCGGCTGCGGCCAGTGCTGGTCGCACTGTCCTTCTATACGCATCCCTCATCGTCGCACCATCATGCTGGGGGATCAGATCATTAATGTCGCGCGCAAGGATCCCGGCCGGCTGATCGGTTAGACGAGCACCGGGAGGTCAAGGCCAGGAGCCTTAAAGCTATGGAACTAACTCTGCGAGAAATCGCCACAATCCTGGAAGCTCACATCCTGGCGGGGGGCGATCTACTGGATAAAATCAGCGTGCATACGGCGGGCGCCGCCGACCTCATGAGCGACGTGCTGGCCTATTCGCATTCCGGCGCTCTGCTGCTGACGGGACTGGCCACTGCCCAGTCGCTGCTGACGGCGGACATGGCTGAATTGAAGGCGGTCGTTTACGTTCGCGGCAAGCAGCCGAACGAGGAGACGATTCACTTGGCGGAATCGCGCCATATTCCTCTGCTGAAGACCGACCTGGGAATGTTCGAGAGCTGCGGTCGGCTTCATCGCGCCGGTCTGGTGGATAACGGACAGTCGTGCAGCCCGCATGAATGAGCCAGCGGGCAGTGCGCTTCTGGTGCAGTCCTATACGATCGAAGGGGGAAACTACATCGCCGCGGGCAATGCTTCCACCCGCCTGAAGGATCTTTTAAAGGAGATTAAAATTCCGGCGGACGTCATCCGCCGGGCGGCAATCTGCAGCTTTGAAGCCGAGATGAACTTAGTAATGTATGCCCAGCGCGGCATGATTACGCTCGAAGTTTATCCGGCAGAAGTTGTGCTGCGCGTGGACGATGAAGGACAAGGCATTCCGGACATTATCATGGCCATGCAGGAAGGCTATTCCACGGCGACGGAGGTCATGCGCGAATACGGTTTTGGAGCCGGCATGGGATTACCGAATATTAAGAAGAACTCAGACCATTTTGAGATCCATTCCATAGTCGGCAAAGGCACTCATCTGCGCATCGGTATTACCCTGACGTAATTTAGCGGAGGCAAGCTGTGCATCTCCCCACGCTGAAGATCCTGCCGGAGCTCTGCGACGGGCGGATGCATTGCCTGCAGATCTGTCCCACGCAAGCGATCCGGATTCGGCAGGGCAAGGCTGTTATTCTGGAAGAATATTGCGTGGACTGCGGCCGTTGCGAAAGAGTCTGCCCACACCGGGCCATCGTTCCGCATTCCGCCGCCTTCGCCGATCTGGAGAAATTCAAATATCTTGTGGCAGTCCCTTCGGCAGCGCTCTTTGGACAATTTCCGAGGCAATATTCGCCGGAGGAGATACAGCAGGCTCTGACGCGAATCGGATTTCAGGAAGCGCTGGATATCGCTCAGGCTTGCGAGTGGGTGAGCTGGGCGATTCGAGAATACATTCAAGACTATCGAGGGCCTCGGCCGCTCATTTCCAGCTTTTGCCCGGTGGTAGTGCGATTGATTCAGTTGCAATACCCTTCTCTGATTGACCAACTGATCCCCATCAAGGGTCCGGAGTTGGTCGCGGTGGAAAATCTGAAACAGGCGCGCGCTGTCTCGACCAAGAGACCGTCGGCCAACTTTGATGCGATTTACATATCCCCCTGTCCGGCGATGGTTCCGCAACCCGCGGAACATGGAGCAGCGGCTTCAAAGAGTATCGCCGGCGCCGTTTCCATACGCGATCTCTACAATCCCTTGCTGGCATTTTTAAGTCAACAACCCGATGCCTACCGCTGGCCGATACCCACGATGGGCAAGGGACTGCGCTGGGCGCGCCCGGGCGGATCCGGCATGGCCTTGAGGGAACATCCCTGGATCTCCGTATCGGGACTATCGGAGACCATCGCCGTCCTGGAGGATATCGAATCGGGCAAATTGCGGGATACCGATTACGCCGAATGTTGGAGTTGCCGGGGAGGCTGCATCAATGGCACGTTCACGGTGGAAAACTATTATCTGGCTTACCATAAAATTATCCTTCTGGAACAGCGCACGATCAATTTGCCGCATCTGAATGTGGATCAACTGCGCAAATATTATCAGCAGGGATTCTTCACGCTCGATCAGAGACCGCGGCCGGGGGCGCAGAAGGGAAGCGAATCAACCCTCATGGAGGCTCTCGCTCGGAGGCGTCTCAAGGAGCAGGCCCTGACGGCGCTGCCCATGATTAATTGCCGCATCTGCGGCGCACCGAGCTGCAAATGCCTGGCGGATGACATCTCCAGAGGTGAAGCCAAATTGACCGATTGCGTCTTTTACAGCAGTGAGAAATTAGAGGAACTGAAAAGGATCTACGGCTTATCCGGTGACCTTCCTCATGATTGATGGGGAAAACCGTCATCCCCAAGTACAGGAGAATTCATGCTTCGCCTTGCGGATTTAATCAAGGAACTAGAACTGACTACTTTCTATTATGCTGACGAGCTGAATCGCAAGATAGATGGGGTTTATTGCGGGGACCTGCTCTCGGACGTGCTGGCGAATGCCGAGGCCGGATATCTCTGGATCACGGTGCAAATGCACCCGAACATCACCGGTGTGGCGTCCGTGAAGGAGCTGAGCGGCATATTGCTCTCGAACGATCGGAAACCCCAGCCTGAAACGCTGGAGAAGGCTCAACACGAGAAGATTCCCCTCCTGGGGAGCCGGCTAAGCACCTACGACCTGGCGACACGCATCGGCCGGCTGCTTTCGGCCGATAAGGATCATGCGGCGGCTAAAAGCTGACCTGCACGTGCATTCGTGCCTTTCGCCCTGCGCCGATTTGCTCATGTCACCTAAGCGCATTGTCCAAGAGGCAGAAAAACGGGGAATCAACGTCATTGCCATTTGCGATCATAACAGCGCGGAAAACACCTGGGCAGCCATTAAAGCCGCGCGAAATACCGGTATATTCATCATTCCGGGAATGGAGATTACCAGCCAGGAAGAGGTTCATATTTTAGGGTGGTTTCCGTCGGTTGAGGCGGCTCTGGAGGTTCAGGCGAAAGTTTACGGCGCGCTGCCCGGGACCAATGATCCCGACAAATTTGGCCTGCAGGTGGTAGCGGACGAAGACGACGTCGTCATGGATTTCAACGAACGTCTGCTGATCGGCGCCACGACGCTTCCGCTGGAGGAGATTGTGCGGGTCATTAAGAGAGCGGGGGGATTGGCCGTGGCTTCGCATATAGATCGGGAGGGCTTCGGCATCCTCGGGCAGTTGGGATTCATTCCACCGGAACTCGAATTGGATGCCCTGGAAGTGACCAGCCATCTGGGAATTGAAAAGGCAAAAGCGCTTTATCCGAATTATTCCGCCAAGTTTCCATTCGTCTGTTCTTCAGACGCTCACGTCCCGGAGGATTTGGGACAGGGAACAACAGAACTTGAGTGCAAGGCGGCATCCTTCGAGGAAATAAGGCTGGCCGTGAAGGGTCTCGAGGGCCGCAAGATTTGTTGAGCAGGCCGCAGTGTGGATGATCTTTCTTTGCATATTCTTGATGTGGCCGAGAATTCCATCGAGGCCGGCGCGCGCAATATTGAGATCGGGATAGCTGAGGATCTCAAGGCAGACCGGCTGACGATAGAAATCAGGGATGACGGCCGGGGGATGGACGAAGCCACCCTCAAAAGAGTCCTGGATCCTTTTTATACGACGAGAAAGGTCCGGAGGGTTGGACTGGGGCTTTCATTCCTGCAGCATGCCGCGCAATTGGCCCAAGGCAATTTGAGCATACAATCCCAGGTTGGACAAGGGACAACGGTCAGGGCGACGTTTCAGCACAGCCATATAGACCGAAAACCTCTGGGCGACATGGCCAAGACGTTGATAACCTTGGTTATTGGCCATCCCGAAATTCGGTTTAGATACGCGCACCAAAAGAACGGACAAAAAGGCGAGATAGATACCCGCGATCTGGAGAAGGCCGGAGAGCTATCATCCTTGAGTACCATCGAATTGATGAATCTGATCAAACGCCATTTTCCGGCCATCACTTAGGCAAGACCATTTGGGGATACAATCATGGATCCACAGAGAGTTGATCAAATCGTTGACAAGCACGGGGCGTCGTCCCGAGCCTTGATCGAGATGTTCCTGGATGTGCAGGAGGAATACCGCTATCTGCCCGAGGAGGCGCTGCGGCAGATCGCCGGACGGCTGAACGTCCCGGTGAGCCGGACCTACCATTTGGCCACATTTTTCAAAGCTTTCAGCTTGAAACCTCGGGGGCGCTACTGCATCAGCGTCTGTTTGGGGACGGCCTGCCACGTGGGCGGGGGGGTGAAGATCATCGAACAGTTAGAGCGGGAACTGAAGGTCACCCGAGGCGGGACGACCGCCGATATGAATTTCAGTCTGGACGAGGTCCACTGCCTGGGCTGCTGCGGTCTGGCGCCGGTGGCCACGGTGAACGAGGACGTTCATGGCAAGTTAAGCCTGTCCAAGGTTTCTGCCATGCTCAAGAAGTACACCAAGAAAGATTGACGGCAGCGGGGCTGGGGCAGCCCCTCCTCCCGTGCTATTCGCGAGGCACAATATGCCAAAACTGAAAATCGAAGATCTGCAGAAGATCAGCGACCAGGTCAAGCGGACGACCCTGTTGCGCGAAGGCGCCAGCCGGGCCCGGGTCAACGTGCACATGGGGACCTGCGGCATTTCCGCCGGAGCGCGCAAAATCGTGGATGCGGTCCTCAAAATTATGGAAGAGAAGGACGTGAAGGACGTCCTGCTGACCACCTCGGGTTGCGCCGGACTGTGCAGCCGCGAGCCTATGGCCACCATCGAATTGGCGGGCGCGGCTCCGGTAAAATACGTTGATTTGACCGAAGAAAAGATCCGCAAGATCTTCGCCGATCACGTGCTCGGCGGAAAGATCGTCGCAGAATATGCGCTCGCCCTGGGCAGCGAGCGGGAGCACATGTAGAGAGACCAACTGGAGGAACAGGCGTTGAAACCCTATCGCTTGAATCTGATGGTGTGCGCCGGCACGGGCTGCGTGGCCAACAATTCCTGGGGGATCAAGAAGGCGCTGGAAGAAGAGCTCCGGAAGAAGGGCCTGGAAAACGAAGTCCAGGTGGTGGCCACCGGTTGCAACGGATTCTGCGCCGAAGGCCCGCTCATGGTCGTGCAACCGGGGAACGTCTTTTACCGTCGGTTGACGGAGAAAGAGATCCCTCACCTTGTGGAGGAGCACTTCCTGAAAGGCCGCCCCGTACAGAAGTTCATGTACACGCCGCCGTCGGAAAAGGCCCCCATTCCCACCATGGACAACATCCCGTTTTTCCGCGATCAGATGCTGATCGCACTGAGAAACCGGGGATTGATCGACCCGACCAAAATTGATGAAGCCATCGGCCGGGGAGCCTATTCCGCTTTGGGGAAGGTCCTGACCGCCATGAAGCCGGAGGAGGTCATCAAGGTAATCAAAGCCTCCGCCTTGCGAGGACGAGGGGGCGGCGGATTCCCAACGGGAGTCAAATGGGAAACCTGCCGCAATGCTCACGGCGAACCCAAGTACATCGTCTGCAACGCCGACGAGGGCGATCCCGGCGCTTTCATGGATCGCAGCATCATCGAATCCGACCCGCACTCCGTGATCGAAGGCATGTTGATCGGCGCCTACGCCATCGGCTCGCAGAATGGGTACATCTATATCCGGCAGGAATATCCCCTGGCTCGCGAGAGACTGATCATCGCCCTCGGGCAGGCCAGGGAATACGGCTTGTTGGGCCAAAACATCTTCGACACCGGATTCAATTTCGATATCAAGATCGCTCGCGGAGCCGGGGCCTTCGTGTGCGGCGAATCCACCGCGCTCATGGCCTCCATCGAGGGCCGGATCGGAGAACCTCGGGCCAAATACATTCACACGGTCGAACACGGCCTCTGGAATCTGCCCACCTGCCTGAACAATGTGGAAACCTGGGCCACCGTGCCGGTGATCATCCTGCGGGGCGTGGAATGGTTCACCTCCATCGGAACCGGCGACGTCACCGACAATCCCTGGGGCGGGAGCAAAGGCACCAAGGTGTTTTCGCTCACCGGCAAGGTGAACAATACCGGACTGGTGGAAGTGCCCATGGGGATCACCCTGCGCAAGATTATTTATGACATCGGCGGAGGCATTCCCGGAGACAAGAAGTTCAAGTCGGTGCAAACCGGCGGGCCTTCGGGAGGTTTCCTGCCCACCGAGCTCCTGGATTTGCAGGTGGATTTCGAGCAATTGACCGATGCCGGATCCATGATGGGTTCCGGGGGCATGGTCGTCATGAACGAAGACGACTGCATGGTGGACATGGCCAAGTACTTCCTAACCTTCACCCAGGATGAATCCTGCGGCAAGTGCACCCCCTGCCGGGAAGGCACTTACCAGATGATGCAAATCCTGAAGAGAATCACGGAGGGATTGGGCACCGAAGAGGATTTAATCACGTTGGAAGAGCTGTCGCACTTCGTCATTGACACCAGCCTGTGCGCTCTGGGGGGATCGGCTCCCAATCCGGTGCTCACCAGCCTGCGCTATTTCCGCCAGGAATACGAAACCCATATCCGGCAGAAGAAATGCCCCGCTCATGCCTGCCGGCAACTAAACATCTATATGATTAATCCCGAGTGGTGCGCTGCCAAGGGTCACGGCTGCGGCGTGTGCATGAGACAGTGCCCGGAGAAGGCCATCACCGGCGAAAAAGGTAAGGCGCATCTTGTGGATCAGGCCCTTTGCAAAAAGTGCGGAGTTTGCTACGACGTCTGCAAATTCGATGCCGTTCAGATTTCCTAAGGAGGATGAATGATTTCTGTCATCATTGACGGTCAGGAAATACAGGTCGAGAAAGAAACGACGATCCTCAAGGCCGCCGAGAAATTGGGCATCACGATACCGACGCTGTGCTATAAGGACTTCATCGAACCCTACGGCGTCTGCCGGATCTGCACGGTGGAGGTGGTGCGGGGCAAGCGCACCCGTTTGGTCACGGCCTGCAACTATCCGCTGCGGGAATCGGTCGTCATATCCACCAAATCGGATCGGGTGCTGAACTTGCGGCGGTTAAATCTCGAGCTGCTCATGGCTCGAGCGCCGGCGGCGAAAATCATCCAGGATATGGCCGCGGAGCTGGGCATAACCAAGACTCGCTTTCCCATCAAGAATCCGAAGGAGAAGTGCATTCTCTGCGGCTTATGCGTCCAAATCTGCAACGACATCGTGGGGGCGGGTGCCATCGGCTTTGCCAACCGGGGTTCGACCCGAGTGGTGACAACTCCCTATGAGGCTCTGCCGGAAAGCTGCATTGGTTGCGGCGCCTGTGCTTATGTCTGCCCCACCGGCCACATTCAAGTGATTGACGATACGCGCCGCGAGAAGGGCGTTCCACTGGAATTCCCGACCGGTCCGACGACTTCGATCTATGTCAAGACGCTGCAGTCGGTGCCCAAAGTCCCCGTCATTGATGAGGCATCCTGCATCAAGATGCAGACCAAGGGCTGCGGCATCTGCTCCACGGTCTGCGAGCCCGGAGCCATAGACTATGAACAGAAACCGGAAGAAGTCGAACTGGACATCGGGCAAATTCTGCTTTCGACCGGCTTCCAGACGATGGACATGAAACAGTTGTCGCAGTACGGCTACGGCCGGCTGGACAACGTTCTGACGGCTCTCGAATTCGAGCGCATGCTCAATGCCACCGGCCCGACCAACAGCAAGGTCGTACTGAAAAATGGTCAAGAGCCGCGAGCGGTGGCCATCGTCCATTGCATCGGCAGCCGCGACGAAAAACATCACCGCTATTGTTCGCGCGTCTGCTGCATGTACGCGCTAAAATTCGCGCACCTCGTCAAGGATCGCACCAATGCGGCGGTCTATCAATTCTATATTGACATGCGCGCTTTTGGCAAGGGTTATGAGGAATTCTACCACCGTCTTCTGGATGAAGGCGTGATCATGATCCGCGGCAAGGCGGCAGAAGTCGTTGAATCGGGCTGGGAGAAACGCGATGAGGGCGTCCTGTTGGTGCGCTGCGAAGATACGTTGATCGGCAAATTCCGCGAAGTGCCGGTGGATCTGGTAGTGCTCTGCGCCGCTTTTGAACCTCAGTATGACGCCGCAGATGTGGGGCGCATGTTCACTGTTTCGCGCAGCCCCGATGGGTTCTTCCTGGAGAGACACCCGAAGCTTGACCCCATGAGCACCATGTCAGACGGCATCTACCTGGCTGGAGCCTGCCAGGGGCCGAAAGACATTCCGGACACGGTGGCGCAGGCTCAAGGGGCCGCCGCGCGCGTCCTGCAATTGATCAGCCGCGGTTACGTCGAGGTTGATCCCATCCGCGCCGAGATCGTCGAGGCGCTCTGCGGCGGCTGCCGCATGTGCAACAACCTCTGCCCGTACACGGCCATCGAGTTTATCGCGGACAAGAAGATATCCAAAGTCAACGACGCATTGTGCAAGGGTTGCGGCACCTGTGTGGCTGCCTGCCCGGCCGGAGCCATCACCGGCAAGGGCTTCACGTATGAACAGATTATGGCTGAGATAGACGGCTTGTTTGCGAAAGCAAGTTAGTTTCGAGTTGCGAGTTGCGAGAAATTAATCCCATAGTCGGGGTTGCTCCAGATCCCGACATGTGAAGAGGTCGAGTCATGCCTTGGGAACCCAAAATCGCCGGCTTTCTGTGCAACTGGTGCTCCTATACCGGAGCCGATCTGGCCGGCACGTCGCGGATGCAGTATCCGCCCAATATCCGCGTTATCCGGCTGATGTGCACCGGACGCATGGACCCGGTGTTCATCTTTAAAGCCTTTCAGGCCGGAGCGGACGGCGTGCTTGTCTCCGGCTGCCACCCGGGCGACTGCCATTATCAGGAAGGCAACTTCAAGGCGCTGCGCCGCGCTTTGATGATCAAGCACGTGCTCAAAGATCTGGGCATTCACCCCGACCGCTTCCGGCTGATCTGGGTCAGCGCGAGCGAAGGTGATCGCTGGGCCAAATTCGCCAGTGAATTCACGGAGACGATGCGGGGATTGGGGCCGCTGAATCTGACGCGAGACGCCATTATCAAAGCGGCATAGCAGCAGGGCGCACGGCGCCCCAACACTTGGCGACAAGGAGAATCCCATGAAACCTAAATTGGCCTTATATTGGGCGGCATCGTGCGGCGGCTGCGAAATTGCCGTGCTGGACGTGCAGGAGCATATCCTGACTATCGCCGATTTCTTCGATATCGTCTTCTGGCCGGTGGCGCTGGATTTCAAGTACAAGGACGTCGAAGCCATGCCGGACGGGGACATTACTCTGTGCCTCTTCAACGGCTCGATCCGCAACTCGGAAAATGAGCATCTGGCTAAGCTGCTGCGGGCCAAATCCAAGGTGCTGGTGGCTTTCGGCTCATGCGCGCATGAAGGCTGCATCCCCGGTCTGGCCAATCTCTTCACCCGGCAGAGCATCTGGGATTACGTCTATAAACAGTCGCCCTCCACCATCAATGAAAAGGGCATTTTCCCGCAGCCCGTGAACCAGATGCCGGAGGGGACAATCGAAATCCCGGTCATGTGGGATACGGTCAAGCCGCTGGATCAGATCGTATCGGTGGACTACTACGTTCCCGGTTGCCCGCCGCAGTCGGATCAAATTCTGAATGTCGTGGTGGCGGTGATGGATATTTTGAAGAATGGCAAGCCGCTGCCGCCCAAAGGAACGATTTTGGGCGCGGGGGATAAAACCTGCTGCGAGGAATGCCCGCGCGAGCGCAAGGAAAAGAAGATCAAGAAATTTTACCGCCCGCACGAAATCATCCCCAATCCCGATGAATGCCTGATGGACCAAGGGATCATCTGCTGCGGGCCGGCGACGCGATCCGGCTGCGGAGCCAAGTGCGTGAAGGTGAACATTCCCTGCCGCGGCTGCTACGGGGCTCCGCCCGACAGCCCCGATCCCGGAGCCAAGATGATTTCGGCCATTTCATCTGTCCTGGACGCCTCTGAGCCGGATGCCATCGAGAAGATCCTGGCGACGATGGTGGATCCGGTGGGGACGTTTTATAGATTCAATTTAGCCAGCTCGGTGCTGCAGAGAAAGCAGTTGGAAATCTGAGAAGGAGTTAGGGGTTGGGGATTAGGGATTAGGGATTAGAGAATTCGCTCAGGTTAAGACTATGAAGCAAATCAAAATTGATCCTATCACACGGCTGGAAGGCCATGGCAAAATTGATATCTTCCTGAACGATGACGGCAGCGTGGCGAACGCCTACTTCCAGGTACCCGAGCTGCGCGGCTTTGAGAAGTTCTGCCAGGGGCGGCCGGTGGAGGAGTTGCCGCGCATCACGACGCGGTTGTGCGGCGTCTGTCCGGAGGCACATCACATGGCTTCGGCCAAAGCCTGCGACGCCGTCTATCACGTGGACATCCCTCCCACCGCCAAGAAGCTGCGGGAGCTGCTGTACAGCGTCTTCTACGCCGCCGACCACGCCGTGCATTTCTACATTTTGGCCGGGCCGGATTTCGTCTGCGGGCCGATGGCTTCTCCGGCCGAGCGCAATATTCTGGGACTCATCGCCAAGGTCGGACTGGATGCCGGCAAGCGGGTGATTAAGCATCGAGGTCAGGCGCAGGAAATTATTGAGAGACTGGGCGGCAAGAAAATACACCAGGTCAGCTCCATCCCCGGCGGTGTCTCCATCGGCCTGAAGGAAGAGGAGCGCCAGAAATACCTCGAATACTGCAGGGATTTCATCGAATTCGGCAAGTTCACCATCGAAGTGTTGAACAACGTCGTCCTGAAAAACACCGACTACGTAAACCTCATCCTATCCGAAGCCTACACTCACAGGACCTACTACATGGGACTGGTGGACGACAAGAACAAGATCAATTTCTATGACGGCAAGATTCGCGTGGTGGGGCCGGATGGGAAGGAATTCGCCAAATTCGAGGCCAAGGACTACTTGCAGCATATTGCCGAGCATGTTGAACCCTTCAGCTATCTGAAGTATCCCTACCTGAAAGGCATCGGCTGGAAGGGATTTGTGGACGGGGCGGATTCCGGCGTTTACCGCGCCACGCCGCTTTCTCGATTGAATGCTTCGGATGGGATGGCCACACCGCTGGCTCAGGCTGAATATGAGAGATTCTACGAAACGCTGACCAAGGATCGCTCGGGAAAGACCCCGGTACATCAAACCCTGGCCACTCATTGGGCACGGGTGATCGAATTGCTGTATGCGGCTGAGCGCGCCTATGAACTCATGTCGGATCCATCTATCTGCGATCCGAACATCCGCGTAATTCCCAAGGCCAAACCGACAGAAGGCGTCGGCGTGGTCGAGGCTCCGCGAGGAACGCTCTATCATCACTACATCACAGATGATCGCGGCATTGTCCAGCAGGCCAATCTGATCGTCGGCACCACGAACAATCATGCCGCCATTTCGATGTCCATCAAGAAGGCGGCGCAAGGCGTCATTCAGCCGGGCAAGGAGGTTACAGAGGGCATTCTGAACATGGTCGAGATGGCTTTTCGAGCTTATGATCCCTGCTTCGGCTGCGCCACGCACACTCTGCCCGGGCAGATGCCCCTGGAAATCTTCATCCGCGATCCGCGCGGCGACATCATCAAGATTTTGCGCCGAAAATGAAAACGGTAGTCTTAGGACTGGGCAATCCGCTGCTTCATGATGACGGAGCCGGAATTGAAGCCGTGAAAATGCTCAAAGGGCAGGTCGGCAGCGTCGAATTGCGGATGGCAGCCGTCGGCGGATTGCGAATCCTCGATCAGCTTCAAGGATTCGATCACGCCATCATCGTGGATGCGATCATGACGGGCGGGACTTCGGGGGAGGTCAGGAGATTTGCAGAAGGACAACTCGCCGGTGATTTGCACGCCTCGTGCGCGCATGATTTGAGCTTCCGGGAAGCGCTCACACTGGGGCGATCTATGGGAATGGAATTACCGCATGAGATCATCGTTTATGGCATCGAGGTGGCCGATCCTTACCAGTTGGAGGAGCGCTGCTCGCCGAGCGTTCAAGACGGCGCCAGAGAGGCAGCGCGCTTGATCCGAGAAGAATTAGGCAATTTGAATAGATAATTTAGCCGGTGGAGGAAAATTCATCCGCCTCTGGCGGGTGAATTCCCAGAAGAAGATGCACACCAAAGCTCAAGATGTAGCAGAGACTTGAGCCCCCGAACGCAAGAAACCGCGGTTCGAGACAATCGGACCGCGGTTTGCTTTTCAGGCGTATCAGCAGGGGCGCCCAGCGGCGCCCCTGAAATTTCAATCGGAAGATCAGCAAGATCTATTTGACATAGACCATTTTCGCGGTGGCATCGTAATCTCCAGCGGTCAACCGACAGACATAGACGCCGGCTGACAGCCCCGTGGCGTCGAAAATGCGTTCATGACGCCCAGCGCTCAACCATCCCTTCTGCAGCACCGCGACTCGGCGCCCGAAAACGTCGTACACCGAGAGTTGGACGATTCCCGCCTGCGGCAAATCGAAACCGATGATGGTTCGTGCATTGAAGGGATTAGGACGGTTGCCGCGCAGAGAATAGCAGGCAGGCAAGGCACCAGCTTCAGGTGCGGGCGATGATAGGAACGGCATGACTTCGACCATCCATTCCGCGCTGTCTGCTTCATTGCGATCCCAGACAAACGCCTTGACCAGAACCGTGTCCGGCTGCCCCCAGACGAATGTAAATTGTGAATCCGGCCCGGATTGGACGAGAGTCGTGTCAATCCACCAATCGAATCTCAGACTATCTCCTTCCGGATCAGACGCCGAAATCCAAAATAATTGCAGGCTGTCCTGAAAGACGCTAACATTGCTCAGTTCAGGATATCGCAGGATGATGGTCGGGGAGAAACTGTAGTTGATAGCATCCAAGACGTTGATAATTCCCCAGCCGTAATCGTTGTCCGGAGTCGCCGCATTGGACGCTGTCTCGCGCAGTGCGTGCCGCACCTGCATCGGCGTCCAGTTGGGGTGGGCTTCGAGCAACAGCGCGCAGGATCCTCCCACCAACGGCGTTGAGAGGGACGTCCCCCCCACTCCAGCATAGTTGGTCGTCGGCTGGCTACCATAGGGCGCGGCGCACCAGGTGCTCACTCCGCGAGCGCAAACGTCCGGCTTGATGCGACCGTCGTAGGTCGGTCCCGGTGAGCTGAAGCTGGCAAGCTGACCCTGGCTATTCACCGCCCCGACGGTGATGACACTGTCCGCATCCGCGGGAGCGATGATGTGCCCCCAGGAGCTGCCACGCTCATTACCCGCCGCAGTCACGCAGACGATGCCATTCGCCACCGCGTTATCCACGCCGATGGTGGTAACACAGGTGTTGCCATCCAAATCTTCGAAGGTATACCAGTCGAAATATCCCAGCGAAGTTGAGACGACATCGGCTCCGAGGCTGTCGGCCCACTCCAAACCGGCGAGATACCAATCCTCTTCGATGGGCTGCTCAAAAGGCACACTTTCCGTCTTGCCGATTATAAATGTCGCGCCATAGGCAGGACCGTACAGGTCGCCCTCATGAGCACCGCCCAGAGCCGAGAAGGTAAAAGTGCCATGGTTGTGTTGCGAAGAAGAGTCGCCGGGCTGATTTTGTGTTTCGGGATCGTTGTTGATGAAGTCCCATTCCGCAATCACCGGCTGGTGAATCAGCGCTTCATGATCGGTGAAAAAGCCTGTATCCAGCAAGCATACCAACACGCCCGCGCCAGAGAGACCCTGATCGTGCGCGGCGATAACATTGATCTGGCTGAGTTGGGCAAACGAAGGCCCATAATCCAGCAGATCTGTCCCCGGCGGCTGCGGGATTTGCCCAGCTGACTCTCCCCAGCCTTCAGGTTCAGGCGGCCGCCCGGCCTTAGCGACGGGCTGAATCCCTAATACGAAGGGCAATTCCGCGATAGCCTGCAGGTGATTCTGCTTTACGCGCAAGGAAAGCGCATTGATGTAGCGGCTGACCGTCCGGTAGCGGCCGCCAATCTGCAGGACGGCCTGCACATAGGCCGCATTAACCGGAAGATCCCCCTCGGTAATGAGAGAAGGATGATTCATTTTCAGACGCCTCTGGCGAGCATGAGGGAGGAGGCTCTCATCGGCTTGTGCGATCGCTCGATTAAGCGCCAGGGCGCTTTCGAAGCCGCGGTCGGAGAACATCACCCAGACATCGAGCGAGTCACCGGTCGTCAGGAACCGGCTGGGTCCCTTCAAGGCCGGATGTATCGTTCCAGCCTGAGGCCCGGAGAAGGAAATCCCCGCCAGGATCATCGCCCCCAAGAGCGAGAATTTGAAGCCCTTGATATCCATAGCTATCCCTTTTGGACGAATTGATAGACCGCCTTTGCACATCCCGTAAAATACATAATTTCTTCACAAAAAGCAAGTCCTTGTTAAAAAAAACACCGATGCGCGTTGGGCACATCGGTGTTACCGACAGAGGAAGTCAGGTCAGCGTTACCCGTCCATCATCTCACCGCGTATTCGCTCCGCCGGCTTTTGAGGTTTCGTTCACCGCCCCGAAGTCAAATCAGTCAACCATCTTGATAACCGTGCGCGTCAACCCTCCCGTTCAGACCTGCAAACCGTGCCGAATTCAATCCAAGACCTCTTATCTCACATAAAAATATGACAATAAGTATGCCAGCAGACTTTTATCCCTCATTATATAGGAACAATCACCAGAATGCTAGTCGATATTGATTTATAAGCTGTTAATTAATAATAATATAATGAATGTTGCGGCTTGCCAAGAGAGCTTTGGAGATACCAATGGCGGAAAGGCCAATTGGAGATGTGATGGCCGAGAAACTCGGTAGTCACCGCAATCCTTGCCCCCGAAATGCAGAGGGTGCAGGATCTGCAGAGTTTAGAAATGCAAGGTGAGCGAGAGGAATTTCTCAGGATCTGGCTGGCAGGAGAAGGTCAAGGTTGCCTCCACCCTCTGCTGTGGAAGCAGATGCAGAGCGTCATAGAGGGAGAACAAATACACGCCGGCGGCCAGCGCAATGGAAGCGTTTCGGGCGCGATAGAAATTATTGGCGTCGTCGTATAAATCCTGCATCCGGTCGGGACTGCGTTCAGCGAGGTATTTATCTCGCGAATCTTCGTATTGAACCTGGCAGAAGACGATGGCGCCAAGAAGCAGCGCTTCGGAGGTCATCAAGGCAAATCCTTTAGTTCGATATCCGGCATAGACCTGACCCCAACCCGGAAAAATCATGGAACGAGTTGCCGCCAGCAGACGAAGATCCGGGGGCTGGATTTGAGCCTTCTGCTGCTGAGTTTGGCGATTCAGGTAATCGGCCTGGGCTTCGCGGAATACCGTGATGATCTTCGGCGAGATATAAACCGAATCCAATTCAGCCAGCGGGTCGAAATCCAGCCAAGCGATGAACTGATTTTGGGCTTTTTCGTTTTCTCCGAGAGCCACGTAGGTAAATCCCAGAGTGCGATGCAGGATGCCGCGATCCACCGGCGCGAGACTGTCGGAGCTTTGAAGAGTTCTCAAGGCCAGCAATTCCGCCTCTTGGAATAGGCCCTGGTCGTAAAGAGCCACGACCTCCCCAACTGGATCGGCTGAGGCCAACGCCGCCCATGCCGACCACAGACTAAGGACGCCGAGTAAGGGCGGAATCCAATTGCGAATCCGCTCCAAAATGAGAGACATTCGCATGTAATTCGCTCGAAATCTCATGGGGGAGGAGAGATCCATGCTCTGTTTCCAGTTTGACCCGCAGCGTGCAGGGTGGATCGCCGCGCTGGAAGGTCCGAGTATCTTCCCAAGGAGAAAAGGCCGGATTTTTCAGAGTGATCTTATGCGTGCCCAGCGGAACTATTAAAGGTTCCCGCAGCGGCGTCACACCCGCCAGTGCATCGTCAATATAGACTTCTGCCCAGGAATCCACCAGCACTACAATGCGCCCGACTGTCTCCCAGAAACTGACATTTAGAACTAAATCGTCACCCGGCTTGATCTCCACGTCACGGAAGATCGGCGGAAAGGCCGGATGGTAAAAGGCTAACCGATATTGACCCGGCGACAACGATTTGGATTCAAACGGGGTTCGATCGAGCAAGACGTCGTTCAGATAGACGTCCGCCCAAGGATCACAGCGAATGCGCAGCAAGGCCGGCTCGGAGGGAGCATATTGAGGAGATTCAAGTCCTTGGGGGGATCCTAACAACTCCTCGGCCAGGAGCTTCCTTACAAGCTCCGAATTCTCGCGGGATGGCGATGTGGCAATTCCGCCGCCCGATTCCGGCATCCTTTTCGTCTCGGTCTGTTCGGGTGGTTCCACAGGTTTTGCATGCACCTGAGCGGTATCGGCGTGCAAAAGAGACAATGAATCAGAAGCGCTCGCTGAGACGGAGATGGTATCGCGAACCTGATCTGCCGATCCCAACGGGGTATGGGCAGTGTTGTCCTTCCCTGCGGGAATTTGATACTTCAGGGCGAGATAAAGCATAATCAGGGCAAAAACGGCTGCCAACCCAATATAAGCCATAGCGTTGCGCCGGACGGGTCGGGTCAGCAATTTTTTCGCGGGCGCGACAGGAGGTAGTCGGCTCTGATCCAGCGGCTGAGCGAAATAGCCACGAATGATTTGCCGCGAATCGCTCGGGAAATCGGGAAGTCTGAGATTTTGAAGAGAAACGAGTATTTCAGCGGCCATCGCCCACCGCTTGGCAGGCAGTTTTTCCAACATGCGCAGAATCAAGCGATCAAGTTCTGGCGCTATGTCGCTGCGGATCTGGACGAGAGGCTGGGGCTGCTCTGAAAGGATTTTTTTTAGCGTTTCCGAGAAATGCTCGGAATGGAAAGCGCGCTGACCGCAGACCAATTCATAAAAGGTCACACCCAGTGAGAAGAGATCACTCTGCGCCGTGATGGCTCTGCCGCTGATCGCCTCGGGGGAAATATAGGCCGGAGTCCCCACTACCGCACCCGGCTGAGTAATGATCGCTGAACCCTCCAGCAACGCCAAGCCGAAATCGGTAATTTTGACCAGACCGTCTTTCGACAGGAGAATGTTGCTGGGTTTCAGGTCGCGATGGATGACTCCTTTAGAATGGGCGTAACTCAGTCCGCGCAAGGTCTGGAAAATGATGGCGAAGATGAGGTTTAGGGGCGGCTGAGGATGCTTTTGGATGAGATCTGATAAGGAACAGCCGGTGACGAATTCCATCACCAGAAAGATGCGTTCGGCCTGGACGGAATAATCGTAAATATCAACGACATTCTCATGCTTGATGAGGGCGCAGACCTGGGCTTCGCGCTTGAAGCGCTCGAGAATATCCTGTTCCTGGGCAAGCTCCGGACGCAGCTCTTTGATCAATACGGGACGTTGCAGGGAGTGTTGAAAGGCGCGATAGACGGTGGTCGTGCCGCTGCGCGACAGCACCTGCTCGATGCGGAATCCTTCGAATTCGCCTTCCCCGGACATGGTTTAGCCTGCCGCTTCCACTTCGCCATCTCGAGTCGTCCTGCCGAACTGCCATTCGTTCAGCTTATAGTGCAGCCAGCGCAGGGAAACACCCAGGACTTCGGCGGTTTTCGTCTTATTCCCTTCGCACTCCTGAAGGGTTCTCAGGACGATCTCTTTTTCCTGCTCTTTCAAGGTCCGCGGCGCCAGGCTTTCGCCCTCGGCCTCGGGGATGATCAACTCCTCCAAGCCGATGATGGGATTATCCCCCGCGAGAACTACCGAACGCTCGATGGTGTTTTCCAGCTCGCGCACGTTTCCGGGCCAATGATAATTGGTCAGGGCTCGCAAGGCGTCCGCGGAAAGCGTTTTCGGTCTCTGGTTGGACTTCTGCGCGATTTTGCGCAGAAAGTGAACGGCCAGCAGCCGCATATCGCTGCGACGTTCGCGCAAGGGCGGCATGGTGAACGAGATGACGTTCAGGCGATAGAATAGATCTTCGCGAAAATTGCCTTTTTTCACTTCCCCGCGCAGGCTTTTATTCGTAGCGGAGATAATTCGCACGTCCACTCGGCGGTCTTCCGTGTCTCCCACTCGGCGGAAGGTCCCCTCCTGCAGGACGCGCAGCAGCTTGGCCTGGATGGTGGGACTGATATCGGCGATTTCATCCAGAAAAAAGGTTCCCATATTGGCCACTTCGAGCAGTCCCTTCTTGTCGCTGACGGCGCCGGTGAAGGAGCCTTTCTTATGGCCGAAGAGCTCGCTTTCTAAGAGATTTTCAGATAGATTGCCGCAGAATTGCGCCACGAAGGGCTTGTCCTTGCGGTGACTGTTATAGTGAATAGCCCGCGCCACCATCTCCTTGCCGGTCCCGGATTCCCCTTCCAGCAGGACCGTGATATCGGATTTGAGAATCTTGCGCATGATCTCAAAGACGGCCTGCATTTTCGGGCTGCTGCCGATGATTTCCGGGAAACCGTAGGTGCGCTCCAGTTCGGATTGCAGCAGCTCGTTCTGCGCTTTCAGATTTTCGTAGGCTTCGGCATTTTCGATGGCTATAGCGGCGTATTCGGCGAAAGCCGTCAAGAATTCCCGCACGCCCTCGTGAAACATGGCCCGGTTTACCGAGCTGTCCAGATAAATTACGCCGATGGTGCGGCCCCGCAACGCCAAAGGAACGCAGGCGATAGCCGTCACCTTTTGCAGTATGATAGAGGGGGCATTTCGAAAGCGCGGGTCGCTGATGGGCTCATGAACGATCAACGGCTCATTGATTTTCAGGACCTGATTGATCACGCTGCTCGAAGGGAGAACGATTTCGTGCGCTTGACTCTCGCTCATATTGCGGGCGACCTCGACGCGCATCCCACTGCCGGGGCGATCGCATAGCACCAAAAAACCGCGCTCGGCATTCATAGTCTCGGTGGCCACGTCCATGACTTTCTCGAGCAGCGGCTGCCGGTCCAGATAGGAGTTGATGATTTTGGGGATTTCAATCAGGGCTTTTTGTAGCTCTGGTTCCATGGGGACGCCTTTGAAATGATTCCGCCTGATGGTACCGCAGATTAGAACACCTGAAATTTGGCATCCAGGGAAAGCGCGGAATTGCCATATTCGTCAATGACTTCCAGAGTCCAGATATATTCCCCGCTGGGGAGAAAGCCCGTTTGGACGCTATCTTCCGTGGCCGAGACATCGGACTGCTGCCAGTATAAGACCGGTGATAGACCGTCCGTATTGTACACCCGCGCGGTGTATTCAAAATAAAAGGGGGCCGTGTAGGGATCCCAGGTCAACCAGGGATTGGTCTCATAAATTAGCACATTATAGCCTGGACTCAGCGTGTAAGGAGGATTAATCAAGTAACGGCGTATCGTCGCCGGTTCGCTTTGTATGGCGATACCGGAGGTATCCAAAACGGAGCAGATAAAGTAATGACCCTCAATGCTATCCACCGATCCGCCGGGCAGTGAACTTTCATTGAGGCTGATTGAGTAATGGAAGGAATCACCCGATTGGACGTCAAAATTCATCGCCCACTGAAGCCCGAGCTGGGTTTGAAGAAATACGCCGGCCATGTCATTGATATCATCCGGCAGAGTCAAGGTTGCTTGGCCCCTAATCTGGTAGTAAAGGAAGGGAAGGACACTTGCGTTAATGTAGTGCGAGGTGACTTGGAAATCGTGAATAATGGGGAATCCATTCAGTGCGAAGTTCTTACCGGTAAGGAAGGCCTTCTCCGGCACCGAGATTTCCATGGTATCCGAAGCGTAGCCGTTTAGGGAGCAAAGAAGCTGGTAAGAACCAGGCAGGACCTCCGTGATCGTGTAGTATCCGGCGGAGTTGCTGTAGGAGCCGCGAACCGCGCCCGGAGATAATGGATTTGCCATGATCTCCGCCCCCGCCAATTCTTCCCCGGCATAGGTAGTCACACGCCCAGAAATCGAACTGGCGCCTGGACCGACGTAGTTATCTGCATCGGGGTCGTAGGGATTATCGCGCGGCGCATTGCATCCCGCCAGCCAAAGCACCAGCAGGAATGAAAGATATGGACGGGGAGGATTCATCTTGTTTCTGCAAAAATTGCATACAAGACCAAAACCGCCATAATTTAAGTGCGACTGATTAATAAAACAAGGGAAAACCTATTTTTTTGGAAAACGTGAAAAAAATGCATAAAAAAACCGGCCAGGGCCGGTCCTGATCATCAGAGATCCATAATCTATTTCACCAGGCAAAGCTTGATGATGGCGATTTCTTGCCCGGTCTCCAGCTTGGCCCAGTAGATGCCGGATCCAAGGTCGCGGGCATTCCATGGTATCCGCTGTTCAACAGCCTGAAATAGGCCGGGCAGAAAGCGCTGCACGGATCTGCCGAATTGATCATATATGGTGATTTGGGCAATTTGGGATGCCGGCAAGGTGATGATGAACTCGACCTGAGCATTGAAGGGATTGGGGAACGCATCAAAGAGGGCATGACTGGAGGGCGTGGGTGCGGGTGGATCAGCATAAACCGATTGATCGAAATAGTAGCAGCCCATATCTGCACGAGTGCCATCCGGATCCAGCGGACTCATCGGACTACCAGCATCAATGCAGCGCGAATCCGCCTGCAAATGGAAATTACCGGCGGCGGCATTGACGAAAAGCGGATCCTGGATGAAGGAACCGACGCCGACCGTGCAGCCGAAGGTGTTCTGATAATGATTGAATAAATCGGTGTAATAGATCTCAGGATCGCAACCCGCCTCGGCATAAATGCCCAAGGAGGCGCCGTCCCCATACAGGATGCAGTTTTCGACCGTGGGATCTGAATTCTGCAGCAGATAGAGGTCTCGGGAGGGATTGCTTAGATCGGAGGCTACGGCAACCGTGTTATTCACGAAGAGGGGATTGCTCAGAATGAAAAAACCGCCGAAGGCGATATTGGCTCCATGCGCCTGGATTAGATTATACTGCACGGTGGCCTTGGACGACTCCTGGGCCCAAATGCCGCAAGCCATGCCAACGGCGTCAGCCATGATCGTGTTGTTCAGGATTTGCGGATCGGATTGCACTATGCGGATGCCAATTTGATTTTCAGCGGCAGGCTCAGCGGTGGCAAAGATGCGACATTCATATATGGACGCATCGGAATGCAGCAGATAAATGGCATCGGCCTCAGTGGCGGTCACCGAAATGGCACAGTGGGAAACTTCCATATCGGAATAATAGGCGCCCACGCCGATGGTCTGCGCGTTAATCGTGCTATAGCGCACAACCGGCTGAGAATGCTCCGCCCGCACGCCCCATTCGGGCGCGCTGATGGAGGCATATTCCACCAGGCAGTCTGCGGAGCCGTTCAGAAACCATATTCCGCGCCAGTTCGGAGCCTCGAGATTCCTAAAGAAAACCGAGTCGCCGGGCTCACCTAAAACGGCCAGAGTGCCAAATACCTTGATAGAATCGGGATTGCTGAAGTTAACCTCAACGCCGGGTAGAATGGTAAGGGTAGTGTTGGGCAGGATCGTGAGGGTACTCTCCACGATATACGGATTGCCGACCGATGCCCAGAAACCCTCAACCGGACCGCCGACATACGTCTGGGCGAATAGCCCAGCGGGAATGGAGAAAAGGAGGAAGCAGCGCGAGAACCAGATCAGGCTGTTACGTGGGATCACTGGCCCTCTCTTGGGATGAGATGTGGATGCGTTGAACTAAGAGTTCAATCCAACAGGCGCAAAATAGTTCCCCGCATGATTTGCATAGCCGGAGAAAAGCAATTTAAGGTACTATAAAAGCATTCGAAAGTCAAGTAGTTTTTTCATTAAATGCGTTTTGCACTTTGGGCATTTTCAGGCACTCTCAGCCTTTTTTTCGGATTCATTTCACTCAAGGTCAAAGACGAATCGAGAAAGGGCTTGACTTAAGACTATAAAGAAATTAAATTTAGCAATTCCAACCGATTCCCCCCATGGCCGACAACTCGGTTATCGCCAGAAATCGCAAGGCGCTGCATAATTATCACGTGCTGGATCGCCTGGAAGCCGGCATCGCGCTGGTCGGGACGGAGGTGAAGAGCCTGCGGGCCGGCAATGCGAATCTGAAGGACAGCTACGCCTATGTGAAGGATGGGGAGATCTTCTTATTTCAGATGCACATCGGCCCCTATGACAAGGGCAATATTGCCAACCATGATCCGCTGCGGATCCGCAAGCTGCTCCTGCAGCGGAGACAGATCCGCAAGCTGGAATTCAGCCTTGCCGAAAAGGGGCTGACCCTGGTGCCGCTGTCACTCTATTGGAAAAACAACCGGGTCAAGGTAGAATTGGCAACGGTGCGAGGCAAACGGCAGTACGATAAGCGCTCCGCCATCGCCCGGCGCGAAGAGGCGCGATCCCTCGATCGCATCCTGAAGGAATACAAGAAGCGATCCTAACAATGAACCGGACTGGTCATTCATTCCCAGCTGTGCGCGAGCAGCTGGACCTCCTCTTGCGGGGGGCCCATGAGATTATCTCCCCCGAGGAACTGGAAAAAAAATTGCAGCGCTCCTGCACCACCGGTCAACCTCTGATCATAAAGCAGGGCTTTGATCCCTCTGCCCCTGATTTGCATTTGGGGCATGCGGTCACGATTCGCAAGCTGCGCCAGTTTCAGCGGTTGGGGCATCGTGTGGTCTTTCTGATCGGAGATTTTACCGGCATGGTCGGCGATCCTTCCGGCCGGTCCAAGACGCGCCCGCAATTGACCCGCGAAGAGATCGAAAAGAACGCCGAAACCTACAAGGAGCAAGTCTTCAAGATTCTGGATCCTATCAAGACCGAGATTCGATTTAATTCCGAATGGTTGGGGAAATTGGACATCCATGCTTTTTTGAATTTGGCGGGGAAACACACCGTCGCTCGCATGTTAGAGCGCGATGACTTCCTGAAGCGCTATCAGGGCAATGAGCCGATTTCCATCCTCGAATTTCTCTATCCTCTTTTGCAAGCTTATGATTCTGTAGCGCTTAAGGCCGATGTTGAGATGGGCGGATCGGATCAGAAATACAACCTGCTCTTGGGACGTAAGATTCAGGAAGGGTACGGTTTGGAAGCTCAGGTCGCCTTCATGATGCCGCTGTTGACCGGCACCGACGGCAAAGAGAAGATGTCGAAATCGCTGGGCAATACGGTGGGAATCTGCGATAAGCCGGAAGAGATCTACGGCCGGATTATGTCCATCCCTGACGAGCTGATTCTGGACTATTTCACACTGGCGACCGATGTCCCGGCAGCGGAAATCAAGAAAATCGAAGCTGATCTGAAAGACAGCCGGGTCAATCCCATGATCCACAAGCAGCGGTTGGCGCGGGAGATCGTGGCGCTCTATTATTCCGCCGCGGCGGCGAGCGAGGCCGAAGAAGATTTTCTGACGAGATTTCGACATCGGCAATTGCCGGAGAGCATTCCAGAGGTAGCCATCCCCAACACCGCCGGTTCAATGGCTCTGTTGCCTGACATCATGGTAGCCTCAGGATCGGCTTCCAGCAAGACGGAAGCACGGCAGAAAATCCGTGAGGGAGCAGTTTATTACGGCAGCGAATCGAATCTTGAACAGTTCAAGGACATTCATGCCAAAGTCCAGGTCCGGGACGGTTACATTTTGAAGGTCGGCAAACGCCGGATCGTTAGATTAATAGCCAAATCCGCTGATGGCGAATGAAATCAGGGAAATGCGCTCGATCGGCAGCCTCGACCGTTTCCATGCACACCTGGCGGACGATCTGAAGCGGGTGGACCTGGAGATGCGCCGCGTCCTGGCCAGCGACGTTAAGTTGGTGGACAACGTGGTGCGCTACTTGGTCAGACGCAAGGGGAAGATGCTTCGCCCGGTTTTGACTCTATTGACGGCCCGCCTCTTTGGTACGGTCAGGCAGGAGACGGTGAAGATCGCCATTATCGTCGAACTGCTCCACACGGCGACGTTAGTGCACGACGATGTGGTGGACGAATCTCCGCAGCGGCGAGGTTTCCCCTCGCTTAACGTCATCTGGAAGAATAAAGTCTCCGTCCTGGTCGGTGATTATCTCCTCGCCAAAGCGTTGACTGAAATGCTCGATCTGCGCGATTTCGACGTGCTGGGCGTATTGTCAACGACGGCACGGCGCATGAGCCGGGGCGAGTTGCTGCAGATCGCCAAGGCGCGCAAGCTGGACATCACCGAAAAGGTCTATTTCGACATGATCGCCGACAAGACGGCGGCGCTCTTTTCGGCCTGCTGCGAACTGGCGGCGGTGACCTCCGGCGCTGATGGCGAGGCGCGTCGGCAACTGAGGCTATTCGGCGAGAAGCTGGGATTGGCCTTTCAAATCCGCGATGACGTGCTGGATTTCGAAGGGCGCAGATCGCTGTTGGGCAAACCGACGCTGGGAGACCTGAAAGAGCGAAAGATTACTTTGCCGCTGATTTACGCCATGCAGCAGAGCCGAGATGGGGAGGGGAAGAGAATCCTGAAATTAATTGAGCGCGGCGTGAAGTCAGAGCACCGCCGGCCGGTGCTGGAATTTCTGGAGCGCCATGACGGGCTGGGCTATGCTCGTCGGTGCGCCGAAGCCTTGCAAGTCAAGGCGGTCAAGTGCTTGGAGTTTCTACCCCCAACGAGCGAAAAGGAAGAAGTCATGGCTTTCGCTCATTACGCCGTGAATCGCCCCAAATAGCCAGGCGACGACGGCTTCATAAAATTCAGAAGGCGGACGATGTCCGCCTTTTCTGCTAATCCGCTCTTCGGCCTTACATCCAGGTTGAAACTATCCACTGAATAATGGCTGCCGCGCCGATGCAGACGGGCAAGGTTAAGACCCAGGAAACGAGGATTTTCGACAGTAGGGTCCAGCGAACAGCGCTCAAACGTTTCGAGGCCCCCACGCCCACCACAGACGACGTAATCACGTGCGTCGTCGAAACCGGCAGGCCGAAATGGCTGGCGCCCAGAATCACCAAAGAGGCCGAAGATTCCGCTCCAAAACCGTGCACGGGCTTGAGTTTCATCAGCCCAACCCCCAGAGTGCGGATGACTCGCCAGCCTCCGATTGCCGTACCCAGGGCCATCGCGGCTCCACAAATGAAGACAACCCAACCCGGAACATGAAAAGTCTGAATGGCTCCGCCGGCGACCAGTACCATGGTGATCACGCCCATGGACTTCTGGGCATCGTTCGAGCCGTGCGAATAGGCCATGAAGGCGGCAGAGACAATCTGCAGTTTGCCGAAAACACCATTGACCTGCGAAGAGGAACGATTGCGGAATAAGAAATAAAGGAGATTCATGACCAGGATACTAACCGCCAGCGCCAAGATCGGCGAGATCAACAAGGAGAGAAATATCTTGGTCAAGCCGGCGGCGTGAATCGCATGACTTCCAGACGCCCCCATGATCGCTCCGACGATGGCTCCGATCAGTGCATGAGAGGCGCTGATGGGCATGCCCATCAGGGTCAGGACAATATTCCAGGCTGCCGCCACGGCCAGCGCGACGACCAAAATGCTGCCGTGCAGGGAAATGGGATCCACGATCCCCTGGCCGATCGTCTGCGCCACTTCCGTATTCATGTAGGCCCCAAAGAAATTCAGGGTGGCGGCCATCATCAGCGCCACCGAAGGCGAAAGCACGCGCGTGGAAATGACGGTGGCGATAGCATTGGCGGAATCGTTGAATCCGTTGGAGAAATCGAAGAGCAGGGCCAGAAAGATTGTAGCCAGCGCGACCAGGGAAAGATCAGGCATGTTTCACGCAGATCCCTTCGATGACGTTGGCCACGTCTTCGCACTTGTCAATGGCGGCCTCCACAAACTCATAAATCTGCTTTAGCTTGATGACGCGAATCGGGTCTTTTTCATTATCGAAGAGGTCCATCAGCGCCTCGCGTTGCAGTTGGTCGCCCTCATTCTCGTGATGGTGAATTTGTTCGAGATACGGCTTGATTTTTCCGTAGGAAAGCCGCGGCTGCATGGAATTAACCAGAGTCTCGACCACGCCGGTGGCGTGATGGAGAACGATCACGAGCTGGGTTAGCTTTTGAGGTGGGCTGCCGACGCGGTAGTGCAGGATGCGGGATGCCGCGCCATCCAACATGTCCAGAACGTCATCCATCCTCACAATAAGCTGGTAAATATCTTCACGATCGAAAGGCGTCAGGAAACTCTTGTTCAGACGATCCACCATCTGGTGCGTCAGGTTGTCGCCATCGTGCTCCAACTCTTTGATTTGCCGAGTGGAAGTCAGCAATGCCGATTCGCTGAAGTTTTGCAGCAGTTCTGCAAACTGCGAGGACGCCAGATGCAGATTCCGGGCTGCCGAATTGAATTGGTCGAAGAACCAGCGGTCTTTGGGAAACAGCTTTGACATAGGGGAAACGACGGGATTATGACTTTGATCGGAAGTTTGCGCCAATTTTAACAAATTGCGTCCCCCAAAACAAGCAAAAGTTGCACAATGCATCTTGCTCGTCGGACCAAATGACAATTAGTAAAATAAAAAGGACGAGGTTAACCTCGCCCATTTCCATGCCATCCGGCGCCTGTCCCCACGGCGCCGGTTTTCGTTTCGGCCGATTATTTCATCGGAACTTTCTCCCGACGCGGGAGGGTGATCACGACTCGCGCCCCGCCTTCAGAGCGATTACCGACGGTGATGGTTCCACTCCAGCGCTCCAGTCTCGCCCGAGCCAGCGCCAAACCCAATCGCCCTCGGACGGAACCATCCTCATGGGTAACAAGTTCCGTTGGCATCGGCTGAAAAGCCGTGGCCAGCATCTCTTCGCCGAAACCCGATCCACGATCTTCAATCTCAATTCGCACCCTGTCCCCCTCACTGCTGGTTTTAATGCGAATCCATCCGGCGGGAGTTTCGCGCTGCGCGTCAATGGCGTTTAGCAGCACGTCCTCCAGCGCCAGGCTGAAATCGGCGTAAAATCCGTAGACATTGGGCAAATGCTCCTGCAGCGCCAGTTCCACTTTCACGGAATGCTTGAAGAAGAGATCGGCTCTTAAAAAACTCAAAGAGGCGCGCAGGATTTGATTGATATTCTGCGGTTGAGGCTCGCGGATGACTTCGTTGTCCAGCTTGGTGGAAAACTCGGCAATGCCATCGCGCAATTTGCGGGCCAGCATCAAGACCGTATCCAGATCTTGAAGCAGCTCCGGGCGCTTCATCGTCATCACCTCGAGGTGGCCAATCAAACCCGCCAAAAAGCCATTCAGATTGTGCGCCAGACCCGCGCTCATGCGCCCGATGCTGAGGAACGGCTCGAGCAATTCAAAAAGATGAAGCCAATCGGCGGCCGTATCTCCCGATTCTTCGCGCAGGCGCGACTCTTCCAGGGATCCCCTCGCAGGATTGCCTGACCATTCGGGCGCGGATTCGTTTCGATTTTCCTCGCGAGCGGACGCATGAAGCTGTTCATTATTCAACATTCTGCCTCCAAATGGCTGGATGCTCTGCAAATCCGCAAATAATGTGCCGCAACCTTTGATAGTGGAGGCGATTAAGCTAATAAACTATAAATATTAAATTTAAGAAACTAACATGGGGTAGCTGCAGCGCAGAATTGGGAGGATTGGTGGCGATTTGTCTTAGAGGGAAGCGAGGTGAAGGCGGAGATTTATAGTAATTGGCCGGGATTCGCCAGAGAATCGAAGGGCAGGTCGGCCTGCTCTGCGGCGGGGAGCCCCTCTTTGTCGCGGTCAATATGATAGCGCAGGGTGCCCCGGGGGATGCCCAAAAGGCGCGCCGCCCGAGCCTTATTGCCGTTGGTCATTTCGAGGATGCGGCTGATCAACTGCTGGTTGGCGTCGCGGATGGCGTTGGTGGTATTGTTCAGATCCACCCTCAGATTGATGCAGAGGGAATCGTCCTCCTGGCGGACCGGGGCGACCAAGCCCAAATCTATCGAGTCGATAATGGGATTGCCGCAGAGCAACGCCACGCGTTCGATCAGGTTGCGGAGCTCGCGGACGTTTCCCGGCCAATGGTAGGCCAGGAGCATCTGCTCGGCAGCGTGAGAGTAGCCTTTCAACTGTCGGCCGAACTTGCGGCTGAATTGATCCAAAAAGAATTTCGCGAGCTGCAGCACGTCCCCTTTTCTTTCGCGCAGCGGGGGCAGTTCAATGCGGGCGACGTTCAGGCGATAGAAAAGATCGCGGCGAAAACGCCCCTCTTCGACGGTCTGAGCCAGTGGCAGGTTGGACGCCGCGATCACGCGCAGATTGACCTGTTGCAGCTTCGTCCCGCCGACTCGATAAAACTCCCCTTTTTCCAGAACTCGCAGGAACTTCACCTGCGCCTCTTCTGACAGCTCGGCCACTTCATCCAGGAAGAGCGTGCCGCCGTCGGATCGTTCGATAAAGCCGATGCGTCCGGCACGATCGGCGCCCGTGAAGGCGCCTTTTTCATAGCCGAAGAGCTCACTCTCAAGTAAACTCTTTGCCACGGCTCCGCAGTTTAAAGCGATAAACGGCTGTGCAAACCGAGGCGACAGGTAGTGGAGATATTCGGCGATCAGCTCTTTGCCCGTGCCGCTCTCCCCCTCGATCAAGACGGTGATGTCGGTCCCGGCGAAGGTCTGCACCAAGGATAGCACCTTCTTGATCTCCTGGCTGTTGCCTATGATCTTCTCAAACTTGTTCTTATCCATCTGGCGCTGGCGCAGCTCTTCGACCTCCTGTCTCAGAGTGAGGTTCTGCAGGGCCTTCTCGATGCCCAGCTTGAGTTCGTCAATATTGAAGGGCTTCTGAATGTAGTCATAGGCGCCGCGCTTCATGGCTTCGACGGCGCTGGGAACGTTGGCAAATCCGGTGATCATGATGACGATTTGGGAGGGCTTCTTCTCCTTGATCAGGCGCAACACTTCCAGACCGTCAATGGCGCCCAGGCGTAGATCCAGGAGGATGAGATCGTATTGATTCTCGCAAGCCAACCGCAGACCTTTCTCACCCGATTCCGCGGAATCCACATCGAAGCCGGCGGCTTCCAGGACGCGCCGGATGGAACGCACGATGGCGGTATCATCATCTACTACCAGGATTTTCCAGGCCATAGGGTCATCCCTTCAGAGCACATCGGTCGTTGTCCCCCAAGGTGGCGGTATTTCGCCACCGCCTAAGTTAACATATTCGATTGAGGATGTCAAGGCAATTTCGCTTCCCTTTCTTGACCGCACAAAATGGCAGAATTTGATTGAAAGATGCCCCGAAAATATCTATATTTCTGCCCGTTCAGCAAATCTATCATGCACAAACTATGAGGATGCGTACGGCTCTAGGGCTCGATCTGGGTGGGACGCAGATCAAGATGGCCGTGGTTCGGGAAGATGGCCAGGTGATCCATCAAGCGCAGACTGAGACTCCGACCTCGCGAGGTGTTGAGGAGGTTGCCGAGAGGATCGGCGACGTCAGCCGCGAAGCGCTTGAGAAATTTCCGGAAATCCTCGGCATCGGACTGGGAGCTCCCGGATTGGTTGATCTGCGGCGCCACACCGTGCGCACGGCGCCCAACTTTCCGTCATGGAATGACGTGAATCTGGGAGAGCACCTTTCGCGCCGCATCGGTCGGCCGGTGATCCTCGAAAATGATGTGAATTGCTTTGGACTAGCTGAACATCGCTGGGGAGCCGGGCGCAGTTTTGAACATCTGGTGGCGCTGGCCGTTGGAACGGGCATCGGAGGGGCGATCATTCTGAACGGCAAGCTCTACCGGGGCAGCAGCGGAGCGGCGGCGGAATTGGGCCATATCAGCGTGGATTTGTGGGGACCGCGCTGCGCCTGCGGGAATTTGGGCTGCGCCGAAAGGTATCTGGGCGAGCAGTGGTTCACGGCGGCGGCGCAGGCGGAGTTGGACGATGAGACCATCTCATCGCCCTCGGATGTCAGCGCGCGGGCCAAGGCTGGCGATGAGCGCGCCGCCAAATTTCTCGAGGGGCGCGGCGAAATCCTGGGGGTTCTATGCACCACACTCATCCATACTTTCGATCCGGAGGCCATCATCATCGGGGGTGGGATCGCTCAAGCCGGAGAACCGTTTTTCCGGGGAATTCGTAAGAGAATACAGGAATGCGCTTACTCCATCCTGGCGCAGCGAGTCCAGATCATTCCGGCGAGATTGGGGACCATGGCCGGAGCCATGGGAGCGGCTGCCATAGCGCTTGAAAAGCAATAGAAGATGAATCCATGAAAACCATATACTTCATCTTGGGCGTCCATAACCATCAGCCGGTCGGCAACTTCGATCACGTCTTCGAAGAGGCTTATCAGGCATCCTATCTGCCGATGGTGAAAGCCCTTTGCGATTTCCCCGGCGTGCGCATGATGTATCATACCACGGGTCCGCTGTTCGACTGGCTGGAGGCGCATCATCCGGAGTATTTCGACATCTTGAATTTGCTGGTGGATCGTGGTCAATTAGAGATCATGACCGGAGGATATTACGAGCCGATACTGGCCATTATCCCCGACCGCGATAAACGCGGCCAGATCGAGATGATGTCCTCTTTTATCGAACGCCGTTGGAAGATCCGGCCGCGCGGCATGTGGATGGCGGAGAGAGTCTGGGAACCGCATTTGGCGAAGCCCTTGAATGAAAGCGGCGTCGAATTCATCACGCTCGACGATTACCATTTCTTTTCCGCAGGGCTAAGTCCCGATGACCTGCTGGGCTATTATCGCAGCGACGAACAGGGTTATCCGATCTCCATCTTCCCCATCAGCAAGAGGCTGCGCTATTTGATTCCCTTCGGCGAGCCGGAGGCGGCGTTGGGCTATTTGCGCGAGAAGGCGGACGAGAGGGGCGATAATCTGCTGGTCATGGCCGATGACGGCGAGAAATTCGGCCTCTGGCCGGGAACGTATGAGTGGGTGCATGAAAAAGGCTGGCTGCGCCGTTTCTTCACCGCGCTGGAGAACGCCGCCAGCGAAGGGTGGCTGAAGCTGACGACCTGTTCGCAGTTCATGGCCGAGCACCCGGCACGAGGGCGGGTCTATCTCCCCTGCGCCAGCTACTTCGAAATGAGCGCCTGGTCGCTGCCGGCGGCCGCCGGAGCGAAACTCGATCAGCTCCAGCATCGCTATCAAAATGAAGGTCGCCTGGACGAATTGCAGCCGTTCTTGAAAGGGGGATTCTGGCGCAACTTCCTGGCCAAATACGACGAAGCGAACCGGATGTATCGCAAGATGCTCTGGATTTCAGAGCAAGTGTTGGAAAAGGAGAAAGAGGCGGCTTTTCCAGATGTTGAGCTCGAGGCCGCGCGTCGAGCGCTGTACAAGGCTCAATGTAATTGCGCTTACTGGCATGGAGTTTTCGGCGGATTATATCTCCCCCACCTTCGCCACGCAGTTTATCAGAATTTGTTGGAGGCGGAGGCTCACCTCAACTGGCCGCAGACGCCCTTCACCTGGGCCAGACAGGCGGATTTCGACGGCGATGGATCGCCGGAGATCTATCTGCGCAACCACCAGTTGGGGATCATCGCTTCGCTGCGCGACGGTGGAGCCATCTATGAATTCGATTATTTGCCGGCTCGATTCAATCTATTGAACACGCTAAAGCGCCAGCCCGAAGCCTACCATGGACAGGTGGCCTTGGCTGGGGCAGAAATCAAAGAAGGCGAATCCATCCACGACCAGGTGCGCTCCAAGGAGCAGGGCTTGGAGCAATACCTCGTTTACGACCGCCATTCGCGCGGAGCGCTCCTTGACCATTTCTTGTCGGCGCAGGAATCGCCGCAATCGCTAATGTCGGGGCGATATTACGAATTGGGGGATTTCGTCGGCAAGCCGTATGAGAGAGCCAAAGGCGCGAGTCTGACGGGCAGCTCTTTCGAGATTACTCGCACCGCGGCCGTGGTGGATAATCAGGTCGAGCTTCGCAAAGCGGTCATCCTGCCGGTCGGTGAGGATACCCTGCAAATCACCTATCGGATCCGCAACACCAGCGCAATCCCGCTGACCATTCTTTTCGCGCTGGAGTTCAATTTCGCCCTGTTGTCCGGCGATTGCGCCGAGCGTTATTACTATCAGGCCGATCGCGGCCTGGACCGTGCGCCGTTGAATTCCATCGGCATCTGCGAAGCCGTCAGGCGATTTTCTCTCTTCGATGAGGACGACGGATTCGCAGTGCATTTCGAATTTGCAGAGCCGACCGAGATCTGGCGCTACCCCTGCGAAACCGTGTCGCAGTCCGAAGGGGGCTTCGAACGCAATTATCAATCGTCTTGCGTTTTGCCGATCTTCCGATTAACCGTTGCGGGGGAGGGAGAGTTTTCGACCTCCTTTAGAGTTCGATTGCAACTGCTGCGATGAAGCGCGGAGGCGGAACAGTAGCAGGAGAGGAGGAAGATTCAAGAGAGTCAATTGCAGGGTCGAAATCTCCAGTCCCATCACCGGAAGAGCGAACAGGCCGAAGAGAATTGCCCCTAAGACCGCGCCCACTAAATCCAGCGCGTAGAGTCCCCCCGCGCGGGCCGGGGATTGCCCACCGAAAAAGCGCATGGCCAGGGGGAAATGCATCCCGCCTATAACACCCAGCATGAGCAAATATCCCATGAAAAAGAATCGAGAGATTGGTGAATCCGATCCAAGCGCGTCGTTGGAGAGGGTTAAGAGCAGGAATGGGGCGGCCAGCCAGGCCACCTGAACGCCGAGCAGCGCGTTAAAAGGCCGCCGTTTGATTCCCATCGTCAAATAGGAACCTACCGCCAGGCCGAACATATAGAGTCCCACCAGTAATCCCACCTCGCGGTATCCGCTGCCGAAATGAATCTGATATTGGATCAGCGCCAGGATCTCCAGCGCGATGCCCGTCAGACCGACGAAAAATACGGCGCCTCCCACCGCCATCGGCAGACCATCCCTGCGATTCAAGAGCAGTAACAAGCCCGCGACAACCACAGCCAAAATTAATCCCCAACTGAGGAACGGAAGCAGGCTTTGGGCGCTTTTCCAAATCCCCGCCCAGCCGCCGCTGAGCTGTTTCGACCAGAGGACCTGCTGCATCAGGAAGCTGATCGGCCGGCGATCTCGATTCAGGCGCGCCGGGGGCGCATCCTGCAGGGCTCGCTTTAACATGGCGGTCCGGCTGGGTGAAAGACGGTCCTGGAGGCGAAATTGATCCCAATAAACGGGCTCAACGCCTCGAGAAGCCAATCTCGAGGCGATGCTGTCCGCGTCCAGGGCAAAGCGGCTATTCTGATCTCCGGCGATGAAAATGGCGTTGCCGCCGGCCAGAATGGCTGTTTGAGAAAACACCTCATCCATAGTGCTTTTGAGCGACTTCAGCAGCAGAGCCAGATCCGGGCCGATAAAATCATCGGAGGATTCGATGGAAAAAATAAGCGCGCCACCCGGGGCGAGCGCCCGGCGCGCCAATCGAAACCCCTCCACCGTGTAGAATTTCGACAGCCGCGCCGTGCGCGGGCCAGGGAGATTCAGAAGAATCAAATCGTAGTATGTCGGCGGACAGCGCTGGAGATAATTGCGTCCATCACTCTGAATTTCATGGACGCGCTGATCCTCGCCCGACTTTTCCTTCTCGTTTCCATCGAGCATGCCGGCCAGGTCAAAAAGAGCCGGATTTAGTTCCACAATATCTAATTGCTGCAGAGAGGGGTGGCGTTTGGCTTCATTCACGGCGGCGCCGAGGGATCCGCCGATCCAAAGGATTTTTTTCGGCGCGGGGTGCTGAGCCAGCGCCAGATGGGCACGCTCCTCCGCCGTGGCGGGATCATCCGAAACGGCCAGCAGAAGGCCGTTCTCATAAATTGTGATCTGTCCGGCATTATCATAGATTTCCAGCAACCCATAGGGCGTCTCCAGCAATTTCAGCAATTCCTGTCCCGGGCGCAGGCGGGATGAAAGAGTCGCTTCATAGGATGGCACGCGGAGCAGCAGCCAGCCGCCCGCAACCAGCATGATGAGGGTCACAAGAATGGCAAGATTTCTATTAAAAAGGAGGAAACTTGAAATGCCAAGAGCAATGGCGGCGAAAATGACGAGCAGCGAAGAACCGGTAAAATTGGGCAAGAAAATCAGAGTCGTCGCCAGCCCGCCGGTGAAGGAACCGGCAGCCTCGAGCAGGTAAGTGAGGTTGACCGGATTTCCCGTGGATGCCAAGATCGCCGAGCAACTTAGAGAGAATAGGGCTCCTCCCGAAAGGCCCACGCATAAAATGGATGCCATCAGCGGCAACAGCAAGCCACCGCCGCCCGCCACCGTTCCCGGGATCCAGCCCATGCCCTGGGCGACCATCGGCAGGATCATTGGCGCCGCGCCTGCCGCGATGGATAAGATTATCAAACCGACGGCGAGCGATGCCCCGCCGGAAAGTCCTCCGCGCTTCTCAGCGCCCCTCGTGAGGCACGATCCGAGCGCGCCTCCGAATGCCACGGACAGCAACCAGACCGCCAGCGTCAAGCCGAAGACCGTTTCATCGCCGCCGGAAAGAGCCAGGCCGCGGCGCAGAATCACCACCTGCGCGGCTCCGAGCAGTGCCCCGGCGCAGACCACGGCAATCCGAATGAACAGAGGATGGACTTTCTTCACCATCAAAAGCAGTTTGAGGCGAGGAGATTTTATTTCTTGAGAAAGATACGGAACTCGGCTGAGCTTTTCAAGGAAAATGATATTGAGATGACGAAAATGGGCGTCCGCGCAAGATTCGCACAGGGCGACAAAGCAATAAAAAAGGCGGGGAATAACCCGCCCTTTGGCACGCTTGGCTTGAATCATTATCCGATAAAATTCTCCAGGGAGTGCAGGCTGAGGATCTCGTTGACGCCGCGCATATCCTCCTCGATGAAGCGGAGATCATCGCGGTGGTTTTCGAGCAGTTCAGGATTGTCGTAGAAATCCCCGATTTCGTCCAGTACCTCCGTCATGACCTTGACGCAGCGCGGACAGAACTGCTGGCCGGTCAATTGCTTTAGCTCTTCTAAGGCGGCCTTGCGGCTGCGCGCCAGGCGGTAGGGCCGGTCGCTGCGCATGGCGTCATAGGCGTCCACCACGGCGATGATGCGCCCCTTGATGTCTATGCCTTCGCCGATCAGGCCGTCGGGATAGCCCTTGCCATCGTAGCGTTCGTGGTGATGCCGGATGATATCCCGGGTGGACGATAGGAATTGAATGGGATCCAGCAGCGCCGCGCCGATTTCCGGATGCCCTTTGACGATAGCGAACTCTTCATCCGTCAGTCTGCCATTCTTCAGCAACAGCGCCTCCGGAATGCCGATCTTGCCCAGGTCGTGAAGGAGCGCGGCGTACTTTAAATTCAGCATCTCCGAGGGGGATAATTCCAGCTTCTTGCCAAGGGATAGAGCATAATGCAGGACTCGTTCCGAATGGCCGCGGCTGAATTGATCCCGGGACTCCAGGGCGAAGAACATGGCCGCGATCGTGCCCAGATAGCTGCGCTGCAACTGCGAAAAGAGCCGCCGGATTTGATTCTTCTGCCGCAGCAGCTTGACGTTTTTCTGCACCAGTTCCTGGCTGAGCTCCTGCAGCTCACGCGTGCGATCCTGGACGCGTTGTTCGAGAGCGACGTTCTGCTCGCGGATCTGCTGTTCGAGCACCATTTTCTGGCGGACGATCTCGTAATATTCCATCGCCCGGCGCACGGCTACCAGGATCTCTTCCATCTTGAACGGCTTGGTGATAAACTGGTAGACATAGCCGCGGTTGATGGCGTCAATGGCGATCTGCAGGTCGGCGTAGCCGGTCATCAGAAAGCGCACCACGTCCCGATGCTGCAGGCGCGCCATCTCCAGGAACTCGATCCCGGAGATCTCCGGCATGCGGTTATCGCTGATGATGACGTCGGGCTTCTGGGAATCGAGCAGGGCGAGGGCCTGCCGGGCGCTCAAGGCTGTGAGGACGCGAAATCCCGCCTCGCTGAAGGCTTCTTCGAGGAGCTGAACAATATCCGGTTCGTCGTCCACCACCAGAACGGTGTATGGATTCATCATCCCCCCATGACGCTAGCGTAGTCCAAAACGCTCTCAAGTTCTCAGCAGCACCGTCTCCTTCTGGAAGACCCTCACCGCCACGAGCAGCGCCAGGCCGGCATAAACGACGGTGGAAAAGAAGGTCAAGGCGATCAAAGTCGGATCATAAATATCTATAAACGCATTGCGCAGAATCAGGCTGACATTGACGATGGGGACAAAAGCCAGCCGCCAGTCCACTTCCAGCCCCGGCACCATCGAGGTGATGGCCGGCAGAATCATCAGAATCATCAGCGGACTGATATAGCTCTGGGCCTCCTTGTAACTCCGCGCGCTGACGGCGATGGCGATGAGAAGCGCCGCGATCATCGCCGAAAGAGGGATAAACATGATGAAGACCAGAGCCACCGCTGCGGGATTGAGCTGAAAGGACATTCCTTCGCCTGTGCCTCGCAGCATCGTCGAGAGACCCGTAAACTGCGAGACGACCGTCAGAGTGGTGGTGATCAGGCCCGCCAGCATCGTCGTCAGGAATTTGCCCAGCACCAGTTCCAGACGGGTGGCCGGGCTGACCAGCAGCGTTTCCATCGTGCCGCGCTCTTTCTCGCCGGCGGTCAGATCAATGGCCGGATACATGCAGCCCACGATGGTGAGAAGAATGACCATATAGGGCAGCAACTGACCCAGCATCGCCCCGGCCATCTTGATTTCGGAGGCTCGATTGTCCCACTCGACCATGAACGGCTCAACCACGCTCGGCGGCAGATTGCGGCGCTTCAGTTGCCCTTGAATCTCCCGCTGTCGGTATTGTGTGAGCACCGCTTCAACTTTGTCCCGGACGATCTCGGATTCCTGATACGATTTGTCATAGAGCACGCGAACCTGCAGTGTATCCGGTCGGGCTTCATCGGAAGCCAATTGCGATTCAAAATCAACCGGCATGACAATCAGAGCCAGAATCTGATGCTCCAAGAGCTGCTGCAACAGGATGGTCGAATCCTGGATGCTGAAAATCACCTGCAGATCCGACCGCGCCTGCAAATCGCCCAACAGGCCGGGCGCCCAGCGGCTCCCCTGCACAGCGACAACCGACCGCCGCTCCTCCAATTTCTGCATCTGCGACGTCATGATCATCCCCACTCCATACATGAGGCCGGGGAAGACGAGCACGGGCAGCAGAATCATGGAGATGATCGTCCGCCGGTCGCGGATGATATCAAGGAACTCTTTACGAAAGACAATCCAAACATTGCGCAATTTCATACCCAAGACTCCGCCTGCGGTTTCATTTTTTACCGCATAGCATCCCTATACAATCCTCCTGCAATCGAGGACTGCATTGCGGCTCTCTGAAGTTGCCTTAGTCAGGCGATTTGTTGCGAAAACTATGCCGATGGGGAGCGCACGGCGGCCGGAGCCAATCCCACCGCGCGCATGAAGACCTCTTCCAGATCATCGCAGGCAAAGTGCGCGCGCAGTTGGGCGATGGTCCCTTGAGCCACCAGGCGTCCCTGATGAATGATGCCGATGCGGTCGCAGAGCCGCTCGGCTTCGCGCATGACGTGCGTCGAGAAGACGATGGTCTTGGCCGCGCGCATGGCATCGGCGATGAACTGAATGATGGCATGGGAAGAGATAACGTCCAAACCGGCGGTCGGTTCGTCGAGAATCAGGACGGGAGGATCATGAATCATGGTGCGCGCGATGGAGATCCGCTGTTTCTGGCCGGTGGAGAGTTTGTCGGTTTTCACATCGAGGAAATCGCCCATGGTCAGAGTGCCGGAAAGCTCCTTCAGGCGCTGATCGAATTCCCCGCGAGGCAGGCCGTAGAGGGAGGCGAAGTAGCGCAGAATCTCGCGGCCGGTCAATCGCCGATAAAGCCCGGTATCGCCGGAGAGGAAGCCGATGCGGCGGCGCACTTGATCGGGCTGCTTGAGGACATCAAAGCCGGCCACCGAGGCCGTTCCGGCGTCCGGTTGAAGCACCGTTGAAAGGATTCTTAAAGTGGTGGTTTTGCCGGCGCCATTGGGGCCCAGGAGCCCGTAAATTTCGCCCGGGCGGCATTGGAAGGTGAGCCCGTCAACGGCCCTGACCAGGCCGCGCTTTTTATCGCTGAAGCACTTGGAGAGATTGAGTACTTCAATCATGAATGGCTCAAGGCAGACTCATAATCCCCGCAATCGCGTCAGGGGCCGCCCGATTCCCCTCTTCGTACCGTGGCTTCCTGTTGATACCAGTCAGCGCGATAGAGCTCACCATTTTTGGTGGAATGAACCAGCCGATAATCGCCGAAGTTATTGCGATCCACGAAGACGAACATCACGCCACCCTCGATGGCGTCGTAGTACCAAACTTCATAAGGCCGCGCGTCAATATCGTGAGGATGGAAATCTATCTTGTCCGGCTGACCGTAGAGGATGTACACCCGCCCGCGGTCGGTCTTCCAGCCATGTCTGCCCAGATAGCTGTATTTCTGTTCGGCAAATTCTTTCCGCTCGTTGAAGGAAGCTCGATATTCATTGACGGCGGTGCGGGGATCGGGATCGCGCTCCTTCCAAAAGCGGATGAGGAACTGCCGCTTGCCGCCAGGAGTCAAGGCCGTGAGCGAGCGCCACTGGGCGTCATCCAGCAGGAATTTCAGCTCTTCGATGGAGTCGTTGACCTCCTCGTCCGACAGGGCGTTGATCTGAATTTCATCCGGGCTGGGTACGGCGACGGGAGCCGTTCTCGCCGCCGTGAAATCTTCAGCGCGAAAGACGAAGAATTTTGCCTCGCGGACCGCCGTCGTGTCGGCGTCGGGATCCTCGACGCTCAGTTGAAGATAATAGGTGCCGGTCTCCAGCGAGGCAATGGAGAAACCATCCACTTCCACCGCGCTCGTTCCCACCTTCTTATGCGTTTTCTGCGGCAGCCGTTTGATCTCCTGACGCTGAGTATTCAAAACCGCGCGATTCACCACGAAGATGCCGGTGGTATCTTCTAAATTGTAGATTTCCGCGTAAAAGTAAACCATGGGCATGGAAGACCCGTAGAGCCGCTCGGGATTGGGAATGACCAGGAATCCGTTCTTCCAGAATTTGCCCTTGGAATCGGTCCTCTCGAGGCGATTCGCCAGCTCCAGCTCCGAGACACTGAGGAGGCTGTCGCTGAAGGGAACCAGTTCGAAATCGAGACGGCGGGAAAAGAGGGTGTCGGCCTGAACGTCGCGCAGTTTCCCCTCGAGCCGGTACGGCCCCGGGGAAAGCTGCGGAAAGATGGCGATGTCGGGCAATTTTTGGCGCGGCGTGATCTCTTCCAGGCTCTTCGCCTTATCCATCACCTCCCAGGAGGTTGAAGAGAGCAGGGAATCCTTCGCATACAGGTCCAGCGTCAAATTCATCTGCGCCTGATAGCCAGCCTCGGCCGGGATGAATTTCAGCCCATCGCGATGCACCATCAGGTAGACTTCGAGATAAATCATGCCGCCTTTTTGCCTATAGGCGGCCTGATCGAGCGTGAAAATCTGCTGTGCCTTCGCCGGCAACACGGGAACCAGCACAACCAAGCACAGGATTAAAGCGCACAAGGGTTGGTTGAAGGCGGTCAATTTATATTTCATGGCTATGCACCCCCGCAAATCGTTCAGTTTAGCTTTACGGGAACCACTTTGGAGATTCCCTCCTCTTCCATCGTCACACCCAGGAGCTGCTGCGCCTGAGTCATCGTGCGCTTGTTGTGGGTGATCACCAGGAACTGGGTTTTTAGGGAAAAATTCTGAAGCATCCGGCAGAAACGCATGGTGTTCTCATCGTCCAGCGGAGCGTCAATCTCATCCAGGATGCAGAAAGGGCTGGGCTTTTCCAGATAGATGGCAAACAAGAGCGATATGGCCGTGAGCGCCTTTTCCCCGCCTGACAAAAGGCTCAGCGACCCGATGCGCTTGCCCGGGGGCGCCGCCAGCAGTTCGACGTCCGCTTCCAGTGGATCGTCGCCAGAGAGAGTCAGATCCGCCTTCCCGCCTTCGAAGACGTCGAGGAACACCTTTTGGAAGTTCTGTTTGATGCGCTCGAAACCGCCTTCGAAGCGCTCCTTCGCCTCGTGATTCAAAGCGGCGATGGTCTGCTGCAAGTCGGTTTCGGCCTGGTTCAGATCCTGAAGCTGAGTAGTGAGAAAGGTCTGCCGCTCTTCCAACTCCTGGTACTCCTTTTCGGCGGCGAGATTCAGCGGTTCGAGCGACAGGATTTTGCGCTCGATTTTGGCCAGAATCTCCGGATCGGCCGGCTCGCCCGCCAGCCCCTCCGTATTGACGCCTTCCAACTTCCTGCGTTCCTCTCGAAGGCCTGCTTCGATTTCCACGCTCTGTAACTGAGCCTGATGAACCGCTTGCGAGAGCTCGTCCAGCCGCGAGCGGCAAGTGCGCACCTGATTATTGGCATGGCGCTGGCTTTCCTGCAGCTCCAGGCGCGACGAATCGAATTCCTCCAGCTTTAGGCGCATTTGCTGCATTTGCGCTGCGGCCTGCGCGACTATTTCGCCCTGAATTTGGCGATCCAACCTCAAGGCCTCCAGTCGCTCGCCGCACTGCCGGTCGCTTTGTCCTAATCCTTCCAGCTCAGCCGCAAGCTCTTCACTCCGCTGGGATAACTGCGCCAACTGATCTCGTGTGCGGGCAATTTCGGCTTTGGCGCGCTCCTGAGTCATCTGGATTTCATCGAGCGCGGTGCGGGCGCTCTCGCGCTCTTCCAGAGCGGCGGATTCGGTCTGGGAGTGTTCATGCTGTTGGGATTGCAGCAAGCGCACTTTCGCCTCGAGGCCGTCCAGGTCGCTCTGCTCACCAAAATCCGCCGGTGTCAGATTTACAAGCTGGTTTTCAACCTCGGCGAATTCACGCAGGGATTGCTGCAAGAGGAGATCCGAGCCGACGACCTGGGCCTCCTTCTGCAACTTCAGCCGCAGAGCCGCTTCGTAATTCTCTTCGGCTTGTCGGCGAGTTTCGACGGCGCGCTCGTAAGCTGTCTGAGCCTCAACTTGCTGCGCGTGGAACGCGGCTATGCTCTTTCGGATCTCGGTTTGACCCTCCTCAAGCTCGCTCAGGCGGCGCTCCAGAGCGCTGCGCCGCGCTGACAAACCAACCACGCGAGGGGCTTCCTCGTGCACGCCGCCCAGAACCCAAATGCCGCGACCATCTGTTAATTCTCCCTCCAGCGTTACCAGGACTATGCCCGCCTCAGACGCCTGGGAAGCGAAGCGGCGTAGATCCGTTCGCGAGTCCACCAGAACCACATTGCGCAGGAAATACGCCACCCAGCGCGCCACCAAGGAAGTCGCTTCGATGGCTGTCGCCAAAGCTTGTCCGCCGATGGATTGGGCGAAAACGCGCGCGTCCCCAATATCATGATGCGGCGGCTGACCTACCAGGAGGGCCGCGCGACCCGTCTTTTCCGATGACAGGAAATCCACGATGGTTTCGAAATGTTCGGGCGCTTCGATGACCCGCGAAAACGCCATGCCCGCCAGCGCCGTCTCTATGGCTCGCAAGTAGCGCTCATCCAATTGCAGTTCATCCGCCAGAGCGCCGCTGATGGCGTCTGGAAATTTAGAGGCCAGCGCTCCGCCGGCGCTATAGAGGGGCGAGCCGCGGCGGTGCATTTCCTGCAGATGTTCAATCTGCGCCTGCGCCTGCTGCCGCTGCGAGCTATTGCGATCCAACTCGCGCTCCAATAGGAGCTTCTGATTTCGCAACTCCTCGCTGCGGGCTTCGAGATCAGCACACTCCTTCTGAACTTGAGCGAGCTGGGCTGACTTAACCTCGAGGTCGGATTGAAAGCCCGTTAATTCCGCCTGACGCGAGCTCAATTCTTGGCGCAGCTCCTGTTGCTTCTGCTGCAATTCGGCGCGGCGATCTCGCAGCGATTGAATCGAGGCCGCCCGCTGCTCGGCGGCGCGAATCTGCTGCGCCTGTTTTTCACGAAGCTCGTTCAATTCATCGCGAGCGCGCTGCGCCAGTAGGCGGATTTCGCGGAACCGTTGATCCGCCAGAGCGAACGCCTGCCGCCGCTCCGCCAATGCCGCCTGCAGAGTCGGCAATCCCCGCTCGCGTTCTTGCAGCACTCGCTGCGCCCCCTCAACCTGCTGAGATAACCGGCCGGTTTCGGCGTTGATTTTCTGGCGCTCCTCCTCGTTGCGCTCGATGCGCCAGGTGTGCGCTCTCATCTCCTCATCCAGTTTGGACAAATCCGAGCGCGCATTCTGATAATGGGATTGCGCCACCTCATGCTGCGAGGCCGCGCCTTGCCGCTCGCTCTCCAGCGAAAGGAGCTCGGTTTCGATGCGCATCAAGTCTGTTTCGACGGCGGCCAATTCCGTCGAACAAGTTTCCTGCTCCGCCTGGCGCTGCCGGATGATGGTTGAAAGCGGCGCCAGTTCCTGTTCCAGTTGGTTCAATCTCATCAAGACCAAGGCCAGGCGAATTCGCCCCGCTTTGGCTTGCAGGCGCTTGTAAGCCTTCACTGTGGCGACCTGCCGCTTCAGAGCCCGGCCCTGCCTCTCGACCTCGGCCAGGATATCCAGCGCCCGCTCGCGGTCCAGGCGCGCATCCGCCAAGCGCCGAAGCGCCTCTTTACGGCGCATTTTGTAACGGGTAATGCCCAGCGATTCGTCGAGGAGGTGCCGCAGTTGCTCGGGATTATCCGAGAGCACATCCTCGACCATCTTCAGCTCCATGATGCTGTAGGCGTCCGGGCCGATGCCCGTGCCCATGAATAGATCGAGCAAATCGCGCAGGCGGCACACCGACTTGTTCAACAGATATTCAGACTTGCCGGAGCGAAACAGGCGGCGGGTGACCGTCACCTCTTCGTATTCGACAGGCAGAAGGCCGTCGGTATCGTGCAGCGTCAGGCTGATTTCGGCCAGGCTCAAAGGGCGGCGTTTATTGGTCCCGCCGAAGATGACATTCTCCATTCTCTCCGAGCGCAAGGCCGCTTCGCGCTGTTCGCCCAACACCCAGCGCACGGCGTCCACGATGTTGCTTTTGCCGCACCCGTTGGGGCCGACGATCGCCGTGACGCCCCGTCCGAAATTGATGTGCGTCTTCTGGGCGAAGGATTTGAAGCCGAAGAGATCTATGGAAGCGAGGTACATGAAAGCATCAGGCCTTTCGTTTTTGCAGTTCTCGTTCAAGCAGGGTCTGCAGCTTCACAGGATCGCCCTGCCCGCGCGTTAATTTCATCAGTTGCCCCATAAAAAAGCGCGAGAGCTTGGTTTCACCCGCCCAATATCTCGTCACTTCGGATGGATTTTGGTCGAGCACCTGCCCTATCAGCGGGAGGATGGTCGCTTCGTCACTGACGAGGGAAATTCCGCGGCGATGAACGATGGACTCAGCCTCATCGCCCGTGGCCAGCATCTCTTGAAGAACTTCCCGGGCCAGGCCAGCGCTCAGGATCCCTTCCCCCATCAACTTCGCCAGACCCGCCAAAGTTCGCGGCGATAGCGGGAAATCTTCGATGGAGTCTCCGGTCTTCTTTAAATTGTGCAGGACGTCCACCAGCAGCAGACTCGCGGCATGCTGCGGATCGCCGCCTTGCGCCACAGTGGCCTCATAATAGTCCGCCAGGGCAGCCTGATCACACAGAATCTCCGCCTGCTCCGAATGAATCCCATACTGTTTCACCAGGCGCTTGGCTCGCCGACGGGGCAGCTCCGGCAAATTCGAGCGGATCTCATCCAGCCAGGCCTCCGGGATCTCCAGACAGATCAAATCCGGTTCGGGAAAATAACGGTAATCGTGTGTCGCCTCTTTGCGCCGCATGGGGCGCGCCTCCTCGGCGGTCTCATCCCAGAGCAGCGTCTCGCGAACAACCTTGCCCCCTGCGGCCAATACCTCCGCCTGACGCGAAACCTCATATTCCAGCGCCCGCTGCACGGCGCGGAAGCTGTTCAGATTCTTGACTTCGGTGGCCGTGCCGAATCCTCCCGTTTTTGAGGCCTTCAGCGACACATTGGCGTCGCAGCGCAGCGCCCCCTTCTCCATGTCGCCGCTGCAGATCCGCAGATGCTCCAGCACTCGTTTCAGCTCGTTCAGATACGCCCGCGCCTCCTGAGGCGAATTCAACTCGGGCTCGCTGACGATTTCGATCAGCGGCACGCCGCAGCGATTCAGATCCACCAGCGTCGAACCGGCGTCCAAGTGGAAGGACTTTCCAGCATCCTCTTCTAAGTGAATTCGACGGATATGCACGGATTTTTCCACGCCGTCATGGTCGAAATCCAGCGCGCCGCCTTCGGCCAGGGGCTGATCGTATTGGGAGATCTGGTAACCTTTTGGCAGATCGGGATAAAAGTAATTCTTTCGCGCGAATTGTGAAACTGGCCGGATTTTGCTCCCCAACGCCAGCGCCAGGCGCACGGCCAAGCCGACCATTTCGCGGTTGAAGACCGGCAGCACTCCCGGCATCCCCTGACAGATCGGGCAGGTCTGAGAATTGGGCGGCGCGCCGTAATCCGCCGGGCAGGAGCAAAAGGCCTTGCTGCGGGTTAAAAGCTGCGCGTGCACCTCGAGGCCGATGACGGGGGAATAGTACATCACGATATGTCTGCCGCCAGATGTAGGTGCGAGGCCCCGAAGGGGGGCTTTCGCTCCGCGCCTCGCACCTACACCGATCCGAAATTCACATCAATGCATTTCGCCACTTTCAACAACAGCGCTTCGCCGAAATGCGGCCCCAAGAGCTGCGCCGCGATGGGCAATCCATCGTTGGTCTTGCCTATGGGGACGGACAGAGCCGGAATTCCAGCCAGATTCGCAGGAGTAGTGAATACGTCGGATAAATACATGGTCAGTGGATCATCGAGTTTCTCGCCGAGCTTGAATGCAGGGGTGGGTGTGGCCGGAGTCAGAATCAGATCCACCTCGGCGAAGGCCGCCAGAAACTCATCGCGAATCAGTCGCCGCACTTTCTGAGCCCGGGCGTAATAGGCTTCGTAATATCCGGCCGAAAGCGCATAAGTACCCAGCATGATCCGCCGCTTGACCTCATCCCCGAATCCTTCGCTGCGGCTGCGCACATAGAGCTGATCCAGGGATTTGCCCTGAGCCGAGCGCCGCCCATAGCGCACGCCATCATAGCGGGCCAAATTAGAGGATGCTTCGGCGTTGGCCACGATGTAGTAGGCCGGAATCGCGTAGCGCGTGTGAGGCAACGAGATAGCTTTCACATCCGCTCCCGCGGATTTTAAATGCTCCTGAAGCCGTTCGATGCCATCACGAATTTCCGGTGAGAGCCCTTCGCCATAATATTCATAGGGCAAGCCGACTCTGAGATTTGCGGGATGGACGCTCAGGTCATCCTCCGGTATGGGAGCCTCTTCGCTGGTCTCATCGCGCGGATCCTTTCCCGCCATGACTCTGAAAACCGCGAAAAGATCTTCCGGGCAGGCAGCCAGGACGCCGATTTGATCCAGCGATGAAGCAAAGGCCACCAAGCCATACCGAGAGATGCGGCCATAGGTGGGCTTCAGCCCGTATACTCCGCAGAAGGCGGCCGGCTGCCGGACGGATCCGCCCGTATCCGATCCCAACGCCGCATGACAAAGACCCGCGGCCACGGCCGCCGCGCTGCCGCCGGAAGAGCCTCCCGCCACCCGCGTCCGATCGTGAGGATTACGCGCCGCTCCAAAACGGCTGAATTCGGTGGAGGAACCCATGCCGAATTCGTCCATGTTGGAGCGCCCCACCACGATGGCGCCGGCACTCTTCAACCGGTGCACCGCGGTGGCGTCATAGGGGCTGATGAAGTCGCCCAGAATTTCCGACGCACAGGTCAGCGGCCAACCCTCCTGCGCGATATTATCCTTGACCAGAAGCGTCAATCCGGCCAGCGGCAACTCCTGACCCGTCCGAATCCGATCGTCCACTGAAGCCGCGTCCGCCAGCGTCGCCTCGGGTCGCGTGTAAACCACGGCATTCAGATCCGCCGCGGCGGCGATTCGATCCAGCGATTGCTGCGCGAGCACCGCGACGCTCGTCCGGCCTTTTCTTAGATCCTCCTGCACATCGCGCAACGCCTGCATGGCTAACCCTTCAAATCGGGTTTTTTGCTCTCATCATCGTCCGATGCATCAATGTTCAGCTCGCGCTGGAAATCGCGGGCGGCATTCTGGACCTTGCGAGTGATTTTGCCGGCCTTGCGCATGAATTCCCGGAGCTGCTTCCCACCGAAGAGGATGAACGCCGCGATGACGATCAGGAGGATTTCAGATCCGCTGGGGAACATGATAGGATTCAGTTCGAAAAGACTCTCCGATGGAGCACTATGTGCCGTCGGAGGTTTCGGGATTCAGGCGTTTGCGGTAAACGACGTCGCCGACCAAGATGCTGACTTCATAGAGCGCCAAGAGCGGCACCGAGAGCACGATCATGGTGAAAATATCCGGCGGCGTGATGACGGCGGCGATGATCAAGTTGATGATGATAGCGTAGCGCCGCTGTTTGCGCAGAAATTCCGGCGTGACGATCCCCAGCCGCACCAAAAAAAAGATCACCAGCGGCAGTTCAAAGACCGCCCCGAAGGCGAGCATCAACCGCACCATGAGATCCACGTAGCTGCCGAAGGACCATAAATTCTGGATTTTCTCTCCGCCGAAGGAGAGAAAGAACTTCGTGGCGTAGGGCAGCATGAGGAACGAAAACGCAACGCCGACCAGGAAACTGACGGTTGAGGTGATCACGACCGGCAGGATGAATTTTCTTTCGCGCGGATAGAGACCGGGCGCCACAAAGCGCCAGAATTGATAAAACACTCCAGGCGCGGCGATCAAGAGGCCGACCGCCAAGGCCAATTTCAAGCTGACGATGAAACCTTCGGTGGGATTCAGGAAGGCCAGCGGCAGTTTACTCTCGGAGAAAAAAGATGCGATCAAGAAATCCTGAATCCGCCCGACGAAAAGGTAAGCGATTAAAAAACCCGCGCAGACGAAGAGGATGGACTTGATTAGGCGGCCGCGCAGTTCGTCCAGATGCTCCCAGAAGGACATGAGTCCCGTTTCACCGGCCTCTTTGCTCACGGGATCGTCATCCATCGCTGCAGCCTCACGCGAAGGTGGCGATGCTCTGGAACAGCGCGCGCCCATCCGCGCCGCCCAGGCGAGCGTTCATGCGCCTTTCGGGATGCGGCATCAAGCCCATGACGTTTCCCTGCCGGTTCATGACGCCGGCGATGCCATTGAGAGATCCATTTGGATTGGAGTCCGCGCCGATGTTGCCCCGGGCGTCGCAATACCGGAACAGCACCTGCTGCTGTGCCTCCAGCTCCGCGATCGCTTCGGGGGATGCAAAATACCGTCCCTGCCCGTGAGCGATCGGAAATTCAATGATAGACACTCCGTTGTAGGCATGCGTGAACCGCGTATCTTTTCTTTCAATCCGCAGACGCACCGGCTCGTGGCGAAAGCGCTGAGTGTCGTTGCGCAGAAGCGCCCCCGGCAGCAGCCCGATTTCGGTCAACACCTGAAATCCATTGCAGATGCCGATGACCGGCTTGCCTTTTTGAGCGTGCTGGTAGACCGAATCCATGACGGGAGAAAACTGCGCGATGGCTCCGGCCCGCAAATAATCCCCATGAGCGAACCCGCCCGGGAGAATGATGCAATCGCTGCCTTCCAGATTGCGCTGCCGGTGCCAGATGAAGCGCACAGGCAGCCCCAATTCGTGCTTCAAGCCCCAGTAGCAATCATGATCGCAGTTGGAGCCGGGGAAAACGACGATGCCGAAAGTCATGGGGGGATCGCAATCATGCAAATTCAAGCGGCGCGGCGAAGAGGTTGCGCCTACTGCCGGATCTCGATCGTGAACGTTTCGATGTTGATGTTGGCCAGCAGGCGCCGGCACATCTCTTCCAGCCGCGGCTGCGGGTCCTGGCCGGGTGTGGATTCAAATTCGAGGGTGATATAGCGGCCGATTCGAACCTCGGATACTTCGGAATAGCCCAAATCGTGCAGCGCATTGCACACAGCGCGCCCCTGGGGATCCAGAATATCGGGTTTCGGCGTAATGTGGATTAAAGCGGTCATGGCAATCGGTCCAAAGGACTCCTTCGGAGGATTCAGGAAAAAATGGCCTAGCGAAATGACGGCTCCTATTTGACCTCTAACTCGGAATCGAGCTCCTCTTCTTCCTCGGCGGGAGCAAATCTGAAGGCCGCCATGATCACTCCGCGAAGAACATAAAGCATTAGAATTGGAAAGAAGGCTATCGCCGGTTTCAAGGCTAGAATTCCGACGATGACGATGCTGACAATCAGCCGCCAGGGGCGTCTCACCGCCTCCTTGATGCTGAACCGAGGAATCCGGTCGTAGGGGAAATGGCTGACCATGAGCAGGCTGAGCAGCCACACCAGCGGAAGCAGCAGAATCTCCAAATGCAAAGCGCCCCAGAGCGCGTAATTGAAGATGATAAATGTGGCCAGAGTATTGGCTTGCATGGGGATGGGGAGTCCGACGTAAAGGGCACGACTCTCGCCGGGCACGGCCGTCAGATTATAGCGCGCCAATCGAATCGCCCCGAAAATCAGCGGCAGCGCCGCCAGTATGAGGCCCAGAAACTCCAACTCTCGGAATGAAGCGACATACAGAATCACTCCGGGAGCCGCGCCGAAGGAAACCACGTCCGCCAGACTGTCCAACTCCAGTCCCATTTCGGTTGAGCGATTCATGAAGCGGGCCAGCTTGCCGTCCAGCCCATCGCAGACCGAAGCGATGATCACCAGCCAGCAAGCCGTCAGGATGTTCCCCTCGAGGGCTTGAATGATCGCCCAGAAGCCGAGGAAGAGGTTCATTCCAGTTAGAAGATTGGGAATCCAGGTCATTTCGTTTATTCCTCTCGAAAGAGCGCCACGACCGTTTCGCCGGCCTTAGTTTTCTGCCCCACCTCAACGGTGAGACGACAGGATCTGGGCAGATAGAGATCCAGGCGCGATCCAAATTTGATGATGCCAAACCTCTGACCGATGGCCACCTTTTGCCCCTTATTCAGATGACAGACAATGCGCCTCGCCAGCCATCCCGCCACCTGCACGCAGCCCACCGCGCCATAGACCGTGTCCAGTCGAATGTAATGCCGCTCGTTTTCGGAACTCGCCTTCCCTTTGAAGGCTCCACCGAATTTTCCTTTCTGATACTGCAATCCCGCCACCTCACCGCTCACCGGAATGCGATTAACGTGCACGTTCAGCGGCGACATGAAGATGGAAAGTTTAAGGTGCGACGCTTCACAGCCCTGATTTTCCCGCTCGCCCAGCAGAAATTCCGGACGGGCGTCGGCGATCTCAATCACCCGACCATCTGCGGGAGCGACGACGATATCGGTTTGGTCTGGTGGGCGCCGCTCCGGATCGCGGAAGAAGTAAAGCGCAAAGGCCAGAGGCGCCAGGCTAAGCAGCACGATCCAGACCGCCACTTCTTGAAATAAGGAGACAGCCGCCGATACGCCCAGAACGGCCAAGAGCGCCGCCACGAGCAGCACTCCCTTGCCCTCAGGTGCGACGGCCATCAGGTCCCGAGAATGCGATCCCGCAGCTCGGCGTAGGCTTTTTCCACTCCCCCCATGTCGTGACGGAAGCGATCTTTGTCCAATTTCTTATGCGTCTTCTTGTCCCAGATGCGGCAGGTGTCGGGGCTGATCTCATCCCCGAGGAAGAGCTCGTTGTTCCGCCGGCCGAATTCCATCTTAAAATCCACCAGGATCAGATTGCGCCGGTCGAAGAAGGACTTCAAGATCGCGTTGACTTTGCAGGCCATGCGCCCTACGGCCCGCATTTCATCCGGAGTGGCGTGTCCGAATGCGTAAGCGTGATATTCGTTGATCATGGGATCATGGAGTTTATCATCCTTGAGGTAATGTTCGAGGATGGGATATTCCATGACGGTCCCTTCGGGAATATTATAGCGGGTGCAGAGGCTTCCCGCCGCCACGTTGCGCAGCACCACTTCCACGGGGATGATCTCCAATTTGCGCACCAGCATCTCCCTCGGGGAAACCTTCTCAATGAAATGAGTGGGGATGTGGTAATTCTCCAAATATTCGAAGAGAAACGCCGAGATGTCGTTGTTAATTTCGCCCTTGTGCGCGATGGTGCCCTTCTTCACGCCGTCGAAAGCGGTGGCGTCGTCTTTAAACTCCTGGATGAGATAGCCTTCATCGCCGGATAGATAGAGACGCTTGGCTTTCCCTTCGTAGAGCAGTTCCCTCTTTTGCAAAGCAGACTCTCCTAATTGTTAGATCAGATGGCGTCTTAAAACTTCAAATTCTTGACGGATAGAAATCGTATCGCTGGGCAATCCTAAGTCAATCCCACGCGCGCGAAGATTTCATCCACCCGCTGCAGCGATTTTTCCAAGCTGAAGCATTCCGCGATCTCTTCCTCCGAAAGGTTACTGCGGATTTCGGAGTCCCCCAGGAGAAGTTTGCGGAATTCGGTACCTTCGTTCACCGCCTGCTGCGCCGGCCGCTGCACCAGGCGATAGGCCTTATCGCGTGCCACCCCTTTGTTGACCAGAGCCAGCAATACCGATTCGGAGAAAATCGCGCCGCCTGTCGCGCCCAGATTCGCCGCCATCACCTCCGGGCGGATCACCAAATTCTTGAGCACACTGTTAAAGGTTTTCAGGAGATAATGCAGCGCCAGCGTGCTGTCCGGCAGGATGACTCTTTCCGCCGAGGAGTGCGAGATGTCGCGTTCATGCCACAACGCGACGTTCTCCAAGCTGACTAAGGCCCAGCCTCGCAGCAGTCTGGCCATGCCGCAGATGCGCTCACAGAGGATGGGATTGCGCTTGTGCGGCATCGCCGATGAGCCTTTCTGCTTGGCCGCGAAGCCCTCCTGCACCTCGTTCACCTCCGTGCGGTGCAGGTGGCGGATTTCCTGGGCGAACTTCTCCAGCGAAGTTCCGAGCAGCGCGAGGGTTTGCATCCAGTGAGCATGTCGGTCGCGAGCCACGACCTGCGACGCCACCGGCTCGAAGGCGATACCCAGTTCGCGACAGACGTCTTCCTCAATGCGCGGATCCAGATGTGAGAAGGTTCCGACAGCCCCCGAGATCTTTCCCACGCAGACCTGTTGCAGAGCCTCCTCCAGGCGCTGTTGGTGCCGCAGAATTTCGCTGTACCAGGAAGCCAGTTTCAGCCCGAAGGTAATTGGTTCCGCGTGCACGCCGTGTGTGCGGCCGATCATGGCGGTATACTTAAATTGAACCGCCAATCCGCCCAGAGTTTCGCGCACGTCCCGCAGATCGTTCAGCAGGATTTGGCCGGCTTCCTTGAGTTGTAGCGCCTGAGCGGTATCGCCCACATCGGATGAAGTGAGACCGCGGTGCAGATAGTCTGCCTCCGGTCCGACATTTTCCGCCACCGAAGTCAAAAAGGCGATGACATCGTGGTGCACTTCGGCTTCAATTTCATTGATTCGCTTGAGGTCGAATCTGGCGCGCTCCTGGATGACGCTCAGCGCTTTCTCCGGCATCATGCCGAACTTCACCAGAGACCGACAGACGGCGATCTCAACTTTCAGCCAGGCGTTGAATTTAGCCTCTTCGGTCCAGATGGCGACCATGTCGGGCAGACTATAGCGTTGAATCATACCGAGTTCCGAGTTCCGAGTTGCGAGCCGCAAGATGCGACTCCTGAGATAGTAATATATATGCTAAGAGCTGATGGTTGAGAGCTAAATGCTGACAGTTATCTCGGCATCTCCGCCAATTGCAGATAAAGAGCTACTCTGTTCCCATCGCGGTAAACCGTGAAGGTTAATTCATCGCCCACGCGCAGATCCTCGTTTTCCAGATAGGCGCGCACGGCATTGTAATTGTTGACCGGCTGATGATTGATCGCCAGGATAACGTCGGCCACCTGGAATCCGGCATTTGCACCCGGACTGTCGGGCTCCACGTCGGTGACCAACACTCCGTCCATGCTGGGCAGCCTCATGGATAGGGCAACCAGGCGATCCAGATTCTGAATGGATAGACCGGTCCAGTAGTTGCGATTCACGCCGCCGCTGGTCCGCAGTTCATCCACAATCTGCTTGATGCGGTTGATGGGGATGGCAAAGCCGATGCCCAGCGATCCTCCACCGCCTTCGGTGAAGATCAGCGTGGATATGCCGATCACTTCGCCCAGACTATTCACCAGCGGCCCGCCGGAATTGCCGCGATTGATCGAGGCGTCCGTTTGAATCATGTCTTTATAAAGCCGTCCCTCGCCCGTGCGCTGGAAATCGCGATCGAGGGCAGAAATGACGCCGACCGTAACGGACGGCTTGTCGCCGACCGAGAACAGCCCGAAGGGATTGCCGAGGGCAATCGCCCATTCGCCGATGATCACACTGTCGGAGTTGCCCATCGGCACCGCGGGCAGGTTTTGTGCGTCAATTCTCAGGAGTGCGATGTCGCTGTAATAGTCCGCTCCCACGATCTGAGCCTGATGCTTCTCGCCCGCCGTTGTCGTGACAACGACTTCCGTGGCGTTGTGCACCACGTGCTCATTGGTCACGATGTAGCCATCCGGGCCGACGATAAAACCAGAACCGAGATTTTTTACCGGCACCGGCTGCGGATAGACCCTCTCGGGAAAGAGCTCGCGAAAGAGGGGATCATCCAAAAAGGGATTGCGGGTGCGGTATTCGCGGAGCTGAATGACGTTGATGCCCACCACGGCCGGAGCCACTTTTTCGATGGCGCGAGTGATGGCATTCCTGCGATCCTCACTGATCTCATCCGTCCATCCCTGCCGCAGAGAAACCGGCTGCAGGCCGAAATGCTGCTCCGGCGAAACCGATAAATCTCCGCCCGCGCGGGTTGAATCCGCCGCCGTTTCCGGGTGAATTCGAGAATATTCCCGGTAACCCAGAAATCCCACGGCGCCGATCAGAAAGCCCAGAAGAATGTCACGCCAGTATTTCACTTCGCCCCGGCGACCTTTTCCCAATCCTTGAGGAAACGATCTATGCCTACATCCGTCAGCGGATGCTTAGCCAATTGCTCGATAACCTTATAGGGCATGGTAACCACGTGCGCGCCTATCAAAGCCGCCTGCACGACGTGGATAGGATGGCGCACCGAAGCCACCAGAATCTCGGTGGTGAAATCATAGTTCTCGTATATGGTCACGATCTGCTCGATCAGCTCCATGCCGTCCGTGCTCACGTCATCCAACCTCCCCACGAATGGACTGACGAAGGTGGCGCCGGCTTTGGCGGCCAGGATCGCCTGTGAAGCGCTGAAAACTAATGTCATGTTGACTTTGATGCCTTCACCGGAGAGGCTCTTGCAGGCTTTCAGCCCCTCAATCGTCATGGGGCATTTGATGGTGATATTTTCGTGGATCTTCGCCAATACGTGAGCTTCCTTCAGCATTCCGGGAGCCTCAAGCGCAACCACTTCCGCCGAGATCGGCCCATTCACGATTTTGCAGATCTCTTTCAGCAGCTCAAAGAAATCGCGCTTTTCTTTAGCGACCAATGAAGGATTGGTGGTGACTCCATCCAGCAAGCCCATGGAGGCCGCCGAACGGATTTCGTCCAGATTGGCTGTATCAATGAAGAACTTCATCTCATCCTCTATTCAGCAGAATCAAATTCTCCTTAGCTTCTTATTCCAAAACGCCGGGATATGCTTGGTTTTGGCCACTCGCTACCTCCATATCGGGATAGGGCGCGTAGCCCACGCGCATGAGGCATAGTCCCTGCGCGGGCGCGCTTAAAATGTCATCGCTTTTTTTCGCTTGCTGCAGAAAATCCCGGAACTGATCCGGGGCAAACCGCCCCCGGCAGGTATCCACCATCGCCCCCACCACATACCGCACCATGTGGCGCAAGAAGCGATTGGCGACGATGTGAAAGCGCCATTCATCCTTCGCCTCGACCCAGCCAGCGGCGTAAATCAGGCAGCAATTCCCATGCGGATTGTCCTCCGGTGAGGGATCCGCATCGGCTGAGCAGAACGCCGAAAAATCATGTTCGCCCAGGAGCCGATCTGCCAATTCCGGCAGCAAGTGAGTAATCTGCATCCGCTTCGGTTTCCAGCCGTATTGGCGCTCCACCGCCCGCACACGGGTGAACAAGCGGTACCGGTACCAGCGCCACTGAGCGGAGTAGCGCGCGTGGAAATCGGGCGGCGCCATTCGAACTTCGCGGACGCGAATATCGTATGGCAGATTGCCATTCAGCGCCAGCTCCAATTGCGCCGGAGAAAATTTATCTGGCGCATCGAAATGAATCACCTGCCCCAGAGCGTGGACGCCTGAATCGGTCCGCCCGGCCGCGCTGACGCGGATCTCGTGATCAAAGAGCTTCTTCAGAACTATTTCGATGGCGCCCTGAATCGTCGGCGCATCGGGCTGCCATTGAAAACCGCAATATTCGGCGCCGTCGTATTCCACCGTCGCGCGGTAGCGATGGCTGGCAGCGGCAGAATGGGGCAACTCTATTTTCCCCATACTTGGGTCAAAGAAGTGCATCAGGAAAGCATCCAAATCCCGGCGCAGAAGACCAGCGACAGAAAAATCGCCAAAGCGTCATCCGCCCTGAAGCGCAGCTCCTGCATTTGAGTCCGTCCCACGCCGCCGCGATAGCCCCGAGCCTCCAGCGCCAGAGCCAGGTCGTCCGCGCGCTTAAGAGCCCCGGCAAAAAGCGGCAACAGGAGGGGCGCGAGCCGATGCAGCCGAAAGATAGCCACACCTTCCAAAGGAGCGCCGCGAGAGGCCTGAGCCCTCCGGATGCGATCCGCTTCGGCCGCGAGAATCGGGACAAAACGCAGCGCGATCGAAATGGTCAGCGCACCCTGGGAAACAGGCAGGCCCAGCCGCGCCAGCGGCCGCGCCAACTTTTCCAGAGAATCGGTCAGATCCTGCGGCGCGATTAGGGCCATGAATAGCCCCAAAATCAGAATCAGGCCGATCATCCGCAGAGTGAAGAGGACACCTGCCAGCAACCCCTCAACGGTTGCCACCAATCGCAAAATGGGAATTTCAAACAGCGCCTGACCCGGATGGCCAAGAAAATGAATGGCGAAGGTAATGATGAAAAGCGGGGCGAAGATCAGCATATTGCGAAATACTCTGGTCATGGAAAAACGCGATACGATGAATAATAGCAGCAGAAATATCAAGAGGATCGCCAATTGCACAAGACTGCCGGCGGCAAAGGCGGCAACCAGGAAAATTAGCAGACCGAACAGCTTCGAGCGGGGATCCAAACGGTGCAGGAACGAATCGCCCGGAACAAAGTAAGCAAGTCCGTATGTTTTAAGAGCCGCCGCCATATAAACCTTTAAATTTAATGCTTTTTGGGAGTGGAGTCAATCAGTTTTTGGGGATAATAAACAGCGGTATTTGCCGATTGGCCGATCAAAGACCCTATCAATCCAGAATCGCCTCGCTTGAGGCTAATCATCACCAAAGGCTTTGCGCAAGGCTTCATCGTCCTCCGGTTTCCAGCCCGGCGGCGCAGAGCCATCTCTCTCCCTGCCCGAAGTATCTTTCTTTGCGTTTTTGGAATGCCCCAACCAGCGCCAGAATTGCTCGCTGGTCATCCATTCGAGTCCGCAAGTCCGCGCATACGATCCGATGTCTTTGCGGTCCGAGGTCACAATTACCATGTTCTTGCTGTGCTCGTGGCGGGAGATGATACGGCGCATGTATTGATCTGCCGAGCCGGAAGCAAACTGAACTTCTATTTTTCCACCCCCTTGCTCCAGCCTAAGTGACTTCTTCCCATCAAAGACTACCTTCAAATGAACACCGGTGCGCGGGGCTCGCGCGACCAAGCTCAGCACTAAACACTCTCGCCGGCTCTCGAGGCTTTCCTCGGGCGAGCCGGCGAGCTCTGGGATCTGATGCAGTAGGTTATACCCGTCAATCAGATAAGTCTTCAAACGGCCCCTTATTGGCTTATAGCAACGGCTTGACGGCGGCTTCGAACACGGCCTTATCGCGGTAGCCGACATATTTCGCCTTCACCTGGCCGTTCTGATCAATCACGAAGGTGAAGGGAATGCCGCCGCGCTCGGCTTCCGGCAGGAGCTGCTGATAGGCATCATAGACGCTCTCAGTGTACATCAACACCGGATAATTGATGCCATTGCTCTGGATGAAAGGCTTGACCTTATCCCAGCCATCCTGATCAACGGCCACGCCGATGATCTGCAGGCCTTTCGATCCGAACTCCTTCTGCAGCTCGATGAAGTGGGGAATCTCGCGGCGGCAGGGCGGGCACCAGGTGGCCCAGAAATCGAGAATGACCACCTTGCCCTTGTAATCCGCCAGCGAAACCGACTTCCCATGGAAATCCTTCAGAGCGAACGCCGGCGCGCCGGAATTGCCTCCGACGGACGGTGCGGCCTGCGTCGGCGTCCGATTTCCCGATTTATTTTTATCCTGCGCCGTGCAGGATACCACGAACGAAACTATGGCGAGCACCAACGCCAATTTTGCAATCCTAAGCATTCACCTTATCCTTTCAGGTATTGATTTATCTTCTCTTTCAGTTTGGGTTTGGGGAGCAGGCCGACCACGCGATCCAGCAACTTGCCCCCTTTGAAAAACAGCACTTGCGGCACCGAAATAACGGCGTGATCTTGGGCGATCTTCGGGCTCTCTGCTACGTCCACCTCGAGGAGCTTCGCCTGATCCTTATACTCCTCGGCCAGTTCGGCCATAATAGGATGCAGTTTCTTGCAGGGCCCGCACCAGGCGGCTCCGAAATCAATCAGCACCAACCGATCACTCTTGATGACCTCAGCGTCAAATTGTGCATCCGTGATTTTCTGAATTTGGGACATTGCAGCTCCGAATCAGTTCCCTGGACGGTACTTGATATATGTCATTGCCGAGCTTCTCTCGGCTGCGACCTATTCTTCAATAAAAATCCGATCCTTCCCGTCGAACGGCGGCGACATGACCGATAAGGCCACCAGAGGTTCAAGCGAGCGATTTTCCGCACTGTGAGCCACCCCACGCGGTATGGTGATAACGTCTCCGGGTTGGATGGGCCGAATCTCGCTCCCCACCGTCATGATTCCCCGGCCCTTGATGACATAGACGATCTCATTGCTGACGATATGATAATGCAAACTCATTTTCTGCCGAATCTGCACCATACTGGCGCTCTGAGTCTCATTCCGGCTCAGCGGAAGGCTGGAGAAATTCTCTTCATACGGCAGCGGCTGCTTCTGCTGCAGCTCAAAGACATTGCCTCGAAACAGAGAGGTATCGGCGGGCAGCGGCGGGCCGACTTGCGCGAAGGCAGAGCCGAGGAAGCAAGCGGAGGCGAGCGCCCAAAGCAACAGGCGAGATGTCGTTCTCATAATCTTTCCTTCATGGACATTCTTAAAACACTCGATCCATGATTTGCGCGACGGCCGGGGCGTCCTTGAAGCCCACAAAGCGCTCGATTTCTTTTCCGTCCGGGCTGAAGAAAATTACCGTCGGCATACCCTTGACGCCGTATTTCTCCGTCATCTGTTTTGACCAATCGTCTTGCCGCGTGAAGTCCATTTTCAGCGTCACAAACTTCTCGGCTCGCGAAAGCACCTCCGGCCGGTTGTAGGTCTTGTGATCCAATTCCACGCAGGCAACACACCAGTCGGCGTAGAAATCCATCATCAGCGGTTTGCCCTCCGATGCCGCTTTGGCGAAGGCGCCCTCCTCGTCGTTGACAATCCAATTCGGCGCCATTTCAGCCGCGGCCACTGCGGCGGTCCCAGGCGAAACCTGCGGCCAACCGGTGATCTTCGACAGTCCGAAGAGCAGGAAGAAGGCTCCGGCCAGCACGGCTAACAGGCCCATCCACTTGCTCAGGATCCAGCGCCAATTGTGTTCAGCGAACGGTTTGAAGGCGCCGACATAGATACCCAAGAGCATCAGAAACGCCGCCCAAAGCAACGGCATCCAGGATTTGGGCAGCACGAATTGCGCGAAATACACGGCCGTTCCCCACAGCAGCCAGGCAAAGACATGCTTCACGCTCTCCATCCACTGCCCGGCCTTGGGCAGCGCCGTGATGGCTCCGGCAAAGGTGCCGATAACGATGAAGAGAAGCCCCATTCCGAGAGAGAAGCTAAAGAGCAGGCCGAATCCGACGATGACCGATCCGGTCTTGGCCACCCAGGTCAGGAGCGCTACCAGAATCGGGCCGACGCAAGGAGCCGCGATCAGTCCCGCCGCCATGCCCATGAAGACCGCCCCGATCACTCCCTTCCGCTGCCCGGACTGCAATTTCCCCTGCCAGCTCGCCGGCAATTGCAGGTCAAACGCTCCCATCATGGATATTCCCATGACAATAAAAATGACGATCAAGATGCCATAGACAATGGGATTCTGCGTTAGGCCGCCGAACACTCCGCCGGTCAGCGCCGCGATGATGCCCAGGCTGGAATACATCACCGCCAAACCGAGGACGAAAAAGAGCGAGAGGATGAATCCGCCGAACTTGTTGCCCGCCGCTCGCGAGCCGATGTAGCTGATGGTGATCGGAATGATGGGATAGACGCAGGGCGTGAAGCTGGCCAGGATTCCACCGATGAAGACCAAAAGCAGCGCCATGAAGGAGCCTCGCGCCAGAGCGGTTTCGAATGATCCGACGAGTCCGGTGTTCGCCGTCTCCGAGGGCGTCGCCGCCAATGCGCCAAAAATGGTGGCGTTCATCGGCTGTGGCTTTAAATCCTTCGATAATATTGGCAGATCCAGCGTCAGTTCGCGTTCCACGGGGAAAAAGCATTGGAACGTTCCGGTTTCGGAGCAGATCTGGTAACCGATTCGGGCATGGATTGTCCGGGGGGCCATTTCCACATCTAGCGCGGCCGCGACCTTCGAACGAACGATGATTTCGCCTTGGTAGACATCCTCTTCATGCCAGACTTGAGGCTTCGGGAACTCGGCGGGCGTGAAAGTCAGACCCGCGCTGCTGTCGAATTCAACGAAGAAGAAGCCCGTCTCCAGCGACGTGATGTGGTAGCCCTCGGGGACGCGGAAAACCACCGCAAGATCAGCAGAATCGCCCGCGGGAAGGCCGTCCTGCGAAGCGAGCAACTCCACTTCCACATCTTTCTCAGCATCGAAGCTCTGGGCACCAGCCAAACTGAAGCCGAGCACGAGCATGACGCCTATCAAGCAGACCCCGAACCGATCCCGAAAGGAGGGCTTCGCCTTCTGAATTGGCTTAATCATCATATTTGAAAATATCCTCATCGGGTGTTTTTTGATTAGGTGACGGCGGCGGCGGGCCGTACACCTGGGCCGGCACCACAATGGCCTGCATGCTATCTACCTGCTCGAGTTCTATTTTCCATGCCTCCGCCTCGCCTTGAAGGCGGAAATCCCCAAATTGAACTTTATAGAGGCTGTCGGCCTTCATCACATGCGCTCGCAGATCGGGAAAATTGCAGGCCATATTTTTGGCTCGTTCGACAGCGCTGTCCCGGTTGGCGAACGCCGCAATTTGGACTCTAAAGCCGGGCTCACCCAGGACGACGAATTGCGAATCTCTGGCCACTGGGATTCTATCAGCGACGAGGAAGGCGTCCTCATGACCGGCTGGCACAATCAGTGAATCGAGAAAGGCGCGGCAGGCGAGCGTATCGGAAAAATTCCCGAGACGAATTCGCCACAAACCATCCTCAAAATGAAGGTTGGCCTTTTGCTCGAATTTCTCCTGCAAGCTATGCTTTAACTCGAGTGCCATTTTCTCCAAACTGAACGTTCCGATCTGTATCCCATATCCGGCCGTCATACCCGGGAAATCATCCAGCGATATTTCGACCTCATTGGTTAGATGCGATTCCTGTCCGAAAGTCGCTGAAGATATCCCCCAGAAAAAGAAAAGGGCGGCAAATGCCTGGCTTTTCATGCCTTACCGTCCAACTTCTTCTTTTGATCCAAGAGCCAGTTCAGCGCTTGAATTGGCGTCATCTGCTCCGGATCAACCTTGCGCAAGGCCTCTTCAACGACCGAACCCGGACGAATGAAAAGATTGAGTTGCGCTTCGAGCTTTTCGCGCTTTTCTCGCGGCGCCTTCCTGCCTCGCAAACTTTGACGATCCGGGGCCAGTTCCTTATCCTCCAGATCGGCCAATATTTCTTTGGCGCGTTCAATCAATTCCGGCGGCAGCCCGGCCAGCCGCGCCACCTGAATCCCATAAGATGCTCCCGCCGCGCCGGGAAGGATTTTGCGCAGGAAAGAAATTTCATCGCCCCACTGCTTGACAGCCACGTTCAGATTTTTCACGCCGTCGAAATGCCGCTCGAGCTCTGTCAATTCGTGGTAGTGAGTGGCGAATAAAGTTCGCGCCTGCAGGCGCGGATTGGTCTCCATGAATTCCACTAATGCCCAGGCCAGGGACATGCCATCAAAGGTTGAAGTGCCTCGACCCACTTCATCCAACAGGATGAGGCTGCGCGGCGAGGCGTTATGCAAGATGTTGGCGGCTTCGTGCATCTCCATTAAAAATGTGGATTCGCCTCCGGCCAAATTATCCTGGGCTCCGACGCGCGTGAAAATGCGATCCACCGTACCGATTTTGGCTGACCTGGCCGGCACAAAGCATCCTGCCTGAGCCATCAAGACGATCAAGCCGATCTGGCGCAGATAGGTGGACTTGCCCGCCATATTGGGTCCGGTGACCAGCAGGAAGCGGTTCTGGACGCGATCCAATTGGAGGTCGTTCGGCACGAATTTATCGCCGGGCGGCAGGAGCTTTTCCACGACCGGATGACGCCCATCGGTGATGGAAATTTCATCGCCCTCATCTACCGTCGGGCGGCAGTAGTTCTCTTCAGAAGATACTGTGGCAAAGGAATAGAGCACATCGAGCTGCGCTGACAACGAGGCATTGATCTGAATATCAGCGCAGCGCTGCAGAACGCGTCGCCGCAGATCCTCGAAGAGCTGAGCCTCGAGCGCCTTGATCTTCTCCTCTGCGCCGAGCACGCGCGATTCCATCTCCTTCAATTCCGGCGTGATGTAACGCTCGCCGTTCACCAGCGTCTGCTTGCGGATGTAATCCGCCGGAACCTTGCTCAAGTGCGTGTTGCTGATTTCGATGTAGAATCCGAAGACGCGGTTGAAGCCGATTTTCAGTGAATTGATGCCGGTGCGCAGGCGCTCCTTCTCCTGCTGGGAGTGAATCCAGCCCTTGCCGGAATGGGCAATCTCATGGAGCTCGTCCAGTTCAACATTGATTCCGGATCGGACCAGCCCCCCATCGCGAATGGAGATGGGCGGCGATTCCACGAGGGTGGCTTTGATATCTTCGATGACTTCCGGCAGAGGCATCAACTGCCGGTTGATGTTCTGGAGCAGGGCATCCGGGGTGGAATCGAGGATGGCCTGAATTTCCGGCAGCTTCTCCAGGGATAGGCGCAGCGCTTGAAGGTCGCGGCCATTGGCCCGGTTCAGCGAAATGCGCGCCACCGACCTTTCGAGGTCAGTCAACTGCGAAAGAATCTTGCCGATCTCCGTGCGCATCGGCCGGCTGGAGACGAGTTGTCCAACGGCATCCAGCCGCCGGTTGATTTCATCCACCTGCAACAGAGGCCGCTCCAGCCAGTGGCGCAACATCCTCCTTCCCATGGGCGTTGCCGCTCGATCCAGGACGCCGCAAAGGGTTGCCGCTCGCGTGCCCGACACGGAGATTGGATCCAGAAGCTCGAGGTTGCGCCGCGTGGGAGCGTCGAGGATCATCCCCTCTTCCTGCCGCTCGACGTTCAGCGTGCGGATGTGAGTCAGCTCGCGCTTCTGGTGTTCCTGCAGGTAAAATAGCGCCGCCCCCGCTGCTCGGATGGCCGATATTTCACCATCCAGGCCAAATCCCTTCAAAGAGAGCACTTTGAAGTGATCTTTCAGCACTTGCTCACCGTGATCGGCGCCGAAGATCCAGTCGTCCAAAGAGGTCAGAACCGGCTTCAGACCCGGGGGGAAGTACTGGACGTGGGATTGAAGTGAGGCGGGAAAGATCACCTCGCTGGGGCGAATGGAGATCAAGCGATCCAGCCAGCGCTCGGAGGAGAGGATGGAGACGGTGAATTCGCCGGTGGTAACGTCCACACGGGCGATGGCTGTGGGGATGATGCGCGCATCGTCTCTCCCCTCATCCGCCATCGCCACGGACACCAGGAATCGGTTTTCCGAGCTGGCAAGGGCTCCTTCCGTCAGAGACGTCCCGGCGCTGACCACCTCGATGACGTCCCGCTTGACGATCCCCTTCGCCAGCTTGGGATCCTCCATCTGTTCGCAAATGGCCACCTGATAACCCGCGCGCACCATCTTATCGAGATACTGATCCAGCGCATGATAGGGAAAACCCGCGAGCGGGATCTTTTCATTCAGATGCTCCCCACGAGTGGTCAGGGCCAGCCCCAACACGTCATGAGCGACCTTGGCGTCCTCATAGAACATTTCATAGAAATCGCCCATGCGGAAGAAGACTACCTTATCGGGATATTGCTTCTTGACGGCCAGATATTGGCCCATCAGAGGGGTGGGGGTGCGCATGAAGGTAAATATAGCGATGCAGGCCGAATAGCGCAAGGCAAAAGAGGCGCAAGTTCCTAACAGTTACAAGCAAATATTGGATGCTCAGGTGGGGACGCAGGAGCGTAGAGAAATGAGAAAGGCGCTCGAGCGAGCGCCTGTAGTGGACACCCTTGCGACGTTACAATTCCCGATTCGCGATCCGGCGAGCCGTTTCGTCCAGAACTTCGGGCAGTTCGTAATAGCCTTGAGCCAGACGGCGCTGAGCGCCATCCACCATCTCGCCCTCGGTCTGCTGTTTTTGCGCCAGAGCGGCGGTTTGATCCAATTCGTTCTGGACGTTTTGAGCGGCCTGCTCAATCACCTCCGGCCGGTCGTAGAAACCGCTCTCGAGCTTGCGGCGGGCCTCTTCGACGCGCTCCGAGCGCACTTCGGGCAGCTCATTCAGGAGGATCTTGGCGTTCTCTTCGATGATGGCGTCCTCTCGCCGGCGCGGATCCAATTCGATAGTATCCGCCCCGCTGCGAGGCGCGGCGCCCGCTTCGCGCTGCTCGGCAGGCGCAGTGACTTCTTTCGCCGCCGCGGCCTGCTGACGGGCCACCTGGTTGAGCGCCGCATCCTGGGCAATTTGCTTGATTTCATTCATGCTCATTCCACCCGCGGTCCTGATCGCAGGAATTGAGTTGAAGGCGATCGATGGCTCTCAGATCCTATCAGATCCTATTAAAAATATACAATCTTTTCCCTCGGAAATCAAGAGATTTCCCATCAAACTAGGGCTTCTTCCTGTTGAAAGGCCTGAGCCCAGGTTCCGCGCAGATCGGACAACACCGTGATGACGCTGTCCATGACCTCCGTGTCATCATTCAGATTGGCGATGGTCAGTTGGTGTCCGAGGAAAGCGTACAATTTGTTCAAATTCTCAGCAACTTCTCCGCCTGCTTCCATGTTGAGGGAACGGCGCAGTTCCGAGATGCAGTCGTAGGCTCTTTGAATGGCCTTGCCCTTGTTCTGCAGATCGCCACGCGCCATGGCGCCCCGAGCTTCCCGGCAGAAGCGCGCCGCCGCATCGTAGACCATCAGGATCAGTTTCTTTTGATCGGAGGTCTCGATCTGCACCTGGTTATAATTCTGGTATGGGTTGAAGTGGCTCATGTCCCCCCGCCTTCCGGTTAGAGATTGCCAATCATCGCGGATATATAATTGCCCTGCCCCTGCAATTGGGAAATCGTCATTTCCATGGCCAGAAACTCCCGCTCCAGCTGCGCCTGGATTGCCTCCAGCCGTGTTTCCCAATCCGCGATCTGATCATCTATGCTTTCGATGGTATTTTCTATGCCCTCCTGGGCGAAGTGCACAGTGCCGTCTATGGGGTCAGTCAAAAAGGATACTCGATCGGAGATCTGTTGAGCTGCGCCCTTGGCGATGCAAACCTCCGCCGTCAGCGATCCGGCTCCGCCGCCCGGATTGGTGAACTTGATGCGTAATCCCTCTTCGGGATAGCCATCCAGGCCGATGATATAATCGCCGTCAATTTGCACTGGATGGCCGTTGATGGTGGTCGTGTCCAGCAAATTTCCGCTGGCGTCGTAAAAGGCCTCAACGGTGTAAACTCCGCCCTGAGTCTCCGGCTGGCTGTAGAAATAGGTCAAATAATTGCTGGTGGATGAACTGCTGAAGGCGAAGAGCTCGCCCACGGCGTCGAAATCGTCCGTCAAGGCTTCCTCGAGGTCGGAATCGGTGATGCTCAGCAGACCGCCGGTTCCCGACTTGATGCCGATCTCGGACAGGCTCTGGAAAAAGGCGTCGCTCGCCAGCCCCGGGATGGTCGCGGCCAGCACCGACTGCAAATCGCCTTTGATACCGATGGCGGTGGAGTCGCCGAACAGAACACCGGCCTCTTCGGTCTCCGCGTTGTAGGCCACATTCAAATTGATCAATCCGACCACCTCGTTGTAAGCGCTGACAAAGGCCTCGATCTGTTCTTTGGCGGCATCGGTGTCATTGGTGACGGAAATGGTGACTTCCGTCGCCGAGGTGGTGTTTAATTGAATTGTTATGCCCTGAATGACGTCCGTGATTTCGTTGCTATCGCTCTCAATCCATTCGGTTGGGGGATAGCCATCCACGCGGATTTGGGCATTCTGAGCGATTTGAGTGTTAATAAATGTGGGACTAAAATTGTCCAGGGTCTCCGCAATCCCGCTGATGGCATTGGCGAGGCCGGTATCATCGCCGGATAGTATCAGATGGTAGGGATCGGTTCCGGTTCCGTCATTCAGAATGGAGGCCGTTACCCCGGGATTATTCACATCGTTATTAATAATCTGAACCAGTTCGACCAAAGTTGTCCCGGCGGGAACTTCAACGATTACCTCATCTCCGCCGTAGGAATAGGTAAACGTGGCTGCCGTTGAAGTCAACTCGGTCTCATTCATGTCTGCGACACCGGTGTCGTCAGTCCATTTATCATTTAGGGCCAATTGATTCACCAGGATGGCATAACTCCCCGTCGCCGCCGATGAGCTCGCCGTGGCAGTCAAAACGGTCTCATCACTCGACTCGGCGGCTTTGCTCAGGATCTCATCCAGCTCGTTCATCTGGTCCATCGTGGTTTTCAGGGCCAGGAGCTTGCTGTTGATATTCTGCCAGGCGGCGAGCTTGGCCTGGTAATCTTCCTTGCGCTGCTCCAGCGCCACCATGGGCTGGCTTTCGATCTGCATGATCATTTCAATGGTCTGCTGCCACTGAATGCCGGAAGCCAGGCCGGTCACTTGCGCCGTTGACGTTGCCATGATAGAGCCTCTATAAAGTGCCAGGGGTTGGGAATCCCCGGACCTTCCGGGGATTCCCTATTTCCGGGCGCCCTGCCGCCGCGGCGGCAGGGCGCCGTCAGGGACTCCGTCGTTGATTTTCGTTTCAGATCGGAAGACGCCGGGTTAGCTGACCAGGCCGGCGATAATCTGCGGCAGCATATTGGCCTGGGACAACATTGCCACGCCGGTCTGCATCAAGATCTGCGACCTCACAAAGGTGGACATCTCGGCTGCGATGTCCGCGTCGCGAATCGTGGATTCGGACGCCGTGGCATTTTCCCGCGCGATCTGCAACTGCTGAATGGTGCCCTGGAGCCTGCCCACGTAGGCCCCGATGCGGGTGCGCTCCGTGTCTTTGGAGCTGATCGCCGAGTCAAGGGCATTAATGGCCGACTGAGCATTACTGGTATTGGTGACATCCAGGGTGTCAATGCCCAGCGAGCTGGAGGTCATGTCGGCAAAGGTAACGTAATAATAATCCTCGCCGCTGACATTATAGGTGCCGATGTGGAATTTAATGCCCGTGCCGGAATAGGTGCCATCCAACAGGTTCAAGCCGTTGTAGTTGGTCACCTGGGCGATACGGGTGATTTCCGACACCAACTGCTGGAATTCAACGTCCAGCGAGGCGCGATCGGCGTCGGTCAAGGCGCCGTTCGACGCTTCCACCGCCAGGGCGCGCAGACGAATCAGTTTTTCATCAATGACCGACAGCGCGCCTTCTGCGGTCTGCATCATATTGATGTCATAGTTGGCGTTTCGCTCGGCCTCATCCATGGAAGAGATCTGGGCGCGAAAGCGCTCAGACACCGCCAATCCTGCGGGATCGTCCCAGGCGTAATTCACGCGCAGGCCCGAAGAGAGGCGGGTGACCGCACGATCCAGCGCACTCTGCGTGTTCCAAATGTTCCGCTGCGCTGTCATCGCCAGAATGTTGTGGTTAATGCGTGTACTCATCCGATTACCTCCTTAGTTAGGTTATGGAGTCCACCCCTGCGAGGCTAATATCGGCAGAGGCGAGTGCAACCTTGAGCGGTAACGCGCTCAAGCTGCGGATGAGACCGCAAAAATCCGCTTATCCAAAACGATCAAAGAACCGAGGCGCAGATTGGCGATGCGTCCTATATAAATTCAATAATTTCCGACCTTTAGATATTTCGCCAATCTTGGTTTTCAGCTCCCGTCGGCGTGTCTGCAAGATCGCCGCCAAATCACGATTGACGCCTAAAGCCTTCTCCAGCGAAGCTCTTATTTCAGCCTTGCTATAAAAACCTGACGGATCAGATCCGTTTTGCCGCGGGCTCCCCAAGCGTTCGGAAGCTTCCTTTAGCAGCTTCTCACGATCGCGGATGGCTGGCCCCAGACCCTCCCAGTCAGAAGCCACCAGGAGTTCGTGCAACAGGCAACTATTCTTCTGCAAGGCCTGGATCCAGGCTGACCACCCCAAGGCTCCGCCGGCGATGGTTTTGACCGATTCTCTCTTGCGGCAGGCTTCCATAGTGACCTCTCAGACGAATTCAGCTTGAAGCTCGTCGGCGCCCACCGGATTCGTCCTTTTCATGATGGGCTCGGCATCAGCACCTTCTGCCTTCTCCAGCACGACCGGCAGGATTAGCCGCCAGTCTTCCAAGACCGGGATCAGCTCATATTGCAGCAGATCCGCCAGCAGGACCCAGTCCTGGTTCATCTGGGCTTCAATCATGGCATCAAGAACTTCAAACAGTCGGCGGCGGTTTTGTGCTACAGTGATGTCGCCGGAGCTGTTTTGGGTGGGCACGTAAAGCAATTCAAAACTGAGCCCCAGCAGGCGACGGCACTTTTCCAGCGAATGCATAAACACCTGCAGGCCGTCCAGACAGCGCAGGAAGGAGCTGCTTGATTTCTCATCATGTCCCAGACGGAAACGCTCGGCGGCGCCATGCATTTCTTTCAGCAGCAGCTCGAGAAAATCCGCCACGCTGTAGAGCGTCGAGCGCGCCAGGAGTTTGGGATCGCCGGTTTCGATGTCCAGATCATGGACTTCCTCCAACGGCATTTCGTCCAAATTGGAGCGATCCCGGCCGGTGACATCCTCGCCGTTCAGTTTCACTTGCAGCACTCGAGCGCCTTGCCGTTCGGCCCGGCGCGCCAGTGTCGTCATCAGCTCACCGAAGTTCTTGATCCCCTCCGTTGGGATTTCTTCGGTTTGTCGGTTGAGGTTAATCTGCATGGGTCCCCCAAGTATGGGTGAGCTCCCTTTTAGCTCTAATTAAGGTGCCTTCTATTTCCAAGAGAACCACGCCCTGGCTGCCGCCAAAGCCTGTTCCATTCGATGCTTATAAGTGTGCTCCTGCAGGATGCGCTTTTGGCCCGCTTCGATCAGCCTTTGCCGTTCTGCGGGATGACTTCGATAGAAATCCCATTTGTCCAGCATCTCATTGCAGGAGCCGTAGGTGACGATTTCCTTCCCCGGATCGAACTGCTGGGCCATAGCTTCGCGCTCGTCCGTCAGAAGAAGACCGCCCGCCGCCGGCACATCGTAGCAGCGTTGATTCAGCGCCGTGGGCATTTGCAGACCGGTCACGTTCAATACGGCGCCGGCTGCGCGATAAATGCCGGGCAGATCCTGATAATAATCAGCCGGTGGGTGCAGCTCCAGAGAACCATCGTTCAGCTCGCCATTCAAACGCAATCTCCCCTTCCAGGCAGCGTCTCCGAATATGGCCATTTTGCCCGCACGATGGGAGTCCAGCAAAGATTGAATGAATTCGACCCGCCGCCGCCTCGTGGCGACGAGCGTCAGGGCGGATTCCACATCTGCCCTGACATCGTCCGGAAGTCCCCAGTCTTTCTCGAATCGCGAGAACAGCTCCGGCAGATCGCCGTGCTGCCAATCACCCGCGCCGATTGCCAATTTCTCCAGAACATCCGGCGGCAGCTTTTCCAACGCCTTGCGAGCGGTCGCCGCCATGGAATCGCCGACGAAGACAAGGGATTCGGCCAACATCGGAAGCTGGCTGGCTGCCGGTTGGGAAGCCGCAAAGATCGCGGGGTCCGTCGCCAAGGGCAGATAATGCACTTTATCAAAACCCGCTCTTTGAAGCCAGCCCATATACGCCTTTTCCCAGACGAAAACACCCAGCCAAGGCGAGACATTCGCTCCAAGATTCTTCAATATGTATTTCGGGCTGTCCACGTACCAGATCAGCGCGGGAGTCTCGACCTGCTCGAGCAGGCCAGTCAGGATACCCTGGCTGTCGAAGCCCAAGTGATTTACGGTGATTAGCGCCTGGGGCCGAAAGCGCGCGCAGGCTGAGGCGAAATCGGCGATGAATTGACCATATTTCGAAATGTCGGGCACGCCGGTGGTTCGATCCAGCGGCAGGCGGATTAAGATGACCCGCGCTTGCAGCGACCGGAGGGCGTTGACGATTTCGCGCACCAGGAAATAGCCCGCGTCCACGACCACAAATCGGTAATCACGCGCCGGCATGTTGGCTCTCCTCATGCGAGACATGGGTGGAATAGACCAGATCCCAGCGCGTCGCGACCGACCTGATGGCCGATTTGTGCCGTGCGGCGAGATGGCAAAGTCGGTCGTACAGATGTTCCGTCGCGGTCGTCAGATGCGCCAAGTCATGCCCCTGCAGGTTCTGCTTCCCCCAGACGAAATCGAGGCACAGATTGTTGACTTCCGGATGGCTGGCGCCTATCAGGTTGATGGTTCGATCCTCCTCGGCGAGCAAATCGCCCCAGCGCCGGATTTTATCGAGATCAGCAGCAGGCGATGACGCCTCCTCACGCAATTCCCGGCAGTAACCCAATCCGACGTTGGCGCAGGCTTGGAGCCTCTCCAGCGCCATCAGGCATTTCCCGATTTCTCCCGAAAGTGAAGCGGACGCCGATATTTCATAGTCCTGAAGCAGCAGCTCCAGGCTATGCTCGATTTTATCAGAGCTTAATTCGCCTCGGGACGGCGTTAATACCTCTTTCCAAACTTCGCGGCTGACCAGGTTTAGCAAATCTGCGCCGGTCAGCCTTCTCCTGAAGAGCGGTCTTTCAATCCAGAATCCCTCTGGATCGAAATCGGTGCGCCAGACACGGAGGATTTGAAAGATGGGATCATCATCCGTGATCTCAAGTGATCGCCCGGGCGATTTCAACATCTGCTCGGCCAGCCGGCAGATAGCCTCGGCGCCGACTTGCTCCTGGCAGCGGAAACGGGGGCACTCCACGTGAAAACTGCAGGGGAAACAGGAAATGGTCGGTTCCACGACCAAATGACCTTTGCCGTATGGCCCGGTCTCGTGCGACAACGCGCTTCCGAAGCAGAGCGACAGCACCGGCGTGTCCACCGCCGCCGCCAGATGCTGCGTGCCAGTATCGTTTGAAATCAGCAGATCGAGTTTCTCCAGGCACGCGGCCAGAACCGGAATATCCGTTTGACCCGCCAAGTTCAGCACATCGCTGCCCAGAGATTGAGCAATCTCGGCGGCCAGATCGGTTTCTTTGGAGGATCCGAGAATCACAATTTGAGCTGAGACATTTTCCTTTAGCCGACGGCCCAATTCCATGAATGAGCTGCTCGGCCAGCGTTTGTTGGCCAGAGAAGCACCCGGCTGAAAACCGATCAAGGGCCGCCTCTTTCCCCCCCTGACGCTCGACAGCCGTTCTTGAGCCTTCTGTTTAGCCTCCTCGGGAATCCGAAAGCTCAATTTGCTCCCGCCGGATTTCCGGTGAAATTCAGAGCCAGCCAGATTTTCATCATCCCATGCCAGGCCGAGATTGATGTCCACCGAATTGAAGCGGTTAAAGGATCGGTTCAAGTTGGCAGTGAAGAAGTAATTGGCCCAGGGGTGTCTGATCTGCCGGAAACCCTCTCGGTCAAGAACCAGCCCGCGGGTGTCTGCGACATTCAACAAATGGCAGAGCAGGGCAGAAATCCGCGAATGGGATAGATTAATGACCGTGTGGTATTGTTCTTCGCGCAGGATTTCCATAAATCCGGCCGCTTCGGTCAAGCGCCGCGACAACTGGCTCATGGCCTCTTTGGAAGCTTTGAGCGCCGATCCAAGATTAAAGGGTATGACCTGATCAATTTCAGGAATGTGCCGGCAGACCTCGGCGAACCGATCCACCGCCAAAAAATGAATGATTGCATTCGGATGACGCTCTTTTAAAGCTCGCAGCAGCGCCATGGATTGCAGGATATCGCCCAGCCGCGTGAGATTGATCACCAGTATTTTCGGCGCGCGGCTCATAGAACTCCCTTCTCCAATCCCCAGCGCCGGAACTCATTCAGCAGGAGGATGAGTGCTTCGGTTTCGCTCAGGTTTCCCCCGCCGCGCTCAATCTCTTGGCTGACATCTTCGAGTGTCAACGGACCACGCCCGGCAAAGCGCTGCACGACTCTTCCCAGCTCGCTTTCCGCTCCAGCCTCGCGGATGATCTCTTCGGCGCTGGGCAGGCCTCCGGCGCGCGGCGTCCACTGCGGATGAGTTCCGGCGATGACACCCATAAGCTCCAGCAGGCGATGCTGATAAGTGTGCTCCCGCAGAATCCGGCGGCGCGCCGCCTCGGCCATCTGAATTCTTTCGTGAGGACGAGCCAGATAGTGATCAACGTTGTCGCGCAATTGCCCGGCGTTCGCAAACGTCGCGATTTCTTCGCCGATTCTAAAATTCTCGGCCAAATAGAGCCTCTCATCAACCAATTGAAACGCCCCGCAGGCCGCGATCTCAAACGTGCGCGGGTTAATAAAATCGCCCTGAGGATTCACAGCCTCGTGGTAGGTGGATGAATGCAGATTGATATTAATGCGGGTGGCGTTGAACACCTTGACGGTCTCTTCTGTGGACAGCCGGGCTCCCTCGCGTTGCAGAACGTCCCGCAGCGATCCGGAATCCTCCCAGTCGTTGCCCCAGAGCTTGAACTGATAATCCAGCAAGGCCGGAAAGAGCTGCCGCCGGTTGTAGTAGCCGGCACCCACGTGAGAAATGTCACTGTCGAACTCTTCCATCTCATTCGGAGTCAGTTCTATCGGCCGGTGGATATCTGGATCGGCGGCCAGCGGCAGATAATAAGGTCGCGGACATCCAGCGGAATTCAACTGCTCCAGGAAATCGCCCTTCTGGATGACGAAGTAGTGATCAAAATGCGGCGCGAAAGCCTTCCAATAGGGGAACAGCTCGCTGTCTTCGATGAACCAGAAAGCGGTCAAAATTCCAGCTTGGCGCAACTCCCGCAAGACGTCGGGCGTGAAGGGCGCCTGAGCCAGGCCCAGCACCAAGTCGGCGTGCATTTCGACTGCGCGAGCCGTCACCGATTCCGCCAAAAGAGTCGTCAATAGTCCTTGCAACTGCGCCCGATGGGCTCGATTTGATGAGACACCCTGCAGATGCTTCAATCCCGGATAGAAGATGGTGTTATCCAGAACTTCGCAACGATGCCCGAGGCTGTTCAACGCCCGCTGAACGTAATCGGTCACCGGCAGGGAACCGCCGTAGAGCGGCGATACCAAGAGAATTCTGTAGCCTCCCCGTTCGGCCGCGCGCTGAGATCGAAGGATGCCGGTCAGGGTGTTGAAATAATCCGGTCTGGCGCTGAGGGAAGCGGGATGCGAGACGTATTCCACTTTCCGACATCCGCCCGCGGCAATTTCCCGAATTCGGTGATAAGTCAATATCGGACTTTTTTCCACCACCAGATGCAGACTCTCGGGAAAAGTCTCAGGTGGACGGCAGGCCAGCGCCGCCGCGACCAAGGCGGCATCCGGCTCGACGACCAACAACCGATCCGGGGAAACAGCTTTGGCCATCTCCGTTAGGTGATATCCAAATCCCAGCCCACCCACGACCACGAGGGAATCCATGAGATCAGTCATCTTCAGCGACTGCACCCATCTATGCGCCTCGCTCTGCGGATCGTAGCTGCTGTGCAGGCTCTTATTCTGAATGACTGGAATCGGCTGGCCATCCTTCGTGAAACGCACCGCAGGGTAGTCAGGGCGATACGATTCCCGCAGGACGCCGGCCAACTCCGCATCTTGTGCGCAGAGGCGCTTTAAATTTATTTCGAGATATTTGCCTGACATGATTGCCTAAGAATCTCGGGTAGCGGCGGCGGTTTTTGCAAACCTTCCATGGCGGCCAACAGGCCAGTCCATTCGCTCACTGTCAACCGCAATGACTCAGCCTTATCCCATTTATCCGCTTCGTTGGACAAGCGAAGGTATTGCAGCAATTGCTCGCACCCCTCCTCGCGGCGGTAATGGCGCAGCAGGAGGCGAGACAACCGGAACCGCACCTCCACATCTTCCACCTCCAGCACAGCCGCTTTCTCGAGGAAAGGTAGAGCGAACTCGCCGCAGCCGGATTGCTCCAAAACATCGGCGCAGCGCCGATACGGTTCGCAGAGTTGCGGGGCCAATGCGATGGCCTTTTGATAAGCATCGAAGGCGTTCCAGCGGCAGGGGTGCGCGGATGAACGCTCGACACCCGGATCGAACAGCCAGCCGGCGGATTCCAAAATTTTGCCCAATTCGATATATTCGTAGGCCGTCAAATCCCGCTCCGTCAGCAGGGTCTCATAAAAAGTTCTGTGCGGCGCTTCCAATCCCAGCGCCTGGCGCAGCCTGACAATCTCCGCCGCCGAGGCCTGGTGATCACCCAGTTCGCGCAAGCGCCAGAATGACGTCCAGAGGCAGCGCAAATGTTCCGAATCGGCTTGCAGCGCCTTATCAAGCCATCCACCGGCTTTCATGCGGCGTCCCTCGTTCAGCGCCTGAGCGGTGAATTCGTAATAAACATCCGACTTGCCGGCGCCGAGCCGGCCGGCCTCTTCCAGCAAATAGAACGCATATTTTTTCAGCTTTCCCACCGGCTGATCCGGCCAGCGAGATGCAAGAGACAGGCAGGCACGACCCAAATGAAATCTTCGCGCCGCCGCATCGCGCGGCCGCGGATGTTGAATGGCTTCTGTCAATTGGTCGGCCAAAGCTCGGGCGCGATGGTCAATGGTGTGCTGTGAGTGGACCAGCTCCATCCCCGCGGCGGCGATGCGCTCGCGACGGGCTTGGTCCGCCAACAAGGCGGCCGTGCGCTCGATGAGATTCTCCGAATTAAAAGAGACCAGATGCTCGCCATCGGTGAAAAACAGGTCCCAGCTCCGGTCGCTCTCCTCGGTCATCAGGCAGGCTCCGCAGCTCATGGCCTCGAGGAGACGCAGATTCAACCCGGGGAAGAGGTTCTCATTCAGTACAATTCGGGACTGATTGTAGATCTGCGCGACAGTTTGGGGGGCAAGATCTCGCCGATTGCCCCCATTAAAAATCTCCACTTTGAAATGGCGCTTCAGCGTCTTCAAAAGCCAGTGCCGCTTGGGACGGAGCATGGGATGCACACTTCCCACGAAGGCGATATCATAGATCTGCGTTGTCGGCAGCTTATGATAAATGGCCGGATCCGCACCCAGCGGCAGCCAATGGACATGCTCAGCTTGTTGAGGGAAAGCGGCTCGCAGCGCCTCCACTGAGCTGCTCTGATCCAGGAAGGCCATGTCAAACGCCTGGCATAAATCACGCTGCCAGAATCCGTTCATCGGCGCGTCCACTCCGAAGAAAGCCAGCGGCATCTCGAGCTCTTCCAGGCCGACGAAGGCGGCGCGATAGTTGATGGAATCGGATAGCAGGACAATATCGGGCTCAAAGGGACAGCGCAGCAAAATCCTTCCGATGGGAACCGGATCGCTTCCAATTTTCTGGTCAGCATACGGGGTAGCGCCTGCGAAGAAGACGCTATGCCCCAACCGCCGCAGGCTGTCCAGATAATAGCCGTCGTTCAACAGCAGTATGTTCATGTGAATTATATTTGGCGAAGGTCTCGGCCAGGCGTCGCCTCGCCTGAGACTTGATTTCCTGAATCAGACTGACTTGAAGGATTTTGGGCAGAGCCAATTGTTCAATTTCGCTCTCCCAGATTTGACATAATAGGCGAAGGGATTTGATTTTCTCGCCATCATAGGCCGTTGCCTCGAATCCATCTGCCGGCCAGGCACAAAGGTTCAACGCTGAGCGGGAAAAATGAGCATAAGCCTCGAATTCGCTTCCCTCGCGCTCCCCGTTTATCGGTGCATACGCATTGCCATAGCTTTGGATGGAAGAAACGTGGAATTGCAGACCGTTGATCTTGGGCAGTTGCATGCTCGGCTTTCGGCGCAATAGGCACACGAGGATATCGGCTACCTCGGGCTGATCATAGGCTTGCCGACATCGCCACTGACACTGCGCCGCTTGGCTGGGGTGGCACGGATAATCCGAGCAGTCCGGCGCAATCACCAAGTGGCCTTCACCGTAGGGTCCGGTCGAATGCTGTCCCGCTTCGCCGAAATAAGAGCCGACCACCCTGCATCCTGCCGCCGCCGCCCAATGCAAAGGTCCCGTATCTACTCCCAGAACCCAATCGGAAGCGGCGAATACGCCGATGGTATTCTCGGCCGAACACTTGCCCACAAGATTGATGATACCGCTGAGGCGACTCCCGGTTTTTTTGAGAAAGCGCTCAGCCAACGGCTCCTCGCCGGGCCCGCCCAAAAGGACGATTGTCGGGCGATCTTCGGCGGGTAGCCTCAGCATCCAATTCGCGAAGCTCTCAGGTTCGATGCGGCGATGGGGTGCGCCTGATCCGAGAAGGATCGTCCAGACTGGAGATCCCTCGCCCCTTCGCCCGCCCAAATGCGTTTCGGCGAATTGTTGCCCCCGCGCGGTTGGTTTGACAGATTCCATTCGCCGATCTGCGGAGCCGCGATCCAACGAGGCCCATAGATCGGCCAAGTGGATTCGATTCATCTTCTGTTGAGCCGCCATCAACTTGACATAGGAACGCAGTAAAAGGAGCTCCGGCGTCAGCCAAGCCCCGGCGTCATCCCCGCACAAATAGGCCGACAGTATGTTGGTTAGCGAGTGATCGTTTAACAGAAGCAGACGGCACTGGGGGCCAAGCCGAAGATATGGAATCTCGCTTTTCAAATCCTCCAGCAGCCGCGGGAAGAGATCGAGATTCCCGAGGCTGAGCGATCTCCACTTGCGCGTGTCCAGAGTGTGAATTTCGAACACTCGCGGCAGCAATCGCGCCCAGGCTTCAGTCGCGGCATCGCAGATCAGTGAAATGCGATCGGCTCTGATTCTTTCAATGAGCCTTAAAGTCTGAGCCAAATCCCCCAGCCGTGCCAGTTGACAGATGACAACCTCATCCTGAGGGGGGCGCTCAACCGGCGGAGTCATTGCATTTTAGATGAAATTGACCAGACTGGGCTGAATAATCATGGCGCCTACGTTCAGGGCGGCCTGGTAGGCGTTCTGCTCAAGCGTCAACTGGGTCATCACTTCAATTAAATCGGCATCCTCTTCTTCGGAGAGCTCACCGGTCAAGTTGACTTCCTGCGCCAGCAGCCGATCCTGCATAAAGCTCAACTGGTTCACCTGCGCTCCTACCTGGGCCAGCGAGTCGTTGACGTTTTCCATGACCAGATCTATGGACTCGAGGGAACCACCCACCGCCTCCGGATCGCCGGATGCCAGAGCGTCTCGCAGAGTAATCAGAATGCCGAAAAGATCTTCGCTGCCGCCGGCGCCATCCGGCTGGAACACGTCCGATCCGCTGATGTTGATCTGGATCGTCTCATTGCCCACCTGACGCAAAATGGCGCCACCGATGCCATTGGGATTGGCGGTCACCGAAGTAATCCAATTCGTCCCGGAATCTCGCATGGCGTTGAAAGCCGCCTGCGTAGTGTTGGTGCCGCCGAACAGGGATTTGCCCTGATATTGATCATTGGCAAAGGCCAGAGCGTTTTCGAGATAGCCATTAACCTGTTCCGCCAATGCCATCATGTCTTCCGGTGTCATCGCCTCATTGGCGCCGGCTTCCGCATCCGCGCGCGCCTGGATCAATAGATCGTTCATCTGCTGCAACACAGAATCGGTCTCCCCCAGCCAGGCGACCGCGTTTTCCGCGTTTTCTTGGAATTGGCTATTCTGGCGCAGCCGATTGCGGAGTTCCAGAATCAGGCCCGCCGCGGCGGGATCGTCGGAGGCATAGTAAACTCGCTTGCCGGTGGCGACCTGATTTTCGAGATCGGAAAGAACTCGCATGCGCTCGTTCAAGGTGCGCACGAGGTCCGATATCAGAATGCTATTGGTTACGCGTTGCATAGGCACCTCGGATTGAGAGTGTCGAAATTGACTAAGCTCATTGCATCAAATGGCTGACCGCTCCCTGCAATTCGCCGATCTTGAGCGGTTTGAGGAGCAGGGTATCCACCCTCTTCTGATTCAACATAGCCTTGAGGTCATCGGTGGCAAAGGCGGTCATCATGGCCAGAGGGAGGCTCGGGTAGCGGCTGCGCACCCAGCGAGCCAGAGTCAAACCGTCAATGCCCTGCATGTTCAAGTCGGAGATGACCATGTCCACCGGCGTGCTGACCATGAGATCCAGCGCCGCTTGGCCATTGCAGGCGGTTTTTACCCGGTAGCCCATATCCGCGATCATCTCCGAAACGATCTCCAGCACGTCCGCTTCGTCATCCACAATCAGGATCGTCTTGGAGTGTGGCGGCGAATCCACTTCTCGTTTGGCCATGTGCTTCTCTCGGCTGATCCGTTCTATCTTAAATTCAGGAGTGTTGTCAGCATGTCGTCCACGGTTCCCATGAAGTTGGCCACCGCGGTATAGGCCTGCTGATACTTTACCATGTTGGCCATCTCTTCATCCAGCGATACCCCTTCCGCCGAGGTCTTCCAATTCTCCAACTGCTGCAGCGCCGTCCCACTTTCCATCAGCTCGGAGCTGGCCGCCTGGGACAGCGATCCCAGATCCGAAGCCAGCGCCGCATAGTATTGGTTCAGCGTCGCCGTGCCGTTATCCATCACCAGTTCGTTTTGCAGGTTGAAGATGGCCAGAGCATTCGAACCGTCGCCCACCGTGCCGTCGCCGGAAGCGGCGATATTGTTGTCATCCTGCAAGATTTCGGCCGACAGAGCGATGTTATGGATACCCGTCGTGTTGGGATCGAAGAAATTCAAGCCACTCTGCCCCGACAGCGTGTATCCGTTCATATGGATGGCATTGACGTTTTGCGCCAGCGCCACAGCGAAGGCATCCAGCCCGGAATGCAGTTCAGGAATGGCTTCGTCGCGAACCAGCAGCAAACCGGCGATTTCGCCGGATTGAAAATTTACCAGAGTATCGTTGTGAGCCCAGATGACTTCATGTATCGAAGCCGATTCGCCGGCTTTTTGCCGCAGCGCGAGTTGCTGCGAGGTATCGCGGTAAACCAGAATCTGCCCCCCCAGCCAAATCGAGATGGTGCCATCGCCTTCATCCTGGACCTGAACGTTGGCCAGCCCGGCCAGTTGATCAATCAGCAGATCGCGCTGATCCATCAAGTCGTTGGGGATGACCTGTTGAGTCAGGCTATTCGAAATGGCCGTGTTCAGCGTGGCAATCTGCGCCGAAAGTTGGTTCACCTCACCGACCATGCCGGAGAGTTCAACGTCTAATTGCGCGCGCTGGTTGGTCAGATCCTCGTGCAGGCCGTTCATCTGGCTGACGAGCTGCTGAGCTTTAGCCCGCAGAGCCACTCGAGCGGATGAATTCTCCGGGTCATTCGCGAGGTCCGACCAGCAGGCCCAGAATTCATCCAGAATCCCCGATAACCCGTAGCCCGACGTCTCGCCCAGAATCGTCTCCACCTGCACCAGCGCCGAACTCTGATAGTCCAGAAATCCGAAGTTCTGCCACTCGTTCATCACCTGTCGGTCAATGTAGCGGTTGCGCTGGCGAGTGATCGCCTCAACGTCCACGCCCATGCCGAGCAAGCCGCCCGGGATTTCCAGCGAAGGGATCGAGTTCATCAGATCCGCCCGCTGGCGGGTGAATCCCGGAGTATTCACGTTGGCGATGTTATGCCCGGTGGTCATCTGCGCCCACTGCTGAGCCATCAGCGAGCGCTTGACCATCGCAATGGCATCGAATAGACCAGCCATGTTTCGCCTCTACAGCGTCTTATTGACCATTAAGTTCGTGCCGGACTGGCGCGCCGCGCGGCCGCTGGGACCATAGACCTGCGGGATGTCCGCTGAATCAATCATCCAGCTAATGCTCTGCTGAATGAAATTCAGCGAACGCTTGATCAGCAGGGTATTGACCCGATTCATCTTGCGGATGCGCTCGACGAGGTGCCCCAGGTTTTTCTTCAGCTCCTTCAGCTCGCCGGAGACGTCCCCCAGGGTGATCTCGATCAAATGCGTCAGAGTCACTTCATCTTCGCGCATGCCGGCGGAGGCCGCCAGTTCCCGGACTTTGGCCACGCGCCGCTCCTCCAGATCCCGGATCTCCTGCATCAGCCCCTCTTGCTGGTTGACCGTGGCGCGAAACAGATCAATTTTATTGGCCAGCAGATATTCTTTTTGCCGCTGCAACAAGTCCAGGAACTGTTTCAGCACCACCTCTTCCTGTCGAATGAGCTCGATCAAGCCTTGAATCAGCTTTTCCATGGTTTATCTCTCCTCTGCGGAATTGGGATTTTCAACGGTCTCCAATTTATCCGCAGTGAATTCCCGGTAAAGCATTTCGCCGATGCCGATGCCCCCGCCTTGAGCCACCGACTTGGCCAGGGTTTCGACCAGCAGATCGCCGTAGAGTTTGGCGCCGCTGTCCTCTTCGCCGCCGAGCGCCCGATCCAGATGAGCCTCTTTCAAGATCATGCGCAGGAAGATCTCTTCGAATTGGCCGCAGGCCTGGCGGATTTTTTCGGGATCATCTTTTTCCCGCCTCATTCCCTTCGGCGCTACCGTTAGCGTCTTCCGAGAAGCTGGCGGCAGAGTTTCAATCGTGTCGGGCGGTGCACTCATGTTTTGATTATTTATAGAATGACGAGTTCAGCCTGCAGCGAACCGGCCTCTTTTAAGGCCTGGAAAATGGCGATCAGATCGGCCGGAGCCACGCCCAACGAATTTAAGGCCGTCGCCACATCGCCCACCGTGGCGCCCTCCTGCAAGGTTACGATTGGCGTGCGGGTTTCGTCCACGGTGAGCTGATCCAGCGGCGCCACGACCGTCTGCCCCGACGAGAACGGCCCCGGCTGGGAAATCACCGGCGCGGATTTCACAGCGATGGAGATGGAACCGTGCGTCACCGCCGCCGGCCGCAGACGAACAAATTCTCCGACGACAACTGTGCCGGTGCGCTCGTTGATCACCACGCGCGCAGGCGTGTCCACAGTCAATGTCAGCGCCTCTGCCGCAGCTATGAATTCGATTCGCTTCGATCCATCTTCGGATTGATACTCCGCCGGCGGAGTGACTTCCACGCTGATGGCATCGAGCGCTCGGGCAGTGCCTTCGCCGAATTGCGCGTTCAGCGCCTCGGTCATGCGTTGCGCCGTGGTGAAATCGGGCTGATTCAGATTGAAACGAATACTGCCCCGCGAAAATTCCAGCGAATCCGCCGCGCGACTGGCGGTACCACCGTTGGGAATGCGGCCCACCAGGGTGTAATTCTTCCGCATCGCCACGCGGCCAGCTTCGATATTGAAGCCTCCGACGGAAATGGGCCCTTGAGCGTTTCCCCAGACCCCGCCATCGAGATCCGAGAGCGGCGTAGGGAGCAGCGTTCCTCCGGCCAGGCTGGTGGCGTCGCCGATGGAGGAGATTCCCACATCAAAGCGCGATCCGGGACGGACGAACGGGCTAATCTCGGAGGTCACCATCACGGCCGCCACGTTGCGCAATCGCATGTCTTCGGGATCCACCGTGATGCCGAAGCGATCCAACATATTGGCCAGGGATTGCTCTGTAAATTTCGATCTCTGCCGGTCGCCGGTGCCGTTCAGGCCGACCACCAATCCATAACCGACCACGGATCGGCCGCTCGAACCCTCAACCGCCGCCACATCCTTGATGCGCACCTGGGCCTGGGAAAGGATTGGGCCAAAGAGGACAATGCAGGCGGCGAAGATGGCGATTTTCGTCTTCATTTCGCTAAAAGATCCAATTCAAAATGCGGGTGAAAAATCCCGGCTTGGCGGCGTTATTAATCTCGCCTTTGCCGGTGTATTCGATCTGCGCTTCGGCGACATTATAGGAGAAGACTGTGTTCTGTCCAGAGATATCTTCGGGCCGGACGACGCCGCGCAGAGTGGTGGACTGCTTCTCGCCGTTGATGACGACCTCGCGGGTGCCTTCGATCACGAGGTTGCCGGTTTCGGTGATTTCGACAATGCGGGCGGCCAGCGTCCCCTGCAGATTGGTGCCGCGCCGCGTCTCGCCGATCCCTTCATGCTTGTTCTTCCACTGCGCGTTCAGGCCATAGTTGATGTCGCTCAGGTCGCCGCCACCGGTCGCGGATAATCCCAAATCGTTCTGCGAATCGGTCTCCGTGCCCGCTTCATGCGAGCCCATGGAGTACTCGACGATGAGTATGGTCACCACGTCGCCCACCTGATAGGCGCGGCGGTCGGAGAAGAGCGAGCGGTTGATGTTGTCGGAGAACTTTTTGCCTCCGGCAGAGCAGCAAACCGCCCAGCCTAGCAACAGCATCAGGACGGACGCCATCAAAGTGGATGTCTTAATTCTGTTCATGGTCACTCTCCCTTAGGGAGTCCCTGCATTTTTGTAATATGCTGAGGTTAGCGAGGCATCCGCTTTCATCCTTCTTCTCTATCCTGGTCATCGTTCGATTGGAAGTCATCCTGATCTGTCCTATTCATCCGGACGCCTCGCCCCCCAGTCAAAACCTATTCCAGCATGACGATACCGCCCTCCACCACTCGCGCCTGCAACCGCTTGCCATTTTCGTCCAGGCGAATCCAGATGCGCTCCCCTGGCGAGCCCGACTGCAGCGCCGTCGCAATCGCCTTAATCTGAGCGGCTCCCGCCTGAATAATTAGCTCCACCCCATCTCCTTCGCGCACCGCCGTCGGCGCTCGCAAATCCCTCCAGCGCAGCGGAGTGTCCGCCGAAATCGCGCGCGTCGCCTCCCAACCGACAATGCGTTCCGGGCGATAGACCAGTCCGCTTAAGTATGATGGCCCAAGCTCCGCGGTGCGAATGATCACGTCCGCCGGGCTGATGGCCTGACCGCGACCCAATCGTCGCGCGGTAAAGGCCAAGCGTGCAAAGAGAGTCAATTCGATTTCACAGTGAATCCGCCGGATGGGCCCGTTTCCATCGTGCCGATCCAGCGAGACAATTTGTTTTCCCGAAGTCAGAGTCTGCTCGCCCATGACCCGATAGCCCACCGGGCCTGATTCCGGTGGATCTAAAGGATCCGAACGGCCAAGTTCGGTGATCCTTACGGTAATCGAATCACCGGCCAAGCGGGCAAAGCGGCGTTGCAGCAACGGCTGGATATCGCAGAACTCCCCCGGAAGAGCCAGCGGGCGCACCTCCACCGCGGGCGCTCCGAAAAAATATACCTCAAACTCCGGCGGCAGAGCGCGCTTGATTTCTTCGACGCTCAGCACACGCGATTCCGTGCGCCTCATCGTCTTGCCGATCTGCAGATCACGGATCTTCTCGATGGCCTCCGGATCGCCGCTCAAACTGGCGATTTGACCCAGGATCACCTTCCCGCCGGCGATATAGACGAGGTCGAACAGTTCGGCATTCACCTGAGCGGGGGATGGAATCGGCTGAATCAGTCCGGTCAATAGAGAGGCGATGATGACGCTGGCGCGCATGGTTTGACTTACCGTTTCAGGTTCACAGCCTGAGCCAACATATCCTCGGCGGCTCGTATGCTCTTCGAGTTGATTTCGTAGGAACGCTGAGCCATGATCATCTGCACCATTTCCTCAATCACAGAGACATTGGAAGCTTCAAGGTAACCTTGCTCGATGGTTCCCAAGCCCTCCTGCCCGGGTTCGTTGCGGATGGGCTGACCCGAGGCGACAGTCTCTTCCAGCAGATTCTGCCCGATGCTAGCCAGTCCCGCCGGGTTGATGAATCGCGCCAGCTCAAGCTGCCCGATTTCTTCAGGCTGCGTTTCGCCCTGAATGTTGACGGAGACAATGCCTTGATTGCTGATGACGATCTCCTGAGCATCCGGCGGAATGCGCAGGTCAGGTTCCAGCGGATAGCCATTCGCGGTGCAAATGGTCCCATCCGGGCTGATCTCCAGGTTGCCGTCGCGGGTGTAGGCCACCGCGCCGCTGGGCAGCCGCACCTGGAAGAAGCCGTCGCCGGCGATGGCCAGATCGAGCGGATTGTCGGTCTGCGTCAGCGAACCCTGCTCGAAGCTGCGCGTGATCGCGATGGGGCGCACGCCGTGGCCGATTTCTAACTGCACCGGCTCGACGGAATTCTGCTGCAGCGACGCTCCCGCCGGTTTGATCACCTGATACATCAAGTCCTGAAACTGAATTTGCCCCTTCTTGAATCCGGTGGTGTTGACGTTGGCCAGATTATTGGAGATATTATCCAGGTTCAGTTGTTGGGCGTTCATGCCCGTGGAGGCGCTGCGGAGTGCTCGAATCATTTTATGTCCCTTGCTTGATCATTGACGGAATATCGCCATCTACACCTTGCCGACCTCATTGACCGCTCGGCCCAAAGTCCCATCCTGCGTCTGAATGGCACGCGCCGAGGCGTCGTAAAGCTGGCTGATCTCAATCATTTTGGTCATTTCAGAAATCACGTTGACCGTCGAATCCTCCAGATAGCCCACCTGCAGGCCCACGCCGGGCAGTTCCATCGGCTGCTGTTGCGTGATATACAGGCCGTTACCCGCATGAGTCAACAGCCGGGGATCGGGAAAGGTCACCACCTGCAGCCGGTCGAGGATCTGATCGCGCCCGTCCGGTGTGCGAACAATCAGGGATCCATCGGAGGAGATGCGCAGGTCGCCGTCAGGCACGGCGGTCGTGCCGCCGACGGTGCATAGGCGGTAACCGGAAATGTTGACGAGCTCACCCGCCTCATTCAGCTTCAGCCGACCATCGCGGGTATAAGCCAGGCCATTCTCCGTTTCAACAACGAAGAAGCCTTCCCCGACGATAGCTACATCCAGTGGATTGTTAGTCGCGTTCATCGGGCCAGGATTCAGCGCCCGGGTGGCACTTTCGGGCTCGACCAGCTTCTCGCCGGCAGTCATGGGCCGCGATGATATCAGCGTGGAATCCAGGGCGGATTTGAAGCAAACGCTTTCATGCTTGTAACCCGTTGTGGCGGCATTCGCCAGATTATTTGCCGTGACTTCTAAGTGTCTTTGCCGTGCCAGCATCCCCGCGGCAGCATGATAAATGCCCTTAACCATGTGGCTATCCTTTTATTCCCGATGAGCTTTTGGCAAGGAATGTGCCATAGGTTTAAGTGGCTGATTATTAGATGGTTGAGTGGATTCTGCGGGGATTTCTGCAGGGTAAGGGATGCCGGGATGAGGGAAGGAATGGTATTTTTTACCGCTCTTGCGGCAGAGTCATTAGAGGTTTTACTTCGGAAACCGGATGGCCTCCATCCGGCTCATGCGGGGTGGAGGCCACCCCGCCTCCTGAGCTGATCCATGGCTCGAACTCAGGATCGCATGCCCTACGGGAGAGTTTAGGCGCGAATGAACTACTTTGAATCCGGCAGACGGCTGGTCTGGAGGAAGGCATTGATCGGGAGGCTGAGCAGCTCCCAGATTAGATTGAGGAAGAACAGCGGCCAGGTAAAGAGTGGGGTATGTTTTCGCACCAGCCGGAAGAGGCTGATGTAGCGCTGTTTCCACTTGCGCAGATTGTAGGCTCCGCCGGTGGAGGACGAGACTTTGTGGTAGATGCGCGATTTCGGCTCATAGAGAAGGCGATATCCGACGTGGGTGACGCGCAGGCAGTAATCGGCATCTTCGCTGTACAGATAGAATCCCTCGTCCAGCAGACCGACTTTTTGAAGCGCATCGCGGCGAATCAGCAGGCAGCAGCCGGTCAGGTAGGAAACGTCGCAAGGCTGATCAAATCGTCCATCATCCGTCTGCCGCAAGCCGATATGGCGCACATATCCCCAGGCGGGTTTGATGACTCCACCCGCAAACCAAATCACTTCCGGTCGTGCGCTGTAGAGGATTTTGGGAGCCACCAGGCCAATCCGAGAATCCTCCTGGACCGCCGCTATGAGATGATTGAGAAAATCGGGCTCCACGGTCGTGTCATTATTCAACAGCAAGGCGAAATCATCGCCTTTCTGCAAAACGTCGCGCAGGCCGGCATTGTTGCCACCGGCGAAACGCCGATTGTCCGGAAGGGCAATGACCTGGACTTTCGCAAATCGCTCGCGCACCGCCTGCACCGATCCGTCTGTCGAACCGTTGTCCACCAGAATGATGCGGGAGTTGGGATAGGCAATTTTCGCCAGCGATTCCAGGCAGGCCAGAGCATCCTCGCGGCGATTCCAATTGACGACGATGATGGCGACGGAAGGGGCGTTTGGATTCATCGGCTAATCCCAGTCATCCGGCGGCCAAAAGGCGTTTTCGATATGCTGAAGAACATCCCGCCCCTGAACATTCTTGACGGCGATAATGTCAAACCGGCTGGTCACCACGCCGGGGGGATCGTTCGCCAGATAGTCTCTCGCCAATTGCGACAGCTTGAACTGTTTCTTTAAATCCACGCGAATCTCAGGATGTGAAGGGCCGGAGAACTGGCTGCTCTTGACTTCGCAGAAAACCAGGACACCGTCCTTCAGAGCAATCAGGTCAATTTCGCCGCCGCGCCGCCGCCAGTTGCGCTCCACGATGGCATAACCCTTGGCTTCCAAAAACTGCGCCGCCAGCTCCTCGCCCCTATCGCCCGTGTCCTTTTTCGAAGATGCCAATTTGACCTCGGACATGAAAGCTGCGACGGTGGATTTCGCACCGCCCAAAATTCACAATGGCATGGATGTGTTTCGCCGTCGGATAGCCCTTATGATGATCAAAGCCATATTGTGGAAACTCCTGATGATATCCCGCCATTAGCTGGTCTCGATGCACTTTCGCCACGATGGAGGAGGCGGCGATGGATGCGCTCAGGCGGTCGCCCTTAATCAGCGCGGTTTGCGGACAGAGCATATCGGGAATTTCGAAATTGCCGTCCACCAGAAGATAATCGGGCCTGATTTCCAGATCCTCCACCGCGCGTTTCATCGCCAGCAGGCTGGCTCGCAGGATATTCAAGCGGTCAATCTCTTCAACCGTGGCGAGCCCGACGCTCACCGCCGCCGCGCACCGAAAGATTTGATCGCAGATCCGCTTGCGCTGTAGTGCGGTCAGCAGTTTCGAGTCGTTCAAGCCCGGAATCAGCGTCTCGGTCGCGAAGATGACGGCCGCCGCCGCGACGGGTCCGGCCAGCGGTCCTCGACCGGCTTCGTCCACGCCTGCGATAATCCTGACCCCGCTCGCCCAGAGTCGGCGCTCATGGCCAAAAAGCGCCTGCAGGCGCATCTGTTCAGCGGCATTATCTATCGCCATGCGACCTGCCAAATTCGCTCACCATCGCTGCGCCAGATGCCGGCGTGATTCAAATCCGTCCGGTGAACCGCGGCTCCGACAGCACTTAGTGATTCCAGTGTTCTCGCCGCGGGATGTCCGTAGCTGTTCCTGGCCCCGCAGCAGATCACAGCTTGCTGCGGCTTGACCAACTCAAGAAAAGCTCGGCTGGAAGATTTGGCGCTGCCGTGGTGCGCTACCTTTAGGACTTCCGACTCCAAATAGGAACCCGCGCTGGCCAGATCAGCCTCCTCGCGCGAACTGATATCGCTCATCAATAAAACGTCGTTCTCGCCGAAGGAAACTCGTAGGACGATGGATGCGGCATTGTCTTCTCCGCTGAAATCCCTCGGCGGCCACAAAACCAGGCAGCGAGATCCGGGAAAACCAGCAATGGTATCGCCCAAGGCCAAGCTCTGAACCGGAATGCCTCGCGCCCGAGCAATATCTAAGATTGATCGCCCCAACTCCTCTTTCGGTTCCAGCGAATTGACCAATAGGCGCTTTACTTTTAACTCTTGCATGATCGGTTGAGCGCCGCCGGCATGATCTTTGTCGAAGTGCGTGATCAGCAGAGCGTCAATGCGCCGAATGCCGCGCCGGATGAGTGACGGCAACAGCTCAAACCGAGCCGACTCTTCTCCTCCGCAGTCCACCAGCAGCGTCCATCCGCCCGGGAATCGCAAGAGCGTGGCATCGCCCTGGCCGACATCGAGAAATTCGATCTGCAAATGGGGCGATGGCGGCCATAACATCAAGATCACCAGGAGCGCCAGCGCGCCCAAGAGAGTCAAGGCGCGCTTGGGCCAGGAGGGCAAAAGGAAAACTACGATCAGGGCTATAAAAAGGATGATCGCTGTCACCAGTCCGCCATAATCCGATCCGGCATGGCCGGGCATTTGCGAGCCCCAGACGGCCAGTTGCTCGAGCAGCTTCAATCCCCATTCCAATCCCGCATTCAAAGGTCCAAGAGATGTCCCCAGGATTATACTGAGCAGGAGGAGAATCCACGCGAGACTGAATATAGCTCCTGTTAGCGGCACGGCCAGAAGGTTCAGGACAATGGCTATCGGGGCGAATCCGCCGAAATGGAAGATCAAAATCGGCGCCGTGAAGACCACGGCGCAGAGACTGGCCAAAAGAGGAAAGGACAGATGCCGCGTAATGTATCGGCGATATTTCCGCGAACGCAGCGGTAGAATCGGTCGGGTCAGTTCCCGCCGTGCATGCACGTCTGCCGCGAACAGCAATCCTGCCATGGCAGCAAAGGAGAGTTGAAAGCCGGGTTGAAAGATTTGCTGAGGCGCAAAGAGGAGAATGATTGCCGCTGCGGCTCCCCAGAGATTCCAGCGCCGCGGCACCCGCCGGAATTCAAAACTCAAAATGATAATCGAGATCATAATGGCGGCGCGCACGGTGGCAGGCTGCAGATTCGTCAACAAGACATAACCCCAGATGCACAAGAGCATTACGGCCCGGCGCCATCGAAGGCCAAGCCCCAAGGGGCTCAGCAACATGGTCACCGTGGCCAAAAGATAGCCGATGTTGGCACCGCTGACGACCAGCAAATGGTACAGGCCGCTGCGCTTGAAATCGTCGTGCAGATCTTCGGGAATCAGTCCCTTGTCGCCCAGGATCATGCCGGCCAGGAGATCCGCTTCGCGCGGCGGGAGGGAGCGATGCAAATGATCACTCAGCGACTGACGCCATTTCGCCAAGATGCCGCCTCTGCCGACCCGCAGGACAACCACGCTGTCGGGCTTGACCCAACCGATGATGCCATTTCGCAGGAACCCGGCGCGCCAATCCCTGCCGCCGGGATTTCGCCTCGGAGGATAGGCTTCGATGGTTCCGCGGAGAAGAATTAAAGATCCGGCAGGCACGTCTCTCTCGGCTTCCGATAGCAGGCGCAGGTGACCGGGCGTCCGATATGAATCGTGCCCATCATCCCAGATCCAATTGGGGGCTAAGACATGAACCTGCCGATCACTGCGGCTTCGATACTGCTCGAGGACTTTCCCACGAATCCACACCGGCTTGCTGATTATTTCCTGTACTCGATCGAAGGGCGGTTTTGCTGCAAAAAGAAGGGCGGATGCAGACAGCACGACCGCCCCGACGAGCGCCGCCTGACCCCAGTTAGCTCGCCGACCCAGAAATGCCGACAATCCCAGCAGGGCTGCCCCCGCAAAAAGAAAAACCGCCCATGGGGCGGACGCCAGCGCATCGCCGAGGACGATTCCCAACGCGAGCAGGATCGCGAGTTTAACCGCAGGGATGGATTTCACTTGTCATCGAGGGGCTTTTGAAAGACGTAAAGACCGACCGCTCCGCGCAGAATGGGACGATAAAACTGCAACCGAAATCCGGCCGCTTCATGCTCCGCCTTCATCGCATCATAGCCAGGAAAGACATAGACACTATCGCGGAGATAACGGTAAGCGAAAGGGGTCAACGAAAAGGTCGCGCCGATCAGCGGGACCAGGCGCTTGAAATAGAAGGCGTAGATTTTCGGGAAAAGCCTGCCCATGGGCGCGGACATCTCCAGAAAACCCCATAGTCCTCCCGGTTTAAGGATGCGCCGGATTTCAGTCCATGCTGCCGGCCGGTCAAAAAAATTGCGCACACCAAAAGCACAAACGGCGCGATCCACAGATTCATCCGCCAGCGGCAGCCGTTCGGCCACGCCGAGCGAAAGCGGGGCACTTTTCGCCTTGCGACGATAGCCGGCCATCATGATCGGCGAAGGATCCAATCCCAAAATCGTGATGTCTGGACAGGCAGCCTTCAGAGTGAGAGCCATATCCCCCGTGCCCACCGCAATATCCAGCGCCATCTGCCCGGATTCAAGCTGCATCCTGCCGGCCAATTCCCGCCGCCAGCGCTGATCCTGTCCCCAGGAGATCACGCGATTGAGAAAATCATAGACCGGCGCGATGCGGTTGAAAAGATCTACGACCTCAACTCTGTCCGGCGCCATGATCAACTTAGAACAGCTCGATGCGGCCCATCGAGAGTTGATAAATGAAAATGAACGGAGCCGTGAGGATCAGGCTGTCGAACCGATCCAGCGCGCCACCGTGTTCGGGCAGAAGATTTCCCGAATCTTTGACTCCCGCCGATCGCTTGAAATAGGACTCTACCAAATCCCCCAATTGCCCCACAATTCCCACGACCAGGGCGACATAATAGACATCCTGCACGCTCGTCACGTCCTTCAAGAAGGGCATGCAAAGGCAGGCCCAGAGAAAGGCGCCGACAATCCCGAAAAACGCGCCCTCCCAGGTCTTCTTCGGGCTGACGTAGGGCGCCAGCTTGTGACGGCCAAGGAGCTTTCCGCCGACATAAGCGGCCGTGTCGCAGACCCAGATGGATGAGAAAAGATAGAGCATATACAGCGCCGACGGTTCTCCATGATTGAAAACCGCCTTGCGCAGGAAAATCAGCGTTCCCAAGAGCAGAGGGATGTAAGCCCAACCGAAGATGGTGATGGGCAGATCCCGCAGAGCCTGGCGTTCGCCGAAGCGAATTTCAATAAGAACGAGCAGAATCGCCAGGCCAAACATGAGCGATGCCCAGCACCCGGGGAGCAAGAATTGAGCGGACAGAACCGCAGGAACGGCGAGGAATACAGCTGGGAAGGTCTGCGGATTCAGGTGGCGCGTTTCAGCCAGCGCGTAGAATTCGAAGAGGGCGATGGCCGCCACCAAGGCGACGAAGAGCGCGAAGACGGCGCCACCCAGATAGATGACCAGGACGATCAGTGGGATGCCCCAGGCGGCGACGCCCAGGCGAGCGGAAAGCGGTTTGGAATTAGACATTACCTGATTCTAGAGAAAAATCTCGGAGTGCAATTCTTATATTGAAGATAATCGTCTCCCAACCGCTTTTCTAACTCGGGCTCTTCCACAACGCGAAGCAGCCAGTTGATCAATAGAATGAGCAGCGGGACAAAGCCCAAAACCAGTGCTATGGAACGCAACAAAACTCCCACGCCGATCAGCGCGATAAAGGCTCCGGCGTACATGGGATTTCGCACATAGGCATACGGCCCGGAAGTGACCAATTTCGGCGGAGGATTGAGCGGAACCGGAGTCCCCTTGGCAAGCGCAAAATGCAGCAACGACCAGAGCATCACGCCAACACCGAAGATTAAAAAGGGCAGCGAACAGATCAAGCTGATTTCGGAAGGCGGGAACTTCGGCAGCCGCAGCAGCCGATCCACCCAGAGCGCCAAGGCTATCAACGCCACCACCAGGCTGGCGCCGAGCACGGGGCCCAGCGGTGTCCACAGCCAGCGCCGACGAGGACTGCCGGTGGCAATGTGGTAAATGAAATCAACGGCCTTCATGGGCCTATAATGAGGAATGTTATGCGACGGCGGCAGGCGTCTTATTGCGCCGCGCCATCATTAGGAGCAGTCCGGCCAGAAGCGGCGGCAGCGCCATGATCAGTTCCATGAAAATGGAGGTCGAAACCGGAAAGCGGCGACCCATCGTCAGCGGATATCCAATCGCCACCACGAGGCCCATGACGATCAGGATCAAGCTGCCAATGCGCTCCCAGCGCCAGACGACGAACAGCACGACGGCGAAAATCAACGTCGGGAAAATCAGGTGGAAGATGATGTTGCTCCCTCCTTCGCCGATGCCGGAGGCAATACCGAAGAAGGCCCAGAAGCCGAACCAAAGAACGGCGATGATGCGGGCGGTGATGCGCATGGTTGCTCCTGTCTATTAATTCGGTTATTTCGAGCGATGCGAAGCAATCCCCGCGCTTTCAGAGATTGCTTCGGCTCCTTCGGGCTTCGCAATGACCCGTCCGGAGCTTCATCGTATAGGGATCGTCCTCGACTCCGACCCGGTCTATTCGAGACTCCCTACCTTCTTCTCAACCGCCTCCAAAATCTCGCAGGATTTCACCAGCTCCTTCATGCGGTTGTGATCCGGATAAAGCGGACGGTCAACGTCCAGATGCTCCACGTATTTGCGGATGACGCGGTGCGCAGCCTGCACTCCCTTCCCCGGCGTGAATTCGCGGAAATCCAGCGCCTGCGCCGCGCCCATGAATTCAATCCCAAGAATGCCGTAGGCGTTGTCAAGAATCTGTCCATTCTTCAGGGCCGTGTTCATTCCCATCGAGACGAAGTCTTCCTGATCGGCCGCGGCGGGGATGGACTGAATGGACGCCGGCATGGATAAAATGCGCTGCTCGACGATCATCATATCGGCTGTGTATTGCGAAAGCATCAGTCCGGAATACATGCCTGCGCCTTTGGTCAAAAACGCGGGCAGTCCTTGTGAAAGCGCCGGATTGGTGAGGCGATTCAGGCGGCGTTCGGAGAGCACGCATATCATGGTAATGGCCGCTCCCACCATGTCCATCGGCAAGGATACCGGCGAACCCTGGAAGTTGGCTCCGGTGAGCGTCAACTTGGCTTCGGGAATAAAGACGGGATTGTCGCCTACGCCATTCAGCTCGATTTCGACCTGCTTTCGCGCCCAGGCCACCGCATCATGAGCCGCCCCGATCACCTGCGGTGATGACCTCATGGAATAGGCGTCCTGCACCTTGGTCTTCATCTTGCCGGTCAACAGGTCGCTGCCTTGAAGACACTTCATGATGGCCTTCGAACTGCGCACGGCTCCGGCGAAACCGCGCAGTTCGTGCAAACGCGCATCGTAGGGTTTCATGTTAGCCAGCAGAGCCTCAAGCACCATGGCGCAGGCGATCTCGGCCTGCTTCAGCCAATTATTCATGTCGAAGAGCTGCAGCGCGCTCATGGCCGTCAGGACGTTGGATCCGTTGATGACGGCCAACCCGTCGCGAGCCATCAGACCCGGCACCGGAATGCCCGCTCGTTTTAATGCCTCACTACCCGGTAGGCGCTCGCCTTTGTAAAACGCTTCGCCTTCGCCCATCATCAACAGGCCGATCTGCGACATGGGGGCCAAGTCCCCGCAGGCGCCGACGGAACCCTTGGTGCAGACCACCGGCGTTACGGCTTTGTTCAACATGGCGATCAGCGTTTGAGTGATCTCCGGGCGGCAGGCGGAATTGCCATGCGCGTGCACGTTGGCGCGGGCCGCCATGGCTCCGCGAACGATTTCGATGGGGAACGGTTCGCCGATGCCGGCGGCGTGGTTGTAGATCAGATATTTCTGGAAATCCTTGATCTGCTCGTCGGAAAGGACGATTTCGGAGAATTCGCCGATGCCGGTGTTGGTGCCGTACATGATCTCGCGGGCCTTGAGCTTCTCCTCCAGCATGGCGCGGCAGATCTTGATGCGCTCCAGCGCCGCCGGATCGAGTTCGACCTTTTCGCCGTGGCGGGCGATGCGCACGAGATTTTCTATGGTGAGTGATTTTCCGTCTATAAGAATCGCCATGATGAATTCCCTTACTCCTCTTCTGAACCACTGATCACGCAGATTTCGCTGATTTCGCTGATTTAAAATTAGTGAAATCCGTGATAACAGTGTTATCAGCGATTTAAAATACTTCTTAAACCGGCAGAATATAACAAAAATAATCCCCGATTGCACGGGGAAAGGAAGGGTTTTTTCTGCACAGTCAGGACGTTCATCCTGACTGCAAGGACACGCCGCAGGGGCGAAACCAAGTCACGATGGAAAAGGCTACTTGACTCATTGGTCTACCGCTTATATCCAAACCAAAGCATAAAGCCACAAAGTCCAAAGAGAACGAAAAATCCGTAGAGGGCATCAATACCCGTGATTTTGCCCAGAATCCCCAAAACTCCAAAGAGGCCCATAAAGCCAAGAAGCACCAACTTTAGTCGCATCTGCTTAGTCCTCATTAGAATTCATAAAAGCGACTAGGGATGTTGGGTTACGCGCTTCGCGCTAACCTAACCTACTCAGCGCCACGCGGAACGGATATAGCTTCGCGGTCATGATGCCTCCCTGCACGGCAGGGTCGTTCTCCATGATGCGGCGGGCTTCTTCTTCGGTGGCGGCTTCGAAGATGGCGAGGCCGAAGGTCTCCTCGTCCAATTGCTGAGTGCGTTCCACCAGGATCATGGTTCCGGCTTCGGTCAGCGCCTTCAGGTATTGGAAGTGAGTCTCGACGATAGCTTCTTCGCGCGGCGTCCAATTCCCTTGGTCAAGCAGGCTGGGGAGCAGCTTCAGAACGTAGATGAAATGCATTTATCGAGTCAGTCGGCCTTTTCCACCAGCACCATGCGCACCATATAGGTGACGACGCGAGCGATGTGCTTTTCGGCTTCGCCGCCCAGAATGAAGATGCCATCCCCGGCACGGTAGCGCTCCAGGCGATGGGCGAATTCAATCTCCAACTCGCCGGACAGTACCATGCCGATATGCTCCTTGGTGCACCATTCGGTTTCCTCATGCCTGCGGGTGAACTCCACCAACCGCAGCTTGCGGCTGTTGCGAACAACCGACTTGTAGCGCGCCCCCGGGGCGGCCTGCTTCCAATTCAGCGCATTGAAATTGACCTTCGCTGATTTCATGGCTCTCCACGATTTTGGGAATTTATGACGCCTGAATGATTAGGTTTTTGATTTCTTTTTAGAGCGGGCAGCGGCTTTAAGAATATAGGCTTCGGCGTCGGGGGTTTTGCAGCCGGTTTCACCGTGATCCACGACCACTTTGCCGATTCGCCGGGCCGCGGCGATGGCTTGTTTCTGCAACTTCTCATTGCGCATCCCGATGGCGATCAGCGCCCCATTCATGGCCTCGCGGACGCGGTTTTTCGACCGGTGTATTTCGCGTTCAATGATGGTCAGGAATTTCTCGAAACATTCGTCCGGAAGCGTGGCATCCTCTAAGGCGGCGCGCCCCAAAAGTCCATATCCTGCTCGTCCTATCCATTCTTCGTCCGAATAAGTCCAGGCATCGCGTTTGCGGGCGGCAAATTCGGTCCGGCTGACCCACTGCGAAAAATAGTCCGTGAGGAGGTAATTATCCAGATCGCGTGCCCAACGATCCAGAGACTTCTCATCGGCGCGCTCGGGATCGGCGATCATCGTGGCCAGGATGCAAGCCTCGTGGTTGCCGGTTTGCCACAAGGCCAGAGCCAAATCGTGATCCACTTTAATCTTCTTCTTCAGGATTTTTAGGTCGGCGAAACTCACGCCGAACATATTGGCTCCGACCCCATGCCGCGCATAGACTTTCCGGTTCTGCTCCGTGCCCATTTTTTGCAGTTCCGTCAATACCTGTTCACGCACCATTCGTCTCTCTATATGATTTTGATATCATACGGCTGGAGATAAAAAGTTGCTAAAAGTGTGCTGGCGACTATTTCATCGCTTCCTGCAGCGCGGACTTGATCAGATCTCGTGAGGGCACACCCGATGCCCCATAAGCTCTTCAGCCAGGGCCGTACACAGTGCAGTTGCGCGCTGCCGAATCAATATCCTGACCATTTATCAGCACCGAAGGGCTGCCATGAAAGCGCAGATTGACAAAATCCGCTTGCGAGTCAAGCTTGACCTCGCGCAATTCAATGGGGATGCCCAGCTTCTGGGCGACGCGCTCGATCAGGCGCAAGGTGGGAGGAACGTTTTCACATCCGCTCAAATAGTGAATTTCGACCAGAGTCGGCTTTGGCATATCATCACTCCTTATTTCAACCGATAGAGCTGCCGGTGACGGTCAATCCAGTAACCCCAAGGAACGAGCAGCCAGAGCAAGAGCGCGGTCCAGGCGACGGCTCTGTCGTTGGGAGGAGGCGGCGAGAAGATGTTGGCCGCCCAAACAAGCAGCAGGAAGAGGAGAAGCGCGCCCAACGCCCAGCGTCCGGTGCGATCCCGCGCTCGCGTGGAACGAGTGTAGATCCATACTCCCGCCAAGAATATAACCCCTTCCACCAGAACGCTGGCCAGGACCGAATCCCATAGACCCAATCCCCAGCGCACATCCAGACCCGGCGCCAGCGGCAGGTCAGGACGATGGCTGATTAAATCCAAGATCCAATGGCTGAAAACGCAGGCGGATAGGATAAACGCCTCCCGAGGCAGACCACGGAGGACAAAATAGATCAAGCCGAAAAGCAGAGACCAGACCAGAGCCGCGGCAAGACTGTGGGTAAAAGGATAGTCGTAGAAGTCCAGCGGCGTGAAGGCGGTGATGCCCGGCGCAATGCGGACGTGCTCAATGCCCAAAAGCAGGAAGATGGGCCAGAGCAGATCCACAAGCTGGACGGAGAGAAACAGCGTCCCCAACGAAGCTTTGGGAGCCTTATTTTTGGCGGCCAGCCCCACGGCGAAGTGACCGATGAACATGATTAAACCTTGTCTTTCCGAATCAAAACAGGCCCGGTTTTCCAATCAAGCGGCGCATCAGACCGATCTGTCCGGCGTGATACGCTTCATGGCAAATGTAGCTGCCAGCGCGTTGCCCCCAGGTGAGCTTTCTGCCCGTCGCCGTAGGCAGCGGCGACATTTCATCTAACGTCGCTCGCGATTCTTCGACGGCGGCGATTAGGCGCGAATAGGAGTCATCCAAGACGGTTTTCAAGCCATCCAATTTGTGGGCGCGTGAGGCCTCGAACCGGTTCTCCTTGATGCGATAAGGAGCGGCATCATTTTCATTCCAATGCGAGGGACATTGCATCTGCGTGAGCAAGTCCGAACGAGCGGCCAAAATGTGCCCCAAGAGGCAGTTGATGCACTTGCCGTCCTCGGCGGTCGGTTTCAGGCTTTCATCGTGCGAAATGTCGGATAGAAGCCGCGTCAGCACCATCTGGTTGAATTGGAATTGGCTGATCAGCATTTCGGCGGTCATGCAAACCTCTCGATTTTTCCAGCCCTCCTCAGGAGCGCGAAATCCCTTTACTGACGAAAATCAGAACGATCGCGACGAAGCAGACGACCCCACCCACGAGAAGCGCGGCCTGCGGATAACCGATAGATTCGGCCAAGAGCAGAAACAGGCCCAGTGCCAGCACCATCGCACCGAAGAGCAAAAAAAACACGGCGGCGACCAAAATCAGTGAGGAAACCAGAAGGCCCCTGAACTGTTGCTGCAGAATGCGGCTTTCCGCCTCGATGAAGTCGCCGACGGCGAGGAAGAAATCGGCCAAGAAGCGCATGGATCACCTCCGGCGGATTAATTTGCCAATCAGGAATCCGACGGCGAAAGCGACCAGCACGCTGGTCAGCGGCCGCTTCTCAATCTGCTCACGGCTGAAGTCGGCGGCTTTTTTCCCGCTCTCGCGCACGGTATCGTAGGCTTCCTTGAATTGCTGCTCGGCCTGGCTCTCAAACCGTTCCGCCGCTTTCTTGAGTCTCTCTCTGGCGTCGCCGAGCTTGTCGGCTCCCGCGCCGTGCAGCGAGCGCAGAAGCGATCCCATGTCCGCGCGCAGGCGCTCAAAATCCTCCTTCAAAGCTTTCAGCTCATCGGCGGGCTCAGGACGCGCGCCCGAGCTTTCCGTCCCCTGACGGTCATCTGACATTTCTCCTCCTTTACTTTCGCTTAGACGAATTCCCCCTCGGCGATCATGATTACTTTGCCGCCCACATGGACTTCGATGGAATCTCCTTTTCTCGCCGCTCTTAGATGGAGCAGCGAGGGCCGGCCCATCTCAAGGCCCTGCTCGACGCGAATATCAATGATATCCCCGCCGAAATAACGGTGCTTGACCAACCACCCGGCTAGGCAGCCGTTGGCGCTGCCGGTGGCGGGGTCTTCCGGAATGCCGTATTCGTCAGCGAAGACGCGGACGTGGAGCTGATTAGCCTTGTCCACGGTCTCGGTGCAGAATATCAGCGGCACCTTGGATGGGATATCGCGAATAAAAGCGAAGAAATTCTGCCGGTGAATCATCGCCGTTTTAACGGCCGTAAGCGTCTTCAGGGGAATAATAATCGCCCCCGCGCCGGTGGATGATTCTTCGATGGGGAAACGGGCATCAAAATCGCTTTCACTTAAACTGAGAACCGGAGCCAATTGCGCGACGGTGAATATTCTGCCAAATTGGGGTGGCATCTGGCGCATCCAGAGCTGATCCGGGCGGCCGTCCGAGTAATTGAAGGAAACCGGTATCCGGCCCACCTTTAGATTCAATACGACCTCTTCGACCTGATCGCAGATCAATTTTTGCTGAAGGACGTAGGCCGTCCCCAAGGTCGGATGGCCCGCGAAAGGCAGCTCCGCTTCGGGAGTGAAGATACGCACGTCCCAGCCGCTGTTTCGCGGCTTCTCGGAGAGGATGAACGTCGTCTCGGAGAAATGCATTTCGTTGGCGATCTGCTGCATCTCCTGATTCGAGAGACCGCCGGCGTCTCGGAAAACTGCGAGCTGATTGCCCGAGTATTTCTTTTCGGCGAAGACGTCGAGGATGTAGAATTGATGATGGCTCATTTGAATCCCAATCTGATCTTTGAACGCTGCTTGCGGTCAACTCCGAATGGAATAGGAAAGCTCAATCAGGCGAATTTATTTTTCGCACCCGATCCCGGTCCGACGTTAGAGCTATCGTCTTTTCGGAGAGGGAATTCTCCGCAAAATCCTCAAAATTGATGATGCGCACGCGGATGTCCTCGCGACTTGCTTCGAGCTTGATGCGGTGTCTGGCGTCGCGAAAGATATTAAAACCACGAATATGATAGACGGAGTATTCGATGATATCTTGGGGGGGATTGACCAGTAGCAGTTCCCCATGCGGCGGCAGGGTCCGAATGTAGGGAACAATCTGCTGCATTAGGACAGCCGATCGCTCGCCATTTTGCCTCATAAGCTGCGCCTTTTCTCGAATAGCTCCGGCATTGCTTATTAGTAGAACGGCGAAAAGGACCCATAGCAGAATTCGGGAGGCGCGGCTTTTGCTCGCGCCAATCAGAGATCCCAGGCCGAGGCCGACGAGCACGGAAATAAAAGGCATGGCGTTGTAGGTGTAGAGCTCGCTCACATGGTTCAGCCCCGCCATGGGAAACATGGCGATCACGGCAAAGAGCGCCATGAGGCCCGCCCGGGCACGTTGGCCGGAAATCCAGATTCCGCGAGCTACCGCTCCCATCAATAAGAGCGTTCCACCTATGGCGCCGGCCAGGAAAACCAGCCGACCCTGAGCCAGACTGGTGAAAACAGAGACACTCGACGCCGAAACTAGGGCGGAGAATCCGAACTGTGCGAGGTTTTGCGCAACATTCAGTCCCAATCGAAAATTATATTTTCCGCTCCCGAAGGCGGGTGGATTGTCAATCACGAAAGACCGCTGGGCGAAATATACTGCGGCCACCACCAGATACGGCAGGACACGGACGGCCAGAGTAACCAATTTATGGCGATAGTCTGAACGGAGACAATCCCATGAAATCAACATCATGATAATGATAAAAAAGGAAGTGCTGCTCTCCTTTGAAGCCAGGGCGAGGAGAAAGGCCAGCACGCTCAGGGAATAGAGAAATAAATTCAGACGAAGGGCGGTTGGGCGATGATGCTCTTCAAGTCTTGGCAGAGCCAGGCCCAGCCATATTAATCCCAAGTAGCCCCAAAAGCCGCCGAAAACTTGCGACAGGCAATCGTTACTTAACACGGCATGGGAGTTCGCTTGTGAGAAAAGTATAAACAGCGATGCCAGAATCGCCTGCAAGCGGGAGAAGCCAAAGCGAATCATGGCCCAATAGACGATCCAACTCAGAAGGACATGCAAGATCAGCGCTGTCAAATGTACCGGCGCTGGATTCACGCCAAAATAATTTTGGATGGCCACCATGACGCCGCCCTGAAAGGGACGATACCAGAAAGTGTAAGGATTCTCATGCGTGGCAAAATACAGGACATTTCGGGTGAGATAGTCGAAGGCATGCATATAGTCATCGCCGTAATACTGAATTATGAAGCCCGGGTAATAAATGACAAGGCCGATCACTCCAAGAGGAATCAGCCATACCCAATAGTTCTGGAAGAGGCGCTTGATCACAGTTATTCCTCCGCTCCCTTCGCCGGCGAATCCCCCCATTTAATCACCTCGATCCTCACTCGGGCCGAACCCGGCCCGACCATCCCGATCGCTTTGGCCGCAGCGTAGGAGAGATCAATGATTCGATTGCGCTTGAACGGCCCGCGGTCATTGATGAGAACGTCCACTGTTCTCTTGTTGCTCAAATTCTTAACCCGGACGGTGGTGCCGAAGGGAAGTCGTTGATGAGCGGCCGTCAGGTCGTTCATATCGTAAATCTCTCCGGACGACGTGGCTTGACCATGATACGGTTCGCCATACCAAGAGGCCCAACCGGTTTCAACGTAATGACCCTGGGGTTTTAACGGTTCGGGGAGAGAGCCGCGGCGGTAGCGCGGGGCGGAGGCGCAGCCGACAAAAAGGAGGATGAAGAGGCAGAGGGTCAGCGGGCGCAGGATTCTCGGCGCTAATCCGCCCGGAGAGTCCCCACCAGATCCCCAATCCGTGAGAGCTTTTCTTTGGTGCAGAATTCCCGCAATCCTTCGATGATTTCCAGGGTGGCTTTGGGCTGGACGTAATTCATGGTCCCGACCTGAACGGCGCTGGCTCCGGTGATGATGAATTCCAGCGCATCTTGAGTATTGCAGATCCCGCCGATACCGATCAGCGGCAGCCTTACTTCTTTTCGCACTTCATGGAGCTTCGCCAGAGCGATGGGCTTGATGGGCGGGCCGGAATAGCCGCCCGTGATCGTCGCGATTCTGGGGCGGCGCGTCGCCACATCCACCGCCATACCCACGACGGTGTTGATCAAGGAAAGCGCGTCCGCACCGGCGGCTTCGCAAGCACGCGCGATATCCGCGATGGAGGTGACGTTGGGCGTCAGTTTGGGGATGACCGCCCGTTTCGTCCGCTTTCGAATTCCCTTGACGATCTCCTCGGTCGCCGCGCAATTGGAGCCGAACGCCATCCCCTCGTCCTTGACGTTCGGGCAGGAGATGTTAATCTCATAGGCATCGAATCCTGCTTGCGGTTCGAGCTTTTCGACGACTTCCCAGTACTCCTCCACCGTTGAACCGGCGATGTTGACAATGACCGTTGTACCGATGCCCTTCAATGCCGGCAGCTTTTCGCTGATGAAGGCGTCCACTCCGACATTGGCCAATCCGATGGAATTGATCATGCCCCCGGCCACCTCCCAGATGCGCGGAGCGGGATTTCCGGCGCGGGGCTTGGGCGTGATGGTCTTGACGATGATCCCGCCCAATCGCGAAACGTCGAACAGTTCGGCGTACTCCAGCCCGTACCCGAATGTCCCCGAGGCGACCAGGACGGGATTTTTCAGCGTCAAGAGCCCGAGCTTTACACTTAAATCAACCATCATATTTGCAGTGGTCATTATAAGGGATGAATCTCGCGCTTTCGACTAATAGATTAACGACCAATCAATATCGGCCGCATCGAACACCGGCCCATCCTTGCAGATCAACCGAAACCCGCCCCGTTCATCGCTTTTGTTGAGCTTCAGCGCACAGCCCTGACAGATGCCGATACCGCAGCCCATACGATTCTCGAGCGAGGCCTGATGGGGCCGTCCATATTTCTCGCAGATTCGTGCGACCTCTTTCATCATCGGAACCGGCCCGCAGGAAAAAACCCTGGCCTTGGCTGAAGCATGGCGCTTCAGATAGCTCTCAAAACTCTTGGAGACAAAACCGACCTGGCCGAAGCTGCCGTCGTCCGTGCAGGCGACCACCGCGCGTACGCCGATTTCCTCTTCGGAAAGGGGGAATTCCGAATGAGTCTTGGCACCGAGAAAGAAAGTGATCTCCCGCCCGGCACGCTTTAACTCGTCCTGCAAGAATATCAAGGGAGCGGCGCCGATGCCGCCACCCACGAGCAGATGAATTTCCGCCTCGCCACGCTCGAACTCTGAGCCCAGTGGTCCGATGGCATCGGCGAGATCGCCGATAGCGAAGTGCGATATCGCCTCGGTGCCGGTTCCAATAATGCGGATCAGCAGATCCACGATTGAACCGCGAACTCCGGCAATGCTGAAGGGCCGTCGCAGCAGAACGCCCGCCGAGCCGGGAGCCAGCAGATGCAGGAACTGACCGGGCCGGGCCGCTCGGGCGATGCCGGGCAAATCGAGAAGGAGCCGGAAAAGGGCGGGGCGGATTTTCCGAATCTCGTGGACGCGGCCGATTTCCTGGATCATATCAGGGATTAAAACGGACCAACTGAGTCATGGGGGATTCGACGTACTGGCCTTCGGCATAAGCTGGTCTGAATCTCACACTTTCCAATGCCTGCACGGCCATCGCCCCAAAATCAAAGCCTTCGGGATTCTCGCGCAGGATGTTGAAATCCTTCGCTCGACCGCCGGCGTCCACCGTGAAGCTGATGAGCGCCTCCCCGGGAAGACCAGCCTCCATCGCCACTGGCGGATAGAGGTGATTCTTGTGGATATAATCATCCAGCCCCGCTTCACCGCCGATGAGCTGCGGCCCTCCGGATCCCGCTGGCGCCGCCCCCACCTCGCCGCCTGCGGCAATTAGCGTGGTATCCGGAGAAACCGCCGTCGTATCCGGCTCCTCCGGCGGCGGAGGCGCCGTCTTGCGCTGGGCGATGGCATAATAGGGGGAATCCGGATAGCGGACCATAATCGAATCGTAGCTGGCCAGGGCGCCGCGAATATCATCAAGAATATTCTCCTGCACCCAGGCGGCGGCATAGAGGCTCTTCGCCCCCCAATCGGATTCAGGATATAGCTGGGATATTTTAGAGTATTCGCGCGCAGCGCTGGCCGGTTCGTTCTGCTCGGACCATAAATCTTCGGCAAATTGGAACATTTCAGCGGCGCTGTCCACCGGCTCCGGCAGAGCCTCCAGACCCAAGACACGCCGCACCCAACGATCGTAAACCGTCCCGGGATAGCGATCATGCACCGCCTGCAGGAGCGAATCCGGCGCGGTGGAATCCGGCGAAGTCCCTTTTATTAGGGCGTGCAAGGCCAGGAGAGACCGCGCCGCCGCGTCGTCGTGGAGACTGTCGGCGGACAGGTCGGTGAGGATCATTCGCGCCGAATCGGCATCGCCGAATTGCCGCCAGATATGCTCGGCAAGTCGAAATCGCAGCTCCGCCAATTCTTCTGCATTCGCTTGAATGCGGTCAAGGATGCCCACCGAATCTCGCGGCAGCACCGCCATCCGGCGCCGTGCTTGAGGTTCCTGTGACATCGCCCCCGGCATCCCCGATTCGCCTGGCCTTCCCGGCATTTCGGGCATTCCCCGCATTTCCGGCGTCTGTTCACCTTCCATCCCCTGCGGACGGGCGGGATAAAGCCCTTCCCCGGGTTCAAATGGCTGGCGAGGCAATTGGTCAGGACGCTGCATCCGACGCAATGAATCCAGGGAGGAGGGCATGCCGGAAAGTCCCAGAGTATCCGGTGTGACGGGCAGCTCCTCCGGAGACTCAACCGGGAACTCTTCGCCCGGATGCTCCGCCAGCCAGGTCAAGCGGTAATTCAGCGTATCAATTTCGACATGCAACGAGTCTATCTGGCTATACAGGCTTTTTAAAAAACGCAGATCGCTCACCAGCTCCTGCGCCTGAAGCGCATCTTCGCTCCCGCCCTTCTCGGCCTGAACGCGCGTGAGGTATTCCTCCGCCTTGGCTAAATCATGGAGTTCCTCCAGATAGATCTTCCCCAGTAAAAAGGCGGCCTTGGCGGAGACGTCCGTGCGGGGGTACAATTCCAAAATACGCTTGAAAAGCGCCTCAGCCTCTTCCGCTTGATTCAGCTCTAACAAGATTTCCGCCTTGGTTAGATAGACTTGATCGAAGTAGGGAAAATAAATCTCCTTTTTCAACAAATTGTCGCAGATCTTCAGGGCCGTTTCCGATTCACCGCGCAGGCGCAGCATAACGGCTCGCTTGAACGTCGCCTCAAATTCGCGTTTGCGCGCCGGCTTCTCATCCAGAACTTTAAGGTATGCCTCTTCTGCTTCGGCGTATTCTTCCAGTTTGAAGTGGCATTCGCCCACTTGATACCAGACGTCCCCGCGCTCGCGCTTGTCCTTTGAAGCCTCGAGGATTTTTCCGTATTCCAGGAGCGCCTGCCGGTAATTCTCCTTCTCAAAATGGTAATCCGCCAGGCGGCGCTGGCTGCCCAGTCGGATCGCCTCTGAAGCGCCCTGCCCCCAGAGCTCGGTGAGCGCCGCGATGCCCTGCTCTGCCTGCCCTTGCGCGATCATCGTCTTGCCCAGCCAGAGCCGGGCTTCATCCCTCAGGGGCGAATCGGGGCAGTTCGCCAGCAGCTCCTCGAATTTGCGGCGCGCCTTGGGATAGGTGCGGATCTCATAGTAAGCCTTGCCCATGATCAGCAGCGCATCGTCCACGTATTTGCTCTTGGGGTAGTATTCCAACACGCGGGCGGCGGAATCAATGGCCTTTTGATAATTGGTCGTTTTCGGTCGGCCGGTGTCGTTGTTCTCGTTTTCCTTGATCCCTTCACGGAAATAGCGTTTGGCGTTATAGAAGGTGTTGTAATAGACGCACCCCTGCAACAGCAGCGCGCCCAGCAGAGCGGCTGCGGGAAGAAGCCATCTCAGTCTACCTTTTCCAAACGTCAGGGAAATCACGGCGGCCATCAAGGATGATTGAATTCTATGCCATAAAAGGCGGCGCTGGGGACACTTAACAGGGCAGCAGAATGCTTCGTATTTTGTCCAGCAGCAGAGGCAACGCCAGGGCCGAAGAAAACCGCAGTACGACATCTGCATCCGCGGAAAGCGGCGTAGGTTCGGGATTAATTTCGACCAGAAAGGCGCCGTTTTGCCGGCCCGCTAAGGGCAGCGTGGCGGCCGGATGAACTACGGCGGAGGTTCCGATCGCCAGGTAGAGGGTCGCCCGCCGCGAGAGCGCAAAAGCGTCCTCAATCGTGGCGATATTCAGGCTCTCCCCAAACCAGACGACATCCGGGCGGATCGCTCCGCTGCACTTGGGGCATTGCGGAGGCAAACGGTTGAAGTCCAGCGCGTCATCCGAAAATCGCCCGAAACACTTGACACAGCGATTGGCGAAGATGCTTCCGTGTAGTTCCAGCAACTTTCGGATGCCTGCCCGCTGATGCAGGCCATCCACATTTTGAGTAATCAGGCCGAAGGCGTCCCCCAGCAGTTTTTCCAATTCCACCAGAGCGTAATGGCCGGCATTTGGTTGCGCCTGGGCGATCAAGTTGCGGCGGTACAGGTACCACTCCCAAACCAATTTGGGATTGGCGGTAAAGGCCTGCGGCGTCGCCAACTCCTCGGGACGAAAACGCGACCAGAAGCCATCTGTGCCTCGAAAAGTCGGAATTCCCGATTCCGACGAAATACCGGCTCCGGTCAGCACGACAACCCTTTTCAGGTGATGGCCGGTCAGCGGCAGCGAATCAATTTCCTTTAATCCCGGGCTTGACATAGGGGTAGTTTTTCGTTAAATTAAGGATTCATTTGAATATCAGGCATCCCTGCCTGACGACAAGAGGAGTGAACATGCCCCATCACAAGGCGTATAAGAAGAGTATTCGAAAAGACGAGGCGGCGCGTCTGCAGAACCGCGCTTATCGCGCTAAGATGCGCGCTGCCGTTCGCAGCGTTCGCCAAGCGCAAACCAAGGCTTCGGCGCAGGAACACTTGAAGAAGGCCATCGCCGTACTGGATCGTCTGGCCCGCAAAGGAATTATCCACCAGAATAACGCCGCCAATCAAAAATCCCGGCTGAGCAAATTCGTCGGCAAGCTGCCCGCCTAAAATGCACCTGGCACGGTCATGGCGAGGAGTGTGATCCCGTAGCAATCTCGGAAGGGGAATGCCATCGCTTCGCTCGCCAGGACTCTGGAATCCCTCACCAGAGCTTATAATTCGGCGCTTCCTGAGTGATAATCACGTCATGGGGATGGCTCTCCCGCAATCCCGCCGGGCTAATGCGGATGAACTGCGTATGCTCGCGCATTTCAGGCAAATTGGCCGTGCCGCAATACCCCATGGCCGCCTTTAAGCCCCCGATAAGTTGATAGATGGCCTCTTCCAATTTCCCGCGATAGGGCACGCGGCCTTCAATCCCCTCCGGCACCAGCTTGCCCGATTGGCCGACCGATCCCTGAAAGTAACGGTCGGCGCTCCCCTGCACCATGGCTCCCAGAGATCCCATGCCGCGAAAGACCTTGTAGCTGCGCCCCTCCAGCATGACGGTCTCGCCCGGGCTCTCTTCCAGACCGGCAAAAAGCTGGCCGATCATGACGCTCTGGGCGCCGGCCGCGAGGGCCTTGGCGATATCGCCGGAATACTTGATGCCGCCATCGGCGATAATGGGAATTCCTCTGGCTGCGGCCACCGCGGCGCAGTCCATGATCGCGGTAAGCTGCGGAACGCCCACGCCGGCAATAATCCGCGTTGTGCAAATCGAGCCCGGCCCGATTCCCACCTTGACCGCATCTGCGCCCGCCGAAATCAAGTCCGCCGTCGCTTCCGGGCGCGCCACATTGCCCGCAATAATCTCTTGATCGGAATGCTGCTTGCGAATACGCTCAACGGCTTTCAAGACTCCGTCGCTATGGCCATGGGCCGTATCCACGACGACCACGTCCACTCCCGCCTCGCGAAGCCTCTCCAGCCGCTCGGTGATATCCTCCCCCACCCCCACCGCCGCTCCGACGCGCAGCCTCCCTCGTTCATCCTTGCAAGCCTGCGGATGCTGCTGCCGCTTTTGAATGTCCTTGACGGTGATCAAGCCAATCAGCTTGCCGGAATCATCCACGATCAAGAGCTTTTCGATGCGGTGTTTCTGCAGGATCTTCTCCGCCGCCGCCAGCGTCGTATTGGGCGGCGCCGTCACCAGTTTTCCCCCCTTGGTCATAATGCGCTCGACCGGCTGATCCAGTTCAGTTTCGAAGCGCAGGTCGCGGTGCGTCAGGATCCCCACCAATTTGCCTTTTTCGACGACCGGGATTCCGGAGATGGATTCTCGTTCCATGAGCGCCAGCGCCTCGCGCACCGTCTGGTGAGGCGACATGGTAATCGGATTCAACACCATAGCGCTTTCGGCGCGTTTGACTCGATCCACCTCGGCTGCCTGATCTTGCGGCGACATGTTCTTGTGAATGATGCCGATCCCCCCCTGGCGCGCCAGTGCGATTGCCAGGCGTGATTCGGTCACGGTATCCATGGCTGCCGAGACCAATGGGACGTTCAGCGTGATGTTCCGGGAAAGCCGTGTTGTCACATCCGTCTGGTGAGGCAGAATGGATGACTTGCGCGGCAGCAATAGTACATCGTCGAAGGTTAAACCCTCTCCGATGATGCGATCATGATGGTTCATTTCCGACTTCGGCGAACGTTAAGCCTTTATTTTTTTATACGGTTGCTCCAATTCGATGTTCCGCTCAAAAACGATTCAGGGCCTTAATTTTTCACGGCTTCACTTCGTCGCCCGTCTTTCAAAAAGAGGACCCGCTCTCCGCACTTTAAGGACTCGAGGATGGCCTCTTATTCAACGACTCTGACGGCCAATCCAAACGATGCCTTCTCGCTTTAGCCAACGAATATATGACATTGATCTTGAAAAAGCAATTGAATTCTTGCTTTAAGAAGTTTAGGCTTGTATCTTTGCCCCTGCGAAGCGATCCTTGCGATCCTGTCACAGAATCCCGCATCGGACTCGCCCCCGGGAGCATGGTTAGATATGGAATTAACCCGCCTGATTCAATCCTTTCCCTTCGAAGGTCAAGTTGCGGTCAAGCCGCGGCCTTACTTCAATCACTCGGTCGAATTCAAGAGGCCCTTCAGCGCCCGCGAACGGGCGGCGGCGCTGGATCAGGTCGGATTAAACGTCTTCTATTTCCCGTCCGAGATGATCACCGGCTGCGACTTGCTCAGCGACTCCGGCACGACCACCATGACGGCCGAGCAGTGGGCGGCCCTGCATCTGGGCGATGAAGCCTATGGCTCGAATCGGGGGTATTTCAAACTGCGGGACGCCATCCGAGAGACTTTCGGGGAAGCCTTCTTCTCAGATGCTCCGGGGCTGGTGAATAATGCCTTTATTTTTCACCAGGGACGCGCCTGCGAGGACGCCCTCTTTCGGACCCTCGGGCGATTGGGCAAAGGTCAGATCATCCCCAACAATGGGCATTTCGATACCACCCAGGCGAACGTCGAAGCTCACGGCATGAAGGCGATCAATCTATTCTGCGCCGAATTGCGCGACCCATCCAGCGATTTCCGCTTCAAGGGCAATATGGACTCGAAGCGCTTCAGGAATCTGCTGGAGAAATCGCCCGATAAGATTCCGGTGGCGTATCTAACCATCACCAACAATACCGGCGGAGGCCAGCCGGTGTCGCTGGAGAACATTCGCGAAGTGTATGAAATCGCCCACGGCTTCGACGTGCCTCTCTTCTTCGACGCCTGCCGCTTCGCTGAAAATTCCTGGTTTATTAAGAAATATGAGAGGGGCTACCAGAATAAGTCCATCGCCGAGATCGTCCGCGAAACCTTCTCTTACGCGGACGGATTCACAATTTCCTTTAAAAAGGATGGCATCGTCAACATGGGCGGCGGGCTTTTCTTCAAGGATGGGGGTCTGTTTTTGAAGAAATATCCGCACATTCCCGATGCGATTACGACCTATCAGATCAATAAGGAAGGACACCCGAGCTACGGCGGGCTTTCCGGACGCGATATCATGACTCTGGCTCTGGGTTTGCAGATCGCGCTGAAAGAAGAATATCTCTCCTATCGCATCGGACAAATCAAGCGCTTTGGAGATTTCATGCTGAAGCGCAATCTGCCCATCCTGACGCCCACCTGCGGACATGCGGTCTATCTCGACGTCAATCGTTTCTTCGCCGGCACTCATATTGAGCCGGGCGACTTCGGCGGCATATCCCTGACCGCCCTGCTGCTCTCCGCCTACGGGCATCGCGGCTGCGAGCTCGGAGCCTTTGCCTTTGGAAGCTATGACCCGGAAGCTCAATCGGAGAAGCTCCCCGAAGTCAATTTTGTGCGCTTTGCGGTGCCCCGGCTGCGCTATGAAGACGCCGACCTGGAATCCGTCTCCGAAGCACTGAAATTGCTCCACGACTCGCGGGATCAAATCCCGGGCGTCGAGGTGACCTACGGGCGAGAGCTCTCCCTGAGGCATTTCAAGGCGCGATTTCAGTTCAAAAAGTAAAACACAAGCCGCTCTTTGGGCTTGCCTTGGGATCGTCTTTTTGCTATACTCAGGCCAATTCCACACAATTATAAGCACCAAGGGCGAAGAAGCCCTAAAAATCAGGAGGATCAATGCCGGAACTGCGACAAGTTAATCTGACGGTTGAGGAGCTGCCTGACAAGTGGTACAACATCCAAGCCGATTTGCCCGAGCCACTTCCCCCACCTCGGGATCCCGAAAATGGGGAATCCAGAATTGCCAATCTGCCCAAAATGATGATCGGCGAATGCCTCAAACAGGAATTTTCCACCGAACGGTGGATACCCATCCCCGATGAGCTTCAAAGTCTATATGCTCAAGCCGGGAGGCCTCGCCCACTATTCCGAGCGCTAAACCTCGAGAAGAAAATAGGCACGAAAGCCAGATTGTATTATAAGAGCGAGTTTTTCAGTCCGACGGGCAGCCACAAGGTGAATACGGCGTTAGCGCAGTGCTATTACGCCAAAAAGGAGGGCTTTGAACGAGTCACCACCGAAACCGGGGCGGGTCAATGGGGAACGGCTCTGGCCTATGCGGCGGCGGTGACCGGTTTAAAATGCACGGTGTTCTGGGTGCGGGCGGTCTATGACTGGAAAACGGCGCGCCGGAATTTGATGAAACTGTTTGGCGCGGAGGTTTTCGCCTCACCCAGCGACAAAACCGAATTCGGCCGAAAGCTCTTTGAGAAGAATCCGAAACACCCCGGATCTCTGGGCATCGCCATCTCGGAAGGTCTGGAAGATTCCCTAAAAGACGCCAAAGCCACCTACTCTCTCGGTTCGGTTTTGAATCATGTGCTGACCCACCAGACCATCATCGGCCTGGAGACGCAGAAGCAGTTCGCAAAGTTCGGCGATTATCCGGATATCGTGATTTCCTGTCTGGGGGGCGGATCCAACTTCGGCGGATTCGCGCTGCCGTTCCTCGGCGATGTTCTCACCAAAGGGAAAAAGATCCGCTTTATCGCGGCGCAAAGCCAGGTGGCGCCTAATCTGCAAGGCCAGTATGCCTACGATTTTGCCGATTATGCCGAGCTTACCCCGCTTCTGAAGATGTACACCTTAGGCCACAAAACGGACATGGCGCCCATCAAGGGAGATGGTTTGCGCTACCACGCCTGCTCCCCGCTCCTAAGCTATCTGCGACATAAAGGGTACATTGATACCATCGCCTATCCGGGTGATGAGAAGCGCGTTTTCAGCCTCATGCGAGAATTCGTGCGGGCCGAGGGATTTCTGCCTGCCCCCGAGTCGGCCTATAGCATTGCCTGCGCCATCGAGGAGGCCAGAAAGCCCGAAAGCGCCGGAAAGGTCATTGCCTTTAACATCTCCGGCCACGGCTTCATGGACATGGAAGGCTATTCGGAGGTGTTGGGGATCTGAAGGAAATTGGATCAATTGTGGGGGCGAGACGCGGAGCGAAAGCCACCTTCCGCGCCTCGCCCCTACTATGCGAGAATGGGCATGGGAATCCGCCACTATAACCGCTGCGACTAATATCGAATGTTTTCCAATCTGCGTCTATTAAGATTTGTCCAGCCCTACCGCAAGGCTATCGCCTTGGCCTTTTTCTTTTCTCTTCTATACGCCCTCTTCAATGCCGTCGCCATCTGGTTTTCCGCCTCCTTCCTCACCTCTATCTTTTCGCCTCAAACTGCGCCGCCGCCAATTCCCGCGGGTGCGGCTGAAAATCTAAATTCCACCTTGAAAAGCCTGGCCTGGCAGATCATCGGCGGCGCCGACCGTATTGAAGTGATCAAGCGAGCGGCGGCGATCTTCTTTCTGGCCTACCTGCTGCGCAACATTTTCGACGTCCTGCTGTATTATTACCTGGCGTTCGTCGAATGCCGGTTAGCCAAAGATCTGCGCGACCGAATTTACGCTCACCTGCTGGCGCAATCGCTGGGATTTTTCCGGCGGCGCAAGGCGGGCGAGCTGCAGTCGGCCATCCTGAATGATGCTTCGGTATTGGCTCAGCAATTAGCCAAAGTAGTGGCCTCCCTGATGCGCGATCCTCTGGTGATTCTGATTTTTCTGATGCTGCTCTTCACGGTCTCCTGGAAATTGACTCTCGCGGCTTTCCTGCTGCTGCCTCTGGCCGGTCTTTTGATTAATCAACTGGGCAAGAGCCTCAAACGCAAGAGTGCTCGCGTGCAGGAGGCGCTTTCCGGAGTGACCCAGCTCTTGCAGGAACGCTTGAACGGCATCCACCTGATCAAGGTCCGCGGATCGGAAAAATCGGAGGAATCGCGCCACAGTGCTGCCACGCAGAAGCATTTCAAGATGGCTCTGCGGCAACGCCGGCTGGACATCTTGAACACGCCCGGCACGGAAATCCTGGGTTTGGGAATTATCTCTCTCATTCTCATCTACGGCGGCTTCCTGGTCTTCCGGACGCATGCTATGGACGCCGAGGACTTTGTGCGCTTCATCGCTCTTCTATTCTCGGCCTTGGCGCCGGCCAAAGCGCTGGGCACGGGCTACGCCGCTCTGCAAACCGCTTCGGCCTCGGGGGATCGCATTCTTGCTCTGTTGAATGTGGACGAGCGTTTGCCGCTGCCAGCCAAACCGCGGGCTGTTTCCACTTTCCAAGATGCCATCATCCTTGACAAGGTGACCTACCGATATCCGGGCGCGCCAGTTGAGGCGCTAAAGGAGGTTAATCTGCGGATACCTCGGGGTGAAAATGTCGCCATCGTCGGGCCGTCCGGCGCGGGAAAGACGACTCTGATTGCGCTGATTTTGCGCCTGTTAGATCCCGCCCAAGGCTGCATCACTCTGGATGGAATTGCTCTGAAGGAAATTCAACCCGATCATCTGCGGAGACTCTTCGGCGTGGTCCCCCAGGAATCCGTGCTATTCAACGAGAGCGTCCGGGAAAATATCGCTTACGGCCGAGACGGCATTTCCGAAGAGGAGATCCGTCGGGCGGCGCGGCTGGCTCACGCCGAACCGTTTATTCTCGAACAGCCGCAAGGCTACGACACCGCCATCGGCGATCGCGGAGCGCGCCTTTCGGGCGGCCAGCAGCAGCGCCTCTCGATTGCCCGCGCTCTGGTGGGCAATCCGCCCATTATCATCTTCGACGAAGCCACCTCGCAGTTGGACAGCGAATCCGAGTCTCTGATTCAGCAGGCCATGGAGGTGCTGCGCCAAGATCATACGTTGATCGTCATTGCCCACCGCCTTTCAACCATCCGCAAAGCAGATCGCATAATCGTACTGGAGGATGGCAAGATCCTGGATCAAGGTTCGTACGATGACCTTCTGCCGCGCTGCGAGCTGTTCAGCCGCCTCTGCCGCCAGCAATTTCTCACCCTATCATGAACTCGCCTTCTGCGCTCAGACCCGCGCTGATCATTGATGACAACGACGAATACGCCGCCATGCTGCTCTCTCACTTTGAGCCGCACGGCTTCCAATTCATCCGCGCCACAAACGCTAAGGAAGGTCTGCAGGCACTGCGTCAGTCCGGTCCGAGCATTTTCAAAGCCATCATCACCGACATCACGATGGGAAGCCAGACGGCGGGATTGAAACTTATCCGCAAAATCCGCAAGCTGCGTTACCATGGCGTTCTCATTGTGGCCAGCACTGGATTCGATTCCCCCTTCGTCCTGCAGATCGCTAAGCCCGCCATGATCATGCTGGGCGCCGATATTCTCATTCCCAAACGCCCGCTGAAGGCAGGCCAATTGAAATGTCATGCCATCACCGTGCGCGGCAAGTTCTGGAAAGCCACTTATCTATCATAGATTTATCGGCATTTCGATTTGCGGGGCGAGAGCCGCCCCACCCTCTCAAAGTCGCGCCGCCTCCCAAGGCGATGATTAGCATCTTTCCGCCTATTGTTGTTTTTCCAGCAACTTTTTTGCACTTGAGTAGTTAAATCTCCACAGGTTAACAGACCGATCATATCGTCGTAATGTCATCATGAAGACTCTTCGGCAATTAGCGACTATCGCGTCGCTGCTATTCTTGCAGCTTTGCCTGCTGCCCTCGAGCCGTGCACCGGCTGCCGCCGAGACCGACAGTCTGCTTTCTGCCTACATTGCCGAATCACTGCAAAATCACCCCAATCTGGCTTCCATGCAGACGATGATCGCCGCGAACCAGAGCCGCGAGCGCATGGCGCGATCCTGGATGAATCCCGATTTGACGCTGGGTGTGATGAACTTGCCCACGTCTCTCGATTTTCACGAAGAGGCCATGACCAGCGTGGATTTCGGCTTCATGCTTCGCATCCCTTTTCCGGGCAAGTTGAAATCGGCAGGAGAAGCCCAGAAAGCCAAAACTCTGACTGCGCAATCCGATTATGAGCAGGCGAAGCTCAACATGACGGCGATGGTCAAGATGGCTTATTATGAATTGGCCGGACTAAACGCCGTCAAATCCTCGTTGGAGGAAGGCGCACGCTTGGCGGACAACTTGATCAAAGCTGCGCAGGCCATGACCGCATCGGGACTGGGGAATCAGGCCGATATTCTGCGCGCTCAATTGGAGAAGGATCGCTGGCAGCAGCGATGCATCCGAAATGAGCAGGATATTGCCAACGCGCGTTCGCGATTGGCAGCCGCGCTGGGCCGTCCGACGACAGACAATTGGGCCGAGCCAAACAAATTAAACGAACCGGCCCCGCAACAATCGCTCGAGCAATGGTTGGCAAAATCGGACCGGGCGCCTTCGCTGGAGGCGGAAGCAGCAAAAGTCCAAAGCGCCGAAAAGACGCTGCAGAATTCCAAATTGCAGTATTACCCAGACGTGGATTTAAGCTTCTCCTATGGCTGGCGGGACTACCTGAAAGCGGGCGCCATGGGCGGCGATCCGGAAATGAGAACGCCATTAAATGATATGATTTCACTGGAGGCTCGCATTCCCATTCCGCTTTTCAGCCGCGGCAACCAGCGCGCCTTGATCCAAGAGAGCGAGGCTATGAGACGTTCGGCGCAGTCGGACTACGAATCAGCCAAACTGAAGCTGCGCGACGAAGTGAGGCAGGCGTATGCCCGCTTCGAGGCGGCCAAAAATAATCACGATTTGATCCGGAATTCGCTGCTGCCTCATGCCGAAGCGGCGTTCCATTCATCGCTGGCCGCCTATCAGACCGGCGGCGTACCCTACATGACGCTAAACGAAGCACTCCTGCAGGTCGTCATGCAGAAAATGGATCGCGAGATGTCTCTGGCGGACGTGCACATGGCTCTGGCTGAGTTGGAAAGGCTAACCGGGAAAACGTTGAATATAGAAGGGAAATGAATAACTGCAGAGCACGCCAAGGACTCGCAGAGGTCGCAAAGAATAATCTCGGCGTCCTCCGCGCCATCTCTGCGCCCTCAGCGGTTAAGATAATAATGGAGCCTGAAAATGGCAGCGCGTAAGAGTGGGTGGCTGTGGCTGATCGCCCTGATCGCCGTGATCGGCATCGCTATCAATGTCGCTCATTGGGCGGGCGGCTCGAAATCCGAAAAGACGAGCGAAAGCGCAGAACGATACACTTGTCCGATGCACCCCACCATCATCCAGGATCACCCGGGCGACTGCCCCATTTGCGGGATGAAGCTGGTGAAGATGGAGAGCCATCCGAAGGATCAGGGGACGTCCAGCTCCAGCGCTTCGAAGAAGATCGCCTTCTACCGCTCCCCTATGGATCCCAAGCAGACCTCCCCAGTTCCTCGCAAGGATGAGATGGGGATGGACTACATTCCAGTCTCTGAGGAGGAGGCTTCCGGCGGCGGCAGCGATGTGGAAGGCCGCGCGGAGGTCTTCATTGATCCGTCGCGCCAACAACTTATAGGGCTTCGCACGGCCGCCGTCACCCGCGGTGAGATCGGCTCGGAATGGCGCACGGTGGGACGCGTTCAAGTGGATCCCACAAGGGTGAACAAGATCAGTCTTAAGACTGCCGGCTATGTTGAGCGCATTTATGTGGACTTCGTCGGCAAACCGGTAAAACGCGGCGAACCGCTTTTCACCTATTATAGTCCAGACTTGTTAGCGGCTCAGCAGGAGTTTCTGATTTCGCTAAAAACTCAGAGCTTGAATTCAGGCGGCGTTATGTCGGCAGGCGACAGCCTGCTATTAGCGGCCGCCAAGCGGAAACTCCAACTCTGGGATGTGCCGGAATCTGCGATTCGGCGAATCGAGCAGACCGGCGAGGTGACGAAAGCCGTGATTTTTATATCACCGGTCAGCGGTTTTGTGACAGCCAAGAACATCGTCGAAGGATCCTCACTGAATATGGGCGAAACCGCTTATGAAATCACAAATCTCGATTCGGTCTGGATCATGGCCGATGGCTATCAATCCGACGCCGGGCGCGCCGAGATTGGAATGACGGCCGCCGTGAGTCTTGAATCGCTGCCCAACCGCATTTACCAGGGCATGGTGGAGTTCATTGATCCCGTCCTCGATCCGAATAGTCGAACCTATAGAATTCACATTCATGTGGCCAACCCGGATGGCGAACTCAAGCCTGACATGTTCGCGGAAATCGAGTTCCAGCAAACAGCCCATGAAGCGCTGACCATGCCGGCGGACGCGATCATTCCTTCGGGCAGAGGAAATATGGTTTTTGTCGCCCTAGGTGATGGCAAATTTCAACCCCGAGCCGTGAAGTTGGGCGTGAAGTCGGACGATCGGGTTGAAGTTCTGGAGGGCTTGAGCGAGGGTGAATCCGTTGTCACGCGGGCCAACTTTCTGGTGGATTCGGAATCATCGCTCCGCGCCGCTCTCGAGGCCGTCGGAGGAGCGCCGTAATGCTGCAGAAGATCATTCGATTCTCTGCAGAGAATCGCTTCCTGGTGATCGGCGCGACGATTGTGGCGCTGGTCATCGCCTTCTGGACGATGAGAAACATCCCCCTGGATGCGCTGCCCGATCTCTCGGACACGCAGGTCATTGTCTATTCCAAGTGGGATCGCAGCCCTGACCTGCTTGAGGATCAGGTCACTTATCCGATCATCAGCGCGCTATTGGGCGCCCCGAAGGTCAAAGCGATTCGCGGTTTCTCGGACTTTGGCTACAGCTACGTGTATGTCATCTTCGAAGACGGCACGGACATCTATTGGGCGCGCACGCGCGTTCTGGAGTACCTGTCCAAGATCACTGCGCAACTTCCGGCGGGAGTCAAAACCGAACTCGGGCCGGATGCGACCAGTCTGGGCTGGGTATTTCAATATGCCCTAATTGATCGAACCGGCAAGAGCACCAGCGACGAGCTGCGAAGTTACCAGGACTGGTTTCTGCGGTACGCCATCCAAAGCGTGCCGGGGGTGGCCGAAGTCGCGACGGTAGGCGGCCAGGTGCGACAGTATCAGATCACCGTAGATCCCAATACGCTGGCCAATTATGGATTACCGCTGGACGCCGTCATTGAGGCCGTGCGGAAAGGGAATAACGACGTCGGCGGCCGCCTGGTTGAAATCTCCGGGCGCGAGTACATGGTGCGGGGGCGCGGCTATGTAAAGTCCATCGGTGATTTGGAAAAACTGGTCCTGAAGAACGAGAACGGCACTCCGGTCACCGTCAAGGATGTTGCCACGGTGCAATTGGGGCCGGAGCTGCGGCGCGGCGTTGCCGATTATAACGGGGAAGGCGATGTGGTTGGCGGCATCGTGGTGATGCGGCAGGGGGAAAATGCCCTGAACGTTATTGACCGCGTGAAGGCAAAATTGGAGGAACTTAGGCCTTCGCTGCCGCCCGGCACTGAAATTATCACGACCTACGACCGATCGGATCTTATCAGCCGCGCGATTGATACCGTCAAGAGCAAGCTGATCGAGGAAATGATCATCGTGGCAATCGTCATTCTCCTCTTCCTCTGGCATATCCCCTCCGCCTCAATTCCGATTGTTACGATTCCCGTGAGCGTGGCGCTGGCCTTTATTCCCATGTATATGATGGGACTGACCGCAAATTTGATGTCCCTGGCGGGCATTGCTATTTCCATCGGAGTTTTGGTGGACGGCGCCATCGTGGAGGTGGAGAACGCTTACAACAAGATCTATCATTGGCAGGCCGCCGGATCAAAAGGAGATTTTCATAAGGTGCGCCTCGAGGCTCTGATGGAGGTGGGGCCATCGGTGTTTTTCTCGCTGCTGGTCATCGCGGTGGCTTTTATGCCCATTTTTACTCTGATAGATCAGGAAGGACGTTTGTTCAAGCCGCTGGCTTATTCGAAGAACCTCGCCATGGCCATCGCGGCGGTTCTGGCGGTCACCCTGGATCCGGCCATGCGGATGATGTTTGCGCGCATCGAACCCTATAAGTTTAGACCCAAGTTCCTATCCTGGACGGCGACTAAACTCGCCGTTGGGAGATACTATTCGGAAGAAAGGCATCCCATCAGCCGATTGCTGCACCGGATCTATGATGGGCCCTGCCGTTTTGTGCTGCGGCATCCGAAGGCGACCATTCTGGTCAGCGTGCTCGTGGTCATTTCGACCATTCCGATCTACCTGAAGCTGGGCTCCGAGTTCATGCCTCCGCTGCGGGAAGGTTCTCTGCTCTACATGCCCTCGGCGGTTCAGCCCGGCATGTCTGTTACCGAGGCGCAGAAGGCTTTGCAGGTGCAAGACAAGCTCTTAATGACCATCCCCGAGATATTCCGCGTCTTCGGCAAAGCCGGCCGCGCTGAGACTTCTACGGATCCGGCTCCCTTCACCATGATGGAGACCACCATCCTGCTGAAGCCTGAGTCCGAATGGCGCGCCAAGCCGCGCTGGTACTCCAGTTGGGCTCCAAGTTGGCTGCAGAGCGTCCTGCGCACCGTCTGGCGCGACCGGATTACAGAAGCCGAGCTGATCGCGGAGTTGGATGAAACTCTCCAGTTGCCCGGCATCAGCAATGCCTGGACCATGCCAATCAAAGCTCGGTTGGATATGCTCTCCACCGGCATTCGGACGCCCGTGGGCATCAAGATCTCCGGAAGTGATCTCGCGACGATCCAGCAGCTCGCCATTGACGTGGAGAGCGCGCTGCAGAAGGTTCCCGATACGCGCAGCGTCTATGCCGAACGCGTCGCCGGCGGATATTTCCTCGATTTCGAATTGGATCGCGATCGGTTGGCGCGCTACGGACTGTCTGTGGACGACGCCAACATGATGGTGATGACGGCCGTGGGCGGGGACAACCAGACCACCACGATTGAAGGCCGGGCACGATACGGCGTGAATGTGCGCTACGCGCGGGATTACCGCAATGACCTCGAGGCTCTGAGCCGCGTATTGCTGCCCCTACCGGATGGACGCGGGCAGATCCCCATGTCCGAGATCGCCGAGGTCAAGCTGGTCGAAGGGCCGTCCATGATTCGCGATGAGAACGGCCTGCTCGCCGGGTATGTCTTCGTGGATTTCGATCCCTCCAAAGTGGACGTCGGCAGCTATGTGGACGAGGCCAAGAAAGTCGTGGCCGCCTCGGTGAAAACGCCGACGGGCTATTCCTTGATTTGGAGCGGGCAGTACGAGAACATGCTGCGCGTGCAAGAACGCCTCAAGGTCATCGTCCCGTTGACGTTGGTGCTGATCTTCGCTTTGCTGTACATGAACACCAAGTCGAGCTTCAAGTCTCTGGTGGTAATGTTAGCGGTTCCATTCTCGGCTGTGGGCGCCATCTGGCTGCTTTATATTCTGGGATATAACATCTCCATCGCGGTCTGGGTGGGCCTGATCGCGCTGTTAGGACTGGATGCCGAGACGGGCGTCTTTATGCTGCTTTTTCTTGATCTTTCCTATGACGAAGCCAAGGCTAAAGGGCGGCTGCGGACGACGGGCGATCTGGTGGAAGCCATCGTTCATGGCGCGGTGAAGCGGATTCGTCCCAAGGCCATGACGGTGTGCGCCGCCTTTATCGGACTGCTGCCGATCATGTGGTCCATGGGGACGGGATCCGACCTGATGAAGCGCATCGCTGCACCGATGGTCGGAGGGCTGATTACTTCCTTCGCTATGGAACTACTGGTCTATCCCGCGATCTACTACCTGTGGAAGCGCAAGGCGCTGGCGGAAGGACCGGCGACGACGCCGGATGATAGCAGTATATCGCCGGCTTGGGCGCCAAAATAAAATCTGGAGATTAATTGAACGGATGGCATGGATACCGCAATTGTCCGAGATACTATGTTAATATAAGGGATAATTGGGCGTGCGCCTCCTTTTATTAAATCTGCTCGGTAGATTTAATCCCAAAACAAGGAGGCACACACCATGCTCTCGAAACAGCGTATTGCCCAAAATCAATCTGTCGCGATCGGTTTGGACGTGGATTATCAAGGCGCCGCGCTGGCCATCTTGAACACCGTCAACGGTGAAACCCTTTACGAGGGACGCCTGGCGCGCACGACCGGGAAACCTGGGAATCTTTTCTGCAATGCTTGCCCGGCTGCCGGATTTGGGCCTGCTACGAGACCGGCGGCTTAGGCTTTCATCTGTGCCGTCTGCTGCGCACGCTGGGAGTGGATTGCCAGGTGGCGCCGGTTACCCGGATTCCCAAGACCGCGGAAAGCCGCCAACAGAAGACCAATCGGCGCGACGCCCTGACTCTGGCGCAGTGGTACTTCCATCCGCTGCGCCACTTCGTGCGCGTGCCTACGGAACAGGAAGAGGAGGATCGGCCGCTGATCCACACCCGGGAGCAATTGTTGCAGAACAAGATGAGGATACAAACGCCAATCAAGGCCTTTCTCATCTTCCACCAGGGGCGCTGGCTGGCCGGAAAGCAAGCGAACTAGAGTCAGGCCTTCAAGCAGTGGCTACACTGCCATCGTGGTCATGTCCCGACGGCTGGCCATTGTGTTGTGGGCGGTGACGGTCAAAGGACAGGATTATCACTATCGCTGGGCCGCGTAGGCACGGCGCTGACCTAATCCGGGAAGTCGGGCAAAAGCGATTCTTCGTTGACAGCGTCTTTGAGGGGAACTGACCACGATCGGCGACTGCCGCCGCAAAGCGCGCGTCTGAGTCTGTCGGCCTTCCCCCGCGTTTGAATAAAAACCTTGTCGCTCAAAAAGATCAATAGCAGTAAAACGCGAAGCCGAAAAATCGCCAGGAAAAATCTTGCTTTTCTACATAGCAATCGCCGATTGAACGGATTAGACGGATTACGCCGATTATTTCGGCACGAACATTTGGCACGATGTCATCCCAGCGAACGCTGGGATCCCGGCCTGGATTCCGGCATTCGCCGGAATGACATGCGATTTAGCAACTTTTGAATATACTCCAGAAGAACGCGGGAGGTCAGGGGGCGGGTCTTGAGGCTTTCAAGCTGGGGCAAACAGAATCAACAGGCGGATCCTCTGGCCAGCGTAATCCCTTGCGCTCTCCAGAAGATATTTGCCTTAATGTGATTTAATATACAAAGAATCCACGCGGAAATCAAGGGAAATTATTGGCAAATATGTAAAATGGCGCGGCGGGATCCATCAACTTACAGACAGACACCAACGCGAAAGGGCGCACAGCCGTGCGCCCCTGATAACCCCTAATCCCCAATTCCTAAATCCTATGGTATCGTCCTCGTCGTCATCCGATAGGTGACGGTGGCGGAGGCGACAGCCTGGTTGCAGCGCAGTTGGACGAAGGTGTGTTCGGTGGGGTAAGTAAGCGATGTGAAGCCGGTCCCGATGATGGTCCAGTCGTTGGTCCATTCGATCAGTTTCACATCGTCGAAGCGGGCGGTGCTGGTGCCGGTCACGGGGGCTTCATTGCGGCAGCGGACATTGACGTAGAATCCATTATCGGGGGTGGTCAGATTTTTATAAACGCGCGTCCATCCGAAATTGCCGTCAACCAGAGCGGTTGTCTGTTCGTTGATGAAGGCGGCCGGTGAGGTGCGCGCCCAGTAAAAGGCCACGCCAAGGGCGGCGTTATTGGCGTTCGTGCCGGAGACAAAACCGTCAACCGTATAGCGAGTGTTTTCGTTAGTGGGAACGCGGTCTTCCAGCTCGCCCCAGAGCGCAAATTGGCCGGGGATGCGGCGCACGCCGAGGCAGAACGTCCCGGAATGCGGGTACATGGATTCGAGATAGACGTCCGGATTGTTATTCATCCAGAGCCAGCCGCCTTCATACTCGAAGCCGCCCATATAGAGGATTTCGCGGCCGCGGGCCAAGCGAAGCTGTGATCCGCCGGGAATTCCGGAAACGGAGACGATGGCGCTCAAAAAGCCCGGATCTTGGAGTCGCAGCGGCTCGGAGATCCAGTTGCTGCCTTCCTGGATGAAATTCACTGTCTCGACAATATCGCGATTTGATTCGGAGACTTGCGCGGGCGATAGCGCAATCTTGCCCAGTCCCGCGGCGGAATCGTAGGCGATATCGGTGTTCATGATCTCGGAATAGGCGGCCATCTTGCGCAGGATGGTCTCGGCCAATTCGCCGGTGGCCGGAGTGGGGACGTAGTCGTCAATATAAACCGGGCGGAAGGTAAAATTATCAAAGCCGGAAAGGCGCGCCCGGCTGTAAAGAATCATGGAGAGATAGGTTTCCCAGTAGGTCTGTTCAAAGGCGAAATTGCCGAAACTATGCACGATTAGCTTGCCCTGGTAAACCTCGAAGGCCTGAAGGACGTGGGGATGGTGGCAGAGCACCAGATCGGCGCCCAGATCAATGGCGTGCTGCTTTAGGACCCGGTCGGTGGAATCGGAATCGAACTGGTCATAGCGGATGAACTCGTCTTCCGGCATGGAGCGAGCCAGCGGTGGAAGAGTGGCCAGGAGGGGCGAAACGTCATATTCCGTGCCGGCGTGGACCTGGACGACGATCAGATCGCACAACGAATCCAGCGCGGGAATGGTGGCATCCAATGTCGCCTCGTCAAACATGGCAAAGCCGAATTTGTTGTACCCGGCTTCAAGAAACGGTGGCAAGAAATCCTGGCGGCCGTCGCGGTTGCAATAGGAAAGGACACCGACCCGAATGCCATGAACCGTCAGGAAGGCGGGGCGGGTAGCCCAGTAATCATTCATGCCGGAGCCTGAGAACTGAATGCGCGTCGTATCGAGAACCCGAAAAGTTTCGGCCATCCCCGGTTCCATGTAATCCATGGTGTGGTTGTTGCCCAGAGCCGCGTAATCGAAACCGGCAAACGTCAAGCCGTTGACGGTGTTGGGAGCCGAACGATAGACGACTTCTTTCGTGGGATGGGGGTAGCCTTCATCCGTCAGCGACGTTTCCAGGTTGATCATGCTGAGATCTGCAGCCTGGCTGAAGATCGGCAGAGTGCGCTGGAAGATATAATTGACTCCATACGTGGGGATAATGCCCCCCGGCTCGGCGTAGCGGCGAGCCATCATGACGTCGCCGGCGGCGTTCATAGTGAACTCTGGATCGGGGATTCCCGGCGGAGGCAGCAGGTGTTTCGCGGCGTAGCCGAAAAGGCTGTCGTCATCCATGACCGTCAGGCCCACCGTGCGATAACCGCGGGAAGCGTAGGTATGGCTGGGATTGGGCTGGTCCGAAAATGCCGAATCTCCGAAGTCCCAAAAATAGGTATGCGCAGGACTATCCGGATCAATCACCAAGCTGGTAAATTGGTATTGGGGTTGCAGAAGGGAGGAATCGCCCTGGGCAGTAATATACGCCTGGGGAATATTGGGCAGGTCCTCGGTGACATTATGGATTTCGTCAAAGAAGCTGATCGAATGGCCCTGAGGGGCATCAATATCGTTGACATAGAAAAGGCGATTGATCGTCGGCAGACTTCCGAAGGTGTTCATCCAATCGCGACCGATGGGGAGCTGGATGAGCGCCCAGGCGCCATAATTGGCGACGCTGTGATAGGTGGTATTCCAATTATCGCCGCTGGGCAGGGTGTTGCCTTCAAAGACGTAGAAATACTCCTGCGTCCCATTGCCGATCCCGAAAGCTTGAATCTCGCCGACTTGAGTAGCTCGCACAGCGGCCCTCCAGACTGTTCCGGCGGAGATGACCTGAGGAGATAAAGTTTCGATCTTCCAGGTGTTGCCATAGAGCATCAGGGAGAAGAGGCTGGAATCGTAAGTGGCGAGGGAGGTAATTTCCCAGGCATCAGGCTCCAAATCCTGTCCGGGATAGCTGGACAGAGTGACGAGGCCATCCTCGAAATCCTCGATCATGACCTCGTCTGTTATGATGGTCAGTCCTTGAGGGAAGGCCAGGACCTTATAGAAGCTCTGCTGAGCGCCTGACAGGCTGAGAGGATCAACGTAAAAACTGCGTTGTGTTGCGCCCAAGAGGGTGGCTCGGCCGGGGAGGAATTGCGCGGCGGGGCTGAAAAAAAGCAAATAAAGACCCTGGCCTTGAATTTGCTGGTCTGGCCAGGTGATGCGAATGTTCTTTCCAATTAGGGAAATCTCGGCGCTATCCACGCCCTGCCCAACTTCCCAATTGACCTGCAGCGACGCCTTGCCTTGTGCACAGAAGGATATAAATCCCAGCGCCAGGATCAGCGTCAGGCTTAAGATTGCCGAATTTGCGCGCCTCGTTCGCATCTTGCACCGTAAGTTAGCCATAGCCTAAAAGTAAATATACGGAAAATTTCGGCTTCAGTCAAGTCCATAATTCAATAAGCGGGCTATGCAATGGCGCACTACTTGTTTAATGATTAACAATTTACCCCTGGCGGAAGGCGAGCGAAAGAAGGGCGCAAAAAGGAAAAATTCAATTTCTTTTATGATTAAGTATTGACAAGCCGGACTTTTTTTGTTATATTATGGAGTCATGGGCCATAGCGGGGCTGATTGATGGCCGCCCTGCTCACATTCACCGTAAGCATCAACGAAACGACATGCGAAATCACGCTGGCGAAGCGATGAAGCACCGGGGCTCTTTTATCCTTCTGATCGTCCTATTGGCCGCCGCCTCACCTCCGGCTCAGGGCGACACCTATGTCGCCGGGCAAGTTGCCGGAACTTGGACTCCTGCCGGATCACCCTATATGGTCGTCGCGGACATCGAAATCCCTTATGGATTGACTCTTACCATTCAGGCGGGCGTCCAGGTAAAATTCGCGGGACATTTTAGGCTTACTGCCCATGGAACCCTGATGGCCGTGGGCGCGCCCGGAGATTCCATTATCTTCACGCATCACCTGCCCTACGAGAACTACACTTGGGCTGGGATTTACTTCGAAAACACTCAGGGGACCTCGGAACTGTCTAATTGCATCCTGGAGTGGGGCTATGCCCAAGGGCCTGCAAGCCAACCGGGAAGCAAGGGCGGCGCGCTGCATGTTTTGAATTCAGTGGTGAATATTCACCAGTGCCGTTTATCAAACAACAAGGCTGACATCAAGGGCGCAGCGATCTACGTCAACAACTCGGCCAACACCCAAATCTACAACAACGTCATCACCAACAATACCTGCTATGGGGACGGCGGCGGAATTTTCATCGAATATGCCATAAATCCCGGTGTGCACGATAACCTCATCAAGTATAACGTGGCCGACAACGGCGCGGGCGTGCATCTTGTTTACACCAGCGGGACAATTGAAGGCAACAACATCCACCATAACAACGCCACGTCATCGAATGGCGCCGGCATTCTGTGCGATTATGCCGCGCCGACGATTCAGGGGAACATCATCAATCACAACACCTCCAGCGGGAGCAGCGGCACAGGCATCTACTGCCATCACTACTCCAACCCAGCCATCCTCTATAATGAGATTTGCTGGAACAACTATGCGGCCATCTATTGCGGCGACAACAGCTCTCCTCAGATAGATAATAACACGATCTTCGGGAATAACAGCTACGCGATTCGCACCTACTTGAATTCCAATCCCTTTGGCCGCAACAATATTGCGACCGGAAATTTGTACGGCTTCTATGTATCATTCGGTTGCTCGGTGTACATGAATTACAGCGACATTCAGGGCGGCTGGACGGGCGTGGGAAACATTGATCTGCAGCCATACTTCGTCAATGTGTACAGCGATGATTTCAACCTCCTCCCTTATAGCCCCTGCATAGACGCCGGCAGCCCGCTGTCGCCGTTGGATCCGGATGGCACCATCGCCGATATGGGCGCTCATTACTTCGATCAGAACCAGCCGCAGGGCACCTGCACCATCACTCTGACGCCCATTGGGGCGCCGATTATCCTTCCGCCCCGAGGTGGAACGGTTTGGTATGGCCTGGCCTTACAGAATTCGCCCAATTACTACAATCTGTTCGATGTGTGGATCAATCTGCAGCAACCCAACAGCCAGATCATCCCCATCCTCTTGCGCAACAACATCTACCTGCCCGCCGGTGCTGGTCTGGCACGCACCTTGAGCCTGAGGCTTAATGCGACGGCGATGCCGGGCACCTATACCGTAACCGGTTACGTCGGCGATCATCCCAATACCATTGAGGATTTCGACGGCTTTACGTTCGTTAAGTTGCCGGCGGGCGATGGGAACACGGGCGAAGGTGGGACGGCGATGGTCTCCGGCTGGGGTGAGACGGAAACGATTCCCCTTAAGAGCTCCCTGCCGCAACTCACGGAGCTGCTGGGACATTATCCTGAACCGTTTAATCCGAAAACGAGAATCAGCTTCAGTTTGGCAGCGATGGAGCGCGTTACGCTGGAGATCTACAACATGGCCGGACGGAAGATCGCGACGCTGCTGGACCGAAATCTAATCCCGGGTCTGTATCATGAGACATTTAATGGCCAAGGACTGGCATCGGGGGTGTATTTTTATAAACTGAAAGCCGGTCCCTATCAATCATCGGGCAAAATGATGCTGCTAAAATAATCCATACTGCGGGGGCGGTTGAAAAACCGCCCCCATATATCTTGAGTATGTAACAGGCAAAGTACCATCGCGCTAATCATGAGGTAAAAAGCCATGAAAAGACTCTCCATTCTTGGCGCAATGATCGCGGCGGCATTCATGATCATGACGCAAGCGGCATTGGGCGACACCTATGTTGCCGGGCAGGTCAGCGGCATCTGGACGCTGGCTGGATCACCCTACATGGTGGTCGCAGACATTGAGATTCCTTACCCCTTGACACTGACCATTCAAGCGGGCGTTACGGTGAAATTCGCGGGAAACTACAAATTCATCGCCCACGGGACCCTGACGGCCATTGGAGCCGCGGGTGATTCCATTCTATTCACGCATCACTTGCCCTATCCCAACTACATCTGGAAGGGACTCTTCTTTGAGGGAACGACGGGGGTCTCAGAGCTGGGATACTGTATCTTTGAATGGGGATACGCCCAGGGAGCGGTAGGGCAGGCGGGCGCCAAGGGTGGGGCCGTGCACGCCCTCAACACCACGGTCAACATTCACGATTGCCGCTTCTCGGATAATAAGGCAGACGCAAAAGGCGCGGCGATCTATTACAACACCGCCAACGGCGAAATCTACAACTGCAACATCGCCAGCAACGCCTGCTATGGGGATGGCGGCGGCATCTATATGGACTACGCTCCCAATCCCTATATCCATGACAACGTGATCAAGAACAACACCGCGGACAACGGCGGAGGCCTCTACTATGCCTTTAGCGGTGGGGTTCTGGAGGAGAACAACATCCATCACAACTCTGCCACTTCGAGCAATGGCGGCGGCCTCCTGTTGGATCACAGTTCACCCACCATTCAGAAAAACGTGATCAACTACAACACTTCCAGCGGCAGCAATGGGACGGGAGTTTACCTCAATCATTACTGCAATCCTCTGCTGCTCTACAACGAAATCTGCTGGAACAACTATGCGGCCATCTACGCCGGAGATAACTGCTCGCCGCAGATTGAAAACAACACCCTTTTCGGCAACGGCAGTTATGCCATTCGCACGTACTTGAACTCAAATCCGTTCGGACGCAATAACATCATCACCGGCAACACCAATGCTTTCTACATTTCCAGCGGCTGTTCCGTCTACATGACTTACAGCGACATTCAGGGCGGCTGGACGGGCGTGGGAAACATCAATCTGCAGCCGTACTTTGTCAACGTGTACAACGGTGATTTCAACCTGATGCCCAACAGCCCCTGCATTGATGCCGGCAGCCCGCTGTCGCCGTTGGATCCGGATGGCACCATCGCCGACATGGGCGCTCATTACTTCGATCAGAACCAGCCGCAGGGCACCTGCACCATCACTCTGACGCCCTTTGGGGCGCCGATTATCCTTCCGCCGCAGGGAGGCGTAGTCTGGTATGGACTGGCCATTCAAAACTCGCCCAACTCCTTCAACATCTTCGACTGCTGGATCAACATGCAGCAACCGGATGGGCAGATCATCCCCATTCTGCTGCGGAACAACATCTACCTGCCCGCCGGTGCCGGTTTGGCACGAACCTTGAGCCTGAGGCTCAATGCGACGGCGATGGCAGGTACCTATACGATAACCGGTTACGTCGGCGATCATCCCATTACCATTGAGGATTTCGACAGCTTTACGTTTGTCAAATCGCCCGCCAGCGACGCCGAGAACGGAGAAGGCGGAACGGTGATGGTCTCGGGCTGGGGCGAGACGGAAACGGTTTCGCTGAAGAGCTCTCTGCCGCAGGCGACAAGGCTATTGGGGCACTTCCCTGAACCGTGCAATCCGACAGCGGCTATCAGCTTCGAACTGCGAGATGCTGCCGACGTCAGGCTGGAAGTTTACAGCCTGGCAGGTCAGAAAGTGGCCACGATCCTGAATCGGTATCTGCTTCCCGGCGTGTATCGCGAGACCTTCGATGGCAGCGGTCTGTCGTCGGGTATGTACCTGTATCGCCTCCAGGCGGGCAGCTACGCCGCCTCCGGCAAGATGGTGCTGATGAAGTAGCTGTCGCTACTCTTGATCGCTCCGCCGCGGCGGACTGTGCGCCACTACCACCCTTTCCAGAGTCGGGGTCGGCCGGCGAAGCCGTCCCTTCGGGGCCGACCCCGACTTTAACTATATTTTGGAGGGTGTCATGAATCTCAAGAAATCCCTTTCCCTCATCTCGATCGGTCTTTTCCTCCCGATTTTCATCGCCCCTCTGGTTCAGGGCCAGGTGACCATCGAGCTGACCCCCATCACCTACCCCATCGTCCTGCCCGATTCCGGCGGATCGTTTGACTATCTTCTGACCGTAACGAACCAGGGCTCAGCGATAACCGCCACCGTTTGGTGCATGGTCACGCTGCCCAACGGCAGCTCCTGGGGGCCGGTGGTGGGACCTGCCACGCGAACATTGGCTGCCGGGCAGACCCAAAGCTACTACCGCTCACAGATCATCCCTCAGCGAGCGCCGTGCGGATATTATTTGATGCGCGCCTATGTCGGCATCTATCCAGATACCATCTGGGCGCAGGATCAGTTTGAGTTTCAGCATCAGGCGGTGAGGGGAACGGAACAGGAATGGGTGGCGAGGTATAACGGACCAGCGAACAGCGGGGATGAAGCCCATTCCATCACCCTGGATAACGACGGCAATATCTATGTAACTGGCTGGGGCATAAACAGCGGAATTCACTCTGATTACGCCACCGTCAAATACGATGCAAACGGCAACCAGATCTGGGCCGCACTATACAATGGACCGGCGAATAATGAAGATAAGGCATGTGCTTTGGCCGTGGACGGCAGCCGCAATGTCTATGTAACGGGTTACAGTTATGGCAGAGGAAGCAATTATGATTACGTCACCGTCAAATACGACTCATCCGGCAACCAGATCTGGGTAGCCCGCTTCAATGGGCCGGCAAATGGAGAAGATAAGGCTATTGCCCTGGCAGTAGATGGCGGCGGACACGTTTACGTGACGGGCCGCAGTCTTGGCATCGGGACTTTTGAGGACTATACCACGATTCAATATGACGCCTCCGGCAACCAGATCTGGGTGGCCTGCTACGGCCACAGTGGTTGGGACGCCGCTTATGCTCTGGAGGTGGACGGCACCGGTAACATCTACGTGACGGGCTCAAGCAACGGGGGCGCAACCTTTTTAGATTACGCCACCGTCAAATACGACGCCTCCGGCAACCAGATCTGGGTGGCCCGCTACAACGGACCGGGGAATTATTCTGATGATTATGCTTTTGCCCTGGCAGTGGACGGGGTCGGGAATGTTTACGTGACGGGTGAAAGCCCCGGCAGAGGAACCGATTATGACTATGCCACCGTCAAATACAACTCTTCCGGCAACGAGCTCTGGGTAACACGCTACAACGGGCCGTCAAATGATGCAGATGTTGCTAGTGCCTTGGCAGTGGACAACGGCGGCCGCGTCTACGTGACAGGCTATAGCATTGGAATCGGAACGAATTGGGACTTTACTACTATTAAGTATAATTCGGCGGGAGCCGAGCAGTGGGTGACCCGCTTCGACGCCAATGGTTGTGATGTAGCTAGAGCTCTGGTAGTGGACGGGGGCGGGAATGTCTACGTGACGGGTGAGAGCCCCGGCAGAGGAAGTGATTATGACTACGCCACCGTAAAGTACGACACCGCTGGCAATGAGCTCTGGACTGCTCACTACAACGGCCCGGGAAATTGGAATGATTTTGCCTATGCCTTAGCGATGGACGGCGGAGGCAACGTCTATGTGACGGGCATGAGCGCCGGCAGCGGAACGTCTAATGACTGTTGCACCATCAAATACTCCGGCGGGGACATCGCCAACTGGATGCCGGTGGAGGCGACGGTTTTCGGCCAGCCGCTGCCGCAGGAGTGCCGGCTGGAGGGAAATTATCCGAATCCGTTCAATGCCTCGACAGTTCTCAGATACGAGCTGCGAGCTTCGAGCCACGTTAGTTTGAAAATCTATGACACTGCTGGGAGGTTGGTGGGGACTCTCGTGAACGGATGGCGGTCGGCAGGGGAGCATGAGCTGACGTGGGAGGCGTCTGATTTGCCGTCGGGAATGTATTTTGCGAGATTTGAGGCGGGTGGACATGCTGTTGTGCAGAAAATGATGCTGCTGAAATAAGAGCTCAAAATCAAGAACTAAAAACTACTGGAGGCCATCATGCGTGGAATTTCTTCTTCAAGCTTGGCTTTGGCGCTGACGTTGGCGATCCTGGCAGGTGCAGCCGGCGCCCAGAATGTCACCCTTCAACTGACTCCCATCACCTACCCCATCCAATTGCCCGATTCCGGCGGAACCTTCGATTATCTTCTGTTCGTGACCAATCAGGACAGCACGCCCATTACTGCCACGGTCTGGTGCATGGTGACGCTACCCAACAACAGCTCCTGGGGCCCGGCCGTCGGGCCCAGCACACAAACGCTGGCGGTGGGACAAACCTTGGGATACTACCGCAACCAAAACGTACCACCGCGGGCCGCTTATGGCTATTACATGTTCCACGCCTATGTCGGCGTCTATCCCGACACCATCTGGGCGGAAGATCAGTTTGAATTCCAGAAACAGGACGTTAGTGGGACAGAACAGCTCTGGGTCGCAACCTACAACGGGCCGGGGAATGGCGATGATCATGCCTATCAGGTGGCCGTGGACGCCGCTGGAAATGTCTATGTGACGGGACGCTGCTGGGGCATCGGGTCACAATGGGATTACGGTACCATCAAGTATGACGCCTCCGGTTATCAAATCTGGGCGGCCAGCTACAATGGGTCTGGAAACGGTATGGATGGCGCGCACGCCCTCGCGATAGATGAGGACGGCAATGTTTACGTAACCGGGATAAGCGAAGGCAACGGAACGGATGAGGATTTCGCCACCGTCAAGTACGGTCCCTCCGGAAATCAGCTCTGGGTAGCGCGCTATGACGGGCCGCAGGGCTACGATTATGGCGAAGCTTTGGCCGTGGATGCTTCAGGCAACGTTTATGTGACGGGTGGGAGCCGGGGCATCGGCACGGATTATGACTACACTACGATCAAATACGACGCCAATGGAAATCAAGTCTGGCTGGTGCGCTACGACGGGCCGGGAAACTACTCCGACTGTCCGATGGCTCTGGCTTTGGACGGCGCGGGCAATGTCTATGTGACGGGTTACAGCGCCAGCAGCCTCAGCGCCGTGACTTGGGACTACGCCACCGTCAAGTACGACGCTTTGGGCAATCAACTTTGGGTGGCCCGATACAACGGGCCGGGAAACGTTGAGGATCTCGCCTATGCGCTGGCGCTGGATAGCTACGGCCACGTCTGCGTGACCGGTCAGAGCATAGGCAGCGGAGGTGATTGGGACTACGCGACCATCCAATATGATGACTCCGGAAATCAGCTCTGGGTCGCCAGGTTTGCCGGGCCGGGAACCAGTCAGGATATGGTCAATGACCTCGCAGTGGATGGTTCTGGGAATGTCTATGTCACGGGGCGGAGCTATTTTGCCGGAAATGAGGAAGACTACATGACCGTCAAGTACAACAGTTCCGGCAATCAGATCTGGGTGGCGCAATATGATAGCCCGACCCATGACAGTGATGAGGCCACGTCCCTCGAAGTGGACGGCGGCGGAAATGTCTACGTAACGGGCCAGAGCAGCGGATATGGGACTTCTGCCGATTATGCCACGGTCAGATACGATGCCAACGGCAACCAGATTTGGGTGGCGCAATTCAATGGGCCGGGAAACGGCATAGACGGCGCCTGGTCCGTCGCGCTGGATGGCGGAGGCAATGTCTATGTGACAGGCTCTTGCATGGACATCGGAAATAATGATGACTACGTCACCATCAAATACTCCAGCGGTAACATCGCCAACTGGATGCCGGTGGAGGCCATGGTGTTGGGCCAGCCGCTGCCGCAGGAATGCCGGCTGGAGGGGAATTTCCCCAATCCCTTCAATGCTTCCACAGTTCTCGGTTACCAGTTGCCAGTTGCCGGTAAGGTCAGTTTGCAAATCTATGATACTGCTGGGAGGCTGGTGACGACCTTGGTGGATGGCTGGCGGTCGGCGGGGATGCATGAGCTCACGTGGGATGCGTCAGGTCTGCCCTCGGGAATGTATCTTGCGAAGATGCAGGCGGGGGGGTATTCCGCCAGCGGGAAGATGGTGCTCGTCAAGTAAGAGAAACAAGGGAAAACACCCGGAAGAGATGATTTGGCGCATGGCGACAGGGTGTCAGAAATCACGCGCCGCCACCCGTTATGCAAAAAATTGCACTTGATTTTGGCGCAAATCTATCGTATTATATTCGTGGAAACGGCTGATCCGCCAATTCGAAACCAGCGGATCCCACACAAAACATGGCAGGAGGCACCATGCAAGTGCTGGATAGCAACACCCGGTTGCTTTACGGGCTTTTCCAGAGCATCTGCGGCTGGGCTTTGGAAAACGGCTACAGAGACATTTCCACCATGAAGAACCTCCTGAAATTGGCCATGGTGGACGTCTGCAAAAGCCGTTATGAGGACAAGGCTCCGACGGCCTTGCAGTTGTCGGTCGTCACGGATTTGGGGATCTCGCTGCGCAATGCCCAGTACAGCCTCAAGGCGCTCGAAGGCATGGCGGACGTGGGCGGGGGCGCCGTTCAAATTCGCCAGATCCAGCGCGAGATCCTGATGCTGCTCACTCAGCAGCCGCATCCCTTTGAGGAGATCTTCAACGAGCTTTCTTACCTCATCCACGCGCCTTACGATCTTCAGAAGCGGACGCTGAAGACGATCCTGAAGGACTTGGAAGAGAAAGACCTCATCGGGCAGGAGATTGCGGGGGGACGCACGGTTTATCGGCCGGCGGAGACCCACGTGGATTTATTCGATCCCACCGATCTGGCCGCCAGGCTCTCGGGATTGCTGAGCCACCTGGACTACTACCGCCATACCACGGGCAAACCTTATTTTGAGGTCTTTCAATTGACGGCCAAACAGGCGCGCGGACTGCAGACCGCCGCCAATGATCTCTTGCGGGGGAGCGGCAACGATCGCGAGTTCGAGCTGCGTCAGAGCAACACGCCCAGCAAGCCTTATTATTATTATCTGGGCAGCGCCCCGCTCGATCAGCCGAATCACACTTACAGCATGAATGAAGTTATTCTCGAAGTGGTGCAGACGCGATTTAAAGACGTGAATTCGCCTTCCCTCGCCAAGGCGCACTGGTATCATTTGACCCTGAGCGGCGCCAAGAGCGTCTATCAAGAGGTCAGAGAATTCATCAAACGCGAGGGGGAGGCGGCACAGGCAGCAGTGGGAAATGGGCAGGCCTTCGCCTTCTATTTCGGAATGGCTGATCGTCGAACAGGTTCAACCAATGAGGGGATACAACAATGAAGAGGAAAGCGATGCTTCGCGCGATGCTGATCTGCGCTTTAGGGGGAATGCTCTTCATGGCCACGGGCGTCCACGCGGATACGCCGCTTGTGCCGGTAAATTCCAATCCGGGCGTCTTTCAAAATCTGTACTGGATGCCGCAGGCATTTCTCCAAACCGACTGGTGGACGAGCCTTTCAGTTTATCATCCGCTCTTCTGGGTGTTTTACGGCTGGACGGTGAACGCCGTGCCCGCGACGGATTCGGGTCAGGGTCCGTTCATGGGGTCAAGATCTCTGCCCCGCCTCTGCGGCGGTGAGGAGGGTTTTAGCATCTACATTCGCCGATAGAATCATCCGCTCCGGTAGAGCGCCGGGGATTCAATAGCGTCACCCGGCGGTCATGCGACTTGGCAAAGCCCCCACTAAGGGGGCTTTGTATTTTCCGGTGAGAGAAAGAACTCCAGCGGCATCCGCCCAAAAGTCACGGACTGCCCCAGGCCGATCAATCGCGAGAGGAGAAACATGTCGGGCTTCGAAATAGGCGGCTTGGCTGGAACCAATGAGGTATAGACGAATTCATCGCGCACCTCGAAATTGAACGATCTCACCCCCCATCCGCGCCGAATATAACGGCGGTAGGTGCGAATGCCGGGGTCGTTATCTTCAGGATCCATGAATTTGAGAATGTTGTCCGCCACCTCGCTGCCGATCTGGGTGATTTCCAGCTTCCCGCCAAGCGCATGATCGCTCTGCAGATTAAAATCCCGACCGTGGAATCGAGCAAAGGCCGTGATTTCAGTCTCCTCACCGTGTCTTGATGACCTCACGCCGGGCAGCCGCGCTGAATTTATTCCCTGGGCATCACACTGGATTTCATAGCGGATCGAATCGGGTCTTAAGGCGGCAAATTGGATTCTTCCTGCGCCGCTCAAGTCTCCTTCATAGGCTTTGGCCCGCATCTGCGGTATATGAAGAAACCCCTGCCCGAGGAAAATTACCCCATGAATATCCTCCAAAACATAGGGCTCGATCTGGAGGAGATCTGCGCGGAATTCTCCTTGATTCAGTGCTGATGGACTTTGGTGTGCGAGGCCGGCGAACTGCACCGGATCAGGGAGACTCAGCGCGTCGGCGCTGGCGGACGGTATTTCAATACCATGATCGGCGAATTTGGCTTCCTGGTGAAAGGGCAAATCAAAGTACGCATTTTGAATTCGCCATCCTCTCCGATGGTCAACAAAAAGGCTATCTGCCGAAACTCGGCCGGTTACGCCAAAAGACGAATCGGATTCGAAGGTGAGTTGAATATCAGCATTCAGATTCCCCGAGCTGGCGACATCGGCGAGCGGGAATATGGTATCGGCGGCAACGAAATGGACTTGATTGGCTAGCTCGCCTCGAGGCCATGGCGGCGCCCAACCGAGCCAACCGCGACTCTCGATCTGCAGGTGCAATTCATCTGAACGGAGCCGACAAACAAGGCTATCCAACCTCTCAAACTCGCGCAGTTTTCCCCCAAAGTCCAAGGCAATCTGCCTATAGGGTGATTCGCGCAACTGCGGCAGAGCGAGTGTGCCCGCCTGAATCTCCCCCGACACCGCAAGATCCTTCCAATCGCCTTCCAGCCCGGCTATAAAGAAGACTGAATCTGCAGATAAGCCGAGGTCCGGCATAGCGAGCGCCATCTCGGACGAGCTCAATGTGCATTCGGGCAGCAGGGTAAATTTGCCATCATCGAATGAGCCCCACATGGAAGCTTTTAGCTGCAATTGGCCGCCAATTTGCGCTTGGGCGAATCTGGCCGGCAATGCAGGCTGAAGTACGGAATGTATCTCGGTGAGGTTTAGGTCGAAATCGGACTGTCGGATCTCCCAGAGAGAAAAATCTGTCGAGGCGTCGGCGAAGTTCGAGGCGAAATAGGGATTGCATTCGACTTTTCCCCGTCTCAGGTAAAAGCGCCTAAAATCGGGGTCAAGAGAGCACGTCGCATCCAGCTTCAGGAGCGAGGGTGGAAACAAAACGACTTTGTCACCCAAAGCAAACCATACATCCCATCCGAAAATACCCAGCTTCAAATTCACATTGTCGGGCGTCTGCGCTTTGATGTCCAGCGCTACCGAAACGTCGCCGCGCGGACCGCTTGGGAATAACATTTCCAAGGGCAATCCATCCACCGAGGCGCCGCCCTCGATTATAAAATTCGGCGATAATAAGGGATTGGCGGACACGAGTGTGTCTGCCCGCGCCGTGAAATTGCCCTCGAGCCTGGTGTCGTAGGGCCCCTGCGCCTGCCATTCCAATTGAAAGCGTGGATGGCTCCAGCCAGACCCCACATCAGCAGACATACCCAGATCAAGAGAGTTCAATTTGAGCAGAGAATCTCGACCCATGCTCTTGGCCACAAGGCCCGCCGTCAAATCCACATTCCACTGGAGTTGGAGACTATCCTGTGGCGAAAGGCGAATCCGAGCGTCGGATTCGGCGCGCAGATCGCCGGCCATCAAATCCAGTGATTTGCACTCGATTGAGGCCTCGCCGATCTCAAAATGCAAAGACGCCTGCAAATCTGGGGGATGCGCGGCCGGCGCCCATTGCAGAGAGCCATCTTGAAGCTGTAGCCGGCCCGCCAGTTTCCAATCATCGAATCCTGAATCTCTGCCGAATTGTCTGGTCAGTTCATGGAAAAAATCCCAAGCTGAATCGAGAAAGACGGAGGCTTGCGGCAGCCGGACATTCAAACGCGGGGCTTTGAATAAATTTGCGACGGTTGCGGAGGCCTGCAATTCAAGCAGATTCTCCAGTGATAGATTCAAACTGTCAACCGTCAGATCCCGCCAGTGAGTCAGCCGTGCGTCAAAATCGAGGTATATTTCGGGGACGTTCAGCGAGTGCATTTCACCGCTCGAAGACCTGCCCTCGATTTGAGGCCTGAAATCCAATTGGCCGACAACACGGCTGCTATCTGCCGTAGTGGAAACTTCAAATCGCATCTGGGACGATGCTTTCAGTGCATGCGCTTTTGTTGCGCCGACGTTCTCGAGATTGATTGTCCCCCTCTGTTCGACCCTCCATTCAGCCAAGAGAGCAGCCTGCCGATTCAGGTGAACATCCTGGGCATGAAGATCCATGCCGGGAATCAGGAGCCGGAGAGTATCGCTCGGGCTGCATTTTTCCCAGCGGAAGGTTGCATTGATCAGGGATAGATGAGCGACCTGAATTTCGTATGGCAGCTCCGATGGACGCCGCGATGATGGTTTTTGAGGCGTTTCACCGCCGGCGCTGGACTTATCAGGGCTCGAGCCCATCGCGCTGTCCGTTCTGGTGACAAAATGAATTTGAGGATTTAAGATCCGGATTTCAGAAAATAGGGCGCTCTTTTTCAGTAGGGGCAGGAGGCGATAGCGCAGGGTGACTTCATCGGCTGTGATGTTGAAATCTGCGGTGGAATCGCACAGGGTGACGTGCTGCAGGATTATGGCATGGCGCAGGTTCATGCGCCCACTTTGGATGGAAAGGTCAAAACCGGATGCCGCCGAAATGCGGCTTTCGAGTTGGGAGATCAGGAAGGCGTCGGGGAGATAGATTGGGCGGGCGAAAAAAAGCGCAGCGAGAAAAACCACTCCCACTGCGGCGCCGAAGATAAATCGAGTGCGCCAAACATTGCGATCCATCGCTGTCAGACTTTGATAGAGAGACTATTCCACCGCGGCGGCCGTGCGGAAAAAGGATGGCAGAGCTTCATAAAAAGCTTCCTGCATTTTGCCAATCTCGAGGTTTATCCACTTTCCGATCAGGAGCTGCTCACCTCCGACCTCCCCGATCTCTTCGGCGGGGACATTCATAAATTCACAGAGATCGAGGATATCGCCCGCGAATTGGGGGGCGCAGGAAATGACGATGCGCGAAGGCGTTTCACCAAAGAGCAAATCGGGTGTGGACAGGAGTTCCTGATCCAGTTCCACTCGTGCGCCGATCGGTTTTTCGCGACCCATGAGGCAGCATTCGGCGAGGGCTACGGCCAACCCTCCTTCCGAACAGTCGTGCGCTGAACGCACCCAGCCGTTGGAGATCATCTTGCGCAGACAAAATTGAGTGCGTTTTTCAAGCTCCAGGTCCAGCTCCGGCGCGTCACCGGCGATGACGCCGTAGAGATGTGCCAGGTATTCGCTGCCGCCCAGATCGCCGCGAGTCTGGCCCAAGACGATGATGCGGTCGCCTTCTTGCTGAAAGTGAGAATGGACGGCCAGATCTACATTCTCCAGCAGGCCCAACATGCCGATCACCGGCGTGGGCAATATCGAGGTGGTTTCGCTTTCGTTGTAGAAGGAGACGTTTCCGCCCGTCACGGGCGTCTCAAGAATCCGGCAGGCTTCGCCCATGCCCGCTACCGCTTCTTTGAAGAAGTAGAAGGATTCCGGTTTGTAAGGATTGCCGAAATTCAGGCAGTTGGTGATGGCGATGGGCTGCGCGCCGACGCAGGAAACATTCCGGGCCGCTTCCGCCACGGCCAGAGCCGCTCCGCGGCGGGGATTGAGATAGACGAATCTCGGATTGCAGTCGGTGGTGACCGCGAGGGCCAAATCCGTTTCCTTAATCCTGAGGAGTGCCGCATCGCCGCCCGGACCCATAACGGTGTTGGTGCGCACCGAGGAATCGTACTGGCGCGTCACCCATTTTTTATCGCAGATATTGGGGGATGATAAGAGATCCAGCAGCGCCACATTCCAATTGCGATCCTGCCGGTAAGGAGTCAGGTCTGCCTCATTATATTCATCAAGATAGGCGGGTCTTTTTGCCTCACGATGATACACCGGCGTTTCGCCGCCCAGAGCCAGAACCTGCGCCGGGATGTCGCAGACTCTTTCGCCGCCGAAATAAACCTGCATGCGACCGTCGTCTGTGACGTGCCCAATGCGTGAATGCAGCAACTCCCAGCGATTCAGAATCGCCTCGGCCTCCTCTTCCCCACCCTTCTGCACGACGGCCAGCATGCGTTCTTGAGATTCGGAAAGAAGAATCTCATAGGCGGACATCCCTTTCTCGCGCAGAGGTACTTTGTCTAAGTCAATGACAATGCCGGATTTGCCGCGGGCGGCCATCTCGCAAGTGGAACAGGTTATGCCTGCGGCGCCCATGTCCTGCACGCCAATTAACATGCCCGACTTGACCAGCTCAAGCGTTGCCTCCAATAGCAGTTTTTCAGCAAAGGGATCGCCGACCTGCACAGAGGAGCGTTTGGTCTCGGATTCTTCGCTGATCTCTTCCGATGCGAAGGTGGCTCCGTGAATGCCATCCCGCCCCGTGCGGGATCCATAGATGATGACGCTGTTGCCTTCGCCTTTGGCTGTGGCCGACGCTAAGCGATCTGTCCGAGCCACCCCAACTGCCATGCAGTTTATGATGGGATTAGTGGAATAGCCGTCATGAAAGAAGACCTCTCCCGCCACCGTGGGAATGCCCAGACAGTTGCCGTAATCGCCGACGCCGCGCACCACGCCATCCATGAGGAAGCGGTTGCGAGCGGATTCCAATGGCCCGAAGTGCAGGGAATCCAGCGAGGCGATGGGGCGAGCGCCCATGGTGAAAATGTCGCGCATGATGCCGCCCACGCCGGTCGCCGCTCCCTGGTAGGGTTCGACGGCACAGGGGTGGTTGTGCGATTCGATCTTGAAGGCCACCGCCCGCCCCTGCCCGATGTCCACCAGACCGGCGTTCTCTTCGCCCGCTTCGACCAGCGTGCGCGGGCCCTTGCGCGGCAGTTTTTTCAGCTCGGCGATGGAGTTCTTGTAGCAGCAGTGCTCGGACCACATGACCGAGAAGACGCCCAGCTCGGCGTAAGTCGGCGTGCAGCCCAGGACTTGCAGAATGCGGTCGTATTCCTCTTCATTCAGCCCGTGCTGGAGGGCTAATTCAAGGGTAACGGTCGGGTCGGATTTCATGAATTATGAATTATGAGTTATGAATTATGAATAAGAACAATGGCTTAAATGCAGATCAGAGGCGTTGGAAACTCTTCGCTTTTGACAGTCAGCATTTACAAATCTATGCTGTACTTGGTTGCAGATAGAATAGTCTGCCAAAACTTAGCAGGTTATCCTCAATATTTAAATAGGAATAATTCCAACCGACGAAGTCAAGCAGTATCATTATCCAATCCAAACTCAATTCAATCGCTTCTTTTCGATTTTCTGGATATTTAGCATGACTATATCTTTTTGACATTTGTATGCTGTTGCAATGAGTCGCGCCATGCAGGCATCGGATATCATACTCTCTGCCTTTCAAAGAGCTCATGATCCTGGCACTATACATATTGACTCCAAGAATCTCATGGACTCGATCGGGTAGATTTAGATCTGTCCATGATTTTGGATTCCTGAGAACCGGCAGACTATCCTTTTGCAAATTCTCTTCGAGTACTTTTATGTACTCTTCAATTTCCTTAACTGATTTTCCTTCTTGAATTAGCCTTTCTTTATCATGTTCGAGTCGGAATATTTGGAAGCTATCCGCCAAAGCAAGATAATTGCGTATTCTGGTGTTCAAATCGAGTCTAATAAATAGAATGTCTATAACTAGCTCGGCCATTGATCGAGCTAGGATAACGGCTGCCGGTGATCGATGGTTTTCGATTAAGATTATTTGCGAATGAAAAAGTTCTTGTGCATGGGCTAATCCTAAAATTACTAACCGATCATACAGGCATTGGTCACAACTGCAATCAGCATGCGTAATCTTGATCTTGCCCTTCAATTCATCAATGAAGGACAGAAGATCCTTTTCGTTCCTCAAATGATCTGTTTGCCCGCTCATTTTTCCTTCTTTGTGGGATTATGCTCTTGATCAGCGAAGTCTCTCCATCTGCCGCACCGCCCGCTCAAAAGGCACAGCTTTGCTCTTGGCGGCCTTGGCCGCATCATAAGCGCAGAAGGATTCCAGCTCTTCCAGGTCGGCCAGCAATCGGCGGTAGTGCGCCATATCTATCAGTACGCCCACCTGCTTGCCTCGATCGTCTGTGATGAAACGTTTCCTGAGGTTAATCATGTCTGTCTTTCTTTTGGATTGCATCGGTCTATTCTATCTTCAAATACCCCTTGCCCGCCTACACGATCTCTTCAGCCTATCTAAGCCTTTACAAATCCGCGTTCCTTCAGAAAAGCTTTCACCGCCTTGCGGACACGTTTGGCCATGGCCACAGCTTGACGCGCTTCGTCAATTGAGATGTCTTCCCATTCGTCCGGATAGCGGCTGCTGATGGCGTAAAGTGTCAACCCGATGACCTCTCTGGCGGTAAAAGGAATATCCGGCCAGAACGGCGTCAACAGATCATATAATCGGCTTAGGTCGTGAGTCTTGGGAGGTTGAATCTTCAGAAAGACCAGGGCGCCCTTCAGGTACTTTTCGGTGCACTGCTGCGCATGGAAAGAGATCAGATCGTTGACTTCATCGGTTTCGCGCAGAGCGATCTCGGCCATTTTCAGGTCCTTATCGGCCTTGCGAAACCATTCCGAGGGCACTTCACGAGGACTAAGCGGTCTTTTCATAGATGACCTTTCCCTCGCGCAAGGCGGGGTATAAAACGGTTCCGATGACGTCCCCGTATTCCTCCACCTCTTCCGGCGTGCGGACAATAATATCCTTCGGGACCGGGAAATCCATCACTTCGCAATAGATGTCCACGGTCTTTTCCCGCTTCGACCCTTCCACCGGCATTATCACCAGCAGATCCACATCGCTGTCGTAGGTGATTTCGCCGCGGGCGCAGGAGCCAAACAGGACGATCTTGTCCGGCTGGAAGCGTTCGACGATGCGAGCAACCATCTGTTGAATGATATCCGGTGTGATTTGCGCCGGTTTGGCTGTTTTGCGCATAATGTCAAATATAGCCCGCTGCTTGCCCAAATGCAAGCCTTTCAAAGCCAATTCTGTTTTCGGGGGGGTTAAACGATCAGATCGCGGTACAGCGCCCGCTGGCCGATCTTCATGGGGAAGATGGTCAGCAGGATGCCCAGGGCGATGATCAGGATGGTGGAACTAATCCACTCAGTGAGCGGGAAGATGACGTAGAAGCCGGTGAATTTGTAGTACAGATAAACGGGCCAGGCGAAGATGACGCAGATCAGGGTGGCGGTGGTCAAGCACAGGAACAGGCAGTAGGCCCCGCCGGGAGTGTTGGCGATCTGGGCAGGGTGCCGGTCGCCGAAGCGCGAGAAGGCCGCGCCGAGGCTCAGGGACATCGCGGTCATCGTGAGCGAGCTTAGAAAAATGGCGATGATAGAGGCCATGAAGAGGCCGGGAGGCACCCGGAGCACGGCATTACCCACGATAATCATGGATCCGGTCATAAACAGGACGGGGAAGAAGGCTCCCCATAGTTTTGTCCAGAGGAGGTTTTCCATGGCCAGAGAGGTGGAGCGCAGCATGGCGAAGGCTCGACCCTCCAGGCTGACCAAGGGGAAGACCAGGCGGGCGTTCATCACAGCAGCAAAAAAAGTGGCGAAGGCGAAGTTCAGATAGAATAGCAGCATCTGCCAAAAGGAAGCCTGCAGATCAAAGAAGCGATTCAGATTGAGGAAGCTCGCCAGATAGAGCGCCCAGAAAGCAAGGAACAGAATGATCTGGCTCCATTGCACCGGATGGCGAAGGAGGCCGAGGAAGTCCTTGCGAAACAGGGCTGCATAGGCAGGTTCCAGAGATGCCAGCAGGCGATCCGGAACGGTGCGTTCCGGCAGCCGGCGGAAGTTTGGGGGACGCACAACGCGGCCGGATTGCCAACTGCGATAATAGAGAACTTTCCCCATGTCCAGGGTTAATAGAACGATCAAAGCGCAGAGGCCCAGGAGCGTGTAAATGATGCGGAACAGTTCGCCATACCGGCTCTCGAGGATTGAGAAAAAACCCTGGGAGATCAATTGATGAGGGGCAAACGAGCCGCTTGAAGATACGCCGCTCTCCAACTGCGAGAATAAAAAGATGAAGCCCCGACGGGTGGGGTGAGCACTGAAAAAGATGAGGAAAAAAATGGCGATGCAAGCTATGACTACGGCACCGATCAAGCCGCCCAACAGGCGTTTTCGGGGTATGAGATCCTGCAACCAACGGACGAATAGCGCACCCGCCACCCCGACGCAGCCGGAAATCAGGATCAGAGGAAGCATCAAGCCATAAAAGAGCGCCCAGAAGGTCAACCAATGGACCTTGGTGAAAGCGGCATAGGCCATCAGGAAGGGCGCGGCGAACATGATCAACGTCCAGGAGCTGTAGATCAAGACTTCAACGAACTTGACCGTGAAAATGACGCCTTCGGGAATGGGTAGGGAGAATAAGAAGCGCAATTCTTCATCTCGATAGAGCACGGCAAGCGCCGTAAAAGCGGAGGATACGATGAGAGTGAGAAATAAAAGTAGAAAGGCGACTTCGAAGAATCGAGCGATGACCAATCTCCCGAGTTCGGGCACACCCATGAGGTACGACAGAATGAACAGTTCGATGCGATAGATGATTAGGAAGACGATCAGGGCGAAAGCGAGCATCAGGAGGGCTCGCAGGATCTGGCGAAGCCTAATCATCCGCAGGCGAGCCCAGAAACTGCCGAACCTCAAGTCGAGCAGAAGCAGAAGAGCCCAGAGGCTCTGCCTCAGGCTTTCGGCCATTCGGCCTCCGCGCGCACCAGACTTTTGGCATAGGCGGTCTCGAGATCGTCCGCCGGCGCTCCGCCGATTTCGCCGGGAAGCCCCTCTGCAATCAGGCGGCCCCGAAATAGAATGCCCACTCGATGGCAAAGATCCTGCAAGCCTGCCGGAGAATGAGTGGCAATGACTACGGCTGCCCCGGCGACGGCGATCTCGGTGAACATCCCTTTCAGAATGCGAACTGAGGCGGTATCGAAGTTTCCAAAGGGCTCGTCCAGCAGGACGAGACCAGGCTGGCGGATCAGGGCGCAAATAAGAGCTATCTTTTGGCGCTGGCTGCGCGAATAGGTTTCGATGCGTTCGGGCAAGGCCTCTCCCATGCTAAATTGAGAGGCCAATTCATCAATTTTATGAGCGGTATCTTTGCGGTCCAGTTGATAGAGCTGGGAATGAAATTCGATGAATTCGCGGCCCGTTAGACGATCATAGAAAAAGGGCTGATCCGGAACGTAACCGATGCGCCATTTGGCATGGCGGGGCTTCTGGGCCAGATCAATTCCATCAATCAGCACGCGCCCGTAGGTGGGGCGCAGCACTCCGGCGATGAGCCGCAGCGCCGTCGTCTTGCCTGAGGCACTGGGGCCCAAAAGACCGAATATCTCACCCGCGCGCACGTGTAGATTTAGGGTATCTACCGCCCGGATATGCTCAAAGTCCTTGATCAGATTCTCTAATTTGAGCATCTAAGCTCCGAATTTCCCGAAATATAGCGTTCAGCTTCCATCAAGACAAGTGAAATATGGGCGAATTGAGCCGCGCCCTCTTGCCAGGCCAAAAAGGCGGACGAAAAACTCTCTAGTGAAATAAAATGCACTTGACTTCGGGCTTGAAAATCACTATATTTGGTAAAGGGGCGAAAATGCTCTATCACCAAATTCGATTCTACTCCGGCGGCAGCGCTGAGGAAACACCCAGGGAGTTGATGATGAACGGCCGGCGCCTGCTGATCAGGCGGATTCTCAGTCGTCAACTCATCGGCAGCCCGGTCGCCGGCGGGCGGAATCAGCGGAGATTCGTAGTGGAGTTGGAGGATGGCTCGATCTGGCGCATTTATGAGGCGGAGGAGGCTTCATCCGGTTGGGTAGCTGAAATGGACCAAAATCAAGCGGGTTGAGTTTGAGAAGGAGGATGTATGAGAGGTTTTAGAACAATCTTGATGCTCGCCGGTGTGCTGGGGGGTATGCTGGCGTGGGCGGGCATGGCCCATGGTCAATGGGGGCAGGCGGTTTTAAATCCGGTTGCGGTTGGACCTGGCAATGATCAATTGGGGCACAGCTCGCTGGCGCTCGATCTCGCGGGAACGCTTCACCTGGTTTATGATCGCTGGGTGGGAGGCGGCAATCACGACTTCTATTACACGAAAAAGCCCATGGGAGAGGCCTGGACAGCGTCCGTGCTGGTGGGCGATTCGACGGCCAACCTTCTGAATCCCTACTTGGCTGTGCACAAGCCCAGTGGATTCGCGTACCTTGTCTATCTGCAGAATGGCGCCCTGAAACTGGCAATTCGCAAAGGCTTTTTCTGGACCTACGCGGATCTGCCCACTCCGGGGATGGATGCCCTCTTCAGTCCTGCTCTGACCGTCGGCATCAACGGGTATGCTCACGTGGCGGTGGTCGTTCAGACCGGCGGAGTATACAAGATCGGCTGCGGCTACTGGGATGGATTTGCCTTTCACTTTCAGGTGATCCAGAATTCGGAATTAGGGGACTACGGCAGCGGGGCCGGGCCGGACATCTGCGTGACCTTCGACGGCGGCGTGGCCATCGCCTATCGCGGCGGGAACTATACCGTCTACCGCATTGACGTTGCTGAAAATGCCGTTCTGGGCGGGACAAATTGGGACGTCCAGACCATCTATCAGCCGGATTACAATTGCTACGAGGCCTCGATTAAGGCCACGCCAAACGATGACCTGCATTTAGCCTATTTCGGCGATATGGGTTGGGGATTTCCGGGCAGAGTCTTTTATGCCTCCAAGCCCGACGGAGCCCACACCTGGAGCCCCTCGACGCAGATCTCCGGAACTTTCAGCGGCGTGGCGCCGAAACTCGCCATGACGGATTACGATAGCGCGGCTCATGTGCTGTTTGAGGAGCGATCAGGAAACATCCTGACGGGGAACATCTGCTGCGCGACGAATCAGGCGGGATCCTGGGTGGCGCAATATCTCCAGCAAGGGGACAAATACTCGCCTTCCCTGGTCATGGACAATGCCCCCAGCACGAACGGCTCCATGTGCTACATGCAATACGCCGGCAGCAGCAATCATGACGTCTATTATTACGGGTATGTCGGGATTGGAGCAGGCCCGAGCTTCCCCATCGAATTGACTCCGCTGAATCCCCCCATTCAGATCCCACCGACCGGCGGGACATTCAGCTTCGTCTGCGAGATCAGCAACCCGACTTACCTGGCGGTGGTAATTGACGCTTGGGGTGCACTGCTGCTGCCCGATGGGACACTTTTGGAGCCCATTTTTGACTGGCAGAATTTCGGAATAGTGCCCTTCTCCAGCCGTAGCCGGCGGGTAAGCCAGTCGCTGCCGGCTCGGGCCCCGGCGGGTACCTACTACTATCTGGCCTTCAGCGGTGAATATCCTCTGGGGGTGGCGGATATGGATACGTTCAGCTTCGTGAAGCTGGGCTCGGACGACTCCTTTGCATCGGAGGGATTTGAATTATCTGCGGATGATTGTAAATGTCGGGAGGTTGAGCCTGTCATCGAAGACGGTTGGACGCCCTCTCGCGCAACCCTGGTCAGTTCACCCAATCCATTTAATCCCTCGACTCTCCTCAGTTTCCAGTTGCCAGTTTCGAGTCGCGTCAGTTTACGAGTTTATGATACTGCCGGGAGGTCGGTTAGGTCGCTGGTGGACGGGTGGCGGGAAGCGGGAAGCCATGAGGTGATCTTCGACGGGGCGAACCTGCCGTCGGGGATATACATCTATCGGCTACAGGCGGGGGAGTTCAGCGCCAGAGGGAAGATGGTGCTGCTTAAATAATCCAAAGTGGTGTGAATGTGGTCTTTCTTTAATTTAGGAGAAGTCCATGTCCGGTAGGATGTTTCATGAAGTTGTCGCAATAGGGATGATGTTGTCTTTGCCAGCAATGGTCAGGGTTGCTGCACAGCCGCCGGATACGCTGTGGACAAAGTATTTTGGCGGTGAATGGCGCGATTACGCTTTGGAGGTTGTGCAAACGAATGACGGTGGTTTCGCATTTGCCGGACAAACCTATTCTTATGGCGCTGGTGACAGCGACGTCTGGATCGTGAAAACTGACGCTAACGGCGATACGATTTGGACCCGGACCTACGGCGGCTCTGAATGGGACGGTTGTTTTGATATTCAGCAAACCACAGATGAGGGTTATATTGCTGCAGGGTGGCGGACGGACAGCTTCATTCCGGGTTGGCCTGATGTTTGGCTGCTAAAAATGGACCAAAATGGAGACACGTTGTGGAGTCGGATTTTTGGAGATCAAGGGCACGATATCGCCAGATCGGTTTGTCAATTAGACGATGGAGGCTATCTCATCGCCGGAGAAACAGGCTCTTTCGGAGCGCAAGGTTTATACGACGGTTGGTTGATTAGGACGGATAGTTTGGGTTTTGAATTATGGAACCGACTTTATGGAGGCGGCGGAGCGGATATATTATTCGACGCTCAGCCAACTCCTGATGGCGGCTTTATAGCGCTGGGGCATACCGAAACCCCTCACGGTACGCTAGATCTTTACCTGGTCAGAGCGGATTCCAGAGGTAATCAATTATGGAGCCAAATTTATGGTTACGAGGGGTGGGACGTTGGTTATGGGATTTTGCAGTCCCCCGATGGCGGATATGTTTTGGCGGGTTTTACTGCAGATTCAACTGGGAGTTGGGATTTATGGCTGCTGCGTACTGATTTGGTCGGTGATACCTTATGGACCCGGAAGTTTGGCGGGAGCGGCTATGATGGCGCCAACGGCATTTGCTGGGCGGCAGACAGTGGCTATGTCATGGCGGGCTTCTACAGCTCCGAATACCCGATGTGCTATGATGTCTGGATCTTGAAGTGTGACACGGATGGCGATTCCTTATGGAGTATATTAATGGGCATGGGCTGCGATACTCTATCGGAATCCGGCCACGATATCGAACAGACTGAGGACGGTGGATTCATCGTAGCTGCTTCCATTGATTCAAGCGGGAGCGATTCCGATGCATGGCTAATACGCCTGGATAGCGAGGTGAGTTCGGCGCCTTATTCAGGAGCAGCCTCATCATTTCACATCTCCGTTAGTCCTCCATTTCCCAATCCTTGCAACGCTTCAACGATTTTTAGTTTCGAGTTGCCAGTGGCGAGTTACGTCAGTTTGAAGGTTTATGATATTGGCGGGAGATTTGTGGAAACGCTGGTGGATGGCTGGCGGGGAGCCGGAGAGTATGAAGTGACCTTTGATGGATCGAATTTGCCGTCGGGGATCTATCTGGCACGACTGGAGGCGGGGGAATTCAGTCAGGTGCGGAAGATGGTGCTGCTCAAGTAATGCAAAATGTGAAATTTAAAATGTAAAATTCCTGCGATCCATTCCATCCCCGGTTCAGGCAACTTTTGTGGCTTCCTCCAATACCTCATCAATGCTCTTGAATCCCACGCCTAATTCCGCATAGGCCGTCCGATCTGCAGATGCTTGATACTCTTCCAGCATGATGATCTGCTCGCGCGAGACCGGGAACCAAGAGAAGCGATCCAAGAGCGAGGCCTGAAACCGGATCAAAGAAAGAGGAGCAGAGATGAACCGCGCTTTCCGGTCCTGCATCTGGGCGATTCTGGCCAGCAAATCCCGGTAGGTGATCGCCTCGCCGCGCAGCTCATAGGTTTTGCCGATCGTCTCTGGCTTTTCGAGGGCATTGGCGAAGGCTTGGGCGACCGTGGAGACGGCGACGGGCTCCATGATGAATGAGCCATCGCCCATGAGCGGCGTCAAGGGCAGCGCGGTCAGCTTTTGCAGGGTCTGCGTCAATTCGCCGCCTCGTCCCAGAATGACGGCAGGTCGGAAAATCGTCCGGTCCAACCCCGAAGCTTTTATCATCTCCTCCATCTGCGCTTTGGTGCGAAGGTAGGCGGCACGTGAATTAAGATCCGCTCCCAGAGCGCTCATATGGAAAAAACGGTTGATGCCAGCTTGTTGACAGGCACGGAGGACATTCTGCGTGCCTTCGAGGTGAACCTTCTGATAGGTGATGCCTCGGGCGGGGAATTCCCGTATAATGGCCACGAGATGGAAGGCGGCACCGCAGCCTCTGAGGCGGTTGGGGTCGAGGGTCTGGGGGCTGGCGATATCGCCGAGGATTTCTTGAACGCCCTCCAACTGTGCCGGGCGGCGCACCAAGGCAATTATTTCATGCCCGCGACGCTGCAATTCGGCGACCAAATGCATCCCGAAGAAGCCGGTTCCACCCGTAATGAAGACCTTCATCCTCAGCCTCTCTGTTTCACAAGCAAAAGCCCACAAATCCGTTGAAATGAATCGGGTAAAAACCTATATTTAAGGGCTAATTTAAGCCCATAAGGGATTCAAAATCGAACCAAATTTGGAGATAAAATGATCCGCAAACAAGACGCGTTAGATTATCATTCACTACCCAAGCCGGGAAAGATCGAAGTCACACCCACGAAGCCCTGCCTTACCCAGCGAGATCTGTCTTTAGCTTATACGCCGGGTGTGGCTCAGCCGTGCCTGGAAATCGAGAAAAATCCGGAAGATGCTTACAAATACACCGCCAAAGGGAACCTGGTGGCGGTAGTGACGAACGGCACGGCGGTTCTGGGCCTGGGCGACATTGGGGCTCTGGCGGGCAAGCCGGTCATGGAAGGCAAGGGCGTTCTTTTCAAACGCTTCGCCAATGTGGACGTGTTCGACATCGAGCTGAACACCCATAATCCCGATGAGATCATTAAGGTCTGCCAGCTCCTCGAACCGACTTTCGGGGGCATCAATCTTGAGGATATTTCAGCGCCGGCCTGTTTCTATATCGAAGAGACCTTGAAGGAGACCATGAAGATCCCGGTCTTCCACGACGACCAGCACGGCACGGCCATCATCTCCGGAGCTGCGCTGCTGAACGCGCTGGAGTTGGTGGGCAAGGACATCGGCAAGGTGCGGGTGGTCTATAACGGCGCGGGAGCGGCGGGGATTGCATGTGCCTCATTCTACGTGCAGCTGGGCGTGAAGCTGGAAAACGTGATCCTGTGCGACACCAAAGGCGTCATTTACAAAGGGCGCGAGGATATGGATCCCAAGCACCCGAAATATAACAAATACAAGGCGCATTTTGCAGCCAAAACGCAGTGCCGCACTTTGGCGGACGCCATGAAGGACGCCGACGTTTTCTGCGGCGTATCCGTCAAAGACGTGGTGACGAAGGATATGGTGAAGTCCATGGCCAAGGATCCCGTCATCTTCGCCATGGCGAATCCCGATCCGGAAATCACCTATCCCGACGCCAAAGATGCCCGCAAGGATTTGATCATGGCCACCGGCCGGTCGGATTATCCCAACCAGGTGAATAACGTGCTGGGCTTCCCCTTCATTTTCCGCGGAGCCTTAGACGTGCGCGCCACGGCCATCAATGAGCCCATGAAGGTCGGAGCGGCTCATGCTCTGGCCGGTCTGGCCAAGCAGGATGTGCCCGATAGCGTCTGCCGCGCCTACGGCGTGGATAAGTTCACCTTCGGGCGCGATTATATCATTCCCAAGCCCTTTGATCCTCGCGTCCTATTGTGGGAAGCCCCGGCGGTAGCCAAAGCCGCCATGGAAACGGGAGTGGCTCTGACGCCCATTCAGGACTTCGACAAATACCGGTATCAGTTAGAGCGGCACTTCGGACCCGCTCAGACGGTTATGCGCAAGATCATCAACAAGGCAAAACTGAATCCCAAGAAGATCGTCTTCCCCGAGGGCACAGAGGACAAGATCCTGCGAGCGGCTCAGATTATACTGGACGAGAAGGTTGGAACGCCCATCCTTCTGGGACCCGAAAATGTCATTCAGAGGAAGATCGAGGAGCTGGGCATCGAACTCAAAGGCGCGGAGATTGTGGATCCCGACAGATCGCCGCGCCGCGAAGCGTACCTGAACGAATTCATCCGCCTGCGGCAGCGCCACGGCGTCACTCATTCCAATGCCGGAAAATACCTGGCCGATCCCAATTATTTCGGCATGATGATGGTGCATATGGACGACGCGGATTGCCTGGTGGCCGGTCTAACCCAGCACTACCCGGATACCATCCGGCCAGCCATGCAGATCATCAAGACTCGGCCCGGCCAGCGGCTGCTGGTGGGAATTTACATGATGGTTTTCCCGGATCGGGAGATCTTCTTCGCCGACACTACGGTCAATGTGGACAATGACAAACCGGAAGACCTAGCGGAAATCGCCATCAGCACCGCCGACCTCGTCAAGACGCTGGACATTGAGCCGCGCATCGCCATGCTGTCGTTCTCCAACTTCGGCAGCGTCAAGCATCCCGAAGCCGAAAAGGTGCGCCGGGCGGTGGAAATCGTCAGGCAGCGCCGACCCGACCTGATGATTGACGGTGAAATGCAAGCTGACACCGCCGTGGATCGGACCACGGTGGAGGAGAACTATCCCTTCTGCCAGGTGAAAGGCGACGCCAACGTGCTCATCTTCCCGGATATGCAGGCGGGCAACATCGCCTACAAGCTGGTGACGCACTTGGGCGGAGCCACCGCCATCGGGCCGATCCTAATGGGAGCCCGCAAGGCAGTTCACGTCTTGCAGCGCGGCTGCGCCGTCGGCGACATCGCCAAGATCGCCGCCATCGCCGTGGTGGATGCGCAGCAGGCATAACCGATTTATGGTGGTGTCAGGCCTCCGGGCCTGACATCACAATCACGATTTGAGACCGGGGACGAGCTTGAGCTCGTCCCTTTTGTCTCTGAACCAGACATCCCAGCTCAACTCTAAATGGAAAAGATCGCCAGAAGTATCACGCTACTCGCCGGATTTCTCGCCCTGGGTCTGGGGGCGGTCGGGATATTTGTTCCCCTCCTGCCCACCACGCCGCTGGTACTCCTGGCAGTCTGGCTGTTCGGGCGCAGCAGCGCCAAGTATTACGCCTGGCTGCGGAACAACCGCCTTTTCGGGAAGATTCTGCGCGATTGGGAGGAGCATCGAGGCCTGAGTATCGCCGATAAGCGGCGCATGGTCATTCTTTCGGTGATTATCATCGGCATCAGCTTTATTGTCTGTCCAGACCTCATCGGCCGGATCGCATTGGGGCTGGTTTTGCTGATTCCCATTTCCATTGTCATTTTCACCCGGACGATCCGGTAGTTTCCGCCCTCTTCGTTCTTCCAGACCTTCAAAACCATCACCCTCGATACCCACCCCAGGATTCCTGATCCTGCCGTGTCTCAAGACGAGAAGCTCATTCTGCGGCCATTTCCCGGGAACAATTTTGTATAAAAAATAGTTAATAATTATGTTGCGCGTTACCTAATATTTTACTATATTAGTTACGCAATTAAGAGAAACGACGCTGATGGACATCTTTTCCGAACTGCGAGAACTAGCCCTGGCCAGCCGAATCCGGCGGCTGGGCGAAATGATGATGGAGGAAGGCGAGGCTCTCTACCAGGAGCTGGGTCTGAACTTCCGGCCGCGCTGGTTTCCGCTGTTTTACGCTCTGAGCCGCCGCTCGCCCCTCGCCATTACGGAACTCGCTGGAATTCTTGGTCTTACACACCCGAGCGTGAATAAGATCGCGGCGGAAATGCTGCGCGCCGGAATCATCACCACGTCCAAAGACAAGCAAGACGACCGCCGCAGGCTGCTGCGCCTGTCGCCAGCGGGCCGCCGGAGCTTGAAGGTGCTTCAGCCCGTTTGGAAGGAGATTTACAATGGGGCGCGCGATTTTCTGGCGGAGGCGGGAGTGGACTTGATCCGTGACCTTGAACTCGTCGAGAGGGCATTCGCTCAACGATCTGTGGCGGATCGAGTGCGCGAACGAGTGGGATTGCCGGTACAGACCAAGCTCGCCATTGTGGACTACCGCCCGGCCTACAAGAAGCATTTCAGGAGTCTGAACAAGGAGTGGCTGCAAAAGGATTTTGCCGTTGAAAAGCATGACGCTGCGATGCTGGAGAATCCCAATCGGCTGGTCCTCCGGCGCGGTGGCGCCATTCTCTTCGCCTTACTGAGTCGAGAGGTGGTCGGCACCTGTGCCCTGGTGCGCTATAAGCGGGGTGTCTTCGAGCTCTGCAAGATGGCGGTTACGCCCAAGATGCGCCGGCGGGGGATCGGGATGGCTCTGACGCGGGCTGCCATCGTGCGAGCTCGGGAGAGAGGGGCAAAACGGATTTTCCTGCAGACCAGCCCGAAACTCGAGGCGGCCATTCGTCTTTATCGGCAAATGGGCTTCACGCAGGTGAAGAAGCATAGCCTGCCGCGGCCGGAGTATCAGCGCGGAGGGATTACCCTGTGGCTTGAAATGGATAGTGGTGAATAGGCAATAAAAATAGTAAGGAGCAACCGTCATGATGAGCATGTCGTCTATAAATCAGAAGGCTTCCGCCGGGTTTTGGAGCAGGAGAATCTGCAGTTTTATGGCCGCTGCGGCCATCGGTTTCTGGCTGGCAACCTCTCTCGGCTCAGCTCAGCCTCGGCTGGCAAGTCCGGGCGAGCTGCCGGCGATTAATGCCTCCGTTCAGACTGCCATCATTGACAGCATCGGCGCCGCCATGAGCAAGGCTTATGTTTTTGCCGATATCGCAGCGCGTATGGATTCGCTGCTCAGGGTCAAGCTGACGGCGGGAGAGTATCGCGAGTTGACGGATCCGGCAGAATTTATGCGCAAAGTTTCGGAGGATATGAGCGGCGTTTACAATGACAAGCACCTCCAGGCGGGAGCGTTCGCCCCATTTGATTTGACCGCTCAGGGGCAGCGCGCCGATGATCCCAAATTGTCCGAAGAATTCAAGGAGAATATGCGCAAAGCCAATTTTGGCTTCCGCAAAGTGGAAATTCTTCCCGGCAACATCGGTTATCTGGAATTCAAGCAATTTGCGCCCACATCCATCGCCGGCGAGACTGCCGTGGGGGTGATGAATTTTCTCGCCAATGCCGACGCCATGATCATTGATTTGCGCCAAAACGGCGGCGGAAGTGCTTCCATGATCCAGCTTCTGACGGGCTATTTTTTCGAGGAGCCGCAGCACTTGGTGAGCTGGTACAGCCGTGAGACGGATCAGACAGAGCAGTCCTACAGCCAGGCCTTCGTTCCGGGGCAGCGGATGTATGAGACGCCGCTCTACATTCTCACCAGCAATTTTACCGGTTCGGCGGCGGAAGAGTTTACCTATGATCTGAAGAATTTAAAGCGCGCCACCATTGTCGGTGAGACGACCGGCGGCGGGGCGCACACGGTATCAGACGTATTCTTTGATTTCCGCACCTTCGTGGTGGGACAGCGCGTCCCTTCCGGTCGTGCCATCAGCCCCATCACTAAGACCAATTGGGAGGGGGTCGGCGTGGAGCCGGATATTTCCGTTCCGGCTGACAAGGCCCTGCCAGCCGCCAAACTTGAAGCCATCAAAAAGCTGTCAGAAAAAGCAGAAAACGAGGGCGAAAAGGCCACCCTGGCGTGGGCTCAGGTTTCACTGGAAAATGAGATACATCCCTACCACGTGGCGACCAAGGATCTAAAGCAGTATATCGGCAATTTCGGCCCTCGGCGCATCTTCTTGGAGAACGGCGCCCTAATCTATCAGCGCGAGGGGCGGCCGAAATACCGTATGGTGCCCATGGCGAAAGACCTCTTCGCCGTTGAGGATTTGGATTATTTCAGGCTTCGCTTTGCTCGCGATGACAAGGGAAAGATTGACGCCGTAGTCGGCCTCTATGACGATGGGCGCGAAGACCGCAATCTCAAAGGCAAATAATATCGCAGCTCGATCAAATCAATGAATCTGGTCTCGTTTGGATTGGTATGAAAAATTGATCCGGAGGAGTCATGAACCGTATCCGAGACTATGTTTGGGCGGCCATAATGCTGGCTGTCGCCGTCCTGCCGTCCGGCGCTGCCGAACAGCATCAAAAAACTCTGGCCACTAAGGAAATGACTGCGAGCTGCCCAAAAACTTGCCGCTCACTGGGGAACTGTGAGCCCCTAACGACGCCCTTGCGGCTTAATATTAACCTGATGCCTTTGAACAAGACTGCCGTTGAGCCGCCAGACGAAAGAGATCTCGCTTACAGCGTGGAGATCACCAATTCATCTACCCTGGCCGTTTGGGTAGACGTGTGGGCGGAAGTGGAGTTGCCAAGCGGGAAGATGCTCGATCCCATCTTGCTGAAACAAAACCTAAGGCTGCCGGCCGGATTAGCCGCGGCGCAAGAAATCAATCATCGGCTCCCCAAGAGTTCCCCTGCGGGGATCTATACAATAAGTCTGCAGATGGGGACATACCCTGATGCGGTCCTGGCCGGAGACAAGCTTTCTTTCGAGATACAATCGGGCGAAATCAGGGAACTCAAATCTGTTGGCAATGGCCTTAAACGCGAAGGCTGTAATTCAGAGCCGGCATGCTCCTACTGGGGATTCTGAGAGAAGGATCCCGACTCTCTATGCGCTGGGCCTGTTTTCGAACCGCGACAAAGATCCCTTGATTTCAAGGGATCTTGCATTAAGCGCCCGAGGAATCGCCACTGGGTGCCGCTATGGCTTAATTAGGCGCCGATCCATAAGGAACCCTCTGACTAAATGGCGGCGCAGAATGCGTGGGGCGATTCGACAACCGCATCAGATTGGAGACAGGGAGGTTGGGCATTCGGGAGGGGTGCAACCACCGACCCTCGGGTGCGGTCATGCCCGCCGCCGTTGACACCGGCTCGACAAAGACTTCGATGCACCAATCCCTATCGTCCATAATAGCGGTTAGAAAGTCTCCCCAGCTGAAATCCCAATAAATCAAATAGGAGCGCAGCGTAGGGCTTGTATTATCATAATACGGCAGTGGATAGATTGGATCGTAGCCATCGTCCTGATAATAGCCGACACAGAAGGTTTCCAAATTGATCGGCCAATCCACTTCCCACTCGTTCCAGCCCGATACCGGATCCAGAAGGTCGGTTTCATAGAGCGTCTGGTTGGGGTAGAGGTATCCGCCGCTCTCGGATACATCCCAGCAGAGCAGGCCGATATCATCATAGGTCGCCGCGATGGAGTAGAGCAAAATCCGAACACGTGAAACTTTGAAATCCTGCCAATTCTGGGGCCGGTCGAAGCGCACGATGAAGAAATAATCATTGGGCTGCGCGAAATAGTAGCCGTTTCCTGCTCCGCTGTAGGACAGCCAGACTCCATTATCGTTCACGCCAAATGCCGCCAGATGCACCACCGCCACACCTCCGGTGGATTCAACCGTCAACTCTGCTTCCTGAATGCCGGACGGGGACGAGGAGCGGTTAAAAGTGACCCACACCGTATCTTGATCCTCCGTTACGCCGCCGGTGGGGTAGGCGCTGAAAAGGGTATCATTAATAGAGATGGCATAAGCGAGTTGAGCCCCACCGCTGTTGACGATGACCAGCGGAATTGAATCGAGGCTGGAGCCGAAATCGAGGGTATCGGGGAGCTGACCGAGAACGGCGCTGTCCAGTTGCTGCGCCAGGAGTGTGACGTAACGGTCCCCGCCATTCGAGGTCAACCAGAGCGAATCCGTATTTTGACCGGCATTCAGGAGCCCGCGATTCAGCTGCAGGACGATCGTCTGTGAGGCTTGCGCGGTGAGACTTCCATTGGGTAGGCTCGGATCTATCCAGGTCGGGCTTTCCTGGACAAACCAGGAGAGGGTGCCCTGGCCCGAATTCGTAATGGTCAGCGAACGCCAGAGACCGGACGAGCCGAAATCCAGAGTATTATCGGAAATGCCGATTTCGGGCGTCCCGTTCCCGCTGAACAGGTCAGGGCTGCTGTTGCCTCCGCATCCAAACAGCGTGAAGCCTGCGGTGGCGGCGAGTAGGATAAAAATTGCACATCTTTCCATCATAGCCTCCTCGATTCTATTATACAAAGGAAAGCGATCAGAAAGCAAGCGTATTGTCGAATTTTCGCCTTGAATCCGCAGCCTGACGGGCACGGATCCCTTGACGCTCGGCCTCTGCATCGCCAGCCCGCCGAAGCTGGGGCGGACAAATTTTCGCTTCGAATCCGGTGGAATTTGGGGGTGAGAATGACGTAAATTGTGGCATCAAATCCTAATCGAAACATTCCTACTTTCAAACATCACCCGGAGGCTTCATGCTCCCTGAATTCGTCAACACAACCTTCACCGATTTCAGCAAGGACGATAATCGCAAGGCGATGCAGGCCGCTCTGGATCGCGTCGAAAGGCAATTCGGACGGGTCTATCCCATCGTCCTGGGCGGCGAAGAGATCGTCACCGATGACCGAATTAAGTCGCTAAATCCTTCCAAATACGACGAGGTAGTGGGCTTCTTCTCCAAAGGCAATGTGGCTCATGCGGAAAAAGCCATCGCCATCGCCGATGAGACTTTCAAATGGTGGCGCAACGTGCCGCCGGATGAACGGGCGCGCCACCTCTTGCGCGCCGCCGCCATCATGAAGCGCAAACGTCTCGATCTAGCGGCCTGGATGGTCTTCGAGGTCGGCAAGAACTGGGCCGAGGCCGACGGGGACGTGGCCGAAGCTATAGACTTTCTCGAATTCTATGCTCGGGAGATGATCCGCTACGGATCGCCTCAGCCGGTGGCGGCGTACCCCGGCGAAGAGAATGAACTTTACTATATCCCGCTGGGCGTGGGGGCCGTCATACCGCCGTGGAATTTCCCGCTGGCGATTCTGGCCGGGATGACGTCGGCGGCCATTGTGGCGGGCAACACCGTGGTGTTGAAGCCGGCTTCGGTATCGCCGGCGATTGCCTATCAGTTCTTCGAAATCATGAGAGAAGCCGGCCTGCCAGACGGCGTGCTGAATTTCCTGGTTGGATCGGGCGGTCAAATCGGCGACCCGATCGTGCAGCACCCGAGGATGCGTTTCATCGCCTTCACCGGATCGAAGGAGATCGGCCTGCGCATTCACGAACTGGCGTCGAAGCCGTCGCCCGGGCAGATCTGGATCAAGCGCACGGTTCTGGAGATGGGCGGAAAGGACTTCATCCTGGTAGACGGCGATGCGGATCTGGATGCTGCGGCAGAAGGGATCGCCATATCTGCCTACGGCTTCCAGGGGCAGAAATGCTCGGCCTGTTCGCGGGCGATTCTGCATCAGGATGTGTACGACGCAGTGATCGAGCGCGTCCTGGAGCGCGTCAAGAAGATCACCATCGGGCCGACGAAGGATCAGGCGAATTACCTCGGGCCGGTGGTGGACGAACCGGCCTTCAACAAGATCTTAGAGTACATCGAGATCGGCAAGAAAGAGGGCAAGCTGGCGGCGGGCGGAGGCAAAGGCCCAGCGGGCGGCTACTTCATTCAGCCGACGGTAGTCAAGGATATAAAGGAGAACGCACGAATCGCTCAGGAGGAGATCTTCGGGCCGGTGCTGGCGGTGATCAAGGCGAAGGATTTCGAGCACGGCGTGGCCATCGCCAACAGCACGGAGTTCGGCCTGACCGGAGCGCTCTATTCCAACGACCGCAGCCATTTGGAATTCGGCCGCCGCGAACTGCACTGCGGCAACCTCTATCTCAACCGCAAATGCACCGGCGCCCTGGTGGGCGTGCAGCCCTTCGGCGGCTTCAACATGTCCGGCACCGATTCCAAGGCGGGAGGACGGGATTACCTCGCGCTCTTCACGCAGGGGAAATCGGTGAGCGAGAGGTTTTAGTCCGTGAACCGTGCACCTTGAACCGTGCACCGCAAAACGTAAACCAAAAGGGGCGTGGAATTTGCGCCCCTGTTTGCGTAGGGGTCGGTCCGCCGCGGCGGATCCCGACCCGTTATTGTAGGGGCGCACAGTCCCGAAGGGAGGCTTGGCCCCAGTGCGCCCTTTTGTCATTCCCGCGAAAGCGGGAATCCATAGCCCCATCCGGGATTATCCCCGACCCGCCCCTCGCCCCGCGCTAAAGCACGGGAGGGGTGGCCAGGCCAGCTCGCTGGCCTGGTTTATTATAAGGGAGCCATCTTTAAAGTAAACCCAGCCGGGCCACCCATCACTCCTTTAGGGGTGGGCGGGGATTGGGGGCGCGAAAATTCGACATCCCGCCAAAATTTCCCTTGACTTTCACCCAAATTTTCACTATATTGTGTTATGGTCTAATTCTCCAGGAGGTCTTCATGCGTCGGATAACCGTTTCTTGCTCGATCTTGGCGCTTATCCTGCTGGGCCTCACCTGCCCCGCCGCTGCGCAGGATAGCCTGAATGTATCCTTGGTAGGTCAATTGTATGGCGACTGGGATTATGCCTGGCATATCGCGATCCAGGAAGGCTATGCTTATTTGGCTACGGGGGCAACAGGTCTTGCCATTGTAAGCGTCGCGGATCCTACATCGCCAGAGATAACGAGCTTTTATGACACCCCGGGCTTTGCCCGTGGTGTTGCAGTCCAAGGGAGCTATGCATATGTGGCGGATGAATTGGGGGGCCTGCGGGTGATTAATATTTCCAATCCGGCATTACCCGTGGAGACAGGGTCTTGTTCTTGGCCAAATGCTGCTTGGCGCGTAGCAATTTCCGGAGATTATGCCTATGTCGTGGTTGGATTTGGCGGCCTGCGTATTGTCAATATCTCCAATCCTGCTGCACCAGTGCAGGTAGGCTATTGTGGTACGCCTGATGCCGCCTATGACGTGGCAGTCTCGGGAACATTCGCCTACGTGACGGCTCATTCGGCTGGCCTCCGCGTAATCAATGTCTCCAATCCCACTGCTCCGATGGAAGTTGGCTTTTGTCCTACGCAAGGCTATGCGGAGTGTGTGGCGCTTTCAGAAATTCGGTCGTATGTCACAGAAGTAACTGAAGGTCTTCGAATTATTGACATTTCCAATCCCGCTAGCCCAGTTGCTGTAGGATTTTGCCGTACGCCGAGTATTGTTTTTGGCGTGGCGGTTTTGGGAACTTATGCTTATACGGCAGCTTGGGATAATGGTCTGAGAGCGATCAACGTAACCAGCCCTTCCATGCCAGCGGAGACGGGCTTTTATGGCACCCAGGGCCAAGCTTGTGACGTGGGGGCATCCGGTGACTATACATACGTTGCAGATGGGGATTATTTTGGCGTTTATGAATGTGCATTGGTGGAATTGAGTATTACCCTCATCCCATTCAATGTACCGATTCAAATCCCGGCGAACGGCGGCAGCTTCAACTTCTTTATATTCGCCAACAATGCAGGGGCAACCGCAATAACTACAACATTGTGGACCGGACAGCGACTGCCTAACGGCAGTTTCATGGCGCCCATACTCGGTCCCTGCATTGTAAACCTAGAGCCTGGGGCAGCAGCCTGGTATCGTAATCAAAATGTCCCTGGGACTGCCCGGCCCGGCCAATACCAGTATATCGGCTATGCAGGCACCTATCCTACCTCAATATGGGCTTCGGACACTCTTATCTACACCAAACTAAGCGGCGGATATTGCCCTCCCGCCGGTGATTGGTCCAACAGAGGCGATCTCTTCCCCGGCGAAATAGCTTCTTCTCGTCAACCAATAGCGTCGAATTTTTTAAGGATCTGCCCCAATCCCCTTAATCCCTCTACGATCATTATTTTCGAATTATCAGATGGCAGCTACATCAATCTCCGAATTTACGATACTGCCGGAAGATTGGTGGAAACATTGGTGGATGGCTGGCGGTCGGCGGGGACGCATGAATTAACGTTCGATGCGTCCGATCTGCCGTCGGGGCTGTATTTTGCAAAATTGGAGGCGGGTGACTATACCGGTGTGCAGAAGATGATTTTAGTCAAATAGAAATCTAAATTTAGAAATCTAAAATCTAAAATTAAGGCGGCCGCTGGCCGCCTGATTCATAATTCATTCTTCATAATTCACAATTTCACATCAATTCCGCTTGGTTTCCCGGCTCCAAATGGCTATAATTTAAAGATATGGCCGATCCTTCCGTCGTCATCGTCCGAAATCTTCCCGCTGAGCCCGAAACGCGGCAGGTGTATGCTCGCATGGGCTTCAAGCCGCACAAGGCGGACATCCCCGAGGCCATGAAGCCGCTGGTGATCGAGGCGATGGCGCTGGGGAGGGATCTGGTCAAGCCCATCGCCTGCTTCTGCAATCACCGGATAATCATGCCATCGGGTACAGAGACCCGACGGCACGACGAGAGGCTCGAAATCGAATCTGCTTTTGCCATTGATAGCCGCAAGGTGATCACTTGGATGAACGGCTGCTCGGAAATCTATCTGGCGGCGGTAACTCTGGGCCCTGAATTGGACGCCAAAGTGGCGGAATTATCCCAATCCGGCGACATGACGCGAGCGTTTCTCTTGAACGCCTACGGCGGCGAAGCGGCTGAGGCCCTGATGGAATCGCTGGACCGCGAAATAGCGCGGCAGGTTCAGGCGCGGGGTATGACCACCACCAAGCGTTACAGCCCGGGCTACGGCGATTGGCCTGTCACCGCCCAGCGCGACTTGCTGGGGCACCTGGGCGCCGAACGCATCGGCATCCGCTTGACGGAAAGCTGCCTGATGATTCCCGAGAAGTCGGTCTCGGCGATTATCGGGGTGAAGCCTGGACAAATAATGACGTGGGACTCAAAAGGTTGATGACCGTAATCCCCCCTATAATCCCCCCCTTTTAAGAAAGGGGGGATGCAGGAAGTCCCCCATTTGTAAAGGGGGATTTGGGGATTATAGGCGCGGACACCAATCCCTACGAAAATCCACTTCTTTGCCTCTTCGCGGTTAAATAAAACTTGATAACTCGTCAACACTTCCGCCGGCGCGCGGAAAACGAAATCATCATCATGGACGGCGGCCTAGGCGTTTTGCTCCAGCAGCACGGCCTGGGCATCGGGCAGGCTCCCGAAGAGCTGAACCTGACGCGCCCGGATATCGTCGAAGCCTGTCAACGCCAATTCGTCGAAGCCGGAGCGCAGATTCTGCTGACCAACACCTTCGGCGGATCGAGAATCAAGCTGGAAGAGCACGGCCTGGCCGAGCGTCTGGATGAGATAAATCGCTTCGCAGTGCAGATAGCTCGCCGGGCGGCTCAGGGACATTCCGTCTGGATCGCCGGTTCCATCGGCCCGGGCGGGAAATATCTGAAGCCCATCGGCAGCCTCGATTTCCAGCCCGCATATGATTCTTTCACGGCTCAGGTGCAGAGTCTGGCGGCGGTGGAGGTGGATCTGCTGATCCTCGAGACCATGTCCGACATCCGCGAAGCCCGCGCTGCGCTGATGGCGGCTCGCGAAAACTTCGCCGGCCCCATCATCGCGCAGATGACCTTCGGCGACGGGCGCAACACCATCACCGGCACCGATCCGTTGACCGCTTTGACGGTTTTCGAATCGCTGGGCGCGGACGCCTTTGGCATCAACTGTTCGACCGGGCCAGAGGAGATCCTCGAAGCGATTAAGCTCGTTCTGACCAAGACTTCGCTGCCGCTCTCGGTCGAACCCAACGCCGGCATGCCCCGCATCCATCAAGGGCGCACCTGCTTTCCCGCCAGCCCAGAGCACATGGCCGACTATGCCGTGAGATTCGCCGATGCCGGAGTGTCGCTCATCGGGGCCTGCTGCGGGGCCAGCCCGGATCACATCCGCGCAATTGCTCAGGCGTTGAAAGGCCGCCAACTTGGCAAGCGACAGATCGAACCGCCCCGCTCGCGGCTGACTTCGAGGAGCCGCACCGTTGAAATTGGGCCTGACCTCCCCACCCGCTTGATCGGCGAACGAATCAATCCGACCGGACGCAAGAAGCTGCGCGAGGAGATCAAAGAGGGAAAATTTTTGCTGCTGCGCCAGGAGGCGGTGGATCAAGTCAAAGCCGGAGCCGACATTTTGGACGTCAACGTCGGCGTCCCCGGCATAGACGAAGCCGAGGCCATGCGGCGAGCGATTCAGGAGGTGCAGAAGGCCGCCGAAGCTCCAATTTCAATAGATTCGAGCAGCGTGGCGGCCTTGGAAGCCGCGCTGGAAGAGATCGAAGGCAAGCCGCTGATCAATTCCGTCACTGCCGACGATGAGAAGCTGGCGAAAGTTCTGCCGCTGGCCAAGCGCTTCGGAGCCGCCGTTCTGGGATTGACACTTGACGACCGCGGCATTCCCGAAACCGCGGAAGAACGTCTCTCATTGGCGCGCAAGATTGTCAGCGCCGCGCTAAAGATTGGCATTCCCCGCGAAGACGTCTTCATAGATCCGCTGACGCTGACCGTCAGCGCCGAACCCAAACGCTCGGCGAAAACATTGAAAGCGTTACGGTTGATTAAAGCTGAGCTCGGCGTGACCACGGTGATGGGCGTTTCCAACGTCTCCTTTGGGCTTCCCAATCGCTCGCTGGTCAACCGCGCCTTTCTGGCGATGGCGCTGGAAAGCGGCCTGGATCTACCCATCATCAACCCCTTCAGCGAATCGGCGATGCAGACGATCCACGCCTGCAATCTGCTCCTGAATCGGGATCCCGCGGCACGCAAATTCATCGAACTTTACGGCGGCGCTGAAGAGGAGACGTCCAGGGGGCAAGCCGACAGCCGAACCCTCGAACAAAGACTCTTCGACGCTATTCTCTTCGGCAACCGGGACGCCATCGCCGACCTGGTTCATCAGGCTCTCAAGGATGGATGGGAGGCCCTAAAGCTCAACGAGCAAGTTCTGATTCCGGCACTTCAAGAGGTTGGCCGCCGTTTCAACCAAAAGGAGTTCTTCCTGCCGCAGGTGATTCTGGCCGCCGAGACAATGCAGAACGCCTTCGCCATCCTTCGAGATCGCTTCCCGTCCGATAAAGCTCACCATCGCGGGCGGGTCATTCTGGCCACGGTCAAGGGCGACGTGCACGACATCGGCAAGAATATAGTCTCGACCGTGCTGCAAAACTATGGCTGGGATGTGGTGGATCTGGGCAAGAATGTGGATGCCCGCGAGATCGTCAGACAGTCGAAAGCATTGGCGGCGGATTTCATCGGCCTATCCGCGCTGATGACCACTACGATGGTCGAAATGGGAGCGGTCATTCACGAATTGAAAGCGGCAGGAATCCCGGTCAAGGTGTTGGTCGGCGGAGCGGTCGTCAGCCAGGATTTCGCCGATGAGATAGGCGCCGACGGCTACGGCAAGGATGCCATGGAAGCGGTACGGATTGTGGATCTGTTGAAATCATGAACTTCACCGACCTCATCGCTCGAAAACAAGCCGGCCTGGAGCTTAGCGCCGAAGAGATCGAAGCTGCCGTGCAGTCTTACGCCAACGGCATCATTCCCGACTACCAGATGGCCGCGCTGCTCATGGCCATCTATTTTCGCGGCATGAGCTATCGCGAAACCGCCGATCTGACCCGCGCCATGGCCAATTCCGGGCAGAAGGTAGATTTGTCCGGCATACCGGGCAAGAAAGTGGACAAGCATTCAACGGGTGGCGTAGGAGACAAGGCATCCTTGATCGTCGCTCCGATTGTGGCTTCGCTCGGTGTACCGGTTCCCATGATCTCGGGACGGGGGTTGGGCCATACCGGAGGCACATTGGACAAGCTGGAGTCCATCCCCGGATTTCGCACTGACCTGAGTGCGGAGGAATTCGTCCGGCAGCTCGGCGATGTCGGCTGCGCGCTGATCGGCCAGACCGCCCACATCGTCCCCGCCGACCGCAAGATGTACGCCCTGCGCGATGCGACCTGTACCGTCCAATCTCTGCCATTAATCGTAGGAAGCATTCTTTCCAAGAAGATCGCCGAGGGTGCCAATGCTCTTCTGCTCGACGTCAAATTCGGCCGCGGAGCGTTGTTCCCGAATCTGGCGGAGGCTGGCAAGCTCGCCCAACACCTGGTCGGGATTGGCACCGAATTAGGGCTTGAGGTCCGCGCGCTTTTAAGCGATATGGATCAGCCTTTGGGGATGGCCGTGGGCAACTGGCTGGAAGTTGTGGAGTGTTTGCAGATCCTGAATGGAGAAGCGCGGCCGAAAGATCTGGTGGAGCTCAGCCTCGCGCAGTCAGCCCTCATGCTCGTCATGGGCGAAAAGGCACAGGATTACCAGAGTGCCTATGGCCTAGCCGAGAACGCCCTGAATTCTGGCAAAGCGCTGACGAAATTCATGGAAATCGCTCAACGGCAGGGTGCGGATATCCGCTATCTGGAAAAACCTTCGCTCTATCGGCAGGCCGGTTGCAGCCGGACGATTCTGACCGATAGCGCGGGATACATCGCCAAGCTCGACGCGCTGGCGATCGGACAGGCCGCCGTGCAGTTGGGAGCCGGTCGGCGGCAGAAGGAGGATCGGATTGATTACAGCGCGGGAATATTATTGCATCATAAGGTCGGCGACAGAGTCGCTAAAGGCTATCCCCTCGCCACTGTCTATTCCGCCAGCGAGGAGATAATTAGGGCAATCCTGCCGGATCTCGTTTCATCCTTTAAAATTTCAGATGAACCTCCGCCGATCCGATCCCTGATCCTGAGCATGATCTCGCCCGCGGGCGAAACCGCCTGGCCTCTGGCGACTGAATCCTGAATCCCGATGGACATTTTGGCCAGCTTCAAAGATACCCTCGCCGTGATGCACGCCGAGCAGATCCTGACCCGCCGCGGCATCCCCTTCGAAACCGTTCCCCGCAGCCGCTTGGATCGCAACCGCTGCGGACTGGGCATCCTCTTCGATCAATCCTACCTGGAAAAAGCCCGCCAGGCATTGGAAGAATCCCACCTGGATGTCGAATTCGAGCCCCAGCCGGAACCCCCCAGAAAAAGCAATAATTGATTGACAAATATAGCTTTTCTATCTATATTTCCGCAAGCGTTTCACTCCAGAGGAAGGAAACGCCGAAGCGTAAGGAGACATCTTGGAGGTGGCCTTGGCAACCGGCACAGTCAAGTGGTTCAACAAGAACAAGGGATACGGATTCATCCGATCCGACGGTGAACGGGACATCTTCGTCCATTTCTCTTCCATCAAAGGCAAGGGTTACCGCGTCTTAGAGCAGGGCGACGAAGTGCTCTTTGAACTGGTGCAGACGCCGAAGGGGCCGCAGGCCTTCAACGTGAAGAGGGTCAGCAATGGCGGGCCCGAAGAGCCTGTCAGCCCATCCGAGGATCAGCGAAGCTGATGCTTCTGATACGATAGATGATCTTCTTTGGGGATCATCACTACTGGGGGGACGCGCCGGGTGTTTTTCATCCGGCGCATTTATTTAAATCAGCCGTTCAAGCCTAAAGCGTCCGCCATAATGCGCAGAGCGTGGTGCGTGCGCAATTCCTGGCCGCGTCGCCGCAGCAGGCCGTGCAGGTGCATGAGGCAGGAGTCATCCAGCGCCGTGATAAATTGCGCGCCGGTCTTTTGGATGGCCGAGAGCTTATCCAATCCAATGGCCGTGGAAAGCTCGGGGAATTTCACCGCAAAAGTCCCGCCGAACCCGCAGCACTCCTCTGCTCCCGGCGGAATCACCAAATCCAGTCCCGAAATGCTCTGCAAAAGTGCTCGCGGCTCTTCGCCAATCCCCAGCTCGCGGCGAGCGTGACAGGATTCGTGCATCGCCACCCGCCCCTCGAACCGACCGCCAATCTGCTTGATTCCAAGTTGATGAAAGATGAATTGCGTCCCCTCGAAGATGCGATGGCGGATCTTCTCCCAGCGGACTCTTCCCTCCGGCGATAAGGCCAGCTTGCCGTAAAAGATCTTCACCATGCTGACGCAAGAACCCGATGGGGCCACGATCCATTCATAGGGCTCAAAGAGACGCAGGAAACGCTCGGCGAGGGGAACGGCCAGATCGCGGTAACCGGTGTTGAAAGCGGGCTGGCCGCAGCAGGTCTGATGTTGGACATGGAGTGGTTTCATGCCGAAATGCCGCAAGAGCCTGGCCAGAGCCATGCCGGTTTCCGGAAAGATCTGCTCCGTGTAGCAGGGGATGAACAGGGCAACTTCGGTATTAGGAGCTAGCATTGATTGGGATTCAGGATTCGGGATTCAATATGAAAGGGACTCGCAAGAAGTGATACGAGCCCCCATCAGGCTGGTGTGGGCAATTTACGCGGAACATGTTAGACCGACGCCGGCTTGTTCAGATCGGTTTCGAGGACTTCCGTTACGGCCGCGATAGATTCGAAAACCACCCCGGCACGCTTGAAGAGATCCACTATCTGTTCCCGGCTGCCGGCCTGCCAGCAGCAGATGGTTTTACCGCTTTCCGCATCCACGTAAGCCCGTTCCATGTGCAAGGTTTGATCTTCCGCCGTCCGGCGGGCATTCATCACCTTGGTTCAGGCCCGCTTGACGTCCGCCTCCGGCAGCGGCGGCATGGTAATGAGGAATTTGGGCATGATAGCCTCCCTAAGTACCTGCCATATAATCGCCGGCGTAGGCGACCTGCTCCTTGGTCAACGAATCTATCTTGAGGCCCATAGTGGAGAGCTTGACGCCGGCGATCGCTTTATCTTGTTCCTCGGGAATGTCATACACCTGGCTCTTCAGCTTCTTGCCTTCCCGCACCAGGCGAAGCTGCGACAGGAACTGGTTGGCGAAAGACATGTCCATCACTTCGGACGGGTGTCCTTCTGCCGCGGCCAGATTCACCAGGCGCCCCTGAGCCAGCAGATAGATCCGGCGGCCATCCTTCAACGTATATTCCTCGCAATTGTCCCGAATCGTGCGCTTAGATTTCGACAGGGCTTCCAGATCGCCGATGTTGATCTCCACGTCGTAGTGCCCCGTATTGCAGACGATGGCGCCATCCTTCATTTTCTCAAAATGACGCTTAAGGATGATGTCCTTCATTCCCGTGGCAGTGATGAAGATATCGCCGACAGCGGCGGCCTTGTCCATGGGCATGACGCGGAAGCCTTCCAGCGTCGCCTTCAGGGCCTGAATCGGATTGACTTCCGTGGCAATGATGTTGGCGCCCATGCCGTTGGCTCGCACGGCACAGCCGCGCCCGCAGTGGCCGTAGCCGGCTACGACGAAGTTCTTCCCGGCCAGCAGCACCGAGGTGGCGCGCAGGATGCCGTCAATGGAAGACTGGCCGGTGCCGTAAACGTTGTCGAAATCCCACTTAGTTTCGGCGTCGTTGACGGCGATGATGGGGTATTTCAGATCGCCGGCGGCGGCCATGGCGCGCAGACGGTGGACGCCCGTCGTGGTCTCTTCAGTTCCACCGGTGACCCCGGGAATGAGATCCTGGCGGCGCGTATGCAGAGTCATGATGAGGTCCGCGCCATCGTCCAGCGTCAGCGTCGGTTTGAAGTCCAATGTGCGCTCGATGCACCAGTAGAATTCTTCCACGTTCATGCCGTGCCAGGCGTAGATGGCAACGCCGGCTTTGGCCAGCGCCGCGGCAATCTCATCCTGAGTGGATAACGGATTGCACCCCGACCAGGACACATCCGCGCCGGCGGCGCGCAGCGTCTCGACCAGAACAGCGGTCTCCTTGGTTACATGCAGGCATCCGGCGATGCGCTGCCCCTTTAGCGGTTTGGTTTTGGAATATTTCTCGCGCAGCGCCATCAGCACCGGCATCTTGGACTCCGCCCACTCTATCTTCATGCGGCCGGAATCGGCCATTTTGATGTTTTTGACTTTGTAATTCAATGTAATCCTCTGAAAGTTAGCCAATGTCTTGAGAAGTAATCGGTATCGAGACGATCCCGACCACGAAATGTTTGACTTACGCGCCCTGCTTCAGCTCGCCCACCATGTCCAGCCGTTCCCAGGTGAAGTCGTAATCTTCACGCCCGAAGTGGCCGTAGGCGGCGGTCTTGCGGAAGATGGGACGGCGCAACTGCAATCGGTCAATGATCCCCGCCGGAGTCAGATCGAAATGCTTGCGCACCAGCTCGAGGATGCGCTCATCGGGGATCTTGCCGGTGCCTTTTGTGTCCACCATGATGGAAACTGGTTCGGCCACGCCGATGGCGTAGGCCACCTGGATCAGGCACTGATCCGCCAGCCCGGCTCCGACGATATTCTTCGCCACCCAGCGAGCGGCGTAGGCCGCGCTGCGATCCACCTTGGTCGGATCTTTGCCCGAAAAGGCTCCGCCGCCGTGAGTCGCCATGCCGCCGTAGGTATCCACGATGATCTTGCGGCCGGTCAATCCGGCATCGCCCTGCGGGCCGCCGATCACGAAGCGTCCCGTCGGATTAATGTGGTAAGTGACATGCTTCTCATCCAGCATGTCTTTGGGGATGACATGAAGGATGACGTGCTTGATGATTTCTTCGCGAATCTGCTCGTTGGTCGCTTCGGGATTGTGCTGAGCGGACACCACCACAGTCTCCACTCGGATTGGCTTGCCGTCCCGGTAGCGCACGGAGACCTGCGCCTTTCCATCCGGACGGAGGAATTTGATGATGCCCTTGCGCCGGGCCTCGGCCAATCGCATGCACAACTGGTGAGCCAACGTGATGGGCATGGGCATGAGATTATGCGATTCGTTGGTAGCGTAACCCACCATCATCCCTTGATCGCCGGCTCCGGCGCGATCCACGCCCAGCGCGATGTCGGCCGACTGCTGGTTGATCGAAGTCAGCACCGCGCAGGTTTCATAGTCGAAGCCATAATCCGCATTGGTATATCCGATGTCCTTTATGACGTGACGGGCGATGTTGGGAATATCCACATAGGTCGTCGTGGTGATCTCCCCGCCGACCAGGCATAAGCCGGTTGTCACGAAAGTCTCGCAGGCGACCCGCCCAAAAGGATCTTCTTTAAAAACCGCATCCAGCACGGCGTCGCTGATCTGATCCGCGACCTTGTCGGGATGCCCTTCTGTTACCGATTCCGACGTGAAGATGAATTCTGCCATCTTTTTCCTCATTTATGATTTAGCTTTTTGACTTTCGAATTGAAATTTTCCTGCGATCGCCGCGGATCGTTGACCGCTTTCGGCCCTTATCCCCCCAACCGAAATCCCAGCCGGAAGCCGAGGCCGGAAAAATCGAGCTCTTCATGGAGCGGAAAACCAGCCTCACTCGAGCCCTGGCTTCGGCTTAGCGTGCAACCATTATACATGATTTCGCCCAGAATCGCCGAAGAACTGCCGAAGGGATACTCAGCGCCGATCATGGCCTGCCAGCCAAATCCCCCGTAAAGTCGGTTGTCCTTCTTATCTTCCAGATAGTTGGCCTCGCGGCTGAAGAGCAGCTCGTAGCCTCCGGCGAGGCCGACGTAGGGAATCACCGCGGCATCGGGTAGAATTCGCACGTCTATATGCACCATGATCGGCAGCCCGTACATCGAATAGGCCAGGTTGGTTTGAACAATTTGCGGATTTGTCTGCTCAAGCGAGGTGTCGACACTCACCTCCGTCTCTTCCGTAAATCTTCGGATGAAGAGATCCGCACCGATGCCGAAGTCCACGCGCTCATCCACCTGCCGTCCGGTGGAAATGCCGCCGATGAATCCGGCTTTGGCATCCCGGGGATTGAAGGTGCCGATCTTGATTTTGATCACCGACTGAGCCTGCCCGGCGGCCGTCAGCATTAAGATCAGCGCGATCGTGATTAAGCCGTGTTTTCGCATTTTCAATAACCGCCAATTTTGTGATGCTAATCGAATGATATTTCCGACTGATCGGAGATGTTCAGCTTCTTGAACGCGCCTCGGACAGAAGCCTCCCGGCCGACGATGGAGCGTTTGAGCAGCGCATTTTCCACGCGCGCCTTGTCACCGATGATGGAATCTACCACGATGGAATTACTGATGATCGCCTCCTCGCTGATCGTGGCAGAAGGACCGATGATGGAATTCTCGATTCTGGCGCTGGGTGATATGAATACGGGAGGCCGAATGATATTGTTTTCCCCGGCCATAGGTTTCGCTCCACCTGATTGCGCCTGAAGTTCCAGCAGATAGCGGTTGGAATCCAGAAGCGTTTCCGAGGTGCCGCAATCGTACCAGCCCTCGACCGGGAAAACGCCGATTTTCTCGCCCTTCTGCACCATCAGGCGCAGGGCATCGGTGATCTGGTATTCGCCCTTGACCGTGATATTTTTCTGGATAATTTCGTCAACGCAACTCTTTAGCAGACCGCCGTTCTTGATGTAATACAGCCCCACAATGGCCAGGCGGCTGGGAGGATTCGCCGACTTCTCGATCAGATTGACGATCCACCCGTCTTTCAATTCGACCACGCCGAAGCGGCGCGCATCCTCGACCTCTTTAACACCCAGGGAGGATGCCGGACTTTGCAAAATCTTGTCGAGATCCACGTCAAAGATGGTGTCGCCCAGAATAATCATAACCTCGGCGTCGTTTGCATTTAGACCCAAGCCCACCGCGTGGCCCAGGCCCAGCGTCTGCGGCTGCTCGATGAATTCGAGCTTGAGCTGCGGATACGTGCGCCGCGCCCAGCTTTCGAACATCTCGCCCAGGTGACCCACGATGAAGACGGCGTGGTCAATACGCGTCTTGATCACCTGATCCATGATGTGGGCGATGATCGGCTTGCCGGCAACGTTCAGGAGCACCTTGGGCTGAGTGTGAGTATGCGGGCGCAGCCTGGTACCCATCCCGGCCACGGGGATGATCGCCTTCATATTGCTAATTTCAGTATCTGCAAGGAGATATGTCGTTTGTGGCGAATGAGAATTACTAATCTAATAAATTCTTATCCAATTTCCAAATAGAAAATTAGCTTGATGCTCCTTAAGAAGCTTTCAGCCATCGGCTTTCAGCCAATATATTCAATCCATTCAATGTCCGCCTTAAATACGCTTGCTGCTTAGATCAATTGCCCGTTAAGCTCTGCTTCATTTTCGTTATCATCGGTATCGCCACGGGATCAACACCCTTTAAGATCGCCAGATGGTAGCTGATCCAATCGCATTTATGCACCAGGCCGAACAGCCTCGCCAGAGGCCCCCTCCCTTGGGTCAGCAGCGGGAGGCCTTCCACTCCGGCGGTCTGGAATGATTCTCGCAGCTTCTGCATCTGTCGTCGCGTCCCGGCATCAGCGTCTGCGTCCTCCAGATAGATCCCAATGGGACGGAAAGTATCGAGGTAGCTGGAATCCAGCGTCTCAATCAAGTTGTGCAACGCTTCAGGAATTTCAAACACGACGGATAGCGCCTTCGCGTTCTCCGCCAATTGAGTCTGAAATCGCCGCGCAGCCGGGATGAGCCTTTTTGCCGCCATTATCATGGGGAGTCGGCGCAAAATCCGCCGCGCCACACCCACTCCGGGTCCAGCGGGATCGCTCCATTCCGAGCGCAGAGTTTGCAGCAGTTGGACTGTCTCGCGGACTTCTGCTTCATCCAGCGCCCCCCCGCTCAGCGCCCCGGCCTTCTCCAAAATAGCGACCAGCGGGAGGCTGGCATATCCCAAGGCTGCTCGCGGAGGCATCCCGGCGGGGAGGCGCAGGAAGGGGAGGCGCTTTTCGACGGCCAATTTCAGCAGCCCGCCGCCGCTGGAGATGCAGACGGCCCGGGCGCCTCTATCCAGTGCCCTCGCCAGCGCTGTCAGAGTCTCTTGGGTATCGCCAGAGTAGCTGATGGCTACTACCAAGGAGTGAGCCGTCAGAAAGGCCGGCGGATCTTCCCCGCGAATCACAGCAACCGGACGGCAAAATTTATTTTGATAGAGCCCGCAAATCAGGTCGGCCCCGATGGCGCTGCCGCCAATCCCCAGGAATGCCACGTTTTCGGCCTCCCGGAGTTCGGAAAGATCCCAATTCGCCGCCAATTGCCAGGCCTGTTCAATCTGGCCTGGGAATTCGTCCAGCCAATGCCACATGGGGTCTTTCATTACGCCTCCCGGCTGAACCAGACCGGCAGGTCTGCGAACAGCTTCTTCATCGTTCGACTCAGATAATCCTCTACCTGGGCTGCGGTGCGAAAGCGGAATGCCCCGCGGGCGATTTCGCGAGCCTGCTCGTAGCTGCCCGAGCGGATGATTTTCTTGATTTCCGGCAGCATCAGCGGCGCCATCGAAAGTTCATCCAATTCCAAGCCGATCAACAAGAGCGTCGCCAATGGATCGGCGGCCATTTCGCCGCAGACCGCCACCGGGATGTTGGCTTTATGAGCCGCCTGCACGGTGCTCTTGATCATGCGCAGAATGGCCGGATGGAAGGGGGTGAAGAGGTGAGCGACATTTTCATTGCCGCGATCCACCGCCAGCGTGTATTGCACCAGATCATTGGTGCCGATGCTGAAGAAATCGCACTCGCGGGCCAGCTCCCGCGCCATCAGCACGGCCGACGGCACCTCGATCATTATACCCAAAGGAATATTGGGATTATAAGAGATTTTTCTTTTCTTCAAATCGGCCATGACCTCTTTCAGCAGGGCGCGGGACCTCCGCACCTCGGTGATATCCGAGATCAGCGGCAGCATAATGCGCACATCGCGCTGGTGGGACGCCTGCAGAATGGCGCTGAATTGTGCCCGCAGCAGTTCATCCATATCGAGGCAGAGCCGGATAGCCCGCCAGCCCAGGAATGGATTATTCTCTTTGGGAAAATCCAATCCCGGCATCACCTTGTCGCCCCCCAGATCGAAAGTGCGAATCACGACGGGCAGAGGCTGCAGCGCTTCGACCACCTTGCGATATTCGGCCACCTGCTCGGCTTCAGAGGGCATGGTGCCGCGGGTCAAGAATAGGTACTCGGTGCGAAATAGTCCGATCCCTTCGCCGCCATGAGCGCGCACCGCCGCCGATTCCGCCGGCAGCTCGATGTTGGCGAGAAGTTTTACCCGACGACCATCGGTCGTCTGGGTAGGCAAATCGCGAAGCTGTTTCAGCCGCGACCAGAAAGCCAGAAATTTCTTGCGCTTTTCCTGGTAATCCTGCAGCGCCGGAGCCGACGGATGAAGAATGACTTTTCCCGAATTGCCATTGACGACGGCAGTCTCACCCGCACAGACGAGATCGGTGACGTTTTTCAAACCGATCACAGCCGGCAGTTCCAGAGAGCGGGTTAGAATGGCCGTATGGGAGGTGGCTCCGCCCAGGTTGGTGGCGATGCCCAGCACGTGGGTGCGATCCAGGTGAATCAGGTCCGACGGGCTCAAGTCCGTGGCAATCAAGACCACCGGCGAACTGAGATCATGCAGGTATTCATCCTTCAACCCCTGCAGATTGAAGATCAAGCGGCGCGCGACGTCGCGGATGTCGTCGGCCCGCTGTGAGAAGAACTCGCCTTTCTGCGACTTCAGTGACCGGTACATGCGCTGCATGATGTCGTGCACCAGCCAGTCGGCATTGATCTTCTCCTTCTGGACGCGCTCTGCGGTTTCTTCAACGAGGATAACGTCCTCGAGAATCAGCAGGTGAGCGTCGAAAAGACGGGCGACGATATCGCCGGTCTGCCTGACAGCTTTGGCGCGTGTCTTCAGGATGTCCTGCCTGGTCTCTTCCAGTGCCTCCTTGAAGCGTTCGATTTCATGCGGAATCTGCTTGTCGATCAGCTTCCGCTGTTCAACCTTCAGGCTATACTTGGAAAACAGCAGTACCGGTCCGATGGCAATTCCTGGCGACGCGGGAACGCCGTGCAAGATGGTCTCGCGCAGCTCGGCGCCGCCGCTGGATACCTTTCCGATTTCTTCTGCTCTGCGCCGGGACAAATCTACTCCTCGTTAAATTTATTGCGAAAGAGCTCTTCCAATTCGCAGATCAATTCTTCCTCCTCCTCGCCATTGGCCTCCAGGGTAATGGTGCTGCCCTTTTCCGCCGCCAGCATCATGACGCCCATGATACTCTTGCCGTTAATCCGCTCGCCGTCCTTTTCAATCCACAGACTGGCCTTGCGCTGGGCGGCGATCTTGACGATCTGCGCCGCGGGTCGGGCGTGCAAGCCTAGAGTGTTGATGACGGTGATTTCCTTGCGAACCATGGATGGTAAGTCGAGCATTACTCTATTTTTCAAAACTCAGCAAGGCGATCAGCAGGCAGACCACCGCCACGCCGCTGAGCGCCAGATGCAGGGGCCGACGCAATTTGAGAGCGCCCAGCATTAGAACGAACGAAGACAGGAAAGCGATCCCCCCCGCGTCAACTCCCCGCCGTGTGAAAGCGAAAGCCACAACGGCGAGGATCAACGCGATATAAGGACCGGCCGCCGCCAGAAGGCGTCTCAATTTCGGCAGGACGCTGCCGGAGAGAAAGGCATTGAGCTCGGAGCCGAATCTATATCCGGTCTTCAATCCCCACCAGCGCATCCAGAGGTGCAGCGGATTGAACGCCAACAGGAAGGCCCCTGCGCCCGTCAGCGCTGCCTTAGAATTAACTCCGCCCAGAAATAACGATGCCATGATCCCCAGCGCCGCGGCAATTGGCTTCAGCAACTGCCAGAAAAGCTGATCACCCAGAAGCCCCAGCGGCCCGCAGAGTCCATCCTTGCACTTGACGACATCGTCGAGTGCGGCTCGGTCTTCCGATTTGCCGCTCAGAAGCGCATCCGCCTCGCGCCGGAGAACCTGCCCAAGCGCCAAGGACGCGCAGTAGGGTTGAGCATTGAAGAAGCGGCTGTGGCGCTTCAAGAACTCGATGCGACGTTCGGGATCTTGAAAAAAACGCCGGGCGGTCGGGAGCAGGCAGAATAGGAATCCGGTTCCCTGCATGCGGGTGTAATTCCAGTGCGCCTGGATGAAAAAAGATCGCCAAAATATTCCGATGAAGGGCGGATGTTGCATTTCAATACCCCGCCGCCCACAGAACCGCCGATATAGCGGCGGCGCCCAGTCCCCACAGGATCTTGCGATTTCGGCCCGGCCCCACCAACACGAGGAAAATCACCGCACAGCCAGCGCCTAACAGACCTCCTCGCAGAATCGATCCCCAAGATTCAATCAATGCACCACCAAGCAGGAAAGGAGAAAGCGATTGAAGTACGGCGCGGCCAAGCATGAATAGGATGATCGTCAGCGCCGAGCTGATCAGAAAATTCTCCGCGATGATCCAGCCAAACAGCAGATTGATGGCTCCGCGCCTGTCCGCCTCAATAAATCGGTCAAATGATGGAAGATAGGCGGCGTGCAGCTTTCTTGTCCAGACTATAGCCTGACCGAAAAAGAGGGCCGTCGGAATGGACCAGAGAAATCCGATCAGCAAACTCGTCGAAAATGGCAATCCAATCTGGCTCTGACCATAAACCGTCAACGCCGCAGCCTGCACCGTTGCCAGATTGCCGTCCGGGAAGATCCTCCCGCCCACCGGAATTTCGGCCAGATAGAGCCCCTGAAAGAGCAGCCCCACGAAAGCCCCACTCACCGGATCGCCCAGCGCCCAGCCGGTCAGGAGACCACCAACCAACGGCTGGCAGATCATGAACTGAAAAGTCGCCGTCGTGTCCAACCCCACGATCCCTCCCACCAGCGCCAGCCGCAGGATCTCACCCACCTAAGATCTCCGATTCAGCAGCATATCCGTAAAATGGCGCAACTCCTTTGTTGCTTCCGGCCTAGGGAAGCGATCCAGCACGCGATTGGCATCCTGATAGGATCTCTGGATGGCGCCGTTGGCGTGGTCGAAAATCTGGGCCTCGCGGAATATCCCTTGCATTTCCAGAAGCAGGTCATGCGTCATGGTCGGGGCTCGCAAAATTTCGGTCACGCGGTCGCGCTGAGAGGCGTTGGTCAATTCCAGAGACTTGATCATCAAGAAGGTCTTCTTGCCCGCCGCCACATCCGATCCGAAGGTCTTGCCGATCACTTCTTCGGGTTCGACGATGTCCAACAGGTCATCCTGGATCTGGAACGCCACGCCGATGGTCTGTCCGTATTCGCGAAGGATTTCGATCTCCTCGTCGCTGCCGCCGCCCAGGATGGCTCCGATCTGCGTGGCCATGGTGATCAACCGCCCGGTTTTCTTGCCGATCATGCGGAAGTAATCGGGGAGGCTGACCGATTCCTGCGTTTCGAATTCCTTATCGAAGGCCTGCCCTTCGCAGACCTCGATCACGCCTTCAGTGAAGAGCCGGCAGACGGGGATCAGATGCTGCGACGACACCTTCATGAGCTGCCGGTAGGCCAGGCCGATCAGCCCGTCGCCGGCCAGGATCGCCACCGACTCATCCCAGCGGGTGTGCACGGTGGCGTGGCCGCGGCGCAGGTGGTCGTGATCCATGATGTCGTCATGGACGAGCGTGAAGTTGTGCAGGAGCTCTATGGCGACCGCCGCATCCACAGCCTGCTCATCGCGCCCGCCCACGGCTCGAGCCGAGAGGATCAGCAGGATCGGCCGCAGCCGCTTGCCGCCGATGCTCAGGAAATAGCGAATCGGCTCATACAAGGATCGCGGTTCGATTTGCGGAGCCGCGATCATCAACTGCTCGTCTATGCGCTCTTTGAGTTCGCCGATGCGGTTTGATATATCGTCCAAAGGGAATTTCCATGCTTCAAATGACGTAAGCCAAAAAATAACCTCGCCTAAGGTGCAAAACAAGCCTTTCCACCGGATTTTCGCTTTCCGGCTGCGAAAACGCTTGTTTTTTCAACGGGATATGCTTATATTCATAATAGTTTAACCGCAGAGAACGCAGAGAAAACGCAGAGGTCGCCGAGACCTTCAATTTCCCCCGCGCATTCTGCGCCTCCTCTGCGCCCTCTGCGGTTCAAAGTTTTTTTCGCAAAGAAGCAGATGTCATGAAATGCCTCCTCATCCTGTTCTTGCCTCTGATTGCCTTCGCTCAGGACTTCCCCGACGCTATCCCGGGTTGGACGGCCGACGCCATCCAGAAATGCCGCACGCCGCAAGAGCTCTACGATTACATGGACGGCGGAGCCGAACTCTACTTAGAATACCGCTTTAAGAAGCTGTTGGTGCGGGAATACCACCACGCACAAATGGGCGACCTCACCGTCGAAATCTATCAGTTCGATGAACCGGCGGACGCCTGCGGCGTCTTCTGCCTCGACCGGACCGGAATGCCGCTGAATTTGGGTCAGGAAGGGCGCGGGCCGGATTCGACGGGCTTGGGGTCGTTCCGCTTCTGGAAAGGGAGCCGCTACGTGCGCCTCTTCGCCTGGCAGGCGCACGACGGCCTGAGAGCCGCCCTTGACAGCCTCGCGCGAAGCCTTGACGCCTTGCAACCTCCCGCCGCCTCGCTTCCCGATTGGCTCGCCCGACTGGACAGTGCCGGACTGCAACCCGTCTTCATTCGCGGCGAGATCGCTCTGCGCAACGCTGTCGCGTTGGCCGCAGGGGCCGCCGCTTCCGCCTTCGGCGACCTTGCGGGCATCCCTCTACGCTCCGGCGCCGCCTACCTGCGCCCCGCCCCCGGATCCAGCGACCCGCCTTGCCTGATCATCCACGCTCCGGACGAAAAGAGCGCCGAGGATATCTTCCACAAAATCCAGCAACAGCAGACCGCCAAAGGCTCCGCCCTCGAGCGCGCCGGACAGTTTATTATCTGGGTGCCAAGGGCGAAGGATGAAGAGGTTTACATTGAAATATCAAACCGGATGAAGGCGATAATTCTAAATGGGGAGTGATTGATGGCCATGCTGCGCGAATTGCAAGGTCGAGGAGTTGAACTACTCAATCTGGCGAAGAGCCGTTTTGAGAACCTCTCCAAGGCTGAAGAGAATCTCTATACATTCATTGGGGAAGGTTATGCAGCTGACTATTTGGATAAGACCGACGAATCTAAGAATAATCCGGCCATTGCAGATATCTGGCCCATTGGCCGCGTATTGGATGCCAAATGCATTCAATGGCTTTGCACTGACAAGCATGCGATTGAATTTGTTCCAAGCCCTGGTATTTGGATTTCCGGCGCACGAATTACTGGGGAATTGGATTTGATGTTTTGGGATGTACCCTTCCCACTAATCTTTAAGAGTTGCTCTTTTACTTCTGATATTATTTTGAAACATACCAAAATTCGCTATCTGTTGCTGAGTGGTACGCATACAAGACAGATTCATGCATCAGGGGTGCATATACAGCGCAATATGGATTTGAAAGATGGATTTCTCGCGGCTGGGCAAGTGAATCTCTCAAACGCTACCATAGGGGGCGACCTTAATCTAGTCAAGGCAAGTTTCATTAATCCAGAAGGTTTCGCTATCAATGCGGACGGTATCAATGTTAAAGGCGATGCTTTTTTGCGGAACGAATTTACGTCTAGAGGAGAGGTTCGCTTTATTGGCGCCTCAATCGGCGGAAGCCTTGATTGCGGAAATGCACATTTTTTTAACAGTGGTAAAATAGCTTTAGGCGCTGATAAGGCCAAGATTGGTGGCGATGTCTTTTTAAATGATGGCTTTTATGCTGAGGGAGAGGTTCGTTTTGTGGGCACGACTGTGGGAGCCGGTTTCGATTGCTCCTCTGGTCAGTTCATTAACGATGAAGGCAAGTCCATCAATGCAAACAAGCTTTCAATCAATGGATCCTTCCAGCTAGATGAAAATGCTCTATCCCGGGGTGCAATTCACCTGCATAGTGCAACTGTTGAAGGGAACATCACATTTATGAGTAGCAGTCTGGAGAATATTAGCAAATTTGCCCTTTATGCAGAAGGACTACGAGTCAGGGGCAGCGTTAACCTTTGCGATGAATTGCAGATAGAAGGTACAATTGGATTAATTGGTGCTACAATTGGCGGGCATTTAAGATGCAGCAGGATTGATCCCACCTATCTGATTCTTGATCTGAGATCAACCTCTATCAAGACTCTCATTGATGATTCACATAGTTGGCCCAATGCGGGAAATCTAATAATTGACGGCTTCCAATATCAGGAATTTGGCGATGGTGCTCCTTACGATGCCGAGAGTCGCCTGGATTGGATTCGTCGGCAGCCAGGAGATCGTTTTTATCCTCAACCCTATGAACAACTATCCTCAGTCCTCCAGAAGTGCGGTCAAGACGATGACGCCAAAAAGGTGCTTATTGCCAAATCAGATGACAAGGCGAGGATGACAAAACTACCGCTTGGGAGTCGGATATGGCATAGAATTTTGGGATGGACTATTGGCTATGGTTATCGCCCAATGAAAGCCCTACAGTGGATGCTAGCCGCCATCATAGTTGGATGGATTCTCTTCAGCCTAGGTTCAGCCAATTGCAGCATGCTGCCTCTATCAAATTCGAGCCCAGCATTCAACGCATTATTTTATTCCATTGATACTTTTCTCCCGCTGCTCGACCTGCAGCAGGCAAACTACTGGTACCCAATTGCGCCATTTCTAAGCTGGTATCTATTGCTGCACACTCTCCTTGGTTGGATTTTGACCTCATTATTCGTCGGCGGATTGACCAGATTGATTAGAAGCTAGATATGAACGGCGATGATTCACTATACAACCTCCGGATCCCCGAGCTGGCCTCGGCCTTTCACCTGCCGGGGGAGTATCGGTATGTGTGGGATGCGGGAAACCGCGCGGCGGGGATGTACGTTGTTCGCTTAAAAACGGGGCGCGAGACGGTTGGCGAGAAGCTCGTGATTCTTAAATAATATCAAATATCATAATTCAAATATCAAATTTCAAATCGAGAGGCGGCCGCAGGCCGCCTGGGGGGGCGTCCCCTTTAGGGGACTGAAGGATAGTAGCCCGGAAATTCATTACCGGGCGAGGGGCAAGGACGGGGCGGGTGATGGATTCCCGCTTTCGCGGGAATGACATGAAACCGAAATTCTGGACTATTCATCATCCTTTGGAGCATCTCATGAAATCCATTCTGCTGACAGTCCTGGCGCTGATATCCATCGCCGCGGCCTCGCCGCGCCAATACAAGCCCGTTCCTCCGCCGCAGCCCGCGGAAACGGACGCCGATTCATCTCACGCCTGGAACGCGCTGCACTACGAACTGCTTCTGACGGTGACGCCGCTGGCCGTGCCGGATTCGCTTTTCATCAGCGGGGTCGTCATCATCGAATTCACGCCGGTAGATTTCGGCTTGGACACCGTGGATCTGCATCTGGTCGGTCTGGAAGTAACGGACGCGGAGCTGGAAGGGATCAACTGCACCTGGACGCGGGTGGATTGCCTGCTCTACGTGGCGCTGCCCGCGCCGCACAATCCGGGCGAACGGCTGCACCTGGTTATTAACTACAACGGCGTCCCTGTGCAGACCGGCAATCTCCTCGGCGGAGTCGGCATATTTTATCCTTTCACAGGCATGATCTACACTCAAGCCGACCCGCGCGGCCTGCGCAACTGGATGCCCTGCTGGGACGAGCCATGGGACAAGGCCACCATCCGCCAGAAGCTGAATTTTCTCAACGCCTACACCATTGCAGCCAACGGCACGCTGGAATACACCACGGTGGGGCCGGAATATACGCTCTGGTCCTACTATATGGACGAACCCATTGCCACCTATCTGGTCAGCTTCTGCGCCGCCGATTACGACACTTTTTCGCAGTCCGCCGGGCCGGTCGCCGTCAAGCATTTCGTCTATCCGCAGCATCTGGCCGCCGCGCAGATTGATTTCCAGCGCGTGCCCGAGATGATCCAGGCTTTCGGCGGTCTCTTCGGAGCATACCCCTTTGCCACCTTCGGTTATGCCGAGGCGCCCGTCTTCGGAAGCGGCGGCGGGGCCATGGAAAATCAGACCATGGTCACCTACGGCCATCTGCTCATCACCGGCACGGGAGCCTATGAAGACGTCGCCGCTCACGAACTATCCCACATGTGGTGGGGCGATGCGCTGGGCTACATTGATTGGCCGGAGATGTGGCTGTCGGAGGGCTTCGCCAGCTATGCTGAGGCGCTCTGGCACGAGCACTTGAACGGCTTCGCCAATTATCGTCAGGTGATGAGCCAGATGCAGCAGGCCTACATAAATTGGGAGAGCCTGGCGAATCCTCGCCCCATGTATGATCCGCCCTGGAACATCATCTGGACGCCGTTGACTTACGAAAAAGGCGCCAGCGTCCTGCACATGCTGCGCTACGAAATCGCCGACAGCGCCGACTATTTCCAGATTCTACAGGATTATTTCGCCGCCTATCGCTACGGCAACGCCTCGACCGAGGATCTGTCCGCTATCTGCCAGCAGGTCACCGGAGACGACTACGACTGGTTCTTCAATCAGTGGGTATTCGAAGCCGGCTATCCGAAATTCGAATACTTCGCCGTGACCGAACCCGCCGGCGATTCGATGCGGGTCAATCTGACCGTAGCGCAGGTTCAGCCCGAAACCTTCGCGGATTTCCGGGCACACGCCGATCTCTATCTCTACAGCGGCGGCGTTCCGCAGATCGAGCGCATATTGATTGAGGCCTTGCCAACGCAATTAATAATTGGCGCGTTTGCTCTTGACATTGACAGCGTCAGACTTGATCCTCTGAATTGGATCCTGGGGACGAAGACCCGCCGCGACGATCTGACTGCACCGATCCTCGAAGCCTCCGATCCCGTCATTGCCGACTCCGGCGGCGACGGCTTCTTGGATCCCGGCGAGACCGGCGACCTGACTTTCCTCTTGACGAATGTGGGCCTACCGACACCCGGCCTGACGGTAATCATCTCCACTCTCGATCCCCAGCTTTACGTCATCGAAGGCGAGCGGCTTATTTCCGGCCTGTCCTTTTATGGATCAGAGAACTTTGCAGCGAACCCTTTCGTCCTGCGGAATGCCCCCAATTCACCGCCGAGATGGGTCGAATTACAGGTGCAGGTGGATGAAACCCTGAGCGGCGATCCGGTGGCCACGCTGTCGTCGAACGTCCCCATCGGCACGCCAGAACTGCTTCTCATTGACGACGACGGCGGGTCGGACGCCGAAGTCAAATATCAAGAGGCGCTGGACGCCATCGGCCGGGTCTATCGCACGGTGACCTATTTCTCATCGGACAGTCTGCCGCCGCTGGAGAATTACTCGGGCGTCCTCTGGGCCTGCGGGCCGACGCTGACATCTACCCTGAGCGCAGCGGATCAGTCTCTCCTGCAGGACTATTTCGGTCAGGGCGGATCGCTATTTCTCTCCGGCCGGGGCGTCATTCCCGACCTGTCTGCGACGCCGTTTTTCCAAAACACTCTGCATGCCCAGGCACAGGGGACCACCAGCTCGCCGGTAGTAGAAGGTGCGGATCCGCTGCTAGAAAACTTGAGCTTTTTCATCATCGGGGAAAGCACGATGCTGGATTGCATCGAACCGGACGGCTCGGCGGGATCGGGACGGCTGCTGACGTATCTCACCGGCCCGGGCGCGGCCGTTAAATACGACGGCAGCTACAAGGTCTGCCTGCTGGGTTTCGGATTCGAGAATGTAGCCGCCACCAATCCCAATTTTAACTCGCCCGCGGAAATGATGGGCCCACTGATGGAATGGATGACCGGAACCACGGCGCTCGAGCCAGCCCCGAGCGCCGTCTTGCCGACGGAATTTCGGGCGGGACAGAATTTCCCGAATCCTTTCAATGCCGAAACGGTCATTCCACTGGAACTGCCGCAAAGGTCGGTGATTCGGATCGAACTGTTTAACTTGAGAGGTCAGAGCCTGGGGATCATATACGACGGCATCGAAAATGCGGGCTGGGCGAAAATTCGATATGATGCTTCCGCCCTGCCCTCCGGAATTTATTTCTACCGAATCGGCGCCATGGCTCTGGAGCGCAACGCCAATGTTCAGTTGGTCCGCAAAATGCTGGTGTTGAAATAAGACGTGCCCACTCGCCATCAAATCGTCCTGGCCCGAGAGTTCCGCTGGCGCCGATGGCTATACCGCCTCCTGCCGCAGTACCAATTCAGCAACGATCTGTACGAATCCCTGATCAAAGAATGTCTGAAGCGGGGGACGCTCTGGGCCGATCTGGGCTGCGGGAAAAATGAGCTGGTGCATGAACTGGCCGCGCCGGGCGAGGTCGCTGTAGGGATTGACGCGGCGATCCACCCGAATCTCAACCGAGCGACGCATCCCTTCATTTTGGCTGATGCGGCGCGGCTGCCCTTTCGTCCGGGAAGTCTGGATTTGATCAGCGGCAATATGATGCTGGAGCATTTGAAAGATCCGAGGGCAGCATTTCGGGAAACGCACCGGGCGCTGAAAGGAGGCGGTCGGTTGATCCTGCGCACACCCAATTCCCTGCATCCACTGACACTGCTGGCGCGTCTCCTTCCCGGAGGGCTAAAGCGGCGGTTGATCGAGCATATTTTTGGCGTCGCTTCTGTTGATGTGTTTCCCACATATTACCGCGCCAATCGCCCGAGAGAGCTGTGCAGCTTCTGTCGCAACGCTGGTTTCACCACACCGCAGATTCAAAGCGTCGAAGACGTGCACACCGCCTACGCCTTCTTCTTCCTGCCGTCCCTCGCGTATTACATGATAGTCCGCCTGAGCCGATTAGCTCCTTTCAGATCCAATTTCGTTCTGCTGGCGACGAAAGACAAAACTTTAGAATTTAGAACTTAGAATTTAAAAAAATCATGATTGAAAGCATCTATAAATTCTGCCCCATCTGTGCGGGTCCGCTGAAGCGCGAAATCGTCGAAAACATCTGGCGCTTGCGCTGCCAGACGTGCGGCGAAATCCACTACGAAAATCCCAAGCCCTCCGTGGCCCTGCTAGTTCGCAATGAGCGCGGAGAACTGCTCTTGGTCAAGAGGAACGTGGATCCGGGAGCCGGCCGCTGGTGTCTGCCGGGAGGTTTTATCGAGATGGGCGAATCCGCGCAAGATGCCGCGCGGCGCGAATTGCATGAGGAGACCGGCTTGGAGGGCGAGTTGATCCGCGTGGTGGACGCGGCGTCAAAATTGAACGGCTATTACGGCGATGTGGTGGTGATCGCCTTCGAAGCGCGCGTCACCGGCGGAGAACTAAAGCCCGGCGATGATGCTTCCGATGTGCGCTATTTCGCAACCGATCAATTGCCGGATATTGCTTTTGGTTCGCATGAAAAGTTTATTCGGACGCTGCTTGACTCATGATCTCGTGCGCTGTAGCGGCGTTCTAATGAATTTTTGCCAAATAACTTAACACCCGTCGGCGTCAGGGGCGACGCCGACTATTCAAGATATTCAGGCTATAATCTTCGTAATCGGGGTCGCCCCTGACCCGATTAAGGGGTGAGATGTTCAGCAAAAACATTCGAATGCCCCTACGAAACATAACTTTCGAAAGTGACGGCATTATGATGTTTCTATGGATCGTGTTATTGGCCGGCGGGCTGACGCTCCTAATTACCGGAACGCTGCCCATCGGCCGCTTCCCGAATTTCGCCAGCTAAGTTTCCATCCTGCGAGCGCCCTACGGCCGCGTTCTGGGAGCGGCGATTCTGCTCTATTTCATCATTCTAAAAGTTCTTGCCCCAGCGCACCGTCCCACGGTCACGATCATCCTGAGCATTGCCCTGATTTTCACCGCACTGGTTTGCATGGTCTTATCTCTGCAAGGCGAAAAGCGATAATCTCCGCCTTGCCAGGAATTTGGCGGTGAGGCCTCGCCCGGGAATAATGGACTTCAATTATTTGGCGAAACATGCCTTTAGGGTCATTGCGAGCGAAGCGAAGCAATCTCTTTGCTTCAGGAGATTGCTTCGCCCCGACTAAAGTCGGGACTCGCAATGACAATGTCAGCCTAATTAATCAGAAGCCATTATTCCTGGGCTGGCAAGAGAGCATACTGGGCGCCGCATTAGCAATAAAAAAACCGGACCCTCCCAAGAGTCCGGTTTTTTGTGTCTTAAATTGAGATTAGGCTCTTTCCAAGCGCAGCGTCCGGCGGAAGATCTCGCCCAGCACCACCAGCACGAAACTTGCGTTAGTGATGAGATACCGTTTCCACATGCGGTCCGGCTCCTGCAAGAAGCGGTAGAACCATTCCATACCGGCTGCCTGCATCCAGTAGGGCGCTCGCTTGGTGACGCCCGCCACCACATCGAAGCTGCCGCCGACGCCGTGCACGAGCGGCACGTTCATGCGGTAAAGCCATTTACGGACGAATTTCTCTTTCTTGGGCGATCCGAACGCCAGAAAGATGATGTCGGCGCCGCTCTGGCGGATTTCGTCCGCGACGGCGGTCTCGTCATCCGGCTTGAAATAACCGTCGCGATATCCGGCGACTTTCAGACCGGGATATTGGGCTTTGTAGACGGCCACAACTTTGCGCACGACTTCCGGCTTGGCTCCCAGGAAGTAGATCGAGTATCCTCTTTCCGCCGCGCGTTCCACCAGCTTCTCCATCAGATCGGTGCCGTTGACGCGGCTGGGGATGGGATCCCGCAGCAATTTCGAAAGCCACACCAGCGGCACGCCGTCGGCGCCCACCAGGTCGGCCTCGTTGATAATGCGTTTTAGCTTACGGTCCGTTTTTGCTTTAACTAATTTGGCAACGTTCACCACCACGATTTGATGGGGAACGCGGGTACGGATAAACTGGTCGCAATGCTCCAGGGTATCTTCCAATGATACCTTATCTATGCGTACTCCTGAGTAGAAAGATCTAGCAATCTGCACTAACCCCTCCCAAGGTCCAGTGTCATAGCTCCTTAGTAATTCTAGCGATGTCTAACTTGGATTCAGCGTCCGGCGTCGTGCGCGGATTATGGAGGAGGCGAGGTGGAGATCTCCTGGGAGATGGTACAGGTTAGGGCGAAAAAGAATATAAAAATGATCCCCCCAAAAACCTCTGCTCGGATCCTCGGTATTTCACTTCTTCTGGCCATTAAGATAGACAAACAGACGGCCCACAAAGGTGATTCAACGCACAAGATCGGTAATGTCGAAGAACTTCAAGTTCTGCTTAAAATACGCGAATTCCACGCTTGCGTTTGAAAGGGGCCTAGCTGTGAGTAATAAAAAACCACCGGAATTCCGAAATGATGAAATGTTGGGAGGGGACGTCATTTCACCGCTCAGGTTCCGATGGTTGTTTTTTAGCGTCTTAACCGCGATTAAGTTAAAATGAAAAATTCGGCAAGTCAAGCCAAAAGTTTACTGTTTTGTGTTCTAAGTCACATTTTGATTGCTCATCGAGTCAAGCCGATAGCGATTTGCCGCCAGATGCGCCAAACGGATTGGCTCTGGGAGTTTTGCCTTCAAACAGCAACGCAGCGCCCATTCCCGGGCGCTTTCAATGTTCATCAGATTTCCTGGCGAGATGAAAAGCGGCTTTGACCGAGCCCGGGTGCGCAGTACGGACCCGACAATGCGTCCATCGTGAACAAGATCACTCCAACCGCCGCGCTTCAGGCTGGGTTCGGCATAGGAGCCCACTAATTTGGTTTTGGCGCAACCGATGGTCGGGATGCTCAGCCATAAACCCAGGTGGGAGGCCAGGCCAACTGAGCGGGGATGCGCCACTCCCTGGCCGTCACATAGGATGAGATCGGGAACTGATCTGAGCTTGCGAAACGCATCCAGCATGACGGGAAGTTCGCGAAAGGAGAGCAGTCCGGGGACATAGGGGAAATCCGCCTCTCGCAGGGCGTAAGCCTCTTCAATGACTTCGAAGTCAGGCCAGCGCAAAACAATGACGGCGGCCCAGAAATGAGGGCTGGCGAAGGTGGTAGAAACGTCGGCTCCAGCGACTAAGAGGAAAGTCTTCTGCGAGGGCGGTTCAATTTTCACCAGCGGCGCCAGGATTTGTTGAAGCTGAATGGCCTCCCGGGCGGTTTTGACCCAGGGATGAAGTTCCGGAAATCTCATGGCGGTAAAATCCGGCTTTGAAGACGGGAAAAATCCAACATTTTGCTTTTATCGCAGGCTGGACTTGCGTAAATTTAACAATGTAGAAGTTGAGTGTCTTTCCAGCATCAGCGGCGTAATCCACTCGGTGAAGCCCTGAAAACTGGCCAAAGCAGACCTCGCTCAAGGATCAATCGGAGGTATAGAATGCCGCAGGGCACAGTCAAGTGGTTTAATGCCACCAAGGGATTCGGTTTTATCACTCAGGACGGCGGCGGCGATATTTTCGTCCACCGCAGCGATTTGGCCGACGTAGGCTATCGGCGCGAGGTTTTCGAAAACCAGCGCGTTGAATTCGAGGTGGCCGAAGGGCGCAAAGGTCCCAAAGCCGTGAACGTCAAGGTTTTAGAGTAGAATCAGGGTCTTCTCATAAGGCGGCGGTTTTATAGCTGCCGCCTTTTTTGGGCCATTAATGAGGCTCCCAAACCTCCGACCATCAGGGGGTAGATTGGAGCGAAGTAATAGCCTCGACAAGAGCTTTTAAGAGTAGGAGGATTATCAACTTCCTGCTCGGAACAAGCCCGCCCCGGCGACGGCGATGCTCCTGAGGGACTCGCCAGCATCTCAATCTAGCGCCTTGCCCGCCGCCGATCAAGCACGAAGTCCATATTTTGCCCAGCGCCTTCCAAACTCCCCAGCCCTCATAAAGCGCCATAATTGGGATTGACATTGGCTTGGCGACCTGATATATTGCTGCTGATAAGGGCTGACTCTACCTATGACCACGGATCAAACCACCGAGCAAGAAAATATTCTCCTGTTGCTGCGCCGCATACATTTCTTCGACGGCCTAAAATTCGAAGAGCTGGAGCGCCTTTCCAGCCTGGTGAATTTGGTATCCGCGAAGGCCGGAGAGGTCATCTTTCGCAACGGCGATCCGCCGGAGGCGTTCTACATCATTGAACGGGGCCGGGTGCAGATTTTGCGTCCGGGGAGCCATGGTGAAGAGATCGTGGCCGTTCTGGGGCGGTCGGGAGATTTCTTCGGGGAGATGGCGCTGATCGAGGCGCGTTCTCGTTCGGCCACCGTGCGCGCTCTGGCCCCGACCGACCTGCTGGTCATTCCGCGTCCCGATTTCGAGGAGCTGATTCACGAACACCCGTCCGTGCATTTTGAAGTCACACGCGCGCTGTCCCATAACTTGCGCCGCTCCGACGCGCAATTTGTCGAGAAGATCATAGATAAGAATCGGCAGCTTTCGCAGGCTCTGGCGGATCTTCGAGAAGCGCAAGAGGAATTGCTGCGGCGCGAGAGACTCTCCCTGGTCGGACGGCTGGCGGCGGGCATCATCCACGATCTGAAGAAACCTCTGACCTGCATCAGCGGTTACGCGCAACTGCTGGGAACGCCCACGATCCAGTCGGAAAAAAAGCAGCGCTACGCCGAAGCCATCGTCCGCGAAGTGCAGCGTCTGGTGGACATGGCGGATGAAATACTTCGCTTTTCACGCGGCGACCACGAAATCAAACTCAGCGAGGTCGAATTCCCGACCTACGTGGATGGCATTTTCGAACTCATGCAGCTTGAGCTGGAAAACGGCAAAGTCCGGCTGGAGAAGCGCGTAGAATATCAAGGCGCCGTTGCGCTTGACGCCGACAAGTTCAAGAGCGTCTTTTTCAACATCGTCAGCAATGCCATGTCGGCGATGCCGGAGGGAGGAGTGCTGAACTTCATCGGCCGGCTGGAAGGGTCCCGGCTTCGCTTGGATTTCGCCGACACGGGCCACGGCATGAGCGAAGAGGTAAAGCGCCGCGTCTTCGATGATTTTTTCAGTCAGCGCAAGGATGGCGTCGGTTTGGGAATGGCGATCGTCAAACGCACGGTGGAAGCGCACGGTGGAACCATCGAAGTCGAAAGCGAACTCGGGCTGGGCGCCCGATTCATTATCCGTCTTCCTCTGGAGGCGGCTTGAGAGTTGTCCGAGCTTTTTCCATCCTCTTCAGTGCCACCTGTATCCTCTGCTCCAGCAATCTCATCGAGGCAGACGACCGTGACCGCCAGCCGCAAGAGATCCCCCATAACACTCCTTTCCTTGCACAGGAACCATCCTTCGAAATTCATTCCAATGGCTCGGTCGAGATCACGGCAGTTTTAGCCAAAGCATGCTCGGGCGGTGAGGTTTACGCGGGTATCTTTCCGGAAGCCGCAGAGCTCTCTTATCCCATCTATCGTCTTGCAGGGACTTTCATCCTGAGCGATTCTCTGCACGTCATCGCGCGTTTTTATTTGGGCGACCTGGAATCCCCCCGGATTGACGTCAATGATTTTCGAAAACATCATGGCGGGCGCATCGCCGTGCGCCTGCTCTTTTTCGGCCCAGAGGCGCGGGTGGTTGACCGCAATCTGGGCTATTCGCGCGATGACGAAGGGCTGTACCATCGCGCCTCCGCCTTAGTCGAAGGTCCCTTTGTGGATTGCGTAACCGACACCAGCGCTATCATCTCCTTTGAATTCGATCAGGGGGCCGAGGGCAGCCTTTGGCTGCTGCCTACGGATCAAACAGTTCACTTTTCGGAGAATCAATCCAAGCATGAAATCCGACTGAGCGGATTGGCGCCGAAGCAAACGTATCGCTACGGGATTAATTACCAGGATCGAGGCAGGAAATACTCCTCACCCGAATACGCTTTTCGCACCGTGCCTTCGCCGGGATCCATGAACTCCTTTCGCTTCGCGGTGCTTAGCGACTGTCGAGTCGCTTTTGGCGGGGCGGAATCCGACGTTGAAGGAATCAATCTGGGAGTTCTAAAGACGCTCTTGAATCTGGCCTACTCCCGGGAGGCCGATTTTATCCTTTTTCCCGGAGACCTGGTGGGCGGCTCCTCCAGCGATCCGCTGGAGATGGAGCGGCAATTCCGCTCCTTCAAACGCGCGGCCGAACCGGTGGGCAGCCGCATGCCGATCTATGAAGGGATGGGCAACCATGATCAATCCGGCTTATGGATTGCGGGCGGATCGAGTCGGGACTTCCTACCGCGCAGGGGCGATGAAGCCGGCGAAGTGCTTTTCGCCCGGCATTTTGTGAATCCAGAAAACGGCCCGGCGCCCGCGGGAGCGGAATTCCCGCCCTATTCCGAAACAGTCTATTCTTTCGATTGGGGTTCAGCGCACTTCGTCATGCTCAACAGCAACTATATTCAGAAGGGAAGCGGCGAGAAGGTAGCTCAATTGCACGGGCAGCTTCAAGGTGAAATGCGAGCGGAGCAGTTGAATTGGCTGGAATCCGATTTGGAGGCAGCGCGCCAACGCGGCCAAAAGCCGCTCTTCGTTTTTGCGCATGAACCTGCTTTTCCCAACGGGGGGCATGCTGGAGATGGGATGTGGTGGAACGGGCGGAAACCGGAGATCTTGGCCATCCGCCAACGCTTTTGGAAAATCCTCTGTGCCCATCAGGTCACGGCGGCGTTCTTTGGCCACGAACACAATTACAGCCGCACGCTGATTGATAGCCGAGTCGATCCCGAATTCGATACTCCCGTCTGGCAGATCATCACCGGAGGGGGCGGCGCGCCCTATTATAATCGGGATAAATCCGTCCCCTGGGCAGACGCCGTTAAGGCGTTTTATCCGTTGACGCACCTATGCCTATTAGATGTGGATGGAGAAGAGGTTCGGTTGACCGTGCTCTCGGAGGCGGGACTGACTATCGAACAGGTGGTTTTGAGTCGAGAATAAACGAGGGGCGCGGCCCAGGTAGGATAGGTGTTCCTCGCCCTCGGCCGCGCCCCTGTGATCTATTCAAACGCCGGGGCAAGTTCCGGCAGCTTGATTCCCAGTTGCTGGTAGATACCGGGCACACCGCCGCCGGGAGGCACATCCACCCGGAAATCCGTGATCTTGTCGCCTTCCACGGTAATTTCAAGGGTCTCGGCGGGCAGCTTAATGCGCTTTCCCGTCGGCGATACGGTCGGCAAACCCGGAACAGCCAAGATGCCTTTATGCGTGCCGGTTATTTGCACCTTAACGCTGACCGTGCTTCCTTTTTCCTGAACGCTGGTGACATTGAACGCCCAGTCGGGAAGGCCTTTGGTCATGGCCGTCATGAGGTCGAGGAATTGATCCTTATTCAAAGGCTCCGGGACCGGCCCGCTGAAGACGAAATCCTCAGCATAATAAACCGCGCCTTTCTGCGCGTTGCCGGATTCCAGATCCTTGAGCATAGTCTTTACCAAATCTGATTTATTCATCTTGAATCCTTTCGCAATTTAAAGTAACTCAGGGCGAAGCCCTGCACTCTTGTATCATGATACGGCTCGGCAGAGAGCTGGTTGGCTGAATAGATGCAAGAAGCGCAGGTGAACAAAAAGGGCACGGCTGGCCGTGCCCTGAGACTTTGCTTCCAGCGGTTTTCCGTTACTTCAACAGCACCATTTTGTCCGTGGCGGCGAAATTTCCCGCGGTCAAGCGGTAGATGTAAATCCCCGACGGCAAATCGGAACCATCAAAGGTGACTTGATGCCTGCCCGCGTTTCTCCTGCCCTCCACCAAGGTCGCCACCTGCTTCCCGGCCGTGTCGAACACGCGCAGCTCGACGAAGCCGGGGGCGGATAGCTGATAGCCGATGGCTGTCATGGGATTGAAGGGATTGGGATAAGCCCAAGTTAGCAGTGCGGTGGGCGGCGGCAATCCAGGCTGCTCTTCGACGCCGAGAATAAGTTCCGGCACATGGACGCTAATCGTGTAAATGTAATCGCCCTGATTGGTACCGTTGCCGTTGGCAGCATTGCCGGCCAGGTAGAAATGGACGCTGTCCGAGCCAGCGGGCGGCGCCGTCCAGAGGATTACCCAGGCCGCGGCGGGCGCACCTTCATAGGTTCCCAGCGTCGTATGCTTGGCGTAGTCACGCATGGTATCGCCTCCGGCCGTGGAGATCTGAACCAAAGCCGGAAATTCCGATGCCAGCGTGCCGCCCCAAGTGTTGTTGTTCAGAATCACCGTCAGCTCGAATCCCCAGCGAATCTGGCCTGTATCAACAAGAGTTACACCCAGGGTATACAGGGAATCTGGCTGATAGGCGGTGGGCAGTCCGACAAGTTGGAGAACGCCATCGCCGCTGTTCAGTGGATAGGAGCCGTGGCATTGAGTGCAATTGTTGTTAAAGGGCGGATCATTGCACAGTCCATTGAGCGGCCCGCTGGAATACCCCCAGGCGACGCTTGCCAGAAGCGATAGGAGCGATACGCTTAGAATAAGCTGAATGGCAGAACGCCTGCTGTCATACATGAACACCTTCATGGTGTATCCTCCTTATGAGTCATTTATGGCGGATTTTGGATTTATATCGGCAAACTCAAGTGCGTGGGGATCGAAGTGAGCTGTGACAGATTCCGGCTGGCGAGCTTGATAGGATGGTAAATCCCCGCGAGCCTGGCTCAGCCGTCACGCTGCTGCAAGATATAGGCCGTTGGGATGCTTTTGCAAGGCTAATTTAAAAAAAATTCCTTGTGATATGTATATGAATATTCTATATTTTGGCATCTGCAAAGTAGCTCAGGCCCCTTCGTCTAGTGGTTAGGACTCAAGATTTTCGATCTTGCAACGGGGGTTCGACTCCCCCAGGGGTCACCGGCAATAGATTGGGTGAATTCGATATTTTCATGGGGTAGAATCATGAACCGATCGGTATTGATCGTTGACGACGATCCCGCCATTCGCAAGGTTCTGGAGGATTACCTGAAGGCGCTGGGATTCGAAATTTATCACGCCACGGATGGCTATACGGGGTGGGATCTCTACCAAAAGCACCGACCGGCGCTGGTCATCACGGATATCTTCATGCCCGGCATCACCGGCGTGGAACTCCTGGAAAAGATTAAGGCGGACGAAAAACCTGCGCCCGTCGTCATCATCAGCGGGGTGCAGCTTTCGGAAGTCGAAATCCAGATGCAGCGGGAACGCGCGGACGGCTTTTTGGACAAGCCCTACATGTTCTGGCAGTTGAAGGATTTGATCGCCAAATTGCTGCCGGAGGCCACAGCTTAGCATTCTTGAGCCCCCCGGCTCCAAATAATGAGGCGCGCGTGAATCATCCCCAGACGCGCTGCGCCTCTTTCATTTGCTCAGGATTTAGGGGACAGCTCAGGTCCCGGATTCATCTCCTTCCAATTCCGCGCCCAACTGTCTGAGGATCGCGCGGAAATCGCCGCCCGAAGCCGTCTCAAAACGCATCTTCACGATTTTTTCACCTGCGAAAATAAAATCCACAGGCTCGCGCGGCAAAGCCACAGCCATTCCCGTCGCCGGCACCCGGGGGATCCCGATAAAGGGAAGATCCAGATCTCCAGTCTGAGTGCCGCACCAGGAAAAGAGCCCTCGGACGCTGGTATCGCCAATCCTGATGACTTTCATATTTAGGCGCATATCCGGAAAAGCTCTCTTCAGGGCCTGCACGTACCTTAGGAAGTGTGGTCTTCTCATGGATTCGGGGAAGAACTCTTCGGTCGTGAATTCCTCATGGAGGAATTCAGTCATGGCCTGGGTATCAGCCTGATCGAATGCCGCCGCCAATCCCATCACGAGGTTCGCCTTGTCCATTTTTTTCTCCACAATCTCCGCCGCTAAGATATTAAGTATATCGCCGCTGCAGCGTTCAAGAATCGAATAAAAAGATGGAGGCAAGAGCGGAATCCCTGACATGCGCAATCCGTAAATTAAAACAATTTTTCCAAGAGTCAAGTGCTTTTGAAAGAATTTGTCATGTTCTGGCCCAAAGGACGGGAGGGGCGATTCGCTGGACAGAGGGTCGTTCGCGGGGAAGCTAAACTGGTGCAAAAAAGGGCGGCCCCAGGCCGCCCTTCCCGCCCGTTCTTCGGCGGCTATAAAATGTACTTTGATAGATCTTCATCTTCAATAATCTTGGTCAGCTTGTTGCGGACGCATTTCTGGTCAATCTCAACTTTCTGGATGCTGGGTTTGGGCAGGTCAAAAAGGAGATCTTCGAGCAGAGTGTTCATCACGGTATGCAAACGGCGCGCGCCGATATTCTCCATCTTGCGGTTGACCCGATCCGCGATCGACGCGATCTCTTTAATGGCCGCCGGCGCAAAGCTCAGCTCCAGGCCGTCGGCCTTCAGCAATTCGGTGTACTGCTTCACCAGAGCGTTTCGCGGCTCGGTCAGAATGCGCACGAAATCTTTGGCCGACAGCGAATCCAATTCGACGCGAATGGGGAAGCGCCCCTGCAGTTCGGGGATTAAATCGGAAGGCTTGGCGGAATGAAAAGCGCCGGCCGCCACGAAGAGGACGTGATCGGATTTGACAATGCCGTATTTGGTGGTGACGCTGGTGCCTTCGATCACGGGTAGTATGTCGCGCTGCACCCCTTCGCGGCTGACGTCCGGCCCCGCGCCGCCATCGGAGCCCACGATTTTGTCAATTTCATCAATGAAGATGATACCCAGGTTTTCGGTGCGGGCGATCCCCTCGCTGATGACCTTGTCCATGTCCACCAGCTTACTGACTTCTTCCCCAACCAGGATCTGCCGGGCTTCCGCCACGGTGGTGCGACGCTTCTTGCGCTTTTTAGGCATCATGCCGCCGAAGAGATCTTGCATGTTCAGTCCCATCTCTTCGATGCCCACCGGGCTGAAGATCTGCATCATGCCGAAGTGATCTTCGGCCACATCCAATTCCACCAGACGGCCTTCCAGGTCGCCGGCAGTCAACTGCTGGCGCACTTTTTCGCGGTTGCGGTCGTGCTTGCGAGAGAGCTCCTCGCGAGCATGGGCAACCGCGGGCGACTCCTCGGCCAGAGTGGGAACGCTGGACGATTCAAGACGGGGCAGGGGCAGCAACAGATCCAACAGACGTTCCTGCGCATTGGCGTCCGCATTGGGTCGGACGGCCTCGGCGGCTTCCGCTTTCACCTTCGATACCGCCAGATCCACCAGGTCTCGCACCATGGATTCGACGTCGCGGCCAACATAGCCGACTTCCGTGAATTTGGAGGCCTCGACTTTCAGGAAAGGTGCATGGGCCAAGCCGGCCAGTCTGCGGGCGATTTCGGTCTTCCCCACTCCGGTCGGTCCGATCATGATGATGTTGTTGGGCATGATCTCCTGGCGCAGTTCCCCTTGCACCTGCTGCCGGCGCCAGCGGTTGCGCAGCGCAATGGCCACGCAGCGTTTGGCGTTGGTCTGGCCGATGATGTATTTGTCCAGTTCCTTGACAATCTGCTTGGGCGTCAACTCATCCATTAATTTCACTTACAACTCCTCGACCGTAATCTGATCGTTCGTATAAATGCAAATTGAAGCGGCGATGAGCAAGGCCTCTGCGGCGATTTCGCGAGCGGAGAGATTCGTGTGTTTGACCAGGGCCCGCGCCGCCCCCAGAGCCTGAGGTGCGCCGGATCCGATGGCCATGATGCCGTCGTCCGGCTCGATGATCTCGCCCGTCCCGCTGATCATCAAGAGGGTCTTTTTGTCTAAGACCACCAGAACCGCCTCGAGGTTGCGCAGATATTTGTCCGTTCGCCATTCCTTGGCCAGCTCGGCGGCGGAGCGGCGCAGATCGCCGGGGTGGGCAGCCAGATGACCGTCGAATTTTTCGAAAAGCGCCAGGGCGTCCGCGGCGGCTCCGGCGAAGCCCGCCAGGACCTTGCCGTCGGCCATGCGGCGGATCTTCTTGCCACCATGTTTTAGGATGATCTCGCCGTAGGTCAACTGCCCATCGCCGGCGATGGCGGCGCGGTTCTTCAGCCGCACACCCACGATGGTCGTGCTGCGAAAACGATTTGCCATATCATTCCTCTTTTAACCGCAAAGGAACAAAGGACACGCAGAGAGATCTAAAGATCCATTTATACTTTGCGTCTTTGAGGTTTATTGTCTTAGTCCTCCGCCGGGCCGATCCCCGGCAGGGTCAGCTCCTTCTCCGGAAAATCCATGCTGGGGTGCGGCGGGGTGGCCCAGAAAATCCGGTTACGCAGGGCTTTCTGGACGTCCAGCACACCCTTCATCTCACGCGTGATCTGGCCAATCCGTTCCGGGGACACGCCATTGAATTCCAACTGCAGTTTTCGATAGCTCTTGTTCAGCCGCTCCGTCAGCAGATCCCGCAGGCAGTCCTGCGCGCAACGGTAATCGGTGTAGCGGCGCATGGCGCGGCGATCCAAGCCCGGCTCGACTTCCGCCTCCATTTGGGACAGCGCCGATGAGATGAAGGCGGCGTCCTCTATGGGGATGTCTTTGGCGATCAGCTCCTCGCCGGAAAGTTCCTTGCCCATGACCCAGGCGTCTTCCAACCTCGAGGCGATGCGGCGCAGAATCCCCTCCTGAAATTCGGCGGCCGTAAGCTCCGAAAATGTCGCGGCGCGCAATTCTGGGAAGCGCAGCAGAACCTCCAATAGCGTCCTCTGCTTCAGCGGCAGTTCGGCAAGTTTGACGTCTGCCGCCGGCGGCCGCCCTTCTTCCCCGCTCCAGACGCGGCTCTTTTTCTTCGCCAGCTCTTTTAAAAGTGCATCGGGGGAAACGCCGATCTGGCGGGCGGCTTCCGTTGCGGCCAGCTCCTTGTGGATGGCGTCGGGGATGACCGCCAGGCTCTCTAAGATCTCGCGGACGGCTTCGCTACGCGAGGCTACATCCAAGAGGCGGCCTTCTTTGCGATAAAGCTCGATGCGGTAGCTGATGGCATCTTGAGCCTGCTCGACCAATTCGCCGAACGCCGCCGCCCCCTCTTGACGGATGAAACTGTCGGGATCATGCCCGGAGGGCAGGCCGACCACGCGAACGTCTAAGCCCGATGCGATCAGCACGTCCCCGCCGCGCAGCGAGGCGTGCGAACCGGCGGCGTCACCGTCGTAAACCAAGACGACTTTGCGACAGAGGCGGCGGACGGCCTGGGCCTGGCCCGATGTCAGCGCCGTGCCGGACGTGGCGACGGAATGGGCGAAACCATTGTCGTGCAGTCTTAAGAGGTCAGTGTAGCCTTCGACGATCAGACAGACTTCGCGGCGGCGGATCTGTTCGCGGGCTTGATACAGGCCATAGAGCAGCGCGCTCTTGTTGTAAACCGGCGTCTGCGGAGAATTTAGATATTTCGCTCCTTCGGCGTCGGCCTTCATCACGCGCCCGCCAAAGGCCACGGCCTTGCCGGAGAGATTCAGGATGGGAAACATCAGCCGGGCGCGGAAACGGTCGTAATGGCCGCCGCTTTCCGGAGTCTTCTCTTCGCGGCGGACAATCAGGCCGGCTTCGACCAGATCGCGGATGCCGAAACCGGCCGGCTTCAATCTTCCAAATTCCCTGACCAGCCCGTCCCACTTGTCCGGAGCGTACCCAAGCCGGAAGTCCTTGGCCAGAGTCTGGCTGATGGCGCGAGTTTCGAGGTAGGCGCGCGCCGCATCGAACTCTCCACCCTGGCCCTCCCAGAGGCATTTCGTGAAGAACTGCGCGGCGAATTCGTTGGCGCGGTAGAGAGCGTCGTAGCGCTCGGCCTCTTCGGGCGTTGCCGAGACCCGTTCGGGGATGGCGATGCCGGCGCGGCGGGCCAGTTCGCGGGCGGCTTCGGCGAAGCTCAGCTTATCGTGCAGTTGCAGGAAGGTGAAGGCGTTCCCGCCCGCTCCGCAACCGAAACAGTGGAAGATGTTCTTGCCCGGATGCACCGAAAACGACGCCGTCTTCTCGGAGTGGAAGGGGCAGAGGCCGAACCAGTTGGCGCCCTTGCGTTCGAGCTGCACGTAGCCGCCGATCAGTTCAACGATGTCCACCGACTCGCGGATGCGGTCTATGATTTCCGGAGAGATGAGGCCGGGCATGGGGAATTATGAATTATGAGTTATGAATTATGAGTGATGCATTATGTAATCCCCCCTTGCCCCCTTTAGAAAAGGGGGGAAGCCGGATAGTGCCCTTATCTTAAATATGAGAACGCGGGAAGTCCCCCTTTCTTAAAGGGGGATTTAGGGGGATTACGCTCACCGAACGAGCAACCCGCTTAAGATAGGGCTTGGGAGGGGCAAAGTCAACTGAAAGTTTTTGCGAAAGAGATAGGGGGGCAGATGGCCTGCGAATGGGCGGCGCCGGATCGCGAAGCATCCGGCGAAAAAAGTAGCGACAGCTACCTCACCACCGCCACTTTGGCGGTCTGCGCCCCGGATGGGGAGGTGAGTTGCAGAAGATATATTCCTGAAGGGAGTTAATCGAGATTAAGAGGTATTGTATAAGCGCCCGCGATATGCTCGCCTTCCTCCAGCACCGCCACCTGCTGGCCTAACAGGTTATAGAGCACCAGGCTGGTCCGACCGGAGCTGGCCAATTCATAACGAATGATATTCTGCGACACCGACAGCGTTTGCTTGAGATCTGTCGGCGCGGCAGCGCGGGCGGGCGATGACGGCCCTCCCAAGCTCCCATCCGCATTAATATGCTTGGCCCAAACATCGTTGAAGGGCTGACCGTCCCAGCCGTGACGCCAGACGCACACCGCCCCGCGCCGGTCGTCGGGAGCTACGTCAAACCAGTTTGTCGCCAGCGTGTTCGAGGTGGCGAAGCAAATCCCGTTCGCTTCCCACCGCCGTCGCCCGGCTGGGTTGAGCGCTTGGAGCCAAAGACGATTATCACTATTTAGATAAGGGGGTTCTCCCGTCCCCTCATTGTACATGGCATAAAAAAGGCCATCTCGAAGCGCAAAATCCAGGCCGAAAAAGCCCGCAGTGTTTTCGAATGTGGCGATTCGCGCGCCGAGACCGCCGCTGCCCCAGGTGGGCCAATACACCCGCCCCCGGATGTCCACCTTCTGGCCGTAAATATCTTCAGTGTTACCACTGAAGTCATAAAAGCCCAGATACACAAATCCAGGGTCGCCCGGCACCATCTTGGCCCCGACGTTCCAACTGATGTGATCGCAGTCCCAGATCATCCGCCCATCCGGTCCGTAGCGTTAGAGCGTGTTGGCGTCAGCGCCAGACCCCATGCTGGTGTGCAGGTAAAAACCGCCCCGGCCATCGGACAAGACCTGGTTATCAAGGGCGCTGGTGCCTATGAAAACGCCGTTGTGCGCCCATAGGGGATTGCCCTGCGGATCCAACCGCTGCATGAAGCCCGCGATGCTCATCTGGTAAGGCGGCCGCTGATCCTGCCAGACGATGTAAGCTCCGCCCCGCCCGTCGTGGGTCAAGACGGGGTTGCCTTGGCCTCCCGGCGCATCGCAGACCACCACCCCGGAGTCGCCCCAAGTGCGCTGCCCCTGGGCATTAACGTGTTGCACCCAAAGGTCGCCAATTATGTCATATCCCAAGAAGAACCCCCCATGCCGTCTGGACCAATGTTCCAGTTGGCAAATGTGAGAGGCACTACCACAGCGGCGGAATCCCCCCAGCAGAGGTTGCCTTGGGAGTCAATCTTCTGGGCGTACGTCCCCGCCGGGACGGAATTGGTCCAACAGACGATCACCCCGCCCTGGCCGTCTTCGATGGCTTGCACCCAGTTGACATTATATGAAGTTAGGGTCGGGCAGACGGGCTGGAATTCGGGAAACTGCCAGTTGCCCTCGCGGTCCACGATCTGGTACTGATAGCCCCAAATTTTTTCCACCACTAAGGTGTGGCCTTCCGGGTAGGGAAACGCGAAGGGTTCGGCTTCCCAGAGAGCTGGATCGGCGGGTAGCGGCAAATTCTCACGGATCGTCGTAGGCCATTGGGCGTGGGCGGCGGCCGCCAGCAGGCACAAGGCGGCAATGAGCGCCAGCAAGGAGGGTAGGGGTGTACTCGGGCGAGGCATAGAAATAATTTAATCATAATATTTGCCAAAGTCAAGGAAAATCATAGGAAAGTTATAATTTATTGATAATTATGGAGTTAATTATCTGAACCGCCTTAGGGTTATTGCGAGCGAAGCGAAGCAATATCCCAATTTCCTGGTCATTGCGAAGCCGCCAAGGGCGGATGAAGCAATCTCTTCAGTTCAGCAGATTGCTTCGGGACTGTCGTCCCTCGCAATGACGGCAGAGTAGGCACAAAAAATACCTGCAAAATCAAATAAATCGGTGGCGGCGAATGACTATATTATGCCGAGACTTTCATCATTCGCCTCCGAATCCCGATGGACCCACGCGGCCCGCGGGGACTCTACGGCCGCCCCGGCGACGGGACGACCTGCCCGATTTGGCAAAGGAGCGCCGCCACAGCCATTCATGAGGTCATTGCTCCGAAGGAGCCACTTACGTGGCGAGCCCATCAGGACGAAGCAATCTCTTGGCTTGGCTCATCGCCTCCCTGCCATCGGGAGGCTTTTTTGTCTTCGCCTGCGGGATGGCGGCCATCCCGCCTCCCGGCGCTCTATTCTATGCCGGTTCACGGTTATCGGTGCACGGTGCACGTGACAAAATGCTGACGGACTCCTACAATCGCGTTCACACTTATCTGCGCCTGTCGGTGACGGATCGGTGCAATTTCCGCTGCCGGTATTGCATGCCGCCGCAGGGCGTCAAACTCACCGACCGCGACGGGATTTTGCGCCCGGAGGAGATCGTTTCCATCGCGCGGACGTTTGCCGAAATGGGAGTGCGCAAGATCCGCATCACGGGCGGCGAGCCGCTGCTGCGGCGCGGGCTGGACGCCATTCTGACCGGCTTGGCGAAGATTCGGCCCAAATTGGATCTGGCGATCACCACCAACGGATTTTATCTACTCTCCTGGCTGCATCGGTTGACCGTGGCGGGCGTCCGGCATGTCAATATCAGCCTCGACACTTTTACGCGGGATCGTTTCGCCAAAATCACGGGCGTGGACGCCTGGCACGGCGTGCGGGACGGCATTAAAACGGCGCTGAAGCATCCGCAGATCGAGAAGGTCAAATTGAATGTGGTCTTGCAGCGCGGCGTCAATGACGACGAGATCGCGGATTTCGCCCAGCTCACCGTGCGCTACCCTCTGGACGTGCGCTTCATCGAAATGATGCCGGTGGGCGAAACCCCCTGGAAGGAGAGCGAGTGGATTTCGGGCGAAGAGGCTCTCGAGAGGATCCCCGGCCTCAAAGAAATCCCGAATGATGAAGCGATTGCGGGGCCGGCGCGGCTCTATCGCCTCCCCGGAGCTCTGGGGCGCATCGGGATCATCTCGGGCCTGAGCTGCCCGGCCTGTTCCGGCTGCAACCGGCTGCGCCTGACGGCTCGCGGGGTGCTGCTGCGCTGTCTGTTTGATCCGGCCGGAATGGATCTGCGCGACGCGCTGCGCTCGGATTGGCATCCTCAGGGGATCGCTCGCGCCATCCAGGTTTTTCTTTCCGGCAAGGGCGAAATCGGGCGGCCCCAAGCGCGGGATCGGTTGCACGGATATTCACCCTGTCTGTTGCAGGTGGGAGGGTAAACCATCGCGGCGTGGGGGGCCACGCCGCCTCCAAGCAAAAATGCACCTTTCGAAATAGGAGGCCGGATTGCCCCAATCCGGCACGATTGGAATCAAATTGGCCGGTAATCAGCAAACTAAGCCGCGTCGAGCGGCCATTCTGGTCTGCAGCGACAGGGCCTATTCCGGCGAACGGCCCGACCGCAGCGGAGCGACGCTCAGGCAGCGGCTCTGCGATCTGGGTTGGCAGGTTTCCCAGCCGCAAATCCTGCCGGACGATCTGGAGACGATCGCGACCTGGTTGAAAGAGAAGTCCGCCGGCGGCGAATACGATTTACTCTTGACATCGGGCGGGACAGGATTGGCCGAGCGGGACGTGACGCCGGAGGCGACTCTTCGGGTCATCCAGAGGCGCGTTCCGGGATTGGAAGAAGCAATGCGGGCACAATCTGCCAAAATCACGCCGCATGCCATGCTGTCTCGAGCCGTGGCGGGTGTGGCCGGACGGACGCTGATCGTCAACCTGCCGGGCAGCGAGCGGGGGGGGTTGGATTGCCTGCAGGTGATCGAACCGGCGTTGGAGCACTCGGCAGCGTTACTGCGAGGTGAGAAGCCGGATTCCTAATTGTCATTGCGAGCGAAGCGAAGCTCCGAAGGAGCCCTTAAGCGGCAATCGCTTTGCTTCAGGAGATTGCTTCGGCCTCTACGGGGCTTCGCAATGACCATCCACCTTGAAAGGAATGTTATGGCAGAATTAAGCCACATGAACTCCCAAGGCCAAGCGAAGATGGTGGATGTGAGCGATAAGCCGGTGACCAATCGCCGCGCCAAAGCTCGAGCGAGCATTCGCGTTAATGCCGAGCTTTTCCAAAAGCTGCAAGAAAATTCGCTGGTCAAGGGGGATTTCGCGGCCGCGGCTCGCATTGCCGGAATCCAGGCGGCCAAGCGCACCGCCGAGCTGATTCCGCTGTGCCATCCGCTGCCGCTGGAGCTGATCAGCGTGGAGGTGTCGCTCGAGGAGCCCGACATGGTGATCGTCGAAACGGACGTGCGCGCCCGAAGCACCACCGGCGTCGAGATGGAGGCTTTGACGGCGGCGGCGGTTGCGGCCTTGACGGTGTACGACATGGGCAAGGCGGTGGATCGGGGGATGGTGATCAAGGAGATTTGTTTACTAGAAAAAGAAGGCGGCAAAGGCGGAAAGTGGTCTCACGCAGAGACGCAAAGACGCAAAGGTAATAATCCCCCTTGATCCCCTTTAAATAGGGGAAAGGCACGATAATGAATAAGGGCTCGATTTACCGGATTTCGACTTCCGCTGAAATGGGGCAGAAAAAAAGCAATGTCGAACGCGTGCGGTTGGATGTGAAGCGCGGCATCATCGGGGACGCTCACGGGACAACCGTACGGCAGGTGAGCCTGCTCCCCATCGAGAGCTTCGTCAAGGTGGCTCACCCAGATTTGCACGTCCAGCCCGGAGATTTCGCCGAAAACATCACCACGCAGGGCTTGGATTTTCAGCAAATCCAAGTGGGTACGAGATTGAAGATCGGCGCCTCGGCGCGTTTGGAGGTCATTCAGATCGGCAAGGAGTGCCACCGCGGCTGCGTGATAAGGCAGACGGTGGGGGATTGCATTATGCCGAGGGAAGGGATTTTTGCGAAGGTATTGGCCGGCGGCGAGGCGGCACTCGGGGATGAGATTGAGATAGAGCCATGATTAAATTGGACGACGCGCTGAGGCTGATTGATGAGGCGGTGCGACCGCTGCCAGCGAAGGAAACGCCGCTCTTAGAGGCGCTGGGGTGTTGCCTGGCGCAAGACGTTGTCAGTCCCATAGACGTGCCACAGTTCGCGTCATCGGCGATGGATGGAATTGCGGTGGCTTTCGCGGATGCGCAAAAAGCTAGTGCGCTGAAGGTCCAAGGCATCATTCCGGCGGAGCAACCCGCAAAAGAAAGACTTCGGCCCGGCTACGCCTATCGCATCATGACCGGAGCTCCGCTGCCGGAGGGGGCGGATACCGTCGTGCCGGTGGAAGAGCTGGAGTTCGCTGGTGACATCGTCAAAATCAAAGGTGCTTTTGAACCGGGTCAACACATCCGTCTGGCGGGCAACGATGTCAAGGCGGGACAAATTGTATTAACGGCAAAAACGCGCCTAGGGGCAATCGAGATCGGAATTTGCGCTGGATTGGGTATGACGCAGGTGGCGGTCCACTCCAAGCCGAAGATCGCGCTGGCGGCGACGGGATCGGAGATTGCCAAGCCGGGGGAGAGGCTCCAGCCCGGGCAGATTTACAATTCGAACAACGCCACCTTGAGAGGTCTGCTGAAGGCGGGCGGCTGGGGCAAAGTTGCGGAGCTGCCGGACTTGAAGGATGATTTCGACACGCTGCTTCCGGCGCTGGAGAAACTGAGCCGAGAACACGACGTGATTATTACTTCCGGTGCGGTGTCCGCGGGGGAGTTCGATTACATTCCGAAGGTGGTGCAGAAACTGGGCGGGGTGCTGCTTTTCCACAAGGTGGCCATCAAGCCGGGCAAACCGGCGCTGATCGCGAAATTAGGGCGATGCTGGCTCTTGTCCCTGCCCGGCAATCCAGTGTCGGTGGTGGTGACATATCATCTCTACGCCGCGCGAGTCCTATGCCGGCAGACGGGTAACCGGACTTCACCGCCGCGCGAGAAAGCGGTTCTGGCCGAGGCGGTGAAAGTGGACAGCGATCGATTTTATGTGCTGGGAGCTTATCTGGAAAGGACGCCATCGAGTCTTATGGCGCGGGAAGCGAAGAGGTATCAGTCAGGGAGGCTGTCGTCCATCATTGGGATTAACGGATTTATGTTTTTAGGGGAGGGGGAATATATGCTGCCGGAGGGGACGGAGGTGGAAGTCGAATTTTTGCAGTAAATGAAGAATGGAGATTGCAAAATGAAAAATAGTGGGCGCGATGAATCGCGCCTTTATATTTTTCGTTCCTCTTTGAGACTGCGGAAATGATCCAGCACATGTTCGACGGAGAGATCCTTCATGCAGCGGAAGTGGCCCAGGGGGCACTGGGCAAAGCCCAGGTGCGAGCAGGGGCGGCAGAAGAGGTCAAGTTCGGCGACGCGGTGGGAGACGCGGAAGGGCGCAAATCCAAATTGGGGGACAGTGGAGCCGAATATGGCAAGCACCGGGACACCGACGGCGGCCGCCATGTGCGCGGGGCCGGCATCCTGAGTGATGGCCAGACGACAGAGAGCCAAGGCGGCTCCGGAATGGGCCAAGCTCAGCCTGCCGCAGAAGTTGACCACGCGCTCGGGATTCAGTTGGCAGAGCTGCTGGCCCAGCGGATAGTCGGCCTGATCGCCGATGATCCAGAGGGAAGGTTCGGTTTCCAGCAGGCGGTGAGCGAGTTCCCGCCAGCGGGTTTCGGGCCAGCGCTTGGTGAAATGGGAAGCTCCCGGACATAGGGCGATAGGCCATGGATCGGGCAATCGAGCCAGACCCGCTTGACGCATGAAGTCGGGCAGGCTGTTTTGGGCGGCGAGCCATTCCAGGCCCAGACTGTCATCTCGTACGCCCAGCGGTTTTAGGGCATTGAGATATGCTTGGGAAACGCTGAATTCGCCGCGGTAGAAATTCCATTTGAATCTCACCAAAAACCAGCGCGCCAATCGGCGCTTTTTGTATTTCAGGACTCGCTGAGCCGCCACATGGCGGCGCAGATAGACGCTGCGCAGGCCGGTGTGCAGATCCACCACAAGGTCGTAGCGGCCGCGCAGATCGGCAGCGAGCTTTTGCAGCGCACTCCTGTCAGGATGGTCGGGAGCGAGGATCAAATTTGACAAATGAGAATTGTCCTGCAGAAGTTCGGCGTAGCGCTGTGAGGTGAGCAGGTCAACGCGGGCTTGAGGCTGGGCGGCTCGCAGACGGCGCAGCGCGGGCGTTAATAACAGAATATCGCCCAGTGAACTCAGGCGAATGAGAAGGATGGACTCCACCGAAGCGTTTTTCAATAGGAATTAAAAGGCTCCTCTGCCCTTGATGACTCCGAAGATGGTGCGCAAGATGATGGCCAGATCCAGAAGCGGTGAGGCGTTTTCGACGTAGTAGAGGTCGTATTCGATGTTGTCGTGGATCTGCTTGGCGCGGTCGGCGGAAATTTGCCAGAGGCCGGTGATGCCGGGCTTGACGTTCAGCCGTTCGCGCTGGAATTCGTCGTATTGATCCACGATGAAGGGCATTTCCGGGCGCGGGCCCACGATGGACATATCGCCCTTAATGACATTGAAGATCTGGGGCAGTTCATCCAGGCTGGCGCGGCGCAGCGTCCGGCCGATGGGAGTGATGCGAGGATCGGCGCCGTTCTCGGGGGTTAAGGCATATTGGGGCGTGTCCACGTACATGGTGCGGAACTTATACATAGTGAATTTCCTGCCGTTCAGGCCGACTCGTTCTTGCCGGAACAGGATGGGCCCCGGGGAGCTTCGGCGAACCAAGAAAGCAACGGCCAGCATAATCGGCCCAAGAACCGCCAGGCAGGTCAATCCCATGGCCAGATCCATGCAGCGCTTGAAGAAGAGTTTCCAGGGGGCGATGCGGGATTCCTTGACGGTGAGGAGCGGGACGCCATCCAGCGAACGCACGGAGATGTGCTGCAGCTTGTAATCGAAGAGGTTGGGGATGAAGCTGAACCTCAGATTGATCTGTTCGCAACGGCGGATGATTTCGGCGATGCGGATCTGGGAGACCGAGGGGAGGGAGATGAAGAGTTCATTGGCGTTGGTTTTCTGGGCGGCATCTTTCAGCGACTCGAGGCCCCCCAGGACCGGCAGTTCGAAGGGCACTTCATCCGAATGGGATTTGACGGTCTTATTCCAGAGTTCGGCGTTATCATCGAGAAACGCGATGGGGAGGGTTCCCAGGCGAGGGGAGCGGATGAAGCGCTCCGCCAGCATCTGGCCGGCTTCTCCGGCTCCATAGACGAGCCCGCGGGTAACCCCGATGCCCTTCGCATGCAAGTGCTGGAAGATCTTATAGAAGATATAGCGCTCAATATTCAGGAAAACGAGGAGGAATAAGAGAGCATAGGTGATGATGAGACGCGAATAAGTGATATCCTTGAAATAGAAGGTGGCGGAGAAGAGGATGGCCGCCGCATAGATGACAGCCTTGAAGATACCTTTGACTTCGGCGATGTTCATGATGGACATAGTGCGGCGGTAGAGGCCCAGTCGTTCGAAGAGAAGCAGCAAAATGACGATGAGAACCAGGCTCAAGCGGAAGTACATATCGAATGGCTGGGGGCCGCGGCCAATGCCGAAGCGCTCGTGGAGGAAATGGTAACACCAATATCCCAATATCATAGAGCCGTAGATGACGAGGATGTCGGCGATCGTTTGACTGGCGAAAGCGATGCGCTGCACCCAACGCTTGCTCAGCGTGGCTTTGAATTCGGCGAAGGTGAAACCTCCGTTGCTCTCCGCGCCGTTGCGCTTCAAGCTGATGGATTGACCGTCACCCAAGGCTCATCACCTCCGCAGGTGCGGTTAGTTCCGATATGGAAGTCGGAATCACAGGTTCGGGCTCGAGGGGTATTTCTTCTTCGAGACGCCGAGCGATCTGGGATAAGCCGTGATTCTGAAGCAGCAGCTTAAATAGCAGTTCATAGCGATCCGTGACGCGCTCCCAGGAATACTTGGTGCGGACACGCTCGATGGCGGCAGCGCGCAACGCTTCGACCTCCTCGGGATGATCCACGAGACGCTGGAGTTGCAGGGCCAGGTCGCGTTCATCGTTCCGGTGTTCGAATTTGCGTCCCGCCGAGCCGACGACCTCGATGTTGGCGGGAGTGTTGCGCACCAGCGCGGCGTTGCCGAAAGCCATCTGATCCAGCAGCACCGGGCGGGTGCCGTCCACGCCGCTGGCCAGGACGAAGAGATAGGGATGGCTGGATATTTCCTGGTATTCTTCGCCGAAGAGGAAGCCGGTGAAGATGACTCGCCTTCCGGCGATCTCTTTCAGCGAGGCTTTATATTGATCGGAATAAGGGGCGTCGCCGACAATCACCAGGTTCATGTCGGTTTCCACGCGGGCAAAGGCGCGCAATAGAGTGTGAGCGCCGTTTTCGGGCACCAGTCGGCCGACGAAGAGGATATAGCGGCGCGGCTTCAGGCCGAAGCGGTCCAAAACGTCGCAACCTTCATGGCGGCGAATGTTGGCTCCGTAGGGGATGAAGAGCGCGTCAGTTTGATAATCGCTTTTGTATTTATCCTGGATGACGCGGGCATCAGCGATGATGACTTCCGCGGAGGCGCGGGCCAGCCGTTCACAGACGCGCAGATAACGGCGCGCCAATCCACCCCACTTGTCGCGCTGCCAGTCGGCGCCGTCCACGTTTAGCAGGACCCGGGCGTGGCGCAGGCGCGGCAGGAAGGCCAGGGGGGCGTTGCCGACTCCGCAGATATAGACGATGTCGTAGCGGCGGAAGAAGGCGTGCAGACAACAGAGTGAGGTATGGACGATGGAATCCAGATGCTTGGTCGGCAGCGTGGGCAGATGAACCAGACGCACGCCGAGATATTCCCTGCCGCGATAGGGCACGAAGGTGGTGCGGTTGTAAACGGTGACTTCGTGGCCGCGCGTGGCCAGGCGCCGGGCGACCTGATCCACGAACGTCTCGAAGCCGGAATAGGACGCCGGAATACCCCGAATTCCCATGAAGGCGATTTTCATTATCGCAGTTTCCACCAGAGTTTGAAGAGCTCCCAGAAGGCGCGGAAGATGACGAAGGGATTGGCGCCGGTCTGGGTCCCGAATTGCCGCGGGTAGTGATGCACGCCGACTTCCGTAATGCTGTAGCCCGCCTTCTTGACGCGGGCGAAGATCTCAGCGTCAATCAGAGCTCCCTGCGACTGGATTTCGATCTTCGAGATGACTTCGCGGCGAAAGAGCTTGAAGGCGCAGTTGACGTCGCGCACGGGCAAACCGAAGAGAAACTTGGTCAGCGACGTCCAGCCATAGGAGTTGAGCTTGCGAATGATGGGATCGTTTCGCTTGATGCGGTATCCCGTGACCACGTCAAACTTGTCTATCAGCGGCCATAGCTTGGTGATTTCCGTTAGATCGAATTGCAAGTCGCCGTCGGTGTAGAAGATCGTATCTTTGACGCCGCCACGATAGCCCGACGTCAAAGCCGCCCCATAGCCCCGATTCTTAGGATGATGGATGACGCGGACATGAGAATCTTCCTTGGCTAAACGATCGGCGATCTCGCCGGTCTTGTCCTTCGAGCCGTCGTTGACGATGATGACTTCGAAATCCGGAGTGACGAGCTGGGCGGCCTTGATGGCCTCTCGCGTCGAGCGTTCGACATTGGCCTCTTCGTTGTAACAGGGGAAGAAAATGGACAAACTGCGTTGGGGCATTTCAAACTCGCATTAATCTATTAAATTTACGTGCTTGCCAGCTCCAAATTGGCGAGGGGAAGCGCTGTTTTTTGCGGCAGATAGGCCTGGATGCGCTCGCGGATGTTTCGCTGAAAACGCGGCAGATCGAAGTGCTCTTCCAGGCGTCTGCGGCCCTCGCGGCCCAGGCTGTGGCGCAATTGGTAGTCGGCCGATAGCTGCAGAAGAGCTTCGGAGAAGGCCGCTACGTCATCAGGCGGAGCCAACAGGCCGGTTTCCCCATGCAAGACCATCTCGAGGGCGCCGCCGTGCGCCGTGGCCACGACCGGCCGGGATGCCGCCATGGCTTCAAGAACCACCGTGGGGAGAGGATCCGGGGAGGTGGATGGGAGCACGAAGACATCGAGGGCTTTCATGAGCTGGGGGACGTCGTCACGGTAGGGAAGGACTTTCAGCCGGTCCCGCAGCGCCAGCCGGTAGATCTGCTTGTTCAGCTCATCCAAAAGATGCTCATAACCGGAAAAAGTTCCGCCCACAATAACGAAACGGGCTTGAGGGCAGACATTGGCCACCAAACGGGCAGCCTCTATAAAGTACGATTGTCCTTTCCACGGATGTATGCGCCCGATCACACCATAGAGAATATTTTTGGGGCCGGCGCCCAGTTGGCGGCGCAAGTCTTCCACATCGTCGCCGCCATCAAAAGGGGCGGGATCGAGACCGTTGTGGATCACCCGCACGGGAGGATCCCCGGGTTTGCCGAAGCGCAGCAGGGCATCGGCTACAGACTGTGATACGGCGATCACCTCGGATGAATTGCCCAGGGTCAAGCGGGAGATCGCCTTGGCCAGCCAGGGTGGATCGTGGATGATTTCGTGGACATGATAGATATTGGCGATCTGGCAGCGGCGCGCCGCCAGGGCTCCGCTGATGACGGCGCTCGTGTTGCAATAGACGAGTTTGATATTTTCCTGAATTATCGTCTTCCTCAACAGGGACACGTCGCGGAAGAGATGGCGGAGGAAGGGGAGCATCCTGGAAGGCCTGAAATTGACGCGGCGAAGGACGCTGTCGCGGGTCAGGATCACTTCGGCGCCCTCTGCCCGCAGACGGTCGGCCAATGGGCCTTCGCCGGGCAGGGCAACGAACGGACGAAGGTCCTCTTTAGCCGCTTTGATAATCTGCCAGAGGATAAAGTCGGCTCCGTAGAGCTCGCTGTTTGAATGGACAAAAAGGACGGCTGGTTTCACGATCCTTCCATCATTTGGTGACGCTATAGAGCCAGGCTCCTTCGCCGCACTTCCCAGATTCGTATTGAATTTCCTTTTTCAAGGGCAACTGTTCTATAAAGTCCCGCTCGAAATTGTTCATGACCAAAAGCGAGCCACGGTCCGTCGCTGAGGAGCTGAGAAACCATTCCAGGTTGTGGACCGTCAAATAATTTTTCCCAGCCAATTGCAGCAATTCACCCAGTTCATGGCTTAACAGGCTCTTCTGTCGCTTTGCCTTTGTCTTATCATCGAGAGGCAGAATGTCTCGCACGTAGTTTAAGCCCATATCCTCATAGTCAATGACGATCAAAGTGTTCGAGGCTGCGTCTGGATGACTTGAGAAAAACTCCACCGCGCTCCTGCAGTTTTGCCTGCTGGCCGATAGCAGATGCAGGGCTTCCAATTTGGATTGAATCTTGGATGCAATTCCCATCGTGCCTAAGAGCAGGAGGAAAACTAGGACTACGGGAACGGCCACGCTGGCAAACCCGAATTGCCAGCGGCGCAACTGGAGCCAGCCCTGCTTGGTGATTTCGCTCAGTGCGCATCCCACAATAATGGAAATGCCAAATGACGCTTCAATCAGATAGGTTCGCACCATGTAGGAAATAGTCATCACCCCCAATAGCGGAAGCAGGAACCAAACTGCCGCAGAGCTTAGCTTCGAGCGCTTGATCCAGAGAGGCACAAAGGCAATTACGAGTGCGATAAGGGCGATGGCATGAAATCTCTTCAAAATCAGGGATAGAATAACGCTGACGGACAAAATAATATGGAACCACTTTGGATCAGGTGAAGGCTCCTTTCTAGAAAGCTCCATTAAAGCCAATAAGAAGGCGCCTAAGAGGATCACTAGGCCCAGTTCGGAAAATAGATAGCCAGCGTAAAAATCCCACCGCTCGGCGACGAATTCAGCAATGCTGGACCATCCCAGGCTGAAATTTAGCCCTTGCCGGCTCCGGATGTAGGGATGGAACATGATCGCCAGCGCCGCCAGAGACATTAAGGTGCCGGCCGCCACACCGCCCGGCTTGCGCCGGTCAGGATCAAGATCCTTCCATTGGGTGAAGACATAAGATGAGAATACAGCAGGAACGATGAGGATGGCAGGTTCTTTGGACAGAGCAGCGCACAGGTAACCGAGAATCCCCCAAATATAGCTGCCTCCCTTCTTAACCGTTCGAATCAGCAGAAATAGGGATAAATTTATAAAAAACAATTCGATAACGTAGGTCAGATCTGAAAACCAAAATATGATATAGATTAAATAAAAGAAAATGGAGAAATAGGCCAGCAGAGAAAAGCAGGCCACCCGAACAGAAAAGACCAGTTCAATCAGCTTGAAATAGAACAGGAAAGAAAAGCCATAGAGCAGGACGATGAAGAAGTGATAGGGAAGCGGATTCAGGCCGAAGGCATGGTAAAGCAACCACCAGGCTATATTTTGCACAGGGCGAAACATGCCCATTAAAATGGCCTGAGACGGCATGATGGAATGCAACACATAATCATGCGCATGCGCCCACTTGAGGTAATAAACATCGTCCGCACGGAAATAGACCGGGAACTGAGTGACAATCACCGTGGCGAAAATGACGCAGGCCAGAGACAGAAACCAAGTGAAATGTCTGGCTAACCAAAACCGGAGATTGCTATTTGCTGGCAGTCTTTTCTGGTCTTTTTCGGTCACAATGATACTCGTATTTGCGGGCCCCCGGGATAGATAAGTTGCAGCGGGGCATTACCGCTTACTACGACCTCTCGCATCTGTTTCAACTTTATGTGTTTCGATAACTTGTTGATATACTTCCGATTGTATTTGTGCAACGCGCTCCAGAGATCCCTGTCGTGCCATGCGCTCCTGAGCGGATCTGCCCAGGCGCAGGGCTTCAAGCGGATTTTCTAGTATTCTGCACACGGCTTGCGCCAATGCCTCGGGATTGCCCGGCGGAACCAGAACGCCGGTCTCGCCATCCTCGATCACTTCAGACATGGCTCCAACGGCGCTTGCCACCAGAGGTCGAGCGAGCATGGCGGCGATATGCAGCGGGCCGGATTGAGTGGCCTGGCGGTAGGGCAGCACGACCACATCCGCCCGGCGGAAAAGGGATGGGACTTCGTCATCCGGGATGGCATAATTGCGGATTTCAAAATGATCGGGATTGACCATGCGAGGCTGGAGATCGGCCAGAGTCAAGCGGCCTTCGCCGGCCAGAATGATGCGGACGTTGGGGACGCGGTCGGCAATCAGCGGTTCGGCGTCTATCAGGACATCAATCCCCTTGTAGTCCTCCCAGCGGCCAAAAAAGAGGATATTCTTGTGTCCATTAGATGGTTCTGGGTGCTTTTGATCGAAATATGTATAGTAGCGGTATTCGCCATGGGGGACGAAATAGATACGGCCAATCGGGATACCAGAATACTCGCTGAGGACATCGCGCAGACCTTGGCCGTGAACTATGAGGCCGTGGGAGCGAAGACGAATCCGATCACGCACCCAGTGTTTGAATTTCTGAAGGGAGATTCTTTCGCCGGCGTGCGGAATGGGATCGTGGACTGTGGTGACAAAAGGGACGCCCGGGCAGAGCAACATCAGGAGCAAACAGCGGAAGTCGTACGATTCACTGAAGTGTACAATATCGGGCTTCTGCTCACCGATAAACCGGCGGGCCTGCGCCAGAGGAAGGACTCCCAAAGGATCCATTCCTTGCATGTGGGGCAGGGCGATCAAAGTGACGCCGGGATGAAGGAAGCGGCGGAGTTCCGCAATCCGGCCATCGAAGGAATTCAGCTCGCGGCTGCGATCAGGGAAGATCAAAGTTACCCGATGCTGCGCCGCCAGAACATTGGCCAGTTGCAGAGTCTGCTTGATGTACCAGTTACTGTAGTAGAGGATGTGCATGTGTGCTGCGATTTGCCGGGCAAGGCACAGGTTTTGCCCTGACGGACGAAAACGTGCTTCCCCCGCCTCAACTATTTCTTAAAATATGGACAAAACCAGCTAAAGATCAAGAGAAATCAACTCTGGTTTATCCTCTGGCACCAGGGTGCGCTGGGGCATGCCCATAGGCGCCTCACCATCTCGCAGCAAGGCGCGACGGCGTAGACGAGGCAGTTTTAGCCACACCTGCAGGCATTTCAGGAAATAGAATCCGTAGAAACGGCCGAGGGTGATCGGCCAGGTATAGAAAGGGCTATGGCGCAAAACCAATTTGCCGAAGGTATTGAAGGCTGCGGACGAACGGATGGAGATGAGAGATTCGATAAGGAGCTTCAGCGAAAACGATTCCAATCCCAGCAATAATCTGGAAGTCAGACCCGAGCTTTTGACTTTGTTATAGACACGGCTTCGGGGCCAGACAACCAGATCGAAGCCGGCCTGGCGGGCTCGCAGGGTGAAGTCCGAATCGCCGGAATATTGGGGGAAGGCGTGCGCGTCCACCCATACGCCGCGTCGAAAGAGATCCATCGGCACAAGCACGCTCATGCCAGGCAACCAATCTGCGAAGCGCGGCTCTTCCCAGCGGCCGTCGTCGAACTGGCCACAGGCCATCATGTCGAGCCGGCCACGCCTGACGTCAAAACGACCACCCATGGACCAGACGATCCAGGATTCCTCGGCAGAGAGGATCTTGGAGGCGATCAGGGCGTTGGGATGTTCGGCGGCGCCCAGCAGGAGCTCTTCCAAAAATTGGGGATGCAGACAGACGTCGTTGTTCAGCAGCAGGACATAGTCGGCGCCTTCCCGAAGGGCATATTCGGCGCCTCGATTGATCGCGCCGGACCACCAGAGGTTGCCGTCGCCGGGGAGAATGGTCACCTCGGGATGTTCCTGGCGCAGATTCTGCGCGGTGCCGTCGGTGGAGCCGTCGTCCACAACCACGATGCGATCCTGGGGATGCAGCAGACCGGAAAGCGCACGAACCGTCGGTAGGGTATGCTCGATGCCGTTGTGGACCGGAATGATCGCAAAGATCCGGGGGTGCATCAGGCCAGTCCTTCAAATTGATAGATTTTTTCCACGACGCCCAGCGCGAGGCCGGCAACGGAGGCGCCGAAGACGGTCAGGAAGGGCGAGGCAACAAGGTTGTGCAGCAACATGCCTCCAATGCTCATGGTAATCCCCAGGACTACCGCCTGATAGAGCGGATTTTGGATCTTGCGCCAGCGCTTAAGCATGCGAGCAAAGAACGCCAGAATGAGCCAGAAAAAAGTCAGGGTGCCCGGCAGACCCATCTTCAACTGCGTCGCCAGATAGCCGTTGTGCAGAAAGGTCCCGCCCGTCGCGTTTTCGTATTCGATTTTGCCGAAAATCTGGGGACGGTAGGCCCGACCCAAACCCAGGCCAAGGAAAGGGCTCTCCTTTATTTTCTCCCAAGCATAGCGCGATTCCAAATAGCGCATAAAGAGTGTATCGTGTTGAAAGTTCGAGGGGGCGCGCAAGATGGAAAGCGAGCGGTTGTAAATGGCGGCCTCAATGACCTCCGGATTCAGGGCTCGGCTCTGCATGAAGACCACGATCACCCAGAAGACGCCAAAGAGGAGAAACGAGATGCGCGGATAAATGATGGCGCGGCGCCGCGCCAGAAAAAGCAAGATCAGAACTCCGGCCAGGATCATCACCCAGAAGACGCGAGTGAAGGTCAAAATCATTCCCATCATGAGGACGGCGATGCCCAAGAGGAGCCAGAGACGACTGCGCTGCAGGCCTTTTAGGATGTAGACGGCCATGAGGGTGTTCAAGACAAAAAATATCAGGCTCGATCCCGGGACCAGGATGCGAATTACGTCCTTGAATTTCTGCCCGCTGGTGTTGAGGATCTCCAGGCGACCGGATACGATGCTGGTATCCCGGCCCAAGACATACTGCAGGATTAGCAGACCGGCGACGGCCACGGCGGTGAGACTGAGTCCCAACAGGAGGGACTTGAGGTGGGGGTCGTTCTTGACGTAATAGAACACCAGAAAAAACAGACAAAGATGAATTATGGCGCGCAGTTCAATGCCGGCGGTGTTGGTGGGGACATGGAAGCCCATGGTAGAGTAGAGGAACGAAAACACGGCCACCAGGATGCAAGCGACGATGGGGTATCCCAGGGGTTTGGGAATCAGAACGACATTGACGGTAACGCGCTTGATCAGACGGCCCATAAGCAGAAGTAGAATTAGAATGTCGGAAAAATAGAGATCCCCGATCATGATGGGGATCGTCGGAAATTCCAGCAGTTCGAAAACGGTGGAAGTGATGATCAAGATGATCAGAAGAAAGGCTTCGAAACGGCCGGAAATGACCACGATGAGGCTGATCCCCAAGAGGACGTAAATGAAGGGCTGGCTGAAATCTTCGAGGGTATTGCGAAAATAAAAGATCAGGGCGAAAAAAGCCAGGCTGAGCAAGATCGTCAGGGCGTAGATCTGCCGGCGGCCCTGCGGCAGTGCGATTTCGTTGATAGACATGATTAGCGGATAGACTCAGTGTATTCTAGTGTATTCTATAGATCGGCAGCCGTCTCGGCTCCGCCGCGCTGCGGGCCTAGCGGCAGGCTGCATTGATTTCTGATAGCGGATTCTGGACGGTATCAGGGGCCCGCCCCGGGCACCGGACTGGCACTGAAGGGGATGTAATCCACCGGACCAATGGGATTTTCGGGCGAGCCGATATCGTGGCCGTCCAAGATGCGATCAGAAATAGAGGCGGCGTCCTGGCCATCCCAATAGTTGTTGGGGGCAAAGACGGTGTCGGCCTGCTGTCCCGCGTTTCCGTTGACGTGCAGGATAACCACCGGCGCATTGATGAAGTTATTCCATTCGATCAAGGGATAGCAGTTTTTCACGTGCAGGTAGATGCACTCCTGAGACTGATTTTGAAATTCGTTGTATTCCACGATAGCCGTGAAGCCATTCTGGGCATCGAGACCGCGAAAGCCGCCGGATATCAGGTTGTCGTGAATTTGGGGCGACGTCTCCCAATCGGACCAGATGCCGGTGTAGCAGTCGAGGAGAACGTTGTCGTGCACTATTGAGCCGGAGTATGATTTGACGGTAATTCCGGCGCCGGTTGTTCGCAGCATCAGATTATATTCAAAGGCGGGGCTGCAGTTATCCGCGACCAAGCCTTGATTACCCTCGAGGATGATGGAATGGGCCACGGATCCCTGGGCTGCCGCGGAGAAATAGGCCGCGAAGGAGCTCGGAGACGAGATTAGGGCATTGCTGACTTGCGCCTGCCCGTTGACCACGCGCAGAGCCGTCGAAGCTCCCTGCAAAGAGAGGCCGCTCAATACGCAGATGGACACGGGCTGTTCCAAAAGTATCCCATCCCAATCCGCGCCCAAGGCGTACGCTTCCGGGGTCAGGCGGAAGCGGACGGGATTATTGGGATCGCCGAGGATTTGGATTTCACCGGCGACGATGAGAGCGGCATCGGGCTGAGCGAGAATCAGGACGCCGTCCTGAATGCTCAAAGCCGCCTGGGGATGAACGAGAATATCATCCTGCAGCAGATAGGCGTTCCCGGAAATCCAGGTGACATCCTGCTGAATATCGTCCAGCGGTTGAGGCTGGACGAGCCGAAGAGTTCCGATATCGGTATTGTCGGAAAGAATCAGATGCTCGGGTTGGGGACAGGCGAAGCTCTGCAGATCGGCATCCACGATGTATTCGCCGGGGCTCAGATCCGAAAAAGCGAAATGTCCCTCGGAATCCGGGGAGACCGAGGCGATCGGCTGTTGGCTCAGGGGATCGAAGAGTGCGGGGGTCACCGGCGAAAAGCCCAAGTTGGGAAAGGCCGCCAGGGTCTCCAGTAACTGGTCATCGGCCGGGGCGGCATAGAGACGCACGGCGACGCCGGCAAGCTCTCCGCTGCCAATCCCCTCGATATGTCCTTCGATCACCAGAAAGGCGCGTCCGGAATCTGTGGCATTCCTCTGACACCCTGCCAAAGCCAGGGTCAGGTAGAGGGCGGCCATAATCGCATGGTGATAGGTTACCTTGAGCATGGAAAAAAATTATCCGAGCGGTGGCGGATTAATTTACTCAGCGCTTTAAATCTTCGCAAGATTTTTGTCCTTTTATTTAGCCCCTTTGGGTCACCGGAAGTGGAATAAAATTCAGGCTGGTCAGAGGGGAAGAGCATGCCCCTCAACAAAATGCTTTTTGCTTGACATATTACCACAGGGGAAATATATTTACAGCAGCTTGACACCCAGACCCGAAGGGAATCGGCATTCGCCGGAAAGCGTCCTGAAGGTGCCGGCGATCCATAAGGATTTGCCCAGACCGTGGAAGAAGCATTTAAACCAAGGTCCGGCCTTTCAAGTGAATCAAGAAAAGCAAAAGCCGTTCGATAGACTGATCATTTCGTTTTGCCCTCAGGGGGAAATCACATGAAGGCAGATGAGTTGCAGAGTGAGAAGAAGTTGAGGCTGCTTTTGGCGGATGATGAGCAGATCATCCGCAGCCGATTGCAGACTCTTGGGGAGAAGTTAGGGTTCGTGGTCGAGGCGGCCGCGGACGGATTGGAAGCGTGGGAGGCTTTTCGGCGGGAAATTCCGGATCTGGTGATCCTGGATATCTACATGCCGCGAATGAACGGCCTGCAGGTGCTGCACAACATCAAGGAGAGCTATCCGGATTGTCCAGTTATTCTGATCACCGGATTTCTGCAGTACGAGCAGCTCATTCAGAAGGATCGCGTCAAGCCGGATGGTTTCATCATCAAACCCTTTCACCTGGAGAAGATTGCCAATCTGATGCTGCAATTGTCCGAGAAGATCCCTTCCGGAGTGGAAGCGCATGCCCCGGCTGAAATCATGCCGGCTTAGGCATCTAAGCACACCGGTTCGTGGTTTTTGATCGCAACTATTGACAGGGGAAATCATGTTGGAATCCACTGAGGCACTGTTCCAGGCGAAGCCGAAGCTGCTGGTCGTTGATGATGAAACCAGCATCCGGAGGCACCTGCATTCGCTGGCGGAAACATTGGGATTCGAGGTCTGCACCGCCGGCGACGGGGTCGAAGGCTGGCAGACCTTCATTTCCGAAAGGCCCGATCTGGTGGTTCTGGACATTTACATGCCGCGCATGAATGGGTTGGCACTCTTGGGCAAAATCAAAGGCGAGACCCCGGAGTGTCCGGTCATCCTGATCACGGGATTCCTGAACTATGAGCAGTTAATCAAGACCGGCGGAAACATGCCTGACGGGTGTATCGTCAAACCGCTCAATCTGAAAAAGACCGGCGATCTGCTGTTGCGCCTGGCACGCCAATGCATGGGAGAACCCGCCGGTGAGCCTGCTTGATGATCGAAACCCGTTTCACCGCTGCACCTGCTGCAGCCAGGTTTGGTTCGACCGTTCCGATTTTCTTCTGGACGGAGATCTAATGTTGAACGGATACCAGGCCGATTTTGACGACCTGGAGCTGGGCTGGCTGTTCTTCACGCATCTTCGGCCGGTTTGCAATAGCACCATCGCCGTTCCGGTGCGCCAGTTCACCGATCTCCATGATGGACCCATCTATTCAGAGAGAAAAATAAGCTCGGACGAGTGTCCGGGCTATTGCCTGGAGAAGGATAATTTAAGGCGCTGCGAAGTGAATTGCGAATGCGCCTTCGTCAGAGAGATACTGCAGGTCATTAAGGAGAGGAAGTATTATCTGCTGACGGATTAGGGCTCCCAAGCCGCCTTCCCGCCCCGCCCTCCCCAGAAGGGGTGCCTTCGGCAAAGGACAGGGCTACGAATATAATAAGCCCCCGAAGGGGGCTCATTTTTTGCTAATTGCTGAAAGCTGAGTGCCGACGGCTATTGGAGAAGCACCATTTTGCCGCTGTCCTCAAAGCGCCCCGCCTTAATCCGGTAGAAGTAGATTCCGGATGGTAGATTGGCGGCATCGAAGGTGACCTGATGCTCACCCGAGCCGCGCCAGCCGTTGACCAACGTGGCAACTTCTCGCCCGGTAATATCGGTCACAGACAGGCGTACATTCTGCGCCTCAGGCAGCAGGAAACGGATCGTGGCCAAGGGGTTGAAGGGATTGGGATGGCTGTCATAGAGTTCGAGCGCCTCGGGCTGCGCTGCATACGTCACCGGCTCCTCTTCTCCGGCACCCGCCAAACCTGGGCCGGTGATGACTTCAAACGGACGCATCATTTCGTGATCTTCGTGCTCCAGGATATGGCAATGCCACAGATAGAGTCCGCTGTAATGTTGAAATCTGGTGATAATGCGATTCACCATTCCCGGGTCGGCTCGGAAGGTGTCCTTCCAGCCCTTCTCATTGGCGTCGGGCAGCACTGGCGGACCCGTGAATACGATCTCACCGCTCGAAAGGTATTCCTCGACGTCAAACGGCTGGCGATCCAAAACCTGGAACATGACCAGATGCAAGTGAATGGGATGCACATCCTCCGTGGTATTGAGGATACGCCAGATTTCGTTCGTGCCCAATTGCGGTCTTTCGGTGATGGGATCATCCCACATCATGCCGTTTAGGAGCATCAATAGGCGACCCTGCGGATCTTCGCTCTCGACCAGCGACAAATCGCGGATCTCAGCTGCCGAGGCAGGCTTCAAGAAGTAGATGTTGTTCAGGACCGACGGGATCGAATTGGGATCCTGCACGGTCGCATCCTGGATGCGAAAGAGCATGATTTCCGGAAGAGGCTCCTCATCTTCGAGTTGAAAGAGACTCTTGAAGGGCGATTTGGCATTGTTGTGCAATACGAAATAGCGCCCCTGGTAACCCGCGAAATCAATTATGACGTCGCATCGTTCGCCAGGACCCATGAGCAGGCGGGGCGACGTGGTATCCGCCGGATCATTCAGAAACACGGGTTCTTCCAAGAAGCCGCCGTCCGTGCCGATCTGGTAAAATCCCGGACCCGGAACGCTGGGATCGAGGAGGTTACCCAGCGAGTCGCTTTCCAACAATCTCAGATTGTAGAACCGCGATGTGGATCCTTCAAGGAAGCGAAAGCGGTATTTGCGCGGTTCGACATTGAGATAGGGCCAAACTTTGCCATTAACGACCGCGGTATTGCCGAAGAATTCCGGTTCTATGGTTTCGGGATAGAGCAGCGAACCGTCGTCGTAGAAGGAACGATCCTGCAGAGCGATGGGGATTTCGTAGGGGCCCTGGGGGAGGTTTAACTGCTCCTCGTTGCGGTCTCGCAGCAGGTAGAAACCGGCCAGCCCCGCATAAACGTTCAACCGCGTGATGCCCAGCGCATGGTCGTGATACCAGAGGGTGGCGGCTTCCTGGCGGTTGGGGTAAGCGTAAACGTCGTAATTACCCGGCGTGAACCATGCATCAGGATTGCCATCGCTTTCCGAAGGCACGTGACCTCCGTGCAGGTGGACTACCGCGCGCACCTCGGGATTCGTGGGTTCCGCGCCGTGAAGGGTGGTGTCCACCTCCAACAAATGCTCGGTGGGCAGCGCATTGATCCACTTCACCGTGCTGTGCTCCAGTTTCAACGCTTCGATAGTCGGGCCTGGAAAGGATCCGTTGAAGCCCCACACGGTCGTGATAGGAATCTGGCTGTGGAGCTGTTGCTGAAACTGGGACATGGTGATTTCATAGTAAGGCCCACCCTGCATCTGGCCGGTGGGTTGGACCACTCCGGGGATGGGCAGGGCATCAATGTATTTGGTGAGGGTGGTGGGATCGAGCGGATTTTGCGCAAGCAAGGGAGGCACTAAGACCGCAAATGCAATGGCAAATCCGACGGTTAATCTATTTACTGCAGTGAGATGATTCATGATTAATTCCTCTCTATCGCAAGGTGGAGTTGAACACACTAAACAACGCCGATCGTGGATTCAAATCTATCGTCACCCACTTCTTGGATCGGTGTTATACAAATATTACGCCGAATGGGAGGATCTGTTTGCCGCGCAGACCTGATTGAAGCGGGACGAACCACTATGCGCGTCATGTATAAAAAAGCGAGGCAGCCAACCGACTGCCCTTTTACTATGGTCCCCTGACCTGATGACCCTTGTCCCTATTTGAGCAACACAATCTTCTCCACTTCCATATAATCCCCCTCCCCTCCCGTAAGGGACAGCTTCGCTCGCAGTTTCGCAAAATAGATTCCTGCCGCCAGATTCGATCCGTCAAAAATCACCTGATGCGGCCCGGCCTCCTGGCGGCCATTGAACAGCGTGGACACCAGCCTTCCGGCAGTATCATACACCTCCAAACTGACAAGGCTCACGGCCCGAAGCTGATAGGTGATGGCCGTCGTCGGATTTAGTGGATTGGGAAAGGGATGCAGCAAGTTGAACTTCTCGATCGCTTCAGGACGACCGGGCTGAATCCCCACCGGCGGCAGATTCTCGATGGAGGAAATTAGCAGCTGGCTGGCATAGAAGGAGTTATGAATGCCGCGGCTGCCGTCGGCGACGACAAAGTCATAATCGAACTTCGCCTGTGCATATTCAATCGTCGTGCTGTCCGCCTGAGCCAATGCCGCCGCCAAAACGGATAGCAGGCTGTCAATTTCAGACTGAACGCCGAGAAAGTCGAAGGAGGAATCCGGCGGCACCCAGGCGGGGTGGCAGACGATGCAGGTTTCGATGCGCACCGTGAATTCGTGGCCGGTCACCAGGCTGTCCCCTCCCGAATAATTCGTTTGATCCATATGGCAGAACGCGCAGGTCCCGGGGACGACACATTGATGGCAGGAGTTGGTGTAGGGGTAGCCCGGCCATTCGTAGGCTCCGTAGCCCACCCCGCGGATCATATTCTGCTGCGTGGCGTGAGGCACCTCGCCGACGACGGCTCCGTCCATGTTATGGCAGGCGCGGCAGGTGGAATCCGGCGCCAAGTAGAGCTGTGGTTCGAAGGTAAAGGGGTAGTGAGTGGCATGACAGACCGCGCAGGTGATCTCCCAAAGCGGCTCGTCAGGAAGAATCGTTGGAAGGATGTTGGCGCTCAAATAGTTCGCCGCCGATTTTGCCTCATGGCACTTGGCGCATTCAAGGTTTTGAGCCGCTGCGCCTGCGGTCTGAGCGTGGCCGCTAACAGACCACTGATCAAAGGTCGGACGCCCCAGGCCGGTATGGCAATCGCCGCAGATTTCGGCGTGATAGTCCACGGAGGTGGTCAGGGGATGAGGGTACTGATCTGTGGGGCCATGGCAAACTTCGCATTGCACATTACGCATCTGCAGCATGCCCAGGGTGTCGCCGGCGTAGAAGAAATCATCGAAGCCGCCGTTGTTTTGAGTGATGTCCCAGCCGGTCACATGGCAGGGAAGGCAGTTGGGATTCCACTGCACTTCGCGGTGGCCATCGTATGCCTGAGCATGGGCGGCGGAATTCCAATAGGGGAATTGATTGGTCGGAGGCGATCCTGAATTATGGCAGGCTTCGCAGCGAGGATTGGCTCCATAAGCGCCGGTATATTGGGGCTGAGCCGCCGCCAAGCTGACAATTAGCGGCAGGCAGAAAGCGATGGGTATGCACTTCATTGATCCTCCACGGATTGCGGGCATCAGCGTTTACCATTACAAGATAAGTGAAATATCCCACAATATCAAGTGCTATACGACAAGAATGCGTTGGTGCCCTCCAACAAAAACGGGAGGGGCGCACGGTCGTGCACCCCTCACCAAATCCTGAATTCAGATTCCCGGAAGCTATTTCAGCAGCACCAGCTTGCCGGAAGCTGATTTCTGACCAGCCTCCAACTTGTAGAGATATACCCCCGAAGCCAGTCCTCTGGCATCGAAAGTCACCTCGTGGGCTCCAGCTTCACGCCAACCATCCACCAGCGTAGCTACTGTTCGTCCTTGGACATCCAGCACGGTTAGCTTGGCATGGGAGTGCTCCGGCAGCACGAAGTGAATTGTAGTTGCCGGATTGAAAGGATTGGGGTAGTTCTGATTTAGTGCGAAGGCGCTCGGCGCCGCAGTGATCAGATTCGCTGATATGGAGGCGGAAGCCACGTTACCCGTAGGCACATAGCCGTCCGTTAGCGTCTCCAGGAAAGCGACAATGGCATTCACCTCGTCGTCGTTCAAGCCCAGATCGCCGAGTTCCTCCGTATTCATATTCTCCGGTACTTCCGGCGGATCCCAGCCGGCACCCGGGACGTCGCGAGTGTTGTAGAAGTCAACGATTTCTTCCAGCGTTTCGAAGAATCCGTTATGCCCATAGGGCGCGGTCGCAGCGATATTTCTCAGTGTCATAACCTTAAATTTGCCCATCTCGCCGGCTTCTCCGACTATTGCGCCCAATCCATAGTCAACGAAATCATCACCCAGGGGATTGAAAGCGTGGGGTAGATAGAGGAAGGGATTCCCCCAATTCTTGGGAATGCCCAGGTTGTCATAGCTGTAATCGGTGAAAACCGCATCATCGGCGTATGGCCCTGGCTCACTGGGATGACAGGCCGCGCAATTGCCGGCTTCCTCATCGTTGAACAGCGCCAGGCCCAGTGATTCCTGCTCCGTAAAGGTCGCCAATCCCTGCAGGTAGTAGTCAAACTTGGAAGTGAACTGATTCAGCACGCTCGCCTCTTCGAAAGCCCCGATGGCAACGGCCATGGAATCGTAGGCCGCGTCAATGTTTTCAAAGATACTTTCGCCGAAGACCTCTCTGAAGAGATCAGCGTAGTCCGCGCGCCAGACATCTTTGATGACCTGTTTTTTGGTGTTATTGTGCATTTCCAAGGGATTTAGGAATGGTCCCTTGGCCTGTTCGACCAGGTCCAGAGCCCGCCCATCCCAGAACTGGCCGCCGATATACATGGAATCCGTCAGATTCCAATGAAAATCGGGGCTGAATGCGGCGTAGGCGGAGCTGGGCGAATTGCGATTGCCGAAAAGTATGGCGATGATCCCCTGTGAGACCGGCAGATTCTGATCCGGATCGGCGAACCCGGCATCAGGATGGTGGCAACTCGCGCAGGACTGGCCCGGGGGAGTTGATAGGTTTTCGTCGAAGTACATGAACTGCCCCAACTCCTCCAGGGGCGTCAGGTTCTGTCCGAAAGCTAATCCCGGTATCCCAATTAGAAGCAGAACCGACATACCTACAATGGCTTTAGCATGCATTTCGGTTACTCCTTTCATTGATCTGATGGTCTTTTCTAGAATTGTTCTAGAATTGTTCATGATAACTCAGTACCGCGCGGTTCCATGCGGCGCCACCGAATCTAAGCCTCCCTTCTGCATCGGTACCCGTTATATTGTTGCAGTCATTATTAATAGTTGCATTTAAGAATTATTTCACAGAAAAAGAGCGGGGAAAACCGCCTCAAAGAATGAGCACAGTAATCCCCGTTGTTCTTATTATAAAGAGAACCAAATGCAGAGGCAAGCGAAATAATTCATTTTTTTCAAGTTTACTAAATATTAATATTAGTGAAAACGCTTCTTTCGAAATTGTTAGCCGGCATGGCTGATCACCTGCAATGGGATGGAATATGAAAAAAGGCGCCAGTCCTATAAGACTGGCGCCACCACAATGCAACAATCTATGCGATGCAACTATTTTAGCAGCAACATTTTTCCGGATGCGGCAAAATCCCCAGCCGTCAAGCGAAAGATGTAAATGCCCGACGGTAGGAATGATCCATCAAATGTCGCCCGATGCGATCCCGCCGGCTGCCAGCCGTTGACCCGTGTGGAAATCAACCTACCGACGGTGTCATAGACCCGAAGATTGACGAAGCTGTCTATCGGAAGCTGATAGCTGATCGCCGTTTGGGGATTGAAGGGATTGGGATAGGAACCCTCGGCCTTGAACGAAAATGGCAGGTTTGTCTCATGGGGGTTGACCACCACGGGATAAAGACCTTCAATGGAGGACATCAGCAGGTCGCGAGCATAGTAGAAATTGTGGATGCCGCGGCTGCCATCATTGACGACGAAATTGTAGTCGAATTTGGCCTGAGCATATTCGATCGTAGTGGTATCGGCGATGGCCAGCAGCCCACCCAGCACCTCCATGAGGCTATCCGTTTCCGTCTGGCAGTTGTTGATGTTGAAGGAGGAATCGGGCGGGATGGAATTGTCGTGGCAACCCTGGGTGGCGCAGAGGGAGATACTGGGCTGCAGTGAATGCCCGGTGGCCGTCGGATCGGGATTGCCCCATTCGCTGGTGTACATGTGGCACATGGTGCAGGGTTCCGGCAGATAAGTCTCGTGGCAAGAATTATTATAGACGTATCCCGGCCACTCGAAACCGCCATAACCCGGGCCGAGAATCATCTCGTTCTGTGGCGAATGCGGAATTTCTCCCACGACAGTCCCCTCCATAGTATGGCAAGAGCGGCATAGGTCCTCGTTTTCCTTCCATAACTGAACGCTGAACGTCGAATCCGCATGGGCGGGGTGACAGGACGCGCAGGCAACTTGCCAGACGGGATCAGGCGGCAGACTGGTCCCGGGTTCGCCGGTGTCCAGGAAGTGTGCTATGGAAGCGGCTTCATGACATTTAGCGCAAACTAATTGCTGCGTCCCGATAGGGGCTGCTGAGCCATGCGCGCCGGCAGTCCATTCAATGTACGTGGGCGCTTCCGTCCAACTGTGACAATCCGCACAAACTTCGGCGTGGAAATCCACTACAGTAGTAGCAGGGTGAGGGACTTGATCCGTCGGGCCGTGGCAGGATTCGCACTGGACGTTGCGCATCTGTTGCATCCCCAGGGTGTCGCTACTGTAGAAGAAGTCATCGAATCCGCCATTCGATAACTGCGTATCCCAGCCGGTGGTGTGACAGGGCAGGCAGTCGGCATTCCACTGTAGTCCGGGATGGCTGTCGTATGCCAAGGAGTGGCCGGTGTTGCGCCAATGCGGGTACTGATTCGTCGGCTCGGAGCCGGAAGCATGGCAGGCCTGACAATGGGGGTATCCTCCGTAGACACCGGTGTAGTTGGGCTGCGCCAAGGTTGAGGCTGCTGTCAGCAGCAAGGAGATTAGAAGGATCATGATTCGCATCGCTGCCCCATTGTTATAAATTTAATTGAAATTGCTAAAAATATAACAAAATATGCGCATCAAGGCAAGGAATTTTTCCAAATTAATCCGAAAAACAACTTGCCTTCCATGTGATTTTTTTCTATATTTAAAGCAGCCAAGGAGTGGGACATCAATCAAAGGAGGTTGCATGATGAAAGCTAAAAGCGCTTTCCTGGCGATTCTACTGGTGGCCATCTGGGCGAGCGTGGTGCTATCACAGCCGACGATTCAAGGGCGACTTTCGGGCAATCTGGGGCCTGGCGCCTATGTCGTGATAGGCAATTGCAGCGTGGATGCAGGCGCCACTTTAACCGTAGCGCCAGGGACGACATTTCAGTTCTCGGGACATTTCAGCATCAAGGTCTACGGCACTTTGAATGCGGTGGGGACAGCCGCCGACTCGATTTTGTTCGTGCGGCAAAGCGTGACTCCGGACTGCGAATGGAGCGGCCTGCGTTTCATGGCCGGGGCGCCGGCCAACAGCGTCGTTTCCTATGCGCTGTTTGAGGGGGCGCGGTACCAGGTTTGGCCGGACTACTATGGCGGAGCGCTCTTCATCGGAGCGCCGGTGACCATCAGTCACTGCTATGTCAACAATTGTTACTCCGCCTCGGGTGGCGGAATCTACATCGCCAGTGTCAATTCAGGGACGGTCAACATCACCGACTGCATCATCATGAACTGTTCCGCGGGCAATGGCGGTGGGCTGTATGTGTATTACAGCAATGCGACAGTAAACATTCTCAACAGCTTTATCGCGCGCAATTCCTCCACCAGCACGTGAGGCACGTGTGGAGGCGGCGGGATCCGCTGCGAAAACTCACCCAATACCACAATCAAGAATTGCATGTTCTTCGGCAACACGGCGGCCTATCGGGGCGGGGCCATCATCAGCACCGGTTGCACGCCGGTCGTTATCAATAACAGCATCGTCCGCAATCGCTGCACGGTCTCTAGCAGCAGCGCCACGGGCGGCGGCATTCTGGCACTATCAGGCGCAGCCGTAACCGGCGGGAACAACATCGTCTGGGACAACACGGCATTCACCAATCCCAATGTCAGCGGCACGGTCAATTTCACCTACAGCGATGTGCAGGGTGGCCTGACGGGAACGGGCAATATCAACTCGAATCCGATATTCGTGCATAATCCAACCAACGGCTGGTTTTTCCTGGCCCAGACGGCGGCGGGGCAGAACCGAAATAGCCCCTGCATGAATGCCGGCGATCCAGCCAGCTCGATGATTACTGGAAGCACGCGGACCGATCTGATTCAGGATGCCGGCGTGCTGGACATGGGATTCCACTGGTGGCTGGCCACGGATCAAATGCCGGGTTTGAATCTCCGTCTGGACAATGATCCGGAACCACAGCAGCCGATGGAAGGGACGGCGGTGCCGCAGAGTATGGATTTGCGCATCGAAAACCATCCCAACCCTTTTAACCCGGCGACGACGGTTACCCTCTGGTTGGACCAGGCCGCTCCGGTGGTTCTAACCGTCTATGACGCCTCAGGCCGCAAGGTGGAACGGCTGTTCCAGGGCGATCTGGCTGCCGGCAACCACGAATTCCTCTTCTCGGGAATGTCTCTGCCGGCGGGCGTTTACGTTTATCGCGCCGACTGCGGCGGTAGAATCGCGACAGGCAAAGCTTTACTGATCAAGTAATCAGGCCTTCACGGGGATTGAGAACTAGGGCAGTCAACGAATAATCGAAATTTTCCCATGACCAAGGCTTCGCTGCGGAAGCATACCGCCCCATGGTGGAATTGCTTCCGCAGCGTTTTAGGGTAACCATTCTTTGGGTATTTTGGGCTTGCAATGGAAGAAAAAAACAAATATATTTTGTGTTCTTAATACATATCTGACTCACTTCGGCGGTGTTTTGATAAGTGCTACGGGAAAGCATTCGCGCAGCATCCAGAGGCAATCTCCGCAAAAGGCCATTCTGCTGATACTCGGCTTAGCCCTGATTATCCGCGTCTTGGCGTTCATTTTTTTTGGATACACCAATTGGAATTTCGGGGATGCGGAGTCTTATCGGAACTTGAGCCAGAATCTGGCAGCCGGCCGCGGCTTTCAAATTAGCATCCATGTGCCCGGCCGCGGATTCGATTTCTTGAATGCGCCTTTGGATTCCTGGTATATTGTTGGAAGATCTGACGAACCAACCGCATTTTATGAGCCGGTTTTTCCACTTCTGCTGGCGGGCTTTTACCGCATTTTTGGAGGTCAGGGTGACTCGATTTTCTTAATATTTCAAATCCTCTTTGGATCGTGGACCTGCGTTCTGATATACTTTTTGGCCCGCCGCATCGCGCCTGATAGAGGATCTCTGCTGGTCGGTCTACTCGCCGGAATTTATCCTTCACTGGTTTTTTACAGCATCGTTCTGATGACGGACATGCTCTTTTTTTTCGTTCTGTTACTTTGCGTATTGCAGGGATTTCGTTACCAGCAACAACCAAATGCGGTCAACATTTCGATTCTTGCGCTGCTGACTGCCATGGCTACCCTGACGAGATCGGTCGCCGTGGTGGCGGTGCCGGTCATGCTCATCGCCCTGTTAGCCATCCGGCGAAGCTGGAAAATAAGGGCACAGCATCTATTGCTCTATGGCGTGATCATATCGGCATTTTTTGGTGCCTGGATGTGGCGAAACGCCCAGTGTTTTGGTAGACCCATCCTTCTGCCTACCAAAGGCGCCTTCAATTTTTGGGATACGATGTCCTGTTTGCCGCGGCTGTTAGGCGATAAAGGGCTGCTGCCACCAACACGTGAGAAGTCGAGGATGCGCTGGGATTTGCCTCAAGTCGAGACTTTGTTCCCGGAATTAAACCGACTCGATTTGCTCTATCTGCCAGACCATTGGGCTGATACGGAGCCGGAACGGGCGCAGCAATTAACCCATATCACGCTGAGTTTTTTGGCCGCTAATCCATCCTATGCGGTTTCACGCTATATTCGGGCTGCCGCCAAAATGTATCTGCCCTTCATGATTGAGACCGATTCCCTGGTCTTGCAGTGTGGGCAAGGGGGAGCCTATATTATTGTCCTGGTCGCAGGTGTATGGGGATGGATAAAATTGCGGAAATTCAATCCCATTCTGTATGTTATCGCTCTCTCCCTGTTGATCTACGGTTTGATCGTCCCGATTTACAGTATCCAAAACAGCCAGCGATCGCGCATGCCGTTCGACGCGATGCTGATCTGGATGGCGGCGTATGGCTTTCAAGCTCTTTATGACCGTTTTGGGGGGCGATTTCTCAGGCAACAATAAGTCCAGGGTCGTATTTCAAGAAACCAAGTGGCAGCCGCTTGAGATATTTCGGCCTGTCCCGTCGGAGGCTATCCCGACTTCAGGTCGGGATCGGCCCCGCCAGGATTATTGAATTCCTTGCATTATAAATTTCATTCACTTAGGTTTGGGGTCGTAGTTCAACTCGGTTAGAGCGCCGGCCTGTCACGTCGGAGGTTGCGGGTTCGAGCCCCGTCGGCCCCGCAAATCCCTTCTGATGAAGGGATTTGCATTTTTGGGAGGGAGAAGTTGGAGAGACCAATGGCGCCGAACACGCGAAGGCTACTCATCACGATGGACAAAATCCATCGAGAACGCGGGGAGACAGACGGCTATATATTCGGCGCCCTCGGGTGAGGGCGAGCTGTATTGCACCCACTCGCCGCCAGTGATGACGACGGCCTGACCCGCCTTAACGTCAAGCTCGCCGGTTCTTAATTTGACGTGCAGGCAGCCTTTTAAAACGACCGTATATTCGTCGAATTCTGGCGTCTGCCCGGGTTCAGACCAGCCCGGGGGGCTCTTCATGCGAGCCATGCTGACGGCCGATGTGCTGGAATTAATCCGCCCGATGAATTCTTCAATGGTCTTGGGCGGCTGGCCGGCGGCCTGGATAAGAGTGGGATTCTCGATTAGAGTTGCCATGATCAAAATGGGGCGGCCCTTTGAACCGCCCCTGAAATTTTCATTCTTACTTCATCAGCACCATTCCACCAGAGGCGGATGGCCTACAGCTCACTTCATTAGGACCATCTTACCGCTTTCCTGCCAGTCTCCGGCAGAGAGGCGGTAGAGGTAAATGCCCGACGGCAGATCGGAGCCGTCGAAGGTGACTTCATGCGATCCGGCTTCGCGCCAGCCATTTGCCAATTCCGCAACCTGGCGACCTGAAATATCGTAGACGCCGAGCTTCACGAAGCTCGCATCTCGCAGTTCGAAGCTGATCGCGGTCGTCGGGTTGAAAGGATTGGGATAGACGCCGATCAGTTTCGAAGAAGTCGGAATTTCAGCGGGCTTTTCCATCCAGGGATCGAAGCTTTCTCCGGTGTTCTCCCAGGTTGAAACGAATTCGCCGTCACCGGAAGTCAGCTTGGTGAGGGAGAAGTTGCCTGCCGAATTGATGATGTAGGGATAGGTCCCCAGGCGGCCCTCATAGAGATAGCTGCCCGCCGGATCGCTCGCCCGCAGGGACTGAGTGCGTTGGCGATTTATGCTGGCGCCGGCGGCCAGGGACAAGCTGATGGGGCCCAGTAGTGGAGTGGTCCAGGCCCCGCTCGGCAAGCGCATCATGGTCCAGATCTGGAAATTCTGTGTAGAGCTGGAGGCGTTGGCAATGTCAATGTTGAAATTGAATCTGCCGCCGGAGGCAGGAATTTGTATTGGCGGATTAATCGGCGTCATCGTGATCGTATAGGGCAGCGGCGTGTAGGTCCCCTCGGTGGCAGACTTGAGGATCCAGGTGTCCGGGTCGAAGAGGACGTCGTTGACGGTGCCGCTGACCAGGAAGCTGAAGGTCTGATGAGCCAGGCTGTCGGGGGCGGTCACCATCTCGTTGCCGGTATTCTTGACGATTCTGAAAGGCAGCGGCATGTTGAAGATCGGAACGATGGCCGTAGGCGCTTGCGTCTGCTTGACGGAGATACTCACCAGCGTCTGGCTGCCCTGCGGTTGGGAGGTCCAACCCCATTGATACTGCGGATAGAAGGCCTTATACACCCATTCATCGAAGAACCAATCCAGATCCATGCCTGAGACGTCTTCCCAGCATTGCTGGAATTCGGCAGTGTTGGCATTTCCGTGCTCAAAGCGGCTGCGGTATTCCGGCCAGAAATTCCAGAAGTCGGTTTCGCCGACCACATAGCGGAGCATGTGTTCGATCCAGCCGCCCTTCTGATAAACGCATCCGCCCCACATGTACTCGGGATCGTAAATGGGGAAATTGCCCTGAGAGCTGATGGAATTGATATAAGTGGTTCTAAAGCTGTTCATGCGATTGATGAAGGCGGTCTGTCCCTGCGAGTGCTGCGTCCAGAGGGCGTCGCAGTAGGTGGCGGTGCCTTCGTTCAGCCAGATATCCATCCAGGTGGCGCAGGTGACCATGTCGCCCCACCACTGGTGGGAGGCTTCATGGACGTAGAGCCAATGATAGAGGCCTGACGGATTAATGAGATTGGCGCCGATGGAGGTCAGGGTTTGGTGCTCTTCTCCCCCACTCCAGAGGAAGGCTACCTGCCCATATTTCTCGTTCATGAAGGGATATTCGCCGAAGACTGAGTCGAAATAGGCGACTACCGTATTGAGAAAGGCGAAATCTATGACGGCGTCGGCGGAATCTTCGGGAAAGACATAGTAATCCAGCGGCAGCGAATCGCCGATCGCATTGACGTACCAGTTGGTGAAATGGGCGAAGTTGGTAGCCGTGACCACCACCAGATAGTTCACCATGGGATAGCGCTCGACCCATTCATAGGCCTTCCAACCCGCCTGCGGGACAGTGACACTCTCTAAAGTACCATTGGCCGTGGCAATCAAGGTAGAAGGCACTGTCCAAACCATGCGCGTGCTATCGGCCTTATCCCAGGGAACATCCTTACAAGGCCACCAAGTATGAGAGCCATCCGGTTCAGAAAGCGAATAGATGATCGGCTGACCCAAGTGAGTCCCCCAAGCCAATCCAGATTGCAGGGGCGGCAGCAAGATGGGCACGCCGTGATACCAGATGGTGGCTGTGGCGCTCGCCCCCTGAGCCAGAGGAATTGTCAAATTCAATTGCAGGCCGTCTGTACCCACGAATTGCGAAGTCACCGTGACGCCATTGACCTTGGCGCTGTCCACGACCATGTTGTTCCGCAAATTCAAATTCACTTGCGACATGGGGCCGGCGGTGACAACGAAGTGCATGTCCACCTTGCCGGTGATGTTATGGGGTGTGGTGGTGGGAAATTTGGTTTCGATGTTGTAGTAACGCACATCATAACCCGTGCTGTCGTCGGTTTCGTCCAGCCGCATAAGATCCGGACGGCGGGCTTCCATGCGCTGCCAAAGTTCCTCCTGGAATTCCTCGGGGACGTCGCCGGGGCCGAACCAGAGGTTGGATTCGGCGTAAGCCAGACTGAAGCTTGATACGACGATCAAAATCCCCAGCAAAACGATACCATTTCGCATGATCTTCTCCATTCAGGGATGAGGATTGTTAAACTTATCCCAAATATAATGAATTGGATGCCCAAAAGCAAGGAAAGAATGGACGGATGGGCTAAGATAAGGGGTGATTCAACCCACAACAGATTGGGGCAGCCATTGGCTGCCCCAATCTGTGCATGGCTGCAGGCTCGCCGCTCACGGATTATTTCATGAGCACCATCTTGCCGGTGGCGGCGTAGTTTCCAGCGCTAAGCCGGTAGAGATATATGCCCGATGCGAGATTTGATCCGTCGAAATTCACCCGGTGCTGGCCGGCTTCCTGGCGGCCATTCACCAGCTCGGCCACGCGGCGGCCGGAAAGGTCATACACGGACAGGATCACGCGCTCGGCCTGCGGCAAAGCAAAGGTTATTGTGGCGCTCGGATTGAACGGATTGGGCATGACCGAAGCGAGGAGTGAAGAATGCGGCGTGATGATGGTTTCATCACTTGAAAAGTCTTCCCCGCTGCCGGACCAGTCGCTCACCGCGGGGCCATCGCTGCTGGCGAGCTTAGTGTAAGTGAAAAAGCTGCTGTCCCATTTGACGGCAGAATATGCCCCCACGTAGCCGATGTACGCATAGATGCCCGGAATGGCGCGGCCCGGAACGTTCTGGGTGCGCTGGCGCGTGATCGTGGCGCCAGGCGACATGTTCAAAGCAATCGGTCCCAGCATGGGCCCCTGCCAGGTATTAATGGGCAGGCGCTGCATGATCCAGAAGTCGAAGGTCTGCTGAGATGTTGAGATATTCTGGATGCTGATATCGAAGCTGAAACTGCCGCCTGTCGCGGGAATCTGGAGGGGCGGATTGACCGGCGTCATGGTGATGTTGATTGGACTGCCCTGACTATACTTTACCGTCACGAAATCCGAATTTGTCAACCCAAATGTGCCCGTACCGGTGATATATACGTTGTTGGCCGCATCGAGCGTCATGAATCTCTGCCCGGTATTTTGAGTGATGTCAAACCGAATTGCCCATTGCTGAACACCGTCCGGGCCGTACTTCACGGTGGCGTAATCGTAGCCGGTTCCGTTGCCCTGACTGGAACCGGAGACATAGATATAGCCATCAGACCCCAGAGCGAGCGAATGAGGCTGATCTTCCCCGTTAACGGGCAATGGACCATTGTAACGAGCCACCCACTGCTGGGCGCCGGTGGAATCATATTTGATGGTGGCATAATCCCACCAGGTATCAATCCCCGTGCTGTATCCGGTCACATAGACGTTCTTCTGTCCATCCACGACCACCCGCGTTCCGTCATCGTAGAAGTCCGCCGGGCCGTTGTACCGAGCCACCCACTGCTCGATGCCATCCGCATCGTATTTGATTGTAGCATAATCCCGAAAGCCGATACCCGTGCTCCAGCCGGTGACATAGACGTTTTGTTCGTTGTCAACCGCCACCCATTCTGCAGAATCGGGACCGTTTTGCGGGCTGTTGTAGCGCGCCGCCCACTGCTGCACTCCGGCGGAATTATATTTAATCGTGGCATAGTCAAAATCGGTGACCGCCCCGCCATAGCTGCGCCCGGTGACGTAGACGCTCCCCAGAGCATCCACGGCAATGGCATTCGCCCAGTCGAATCCGTGCCCCGGCCCGTCGTACCTCGCCACCCATTGCTGCACGCCATTGGCGTCATACTTGACGGTGGCGAAATCGTAGTTCAGAGTGCTTACGTCGCTGTAGCTGAAGCCGGTTACGTACAGATTTCCGGCTGCATCGCGGGCAATCGCCCAGGCCTGATCCTGGTAATTGGCGGGTCCATTATACCTGGCCACCCATTGCTGCACGCCCGCAGAGCTAAATTTGATGGTAGCGTAATCATCAACCGTGGCCGCATCCCAGCTGTTGCCGGTCACATAGGTATTTCCGGCGGCGTCGGCCGCCATGGCCCAGGCCTGATCGCCGTAGTTCCCGGGACCGTTGTAAGCTGCCACCCATTGCTGGATTCCGGCTGAATTATACTTGACGAGAATGTAGTCAGAAAAGGTGGCGCTGGAGCCTCGAGTCCCAGCGACATAAACGTTGCCGGCGGCGTCAACCGCTTCCGAGCTGGGATAGTCCGAATAGGCGCCCGCCCCGGTATAGTACGCCACCCAATCCTGAATGACCTGCGCCTGCACGCCGGCGGCGAAGCCGTTTAGAAGAATCCAGGCAAACCCGATGGCGCCTATTTTTAAAGTGTTTGACATTTCGTCACCTCAAGAAGTGAAACTCGTTATTTTTGCTTTGATAAAAATACGAAACCTACTTCTTTATCATTTGCGATGATAGGGCCCGGCGGCTGGCATATTTTTTATGGGCGGGCCTGAAGCCCGCCCAATTCCTTTTGTTACCGTCTACTTCATCAGCGCGAGCTTTCCGACAGCGGAGCTGCTGCCGGCTTGCAGCCTATAGAGGTAGATGCCCGATGCCAAGTTCGAACCATCGAAATTCACCCGGTGCTGCCCGGCCTCCTGCTGATCGCTGACCAGCGTGGACACGAGCCTCCCGACAGTATCATACACTTTTAAGTTGACGAAGCTCGCGGCTGGGAGCTGATAGCTGATGGCAGTCGTGGGATTGAACGGATTAGGCACGGCAGAAGTGATGAGCGATGAGTGCGGAGTGAGGATGGTTTCATCACTTGAAAAGTCTTCCCCGCTGCCGGACCAGTCGCTCACCGCCGGGCCATCGCCGCTGGAGAGCTTGGTGTAGGTGAAGAAGCTGCTGTCCCACTTGACGGCAGAATAGGTTCCCACGTAGCCGATGTACGTATAGGTGCCCGGCATGGCGCGGCCCGGAACACTCTGAGTGCGCTGGCGCGTGATCGTGGCGCCAGGCGGCATCGTCAAAGCAATCGGTCCCAACATGGGCCCCTGCCAGTTATTATTGGGCAGGCGCTGCATGATCCATACATCGAACGCTTGCTGAGATGTGGAGATATTCTGGATGCTGATATCGAAGCTGAAGCTGCCGCCGGATGCTGGGATTTGGATAGGTGGATTGACCGGAGCCATGGTGATTTCCACCCCGCCTCCCGCCATACTTTCGAGTATTCGATAGCCCAGGCGCTCGATTTCAGGATTTCCGGCTAAGCCATACAATTTGCTAAAGGCGAAGAGCGTCTTGCCATTTGCAGCGGCCGCGGCAGGAAGATCTTCTGGAAGGGGGCCGCTGGTAAGTTGAATGCCATTGGGATCCAAAACCGTCCCGGCGAAGCTGACACGAGCCGCATAGATATCGCCGCGAAGCTGATCTACGACGCCGGTGAGCGAACGATAGTCCACCCAGGCGGTTGTGAACTGGTTGCCATCCCAGGCCGCTGTCGGGTAGAACTGGCGGTTGAACGCGTCATTCACCAGAAATTGGCCCGCGACGAAAGATCCATCCTGATTTATCAACCGGGCGCGGATTCGGCCATCCTGAGTCGTGTACTCATTCCAAACGATAAAGGCGCGATCATTTCCGATCGCCACATCGGGATTATCGGCGTCGCCGCCAGTGCTGATGGCAAATACAGTTCCCACCGTGCCATTGGCCTCGATGAACCGACTGCGAATCGTAGATATGAGATTATCATGACTGATTTGCGATTCCCAGACCACGAGCCAGCGATTACCGAAAGCCCGCACTACCGGATTCAGATCATAACCTGTAGCGCCGATGAAGGCGGGAGAACCTATCAAATTCAAGTTGGCGGCACTCAATCGGACGCCCTTGAGCGACTGCTGATTGCCGCTGTAGGTGTAAGTATACGCCAGGTAAAATGTATCTCCCACGGCGGCCACGGCGGCGCTGGAAGCATTATCCGTTAGGATAGTAATTGGCGCTGGGTCTATGAGTGTTCCATTGGCTTGAAGCCGACGCCCGTAGACCGAACCGCTCAGGGTCCAAACGACAAGGTAAACCGAACCGTTGAAGGCGACGTCGGGAGCGCTGCTGGAAATACCAGTATACCCTTCCGTGGTCGTAAAGAGGACGGCTGGTTCCAAATCCAGAGGATTGCCCGACGCATCCAGCCTCTGCGCCAGGACGCGGTTCTGCCCCCCACCCTGACTCAGGAACGCCGCCATGTGTTGATCCCCATTGGTGGCGGTTCGCACGTAAACCTGCCGGTGCCAGCCTAAGCTGACGTCCTGATCTGCGGAGAGGCTCCAGTTAGCATCCACTCTTACAGAATGAATATTTTCGGCTGAAATCAGCGAAGCGCTGCGCTGATCCCAGGCGGTGACCACGTAACCTCCACCCAGTGAAGCGAGTGCGGCATTAAACTGGTCATCCGCCCCAAAGCCGACCTGTGTGTAACCGGGCGGTTGAACAATGCCGCCGGTGCTAATCCTGGTCAAGTACATCTTCCAGGTGAACGAATTTACCCCCCCATATCCCACCACCCAATTTGTGCCATCCCAGGCGACGTCGGGCCCGCGATCGGTTGCACCGCCAAATCCGAATTCAATTCCATTGGGATCCAGAACGGTTCCGCTATGGGTTACTCGATACGCAAACCTGTCGTGGGTGACCACTAAGAAGTCCGTGCCATTGCTGGCCAGGCGGGGACTATAGGCGTAGTTGGAAGCAATTCCAAACGGATTAAGGTCTATGGGTTGCAGGTTTAAATTATATCTTTTGCCGAGAATCGTGAAATACCCGGAATGTTCCCAGACCACCAGCAACTCATCTCCGGCCAACCGCATCTGCGGTCCGGTAGGCCCGAATGTACCCGGTGTCTCACCGGTATGTAGGACAATGGGGGGATTGTCTATGATCGTGCCACTGGGAGAGATCCTCGCTGCTACGATGTTCGGATAAGCAAGAGATCCCTGATACGATAGATCTTCCCAGGTAACCACCCAGTTGGTTCCATCGCTGGTCACCGAAGGATTACTGCCATGGTCGCCGGACGGATTCTGGTTTTCCAATCGGATGGGGATAGGCACACTGTCCAACACGACGCCCTGAGGGGAAACCCGAACCGCTAAAATGTCCTGGAAAAAATACCAGTCCGAACGCATAGTCTCCCAGACAACCAGCCAATTTTGACCATTCCAAGCTACCTCTGGTTTGCTCTGGTTCAGTCCGGCATTCGAGATGATGATCGGGCTTTGATCCAACAGATTGCCATTGGCATCAAGTCGCGCCGCATAGATATCTTGTAGATTTCCCATTAAAGGGTAATTCGGCCAAGTCAGATAACCGGTCAGTACCGTGCGCTCATCTTCCCAGACGACCAGATACCCCGGTCCACCGGCGGCGATGCGGGCATTATTCTGTATGCGCACAGCGGGTTGAGGATTCTGGTCACCGGGGAGGTATTGCAAATTTGTTAGAGTGTAACCCTGCGCCCAGAGCTGGCCCGCCAAGAGGAGACCCGCGAGAATTTCGCAGACTTTGGCAGTTTGCTTTTGCATCTTTATTTCTCCCAGTGCAATTGATGGAAAAAACAATTGATTGATTGTGGTGGTAATACGAAATCTAAACAATGGTTGTTAGCAGCTACTTCATCTTTGTTTATCATTCAACGAATTGACTAATCTATGCTAAAGTCGCAAAAAACGGGCGACCCCTTGGGTCGCCCGCTTGAGTTACGGCTTGATGCTTTTGCCTACGAGCTATTTCATCAGAGCCATCTTACCGGCAGCATGGAAATCGCCCGCAGTCAGCTTGTACACGTAGAAACCCGAAGCAAGACCTGATCCGTCGAAGGTGACTTCGTGGATTCCGGCATCTCGCCAACCGTTCACCAATTCCGCCACCTGCCGCCCGGAAATGTCAGACACGCTGAGCTTCACGAAGCTCGCGTCTCGCAGCTCGAACCTGATGGTGGTGATCGGATTGAAGGGATTGGGAGTGGCGCCATGCAGAAGGTATTCGCCCGGCGTCAGCGTCGAGCCCTGGCCGTCGTGCGCCCTTTCGACAGCCCAGCCGCCATCGCCCCCCAAGAGCTTCGTGAAGGGGAAGGAGTCGGAATCCCAAACCGAGTCCGGATGGTCGCCGACATTGCCAGTATAGGTGTAATCTCCCGGCGGATATCGTTCCACAATAACCTGAGTGCGCACCCGATTGATGGTGGCGCCCGCTCCCATTGTCAGGTTCAAGAAGGGACCCCAACCTGGACGAGTGCTGCCGTTTGGCAGTGTAATGATGGTCCAGACATCGAAGGTCTGCGGGGTAGTTTCGTTATTGTGGAGGGTGACGTCCCAGTCGAAACTGCCGCCTTGCGGCGGGATGATAATGGGGGGAGAAACCGGCGTTATGGTAATGGATACATTGGGCGGAAGTGCGCCGCCCGGAAAGCCGTCTCCGCGGTAAGTCGTAGTGATATAATAGCCACTAACATACCCGCCCGCGCTGATTACCCTGCCGCCGCCAGCATATCGAGCGCTGTTGCATTCGCGCGCCGCCGGCAATGGTGTGTCCAGAGTCCACGCATTCGTAGCCGGATCATATATCTGAACGGCGGGATTCGGCACCCAACCACCACTGCCGCCGACCGAGAGCACACGGCCCTCACTGAAGGTGGCGCTGAACGTCGCAAACCAGACGTTCACAGGCAGGTTGGCCATTTGCGACCAAGTATTGCTGATCGGATCGTAGGCCACCATGGTATTTGACGCTGACACGACCGTTCCGCCGAAGACGAAGAATTTCCCCTGCACATAAGCCCCACCGCAGTAGGATCTGCCGATCGGCATACTGGGCAATTGCGTCCAGGCATCTGCGCTAATGCTGTAGCGGTAGGCCGTTGTGTTTGTCGCAGTTGGATTCCCGCCAGCCGCGTAAATGAAATCGCCCCCATCCCAGGCCGCCGCTATGCCGCAGCCGGCATGGGGATATGGGGCCACCGTTGTCCAAGTGCCGGTCGGTCCTCCGGCCGTAGGATTGAACTTCTGAATATCAGCAAAGTACGCGGCGTCGAAGCGGCCTATAAGGTAGATAGCGTCTTCCGGGGGCACGGCCACTCCACACCAGTTGTCCAGAGGCAGAGGCGGAGGTGTAGACTCTTCCCACAATTCGGTGGTCAGGTTAAAGGCCTGTCCAACATTGGCCGTCCCGCTACCGAAACAGTACAGATAGTTTCCCAAGACGCCGGCTCCCGATCGGCCAACCGGATGAAGTGCGTCCGTGACTTGTGTCCAGGTAACATCGTCCTGGGCCCCACCCCGTGGAGTCATGCTATTGTAGCCAAGCCCGATATCCGCGGGATTCGGCCGCACCGGACCGACATCCGCAGCGTCCATGGAACTGGCGGTATTCTCCTTCTCTGTGGCCAGCGAAAGGAGTGCGCACAGGAGCAGACCGAGGAATGAAAAGCTGATAATCCGGATCATTGCTGCCTCCACTATTGGAATTGATCAGACCATCCTGCATTGGGTGATCTATTTCATAAAAGCCATCTTACCGGCAGCATGGAAATCGCCCGCAGTCAGCTTGTACACGTAGAGACCTGAAGCCAGAGCCGATCCGTCGAAGGTGACTTCGTGGATTCCGGCATTTCGCCAACCGTTCACCAGCGTGGCCACCTCTTGGCCGGAGACGCTGCAAACCGATAGCTTCACCTGTCCAGCTTGCGGCAGGGCAAAGCTCAGCGTGGTGGTGGGATTGAAGGGATTGGGAGTGGCGCCATGCAGAAGGTATTCGCCCGGCGTCAGCGTCGAGCCCTGGCCGTCGTGCGCCCTTTTGACAGCCCAGCCGCCATCGCCCCCCAAGAGCTTCGTGAAGGGGAAGGAGTCGGAATCCCAAACCGAGTCCGGATGGTCGCCGACATTTCCGATATAGGTGTATTCCCCGGACGGATAGCGCTCGGAAATAAACTGCGTGCGCACCCGATTGATGGTGGCGCCTACTCCCATGGTCAGGTTCAAGAAGGGACCCCAACCTGGACGAGTGCTGCCGTTGGGAAGCGTAATGATGGTCCAGACATCGAAGGTCTGCGGGGTGCTTTCGTTATTGTGGAGGGTGATGTTCCAGTCGAAGCTGCCGCCCTGCGGCGGGATGTTGATGGGAGGGGAAACCGGCGTCATGGTGACGGAGACAGTGGGCACGGCAGCGCCGCCCGGGAAGCCATCGCCGCGGTAGGTAATGGTAGTCCAGAGACCGGGAGATACATAGCCACCCGCGCTGATTACCCTGCCGCCGCCGGCATATCGAGAGCTATTTTGGTTTCGCGCCACGGGCGGCGGCGTTTCCAATATCCAGGTATCCGTGGTAGGATCGTAAATTTGCACAGCATTGCTGAAGGGCGGACTGAATTCGGAGGTGACCACAATAATGTGATCGAGGTTGAAGGTGGTTCCGAAGGTGGCGAACCAGACAGTAGCCAGCAGGTTTGCCTTCTGAGTCCAGGTGTTCGAGTCAGGATCGTACTCATAAAGTGAGTTGGCCGCCGGCGGCATGATACCACCAAGCACATAGAACTTGCCATACACAAAAGCCCCACCGCAGTATCCCATGCCAATTGGCAGATTGGCTATCGGAGTCCACATATTCTGACTGATGCTGTACTTGTGAGCCAGCGTGGCGGCGGCAGAAGGGTTGCCTCCGGCGGCGTAGATGAAGTCGCCGCCATCCCAGGCAGCACCGATACCGCAGGCCGCGATGGGATAATTAGCTATGGTGGTCCAAGTGCCGCTTGGCCCGCCGCCGGTGGGAGTGAACTTCTGGATTTCCGCACCGTAACCCACACCTGGATTGTAGCGGCCAATTAGATATATAGCGTCATCGGTAGCGACGCCGCACCAGTTGTCCCTGGGCAGTGGCGGCGGTGTGGAAGCTTCCCACTGTTCGGTAGTCAGATTAAAGGCCTGTCCAAAGTTTCCGGCCTCTCCGCCAAAGCAGTACATGTAGTTGCCCAAAACGCCGGCCCCCGACCGGCCAATGGGGAGAGGGGCGTCACTGACTTGCGTCCAGACGACATCATCCAGAATCCAACCCCCCGAGCGTGGACTGCACCGGCCAGGGCCGATATCCTCCAGGTTTAGCTGCGCCGGACCGACATTCGCCGCGTCCAAGGAAGAAGCAGTTTCCTCATTTTCCATTGGCAGCGAAATGGATGCGCACAGAAGCAGTCCGAGGAATGAAAAGCTGATAATCCTGATCATTGCTGCCTCCACTAAGGACTTGAATCAACTAAATTGAATTCCCCCACGATTATCTTTCACCCGTTGAACATTTTTCTCCGGCAGGTTTTCCCTCAGAATCCTCTTCCCATGCTTCAATAAAGATACATTCTATTCTGGCGAAAGTCAAGTGTTTTTTCAAAAATCTCAAAAATTTTGTTAAATGATTTATTAATAAATAGTTATATTTGGTCTCACTATAACGGCAAAGCCAAAAATGTGTCAAGCGGGATGACAAAACACACAACGACAAACAAAAAGGGCGCGGAAACCGCGCCCCAATTTACAGATTTTCCTTTTAGTTTTTATTTCATCAGCACCAGCTTGCCGGTGGCGTGGAATTCGCCGGCGGTCAACTGATAAACGTAGAGTCCTGAAGCCAGATTCGAAGCATCGAAGGTGACTTCGTGGATTCCGGCATCTCTCCATCCGTTCACCAGCGTGGCCACCTCCTGACCGGAAACGCTGTAAACCGATAGCTTCACCAGTCCAGCTTGCGGCAGGGCAAAGCTCAACGTGGTGATCGGATTGAAGGGATTGGGAGTGGCGCCGAGTAATGCATATTCGGCCGGCGCTAGCGCCGCCGAGCCCTGGCCATCGCATGCTTTCTCGCCAGCCCAACCGCCATCGCCCCCCAGGAGTTTCGTGAAGGGGAAGGAGTCGGAATCCCAAACCACGTTCGGATAGTCGCCGATATTGCCGGTGTAGGTATAATCTCCTGGCGGATATCGTTCCACAATAATCTGAGTGCGCACCCGATTGATGGTGGCGCCCGCTGCCATGGTCAGGTTCAAGAAGGGACCCCATCCTGGACGGGTGCTGCCGTTGGGCAGCGTGATGATGGTCCACACGTCAATGGTCTGCGGGGTGGTTTCGTTATTGTGCAGGGTGATGTCCCAGTCGAAACTGCCGCCCTGCGGCGGGATGATGATGGGCGGATTAACGGGTAGGAGAGTAATGTTCACCGCCGGAGTTGTGGAGAGGATCGGGTAATGATAACCCATGTCAATTATCCCGGCGTCCTGAATTTGGTCTGTGCGGGTGGTACCGGTGACCATGGGTGAGGCCGGATTGCCGACATCCACACAGGGTGAATCACTGGACTGGCCGGCGGCTATTTGGGAGAGATAGAAGGAACCGAACGGGCCCAGAACGAAGAGTGGGTTGTTGGTGATATTGCCGGTGCCGGCAATGCCCTGCGGACAACAAGAATAGGTGAACGCCGGTGTTCCCAGCAGGTCGGGGTAAAACATGGCCGTGTTGCCGTAGAGGATGTTATTCCACCCGCTGGCCGCAGAACCGACGGCGATGGTCAAACCGGCGCCGTAGGTGGTCATGGTGGTGGAGACGCAGTGGTTTTGCGAAATGGTATTATTGGTCATCGTCAGACTGCCCCCGTAAACGATGACGCCGCCGCCCTGGGCGTAGGAGTTGTTTTCATAGACCAGATTGTCGGTGATGATCGCTGAAGAATTCAGGCAGCGGATCCCGCCGCCTCCGCACGTGCTTCAGGATCCGGTGTCGGTGTTGTAGCAGACCACCGAGTTCTTGATCTGCGGTGCGGCGCAGTTTTCGAAGAAGATGCCTCCGCCATTGCCGCCACTGGGCGCGTTGTTGCCGACGATCAGGCAGTGATCAATGATCGCATTCGCGGCATTGACATAGATGCCGCCGCCGCCCGGGTAAATGCCGGTGCAATTTGAGACGCGGGTATGGCTGATGGTCAGCGGCACGGAGCGGATGCTGAGGCCGCCCCCGGTCGAAAAGTTGCAGTTGTCAATGACACAGAAGTTGACACTGCTATTCGGCGAGGAACCCTCTTGAAAACGGATGCCGCCCCAACGGCATGCCGGAGTGGCAAACTGCCGCACGAAGTAGATGCTGTCGCCCTGCGTACCGTTAGCATTTAGCTGGCCGTACACCATCCAGGGGTAATTGCCGCTGTGCAGGAAGGTGGTTCCGGGCACAATGGTCAATGTGTTCCCTGTCTGTACAGTGCAGCTACCGTCCACGATGTACGTTCCGGGCCCCAATGTCCCGGATAGATTCCCGCTGATGTGCGGCTGCGCCAAGACCGGAAGTGCTGCCCCCAACGCGAGAATTATGCCAAGAGATCGCAGCGTTCTTAAATTCATGGCTTCCTCATTATTCATTTCATTTGAGATGCACTGCGGGAGAGGCGGCATAGGAGCCTCCTCTCCCGCAACTCCTGTTATTTCATGAGGATCATTTTGGCTGAAGAGACTTGACCGTTCGTCGCCAGACTGTAAATGTAGACGCCGGATGTCAGCGCCGAACCGTCGAAGGATACATGGTGAGGGCCCGCATCTCGCCAACCATTCACCAATTTGGCCACTTCGCGTCCGGAGAGATCGAAGACGCTCAGTCTGGCAAAACCCGCTTCCAGAAGGGTGTAGCCGATCGTTGTCGAAGGATTGAACGGGTTAGGATAATTGCTCAGCAGACTGAATCCCGAAGGCGTGGCGTTAAGATCGGCCTGGAACGATTCCCCGCTGCAGGCCCAATCATTTACCGTCGCTCCATCGCCCGTCGCCAGCTTGGTGAAATTAAAGAAGCTGCTGTCGGCGATGGTGGCAGGGTAGAGTCCCGCATAGCCGATGTAGGTGTAGGAACCGGAAGGAGCCGTACTCGGAACATTTTGGTGGCGGTACCAGCCCTTGGTGCCCGGCGGAAGCGCGACGCTGGCAGGACCCAGCAGAGGTCCCACCATGCCTCCACCTGGCTGGATTTCCATGGTCCAGAGACTCAGGGTATGCGCCGTAGAATCATTGTTGGTAACGAACAAATAGAATTCGAACGAGCCGCCCGATGCAGGGATTTGAATGGGATAGACGAAGGGCACCAAGGTGATATCCACGTTCATCTGCGGCGGTTGACCTGAGATGTCGTACTTGTAGATGCCCCTGGTGGTGTGATCGAGGTTGCATAGCAGATTTCCCTGCATGGACAGACCGGATGGATAGCCGTTCGCGGCGGGCGTAGAATCCACCAGAGTTCCACCCCATAGCATCTTGAACAGCTTGTCGTTCTGAGAGTCTGAGTAGTAGAGATGGCCGTTGTAATACTCCAGGCCGCTGATATAGCCCCGTGGGACAGTCATGGAGTCGAGAGGCGTTCCGGTCGTGCTATACTTGATGATCTTGCAGGGAATGGGCAAGCTGGGATTGCCGTTGATCCCCATAAGCAAGTTAGTGCCGTCCCAGGCCAGGCCGCCCCAGAAGTAGCAGTAGTTCACCGGAAAACTCGACAGGATGGCACCAGTATTGGGATCGAGCTTGAAAATTTTCATGCCCCCGATGTAATCGGTGACCCAGATGTTGGCGCCATCCCAAGCTAAACCGCCCGGCCACTGAGCGGGCGAAGGGATTGTTCCGATTGTGGCTCCCGTGTTAGGGTCAATTTTCTGAATGTTGGAGAGAGATCCATTCCAATTCCCGGCGTAAAAGACCTGACCGTCGTAGGCCAGGCCCGTGGGCGAAGTCACGGTCGTCTGAAGGGTTTCCACCAGCTGCCAGTCCCTGAGATTCTGTTGAGTCCACTGGCTCAACATGTCGTCGTTTTCCGGTCTAAATTGGCCGGCGGGAGCGGGCCAATGACCGTTCGCCCAGGTGAGAGTCACCAAGAGGGCGAGCAGGGTAAAGATCGCGAGGCAGTGTTTCATGATGCACTCCTTCTTTGAGTTTGGGGATTGAGGCAAGTTGCTTTTTACAGCATTTAGGGCGATTCGGCTGATTGCGGGTAAGATGGACTTTCGAATGGTAGTGCAGGCCCGACCTGGACTCGCGTATGGAAACATGGCTGATGATCGGGACATGAATCCAATCTGAACCGGTCGAATTGAAGTGAGGGAAAAAATGCACAAATAAGTTAATAAAATCCGCGGCGCTTGTCAATAGATTTTTCAATGAAGATTCGATGAAAGAGCGCTCTGGCAAGGCCTACAGCCGGGCTGCGACCCGGAAAATAATCGAAATAGCCAGCCACAGGAGGATTCCCCGATCCTATGCAATGTCCGCATTGGCGGCAGGCAAAAAGACCTCCCGCCGAAATGAATGAGGGGCAGAATTTATACTGCCCCTCTGCGCCAGTTTGCACCTGACAACCTGCGGCTATTTTGTCAGCACCATCTTGCCAATGGCATGGAAATCGCCGGCGGTCAACTGGTAGACATAGAGACCCGAAGCCAGACCCGATCCGTCGAAGGTGACTTCGTGTGAACCGGCATCGCGCCAACCGTTCACCAGCGTGGCCACTTGCCGGCCAGAGACGCTGTAAACCGACAGCTTCACCGGTCCCGCCTGCGGCATAGCAAAGCTCAATGTAGTGGTCGGATTGAAGGGATTGGGAGTGGCGCCATGCATAAAGTATTTGGCCGGAGTCAGCTTCGAGCCCTGGCCGTCGTACGCCCTTTCGCCAGCCCAGCCGCCATCGCCCCCCAAAAGTTTCGTGAAGGGGAAGGAGTCGGAATCCCAAACCGAGCCCGGATGGTCGCCGACATTGCCGGTATAGGTGTAATCTCCGGGCGGATAGCGATCTACAATGTTCTGAGAGCGCACCCGATTGATGGTGGCGCCCGCCGGCATGGTCAGGTTCATGAAGGGACCCCAACCCGGACGGGTGCTGCCGTTTGGCAGCGTAATGATAGTCCATACGTCGAAGGTCTGCGGGGTGGATTCGTTATTGTGGAGGGTGATGTCCCAGTCAAAGCTGCCGCCCTGCGCCGGGATGTTAATCGGCGGATTGACGGGCAGCAGTGTAATGCTAATAGGTGGCTGAGGTGCCGTCAGATTGCCGCGCCAGGTGACGTTGTAGCTGACGGTAAGAATGCGGCCACCGCAATCGAAAATCCAGTTGCCTTCTGGAACGTAGGCCGCCGCATTGGTGCCATAATTGTTCATCCGGCTGGTCTCGATACTCCAGGTATCCGTTGCAGGATTGTACACCTGCACTGTGTCGGTCGAGGGCAGAGAGGTCGCATTGCCGCCTCCGCCGCCCACCAGGTAAATCAAATCGCCATCCGTGACCGTGTTGAAGCAGTTGAAAGCTGAAGCCTTGATCATCGGGGCTTTGACCGCCCAGGTGTTGGTGGCGGGACTATACTCGTAGCAGGTGCTGGTGTACTGGTAGGCGAGATTATCGCCGCCTAGCACATAGAACTTGCCGTTGACGAAAGCTCCGCCGACGTAACCGCGGGGTTCCGGTAGCGGGGCGAGTGATTCGAACGTGTTCGTGGTCAGGTCAAAGCGATAGACGCTATCCACCATGGAAGGCAAGGGGGTGGAAGCTGATCCGCCGGCGCAGTAGATATAATTGCCGCCGTCCCAAGCTATGGCGTTGGCCCAAGAGTTGATGGGATAGAGCGCCACCAAGCTCCAGGTGCCGAGCGGGCCGGTGGAATCGGGGACGAATTTCTGCACTTCGGAGTTGCCGAAACTGCGGGGGAAAACATACAAAGCGCCATTGGCCGCCGCGCAGCTCCAATTGGAGCCGCCTACGCCTGGCGCCGTAGAGAGTTCCCACAGTTCGGTAGTGATGTTAAAGGCCACATGCGTGGCGCCGCTGCCGGATCCCTGGCCGCCAAAGATATAGACATAATTGCCCACCTTTCCGCAGGCGGCCCGGTTGATCGTGTTCAGACAGTTGGGCTCCGCCACCCAGGTGATGTTGTCCACGGCGCCGCCGGGGGAATATGGCGGAGCGATCTCGCCATTGGGAAGGTTCAGCCCCAGGTGTTCCAGTTCCATCGAGCTGAGATTGGCATAAGGATCAGCCGCCCATGCTACCATAGTCAAGGCCAGAATCAGGATGAAAGTGAGGGTCATCTTTTTCATCGTTCCTCCGTTTGAAGATGGGATTAGGATTGGATACACATCAGATCGTTGCTCTCTATTATTTGATCAGAAGCAGCTTGCACATGGAGGCTTTGCCTGAGCCGTAAAGGCGCGCCAGATACACTCCACTGGGCAGATCGCGGCCATCAAATGTCACGCTGTGCGATCCTACCTCCGCATAGCCGCTAAAAACCTCAGCAACCGGTCTGCCCTGCAGGTCAGAGATGATCAGCGAAGTCAGGCCTGGATTTGAGACGGTGAAGGTGAGCGTCGTGCTCGGATTAAATGGATTGGGATAGGTGCAAAGGGAACTGAACTCAGGCGGAGGCTGAGACGCGGATGGGGTCATCCAAAATTCGACGCTCTCACCGCAGTTCTCCCAATTTTCGATCAAGGTGCCATCGCCACTGGCGAGTTTGGTGTAATTGAAGAAACTGCTATCCCATTTGGCGCTCGTGGAGTAATTTCCCACATAGCCAATGTAGGTGTAGACCCCCGGCATTGCTGATCTGGGCACGTTTTGGTTGCGCGTGCGCTGCAGGGTGAATCCGGCCGAGAGGGTTATAGTGACCGGTCCGAGCATGGGCCCCTGCCAGCTATTATCGGGCAGAATCTGCATAATCCAGAAGCTAAAAGTCTGCTGCACTGAGGAGAGATTCTGGATGCTGATCTCAAAACCGAAACTGCCGCCGGATGCCGGGATCACGATGGGCGGATGGGCCGGCTCCAGAGTGATGGATACAAGCGGAGCGGACTGATCAAAGTACAAGGCTCCCATGTCCGCGCGAGTGCTGTCCGGATCCAGCGGCCAGGTGGGGCTGCCGGTATCTATGCAGGGAGATGTGGCCTGTAGGTAGAAGTTGCTGCTGTCGGGATTTACCCAGAGTGGATTGCTGGTGATATTGCCGGTTCCCGGGATCGAGGTCCCGCAGCAGGTGTAGGTGAACATAAAATAGCCGTCGTAGATTTCGGGATTCTGCGCGGCATAGTTGCCATAGATGATGTTGTTGACGCCGGTGAAGTTGCCTTCGAGGCCGCCGCCGTGACCATAGGTCAAACTCGCCGTGTTTCGAGAAATTGTATTATTGTTCAGGATGGGGATACAAGTCACGGCGCGCACGCCGGCGCCGTCTCGAGTGGCGGTGTTGTGATGGACGATGCAGTACTCGATGTGAGCATTGGACAATTCGCAGCGGATCCCGCCGCCTCCACAAGTGCTTCAAGCACCCGAGTTGTGGTTCCAGGCGAATTCGCTGCGGCGGATATAGGCATTGTTGCTGCTCAAGAGAAATAGGCCGCCGCCGTTGCCGCTGGTCGTAATGAGTTCGACCGAGGAGTTGTGGCTGACCAGGCAGTCCTCAATAATTATCGCTGAATTGGCCGCGTAAATGCCCCCGCCGAGATTGGCTTTGCTCCAGGAAACCGTGGAATGGCGCAGGGTGATCGCCGCGCCGCTGCAATAGATGCCGCCACCATAGCGCGTCGAATTATTGCAGTGGTCAATCAGGCAGTACTCCAGGAGGCTGCCCGAGGCGCTTGAAGCGTTGAAACGCAGCCCTCGCCAGTCATAGGCGGTATCGGGGAACTGGCGGATGAAGCGGATAGAATCGGCCTGCGTGCCTGACGCCAGCAATCGCCCATTGATGACCCACTCATAAGGACCGGAGTGCAGCAGCGTGGTTCGGGGCATGATCCGAAGACTATCTCCGGCGTTGATCCAGCAGTTGCCGACGACCGTGTAAGTTCCGGGGCCCAGATTTCCGCTCAGTTGCCCGGAAATGTTTTGCGCATGGGCTATCGCCGCCAGACTGATCAGCAGGCAGACGCCCGCAAGGATTCTACTCATTTTGCCTCCGCTGAATTTGTGAAAATGCACCTCTTTGTCCTCTCCCGAGGTCTATCGCATGATGGGGCACCGATAGGACGTGAGGGGCGGATTCTGCCGAAGGCACTCCTTCGGAGTAATCCCGCCCCCAATATTTTGCACGCCTACTTCATCAGCATCATCTTGCCGCTTGCGGAAAAATCGCCCGCGGCGATCCGGTAAACATAAATTCCCGATGCCAATTTGGACCCATCGAAGGTCACTTCCTGCACCCCGGCCTCGCGCCAGCCATTGGCCAATTCCATGACCAGGCGTCCTGAAATGTCATACACGCCGAGCCTCACGAAACTCGCATCCCGCAATTCGAAACGGATCGTCGTCGTCGGATTGAAGGGATTCGGCAGTGTTGAATGGAGAAGCGACCCATTTTCAGTGGCCAGTGGGTCGCCTATGTTCGGCCAGGTTTCAGGCTCCAAATTCCCATCGCCAGACCCGGATTTGGCGAAGGGGAAGTAGGAGCTGTCGGCGATGACGGAGGGATAAGTGCCGGCGAAACCGATGTAATTGTAGGCTCCGGACGGAGCATGTCCGGATATGGATTGAGTGCGCATGCGGGTGATGGATGCGCCAGGCGCCAGAGTCAGCCCAACGGGGCCCAGTACCGGTCCATAATAACGTCCACTAGGCAGTTCGATCATGATCCAGCCCTGGAAGCTGATGGTATCCGGCCCTGTGTTTGTGAAGGTGATATTGTAGTTGAAGCTACCGCCGCCGGGTGGGATGATGATGGGCGGATTGACCGGCGTCAGAGTGATTTCGATATTCTGGATGACGGTGACCAGCTCCAGCGAATAGGTTTCGCCGCCATTGCCGAATTGCCGTGCATGGACGGCTTTGCCGCCGCAGGCGGCGAAAGCGCCATTGTCCGAGATAGCGACGTCGAAGATGCTGCCGGGCTCGTCTAAGTCATCCCGAAGTTGCAGGATGACGGTGCCGGTTCCCATGCTGAAGGCGGTAAAGACGTCGCCGAAGGTGGCGTCCAACTGACCCCAGGATCCGGCCACACCGACCGTGCCGTTGTTGCAGAGGGCGACGTCCGCGACGTAATCGCCATACTGGTTGTAGGTCCAGAGCACGGTTCCATTAATGTTGAAGCCGCGAACCAAGCCGGCGTTGCTGGGGCTATAGGTGTAGTTTCCGGCCAAGACGGTTGAGGCATCGCTGGAAATATCCACGGCCGTCACCCAGCCGCCCAGAGAATTGGTCCACTGCTCGACATAGCTGCTGCCGATGCGGCGATAGACATGCAACATGCCGTAGAAATCGCCTTCAGCCAGCCATTCCGCATCGTCATCAATACCGCACACGGTTTGGCTGTAGTTGGGTCCCGTGAAGAAAAGGGTTTGGGTCGTCAGATCGTACACGTAGAAGTGGCTATAACTGCTCACGACGATCCATTGATTATTTTCCGAAATCTCCACGCCGTTGGCTTGAGGCCCGGCGTCGAAGTTAACTTCCCAGAGGAGGGCCGAACTGGAGGCGTTAAAAACCAGGAGTTTTCCGTAAGCAGCGGTATCGGCACGCGTGCAGACCGCCGCGACGTAGAAGCCATTATCGGAAACGTCGCAGTCCACTCCTTGATAAGTGGCTGGATACGTGTACTGCCAGGTGGGTGTCGGCCCGGCTCCGCCCGTCCAAACGCTTAAGGGAATCTGCGATCCGGTGGAGGCGATAACGCCTCCATCATCGGAGGCGGATACGGGCAGGAAGAAATTGACCGCCTGGGGATATTCCCAGATGGGCGATCCCGTACCTTGGGTGGCGTATTTCGAGGTGCGCATGTTGTTCAGCCACCAGCCGGCGACGATGTTCTGCCCATTGCCGGTGATGTCCACATTCTGAGCGATGGCCGTGGCGTCTTCGGTCATCCAGAGGACAGTCTGATCAATGCCGAAGGCCGGGGGTAGGTTGCCGTCATTGATGGGACCGACGTTGCCGGGGGTGATGAAACGGGTTTGAAGATTGCCCGAGGCGTCGGTTGTGAAGTCAGTCTTGACGCCGGGGGCGGCGAAGACCGCCGAGGCGAGGACAAGGAGCAAACAAAGCGATAGCAAGGAGATGATTGGGCGCATGATTCCTCCTGTGGATGGGTCTATTTGGCATTTCGAGAATGCTGGATGCATCAAATTCAGAGATTGTCTTAATATACTAAAAAAAATGCCCTCTGTCAAGGGAATTCTTTGGCGAGAGGCGATGTTTTTGAGGTCGTCGGGGGCGATTGGAATCGGGGCGACTCGGCTGTGAATCATGGGCAGGTTTTATTCCCATGGGGCTAATTATGTATCCATTCTTCCCGTCTCTGTAAGTTACATATGCACTAATAATCTGCTGATCTTTGAAGAGCACCAGAAGTTCCCCTGGCGGACTACTCTTCCCCTTCCAGTGGATTCTGAATACTAACCTATGATTAAATAACCAGTGCGAACCCTCTTTGGTAATGATCTCTATCTCCTCTGTTTCGTGCCTTGTTATCTCCAAATCTCGTTCCCTTATCCAAAAGTGAAGTCTGACAAACGCCTCAACTATCTCGGCATCAGTCCCGGTGGAATGATCTGCGACCTGTGCAAAAAGCAGGTTGAAACCATCCGTAATTCCCCACCGCTGCTCTTCATACAGAGCGATAACTTTGTGCTGCATTCCGTTAAAAGTGTTGTAAGCTTCTACCACGAACTGGACTCCGGGGAAGACTTTCGCCATCAGCGGGTGCTGAATTTCGCGGCTGCCTTCGGCTGGAGTCATGTCATTGGGAGGCACCTGCGAAGCTTGCAGCGTGGCGGCGCCAATCAGGAGCGCCGGCAGAAAAATGAGGTTCCGCCTTTTCATTTCAACCTCCGTCGGTTAGGGCAATGAGTAATATAAAATGCCTTCTCTTAGGTAATTTAAGATCCCATTCGCAGCCTGTCAAACAATTATATGACGATTTTCCATAAACATTAAGGGCGGCCACGACGGACCGCCCTTGCACTATACGCAAATAAAAAGGGCGCAGCTTCCTGCGCCCTTACTCGCAACTCGCATCTCGCAACTCGGAACTACTTCGCAAACACCGCGCGCTTGATGGAGACGGCGTCACCGGCTTTCAATCTGAAGAGATAGACTCCGGAGGACAAGCCGTCGGCGTTCCAAATCGCCTGGTGCGCGCCGGCGTCCAGTGAGCCGTTCAGGAGATCCGCGACCTTGCGGCCCTGCAGATCATAAACGGCCAGGTTTACGAAACCGGCTTCGGGCAGAGTAAAGTTGACCGCGGTTTGGGGATTGAAGGGATTGGGGCTGAAACTGTTGATCAGAGGCCGGCTGATAGTCAAACCATCGGCGCGACCCGCCAGATGACGGCGACGCAACTGCGTCATGGTCACGGGATCGCGCCACCAGAGGCCGTTGATCTCGTAAACGATGATCATGTCGGGATCGGGATTTTCCACCAGCCCGCCGACGATTTCGCACCATTCCCCGTCTTCGGGACGTTCGGCGCCGCTGCCCGGCTCATACCAGGGCGGGCCGAAATTCAAATGGTAATCGGCGACGCCGTTGCTGTCGGTGTCGAGGAAGTACATGTTCTGACACATGCCGCTGTCCACCATGGCGTAGCCGGCGACTTCCACCACCTCCAGAGTATCGCCCTGGCAGCCTCCGCAACCGCCGGAGAGCACCAGGTCAACGACCAGGGTTTCTCCCGCCACAACGGTGATGTTCTGCATGGCCATGCCGTAGCCCGACTTGGTGGCCTTGATCTTATAGCTGTTGGGAGTTACGGCGGGAAAAATATACGCGCCATCTTCTCCCGTATAGGTCGAATACATGATCCCTCCGCCGCCACCGCCGCCTCCACAGCAGCGCGACAGCGTAACATAAGCGCTATCAATTCCGACACCCGTGGTGTCGGTCACGGTACCCATGACGATCCCCGGCTGAGCCCAAGCCGCAACAGCCAAAATCAGAACTGTGAGCAGGCTTAGAGCAATTCGCAGTGTTTGGCGCATGTTGGTCTCCAGTTTTTAGCCAGATTTGGGTTGTGATTTACTGCACGATAAAGAAAAATAGGCGCAAAAGCAAGCAGTTTGTGAAGAATTTGTCAATGAAGTGGTGACCGCTAAGGCTGCGCTCCTGTGTGGCACTCAAAGCAGCCGGTCTCCTTCCAGGCATCGCCAATGTCCACCGGATGGCGAAACTCCAGACCGGTAACCAGATTTGTGGCGATTTCGAGGCTGTCAGGCCGGCCCTGCGAAAGGATGAGATGGCAGGCGTTGCATTCTCGAGTAATTGCTTTTCCATCGCTGGTTTTATGATTTCCATCATGGCAGCGATGGCAGCCCCTGGAATTGATGTGGCCGATATCGTCTGTGTAGACGTCCCATTTCACGCCCATTTCGGGGAAGAAATTAGTGGAGTAGATCTCCTGTAGGGTCTTGATGGCCTGCTCCACGGAGGCAGGGAAAATAGTCGTATCGGGAAAGTTCTTCTCATCGTACAAAGCCCACATCTGCTGGCTGATGCCGGTCATGGCCTCGGCGGTGGTTTTATAGGGACTGGTCAGCACCTTGACGCCGTATTCCTTGATACTGGGCAGCTTGTCATCCAGCCGCTGGGTATCCAAGGCGAGATTCACGGAGTAGTTGGGCGACCGGAAAATGTGGGTGGGCCGGTTGTGACAGTCCATGCAGTCCATGCGGCGCTTGGGGAGTGAATCTAATTCGGCTTGAGTCAGGGGATTGGACACGTCCTGATATTCACTGATGATGCCCGTCTTGAAGTTGCTCATGCGGATCCAGGGGATGTCCTGCTGAGCGCGGTCGCGGGCGATGATTTCGACCTGGTTGGCGATGTTCATGTGCCAATGGATGCCGGTGGTCTGCGCCGTTCCGGGAGAGCCTCCGCCGATCTTGATCAGCATGTTGACGCTCCAGGGAGTGCTATGCTTATCATAAAGATAATGGTTTCGCAGCGTCTGCTTCTCGCCGTAGAAAGCGGCCGGCCAGTGGCATTGCTCACAGGTTTCTTGCGCCGGGCGCAGATTCTTGATGGGCGTGGGAATCGGTTTGGGATAGACGTTGGCCAGGGCGGCATACACCTGATAGAGGCCGGACAACTTGGACTTGACGTAGAAACTGGCGCCGGATCCGACATGGCAATCCACGCAGCCGACGCGGGCATGCGGGGATCGTTCATAGGCGGTGAACTCCGGATTCATGACCTCATGACAAAGAGTCCCGCAGAAACTCGTGGTCTCGGTGTAATGGTAAGCGTTGTAGGCTCCCACAGCGGCCAGCAGCAACAGTGAGAATACGCTGACGTTGAAGATGGTGAGATAGATGCGGTTCTTGCGAATATTGAGATCTATGACGGGGAAAATGGCTTCGGTGGCGCGCCCCGTGCGGATGCGGCGGCGGCGCTCCCACCAGACGCCGATGGGGATCAGCAGCAGACCCAGGATGATGAACGGCGGGATGACGATGAAGGTCACCAAGCCGAAATAGGGATTCTCCGCCCCCGTCAGCGTGGAGATGAACAGCATCAGGAGGAAGATGACGATCATGATCGCCGCCAGCATGCCTCCCAGGTAGCTGATGCGGTTGTACAGAAGTGAAGCGAAGCCGCGTTTTTCGGTTTGAGCCATGGGGGTTATCTCGTTTTGTGAAGGGCTTCCTGGATCAGGGATATGCGCAAATGAGAAGATGCACGGATTGATGTTAAAACATATAGAAAACCGCCGCGCGGATCAAGCGCAAAAAAGAGGATAAAATGTGCGACTCGGTAAATTCGGCGAGAGGATCCACTGCTATCCCAGCGCTCCCACACTGGTCAAAAATCTGGGGAATAGAAATCTTAGTCCGCTATCAAGGCTTAATAACGGCCTCCTCCGCGGGGAGCGGGTTGACGGGCAAGTGAATCGCGGATAAGAGGTTTTGTAGATCGTGCCAGGGTGGCGGCTGTCCATGTTCGTATTCGCCGATGACCAATACCGGCGTGCCTTTTTGCAGGATGGAGTCACACTTCGTGTCAAGCTCCCACTGATCGCCCCAATCATAAAGCCATTCAGCATCCTCCTCCAGCAGGCGAACGCAGGAATGGCTGGCGGGATATCCGGGCATTTCATACTGATGGAAGCCCAGACCGCGAAAATTGATGAAGTTGAAATACCAGGGCATGCACCACTCCTGGTTGTCGGTGCTGTGATGGATTCTGGCTTTCCACTTCAGGTTGTAAAAGCCATTGGGCGTGGGGCTGGATTTGCGACCTGTGCTGACCGGGCCCCAGCGAACCAGCTGCCCCAGTTCATAAGCGCCGAACACCTGATATTTTTGCTCGACGATAATGATATTGGGATACGGCGCCGCCCAGCCATAGCTATCCGGCATGGGGCTATAGATCAGTTCATTGTAATACCATTGATCCGGCGCCGCCATCTCCTTCAGCCTCACCAGATGCACGAGGTCGCGGCGATTCAGCTTTTGCAGCAAAAGCAATTGGGAAACTGAGTAGCGCTCTTCCAGCACAGGGATCCCGCCGGAGATCGGCTCGAGGCGATAATGGATCTGAGGACGCGCACTTCTCGGCAGCGGCGGAGATTGAGCGAGCGCACAACAAATCGGAAGAAGAACGGACAGAAAGATAGGGCCGGCATGCCGAACTACCGCACGGTGATGCAGAACGATGTGATGCTTCTTGTCAAATGGGTAAGCTGACAATAGAGAACGAATCACGGTTTATCCATTAGATTTCCACCCTCACATGGGGCCGGCAATTCAAGACCACGCAAAGTGTTTCCTAAATTTATTGCGATAAGGGGCACAGCTCATTGTATCCCAGGGTAGCTCAAAAAAATTCAAGAGTGAGTGCGAAGCCGCGTTTTTCGGTTGATGCCATTTGAATTATCTCGCCGATTGCCTATGCGATTTTAGAATACTGACCAAGCTTGCGTTCGTTTTCGGCAGGCGCACCTTCCGCCAGCCACGCAATTACATTTTCATCTTGATTTTCAGGATTTACCCAGACAATTTGCTGCAATTCGACAATTCTTTCCGCTAAATTGCCAAGATGATTTCTGACCGAATCATCCATTGAAGCAATTATCTTGTCAGATCTGAATGCAAGCTCGCAAAGGCAGATGTCCTTCTCAATAATGGCCATGACAAACCGATCAGTACAATGCTTCCGCAGTTTCCTCCTCAATTCCTTATATTCAGTCAATTCAACTCTATTAACTTTCTTCTGCCCGAACATTTCGGTCAGCCAAGTATGTGAATAATGGCTCTTATGCCTTTTCCATTCATTCCATAACGCGGCGGATACGATTGTGCAATGACAAATCTTTAGGATAGATCGCAGGAATTTCCGGCAGGCTTTAGAGCGTGGATTTTCCTTGCCAGGGTTGCCAGCTGCTTGGATGATGTCAGTATCAATTACAATAATTCGTGTATTTCGTGCAGCCAAAGAAATCCTCATTTAAATAGGCCGGCGTCTAGAATGCGACTCTGAACATCCAAGGAAACCTGGCCGAAATCTTCCGGCCAATCACCGAAGGCACCACTTTCATCCAAATCCCTGCTAGTGATTTTTGTAAAACCATCATCGCCGCGCACAAACCAATGGAGTTTTATTAAATCTGGCTTCAACTTCCTTTCGGCTGCCAGTGCCTGAATACCTTGTAGAATTGCCCAGCTATGAGTTTCGGCGATGACTATCACACCTCGTTTTGCAGCGTCGGCCAAGAGTTCAGCCATGGCTACTTGGGCCTTGGGATGCAGATGAATCTCTGGTTGCTCCAAATATACAATTTGGGTAGGCTCTGCGACCAATAATGCCACGGCAACGGGCAAGACCTGTGAAACACCTACTCCAACATCGGCTATATTGACCAAATCCATAGCCCCGCTTTTAGCCGCATGGGTCAGTCGGCCCACTTCCAGTTCAACTTGAATATCATCTATATCCGCAGATTCCACTTTCCAGGTTAATCCTAATTTTTGCAGCCATTGGCCTAGCATTTTTAGCCTAACATCTTCTGTAAGCTTCCATTGTCTAATGATGCTTGCAGTATACCCTTGAAACTCGCCCGGAAAGTATGGCCCAAAGGCCGTTCTTGGATAGGTTCTTTCAGGATTACCGCGCAAGCCTGGCAGGTGGATTAATCCTCTAATGGACATTTCAACCTGTCCCGCAGGTGACATTATGCGGGGATAGATTTCCTCAGCACCTTTCAAATAAAGCCATAGGAAACAACGATCCCGAATCACTCCCCATTGGACTTTTTTCCCAGTGCGCTTTGAGAAGTGATCGGAGAGCGATACTAAATCCTTATGCAAGAAACTGACTATGTCGTTGTGGGTCATCCCCTCGTGTAACACAAAATTTTCCTCTTGATCTTCATAAGCCATTTGCGAAATTTCAAATCCCATCTTCTTTTTGGGCTTGAAAGCTATCCTGAGCTTCCATCTCTTTATGCCTTCAATTTCAATTGAAAATACCTCGGCACACTTTTTCGCCGCTGTTCTGGATAACAACTGAGTAGCTGAGCTAAATCGAATATTTGGCCCTCCCAGCTTGAGCGCGCCGGAATCCAGCGTTTCTTCCAGCGTTTGCTTTAAAAGCAGCAGCGGTTGGATGGCGCTGGACTTGCCTGAGCTATTTGCACCGGCCAATAATGTCAGGGGCCTGAGCTCTATTCTTTGCTTTTCGCAAATCGACTTGTAGCCACTTATTGCGATGGCGGCGATTCCTCGCTGCGTACCTCGTTTGCCATTAGGCTTAGGCTTATTCTCATTCATGATATACTCCTAAATCGGCCAATTGTTATTCGCGGCATTAAGGTCACCGAACTACCATCCACAAATCTGCCCTAATGCTTCTATGCAGCCCTTGTTTTTATCCCTTTTGCGCTTCTTTCAAGAGGTGCTTGCCGATGACGACGCGCTGGATCTGGTTGGTGCCTTCGTAGATCTGGGTGATTTTGGCGTCGCGCATGTATTTTTCGATGGGGTAGTCCTTCATGTAACCGTAGCCGCCGAAGAGCTGGACGCAGTCGGTGGTAACGCGCATGGCCACGTCGGAGCATTTCAATTTCGACATAGCGGAGAGCTTGCTGATATTGGGCAGGCCAGCGTCAATCATGCGGGCGGCTTTGTAGAGCAAGGCGCGGGCGGATTCGATTTCGGTGGCCATGTCGGCCAACATCCACTGGATGCCCTGGAATTCGGCGATGGATTGGCCGAATTGCTTGCGCCGGCGGACGTAATCCACAGCCAGATCGAGCGCTCCCTGAGCGATGCCCAGAGCCTGAGCCGCCACTCCGGGCCTGGAGCGATCCAGAGTCTGCATGGCGACGATGAAGCCGCGTCCAGGCGAACCGAGCATATTCGCTTTCGGTATTCGGCAATCCTGGAAGATGACTTCGCGGGTTTGCGAAGCGCGGATGCCCATTTTGTCCTCGTCTTTGCCCAGTGAGAAACCGGGCGTGCCCTCTTCCACCACGAAAGCGGAGGTTCCCATGACGCCTTTGTTAGGATCAGTCGAGGCGATGACCGTGTAGATTTTGGCTACGCCGGCATTAGTGATGAAATGCTTTAGGCCGTTCAGCACATAGTGGTCGCCATCCGGGCGGGCGGTGGTTTTCATATTGGAGGCGTCTGATCCGGCTTCGGGCTCGGTCAGGCAGAAGGCGGTCAGCGTCTTGCCGGTGGCGATATCGGGAAGCCAGCGTTTTTTCTGTTCGTCCGTCCCAGACAAAACAATGGGAAAGGCCCCCAGCGCCGTGGCTGCTACGGCCAGAGCGATGCCGCCGCAAGCGCGGGAGAGCTCTTCGGTCACCAGGGACAGCTCCATGACGCCGCCGCCGGCGCCGCCGTATTTCTCCTCAATATAGCAACCATAGAGACCCGCTTCCGAGAAGCTCTTGATCAGATCCCAGGGAAATTCACCGGTGCGGTCGCATTGAGCGGCGCGGGGGCGGACTTTTTCGTTGGCGATGCGGCGCGCCAATTTGCGCAACTCTTCTTGGGTTTCGGTCAGAAAATCTGACATCGTTGGCTCCCTTTTTCCCGAATTTCAAGCGACGTTAAGTAATTCTATTTATGCCTTCCGCCGCTGCTTGCTGTTCCGCCTGCTTCTTGGATCGCCCCATGCCTACGCCGATGACCCGTCCGTCCAAGCTGACCTCGACAGTATAGCGCTTGTCGTGATCCGGGCCGATTTCCTTGGAAACGTTATAGATCGGCGGATCTTTGCCCAGGCTCTGGGCATATTCGAGAAGCATGCTTTTGTAGTTTTTGAGAGAAGCCTGACTGAGAATATGAACCGAATCCGTGAGCAGGGCCTTTTGGATGAAACGGCGGGAGGCGTTCAAACCGCCGTCCAGGTAGATCGCTCCGATGACGGCTTCGAAGGCATCCTCGAGGATGGAATCCCGATCGCGACCGCCGCTGTTGATCTCATTCTCACTCAGCAGGAGATATTGACCGAGGCGGAGTTTGCGAGCCTGCGAAACAAGGACGGGGCCGCTGACCAGCGTTGATTTCACATTGGTCAGGGTCCCCTCTTCGTCCGAGGGCCGCAAGTAGTAATAATATTCGGAGACGACCAGGTCGAGCACGGCATCTCCGAGGAATTCGAGCCGCTCGTTGGACAGTGAGCGATCCTCCCCGACGCCATCCAGGTAGGAGCGATGTTTTAGCGCCGTGATTAAGAGGCCGGGATGGCGAAAGCGATATCCCAGCCGCCGCTCGAGTTCGCAGAACTGTCTCCGGATCGGAGGCGGAGCTTGAACCTGCTTCCAGCGCAGAGCCCGGCAGATGGGATTAATCCTCCAGAGCCAGCGCCACATTCCGGGATTTATCCCTGAAAAGGGGTGAAGATCAGGCAGGCGTTGTGCCCGCCAAAACCAAAGGCATTGTTTAAAGCGGCGCGAATCCGGCGCTCTTTAGGCTGATTGGGAGTGATATCCAGGTCGCACTCCGGATCGGGCGTGCGATAGTTGATCGTGGGGGGCACACGGCCGAATTGAAGCGCCAGGATGCAGGCCACGGATTCAATCGCCCCGGCCGCGCCCAGCAGATGCCCGGTCATGGATTTGGTTGAGCTGATGCTGAGTTTGTAGGCGTGCGTACCGAAGACCGTCTTGATAGCAATCGTTTCGGTCTTGTCGTTGTATTCAGTCGAGGTCCCGTGAGCGTTGATATAATCCACATCTTCCGGATTTAGGCCGGCGTCAGCCAGGGCAGCTCGCATAGCCCGCGCGGCGCCTTCGCCCTCAGGCGCTGGAGCGGTGATATGATGCGCGTCGGCGGTAAATCCCAGCCCCCTTATTTCACAGAGAATGCGGGCGCCTCGCTTGTGGGCATGGTCGAGCGTTTCGAGCATCAGGGCACCCGCGCCTTCGCCCATGACGAAGCCATCGCGCTCCAGATCGAAGGGGCGGCTGGCGTGCTGGGGATCGTCATTGCGGGTGGAAAGCGCCTTCATGGCATTGAATCCGCCTACGCCCATAGGCGTGACAGCGCCTTCGGCGCCGCCGCAAAGAATGGCATCGGCGTCGCCGTATTGGAGGTGCCGCATGGCCAAACCGATGGCGTGGCTGCCGGTAGCGCAGGCCGAGGTGGTGGCGTAATTCACTCCGCGAAGCTGATGCTTCATAGAGACGTGCCCGGCAGCGATGTCGGAGATCATCGTGGGGATGAAGAAGGGGCTCAGACGGCGCGGACCGCCTTCCGCCATCTCCTTGCATTGCGCTTCGAAGATGGGGATGCCGCCAATGCCTGATCCGACGATCACGCCGATGCGGTTGCGGTTCAAGGTATCGAAATTCATCCCCGAATCCTTCAGCGCCTGCTCGGACGCGGCGATGGCATAGTGGCAGAAGGGATCCATGCGCTTGGCTTCGCGCGGGTGGATGTACTCCTCGATCTTGAAACCTTTCACTTCGCAGGCGAAGCGAGTGGCATGCTGAGAGGCGTCAAAGCGCGTGATGGGCGCGGCTCCGCTGCGACCCGCGATCAGCCCTTCCCAGAATTCGGGCACATTGTTTCCGATGGGCGTCACAACTCCCATGCCGGTGATGACAACCCGGTTTTTCATAATCCATCCAGGCTAAATGGCTGAATCACTTTCCGATGCGCTGTTTTAGATAGTTGATGGCATCGCCGACGGTGGTCATCTTTTCGGCGTCCTCTTCGGGGATTTCGATGCCGAATTCCTTCTCAAAGGCCAGAACCAATTCCACCGTGCCCAGAGAATCCGCTCCCAGATCGTTGATGAATGAGGCTTCCGGAACCACTTCCTTCATGTCCACGCCCAATTCATTCACGATGATTTCTTTGACTTTGTCATCGAGCGCCATATTGAGCTCCTCCTAAAATTGATATTTTGATTTTCTTACTATTTCGAAAGAATCTTGTCGGAGTCGGGGCGACCCCGACTATACAAACCTGAGCTATACCGCGATTTTATTCAAGTCTTCCACTGTGCCGGCTTGAACGGCTTCGACGCTGCGGTCAATGCGCTTCAGCAGTCCGGTCAAAACCTGGCCGGGGCCGACCTCAAGGAAATATGTGCCGCCATCCCGGATCATCGCCTGCATGGAATGCGCCCAGAGAACCGGCGAAAGCAGTTGCTCTTTAAGCATGCGGCGGATCTCCTCTGGATCCATTGTCGGAGCGGCGGACACATTGGCATAAACCGGGCAATGGGGCTTGCGAATTTTCAATTCGTCCAAGGCGGCGAAGAGACTTTCACGGGCCGGCTCCATTAAGGGGGAATGAAAGGCGCCGGAGACAACCAATTCTTTGGCCATTTTCGCACCGGACACTTTGGCCAATTCGATCGCCTTGCGAACGCCGGTGACGCTGCCGGAAATGACGACCTGGCCGGGAGAGTTGAAGTTGGCCGGCTGAACAATTCCCTCGGCGGAGGCGTCATGACAGATCTGGCGGATCTGCGCTTCTTCCAAACCCATGATGGCCGCCATGGTTCCAAGATTCTTCTCACCCGCCGTCTGCATTCCCAGGCCGCGCACCTGGACTACTTTCAAGGCGGCTTCAAAATCCACCGCACCGGCGGCGTACAGGGCCGAATATTCTCCGAGGCTGTGTCCGGCGGTCATGTCGGGCCTAAGGCCGCGTTCTGCCAGGATGTCGGCGGCGGCGGCGCCGTGAACGAAAAGAGCGGGCTGAGTGTATTTGGTCTGCTTGAGGGTCTCTTCGGGACCCTCGAAGCAAATCTTGGATAGGGGCTCGTCTAGAAGATCATCAGCTTCAGCAAACCGACGGCGGGCGACCGGGAAGGCCTGGCAAAGATCCTTCCCCATGCCTACGACCTGGGAAGCCTGACCGGGACAGATGAAAGCAATCTTGCTCATTTAAAAATCCCTAAAACTGGACGACCGCCGAGGCCCAGGTGAATCCGCCGCCGAAGACGACCATGAGGCAGATCATGCCGGGTTTCAGGCGCCCGGTGCGGCGCGCTTCATTCAACGCGATGGGCAGCGAAGCCGAAGAGGTGTTGCCGAAGCGGTCAATATTCACATAGACCTTTTCGCGAGGCATATTCAGGCGCTTAGCGGTGGCGTCAATGATGCGCATATTGGCCTGATGGGGAATCAGCAAATCAATGTCTTGCGGTTTTAGGCCCGCCGCCTTCAGAGCGCGTTCGGATGCATCCCCCATGGATTTGACGGCATGCAGGAAGACTTCGCGACCGGCCATCTTGAGCTTATGGAGTCCCTGATCCACCGATTCGTGAGTCGCCGGATGCAGTGAGCCTCCGCCCGGCATCCAGAGCAGCTCCGCCAAGCGGCCGTCAGCGCCCAAGTAGGTCGAAAGCACACCCCTGCGACCATCCGAGGGGGTCATGATCACGGCTCCGGCGCCGTCGCCGAAAAGAACGCAGGTATTCCGATCCTTCCAATCCGTAATAGCGCTCAGCGATTCAGCGCCAATGGCCAGGATGCGCTTATAATAGCCGGCGGCGATGAAAGCGTCGGCGGTCGTCAGCGCATATAGAAAACCAGAACAGGCCGCCGAAAGATCCATTGCGGCGGCTTGCGGCGCGCCCAGCCGAGCCTGAAGAAAGACTGCCGTTGACGGAAAAGGCATGTCGCCGGTAACGGTACCGATCAAAATCAGATCGAGCTGTGAGGATTTTAGCCCCGAATCCTCCAGTGCCTGGAGCGCCGCTTCGTAGCAGAAATCGGAGGTTTTCTGGCCAGGCTCCTTGATGTGGCGCGTGCGGATGCCGGTGCGCTCGATGATCCACTCGTCGGTGGTGTTCACGATCTTCTCAAGATCGGCGTTGGTCAGAATTCTTTTGGGAACCGAGTGGCCGGTTCCCACGATCATCGAGCGTGGTTTCAATGTTTTTCCCCTGCAGAGCGGCGGCGCCAGCGGCCGATTAGCGCCTTGGTCTTAACGGTAGCCGACCACTGACCCATGGTATCAATCTGATCCAAGATATGTTGATTGACGCGGAATTTAACCATCTTGATCGCCTCGGCGATGGCGTTGGAAATCGCTTTGGCCGTGGAGCGGCCATGGCAGAGAACGGAAACGCCATTCACCCCCAAGAGCAGAGCTCCCCCGAATTCCTGATAATCGAAAGAGCGACGCATCTGTTCGAGCGCCGCGGTGGGCGCTGCACCAACACCCGCCTTCTCGGCGCACTGGCTCAAAATATCCGGGATGGACTCGGCAAACTTCAGCAAAACATTGCCGGTGAAACCATCACAAACCACGACATCGGCTCTTCCGGAATAGATGTCCCGCCCTTCGATGTTGCCGATAAAATTCAAGGCGGGTACCAATGCCATCAGCTCGTGTGCATCTTTGATAGTGTGGCTGCCCTTGCTGCTTTCTTCGCCGATGGAAAGCAGCGCCACGCGCGGATGATCCAGACCATCGAGAAGCTGGCGAAAAATCGTGCCCATGACGGCGAACTGCAGCAGATGAATGGGGCGGCAGCTCACGTTGGCCCCGACGTCAATCAGAAACGTCCGGCCGTCGCGCGTGGGAAAATAACTGCCGATGGCCGGCCGCTTCACGCCTTCCAAGGCGCCCAGGATTTCCACTGACGCCACCACCTGCGCGCCGCTGTTGCCCGCGGACACCACGGCATCGGCCTCACCCCGATGATGGGCTTCCAGCGCGACGACAATAGATGCATTGGGCTTGGCTTTCAGCGCCTCGAATGGGATTTCGGGATCTTCAACGGCCTCGGCAGCATTGAGGATTTGCACATGCGAAGGATTGAAGCCATGCTGACGGATAAGCGGATTTAGCCTAACGGCATCGCCGACGAAGGTGAATTGCAGGTCTGCCCCTTGCGAGGCGGCCAGCGCCGCCCCCTCGACAATCGCTTGTGGTGCGAAACTACCTCCCCGGGCGTCCAGAGCTATTCTCATAGCGATGCCGTGAAACCGTCCGCTCGTCCCTGCAAAGCGGATCTCAAGTCTCTTTGGGAATAATCACCTTGCGCTTGCGGTAGAAGCCGCAGTTGGGGCAAACATGGTGCGGCAGCTTGGGTTCACCGCAACTGGGGCAGGCCGTCAGCGTCGGCGCCGTTAGTTTGAAATGGGTGCGCCGCTTGTCACGACGCGATGTGGACTGTCTTCTCTTGGGTACGGGCACTGAAGTCTCCTAAATAAACAAATGAATAGATCCAGCTTCGAGACGTTTCATACTTTCTTCTGTTTTAGAACACGCAGCGCTTCCCAGCGTGGATCGGCTTCGGCTTCGGCGCAACGGCAAGCCTCGACATTGAGATTCGCTCCGCAGTGGGGGCAGAGACCTTTGCAGTCCGGCGAGCAGAACACCTGAAATGGAAGACTTAACAACACCAGGTCGCGGATTTCTTGGCTGACGTCCAATTCGGTCGCGCCCCTGGGGATGACCGGGACCTCGGGATCCTGCCTCGCGGCGGCAGATTGCGCGAAGGAGAAATAAAAGTCATCGGATACCCTGTGCTGGCGCTGGAACGATTGGCCGCAACGGTCGCAGACGAATTGTCCGGGCAGATCGGCGGCCAAATCCAGATGCAGCATACCGCCTTCCCGAGAGATTTCAGCGCGAACAAAGATGTCGCCGCCAAAGGTGGCGGAATCATCCACGTATTGAGAAGCCGGCCCGCGATGCTGAAAACGGCGCCGAACATCGCCCGATCCGGTCAAGGGGATGCGCATGGCCTAGAAGATAATGAAAAGAGCGATGGAAAGTCAAGGCGTTTTCCAGCGGCCTCGCTTCCAGATGGGCTTTCAACTCTTCTTGCTGGATTCTTCCTGGGCCTGAGGCTTGGGCTCCTCCACCGGTTCAGGGATGCCCATCATAAAACGGTGCATGGCTCGGGCCGCAACCTTGCCGGCTCCCATGGCGAGGATGACGGTGGCCGCGCCGATGACGATATCCCCGCCGGCGTAGACGCCGGGCTTGGAGGTCGCCGCGGTCTTCTCATCGGCGATAATGTTGCCCCACTTATTCGTGGCCAGACCCGGAGTCGTCTGCGTGACCAGGGGATTGGCTCCATTGCCAATGGAGACGACCACGGTGTCCACCTCTAATTCGAATTCAGAGCCCTCGATGGGGACGGGCCGGCGGCGGCCTGAAGAATCGGGTTCGCCTAGCTCCATACGAATGCACTTCATGGCGCGCACCCAGCCCTGGTCATCACCCAGGATTTCAGTGGGATTGGTCAGAAACTGGAATTGGATGCCCTCTTCTTCGGCGTGATGGATCTCTTCGATGCGCGCGGGCATCTCTTTGCGGCTGCGGCGATAGACAACGTGAACTTCATCGGCCCCCAATCGCATGGCCGTTCGGGCGGCGTCCATGGCCACATTGCCGCCACCCAAGACGGCGACCTTCTTCGACACCACGATAGGGGTGTCGTATTGGGGGAATTTGTAGGCGCGCATGAGGTTGGAGCGCGTCAGGTATTCGTTGGCGGAATAGACGCCGTTCAGGTTTTCGCCGGGAATGTTCATGAAGTAGGGCAATCCCGCCCCAGTTCCCAGGAAGATCGTGTCGTAGCCATCCTCCAAAAGTTCATCCACCGTCAGATAACGGCCAATGACGGCGTTGTAGATGATCTCGACGCCCATCTGCTTGACGTAGTCCACTTCGGCTTCGACGATGGCCTTGGGAAGGCGGAATTCGGGGATGCCATACATCAAGACGCCGCCGGGCTGGTGCAGCGCTTCGAAAATGGTGACTTTATGACCGAACTTGGCCAGCTCGCCCGCCACAGTCAATCCTGCAGGGCCGGCTCCTACAACGGCGGCTCGCTTCCCAGTGGGGGGAGGGATTTCCGGCACCTCGACCAAGTTATTCAGGCGCTCGAAATCCGCCGCAAATCTCTCCAGCCGGCCAATGGCTACGGGATCCTGCTTGATGCCGATAACGCAGCGTATTTCACACTGTTCCTCCTGCGGGCAGACGCGCCCGCAGATGGCCGGAAGAGCATTGGCTTCCTTTATCTTGCGCGCCGCTCCCAGAAAATCACCATCGCGGATGAGCTTCAGGAAAGCCGGAATGTCTATTTCAACCGGACAGCCTTCGATGCACTTGGGCTTCTTGCATAAAATGCAGCGGGAAGCCTCGAGCTGCGCCAGTTCGGGCGGATAGCCGTAAGGGACTTCTTGAAAGTTGCGCCGACGATCCTCGGGGGACTGTTCGGGCATTTGTTGGCGAGGGATCTTCTCTTTCGCCATGCAAAGGTTCTCCGTTCCTCCCCGGGATCTATCTGGAAGTGGCTTGGCACGGACCGCCCTGATGCAAAAACATCTGCCGGGCGCGGTCTTCTTGCACTTTATAGGCCGACTGTCGCTTGACGAGTTCGGTGAAATCCACTTGGTGGCCGTCGAATTCGGGGCCGTCCACGCAGACGAAGCGAGTCTTGCCGCCGACGGTGACGCGGCACGCTCCACACATGCCGGTTCCGTCCACCATGATGGGATTCAACGAGACGACGGTGGGCAGATTGTATTTGGCTGTCAATTTGCAGGAGGCGTTCATCATGGGCACCGGGCCGATGGCGACGACGAGGTTCACCTTTTCGCCCCTCTGGATGATGGATTCAAGCACATTGGTGACGAACCCGTGGATGCCAAAGGAGCCGTCATCGGTCGAAATGAGCAGTTCGTCGCAAGCGCGCCGCATGCGGTCTTCCATGATGAGCAGATCCTTGGTGCGCGCTCCGATGATGGCGATGACGCGGTTGCCGCCGTCCTTCATGGCGCGGGCGATGGGATGCATGGGAGCCACGCCGATGCCGCCGCCCATGCAAACGACGGTGCCGAACTTTTCGATGTGGGTCGGTTTACCCAAGGGGCCGACGACGTCAAGAATCGAATCGCCAACCTCATAAGTACCCAGCAGCATGGTGGACTTGCCGACCTCCTGGAAAATCAGCGTGATAGTTCCGGCTTCGGGATCGGCGTCGGCAATGGTCAGGGGGATGCGTTCGCCGGTCTCGTTGGCGCGCACGATGACGAATTGCCCGGCCTTGCGGGCCTGAGCGATGCGTGGCGCCAGGACGGCAATCTCCTTGACGTTATGCGCCAGAACTTTTTTATAGACGATCTTATTCATGCGATTTTGTCCATTGGTGGACTGCTCCGCCGCGGCGGATTAGTCCACCCTACTCTACTCCCGGGCTACTTCGTGAGTGGCAATTGGCGCAGAAGGGTTTGAGCTCTATACTCTCCCAATTGCACGGCCTTCTCCAAATCCGCTCGAGCCTTCTCCTTGTCGCCCTTCAGCAAATAGGCGTTGCCACGATTCATATAATTAAGCCCATGAGCGTACTCTGGATCAATCTCCAGGGCCTTGCTGAAATCGGCAATCGCTTCATCGAATTTTTGCTGACGCAGATAAACGTAACCTCGGCTCGTGTAACCATTTTGGTGATCCGGCGCTAACTCGATCTCCCTGTTGAAATACTCCAATGCCTTATCAAGATCATCTTTGCCGAAGTAAATATGACCCACGGCATGGATGCTATAACGATCTTTTGGATCCAGTTCAATAGCTTTTAGGTAATCTTTCAAAGCCAGGTCTATCTCATCCTGTTTTTTGTAGATCAGCGCCCGCTGCGAATAGGCTCTTGAGTTTTTCGGATCCAACTGGAGGATGTGGTCGTAATCCGCTATGGCTTTGTCTTCCAGGCTGACACTGTTATAGGTACTGGCTCGCCCAAGATAGGCTCCGAGGTCGGTCGAATCCAACTCTATGGCCTTCGAGAAATCCTTCAAGGCCAAATCATACTGCTTGTTCTCGGCGTAACTATAACCTCGAGCCCGATAAAGTTCTTTGGCATTGGGCCGAGATTGCAGCGCTTCGGTATAAACGTTGATTTTTGCGGTTCCTTCCGAACATTTTGACTGCTCATTAAAGTCAAGAAATGCATATTCTTCCAAGAGGCGCTGGCGCTCGTTTTCCAGTGCCGCTTTTTGCCCTTTGCCATTAGCCATCTGGTTCAGGATTATCCGCAGACTATCCACAATCCGTTGATTATCTTTGAGAAGGCCTTTGCCCTTGTAGATATCGGAACCGGCAATCATTTGTTTCAAAACCCGTGCGGCCAAATCCAAGTCTATTCCCGCCTGGTATGAAACCGTGCAGACCGAATCAGTTATCCATTGCTCCTGGACATTCCGCGATCTAATCATCATGTAGGCGGTCATGCACTCATTGTCCGGACTGAATTTCTTGGCACCCAGATTCATATCGGATTTTAAAAAGGCCAGAATCTGATCCACCACCTTGAACCGCGCTTCCGTGACGGCAAAAACGTGCGCATCTTCGCGGCTTTCGCCAGGAGCCAATTCATAAGTAACTTCGGCAGTGAAATCCCGGGTTTGCGCCTGGATTTGATCAAAACCCAGGATTGTGATGGCCAGGGCAGCAAGCGAGAATATGCCGGGTTTCATTGCTTTCTCATCTTCAGATTGGCGGACGGCTCCGCCGCGGCGGATTAGTCCACCCTACTCCGTTGGCTTACAATGTGATCGGTGTCCAAGGCAATGACTAGCTCCTCGTTGGTCGGGATGACGAGAACGGCGATCTTTGATCCGACGCGGCTGATGGCGCGCTCCTCCGATCCCGGGCGATTGTTCAGATCCGGATCAACTTCGATGCCCAGAAAATTCAATCCAGCGAGAGAGGCCACGCGAACCGGAGCGGCATTTTCTCCGATGCCGCCGGTGAAGACAACGGCGTCCAGCGCGCCCATCGAAGCGGCGTAGGCGCCGACGTACTTTTTGATGCGATAACAGAAGACGTCGAAAGCCAGCTTCGCGCGCTTGTTGCCCGAATTCATCTCCTGGATAATCTCGCGCATATCGCTGGAAACGCCGGAGATGCCCATCATGCCGGAATGCTTGTTCAGCATGGCGTTGGTTTCGTCATCCGACAGCTCCTCTCGTCCCATGATGTAAAGGACGGAAGAGGGATCCAGATCGCCGCAACGGGTGCCCATGAGCAGTCCCTCGACCGGTGTGTAGCCCATGGTGGTGTCTATGGAGACGCCATATCGCACGGCGGCCATGGAGCAGCCATTGCCCAGGTGACAGGTGATCATGCAAAGCTGCTCGATGGGCTTCTTTAAAAATTCGGCCGCCCGGCGGCTGACATAGAAGTGCGAAGTGCCATGAAAACCGTAGCGGCGAATACCGTAGCGCTTGTACAGGACGTATGGCAAGCCGTAAATATAGGCCTGCTCCGGCATGGCGTGATGAAAGGCGGTATCGAAGACGCCGACCATCGGCACGTCGGGCAGCAGGCGTTGACAGGCCTTAATGCCTTTGATGTTGTGTGGATTGTGCAGCGGCGCCAGTTCGATGCAGTCCTGAACCCCTTCCATGACGCCCTGGTCAATCAGAACCGAGCCGGTGAACTTCTCGCCGCCGTGCACGATGCGGTGACCGACGGCTTCGATTTCCCCGCGATCCTTGATCACGCCGTGGTTGGTCGAGAGCAAAATCGCCAAAATATATTCGACGCCGGCCTGGTGATCCACGATCTCGCCGGCGATCTTGACCTTGTCGCCGTCGTGGCGCTGGTGGTTCAGGATGGCGCCCTTCATGCCGATGCGTTCGACCGAGCCTTTGGCCAGAGCTTTATGCGTTTGCGTCTCGATGAATTGATACTTAATCGAGGAAGAGCCGCAATTCAAAATCAAAACTTTCATTCGGCCTGCCCCTTGCGGACGATGCGTCCCATTTCGTCATAGCGGAAAAAGCCGTGTCCGGTCTTTTTGCCCAATTGTCCGGCGCGGACCATCTTGCGCAGCAACGGGCAGGGGCGGTATTTCAGATCGCCCAGTTCGCGGAAAAGGGTCTCCATCCACATCATCACCTCGTCCAGCCCCATTTGATCGGCCAGTTGCAGTGGGCCGCTCTCCATGTTGTAACCGAGCTTGAGCGCGGTATCAATGCCTTCGGCCGTGGCGACGCCTTCCATCAGGACGTACATGGCCTCGTTCAGCATGGGGAGGATGACGCGCGTGGTGACGTAGCCCGGATATTCATAGACCTCGATGGGCGTCTTGTTCAACTGCACGGCGAAGCGGCGGATGCGGTTGACGGTGGCATCGGAAGTCTTCAGGCCGCGCACCACTTCGACGACCGCCGTCTTGGGAACCGGGTAAAGGAAGTGCATCCCGATGACCTGCCCCTGGCGTTGAGTGGCGGTGGCGATTTCGGTTATGGAAAGCGTGGATGTATTGGTGACAAATATGGCATCAGGCTGGCAAATTTCGTCCAGCTCGGCGAATTTGGCTTTCTTGATCCCCAGATTTTCCGGCAGCGCTTCAATGGCGATGGGATATTCTGCCAATTCCGAGATTTCAACGGTGCCGCGGATGCGCGAAAGGATGGCTTTTTTATCCGAGACCGTCTTGGCCCAGCGGCTGATTTCCCAGTCGAGCTTGTCTTCGATGGCGGCCATGCAGGATTGGAGATTGGCCTCCTCCTTCTCGATGATCAGGACGTTGATTCCAGCCTGAGAGGCGACTTGGGCAATCCCCTGCCCCATCGTGCCGCCGCCGATCACCGCGATACGCAGGATATCGGCGGAACTCCCCTTTTCAGCCGCCGACGGCGAGGCCGTTAATTCCTCAGACAGGCTATCCTTTAGCAGTGATTTAAGATCTTCGTCTTGTGCCATATCAGTTGCAAGTTCCGAATTGCGCGTTGCCAGTCTTTTCTTGCTTATGCCCGATGCCCAAATCCTAAAACTCGATCTGTCCGAAAAAGAAGGCGGTTTCGATCAGACCATTTTCAACCGAATCCGAACCGTGAGCGGCATTATGTTCTATGCTGGATCCATAGAGCTTGCGGATGGTTCCAGGGGCCGCCTTGGCGGGATCGGTGGCGCCCAGTATTTCGCGCAGCCTGGCGACCGCATTCTGACTCTGCAGAGCCACTGGCACGACTTTGCCCGAGGTCATATAGTTTAGCAACGGCTCGAAGAAGGGCTTGCCTTCATGGACGGCATAAAAGCGCGCCGCCTGATCATGGGTCAGGCGGGTCATGCGCAGAGCCTTGATTTCAAAGCCGGCATCCACCACGATTTTCAGGATGTCTCCGATGTGACGCGCCGCCACGGCGTCGGGTTTAATGATGAGCAGGGTTCGTTCCATGAAGTTCCCAGTTCCGAGTTCCTGGTTCCGAGTTCCGAATTCCGAATTCTAAGTCGCCAGATCCTGAATATTCCGAAGGTTACTTCGTGGCTTCGGACCGAATCCTATTTTTTTAGCACTTCGCGGGCGGCCTCGTAGCCGGCGCGAATGGCCTTGATATTCAGCTCTCCGGTGCCCTTGGGAGCGAGCTCCAAAAGCGCTTTCTCAACGGCCTCCTTGGGCACGGCGCTGGTCATCTCGATCATGACGCCCAGTGAGAGCACTGAGGTCATCACGACCTTGCCGATCTTGGCCTTGGTCAATTCGATGATGGGCAATTGGTAGGTAAGGTATTTCGGGTTCCACTTGACCACCAGGGAGGGATCCACGACGACGATGGCGTCGTCGCGCAGATCGTAGAGAAAGGCGTCATAGGAGCCCTGCGCCAGCGACAGGAAAAAGTTAATCGCCGTGGTCTTGGGATAGATGATCGGTTCGTCGTCAATGATAACGTCTATCTTAGTCGGGCCTCCGCGCACCTGAGCTGTATAGGTGGGACTTTGAATGGAGTAGCGCCCCAAGTATTTTTGAGCGGCCAGACCCAAAACTTCCCCCGCCAAAATCACCCCCTGCCCGCCCACGGCAGCGAAGCGGGCTTCATAGCGATGGCTCATGCTTGCGCTCCCGCGTGTGCCTTCATCTTGGCCTGCACGCGCTGTGTCAATTTGGCGTATTCGTCAGTGTATTCCTGGCGTTCGTCGTTGCGATAGAGTTCGCCCGTGATGATCTTTCCCTTCAATTCTTCCGGAGACATCTTCGCGGCCTTGGCCCGAGGCACGACCTGGCCGGCGATCCATTCCACCATGGCGATGGGGTCGGACATTTTGTTGCGTCGGCCGTATTGGGTGTGGCAATTGGAGAGCATGTCAATGACCGAAAAGCCCTTGTGCGCCATGCCGTCGCGGATGAACTTCTGCATCATGCGGCCATTGTCCACAGATCCTCGGGCGACGTAAGTGGCGCCGGCGCCGATGGCCAATTGCGCCAGATCGAAGGCCGGGTCTATATTGCCATGCGGCGTAGTGGCGGCTTTGGCGCCATAAGGAGTCGTGGGACTAAATTGGCCGCCGGTCATGCCGTAGATATTGTTGTTCACGATGATGAGCGTGATGTCAATGTTGCGGCGGCAGGCGTGAATGAAATGATTGCCGCCGATGGCGGTGGCGTCGCCGTCGCCGGAGATGACGATGACATGCTTATCGGGCCGGGCCAGCTTGACGCCGGTGGCGAACGTCAAGGCGCGGCCGTGAGTCGTATGCAGCGTATTCATGTCCATATAGCCGGGCGCGCGAGACGTGCAACCGATGCCGGAAACGACGGCAATGTCATTCTTGTCCCATTTCAGGTCATCTATCGCGCCGATCATGGATTTGACCACGATGCCGATGCCGCAGCCCGGGCACCACATGTGGGGCAGCTTGTCGGCACGCAGGTAGTATAGATAATCAACGGGCATATTTAGAGATCTCCTTGATCTTGTCCAGGATTTCGTAAGGGGCGATGGGCACTCCGCCCACGCGGTTGACCCCGACAATAGGCATGTCCTTATGAGCAGCGCGCTCCACTTCGAGAATCATCTGGCCGAGGTTGACTTCGGGCACGATAAAGGCTCTGACGCGCTGAGCCAGAGCGTGGATCTTGTGATCGGGAAATGGCCAGAGCGTAATGGCGCGCAGCAAACCGGCCTTGATCCCCAGCTTGCGGGCTTCATCAACGGCGACGCGGGCCCCGCGCGCGGACGTTCCGAAAGAAAACAAGGCAATCTCCGCGTCTTCCAACCGATATTCCTCGCATTCCGTCAGCAGCTCCGCGTCCTTCATGACCTTGCGGATCATGCGCTCTTCTTCCTGCTGACAGATTTCCGGATTGGTGGTGGGGAAACCGGTCTTGGTGTGGTTCAGCCCGGTCACATGAAAACGATAGCCTTCGAAATAATTGGCCATGGGAGGCACATCGCCAAAGGCTGAATCATAGGGGAAAAATTTATCCGGCGGGACCGAGGGCTTGACGCGATCCCAGATTTCATACTCCGAGGGATCGGGGAGGCGGATGCCTTCGCTCATGTGAGCCAGCACCTCGTCTATCAAAAGCATCACCGGCACGCGATATTTTTCGGCCAGGTTGAAGCACTTGATGGTGCTCAGGTAAATTTCGCGGTGATAGGCGGGCGCCAGGGCGATGGTGGCGTGGTCGCCGTGCGTTCCCCAGCGAGCTTGCATGACATCGGCCTGAGCCAGAGCGGTGGGCAGGCCTGTGGAGGGGCCGCCGCGCATGACGTTCACGATGACGCAGGGGACTTCGGCCATGCAAGCATAACCGATATTCTCCAGCTTCAGCGAAAAGCCCGGGCCAGAAGTCGCCGTCATGGTTTTCATGCCGGACAGAGAGGCGCCGATGATGGCCCCCATCGAGGCGATTTCATCCTCCATCTGGATGAAGACGCCGCCGATTTCAGGCAGCCGCTCGGCCATGACCGCCGCGATTTCGGACGACGGCGTGATGGGGTAACCGGCGTAGAAACGGCAGCCCGCGGCAATGGCCGCTTCCGCCACAATTTCATTGCCCTGCCAAAAGACGATGTCTGTTTTTTCTGCTATATCCAATGCCATGCTTGACCTCGTAAATCGTTCCGGCGAATCAACCAGCGGCGCCGAGGCTCAACGCTCGGCGGAAGTTTTCCTGGATCCCACGGCCAGCGTCACCTGTTCTTCTTCGCCCTTCTTCATGACGCGAATAGCGAAATCCGGGCATTGCACCTCGCAGAGGCGGCAGTAGTTGCACAGCTCGATATCCTTGATATCAACCACCGCCCCTTCCCACTTGTCGGAGGCGTCCACCAGCTCCAGGGTTCCCGGTTTGCAGACCTTGACGCAAATATCGCAGCCCTTGCAGAGATCCTTATCTATGATGATGACGATGTCTTTGTCTTTGGCGTATTGACGGATGATGTCGCTCATGATGGCCTCATTTCGATCCGGTCTTATTTCAGGACGCGCTTGACGCTGGCCCCGATTTCCGCCGGCGACTTGCAGACTGTGATGCCGGCCGCCTGCAACGCCGCCATCTTTTCGGCAGCGGTGCCCTTTCCGCCCGAGATGATGGCTCCGGCATGCCCCATGCGGCGTCCGGGCGGAGCCGTTTGGCCGGCAATAAAGGCAACTACCGGCTTCTTGAAATGTTCCTTGACATAAGCGGCAGCCGTCTCCTCGGCGGTGCCCCCGATTTCGCCAATCAGGACCACCGCGTCGGTGCGGGGATCATCCCTGAAAAGCTTCAGCAGATCGGTGAAAGTTGATCCGATGACAGGATCGCCGCCGATGCCGATACAGGTGGACTGCCCCAGACCCAGCGCCGTTAATTGGCCAACCGCTTCGTAGGTCAGCGTGCCCGAACGCGAAATGACTCCGACCCGGCCTTCCTTGTGGATGAAACCGGGCATGATGCCGACTTTGCACTGACCGGGCGATATAACGCCGGGGCAGTTGGGGCCGACCAGACGGGTCTTCGTGCTCTTCAGATAGTGATAGGCCGTCAACATGTCGCGCGTGGGGATGCCTTCGGTGATGCAGACGACCAGATCCAAGCCCGCTTCGGCGGATTCCATGATGGCTTCTGCCGCGAAGGCCGCCGGCACGAAGATGATCGAGACATTGGCGCCGGTCTCTTTCCGGGCATCCGCGACGGTATTGAAGACGGGCCGGTCGAGATGCTTCTGGCCACCTTTGCCGGGAGTCACACCGCCGACCACCTTGGTGCCGTATTCGATCATCTGCTCGGCGTGGAAAGTGCCTTCCCCGCCGGTGAAGCCCTGGACGAGGACGCGGCTGGATGAGTTAATGAGTATGGACATGTTTGGCTGGGTGTTTCTTTCGGCCCTTGGTTCGCGCCATGCGGAGTTTGGCGAGATGAACAATCAAATGCTCATCCCAAGGATCTATGTTTACAAAACGCAAACGCCGCTTTACTTCTTCCTTAGGATATTCCAAAAAGAGCTTAGCGATTTCATCAAACAACGAACCGGAGGCGACGGTTTCTTTCTCAAAATCGAGAATGACAATCTCATAGTCATCCCAGGCTTCGACTATTCTGGCGCGGAGGAATTCACCAATTTCTCGCAACGAGCCAGGACGATTGATGAGATTTTTGAATTTGAATCTGGCTGCAACGTGATTCGTTTTCATAGTGCCTCCCAAGTCGCAACATCCGTATAGTAAAAATCTTTCCGAGTTCTCAGCTTGAGTTCTATCGCAGTTCCATTAAATGGCCAAAACATCGGATTGTGCTTCACCCCTTGCGAAATATCAATATTCGCCATGCCCGACAAAATAGTCAACTCCGCCTCATTTTTTTGAGCCACATCACGTAACAGGTACAGACCAATGCCTCTTTCGGCAGCCTTGCTTGAGACGCCATATTCAGAGGCTTTTTCAACAATTTCCCAATCATTCTCGATATGAGAATACGCTTTGTTGGAGCGCATGGATTTTGGGATTCCAATTCCCGTATCAAGAATACACAATCGCACGATCTGCTTACTCGGAACCGAATATGCGCACATATAACAATGATCTGTCTGGCCATGCTCGAATGCATTTTCGATGATTTCCCGAATGGCAAAATGCAGGGCTTTGTGGAAGTTTTCCACCCCCCGCAGTTTCTCAGTCAACAGGCTGGTCACTTTTCCCGCCAAGGGATAACTTGACTCCGTCAACTTAGTCACAGGAAATGTTGAAAAGTACTTTGGCTGTTCCTGTGAGGCTGCAGGATCTAAATATTTCTCTATCCCAAGACCCAAGAATTGATGTCTAGCATTATCGCGGTCCGGCGGAAATATTTCGCATGCCTTGCCTTGCGCAGTCAGTTCATCTTTCAATGCCGCAAACCAGCAGGCTGCGAAGGGGCTAATCCAATAAACTCTTGAAGCATCAATAACAATCTTTCGCTTAGCGCTCTGTAGTGCTTCGACGAAAATATTAGTTAGAACAGGAGCGTGTGAAATCTTCAGATCCGCCGGTAGGACAAAATGTCCTGGGCTCTTTATATATTTTTGTCTCATTTTACTGCCGCCGTCACCTTCTGCGCCGCATCCTGAAAATCCTTGGCCACGCGGAATTTCAGGCCGGAATTCTCCAGCAGCTCGGCGGCAACATCCGAATTGGTCCCGGCCAAACGGATGATCACCGGCAGTTGCACGCCGCCCAGCTTCTGGACGGCTTCGATGACTCCCTGAGCGACGCGATCACAGCGCACGATGCCGCCGAAAATGTTGATGAGGATAGCGCGCACGTTGGGATCCTGCAGGATGATGCGGAAGCCGTTTTCGACGGTTTCGGCGGAAGCGCCACCGCCCACATCGAGAAAGTTGGCCGGTTCGCCGCCCGCCAGCTTGATAATGTCCATGGTGGACATAGCCAATCCCGCGCCATTCACCATGCAGCCGACGTTTCCGTCCAGCTTGATATAGTTCAGATCAAACTTTGAGGCTTCGATTTCAGCAGGCTCCTCTTCGTTCAGATCGCGCAGCTCGATAATATCCGGATGACGGAAGAGGGCGTTGTCATCGAAGTTCATCTTGGCATCCAAAGCCAGCACTTGGCCGTCCTCGGTCAAAACCAAGGGGTTGATCTCAGCCAGTGATGCATCAGTCTCCTGATAAGCGCGGTAGAGCGACAAGAGAAACTTCACCGCCTGCTTGTGCTGCGCGCCGGAAAAGCCCAGCGCAAAGGCCAGACGCGAGGCTTGAAATGGCCGCAGCCCGGTGCCGGGATGGATGGCTGCCTTTATGATCTTTTCGGGCATTTCGGCGGCGACCTTTTCGATCTCCATGCCGCCTTCGGTCGAGACCATGAAGACGTCCATGGCCTGCTGGCGGTCCAGCACGATGCCGGCGTAGAACTCCTTGGCGATCTTCGAGGCTTTTTCGATCAGAATTCGGCGAACCATTTTGCCGCTTGGGCCGGTCTGATGCGTCACCAGCAGATTGCCGAGGATCTTCTCGGCGTATTCGCGTACTTCGTCTTCGCTCTTGGCCAGTTTGACGCCGCCCTGCATGACCAGGCGCGAACGATTGGAAGGATCATACAGCGAACCCTTGCCGCGGCCCCCAGCGTGGATCTGCGCTTTGACCGCACAAATGCCGCCGCCGAGCTGCTGATAGACCTGAACCGCCTCCTGGACGGAAAAGGCGACCTGGCCGTCGGGCACGGCGACTTGGTATTTGCGCAGAATTTCCTTGCCCTGGTATTCGTGGATTTTCATGGAGTGTTCATACGATTGAACTCATTTCACCGGATCAGGACTTCTAACGATAGACTTCTTTCCGGTGCAGCAACTTTTCGATAAAGACCACAAGTTCTCGAGCATCTATTTCATAGATGATACGATAATCGCCCACTCGAAATGAATAATGGCCGGAGAGGTCCCCAGTGAGTGGCTTGGCCGAATAGGGATCTGCTGCAATATCCTCAAGAGCATTCATCATCCTTCGAAATAAGCGGGAATTGTTCTTCTGAAATTGGACCAAACTCTTTTCAGCCTTCCCCGACAACAAAAGACGGTACATCAACGGACCCTGTGCTTTTTCTTAAACTCCTCAAGAGAGATGGAGCGGCCCTCTTCCATCTGCCTGCGGATCCTTTTCAGCTCTGCAGGCAACTTGGGATTCGCCGAAAGCAACATAATCGTCTCGCGCAGGCTCTCGTATTCATCCATGGGGATAACGACCATGGGCTTTTGACTCTTAATGGTAATCGTATGCATGATTTTCCTCCTGTCTTCGTCAATCCATCCCACTGCCGCTCTAATCCGGATAAATCCAGGTCCCGGTTTCCCCGTGGACGGCGTCAATCACCGCCTCAACGGACGAAATCAGGGCGCGCTCGCCGCCAGATTCGAGAAAGTGGATGGCCGCTTCGATCTTGGGGCCCATATTGCCGGGAGGGAAATGTCCCTCGGCCAAATACTGCTTGGCTTCGGCGATGCTCAAGCGATCCAGCTCCTGCCGATTCGGTTTGCCGTAGTTCAAGGCGACTTTTTCGACCGCCGTCAAGATGAACAGGTCCTGGGCGCCGATATCCCGCGCCAGGATGGCGGCGGCGCGGTCTTTATCAATTACGGCGTCCACCCCTTCGTAAAAGCCGTTGGCCATAACGAAAACCGGAATGCCGCCTCCGCCGGAACAGATGACCACATAGCCCAGATCGAGCAACTGGCGGATGGCGACTTTGTTGACAAGAGCAAGCGGTATCGGCGAACCGACCACGCGGCGAAAACCGCGCCCGGCATCTTCGCGGATCAGCCAATCATGTTTATCACCCAGCCGCTCGGCTTCAGATTTAGTGTAGGCCCTGCCGATGAATTTGCTGGGATTCAGCATCTCAGGATCGTTTTGATCCACAACCACCTGGGTCACCACGGTCACAACCGGCTTGGTGATCCCCTGCCAGCGCAGGCCATTCAGCAGGGACTGCTCAATCATATAACCGATGCCGCCCTGGGTATCGGCGACCACGACTCCTAAAGGGCGCGGTGGGCAGACATCGAGAGCCCGCTCCATGCGCAGCATGCTCTCCCCCACCTGCGGGCCGTTGCCGTGAGTGATGGCCAGTCGGTATCCCTTGTGAACAAGCTCGATTACGCCGACCATGGATTTGCGCGTGTGCGCAAACTGGCTGGCGATACTGTTGTCTCCAGAGGGATCGGAAATGGCGTTGCCCCCCAGCGCCAGAACGGCGGTGCGGCCAACGGTATGAATCGTGGTCACGCGGGTCACCTGGGCTTACTTCAGGAAGCGCTCCAAGACGTCGGAGAGATTGGGCCGGCCGATTTCCTGCAGTTCGTAGGTCACGCGAACGGAAGGTTTATCTATTTTCAGGACACGGCGCAGATCAATCGGCGTGCCGATGACGACCGAGTCGCAATCTGCCGCCGCGATGGTAGCCTCCAATTCGCGGATCTGTTTGGCTCCGTATCCCATGGCCGGAAGCAGCGCACCGGTGTTGGGATATTTCTCATACACTTCGGCGATGCTGCCGATGGCGAATCGGCGGGGATCTACTAATTCCTCGGCGCCGAATTTTTCGGCGGCGACAACGCCGGCGCCGTAGCTCATTTCGCCATGCGTCAGAGTGGGGCCGTCTTCGATCACGAGCACTCGCTTACCGGTGATGATGGAAGGATTTTCCACCGTGACCGGGCTGGCGGCTTCGATGATGACGGCTTTAGGATTGCGCTCGCGGATGGTGGCGCGCAATTCGGCCACACTTTCGGGATCGGCGGAATCCACTTTATTGATCACCACCGCATCGGCTAACAGGAGATTCGTTTCGCCCGGATGGTAGGTCGTTTCGTGTCCCAGGCGCAGTGGATCGGCGACGGTAATCATTAAATCAGGCTTGTAGAAGGGCATGTCGTTGTTACCGCCGTCCCACAAGATGATCTGGGCTTCCTCCTCCGCTCGGCGCAGGATGGCTTCGTAGTCCACACCGGCATAGACGATGCTGCCGCGCTGAAGGTGCGGCTCATATTCCTCCATCTCTTCGATGGTGCAGTGCTGCTTGGCCAGATCTTCGACGGATGCAAAGCGCTGCACCCGCTGAGCCGTCAGATCCCCATAGGGCATGGGGTGACGAATGACCGCAATCTTCTTGCCCGCGGCCTTCAAGATGTCGCTGACGCGGCGCGTGGTCTGGCTCTTGCCGGCGCCCGTGCGCACGGCGCACACGGCGATGACCGGAAGGCGGGCCTTCAGCATCGTAGCCTTGGCGCCGAGCAAGATGAAATTGGCACCGGCGGCGAGCACTTCGGAGGCCTTGTGCATGACATATTCATGCGGCACGTCCGAATAGGAGAAGACCACTTCATCGGCCTTGAGATCCCGGATGAGCTTGGTCAATTCGGATTCGGCATGGATGGGAATGCCGTTGGGGTAGAGCCTGCCCGCCAACGGCGACGGATATTTTCGCCCTTCGATATCGGGGATCTGGGTGGCGGTGAAAGCCACGACGTCGTACTCATCTCGATCGCGATAGACGGTATTGAAATTATGGAAATCGCGGCCCGCCGCGCCCATGATGATGATGCGTTTTTTGGTCATCCTGAACCTCTGATGGTATTTCCAGCGCCAGTGTTGCGCAGAGCCAGAGAGTCTATGTAAAAGAGGAGCCCCCCGGAACCGTGCGGGGCTCCTCGCCATTATCTAATAAACAAGCACTTGCAAACGTGCGCTGATTCTTTGCTTCAGCATGTAAAACTAATAAAATTAGCATGTCAAGTCAATAGGTTTCAGGCGTTTTTTTTCAAGGGGGATGGAGTTCGATGCCGCGCCCTTCCTCCCCGCGATCCCCGGAAGGGTTGAGGGTGGCCCGGCCTTTTGCCGAAGGCACTACTTCGTGGTAAGGCCGGGTTTATTCTATTGCGCGTGTTTATAATAAACCAGGCCAGCCCCGCAAGGGGCCACTTCGTGGCGAGATGGCCTGGCCACCCTCAAGCTCCGTTTTCAGCTAACACCGCCAATTTCTATTGACTTCGGCGCCGATTTTTTGTATATTTAATCACATTAACGGAAATATCTTCTGGAACGCTCGCGGGATCGGGCCGGCCAGAGGACCCGTCTATTGACTTTGTTTCCCTTGGATGGCATGCCTGAAACATGCCCTGGAAGGGCATGCCACCCCGTCTCCAGACCCGCCCCCTGACCTCCCGGTTCCTGCTTGGAATATACATGCCCTAATCGTCATTGCGAGCGAAGGGAAGCAATCCCCTGGTGTAGGGGCGAGGCATTCCCGATACTTTCAACTCCTGCTCGGGAATGACGATTCCAAACGCGCTGGACAAAGCAATCCAAAACGTGAATGCCTCGCCCCTACCGGTGGCCAATGAACGCCAAACCCTAAAATTCAGGAGGATCATCATGTTCTGGAAAATCTCTCTTTTCGCCTTGGCTATGCTGAGCTTAGCCGCCCTCGCCGAGGCGACCGTCATCTACGTTTCCGGCGACCAGACCGGAACCTGGTCGGCGGATACGGCGATCGTAACCGCCGAGGTGCGCGTGCCGCCGGGGCAGAGCCTGACCATCCTCCCCGGCGTGGAGGTGCTGTTCTCGGTTTACTGCAAGCTGATCGTGAACAACGGAGCGACCTTGAGGGCTGTGGGCACTCCGGCGGATTCCATCCGCTTCGATGTCCTGCCGCCAAATACGACCTGGCACGGCATCCGCTTTTTGTCCGCTTCGGATTCCTCGCGGCTGGAATACTGCCATTTGACGCACGGATCTGCAACCGGCGGCGGCGAAGACAGCAAAGGCGGAGGCATCTATTGCTCCAACTCCAGCCCCACTATCAGCGGCAATGCCTTAAGCCGAAACTCGGCAACGTTTGATGGGGGAGGGATTTACTGCGCCTATTCCAATGCCACGATCAGCGGCAACACCATCAGCACAAATTCAGCCAACCATTATGGCGGTGGGATTTACTGCGCTGGTAACAGTAGCCTCAACATCAGCGGCAACACTATCGGAGGAAATACTGCCCGTTACTTAGGCGGTGGGATTTACTGCTCCTACTGCAATCCTACAATCAGCGGCAATACCATCAGCGCAAATTCAGCCGAAATGGGCGGCGGGATTCTCTGCTCCGATTCCAGCCCCACAATTAGCGGCAATACTATCAGCGGAAATGAATCGTCCTATAGTGGCGCCGGGATTCATTGCGACAAAGCCAGCCCCACGATCATTGGCAACACTATTAGCGCAAATTCAGTCGACTGGATGGGCGGTGCGATTTATTGCTACTGTTCCAACTCTACCATCATCGGCAACACCATCTGCAGAAATGAATCCTATTATGGCAGCGGTGGCGGAATTTACTTCGACCAATCTTCTGCCTATCCCTTCGAATTCAATGAAATCACCTTGAACAATGCTTCAGGAAATGGTGGTGGGATCTATTTGCAGTGGTCTATCCCGATCATGAATAAGAATACAGTCGCCGGAAACACGGCTGCATTGGGTGGCGGCTTGTATAGCACCTCCTCCGACCCGCTGCTGAGCAACTGCATCTTCTGGGGAAATGTGCCCCCACAGATTTACCAAACGGCGACTTCCAACGTGCGTGTCGGCTATTCCGACATCCAGGGCGGTTACGCCGGCACGGGCAACATCAACGCCGATCCGCTCTTCGTCAATGCCGCTCAGGACGACTACCGCCTGCAGTGGGATTCGCCCTGCATAGACACGGGCGATCCCAACCCCATCCACAATGACCCGGACGGCACTCGCGCGGACATGGGAGCCTGGTACTACGACCAGTCCCTGCCCGTGCGCATCCTGCTGACCCCCTACAACGCGCCCATCCAGATTCCCGCCTCCGGTGGCAGCTTCCAGTATGCCATTCAGGCGACTAACATCGCGGACTCCACTCTGATCACCTCGCTCTGGTGTAACCTGACTCTCCCTAATGGGACGACCTTCGGCCCGGTGCTGGGGCCAGTGCGCATCTCCTTGGGATCCGGACAGACGATAAGCCGGGTGAGAACGCAAAATATTTCGGCCCACGCTCCGGCAGGGATGTATCACTACAATGCCTATGCCGCGGCAGCGGGAGATACGTCGGAGGACAATTTCGTTTTCACGAAATTGGCTGCTGGGGACTGGGGGCTAGGGGATGGTGGGTGGACGAATACAGGTGAGGAATTTGCTGGAGAGATGCCCTCTATGGCGTCCATTCATCCTTCATCCTTCATCCTTCATCCTTGCGTTCCCAATCCCTTCAATCCCACCACAGTTGCGAGTTTCGAGTTGCGAGTTTCGAGCTACATTAGTTTACGGATTTACGATACTGCTGGACGCTTGGTGGCAACATTGGCGGACGGCTGGCGAGATGCCGGCAATCATCAGATTACTTTTGACGGATCGGGATTGCCGTCGGGGATCTACATCGCCAAGCTCACGGCGGGGGATTACAGCCAGGTGCAGAAAATGATTCTGATGAAATAATCAGCGATATCAGCGGAATGAGCCGCAGGCCATCCGCCCACTGGCGGATCAGTGAGAATCAGCGATTCAGAAAAATGAACAGGCGGCCAACGGCCGCCTTTATTTCTTGTCTGAATCGCCGATTAAACGGATTGAACAGATTAAACAGCTAAGAGGCAATCTGCGAAATCTGCGTCATCTGTGCCACGAAGTCGTGGCTTCGCCACAAACGTCAAATGTCAAACGTAAGGGCGCGATGCATCGCGCCCTTTAAATCTGCGAAATCCAAGAATCTACGGGAATCTGCGGTTCAGACGAAAATAAAATCTGCGCTATTTAATCAGCATGAGTTTCTTCAAGGCCACGTAATCACCCGCGTGGATGCGATAGAAATAGACGCCGGACGACAATCCGGCCGCATCCCAGATAACCTCATGGTAACCGGGCAGGCGCATTCCGTCCACCAGCATCGCTACCTGTTGGCCGCCAGTGTTATAAACTGTGATATTGACGTGCGCGCTTTTGGGCACGTCGTATCGGATCGTCGTCATCGGGTTGAAGGGGTTGGGGAAATTCTGGTGCAACTGGAATTCCCTGGGCAACTGGCTCAGGTCGGATTCATCCACCACCGGCAGCATCCAATCGTAAAGCTCGCTGAAATGCATGATGCCGATGAGGATTCCATCCGATTCCAGCCCCTCCCAATCCGAGACGATATTCTGCCCCAGGCAGCCGTGCGATTTGTAGGCCGTGTTCTCAAGGGCGCCGCCGACGTTGGCGGAGATGATGATGCGGTTCTTATAGGTCGCTCCGGCCGACACCGTCAGCAACAGGCCGAGCAAAACGGCGAGCGCGCCGATGCAGATGGATTTATGCCGTAGCTTCTTCATGTTTGGCCCTCCGGATTAGATGCAGCAATCCAATGCAGGTTAGCGACCGATGCCAAGCTGCTGCACTTTAGCCCTCTCCTCGGGGCTCATCATCGCTTCCCGGGAGATGGGTCGCTCTTTCAGCGGAGCGATGGCGAACCAATCGAAGGTGATCTGCTGATCTCCGGCTCCGGTGATGACATTGAACCCCGCCGCATCGCTGGATTCGACATACAGTCCGCTCCAGCCGTTCTTGGGCGTGAAGAAGACGCGCAGCGGTTTGTCCGAATCTATGATATCGCGAGCGGAGGCGTCGAAGGCGATGCGAGTCCGGCCGCCGGAGAGAGTGGCCGTGCCGGTGAAATAGACCATCTTCTCTTCATTGGAATTGTAGATGGACGACAGGCGTCGAATCTGGCCATCGGCGCCCATGGCGACGTCGAACCAGCCTGCGGTGGCGTCTCCACGCCCCCAGGCGTAGATGGCCTCGCCCGTGATGGTATTGGTGGGGCTGTAGACTTCCAGAGCGAACTCGTTGTCGTCCGTGGTTTTTTCAAATACGGCTGAGCTCCCCTTATAGGTCTTGGAGTACAAGACCCAGGTGCCGCTCAGGGCGTTGGTCGCCGTGGATTGGAGCCAGAGGTTGTCGCCGGAAGCCAGTGCGGCCGAATTTTGCATGTCCAGCAGAGGCGCCGCCGTGCCCTGCATGCTGGCATCGGTTCCCGTCAGAGCAAAACCGGGATCCAGAGAAACGGTCGGCTGCGGACCCTGCGGCTGAGAAACGTTGATGCCTGTACCTTCGATGACATCGGTGATATCGCCAATGCTGGTTGGGATGGCGGCGTCAATGTCATCCAGAACGTCCTGGACATTTGTAGCAGCGCTGTGTTGAAATTCGGCCACCAGGGGAACATCCAACCCGCTGATCTGATTCGCCGCCGTGCCCCAGTTGACATGAGTCTCACTTACTCCATCGGCGATGATGCTCAAGGACACGCCGCCGGACATCTGGCCGCCGGTCAGACCGCCGCCCGCCGGAGTGCTGACTTCGGTAATGTCTCCGGGAATGGCTGGGATGGCGGCGTCAATGTCATCCAGAACGTCCTGCACATTTGTAGCAGCGCTGTGTTGAAATTCGGCCACCAAGGGAACATCCAACCCGCTGATCTGATTCGCCGCCGTGCCCCAGTTGACATGAGTCTCACTTACTCCATCGGCGATGATGCTCAAGGACACGCCGCCGGACATCTGGCCGCCGGTCAGACCGCCGCCCGCCGGAGTGCTGACTTCGGTAATGTCTCCGGGAATGGCTGGGATGGCGGCGTCAATGTCATCCAGCACATCCTGGACATTTGTGGCAGCGCTGTGCTGAAACTCGTCCACCAGCGGCATGTCGGCGCCGCTAACCTGACCTGCCGAGGTGCCCCAGTTTATCTGGCTATCATTCACCCCTGCGGAAGGAATATTGAAACTTTTCGCCACGCTCGCTGTATCCGCCAGCGTGGATTTGGCTGCCCACAGGGAAGCGATATTATAGGTAATTTGATGACGAGCCGGAAAGACAGTGCCATCCACGGAGATTTCCAGCCAGTAGATGTTGGCCTGAAAGTCCAAACCATCGAGCGAGCTGGTGGCGCCGAGATTCACCGAGTAAATGCCATCCTGAACAGGAACGTTCGGGTGCAATTCCTGCCAGGCCAGAGAGCCCCCGGCCGGCTGGTCATAGATGGAAAATTCGAAATCGTATTCTCCATCGGCGACGATGGTGTCGCTCTGAGCGTCCACCAGGATGCCCTGGAAATTGACGATCGGATTCGCCAGCAGCAATGCCGGAAGAAGCACTCCGATGATTCCGGCCAACGCGAGGCGCCGCACTGAGGTTGACATGACGATCCTCCTCAAGGTTTGATTCGAGCAAAACAGAGCCTGCAGCCTATCTTCCGTCGCCCCTTATGATTCCCATGCGCAGATGGGGAGGACGTATGAGCCAATTAGTCAAGCATGCCGCAAGGCAGGCCGCGTGGAGGCGGCTATTCGAAGGTCAAATTAAGCTTATTTCAGAGGCAGATCAAGCCAAAACGGTCTTTTTGAGACCACCCCCCGATGCGGCGGCAAAAGGTGGCAGGATAGGCGTGATGGAAGGCACAGAAAAAGGGGCGCGGCACGCCGCGCCCCTGTGGATTTGCGGTTCACCGTGAACGGTTCACGGATTACTTTACCAGGACCATCTTTCCACTAGCCTCAAAGCTGCCGGCTGTCATACGATAGACGTAGATGCCGGAAGCCAGATTCGTACCGTCGAAGACAGCGCTATGACTGCCCGCATCGCGCCAGCCATCCACCAGTTCGGCGACGAGACGACCTGAGACATCATAGACACCCAGCTTCACGAAGCTTGCCTCGCGCAACTCGAAGCTGAGAACGGTCGAGAGATTCAGTGGATTCGGATGAACTCCGAGTAATCTGAATTCACCTGAGCCGGATGCCGCGGCAGTCGTCAGCAAGTCACCCGAATTCAGCCAATCATCGGCTCCACAACCAACCTCAAGATCATACGCTTTGGCAAAGGTAACGCAATCGCTGTCTTCGATGGCAGACGGATAGTCTCCCAGATAACCACGATAGGTGTAATTTCCGGCAGGAGCGGAAGCCGGAACACGCTGGACGCGATACCAGCTCTGGACGCCCGGCAGCAGCGTCATCTCCACAGGACCAAGAAGCGGCCCAAAACTGATATTCCCCGGCAAAACTACGCTGGTCCACAAATCGGTTGCACGGGCAACACTATCACCATTGGTCACGAAAGCATAGAAATCGAAGCTTCCGCCGTTGGCCGGGATTACGATGGGCGATATGATTGGAATCAAGGAGATGCTTAGGGGCGTTGCAGGGGCCGCGTGCTCCACATGGAAGGGAACATTCTGCGCCACGAAGGGCAGCACGGGAATTTGACCGGCCGGTACTCGATGATAGATTACGGGATTCAGTACCGCCTCTCCCTGGTATTGGATGTAACAGCCGGCGTCCCTGTCAAAGACATAGGATAGATGGCAATTTCCATCCACGAGCTTGGCCAGGCTGGGCGTCAATTCGGATTTGCAGCGCCCGGCAGGCGCACGATAGGCTGTGATTGTCTGCGTCACATTAGCGCCCACCGACCAATTCATCCCGCCATCCATGGAGACGGATAGATAGGTCTCGCCGGAGGGACAGCCGGCGTGAGACAGGTGAAGGGTGTCCGTATCGTAGACCTGATACGCACAGTAAAGATGGCCGGTAGCTGGATCCTGCCCGAGTGACGGACGCTGGGCCTTTACATCGTAGGCGCCGCAGTTGACGAAGTTCCACTGGTAATCATCGAAGGCATTGTGGATGATCCTGAATTCGTCCGGATACTGCTCGGACCAGTGCCAGATAATCGAGGCGTGCCAGTAGGTGTACCCTTGAATGACGAAGTAGGCGCGCGTGGTGAAAGCGACATGCAGCCAATTGTCCTGATCGAAGAACAGGGACATATCGCAATAAGCGCGCAAGGTATCCATGTTTGCCAAGGTTATATTCGGAAGATAACTCAGATCCGGAGGAATGAAATTCGTCAGGTTAACCGCCCGGCTGAAATTCGGATTGACGCCATCTTCATCTATCAGAAGGTAGATGTCATTGTCCAGGGGATTGGGAACAAAGCCCGGGATGTCCTCCAGACGCGGATGCGTCCACCCGAAGGCGACGCGATCTGATACCTTCGAGGCAGCGACTTCCGCCGCAACCGTCATGCAAGTGTCCACGTAGGTCCAGGTATTCGGCGCGGCCGGGAAGGAAATCAGGTAGGAAAGCGGATCAAAGGTGCCCACCGTATAATAGATCCGGCTGCTCATGCCGGGCACCTCGGCTTCTTCCGTCGCGATGATTTGAAGCCTTCCATCGCGGCTCATTTGCATCTTCGGCCAGAGCAGGGGAATGTCCTGTCCACCGATGTACAGCCAGGGAGGCTCGAAGGCTGTGAACGCTCCCAGGTGGGGGGCGATATCGAAGGCAGCCGTAACATGCGCATTCCAGCCGGTGCTGACCTGATGGAAGACGGGAAAGGCGATGCCTCCGAAGCCAACATCCACGACCGGAAAACCTGCCCGAACCGCGACATCAACCACTAATCCTGTGCCCTGAAATCCCTGGACTCCCTGAGGATCCACGAAATTGTAAAATACGTGCCGATTTGTAGTTGATGCATCATACGCTTTCGTCCACACGAAATGAAGGTATCCGGTGGTGTCCTTTTCCACCAAACGACCCATCGTCCCGCCGCCCATATTGTCATACCAGGTGGTGCCGATGGTCATGGTATCACCGATGAGATCGAGATCATCCAATGGATAGAGCGGATCATCGGGCAGAAATGAGGCAGGCGGATTGCAGGTCTCATCGCCTGTCCTGATGGGGCAATCGGTGAGTCCAGTCCTTGGCGATTGAGCCGAACTGTTGATAGAAAGGAGGACCGACACACACAAGAACAGAAGATTGATCCAGCGTTTCATATCGCCTCCACTGATTATTGCTTTGGCTGTGGTCGCAAATCAAGTCTAACCACTTTTGACTAAATTTAGCAAAAAGTTATCTGAATGTCAAGTGCATAAAATTGCGGAGACAAAAATGGGGCGCAATGCGCTGCGCCCCTAACAGACCCCAGACCCTAGCCCTCAGACCCTATTTTAGTAGCACCATCTTCCCTCCGGCATCGAAGCTGCCGGCTGTCAGATGATAGAGATAGATGCCGGAGGCCAGATGCGAAGCGTCGAAGGTGGCTTCATGAGAGCCCGCATCTCGCATTCCTTCAGCCAATGTGGCCACCAGGCGTCCCTGGAGGTCGAAAACCTGCAAGGTTACCTGAGCCGCCTCGGGCAGGGAGAAGCTGAAGCGAGTGATGGGATTGAAGGGATTGGGATAGGCTCCGCGGAAAGAGAATGCATCCACGGGGGACACAACGGCGGACGTCCCGCCAATTTCGCTTTCGAACGGCTCGCCGAAATTGTTCCAATTATCAACCCACGGCCCGTCGCCGGTGGTGGATTTGGTGAAGGGGAAGCTGTCGCTATCCCAGACCACTCCGGGGTAAACGCCGACATAAGCGTTGAAAACATAATTGCCCGGAGGTGAACTGCGCGCGATGTTCTGGCTGCGATCGCGGTTGATGGAGGCTCCGGCCGGAAGATTCAGGTTCACCGGTCCCAAGACGGGGCCATAAGGGCTGCCCGAGGGCAGGGTAATCATGCACCACACCGTGAACGATTGGATGGTGGCCTCATTGTTGGTGATCGCGATATTGTAATTGAAGCTGCCGCCGTTTGCGGGGATGATGATGGGCGTCCCGTAGGGCATCAGGGTGACGGCAATGTTGGGGAAGCTGCCGCCGGGCAGGCCAATGATCTGCAGATCATCAACGTACCAGCCTTCGTTGTTGCCGCTGTTGTCCGAACCGAAACGGAAGCGAAGCTGAATATCGCCGACATAGGCGGAGAGATCGGCGGTCTGCTGAACCCAGGTGGCTCCGGTCCCCGAGAAGACCGGCGTTCCGGGAACAAAGGGGCCGGTGTAGGGATTGCCTCCGCCGGCGGTGGAGCGGATATGGTGAGTGTATCCCGGCATGTCGAGCACCGCCCAGGGTCCGCCGTTGTGGGAGATTTCGACGACACCGCCATCATAAGCCGAATCCGGGTACGTACCGGAGGCTTCAGCGGCAATCCAGCTCCAGAAGGTCAGCTCGCAGTCACTCCCGAGAGTGATGGTCTGCGAGAGCAAGCCTCCGTCAGCGTGATTGGCATAGTTGCCAGTGCTTGGGTCGCCGCATTTCCAGGCATGCGAGACGGAGTGGCTAATCTCGGTCGAGATGTGCCACTGGTCTGCCCAACCTGCTGAGATGGGCGCATGCGTCCAATTGCCCACTCCGCCTTCGATGTTGTCGGAGAAGATCATGGCCAGGACGAGGAAGCTATAGGTCGGAGAGTTTCCGGCGTTAGATTGCGGAGACGCATCCACCGCGCGGATGTAGTAACTGATGTCGCTCCCCGCCGGCTGGCCGGGAATGTTGCCGGTCCAGTCATTGGCGCTCGGATTGGTCATGGCGACCTGAGCGAAGGCCCCTCCGTTCACGTTGTAAAATATCGTGGCGGAAGCCACTCCGGAGTAATCGGTGATGGTGGCATCAACGACGTAGGGGCCGGGGCTGGTCGTGTTGGTCAGCGGCGTGTGGACGATCAGCGGCGGCCAGAGATCGGGTCCGGACGTTATCACCGGGATCTGGGCGCTGTAGGGTGTGGCGTTATAGGAGGTCACGGTGACCGTCACATAGCCGCCCTGGGGAAGCTGACCGGTGATATTAATCGTTGCCAATCCACTCGCATTGGTATAGGCATAGCCCAACAGGGTCCCGCCATCCGATAGAGCCGCCAGGGCGCCTGAAACGCCTGTTACGGTGACGTCAAAGGTCGGCTGACCGTAATTGATTTGATTATTGTGCGCGACCGCGAGCGTCGTGGGTGCGGTAGTGCGCAATTGCAGCGAAGGATCGCCGAAGATAATCCAGTGATCCGTTTCGCTGTTGCCGGTGCTGCCGGTTTCATCAATCATCAGCATGGCGCCATTCATGCACAGGGCGCCATAGCTATGGAAGCGGTCGTCGCACAGGAGATCAATGAACTCATCCTGCGCGTACATGGGCGGCGCCCAAGACTGATTCTGGGATGATCCCCAATGGGCAATGGCACCGGTGGGTTCGCCGTTATGCTGCGCTCGCAACCAGGCTTCGCAGAAGCAAGTTGAGCTGGTGAAGTTGCCCACCACGCAGGCGACGCTGGTCATGAAGGGCAGCATATTATCATTGACCAGAGCATTGACCTGAGTGTTGCTGAAACCGGTGGTTCCCCAGGATGTGGTGCTGCCGTGACCGCAGTAATTGACGGTGCTGCGCCCGTCATTGAGATAATTGCTAATCATCGCCTGGGTGCCCCAGGGATCGTAGACCGAGTCCACTTGTGTGTAACCATAGCGAATCAGATCGCCCCGGATGAGGTTGATGTGCTGCCAGTCGCCTTCGCCATAATGACCGACTCCAACGCCCTGATTGGAGGCGACGCCGAGGCCTTTGGAGTACCAGGTAGCTCCCGCCTGCGGCATGGTTTCATATTCGAGCGTGCGCACCACCTGCGTCAACGCCTGCTGCTGGGTTTCCGCCGAGAAGCGGCCCACGAACAACTCGGGATAGTGATCGGTGCCGGCCAACATGCCGTAGGTAGGATCGGTGCCGCCGCCGGAGATGGGCGACTGCACCTGGGCATGATCGCCCACCAGAAGCACGAAAGTCAAGCCGGTGGTTTCATAGATGCTGCGAATGTAGTTCTTGATAGCCGTCGGATTGTTGCCGATGGTGGATACGTTCACCATCGTTGTCGGGATGCCCTTCTGGTTTTTCCAATCCACCAAATCCTGGGCAATGCTGTTGAAGCCGTCATAGGTGATGACCAGCATGGGGCCGATTTCTTCCACGGGGGTATAGCGATCATCGAAATAGTTGACAAAGTGGCGCTGATAAATGGCACGGAAGTTCGGGTCCATCTTGCTCAGGGGAGCCGAACGATCCAGAACATTGGCTCCACCGACTCCGACCGCGGCGATTTCAACCGTGAGATTCGTGTAAACGCGCAGGATCCGACGAACGGGATTGTACTGGAAGGCGTTGACCTCCACCACCTGGCCGCGCAGGTCACGCAAGATGTAGGGATCGCGCAGTTCTGCGACATTTTCAGGATACCAGGCATCGCGCTGATAGACCGAGCCGAACTCGAACGGGACATCATCGGGATTCACCGTTCGCAGCAGATGCCCCTTCGAAGGGGCGATTCTGACATTGGGGATATCGCGGTACTGAGACGATACCACGCGCGCCTGAGTCAGAGCATTATCGGGAATGATGACGCTGCGGCAGAGGCGGGGCAGCTCGGGCGCGCCTTTTACCCAAATGCGGCTCTCATCCGCCAAGCCGATGAAGGTGTAGTTTTCACCATTGATGGAGACGTCACTCTGGAGGTAGCCGTTGACCTGGAGATCCAGCAGGATGCGGCTATCCGTGCTCCCTTTTACCTGAACCGAGGTTGGCTGCGTATAGGGCGTAAGGTTGACCCATTGACCCGCCCCGGCGAGGCCGGAGAGCAGCAACAGGGCACAAAGCAAGCTAGCGAGTTTCTTCATGGTCTATTCCCTTCAGAGCATGGATAAAAATTCCCTTTTATCCAAATATACACAAAATTGAAGGCAAAGTCAAGGGGGAAATTGGAAATCGTACCAAATCTCAAGGTGGCGGAGGGCACAAAAAGGGGGCGCAGCCTCTAAAGGGTGGCTTACGCCACACGCTGCGCCCCCGGTTCTCGGTTCTTCGTTCTTAGTTCTTATTTTACAAGCACCATCTTGCCGGTGGCGATGTTGCCGCCCGCCGCGAGGTGGTAGAGATAGATGCCCGAAGTCAGATGCGTGGCATCGAAAATGGCCTCATGCGTTCCGGCATCTCGCCAACCATTCACCAATTCCGCCACCAAACGTCCCGCCGTATCGTACACGCGCAAACTGACGTAGCCGGCGGCTGAAAGCTGATAGCTGAGAGCAGTCGTTGGGTTGAAGGGATTAGGATTAGCTGACAGACTGAAGGACGGTGGCTGACTTGCCGCGATGCTCTCATTCATGTCGAAACTTTCGCCGTAATTGTCCCAATCGCCGATGGTCAGACCATCACCCGATGACAGCTTGGTGTAAGTGAAACTGCTGCTATCCCATTTGACGTTGGCATAGTCACCCACGTAGCCGCAATAGGTGTACGTGCCGGGCGCCGCTGAGCGGGGCACATTCTGAGTGCGCGTCCTGGTGATGGTGGCTCCGGCCTGCATGGTGAGGACCACCGGCCCGAGCATCGGTCCCTGCCAGGTTCCGCCAGGTATCTGCTGCATGATCCAAACATCGAACGAGTATGCCGAGCCGGCGTTATTAGCCAGCGCCAAATTGAAGTTGAAGCTGCCGCCCGCGGCGGGAATCTGGATGGGGGGATTGATGGGCGTCAGCGTGATGTCAATGCTGGGCACGCCACCGCCGACGATGGGAATGTTGGAGATATAAGGTGTGCTATTGTATCTGGTCACGGTTACAGTGGCGCTGTTTCCCGAAGGCTGCCAGGTGAGGTTCAAGGTGGCCAGGCCGCTCTCGTTGGCGTAGCCATATCCCAACAGGATACCGCTGGAAGCAAGGGCCGCCAGCGCTCCCGGTGTGCCGGCGACGGTGATTTGGAAGGTCGTCTGGCCGTAAGTAACCGAGCTGGGGTGAGTGGTGGTCAAGCCCGTCGGGGCGGCAGTGCGCAACTGCAAAGAGGGATCTCCGAAGACGTTCCAGTGATCCGCCTCGCTGTTGCCGGTGGATCCGGTCATATCAATCATCAGCATGCTGCCGTTGAAGCAAAGCGCTCCATAGTTGTAGAAAGTGTCCTCGGTCAGCAGGTCTATGTATTCGTCCTGCGCGTACATGGGCGGCGCCCAGGATTGATTCTGAGAGGAACCCCAGAATCCGATGGCTCCGCTGGGCTCGCCATTGTGCGAGGCCCGCAGCCAGGTTTCAGCAAAGCAAGTTGAGTTGGTGAAGTTGCCGTTTACACAGGCTACACTGGTGATGACGGGCAACATATTTTCATTGGCCAGAGCATTTACTGAGCTGTTGGAGAATCCGGTCGTGCCCCATGAAGTGGTGCTGCCGTGGCCGCAGTAGTTAATCATGCTTCGACCGTTGTTCACATAATTGGCAATCATGGCCTGAGTGCCCCAGGGATCGTAAACCGAGTCTACCTGCGTGAATCCATAGCGCAGCAGATCGCCGCGAATGAGATTCATGTGCTGCCAGTCGCCTTCGCCATAATGGCCGGCGCCGACACCCTGATTCGAAGCGATGCCGAGGGCCTTGGCATACCAGGCCGCTCCAGCCTGAGGCATTTTCTCGTACTCAACGGCTTTTAGCACTTGCAGGTCCACCTGAGCGGCATTTTCCGCCGAGAAGCGCCCCACGAAGAGTTCGGGATAATGATCACTGCCCACGATCTGTCCATAGACCGGATCACAGCCCGCCGAACCGATCATCCAAGAGGTCACCTGAGCATTGTCGCCCACCAGAAGGACATAAGCCAGCCCGGCGGTGGAATTATAGAGGTTGGTGATGTAGTTCTTTATGGCCGTGGAGTTATTGCCAATCGAGGAGACAGAAACCACCTGGGTCGGGAGGCCCTTTTGATTCTTCCAATCCACAAACGGCATAATCGCATTGAGGAAGCCGTCGTAGGTGATAACCAGCATGGGTCCGATTTCATCCACCGGGGTATAGCGGTCATCGAAGTAATTCACAAAGTGGCGCTGATAAATGAAGCGGTAGTTCGGATCCATTTTGCGAACCGGCTGGGAGCGCTCCAAGACGTTAGCTCCACCGACACCCACCGCGGCAACTTCGATGGTGAGATTCGTATGGACGCGCAGCACCTGGCGGACGGGATTATACTGGAAGGCGTTGACCTCCACCACCTGGCCGCGCAGATCGCGAAGGATGTAGGGATCGCGCAGTTCGACGACATTTTCGGGATACCAGGCGTCGCGCTGATAGACTGAGCTGAATTCAAACGGGACATCATCGGGATTGACCGTGCGAGGCAGATGACCTTTCGATGGCGCGATCTTGACGTTGGCAATGTCCGTGTAGCTGGAGCTCACCACTCGGGCGGCCATTCGAGCCTGATCGGGGATGATGACGCTGCGGCAGAGGCGGGGCAGCTCGGGCGCGCCTTTTGCCCAAATGCGGCTCTCGTCCGCCAAGCCGATGAAGGCGTAGTTTTCACCATTGATGGAGATGTCACTCTGGAGGTAGCCGTTGACCTGGAGATCCAGCAGGATGCGGCTATCCGTGCTCTCTTTCACCTGAACCGAGGTTGGCTGCGTATAGGGCGTGAGGTTGATCCATTGACCCGCCCCGGCGAAGCCGGAGAGCAACAACAGGGCACAAAGCAAGCTAGCGAGTTTCTTCATGGTCTATTCCCTTCAGAGGTATGGATAAGAATTCCCTTTTAGCCAAATATACACAAATTTTACCGCGTGATCAAGGGGGGAATGAGAAATAGTGCCAAGTTTTGAGGTGGCGGAGGGCACAAAAAGGGGGCGCAACACCCTGCGCCCCTGGTTCTTGACTCTTCGTTCTTAGTTCCTATTTTACAAGCACCATCTTGCCGTTAGCATGGAAAGACGCGGCGGAGAGGCGGTAGATATATATTCCCGAGGCGAGTCCGGAGCCATCAAAGAAGAAGCGGTGCCGTCCGGCGTTGCACCAGCCATTGACGCTAATCGTTGCTTTACGGCCGGTGCCGTGGCAGACTTTCTAATCCGCAAGGGCGGGGCAGAGCAAATCAAATTATTAGACCCAAGATAACGGAATTATTGCAAAAAATCAAAGTAAAGAATAAAGGTTGCTGATTTGGTGGCCGCAAAACCGATCAACGAATGATTCACCTTGGAACTTTCGTTTCTTTAGGACTTGCAATCTTCTGAAAACCTATCTATATTGGCGGCGATGAATCCCCTCCAAGCGTGCAAAATGGCCGTTTTGGGCGCGCCGGTCTGGTTGATGGCGGCAGGCCTTGGGCCGATCGCGCAAGGACGCACGATCGCCTTTGAGGACAGCTCGGCCCGAGCGTTAATCCAGCGCGTGGTGGGATTGACCTTCATCATGAATTATGAGGAAGGTCTCGCCTCGACGGATAGTCTGGAAGCGATCACGCCAGGGCATCCGATCGTGCCGCTGCTCAGGGCGGGCGTCTATTACTGCCGCATGCTGGATTATGAGGATATGCTCGATATCGAAGTTTTTCAGAAATTATACGATGAAGCCTGGAGCAAGACCGCAGAACTGAACAGACGGGGTGAGAGAGCGGAAGGGGATTTATATTTCGGCGTGCTGCTCGGCTTCAAGGCACTCTTGCATCAGCGGCGCGGGGAATGGTGGCCGGCGGTTAAGCAGGGGATGAAGGCGGTAGGCTACTTGAAAGATTGCTTGAAGGAGGATCCTGGTTATTCCGACGCTTATTTGGGCTGGGGGACATATAAATACTGGCGCAGCCGCGCGACGGACTTCATCAACTGGCTGCCTCTGATACCGGATGAGAAGGACGAAGGCATTGAAATGGTGCGGCAGGCCATGGCCGAAGGGCTTTTCGGGCGGGAGATATCGCGCAGCACGCTGGCGTGGATTCTGATTGACGCCGGCCGGCCGTCGGAGGCAATTTCGCTCTCACTCGAGGGATTGGACCTCTACCCGGGCTCCCGTTTCTATCTCTGGACGCTGGCCGACGGCTATAAAAACACCGGCCAATGGCGCCGGGCAGCGGCTGCCTACCAGGAGTTGTACGATACCATTCACCAGGATTCGCGAAATAACTTATTCAACGAACTGGGGATTTGCAAGCAGATGGCGCGCTGTTATCAGGGGATGAAGAATTCGGAAAAAGCGCTGGATTGGGTGAAGCGAGGTCTGGAATTGCCCCTGCAGGGCGAGGTCAAGGAGCGGCGCAAAAAGGACGTGGAGCGACTGCTGGTGATGAAAGCGGATCTCGAAAAAAAGCTGCAACAGGGTAAGAACAAGACGACGAACTAAATTGAAGGCGGAAAAGCTACTTCTTCATCCCGCCTTGCGGGAAGTAATCCGGATGGCCCGGCAGATGGAGCTCCCTCTCTATTTGGTGGGGGGAGCCGTGCGCGCGCGGTTGCATAGGCCCGAAGCCGAAATTGACAACGCCGACCTGCTGGTCATCGGCGACGCGCGCGCCTTCGCCGAGGCCGCCGCGGCGCATTTCAAGAGCCGGGCGGTGGTCGTGAACCCGCATTTCAATACGGTTCTTGTGCCGCTCAAAGATCTGGAGCTGGAGATATCCGGGCCGAGGGATTTGTTGAAATCTCCCCCGCCGGTTTTGCCTCTGCCTTCCGATCCACTGCAGCGCGATCTAATGCTGCGGGACTTCACCATCAACACCATGGCAGAGCAGCTATCTCCAAAGATAACGAAGATCGTGGATCCCTGCAAGGGGCAGGCAGATTTGGCGGCTCGGGTGATTCGCACGCCCATCGAGGCGTCCGTCACGTTGCGCGAAGACCCCTTGCGGATCATGCGCGCCGCCCGGCTCGCGGCTCAGATGAACTTTTCGATTGCGCCGGAGCTTCTGCAGGCCATGCACGATGAACGCCGACTTCTTCCCGAGGTCAGCGCGGAGCGCAAGACGGGTGAGTTGCTGAAGATCCTTCAGACGAAGAAGCCGTCCATCGGCTTCAAGCTGCTCTATATGACCGGCGTGCTGGAGGTCGTTTTTCCGGACATCGCCGCCCTGGCCGGGCTGAAGCAGGATAAGCGGCATCGGCATAAGGACGTTTTCGAGCATACTCTGAAGGTGGTGGATTCCGTGGCTGAAACTGACGGCAATCTGGCGACCCGTATCGCGGCGCTGCTGCATGACGTGGGCAAGCCTGCAACACGGCGCTATGATCCCGAGGCCGGATGGACGTTTCACGGTCACGAGGTGGTGGGAGAACGCGCGGTGAAGCGGCTGGGGCGCGAATGGCGGCTGCCCGGCGCTTTGACAGAGGACGTATCCAAGCTGGTTCGCCTGCATATGCGCCCGATTAACCTGACAGATGAGGGAGTCACGGATTCGGCGGTGCGGCGCTTGGGAGCGCAAGCAGGCGAGCACATTGACGCTTTGCTGACTCTCTGCCGCGCCGACGTGACCTCCTCGGACCCCGGCCGCGTGAAGAAGTATCTGGCCAATTTCGAGAAAGTCGTCGAGCACATTCAGGCCGTTGAGGAGAAAGATCAACTGCGGTCGTTTCAATCTCCGGTTCGAGGCGAAGTGATAATGGCAGAGACGGGGCTTGAACCGGGGCCGCTGGTGGGAAAATTGAAGAAGTTGATCGAGGAGGCAATTCTGGAAGGCGAGATTCCAAATGAATATGAAGCCGCGCTGGAGTATTTGAGGAAGATCAAGGACGACGCGCTCGACAGCGTCCGGTCGCGCCCTGCCGGCTAAATCCCAAAGGGACAGCCTTGGGTGCCTGCCGGAAATCGCTCTGCCTTCTTTCCGGCACGAAAATTAAATCCATCATATATCAATCCAAACGAGGTGGAGAATTGATCATGGATTCCAATCCCGAACTGACGCCGGGCGTCGAAGCGGCGCCGGTGCAGAAGCCTCTGAGTTTCATGGAAAGGCTGACCGGCATCTTCGCATCCCCGATGAAGACGCTGGCGGATATTGCCGCCCGGCCAAATTACATGGCTCCGCTGATCATCATTCTGGCAGGCGTGCTGATTCTGACTCAAATCAACCTGCCGGCGCTGCTATCGGATTCGGAGGGGGCAACTGAGAAATCCCTGGAACGGCAGAACCTCCCGCCGGATCAATTAGAAAGAGCGCGCGAGATGAGCATGGCCATTAGGCGCAATTTCAGCGCTATTGGTTTCACTATCTACACTTTATTAGCCTCGCTTGTGGCTTCGGCCGTTCTGTTGTTCACCGGAACTATCGTCATGGGCGGCAAAGCCAACTTCCGGCAGATATTCTCCATCTATGTCTGGACGGGATTGGTCGGAGTGCTGGGATATATCCTTCGAACACCCTTGTCGCTTTCGCAAGGGACGATGAAGGTTTTCTTCGGGCCGGCCGTGCTTCTTCCATCCGAAGCGGAGCAGACAACCCTATTTCGCCTCCTGGAGGCACTGGACGTCTTCACGCTTTGGAGAGTGGCCCTCCTGGCGCTGGGTTTCGCGGCTGCTTATAAGTTCAGCAAAGGCAAAGGCTTCGCCGCGTTAGGATCGCTTTATGCGCTCCTGATCGTCCTTCGGCTGGCCCTCGGAGGAATATTCGGACGGTGATAAAAAAATGGCATTCTTTTCAAGCAACCATAAGGATTATTTCTCCGTCTAATAGTTGAAACCGAAATGACGGGACAGGGCGAAGTGCATCCAAAACGCTCTGATTTAAAACGGGCAGGAATGGATCGAAGATGAATGGGGGGCTATTGAAATTTCATCGCGAGCCATGGAAGGCCCCTATCTTAGGCATAATCGTGGAGTTCGAGAATGAGAAAGAATCTTTATCCGGGAATCTTCTTCTTCCTTTTATTTGCCGGCACAATCGCCCTCTGCGCCAATCCCAAAACTCCGGAAACCCCTCTCCTGCAATCGGACACCCCTTTTGGGCCGGATGAGCTCTATCAGGTCGCTCTGCGCAACAACCCCGATCATCAGAAGGCAATAGCCAATGCCGAACTCTCGGGCATCGCCAAGCGCAGCGCCTGGGGAACCCTCCTGCCCAGCCTCAACGTCGGCTACCAGATTTCGCAAAACGAATACTACCAGCCCACCTACACCAATCCCGATGGTTCCATCGCCAGCTATCCATACTCGCAGTGGATTCCGGTGCCGGTAGTTCTGACGGATCCGGACAGCGGGTATCAATATTATGGCTGGAATCCGAATGATTCCTTGCTGCTCACATACCCGATTCCTGAAGGAAAAAGCCGCACCTCTTATGGCTGGCTCTCGCTGCAGGAGACCATCCGTCTGGGCGGGCAGCAATTCTTCACGATTCAGAACGCCCGCGTGAACAGTCGCCTGAATGATCTCACCGTGCGCGCCTCCGAGAATGATTTGCAATATGCGGTGCGGCAAAATTACTATGGCGTTTTGGCCAATCAGCGGTTGCTGGATCTCGCCCAAAAAATCCTGGAGCAGCGACAAGAACAGTTGCGTTTGGCCAAGGCCCGCTATGAGATCGGTTCGGTGACGGAACTGGACGTCATGCAGGCCGAGATTGACGTGGGCAACCAGGAAAATGTTATCGTGGCCGCAGAAAATAACGTGAAACTGGCCCGGGAGGAATTAAACAGCACCCTGGGGGTGGATTTGGACTCGCAATACCCGCTGGCGGATGACTACACGATCTTCGAACCGCGATACGACATCGAGCAGTTGGTTAGAAACGCCGGCCTGGCCAGACCCGATTACCTGGCCGCCTTCGAACAGGAAACGTATCAGAAGAATATGGTCAATATGCGGCGCGGGGAATTCCTTCCGGACTTGACCGCCAGCCTGTCGCACTCGCGCTCGCAGAATTCCGGCGGCAGCGAGGATTTCACCCTGAATCCCCGCAACCGCAACACGTCCATGTCCTTATCCCTGAGCTGGAACCTGTTCGCGGGATTTGCCGATCAGGCGCAGTATGAGCAGAGCCGGGTGGACTTGAGGAATTCCCGCTTCGACGCGAAAAAGCAGGAGCAGATGGTCGAGAAAGAGGTTCGGCAGGCCTACTATATTCTCATGCAAACTTACGAGCAGTCGCGAATAACGGAGAAGAATCGGGAATTGGCCTCGCGCCAGTTGGAGCTGGAGCGGGAGCGCTATCGTTTGGGAGCCGCGTCCCAGCTCAATCTGCGGGTGGCGCAGGTAGTGTATGAGCAGGCTGAAGGCGATCACATCGCCAAGATTTTCAGCTTCTGGTCCAGCCTGGCGGCATTGGAAAGAGCTGTGGGGCAAAAAATGAGATAAAACAATATCCTTCGGAAATAGCGAGGCGCGGGCGCGGTGTGGAGAACGCGAGCCCCGTCGGAAAAGTTGTTTATCCAAAGAGCTTCTAATATGGCAAAAAAGAAAAAGCGCTGGCTGAAAATCGGAGTGCCGATCGCCGTGGTGTTGATCATCGTGATTTTCGTCGCGGCCAATCTGTCCAAGAAAAAGGACAAGGCAACCGAAGTGCAGGTCGAAAAGACCAACCGGGGAAGGCTGGTGGAGACGGTATCCGGGACGGGCCGCGTGCAGCCGGAAGTTCAGGTGAAGATTTCCGCCAATGTCTCGGCGCGCATCCTGGAACTGCACGTCAAGGAAGGCGATTTAGTGAAGAAGGGCGATCTGCTGGTGCGGCTGGATCGGGAACGCTACGAGGCGGTGGCGGAACAGGCTTCGTCCGGGCTGAAATCGGCGCAGGCGGCATTGGAGAAATCGCAGAACGAATTGCGGCGCATCGAGGAGATGTACCCGCGCGGCGGAGCGTCCCAGGCCGAATTGGAGGCGGCTCAAGCACAATACAAACTGAATAGCGCGAACTTGGAACAGGCGCAGGCGATGTTGAAGCAGGCGCGGGACGATTTGGCCAAGACCTCGATCTATTCGCCCATGGATGGGATTGTATCGCTGCTCAATAAAGAGGTGGGCGAAATAGCGCTGGGGGCGCAGTTCCAGGAAGACGTCATCCTCGTGGTGGCCGACTTGTCCAAGATGGAAGTCGTGGTCGAGGTGGATGAGAACGACATTGTCAACGTCAGTCTTCAGGATACGGCGAAGGTCGAAATAGACGCCTATCCGGATACGACATTCAAGGGACAAGTGCGCGAGATTGCTCATACGGCCACGACCCGAGGCATGGGAACTGCCGAGGAGTTGACCAACTTCGAAGTGAAGATTGCCCTGCTGGAACTGCCGCACAACCTTCGACCGGGCATGTCAGCCACGGCGGACGTTGTAACCGAGGTGCACGAATCAAGCTTGAAGATACCGATCCAATGCGTGGTCATGCGAGAGCCGGCTCCACCGGGTGGATTTAAAAAAGAAGACGGGAAGAAGAGCAAGAAGAAAAAGAAAGCCGAGCCCGGAGAAGCTCAGGCCGACACCCTGACCAAGCCGGATTCGGCGCAGGCGCCGGGCGATCCCAAGCCAAAACCTCAGCCGGTCGAAGTCGTCTTCAGAATTCAGAATGGCGTGGCACACCAGGTGCAGGTTAAAACCGGTATTTCCAGCGAAATGGACATCGAAATCATTGAAGGCCTGGCCGAAACGGACACCGTCGTCTCAGGACCGTTCCGAACGCTATCGCAAAAACTGAAGGATGGGGATCAGGTGAAGATCAAGCAGGCCCCAAGCGGAGATGCGGGGAGCGAAGGCAGGGTAGAAGACCAAGAGATGATGGACGAATTCTAAGATGAACGGCAATTCTGAATTGATCAGTCTCGAGGATATCCACAAGACATACCTGATCGGCGAAATCGAGGTGCCGGCGCTGCGCGGAATCACCATGCGGGTGCAGCGCGGGGAATACATAGCCATCATGGGACCTTCGGGATCCGGCAAGAGCACCCTGATGAACCTCATCGGGTGCCTCGATACGGCCACCAAGGGCGAATACTGGCTGAACGGGGAGAACGTCAGCTCCCTGTCGGACAATGAATTGGCGCGCATTCGCAACAAGGAGATCGGCTTCGTCTTTCAGACGTTTAATCTGCTGCCTCGGGCCAACGCCCTCCACAATGTGGAACTACCGTTGATCTATGCCGGCGTTCCCATGGGTGAAAGAAGGCAGATGGCCCGTGAGGCGCTAAAGGCGGTCGGGCTGGGGGACCGGATGAATCACAAGCCCAATGAGCTTTCCGGCGGACAGCGGCAGCGAGTAGCCATCGCGCGCGCCTTGTCGAATAAGCCCTCTCTCATCCTCGCCGACGAGCCGACGGGAAATCTCGACAGCGCCACCGGGGAAGAGATCCTGGTCATGTTCGATGAACTTTCCCAGAAGGGCAATACGCTGATCGTCGTCACGCACGAAGAATTCGTGGCCGCCCGCGCCGCTCGAGTGGTGCGGCTCTTCGACGGCAAGATCCTATCCGACGCTTACAACCACGTGGGCGCCGAGCAACATGCTGTGACCCTATAAATAGACGTTATATGTTCGGCTTTTTCTGGGATACCATCGAAGCGGCCAATATTGCCCTGGATTCGCTCAGAGCCAACAAGGTGCGCGCGGCTCTGGCGACGCTCGGCATTGTCATCGGAGTGATGACCGTCATCCTCATGGTCAACATCATCCAGGGATTGACCAAATCGTTCAAAGAGCAGCTCGCCTCGATTGGCACGGGCACAGTCTATGTGGCCAAATATCCCTGGATCATCCAGGATGACTTCTTCATCTACCGCAACCGTCCCAACATCACCATGCGCGATTACGAAGCCGTGCAGGATCAGTGCCGGCTGGCCAGCGCTGTGGCTCCGCTGGCCGATACCGTGCGGCCGGTAGCCTTTGGATCGGAGAGTCTGCAAAATGTCTATATGATCGGCACCAGCGATCGTTACCTCGAGACCTCCGATGTCATGCCGGAAGCAGGACGATTCATCTCCTCGCAGGACTATTCGGCGAACCGTCCCGTCGCCGTCATCGGCACTACCGTCGCAGAGAGGTTATTTCGTTCGCGCAATCCCATCGGACAGAAAATTCGCATCGGAGCTCATGAATACCTGGTCATCGGCGTGCTGGAGAAGCAGGGGACGATGTTTGGCTTCAGCATGGATACTCAGATCATCATTCCGCTGGGGACCATGTTGAAGCATTTCGGCCGGCGGCGAGACTTGAATATTATTGTCAAGGCCGCCGACGCCTCGCAATTGGAAGATTTGAAGGATGAATTGCGGGGAATTCTGCGGCGTTCGCGCCGGGTAGAGCCCAGCAAGTCGGACGATTTTTCCATCAATGAGCAGGGGCAGTTGATGGGCTTCTACACGCAGATCACTTCCGGCGTCTATGCAGCAGGCATCATCATCGGGGGAATCTCGCTCCTGGTGGGCGGCATCGGCATCATGAACATCATGCTGGTTTCAGTGACGGAGCGAACGCACGAAATCGGCATCCGCAAGGCGTTGGGGGCGCGCAAGAGCCAAATATTAAGACAGTTTATTATCGAATCCGCCTTTATCTGCGCGCTGGGAGGCATCATCGGCGTCGGCTTCGCCTTCGGCGGCGGCAAGATCATCAATCAATTTCTGCCCACCACCATGACTCCTGCCGTCGCCATCGGGGGGATGATTTTCGCGGCTCTGGTGGGCGTGTTCTTCGGCTTCTATCCCGCCGCCAAAGCCGCCAAGCTTGATCCGATTATCGCCCTGCGCAAGGAATAGTAAAGTAGTGCGAACCAGATACTCCAAGGGGCGCAAGCCCCTTTTCTGTTGGGTGGCCTAAACGATACCAGCGACAGACCAGCCTGACTTCAATGATACTATAGATAGATCTGTCGGTGTTTGCCTCCAGATGTTGGGGTTTTGCGAACCCCTGAAAAAGTAATAAAAACAATAAAATTCGCTTGACATTTAATGTATATTTTAATAGCTTTAACGAAATTTAGTAGACCAAGCCATCGAAACAGGGAGGAAAGCTGATGCCGGCAAGGCGCTTTAAGTTAATCTTTCTGCCGGAGGGGACAGCCAAAAAACACGAGCTCAATATCTCTCGCAAGCACATAATCATCTTCTTGGGCGTGGCGGTGCTGGCATTTTTTGTTTTCAGCGGCGGCGCGGCTTACGTGCTGAATAGCTGGTTCAACGCCAAGAAGATCGCGGCGCTGACGTTCAAAAACAGCAAGCTCGAAAAGCAGGTAAAGGCGACGCGCGAGAAGCTGGAAGCTCTGAGCACTGGCATCATGCGGTTGGCGCAAAGCAATGGCGAATTGCGCGCCTATGCTCATCTGCCGCTGCTGGATATCGATCTGCTGAAGGTGGGCATCGGCGGAGCGCTGCCGGCGCCCATCAGCGACAGCACGGGCGCCGAAGATCTCCTGGTCAAAATCGGTTTAATGGAGCGCCAGATCGGCCTGCAGGAAAACTCCCTGACGGAAGTTAGGTCGCAATTGGACGCCCAGGCGGACCTGCTGAATAGCATTCCTTCCATCCGACCTTTGGGCGGCGGAGCCTATTCATCGGGATATGGCCGGCGGCGAGATCCATTCACCGGCCGCCTCGAACCGCATTACGGCGTGGATTTCAATGGCCCGACGGGCCTGCCGGTGTATGCCGCCGCGGACGGAGTGGTAATTCATGCCGAGCGCGAGCCGGCTTACGGCAACGCCATTGTCATTGATCACGGACACGGATATAAAACGCTTTATGCGCATCTCTCCCGCATTGGCGTACAACGAGGCGAACGCGTGGAGCGCGGCGAGACGATCGGCGCCCTGGGCAATACCGGCCGTTCTACTGGACCCCATTTGCATTATGAGGTAATCTACCAGAACCGGAATTTGGATCCCCTGGACTTCATGTTCGACGGATATCAGTTTGCGGATTTGCCATAGCGATTAAGACGTCAAAGAAATATGAAGGGCGCTGATCATTCAGCGCCCTTTTGTTGCTGACGATGTGTATATCGGGTCTAAATGCGGTCGAAGCAACCTGTGCCTCCAGTGCCCTCAGAAAGAGCGGCTTGTCTCCCAGGCGAATCGAGCCAGTAGCCGAAAAACCAAAAAATGCGGATGTATTTATTTTCCCGCCAACACGTCCCGAACATGGCGCTCGAATTGAATTATGGTCACCCCCTCATTTTTATTTTCTGGATCATAATATGCCTGAATAGCTCGATTGTAATATTCCACCGCACCCAACTCACCCCGGCATAATTCAAAAGTACTGTTGGGCCCGGCGCTGAAATAGAATAGAAATATGCCGTTTTCTTGAATTTGACTTAGGGCTGGGCGAGCTTTGCCTGTTTGGTCATTTGGATAGCGGACATAAACTCCCGGCCGCTCATGCTCGCCCTTGAATAGATTATAGATCTCAACAGATACAGCAACGAGAGTTTGGCTGCTGTCCGGTCTTGTTTCGAAGGCCTTGCTATATACTCTTCCTAAAAGTATCAAATCAGCCTCCTTGATCATTTCATCTTTTATCCGATCCTGCATGAGAGTCTGTTCCACGAATCTTTCAAAGGCATCGAGTGAGAGCAGGGTAAGCCTGCGATGCTCAATACCGAAGGATACGGAAGAATAAGGCTGAAAAACAAAAATGCCGGCCTCATCTGGATTATAATAATAGGTCGGTTGGGGGAATACCGGCGTTAGCACCATATCGCCTACCCTAACGTCAGGTTGATTCTTGACATTATAAGTAAAGCCCATCACCGTGCCGCCGGAAATCCTCAAGCGAATAACATCGCTGACGGGAGTACCTCGAAATTGATCCATTATCTCAAGGGCGATATTTGTGAGGATGGCGGTGCGCTCCTTGTTCCAGAAGCTGTTCACCTCGCGGATCTTTCCCAACACCAGGGCCTCATGTTCCGTGAATTTATAATCGGGATTTTTGTTAGCGTCGTATCTGGATCGAACATATTCCAGGAAGCGTTGGTAATAATCCGGAAGGTGCTCTGCATACATGATGCCATGTTCCACAGTAAAAGCATCCGCGGGAACGTAGTGGGGCCCGTTTTTATTCCAAAGAAAGACGACTACCTCCGCGCCAACCTTAAATTCGGGTGTCCCCGGCGACCGATAAATCACCTTTCCGGAATTGCCCCCTGGTGTTTCCATCGTGATTTCCCTTCCCAGGGGAGTCCCTTTGAATTGTCTTTGGATTGCAAGTTTCGGATACGTGCAAACTTGGTTGTCAACCTGCGATCTGCCTACGCTCATGTCTATTACCTTGCCCCTCACAATCCATTGGGCATCATGGATCATCTGCTCCGGGCTGCGGTAGGGCCCTGACACCCAGGCAGTCTGGGGCCCAAAAAGAGAGGAAATCAGCAATCCAAAGAGCATGGCTCTTCTCATTTCAGTCCTCCTGTCATTTCTCCTCCACCACCTCCGCCTGCACCTCTCGGATGAAGTGTAGTTCATCGTCAACATAATCCACACGGATGGTATCGCCGGGAGTGAAGTTGCCGGCCAGCAGTTCGCGGGCCATCGGATTGACCACCTCGTGTTGCAGAGCGCGTTTCAGTGGCCGTGCGCCGAATAGCGGATCCGTGCCGATGGCGATCAAGTGGTCCTCCGCGGCGGGGCTGAGGATAACCGACACCTCCTGCTTCTGCAGGCGTTTTAGAAGTTGATGAATCTGAAGATGCAGGATCTGCCTTAAATGATCCTTGCTCAGTGGGTGGAAGACGATGACCTCGTCAATGCGGTTCAGGAATTCGGGGCGTAGTGTCTGGCGCAGCAAGCCCAGGATTTCCTCTTTTACAAGATCCTGGGCCGCCTCCGCATCGCCGTCCGATTCCATCAGCCGGGCGCGGATCAGTTCCGATCCCAGATTCGACGTCATGATGACGATGGTGTTCTTGAAGTTGACGGTGCGACCCTGATTGTCCGTCAGCCGGCCTTCGTCTAACAGTTGCAGCAGAACGTTGAAGACCTCGGGATGCGCCTTCTCGATTTCATCCAACAGCACGACGGAATAGGGCTTGCGGCGGACGGCTTCGGTCAATTGGCCGCCTTCCTCGTAACCGACGTAACCGGGCGGCGCGCCGATCATGCGCGAGACGGTATGGCGTTCCTGGTACTCGGACATGTCGAGGCGCACCAGCGCCGATTCATCGTCAAAAAGAAATTCCGCCAGGGCGCGCGCCAGTTCGGTCTTCCCCACTCCTGTGGAACCCAGGAAGATGAACGATCCCAGCGGGCGATTCTCCTCCTGCAATCCCGCTCGAGCACGGCGGATGGCATTGGAAACCGCTTCGATGGCCTCGTCCTGTCCGATGACGCGTTTGTGCAGGTTATCCTCCATCTGCAGGAGCTTCTGCTTTTCGCTCTCCAGCATCCGCGATACCGGAATCTTCGTCCAGCGCGAGACGATTTCGGCGATGTCCTCCTCCGTCACCTCTTCGCGCAGCAGCTTGTGCTCACCCTGATATTGCCGGAGTTGATCCTTGAGCGACGTCAATTTGCGATCCAAATCGCGCAGGATGCCGTAGCGCAGCTCGCTGACCTTCTGGTAGTTGCCTTCGCGTTCAGCCGTGGATTCCTCGATCTTCACCTGATCCATGCGCTGCTTGATCTGGCCGATTTCGTTCAGGATCTCTTTTTCGCGCAGCCAGCGGGCTTTCAGCGCTTTCTCCTCCTCCTTCAATGCCGCCAGCTCCTCCTGCACCCCCTCCAGCCGTTTCTTCGAGCCTTCGTCGCTCTCGCGCTTTAATCCTTGACGCTCGATCTCCATCTGGGTGATCTTGCGCGTGACCAGCTCCAGTTCTTCAGGCATGGAGTCAATCTCGATGCGCAGTTTGGAGGCGGCTTCGTCCATCAAATCTATGGCCTTGTCGGGGAGAAAGCGGTCGCTGATGTAGCGGTGCGACAGCGTAGCGGCGGCCACCAGCGCCGCGTCGGTGATGCGCACCTGGTGGTGAGCTTCATACTTTTCCTGCAGGCCACGCAAAATGGACACCGTCTCCTCGACGCTGGGCTCATCCACCAGCACCGGCTGGAATCGGCGTTCGAGGGCCGGATCCTTCTCGACGCGCTTGCGGTATTCGTCAAGAGTTGTCGCGCCGATGGCCCGCAACTCGCCCTTGGCCAGAGCCGGTTTCAGCATATTCGACGCGTCCAGCGACCCTTCAGCCGATCCCGCGCCGACGATGGTGTGCAGTTCATCAATGAAGAGGACGATCTGGCCTTCAGAGGCCTGAATCTCTTTTAAGACCGCTTTCAGGCGATCCTCAAATTCCCCGCGGAATTTGGTGCCGGCCACCATGGCGCCCAAATCGAGAGCCATGACGCGCTTATTCTTCAGCGATTCCGGGACGTCGCCGGAGGCGATGCGGTGCGCCAGCCCCTCGGCGATGGCGGTCTTCCCCACTCCCGGTTCGCCGATCAGCACCGGATTATTCTTGATGCGGCGCGACAGCACCTGCAGGACGCGCCGGATCTCCTCGTCGCGGCCGATGACGGGATCTAATTTGCCTTGACGAGCCAGTGCGGTCAAGTCGCGAGTGTAGCGCTCGAGGGCTTTGTATTTCGTTTCCGGCGCCTGATCAGTGACGCGCTGAGTGCCGCGCACCTCTTTCAGGGCTTTCAGTATGCTTTCCTTGGTCGCGCCGGTCTTTTTCAGCAGCCTGCCGATGGGTGCGGTCTTTCCGCCAGTGGGCGGATCTGGCGACTGCTGTGCCATGGCGAGCAGAATGTGCTCCACGGAAATGAACTCATCATTCAGCGCCGCGGCTTCTTTTTCGGCGGCGTCCAAAACCGCAGTCAGGCCGCGCGAAACGTAGCGCTGGGCTGCGCCCTCGCCGCTGACCTTGGGAAAGCGCTCAATCTCCAACTCGAGCGACTTCTCCAGGTTTTGAAGATTCACGCCTAACTTGGCCAGCAATTCGCGGACGAGGCTCTCCTGATCGGCCAGCATGGCTTTCAGCAGATGCTCCGCCTCGATGGCCTGATTGCCCCGCTCGGCGGCCTCGCGGTCAGCCCGTTGCAGGGCCTCTTGGGATTTGATGGTTAGTTTTTCGGGGGACATAGTGCTCTCGGAGTTCTTTTTTTCTGAACCACAGATTACGCAGATGACGCAGATTTCACAGATTTTATCTCATAGTCGGGGTCGCCCCGACCCCGACGGTCAATTATCTGAATCGCCGATTAAACGGATGAAACAGATTAAACGGATTTTTGCGTTCCCCGAAGGGACGTGAGCTATCTTGACGATTCGCGGGATGATTGATAATAGCGTGCGCGATCATAGATTAAGCCACTATACCGCAAAACATGATATAACACCTATTCATCTATCTAAACTCATGAATCTTTTGCGAATTTTCTTTACGTACCATTCTCCAAATTGCACATTTTCTTCTCCGCGAAAGTATTCTATAATGATTCTGGTGGCTTCCAACGTCAATGCAATTGATGAATTCGCCACAATGCTCAACTCATTCGCATTGCGAATGGGTTTGATTTGCACATCGCCTTTATCTATCTTAACATACCTTCTATACAAATCGTATACGTGTGCCGTTTCGGAACTAAAATTGTACAAGTATTGATAAACACCTTGACGACTCATTCGCTCAGCCAGTTCACTCAAATTTTTGGGGCCTCCGCGCAATTGGTACCATCTTGGATATTTTGTCTTTTCCTTCTGCAGCTCTAAACGAGTGCCTTCGAACTTTTTCTCATCTAGAATCCTCTGCAAATCGCCTTTCTTTTGTGCAATGTCTGCCGGGACTGGTAAATTCATGCGGTGCAACATTTTGTCCTTTTTTAGTTTTTCACGAAATGATTTCCCCATTTTGGTAGAGTCATCGAGAAAATTAAAGAATTCCATCTTCCTTTTCAGAAAATGATATAGATAATCCGTTGCTACATCATCCTTTGCCATAGTCAAATATTCCAATGTCAGGAGTCCTTCAAATATGCTTCTGCACTGCAAAATTGCTGGACTTATGCAAGAATTTGCCATTAGTACTTCAGCAGCATCCGCCATTTCCAAAATATGTAGATAGGACATAAGAATGACCATCTCGCGGCGCTTGATATTTTCGCGCAGGCATCGTCCAAACAAATTGGTACCATAATCAACCACATCCCTTAAAATTGAGCTCGCGTTCTTAAGCGCTTTTCCGGATGCGACAATGCTAAAATTCCTATCCAGAACCCAGTCCAATGAATCATAATTCATGCTTTTTCCTTTCAAGCAATATGCGCTTTTTACTCTATACTTTGGAGATTCTAGCGTCGCCGTGTGACCTGACGCCCATTAATTTTGCTCGATCCCAAAATTGTGGCTTGCGCATCTCCTCCCATCTGGATCCCCCCGGCCTACGGCCTCCCCCCTTATCAAGGGGGGGCAGGGGGGGATGCAAAATCCCCGCCGGGGCTGGAATCGGCGTAATCCGTTTAATCCGTTTAATCGGCGATTCAGACAATTTTTGTTCCGCGTCATCCGCGCCATCCGCGCCATCCGCGTTTCAGACGATTTTTCTGGATTCCGGATCGGGCTAAAGCCCGTCCGGAATGACACACCCTTTTCCCAGCCCCCAGCCCCTATTTCAGCCTTCCCACCACCGGCATTTTCTCCAGCATCTCCTCCCCGTGAGGAGCCTGAGCCAGCATTTCGGTCAGGTCGTCGCCGGCGTCGTGGCGGTTCTGGTGGCGGCCGGTTTTCCACAGGTCGCTGCCGGAGACGTCGTAGATCTTGCCTTTATAGGCGATATAGACGGGCTTTCCGCCCTCGCCGTTGAATTGCTGCAATTCGCGATAGGTAAGGATTTTTTCCATTGTGTTTCCCAATTAAATCTTAGCCTTCCTTATTACCTTTGGATTCCGTTGATTCGCGCCGGGAAGGAATCAGTGGATGCGAGGAACTCTCCTCGGAAGTGAGGTCTTCACCACGTTTATCGCCGAACCAGACTTCGACAAAGCGCTTCTCCAGGAATCCGATCAAGATGAGGATGCCCAGCACGATGCCCGTGACCAGCAGCCCGAAATAGGGATAGCCCGCTCCGACGATCAGCCCGATGGCGGCGACGACCCAGATGGTGGCGGCCGTAGTGATGCCATGAATTTGGCCGCGCGCGACGATGATCGTGCCTGCTCCGATGAAACCCACGCCGGTGACCACCTGCGCGGCGATGCGGGTGATGTCAAAGGGCTCAGGCCCGCGCAGCGCGGCCAATTCGGAGACGGACATGTAGAGCGCCGATCCCATGCAGATCAGGATCATCGTGCGCAGGCCGGCCACTTTGCGCGCCCATTCGCGCTCCAGACCGATGATGGCGCCGCAGAGGATGGACACTAGCAACCGCTCTAACAATGGCAGCCAGGGGGCATTGTTGAAGATAGTTTCCATGATGGCCTCAGGTATTATCACCGCCGGAAGTCCCCCTTTTTAAAGCCCCAAAGGGGCCCGTTAGCGGGGAGATTTAGGGGGACTATCGGGGCCTGTAATCCTCCCTGCCCCCCTTTAGCACAGGGGGGGAATTTGGATTTTAGCGAAAGAGGCGGATTATATCAACCCGCCTCCTCCCTATCGCCTGCCAAGCATTTCATTCCACGACTTAGTTCTTCTTATCCTTGTCCTCGTCCACGACTTCATATTCGACGTTTTCGACCTCGCCTTCCTTTTTCTCTTTGGCGCCGGCGCCCGCGCCTGTTCCGGCCTGAGACTGAGCCTGCGACTGCGCCTGAGCCGCTTCGTACATCTTGGTGGAAGCCTGCTGCCAAAGAGAATTCAGGTCGTCCGTCGCCGAACGCACTTCGATGACGTCCGTGCCACGCAGGGCGTTCTTTAAACGCTCGACGCCGGCGTTCAGCTTGGCGCGCAGATCGGGATCCACCTTATCGCCGAATTCTTTCATCTGCTTCTCGGTCTGCCAGGCCAGTTGATCGCCGCGATTGCGAATCTCGATCTCCTCGCGCTTCTTGGCGTCGTCGGCGGCATGGGACTTGGCGTCGCCCTTCATGCGATCCACTTCGTCCTTCGATAAACCAGACGAGGCCTGAATCTTGATAGACTGTTCCTTACCCGTCGCCTTGTCCTTGGCGTGGACGGAGAGGATGCCGTTGGCGTCAATGTCAAAAGTGACCTCGATCTGCGGAATGCCGCGCGGCGCCAGAGGAATCCCGTCCAACTGGAAGCGGCCGATGGTCTTATTGTCATAGGCCATGGGGCGCTCACCCTGTAAGACGTGAATGTCCACGGTCGTCTGGCTGTCCGAAGCCGTCGAGAAAGTCTCCGTGCGACGATGCGGAATTGTGGTATTGGCTTCGATCAACCGGGTCATGACGTTGCCCAGCGTTTCGATGCCGAGCGACAGCGGCGTCACGTCCAAAAGCACCATGTCTTTGGTGACTTCGCCGGCCAGGATGCCTCCCTGTATGGCCGCTCCCATGGCGACGACTTCATCCGGGTTGACGCTGCGGTTGGGCTCTTTGGCGAAAAATTTGCGCACGGCCTCGATAACGGCCGGGACGCGGGTCGAACCGCCCACGAGGATCACTTCGTCAATGTCCGAGGGCGTGAGCTTGGCGGCTTCGAGCGCCAATTTACAGGGGGCGATGCTGCGCTGCACCAAATCCTCGGTCAACGAATCGAATTTGGATCGCGTGATCGCCATATCCAGATGCTTGGGGCCTTCCTGAGTCGCCGTGATGAACGGCAAGTTGATCTGCGTCTGCTGGACGCTGGAGAGCTCAACCTTGGCCTTTTCGCAGGCCTCTTTCAGGCGCTGCAGGGCCATGGGATCTTTGCGCAGGTCTATGCCGTCCGATTTCTTGAATTCGTCGGCCACGTAGTCAATCAGGCGCTGGTCGAAATCGTCGCCGCCCAGATGCGTGTCGCCATTGGTGGACTTGACTTCGAAAACGCCGTCGCCCAACTCCAGAATTGAAATGTCAAAAGTTCCCCCGCCCAAGTCGTACACGGCGATGCGCTCATCCTTGGTCTTGTCCAGACCGTACGCCAGCGACGCCGCGGTGGGCTCGTTGATGATGCGTTCGACCTTCAACCCGGCGATTTCGCCCGCGTCCTTGGTGGCTTGGCGCTGAGTGTCGTTGAAGTAGGCCGGAACGGTGATGACCGCACGCGTCACCTTCTCGCCCAGATAGTCTTCGGCGGCCTGCTTGAGCTTCTGCAGAATCATCGCTGAGATTTCGGGCGGTGAGTACACCTTGTCATCTATCTGCACGCGCGCCTGGCCGTTGGGGCCCGGGCTGACTTTGTAGGGAACCTGCTTGATCTCGGTGCCGACTTCGGCCTGATTGCGGCCCATGAAGCGCTTGATGGAATAAACGGTCTTCTGCGGGTTGGTGACCGCCTGGCGCTTGGCCGTCGCGCCGACCAGCCGCTCGCCGGTCTTCGAGAAGGCGACCACGGAAGGCGTCGTCCGACTGCCTTCGGAATTGGGAATCACCACCGGCTCGTTGCCCTCCATGATGGCCACAACCGAATTGGTCGTTCCCAGGTCAATTCCAATGATCCTGCTCATGTTTATGAATCCTCCAGATCTATCGAAGTTCTTTTTTTATCGCTTAGGCTTATTGCAAAGGCCATGCCGGGTAAGATGCAAGAAACAAGATGCAAGACAAATGCATAAGATATTATTAAATAATAGGTTATGTGTTATCTGGCTTGTTTGACTTTCTTTAGACCCGGCTTGAATCCTGCCAAAACCTGACATTTTGTCTTAACTGGTGCTCTTGCGGGTTAATTTTCGGCAAATGATCATGGCCCGGTTCACATCCTTGAGCATTCCCAGGGGCTTGCAAAGGTCCATCGCGGACAGCAATTGTATGCGGGAGATTCCCAGACGCATGGCGCCGCGAATATGCGACTCAAGCTGGCGCGGGCGACGCTTCACGGTGAGCATGGCCACGATGCCCAGTTCGCGCAGTTGAATATCCAATCCCGGCCGGCCCAAGATTCGCCCATAGCCCTCCACCAACATCCATTCCTTCAGGGAGGGCGACAGCGCTTTCACGTTGCGAAGCAGCGATTTGAATTTGCCCCCGTAAATTTGGGAACAGAGCGCCAGGCCGCGTTCCCGCCACAACTCGATATTTTCAGGGGAATAGGCTTCCCGGGGGGCCCCTTTTCGAGGACGCTCGCCGAGCATTTCGTTCAGGACGATCAAGCCTTCCAGGGCGCAGGGGTAGCCGTCGAAGAGGAGGCTTTGGAAAATCAGCTCGTACACTTCGACGAGGGATAGCGAGCTATCCAGAGCGCGGCGCAAATGATCCGCCAGCACCGGACGGTGCCCCGAGACCAGTGCGGCGGAAATCAGAACGGTATCGCTCATGCGAGCGGGAAGTTTTACCAGGTTCTTTGTCACAATTCCCATGGGGAAGTCTCCGATTGTTTCGCGCGAGAATATACGCAAGCGAAACTTGGGAATCAAGCTATTTTGACGGAAGGAATGATGGAAAGAAGCGGGATGCGTAAATGAAAAGGGCGCACTGATGTGCGCCCCTACATGCGGAATTGGGCAGATTTAAACGAGTATATCCAATTTGCCGAAAGGCAGAGGATCAGGCGGGCGGGTGTGCTGCTCTTCTTCTTTCTGCTCCGGCGGATTGGACTCGCCCTCCACCAGGGTGCGCTTGTGCTGGCGGCGGGGTTTCCAACCGTGGGTGCGCTCGACGCCGGGCATGGTCTCTGCAGTTTTCTCTTCCATGGCCATAAAGGGTTCCCGCTTATTTTATCGGCAGGTTTTGCCGAGAGCTTTAGGAGGAAATGGGGGTTGGGGATTGGTGGTTGGGGATGAGAGGCGGCAGGAGAGAACGCCTGCCGAGAAGTTGAAAATGGCGAGAACTCGACAAGCCGGCCAAGCTTGCCGAGAACTCGGCGTCCAATCGGGAAGAGATCTCGACAGACGGGCGAGAAGTTGGCACTCGAGGAGTCAGTAGTCAGGAGTCAGGAGACAGAAGAAAAGCGGCAGGTAGCAGACCCTGGAGGAGTGGGCCACGTGCCAAAAAAACTTAACCGTCCCGAAGGGATGGCTTCGCCACAGAAACCGCGGAGGAGGCGCAGAGGGAAAAAAGGTTAGAGACTAGGGGTTAGGGGCTGGCAAAAAGCGGGGCGGATTAGGCCTAGCCACAGTCCGCCGCGGCGGATGGGGCACCGGGCATAAATTTGAGATTGGAGATTGATGATTGCCCCGCAGTTAAGGGGCCACTTCGTGGAAGATTTACGATTTAGGGAGGGGGCGGCCTAACCCTGAGGTGTTGGTGGGATCGAGTGGACTATAGATGGGTTATAAATAGAATACGAGTAAAATGGCGGACTACGCTGCGTCCCGAAGGGACTCCTTTGGAGCTAGTCCGCCCTACACGACTACAATTTGCCTTTAAAATGCAGTACGCCCGACGCAACTGAGCCACTGATGTTATAGGAGTTTTCGGCAAAGCTGTGCCAACCCTGATTGCTTCCTGAGACTACAACCAGTCGGTCGCACGATCCGCTGGCAAATGGTGAATGTGCCGGAACCCCAGATCCAGCGACAGAGAAAACTGGATCTCGCGGCTCAAGTTCGAAGTAATAAGGTGTCCGTGGAAATCGCGCATTATGATATTCCGTGATATTAAAATTTCCTCCGGAAATGAAGGTCTCCAAGCTAGCTGATAATTCGGGCGTGAGAACCGTTCTCGAACTGGCGTAAATCGTGGAAAGATTGTTGGGATCATGCTTTGGCGTCAAAAGCGTGCCAGATTTGGCAGCATTGTACCATTGCGTTATAAGCTCATTTCTGGTGAACATTATGTCTCCAATGTAAGTTTCGACGGGCTGCCAGCCGAATCACCATTTGGTGGCTCCGCAACAACCTGGGCCCGATCCGCACTATTGCGTGAATTTTAATGACCTCTATTTTCGGCGCACCAAATAAGCTCGCTTTTGCCAGCTGCCGCATTGTAATTGCCTTGAACCAAAAAGTGCTTCCAATACTCTTTTTCTGAATATTCTTCGTTTCCGCGATTATCATAGGCTTCTTGAGAATCAAAAATGTTCAACATGAGGTACTGCTTATTTTTATTCTCATCAAATAGGACTTGCGCAAGTTTCATTATTTTATCTCTATTCGCACTCGCAGACACAAGAATTTCAAAGGTCCTTCCTTTCCTCGTGCCTGAACTAGCCAAGCCACGATCGCCGAAGGTAAAATTATGATCTTTCAGAACCGCGAATTTGATGGGATATTCAACCTGGGGCGGTAACTCCTTTTGTGTGGTTGATTCCGGGGCCTGTTTGTAATCTATTCGTCCACCGCTTGGCGGACGATACGGACGCAGCCAAGCCAGGCAAATAAAGAAAATTGCCCCCACAATTATGATAATCAATGCAATCCGATTGATTTTAATTCGGCCCGAACTGCTATTCGGCGAATCATCATGGATTTCACTCTGGATCATATCCTCTCCTCTTTGAGATTGCCCGGTCGATGACTTAGCCTTAGCTTGATGTGGGGCATAAGGCTCAATCCTCTTCTGGGCTTGACCCAAGCTACCTTTCTATAATCTTGATACTTCCCAGTCCTCATCATATTGAACCGCCATGAAAAGTGCCGCTGCAACAAAAGGCTTCACGTTAATCGCTGCCACCCAAGGTTTTCTTTCCTGTGTCCCGGATAAGTTGATATGCGGTCTTAGATGTGTGATCAATCCATCCTGCAATTCATCAAATACTATTGATTTTGCATGGATTATCTTATTGCATGCTTCTCGGATGAGCAATGGCTTCTTGCGTTTTTCTTTTTCATAATAGTACTCGCCTACTTTGTGTTCTAAAAGACGATGTTTTCTGCCGTGTGATCGCATTAAATCATCGATCATCCTCAGTCGAATAGCCAAAAATATTAGAAGATCCTGTATTACAATTGGCTCATAAACACTCAGAAAATCAATATTTCTTTTGGCATTTTGGGCGCAATACTCGTGAATTTCTCGACTGGCAAAAAAACATGTCAAAAGGAGATAGCATTTCCTCTCAATTTCCAGCGTGTCGAACGTGTATTTTCGCCCAGATTCGTTCATTTGGGCTGGTTAAGTTGATTATTATTTTCGTACAACGCGACCCTGCAAATACGTTTGGTCTTGGATCTTCTTTTCGCTTGATGCTGTTCGCAATTGTAGCACGGCGCTTTGGAAGGCAAAACCCTTTGCCTAAAATCATACCCCGAGATTCTTAAGTATTGCCTTCGCTGTTTCCTCGATGCCCATATTGCTCTTTTCATAATTCTGAAAGATGGTGACGAAGCGGATACCTCGCTTACTCATGGCCGTTGCGAGCTGCGCCTCCTGGTTTATGAGCCCTTTGTACGTGACTACATAATTTGTAGCGACTTCATCCATCTCATGCGCAGCCTTGGACATTTCAGTCTTTAATTCTGACGTTCGGCGATTATAATAGTCCCAACCGTATGAACTCGTGGGGTAATCAGAAATATAGTCTGTGTAAAGTTTTAACGCTGTATTTAGGTTTAGATTCTTGCGATAGTAACTGCTCTTTTGTCTAACAAGCTCATTCTCGGAGTTAAGAAAATCGATGAGCATTGCTCTGACATCGCTCTTAAGGTTGGGATACAGACCTCGCAATTCAACGATGAGTTGCGTTCGCAAATCAATGGACTTTTGACATAGATCAAATAGCTCAACGTAAGTCATGCTGGACGCCTCGGCTTCGACCCTTATTATGGTCTCGGTATAGCCAGCATCCTTACCTACAGCCTCCTCAAGCTTTGCCTCTAAGGCTCTGTACTTTGAATAACGAGCCGCGAGCGACACGATCCCTATGCACGCAGCGACGGCCACGAGTATAAGTGGTACAAGCAGCAAATAAACCCGACGGCGAAGCACTGAATGACAGTTAGGGCAGGTCCGGGCGCCTGGCGGTATCTGGTTTCCACAGTTTTTGCAATACATATGCTGATCCTCCGATTTAGAATCTGCAATAATTGCTTGGTTCCCCATCCGTATCTGACGGACTGTGGGTAGGTCATGTTTCAGTTTGGTCCCCCCGGGCTTCGCGCTCCTCCCTTGTTAAGGGGGGCGAGGGGGGATCCGGCCTATGGGGCCGGGGGAGTTTCCTCTTTAGAGGCCTCCGCCGCCTCCGTTGCTGGCTCGGCTTTTGGAGCCTCCTCACCCCCAGCGTAGGCAGCGATAACGCCTACGATGGCACCAACAATCGGGCCGACTCTGGCGCCGACGACTGTCCATTTGCCCGCCCACGCCGCCGCGCCTTCGCCGATGACATTCACGGCTTTAAATACCACGCCAAAAGGGATGTCCGCATCGAGGATGGCTTGATATCCGGCATAAAGGCCCGTGAAGGAGCCGATGATGGATCCGATGCAGGCCGCAACCATCGCCCCGACCGGAGCGCCCACCAAGGCGCCCACGATGCCCAGGATGACGGCTTTCCCTTCGTTTTCCTTGTCCTTGTCGGCGCTCATACCCTGCTCTCCCGGCTGGGTGGCCCGGCCTTTTAAGGCCGAGTTTATTATAAATTTTTTGCTGCAAACTCTCCGGCGGTATCCACGAAGTGGTCGCTGCGCGAAAAACCGCCGGCCGCTTAAGGGTCCCTTCGGGACTACCCATATTGGACCCCTATCGGGGTCAAAATATTTCTGGATTCCCGCTTTCGCGGGAATGACATAGGATCTTTCCGAAGGCCTTGCCCACCCATGTCCCCCTAAGATAGCACCCAATTTCGCAAGAGTCAAGGGAAAAGTGGGGGAGTTGGAAATGCGTTTTGGGGAGAGATTGGGAGAGGGAGGGAGCAAACCCCTCGCAAAGCTGTGGGGCACCAGGGCTTACTAACCCACAGTCCGCCGCGGCGGATGGGGCACCCGGCGGTGGCGGGCTTTATAATAAACCCGACCCTAAAGGGTCGGGCCACACAACAGGGCATGTGAGACTTCAAGCTTCGTCCTAACGGACACTCCAAGGGAGCCTCTTCGGGGGAAGCATGCCACCCCCGGAAGAATCAGGCGAGGATGGGCACGCGGGACCACTCGGCGATCAGCTCGTCCGTGGTGCGGAACTGGCGGGCGATGTCAATGGCATACCAGGTCTTGAAGTATTCCAGGCCGGCCTGGTGAGCCTCTTCGGTGAAGGCCTGCAAGGCATCGGTGACCCAGACAAGATCAAGACCCCGCTGGAAGGCGTCGCCGCTGGCATGGCGCGCGCAGCAGTCGGTGTGCAGGCCGGTGATGTAGAGCCGCGTGATCCCGTGCCGGCGAAGAATCTGCTCCAGCTCGCCGCCGTTGAAGGGGCTGTAGGTCTGCTTCTCCAGGACGAAATCGCCGGGCGCGGGGCGCAGGTCAGGAACGATTTCGGCCTCCGGCGTGCCTTTCATGGCATGAGGCGGCCACTTGCGCAGTTCGCTGTCGCGGGGGGTGTGAGCGTCCGTCGCATAGATGACCGGAATCTCGGCCTCGCGAGCGGCCTCTAACAGGCGAGCCAGCCGTGGAATGATGGCCTGCGCTCGCCGCTGATAATCCGGCCCGCCGGCATCGGCGATAACTCCGCCGGGATATACGAAGTCGTTGGCCATGTCTATGACGAGGATGGCGCTATTTTCACTCATGTTCGGATTCCATAGGTTACGGGGTAATTTGAAAGACGTGTTTGCGGAACTTTGCATCCAGACTCCACGGCCCCGCGCCGGCGGCCGAGAAGTAGAGCCAGACGAAGCAATACAGCACGGCGCTTATGCCGCCGTTCACGACAGGCCAGAAGCCCTGGGAGAAGTGAAACTGGAAGTAGGCCACCGCCATCTCGCCGGCCAGAACGAACGCGACGGGGCGCGTGAACAGGCCGAGCAGGAGCAGCGCGCCGCCGAAGGCCTCGAGAAAGCCGCCGATCCCAATCTGGGTCATCAGTTTGGCGGTGCCGCCGTCCGGGGGCATTCCCATCGGCCAAGCGAATAGCTTCATCGTCCCGGTCTGCAGGAACATGAACGCCGCCGCGATGCGGAGCACGCTCTGCAGTTGCGGTCCCCAGGCTGACCACTTCGCCAAGAGGTTCGGTGCAGGAATAGTGTTTCCCTCACTTTTAAAAGGCTTTCGGCGCGCAGGTCAATGGTGTTAGCCGCCCGTTCGCTTTCGGGCGCTCCGGCGCCTCTCATTCTCCGCCAGGCGCGCCTTGACAATCTTCTTCACGAGTGCGGCGGGGAGAGGCTTGTCCACCGTGAAGCGGATGGTCCCCTTGGACGTGGAATAGCGCTCCAGCATTTTCTCATGAGCGGCAATGACGGCGGAACTCATGGGGAAGAAACTACAATGCGCCTTGAACGCTGCGAACCCGACCAACAATCCCTGGTGCTTAAACGACGGCATTTGCCAACTGATCGTTTCCGTGGCTTTGGGCGCCGCCGATTTGATGATGCGGCGCAGCCGTTCCAGCGCCGCGCGAACATCGGGCGGCACGGTCGCGAGGTACGCATCAATGTCCTTTGCGGGAGCTTTCATGACGCCTCTTTCAAGTGTTCGGCGAGCTTGTCGAAGGATTGGCTCCAGCCCTGTCGAGCGCCCTCCTGGTCCGGTCCGGCCGGAAAGCCCTCATGCCTCAACATCATTTTGGTTTTGCCGCCGAGGTCTTCGAACGTCACCGTCACCATCATCTCGAGAGGAAAATCGGCACTCATCCCATAGTGCGATGCCGGAACTACATTGCCTTTCTCATCGGCGAAGCTATCCGTGCAGACGATCCGCTCCGGAGGCACAATTTCGCGATAGACGCCGGCGCCCCAATAGTCCTTGCCATCGGGCGATCGCATGCAGTAGAAAAGATTACCCCCGACACGCAAATCTATATTGCAAACAGGCGTCGTAAAGCCTTTCGGGCCCCACCAGCGCTTCATCTGCTCAGGCTCCGTCCAGGCCTTGAAGACGCGACGGCGCGGCGCATCGAAGATGCGCGTAATCACAAGTTCTTGCTCTACTAATTCCTCGGTGGGATTATCTATTCTTGTGGACATGGTTTTTCTCCTTTCAGCAGCACCTTAATTTCAACAACCTCATCTGCCATCATAGGCATCCTGAAGAGTCTGGATGTCTAATTTCTTCATTTGCAGCATGGCCTGCATAACCCTCTCGGATTTCTTGGGATCCTTGTCCTGCAACATTTCAACCAGAGCTGTAGGAACCACCTGCCAGGACAGGCCATATTTGTCCTTAAGCCAGCCGCATTGCTGCGCTCTTTCATCTCCGCCTTCGGAGAGTTTTTCCCAGTAATAATCCACTTCTTTCTGCGTCTGGCAGTTTATGACGAATGAAACGGCCTCCGTGAATTTGAAGTGAGGTCCTCCGTTTAACGCCGTGAATTTTTGTCCCTCGAGTTCATATTCAACAACCATTACCGTTCCCTTTGGTCTTCCGGCGGCCTTGGACCCTTCTTCGCCGTAGCGGGCGACGTTCAGGATGCGTGAATCCTTTTTGCCTAAGGCGGTAAAAATATCGACATAGAACTGGGCCGCCCCTTCGGCCTGGCTATCGAACCACAGGCACGGGGTAATTCTCTGCATTGGGATTGCTCCTTAACGAACAACGATATTGAGAACTACCTGGCATTCTTGTCAGGCTGATGCACGCCGAAGGTATTGCCCTCGGTGTCGAGGAAATACCCTTGCCAGGCCATGCCGGGGATCGCGAACTTGGGCATGGCGACTTTGCCGCCGGCGGCTCCGATCCTTTTCGCTATTTCATCAAAGTTTTCGACTTGAACAGTACACACGTACGCGTTCGTCCCGCATTCTTGAGGCGGCACTTTTGCCGGACGCCGGAGCAGGCCTCCGTTAATGCCGGGCTCTTTGCTGTCCGCGGGGGCGGTCATAATTCCCCAATAGGGCGGATCCTCCATCCACTTGGGAAATGTCCAGCTGAAAACGGTTTGATAAAACTTCATCGCCCGTTCGGGATTTTCCGCCTGAATTTCAAAATGTACGACTCGATTGCTCATGCGCCTATCCCTTATTTCCGTCGATGATAATACGAGGTAAGAGGGGAGATTGGTGGGGGGATTTTAGGCGATGAGCAGATTAAGAATTAGGAATCCATTGCGCGGCGGCGGGGCACCGAGCCTCAGCGGAGCAGATAAACCTCATAATTCTCATCAGACGTGGACCGGAAAAATTCGGCGATCTTGGCGGTCTGGGAACGGAATGCAGCGATTTCTTCCGGGGAAGCCGTAAAGAGCTTGTTGTAGGAATATTTAATGTGAAGGCTCGGCTGCCGGGAAGAGAGCGAGTGCCCCAGCGCAATGAGCACCGGTTTGCCCTCCGACACCTTTATTTTTTGAGCGGCATCAAGCAATTCTCCCAGAGAGAGGGCAATTCGGTTGGAGGCCCCCCATTTGTTGATGTTGCCGAACCTCTCTTCGCGGGGGAGATATATGCGTCTTGAGGTATAATACCACAGTGAAGTCAAGCCATAGTCCGGTTCACCGATGATAATCGCATCATCATATTCCGGATGGCTGTCCAGATACTCCGCAAAAGCCTTGTTCGAGCTCATCTGCCGGGTGACGTCCAGATGGACGCGATAGGCGGCAAGAGCGATATGGAAGCCAAAAATGCCCGTCAGCACCAGGTACACGGCGAGCAGATGCAGGGATAATGATTTCCCCTTCAAGCGCCTTAAAAATCCATCGGCAATGGCCCAGTGCGAGGCAATGGCATTCTTTATGTTCTGCAGTTTTATCTTTGTCAAATCGCCGAACGCGGTCAAGGACGTTTGACGATAGACGATCCAGTAGAGGGTGATCATAAGAAGAATAACGAGACCCTGATGGCGGGCGTGGCTGCCGTAAACCGTGCTGAAAAAGGTGCACATGGCGGCCGTCCCCAGCCAAAATGTAACGGCGGCCAGCGGGCGAATCAAGAGACCTAGGGTCAGACTGTAGAACAAGAGATTTCGCACCGGATTGGACAATCTCGCGAAGGCGGAAGTGAAGTGCGGGCCGGGATTCACCAGATCAATCAAGAATGTTTTAATGACCTGAGCAAGATTCGCGGAATAGGCCGGAGTCAGCGCCGTATCGCGAGGCGGCAGGGCCACCGCAATCGAGGCGACCATTCCCGCGGCAACGATGAACATGCCAACCATGAGCAGGACGACGCCGTGAAGATTTATCGAACGGCGATCCATCAGCAACTCGTCCAAAAACCAAAACGCGGCCAGGAAGGCGGCGAAAATGCAGGCAAAGGCATTGGTATTCGCCAGCAGCGCCAGGATCAGCGCCAGCCACAACGTTTTCTTCTTCCGGTGGGGATAGAGCGCCGCGAAGGCGAAGAAGAAGACCATGCTGATGGCGTAGTTCCTGCAAAGGATGGCGTATTCAAATAGCGGAAACACTCCGAAGATGAAGAGAATCTTCTGCCATACCAGGAAGGGGGAATACCGAAAAAAGATGAGAGCAGCGATGAAGGCCAGGGCGATGTTGACGATTTTCAGGACGACCGGATTGGGGAAAGCCGAGTAGGCCAGACGCAATAGAACGTACCATAAAATGGGATGTCCCTCGTTGTTGATGGCAGCCGGGAGCTGCGAATAGGACGGCGCTTCGATGGCGAGCAGGAGCGCGCGAACTTCATCCCGGCCCATCTCATGCCGGGCGCTGACGAGGATGACGAGGATGAGCCAGAGCAGAAGAATCGCTAGTAATGCCGAGCGGTGGCGTCTGGAAGCAAACCCATTGGTGGATAAGAGATAGTCTCTCGAGTCCATGTATGTGCTAAACAATGATGAGGGCAGATAGGCGCTGATTTCTGCATTCGCATTGAACGCTGCAATGAATCAGGCTAAAGCGATTTTGAGAAACGCACGACCAAGAAGTTTGTGAATCAAGTCCTTTTTTGCCGGGTGGCCCGCAGCTCTGCTGTGGGTTGGTTCATTTTGTATCCGGTATTGCCCCGCCGCCCCATCTGCCGCGGCGGAATCCTTTTAGATCCCCCCGGGCTTTGCCCTCGCCCGTTAATAAGGGGGGCTGGGGGGATCTCCATCTCCGGGGATCAAGACCCCCGGCTACCCAAATTGGACCCCTATCGGGGTTGTAGGCCTTTCGGAGTGCGGCGGCTTATTCCAAAGGGATCCTTTAGCGGCCGCCGCCTTAGGATGCGAGCGGCTTGCAGGCCTCAGCGGAGCAGATAGACCTCATAATTCATATCGGACGTGGATCGCAAAAATTCGGCGATCTTGGCGGTCTGGGAACGGAATGCAGCGATTTCTTCCGGGGAAGCCGTAAAGAGCTTGTTGTAGGAATATTTAATGTGAAGGCTCGGCTGCCGGGAAGAGAGCGAGTGCCCCAGCGCAATGAGCACCGGTTTGCCCTCCGACACCTTTATTTTTTGAGCGGCATCAAGCAATTCTCCCAGAGAGAGGGCAATTCGGTTGGAGGCCCCCCATTTGTTGATGTTGCCGAACCTCTCTTCGCGGGGGAGATATATGCGTCTTGAGGTATAATACCACAGTGAAGTCAAGCCATAGTCCGGTTCACCAATGATAATCGCATCATCATATTCCGGATGGCTGTCCAGATACTCCGCAAAAGCCTTGTTCGAGCTCATCTGCCGGGTGACGTCCAGATGGACGCGATAGGCGGCAAGAGCGATATGGAAGACAAAAATGCCCGTCAGCACGAGGTACACGGCGAGCAGATGCAGGGACAAAACTTTCCCCTTCAAGCGCCTGAGAAATCCATCGGCATTGGCCCAGTTCGCGGCGATGGCATTCTTTATGTTCTGCAGTTTTATCTTTGTCAAATCGCCAAACGCGGTCAAGGACGTTTGACGATAGACGATCCAGTAGAGGGTGATCATCAAGAGGACAACGAGACCCTGATGACGGGCGTGGCTGCCGTAAACCGTGCTGAAAAAGGTGCACATGGCGGCCGTCCCCAGCCAAAACGTCACGGCGGCCAGCGGGCGAATCAAGAGGCCGATGGTCAGACTGTAGAATAGGAGATTTCGCACCGGATTGGACAACCTCGAGAAGGCGGAAGTGAAGTGCGGGCCGGGATTCACCAGGTCAATCAAAAATGTCTTAATGACCTGAGCAAGATTCGCGGAATAGACCGGCGTCAGCGCTGTATCGCGAGGCGGCAGGGCCACCGCAATCGAGGCGACCATTCCCGCGGCAACAATGGACATGCCAACCATGAGCAGGACGACGCCGTGAAGATTTATCGAACGGCGCTCCATCAGCAACTCGTCCAAAAACCAAAACGCGGCCAGGAAGGCGGCGAAAATGCAGGCAAAGGCATTGGTATTCGCCAGCAGCGCCAGGATCAGCGCCAGCCACAACGGTTTTTGCTTGCGGTAGGGATAGAGCGCCGCGAAGGCGAAGAAGAAGACCATGCTGATGGCATAGTTCCTGCAATGGATGGGGTATTCAAACAGGGGAAAGACGCCGAAGATGAAGAGAATCTTCTGCCATACCAGGAAGGGGGAATACCGGAAAAAGATGAGAACGGCGATGAAAGCCAGAGCGATGTTGACGATTTTCAGGATGACCGGATCGGGGAAAACCGAGTAGGCCAGGCGCAACAGAACATACCACAAGACGGGATGTCCCTCGTTATTGATGGCAGCCGGGAGCTGCGAATAGGACGGGGCTTCGATGGCGAGGACAAGCGCGCGAACTTCGTCTCTGCCCATTTCGTGCCGGGCGCTGACGAAGATGACGATGAGCAGCCAGAGCAGTAGGATCGCCGCTGACGCTGCTCTTTTTCGTCTCGAATCAAAGCTGCCGGCAGAAATAAAATACGCGGTCCAGCCGGTAGATTTTTCAGAGGTCTTCATGACGTTCATTGTGCCGTGATAAATCACCCGATCAGGCGGCGCCAGGCTGAAACGCCTGTTTTGCCAAGTTACATTCCAGCAGATAAATTACTGACGGTATTTTTTAGAATCAAGAGCTTTTGTCAGATTTTAATTAAATAGAAAGAGCACGGCGAACCGTGCTCTGGTGTGGCGGGAAAGGCGAATTTCAGGGCATTTCAAGCGTTTTGTGCCTCATGCTGGCGCAGGTAGCCTTCGATCTGATCCAGGGTGAATTTGGACAATCCGACGATCTGGGCTCGAGAGCGGAAGGGAACGGGCAAGACGGTGCGGGCTTCGTCTTTATTTTCCGCATCCACGGTGATCCAGGCTTTGTGCACGCCGTCCTTGCAGCCCCAATCGGCGTGAGTCAGATAATGCGAACCGGATTGCAGAAAGATCTGGACGGCGCGGATGCAGGCCACCTCATTATCATCGTGCGGAACTTCGATAAAGAATCTGGACATGATAGGAATTTCCTTTCTATCGGCTAGGAGTAGAGCTTTCAATAATCATACGAAGTGATTCGCCGCCCATTGGGCAGCTTGATGCGATTTTCACGCGCGTTGGTCTTCCAGCTCGGCCATCAGCGAATTAATATCCAGGGCGTGCGTGACCCTGGCGATCTTGCCAGCCGTATCGCGCGGCCATTCCGGTCGGGGCCGGTCTGAGTAAATTTCGATGCCGTTGCCATCGGGATCACGCAGATAGATGGCCTCGCTCACGCCATGATCCGAGGCGCCTTCAATCGGCCAGTTCTCGGCCCGCAATCGTTTCAACGCTCGAGCCAGCTCTTTGCGGCTGGGGAGAAGAATGGCGAAATGGTACAAGCCGGTGCTGCCGGGCGCCGGCGGCGATCCTCCGGCGCTCTCCCAGGTGTTCAGACCGATATGGTGGTGATATCCACCGGCGGACAGAAAAACTGCCTGATCGCCCATGCGGGCAGTGATCTCGAAACCCAGGACTTCCGTGTAGAACTTGATCGAGCTTTTCAGATGGGCTACTTTGAGATGGACGTGGCCGATAGTAGCTCTGGCATCAATCGGCCCGCTTTCGCGTGTTTTTGACATGATGACTGGCGCCCCGATCCTTTAGGATCGAGTTTAATTTATGCATATCAGAATCTCTTCTGATAGAAATGACAGTATGGCTCTTGGCCGTTGTGCTCGTAGTAATCCTGATGATAATCCTCGGCCACCCAGAAGACAGTGGCAGGAGCAACTTGCGTGACGACTTTGAAGCCTTTGTCCCTCAGAATGGCGATCAGTTGCTCGGTGATTTGCCCTTGATTTTCGTCGCGGTAAAAGATCGCGGAGCGATACTGATCCCCCACGTCCGGCCCCTGGCGGTTCACCTGGGTGGGATCGTGGATTTCAAAGAAATATCGGGCCAGTTTCTCGAAATCGGTGCTCGAGGGATCGAAGACCACTTCGAGCGTTTCGGCATGACCGGTCCTGCCCGTGCAGACTTGCTTGTAGGTGGGATGCTCCGTGTGGCCGCCCATATAGCCCACGCGAGTCGAAATCACGCCGGGCTGTTTCTGGAGCAGATATTCGGTGCCCCAAAAACATCCTCCGGCAAAATAGGCGGTGTCGGTTCTCGCCATTTGCGATGCGGGGATGAAATTCAAGGAGATGGAATTAACGCAATGGCGCGTGTCCTTCGCCGTAAGCCCTTCACCGAGAAAGACGTGCCCCAAGTGCGCGCCGCAGATGGCGCAGGTGATTTCGGTGCGCAGTCCGTCGGCGTCCGGAGTTCTCTTAACCGCTCCGGGGATCTCGTCATCGAAGCTGGGCCAGCCGCAGCCGGAATCGAACTTATCGTTTGAGCGATAGAGCGGAGCGTTGCAGCGCTTGCAGACGTAGGCGCCGGCTTCGTTGAATTTGTCATACGCGCCGGTGAAAGGCATCTCGGTGCCTTTGTGAACGATGACGCGCTCTTCTTCCGGCGTTAATTTATTGTAGGGCACGGTTTTCTCCTGTGATTGGGTGGTCAAACGCAGTACGGCAACACCAGTAATTACGGCGGCGGCAATCAGCAATACTAGGATTGAGTTTCTCAACCATGCAGGGTCAGATACTTTCATGGGATGACCTCGCTTTGCCTTCATGGTCTAATTGATGACACAATGAAGCCTCTGCCAGAGTTCCAAAAATGGCTTGTGCTTTTGATCATGAAGAATCAAAATGCCCTCGGCAGGGCGAGGGCATAGCTTTGACGGTGCTGAACTTGCCGTCAAACCCACGCAGTAGATTTAGCGCTTGACGGCAACCACCTCCAGATAGTCACCGGAAATAATGGCGGTTTCGTCGCCGGAGCGATTGTACCGGCCGACTAAGGCCAGCAGATCGCGAGACAGATTTTCGCCCTCCGCCCGGCTCAAGAGCTCGTAAGTTTTAACCATAGGGCCAAAATGTGTCCGGTGGAATTCAAGCCAGTGATCGGCCGACAAGAAGCGAAAGACGAAACTCCGGCGCACCGTCTGAAGCGAGGTTATAGCCGCGCCGAAAAGCTCGCGCAAGCGATCTTCCGTTCCCCACAGTGTGGGGGACTTCAGATTTGGCGGAGGCGGCAGATATCGAGACGCCGTCTTGAAAACCTCTCCGATGAAGCTATCCGGCGTCCAGTTGGCCATGCCGATCTTTCCTCCCGACCGGCAAACACGAAGCAACTCGCTGGCGGCCTTTTCCTGATGGGGCGCAAACATGGCGCCGAACGTGGACAAGACCACGTCAAACGATGCATCCGGGAAACGAAGATCTTCGGCGTCTCCCAGCCGAAAGGTGATTTGCAGGCGCTCGGTGGCGGCGCGCAACCGGGCCCGCTCGAGCAGAGTCTCGACATAATCAATTCCGGTGACGTCGCCGTCGCGCCGGGCGGCCGCGAGGGCTGTATTGCCGCTGCCGGTCGCCACATCCAGGATTTTCTGGCCGGGCCGCAGATCAACGGCCTCGCAGAGCTGTTCACTCACCAAAACAATCTTTGTGCCCAAGAGGGCGAAATCGCCGGCCGCCCAGGCCTGCTGTTGGCGCTGCTTGACGCCCGTCAACTCATCTGATAAGTATTTTGACATGCTGACTACCTCTTTCTTCTCGGGGGTTAAGAATCCAATGTGCATAATTAGTTCTATCACGATCCCCGTGCTGTTGATACGAGACCGTCGCCCAGTTGGTGGGCAAGGTAAGCCATTCAACTTCATTCAATATTTTCATGTGCTGAAATGCACAAATTGACATCAAAGCCAGGAGGAAAACGGGATACCATCAGATGGCAGGCGAGTGCAGGAGCTTAGTGGTTGGAGCCGGATTGGGCGCAACGCGACCGACCGTTCCAAGGCGTTGGAAAATGTGGCAGGATTTTGCTCGAGACTACCCGTCAAGCTGCGTTTTGATTTTTCCGGCCTCCGATAGGTTCGCCTTGCCGATACGCAAATGCAGCGGCCAGCGGATCCGGCGGTTGAGTTCCGGTTCGCCCCAGGCAGACATCAGCGCCCCGGCAACTTCGCGCAGCGGATGGCGGTGGTTCACTTGCAGGTACTTTCTGCTGGCGGACCAGCTATCCAGGAAACCGGACAATCGCTGCAAATCCCAATCGGCGCCGGCGATAAATTCAGGCGGAGCGATTTCGGCAAAGGGAAAGGGCAGAGTACGGTAACGCTCGTGCAGGTACTGGATGCGTTCGGGCCAGTAGGCCGCCAAAACCTGGCCATAGTAATGCTGCAGAACGGCATCAATAGCAGGTTCGATTTCGGGGAGGTGATAGGTCCAGACGGCTAGAACTCCTCCGGGCTTGAGTACGCGTTTGACCTCGGCGTAGAATTTATCGAAATCAAACCAATGGACGGCAACGGCGACCGTCACCAGATCTGCCGCACCCGATGGGAGGGAAACGCTTTCAGCCGATTCGACGGCATACTTGATGCGCTCGTGTTCAAATGCCTGCGCAATCTGCTGCGGACTGGCATCCGTCGCGTGAACAAGCTCGAAATATTTGGCGAGTTCCAGGGCGGCTTGTCCATTGCCCGTCCCGCAGTCCCAGGCGAGCCGCCGATCGGGAGCTATCGAGGCCAGGTATGCAAACAGCTCGGAAGGGTAATGGGGGCGATGCTGAGCATAATCGCCCGCATGGCCGGAAAAGTGATCCTCAAATCTCATGACTGGAAAATGATACGGATAATTATCGAAAATGATAATGCCCTCGTTTAAATGAGGGCTAAAATTTTCAGGTGGCATCGGATCTCCGCGCCGACAGCCCTAAATAAGGCCGCCAGGTACGAAGACCTGGCAGCACTTCATTTAGGCGATAGGAAACGGGATTCTTTCGACGATGCGCTCGCCTCCATAGGCGCGGAGCAGCAGAAAACCTTTGCGGGCGTTATGCAGGTGGGTCGTGGCCAGTTCTCTGTTAAACCTTCCCATGCTATGGCGGACTTCAGGATGGAGAACCAGATGGTGAATTCTATCGGCCAGGGCGGCAAAATCCTCGCTGCGGCACAGCCATCCATTGATGCCCTCCCGGACGACCTCTCCGACGCCGCCCACATCGGTGCAGACGACGGGCAGCGAGGCGCTGAAGGCCTCGAAGAGAACATTGGGCATGCTCTCCAGGCGAGACGTCAAGACAAAGATATCTGATCGGCTCAGCGCATCGAGAATTTCGGCATGCGGCGTCTCAGGATGGATTTCTATTCTGTCGAAAATCTCCGGAGACGCAAATTGCGCCAGACCGGCATCTTTCCCAATGCCATAGGAGACGAATTGGACTGCGCTCGCCGGGTACTGCTGAAAGTAGGCTTGGGCCGCAAGCAGGAAGACATCATATCCCTTCACGGGATTGGCATTCCCGACATAGATGACGCGCAGCGGACCCGAGGCTTCGGGCTTTCTTTCGGGCATCTGCGCCCTGAGAGAATTATAGATTACGGAAATGCGGCTGCGAGGAGTCAGATAATTCCTTAGCTTTTGCGCGCACTTATGGGAGTTGCAGATGACGCCATTCCCGAGGATGGCGAATAAGCCGATCAAGGGATTAGGATTATAAATCACACCGCGGTTTATGTAGAGCCGGAATCCGCCGCCGAGTAATTTTGCCAGAATCGCCTTTTTGGTCGGCTTGCTGTGGAAGACGTGCACGACATCAATGCGGTGTTCGCGAGCGACGCGGCGAAGAAAGCGGGCGGAGCGAAGGTTTTTCCAAGTCTGGGTCCAGGGTATCACGCGCGCGCCGGATCCGCTGAGCGCGGCGGTGATTTCGGAATCGGACGGCGAGACCACATAGGTGGAGATCCCATACTGCTGCATGGCCTCGACATTATTCAGCAGTTGGCGATTGCCGCCGGAAATCTTCATGGAATCCGTCAGGTAGAGCACGCGCCGGATTTCGGGCTTCTTGCGGTAATACTTGAAAAAGATATGGGCGCCGGGAGCGCTGGCATACATGAACAACCTATTGCGCAACCAGCGATCATTGTGCGTTCTGCCGACGAGAATGCGATTCAGCCGAAAGGGATCCGTCCCGGGGCCGGTTCGTGACCGCTCCTGAGTGAAGGCTCCTACAAAACCCGCCTCCTGCAGCGCCTGCCGGGAGAGCTTATCGAAATGCCCCCAGGGCCAGCAGAGCAATTGGCGCTCGAGGCCATTAATCTGACGGATGCGGTCTAAGCACCGACGAAAATCGCGCAGACAAAACTCATATCGCTCCGCGTCCGAGCGAAGCCTGAAGATCAATCGGTTGGCTTCGTCAAAGCGCGGCCAAAAACCGTTATAGGCGTAGGCGCTGCCACGTTCGAACACCGGATAGGCGGGATCTGCGTGGGGATAAATGCCCCAGGTCGTCCAGTGAGCATCGTCCGTGAAGTTGCCGATCGGTTTCAGATTTCTGAAACAAGCCTGGTGAGCCGAGGTATGCGCATAAATCTCCATCCCGTAATCTTGAACCAGCGCCCGCAGCTCCGCCGCGTTCATGAATTGAGAATAGTCATGGTTCCTGAGAGCCAGCTTGAAAGCGTCAGAAGCTTCCAATAATCTCGGGCTTTGATCGAGCGTCCGCGGCGGCCCTTCAGGTATGAAATCCGTCGTTGTAAAAAACACCCCGGTCATATTGCGCCGCGCCAGGCTGGGAACGGCGTAGAGCCATTGGCTGAGATGACAATCGTCAAACGTCAGGAGGAGATATTTCCCGTCCAGCTTTTTCCGGCCGGCGCAGATATCCAGCAGGTGCTGAGCCGAAATGGTCTTGAAGCCGAGGTCTTGAATGGCGTCGAGGTGTTTCTCGAAATACTCCAGCGGATGACCCAGGCTTCCGCGAAGGTCGCCGGAGCCGTCAATATTGTGATAACACAGGATGGGTATGCTTCGCCAGGACATCCATATGCCTTTGTTGCGAAATTGCCCTACGAGATGAAGGTAGCTTTTCTGAGGTAAGAATATACCGAAAGGGAGGCGGGTTTGTCAAGGGGAAAGGCGGGGATGGAGCGAAGGGGGAAGGGTGGTGGGGTGGCCTGATCCATTGGGGTCGGGCTTATCATAAGTCGCCGCACTCCAAATGCACAAGGCAGCCCCCTTTCCCAGGTGAACTGCCCTTGAAATTTATTCCCGGCGATAACCTACTCTCCCACGCAGTTACCCACGTGCCGAAGGCATCACCTCGTGACAGCTTCCTCGGCGAAAGGGGACTTAATCCGTCAGCTGACGGATCGGCGCGGGCAGGCTTTCCGCCAAAAGCGGACCGAATTAGAATCCGCTGGCGGGCAGACCTGCCGCTATGATCGCCGGAAAAAGGATTTATCGGCGTCAGGTCAGCGCTACTCTGAAGACCTGACGCAACAGTTAGACAACGCGCTAGTGGTTATGCCAGCAAGTCATTGGGATCGTACTCAATTTGCACCACAAAGAAACCATCATTATTAGAGTATCCCCCAACGGTGTCATTGTAAACAAGTTCTAGGACATCAGTGTGGGGCGGCGACCAATTGAGTAGACCTCCTTCAAGGGCAGTATAGTTTTGCCCATTCTTAACCAGCAACGCTCCAATTCTTTTGTCCGGAACACGCGCATTATGGCGATACCAATCGTACCTACCATGTGCCCCGCGCATCTCTGATGTTTGTGCCTCTGCCGTATCGCCATGCCTGGCCCAACCCGATGATACAATGGTGACCTTAGCGCCAGTCTTAAAGTACAGACCGGTGTTCTCCGGAACTTCCTTTTTCGAGTCGACTTGAATTTCCTTGGTTAGACGAGCCATTTTGAACCTCCTTGTTTGTGAATTGTAATACGTGAACTGCGCTATCTGCACCGTCCGGACTTTTGTCCTGACAGCTTTATTGTCGCTTTAGTTGCGTAGGTTGCGCCAAGCCCCGAAGGGGGGCTTAAGCTCCGCAGCGCGACCCAGCATTTGCTTTGTAAGCAATAAAGGGCAGCCCCCATCCCCAGGTGAGCTGCCCTTTGGATATTTGTTCCCGGCGATTCGGTCAACCGATAAACGCCCTCTCGCCTGCTCCCGGCCATCCCAGTCGGGATTGCATCCCCCATCCGGCAGATAAAAAAATCAAGATGGATCAGATATATACGCCAAAAATATAAAGGGCAACTCACTTAATCAAAGCAAGCTGCCCCAGGCAGATATTTATTCCCGTCGAACCGACTGCGGCTCACCCCCAGGATAGATGGAAGGGGTGGAAGCTTCTTTCGGTCCGGCGCAAAGGATTTTAATGCCGGCTCAAATTACGAACCCTATTATCATTTGTCAAGCATTATCTCATGATTTTCTTATAAAAAAGGGCAACCCCTTCCCCACGTGAGTTGCCCTTGCGGTCTATTGCAGAAAGCAAAGCAACGATTCCGAAGGGGCGGGGCACATGCCGGGACAGTGGATTTCAGGCCACCCTTTCATAAACGACATCATAGTAACTTCCGCCCTGGGGCCGTTCGGCGAACTTGTGGCGCGAAAGTATTCGATACCCGCGCTGTGTCAGGAAGGCATCAATATCCGTGAGTTGGCAGCAGCCGGCGTAGGATTCAAAGTCCGGCACTTCCGTCTTAATATATTTGAAATGCTGCAGCAGTGGAGCCGCTCCCTTCAAAACCAGCAATTCGGATCCCTGCGTGTCCAAAATCAAGGCATCATAATCAGATGGCTTTATCCCTTCCGCCCCGAGCAGCGAAACCAGAGTCACGCTCGATAGCGTAATCTCCTTGATATAATTTACCTCAGGCCAGATATCCCGGTGCAGTTTTAGATCCAATATGGACGAAGATGCGCCCTCATTATTGGAGATACGAAATTTATACTCTTGACCATCCCGATCGGTGACCAGATATCGAAAAGCGATTTGCCCGGGATGATTCTTGAGGTTTGACTGCAGCGATTCGAACACCTCAGGATTCGGTTCAATCCAGATCACGCGCAGACCGTGCTTTCCATAACTGTCTCGTTCCTGTCCGGTGTTCGCTCCGACATGGATCACGCCCGAGACATGGCGCAGGAAGCGATCTGGATTACCCTTGAGTATTGACCTGATGCGGCGAAGGATTCTGCCGATTAGGGGAATTTGCGCGACGATCCGATAACTCCTCTTTAAAATTCTTGCCTCCATGCTCACCGGTTATGGATTTAGATGGGGCATCCAGACCAACCAGAATATGGCCTATCAATTCGTGATGCCGACTAGTTCCTCCCGCGAGTTGCCGCCTTGCGTCATGACGGTCAGCACGACGCCGATATCGGGAGCGTAGAATTTATTTTCTTCGACGCCCGGTTCCAATTCCGTCCAATCTCTGGTCTTGACGCAGGTATCGAAGAAACCGTAGGCGACTGTCACGGTATCATCTACGCTGAGCACTTCCGCCTGGTCCATGGCCTCATCCTCGTAGAATTCCTGGTAATAAGCCTCGCCGAGGTGCTGATCGGGATCGCCCCACATGACGATTCCGGGCAGAGCGCCGTCGACGCCCGCTTCCCAGGATCCCTCCGTGATCCATTGGCCATTTTCCCAGGCCCGCGTATCCTCGCCGAAGTACCAGACGTCTCCGTCCATATTCTGCGCGTGCCAGTCATAGGTATCCTCGAGGGTATCCCCGTTCACGGTCACCACGTCGCGCACGACAACGCAGGTTACCCCCATGACGACCCTGGTGTCCGAGGTCATGGTAACGTCAATATTCTCATAGGTCGTATCGGCGCCTTCGATGATCGTATTCAGGAAGTGCAGAGTTCTGCCGGGCTCGAGGTTGAAGTAGGGATTGTTGACTCCGGAGACGAAGTCGGCCGGATCAATGACCGGGTTATAGCCGCCATTGCCATTGGACGAATCGTCTTCGGATGTACAGCCACACAGGATCACCAGCCCCAACAGAAGCAGCGTGATGGATTGGCATATCTTCATAATGAAACTCCTCTTGAGGAATGGTTGGGTCGTGCGGGTTATACGATAGGATTGCGGGGAAGGTTTCAGGGGCGGCGAGTCAGCGGGTGCGTGGCCCGGCCCTTGAGGGCCGGGTCAATGATAGGCTGCCGCGCCTGCATAGGTGGACGTCACTCCTCTTCCGGTTTCATCTCCCCGGAGTCCTCGAGGATATTGCCGTCGGGCGCCACCGTGACTTCGACGTCCTTCTCATCAGCGGTTTCGAGGACGATCTCGTACCCCTCCAGAGCATCCTTCCCGTCCTGAACCGCCGTAATCTCCATGACCTCCTCGAGTTCGGACTTGGGATACTTCATCTCCACTGCTTTCTTGACGGCCTCTGGGAGCGCCTTCGCCTTAATCGCCCGCTCCCAATTGAAGATCGAGCCATCCTCCTTCACGTCCGCTTCAAATTTCTTCCCCTTTTGCTTAAACTCAAAATCGTAGATGACGATATCGCCTTCTTTCTCCTGAGTCCACCTGTGGATCTCGGCCTTGGGGAATTTGGCCAGCAGGCCGTCCATCACTGCCTTGGGAATCTGGCTCAGGTCGGGCTTATCCTTGGCCTGAGCGCCGGCAGCCGGCATCGCCAGAAAGTATCCGGCGAGCGCGACCGTGAACAATCCGCAGACCGACCACTTCAGACAACGTGAAATCATGAGTACCTCCGTTATTCATGTTCCCTTCAAGTGTGACAATCATCCCTGTATCCGGGATAGCTTTTTTGCATACTCTATAGACGCCTTAATGATGAATAAGTTGCAGGGTGCAAACCGTCCCGGCGGGTGGCCCGGCCAGTCCGCAAGGATCCTCCGCAAGGAGTCCTTCGGACCTTTGGGACTTGCCTGGCCGGGTTTATCATGAATTTGATGCTGTAGCGGCAGGAGTTCCCTCCTGCCGCTTGATGGATTATGGTCAGAACCAAAGTCCCGACCACACAGGCAGACTTTCCCACCGCAGAGCTGTGGGGCAGCCGGGCAAAGAAACTACTCGTCCGCACATTCCGGCGGCATCCAGTCAATGACGGTGCCCCCGCCCTCTTCATAATAGGGGCTGACCAGCCAATTACGGCCGTGTTCCCTGGTGACACGATAATCCCGGACTTTGAATTTGCGCCCGGAGTGCAGATCGAACCGCTCCTCATCCAGCGATGGGACCGGATCAAAGATATACAGCTCCCGCAAAACATCAGCCCTTTTCTCAGCCGGGATGACGTACTCTTCAATCATCACGTCATTCATCAACAGCGGCTTCAGCGGATACGGCAGCAGCGGTTCTTCGTCAGATTTGAGGATCATGAGATCCTTTCGGGGGGTCTTTTTTGACTGGATTGTTTGGCTTACTTTCCCACAGTCCACCGCGGCGGATAGGGCAGCCGGGCTGACAACTTTCCCACAGCAGAGCTGTGGGCAGCAGGCAACGATAGATTCGACTCCAATATACTGAATATTCCCGCGTCAACGGTTTCGTCGAATTTGCGGGCAAACAAGCCTTGACTTGCCAGCAAGAATTCAGCGTCTTTGGATGTGAAGTCTCGCGGACGTAACTTTATCGTTCCTAGCGGCACCCAGTCAATGGTCCTTTTATCGTCGTTCACAATAGTTCCCATGTAACTAGTATTCATTATTACCGTCTGAAAGAATCCTTCATCAGCGATGAAGGTGTGCCGATAGAATCTCTTGAACCTTTCGACCTCAGGACTATAGCAGACAAATTCACAGAACTTCCGGCTCAAGATCATCCACTGATTTCCAATATAAGGAGTCACACCTCGAAGATACGGCCGCTTAAGAATAGGAGTGCTTAGTATGCTATCGCCAGACTCGGTAACGTAGTTCTCGATTCGAGATAGTGTATCAGGGCGAAACTTGCTCTGATTAGCCACTTTGATGAAATCTTTTCCTATATTGCGGCCAAGAAAATCCTGGAGGTACGTTTGCGATGTTAGAGGGAAATCCTGTGCGCTAAGGTTTATGAAGAATTGCCATTCCGAGCCCATCTTCAACAACTCCTTAATGCCTCGCAATTCAGCATCTACCAGGCTGTATCCCCCCCAAAGCATGCTTTCACTTTTCAGCAAGGATGCGTTGGCAAAACCCAGCAAGAAATCTTGTATCTCCGCCAGTAATTCAACCCCTGATCTCTTATCCACATGTATCAAGTAGTAGTTGGCGGGATGCCAAATTGCCCTAAAGAGTCTTTTGAACTGGCTGGGATAGCGATGCACCAAGATGAGGTATGCGATCATGTCCATAACAATCTCCTATAATCTATAAGACGGGTGGCCCGGCCGGCTTGATGGCCGGGTTTATTATAAATAAGGGCAGCCCCCTACACCAGCTGAACTGCCCCTGACAATTAACCGGAACCATGTGATTCAGATCCGCGGGTGAGCAGCACATAGCCCGACCCAAGTGCGAAAAAGAGATATACGACCAGGATGCTCCACCCGAGCGCGCTCAGCACTCCCGAGACGACTGCCACAAGCGTGATGACCACGCCGATGCCATCATAGACCAGCAGATCAAGCAAAATCGCACGCCTGGCGTCAGCGACTTTTACATGCTGCGCGAACCAGGCCAACAGAAGCGTGCCGATCATCGCTGCCCCATACTCCCGGGCGGCGAACATTCCGCTTGCATTCAGGGTCGCCCCCAGTATCCCGAATAGCAGGCCCGGAGCCGCCAGAAGAAAGACTCCGAAGAAAAGGCAAACGATGGCTTTGATGATCAAGAGTGATCGGAAAGTCATGAGCTTCTCCCTTTAGGAAGCTGTTCCGCCATTACTGTGCCGTCGGGTCTCCCCCGACGGGGTCACTGCGTGGCGCACCCGACAACCCTATTAAAGCAACAAAAGCGCAGCCCCCTTCCCCAGGTGAGCTGCCTCTGGAACTTATTCCCGCCGAAGGGGCGATGGCAATGATTCGTTACGCCTTAACAGGCGAAGTCGGTACCGGCGAGCCACTCGCGTCGAGTTTGAAGCAATATGCTTCTTTCATGTTTGCCTTGCCACTGTCCGTGTAGACCAGCAATCGGTGGCCGTCCGTGCGGCATTTTACAATACCATAGGCCGTGCGGCTGAAGGCGAAGAATTGGCCTTTCTTCTCGTCCTTCTGACGATCGGTTAGGCGCGCCTTGCCTTCGACCTTGAAGAAGGCGACTAACTCTGTCACAAAGATGAGCGACTCATCAATCCGGGAATACCGTCCCAACGCACCCATCAGCGTGGCGCGGGGGTGGATGTACTCTTTGCGGGCTGATTCGTCACCGCTGGAGACGATGCTGATGATCGGTGAAACCATTTGAAATAATGCCCCGGAGAAGTCCGACGAGCCATGATGGGGCACTTTGAAAACCTCAGACCGAAGATTAATTTCGCCATTTTGATGCTTGCGCGCCAGAGTGCGGCCGGCTTCATCGTTGAGGTCACCTGTGAACAGAAAGCTGAAGCCGCCGTAGCGGAGGCGAAAAACAATGGAATGACCGTTGATGGTGTGGGACGCGGAGAAGCCCTTGAAGTCCTTTTCGTCCAGATTGAGCGATTCGTGACCAATCCGAGGCCCCTTAGGGGGGGTGCCGAGGAATTTAAGGCCGCGCACGCCATCCTTTTCGGTAAGTATCGGCCCAAGAACGGAGATTTCAAGATCGCTGCCTTTGAAGAAGTCAAAAGCGTCATTCATGCCGTATGATAGTCTGTGGAAGTCGATCGCCGCGCGGTCGTTCCAGGCCGAGAGAGTCTCCTTCCATTTACGGAGCCCCGCGTTCATTTCATCGTCAGGAACAGCCAGGGGATTGTCCACAAGGCCCGTGATGATGGTTTCACCATCAATGACTTCGGTGCGGCCAAATAAATCCTTTACGGGAACTTCATTATTGTTTTTATCCTCGCTGGGGCGCTTTACAAGGCCGTTGTGATAAACCCGCTTGGGCGAGATGAACAGCCGCTTTTGGGGCTCGTCATGGTTCTCCGACTCGTGAATCTTCGTGAGCCCGATGAAGTGATCCGCATCGCCGTGGGTCACAACGATGCAGTCAATCTCCTTGGGATGGTCTGCGCTAGTTCCACGGTAGCGGGCAGCCAGGTATCGGGCGAAAAGCTGATTGTCGCCGCCATCCACCAGAATAATCTTGCCATCCGGTGACTCGATAACGCTTCCGTCTCCTTGCTGGACATCAACAAAATTGACTTTGAGAACGCGATTGTCCTTTCGAGGAATGACGACGTCTGCCGGTTTTAGGCCGGATGACTTGCTGGGGCAGATGTACGCCTCTGTCTCCTCCGGCAAGATGCTGCCGTCGTTCTTCTCCTTGTATTTCACCGTGCTGATGCGAAGGTGCGTGAGAGTCGTTTCAAGAACTTCGACGTAATCTCCCCAGGCAAGCGTATGCAGAAAAGCCTTTCGATCCGGCTGCTCGAATACGTCAGCGAGATCAACGTTGATGACATGCGAGATGGCCATATTCCAACTCCTTTCCGCGAAATGATGCTTTGGCGTCCACAACAAAGTGCTTCAGTATCCGCCGATCCATTAGGATTTGGGCGGTTTCCAAACGAATGGAACTTCTGGGCTTGTCTCCGAATGATACTTTATCACCAAAGCTGTTTGGTTACTTGCTCCATGGCTTGCGGCGGGACGCTTGGGCGCCCCAGCAATGAAACCAGTTTCAGGCAGAAATGCGGGCGCCTTTTCGTAGAAGGCAGATATGAAAGGCAGCCCTCTTCCCCAGGCGAGCTGCCCTTGGGAAATTTATTCCCGGCGACGACCTATCACTTAAGGACGGCTTACTCCGCTCGCCCATGCAGTTACTCACGTACCGAAGCCATCACTTCGTGACAGTACCATCGGCGCGGGCAGGCTTAATCCGCCGTGGCAGATTTGGAATGGGAAGAGGTGTTGCCCAATCGCTATGATCGCCGGAAGAGCATTTATTGGCGTCAGGTATGCGCTGCGCCAAAGATCTGACGCAACAGAGAAGCACTGAAATTTATCAGAAGGCTTTGTTGCTTCGAAATAAACTGCTAACGGTTTTCCATCTGCAGTAGTCTATTTCCTCTTTCTTTTCATCGTTTTCACGGTGCTCACCGCCAGCTCGCGGACAAACGGTTCCGGGTCCGTCTTGGCCATTTGCTGCAATTTCGCTGCCAACTTCGGGGATCTAAACCGTTCCGCCGACTTCAGCATCACTTTACGAACCCCAGCATCCGGATCATTTCTCAATAGATCCAGCACCCTTTCCGCCTGGACTTCTGGAAGGTTACGGATGCCCGACGCGGCAGCTACCCGCAGGACGGGCTCGTTCCTCGCCGCTGCCGCTTCCAGCACTGCCGCGGATTGTTCGCTCTTAATTAGGCTTGCTAAATATGTGGCTTTTGACGCCAGCCCCAGGTCCCCGCCTTGCACCAGTTCCAATAGAAACGGAATAGCCGCCGGGCCGAGTTTTTTCGCGTTTGCATAATCGACTTCTTCCGCATCCAACCTGGCGCGAATGTCTTTCATCGTGATCGGCATAGTTTCCTCCTTAGTTTCAAGTTTCAAAAGTTAACGTGCTCGCCCTCATCGCATTCACTTCCGTGGAGACCAAATCGGGCGGAGGATTGATAATGTTTGCCGTCCCACCGTCGGTCATCAAACGGTTGTTATCGCTAACGTGAATCAGACTCAGGACGTGCCCCACTTCGTGCGCCATAGTCCAGACGGTAGCGACCTGAGCCACCACCGCGCCGGGCTGGCCCGCCGGGTGAGCGGCACAGCCGTTATATGCTGGCACCGTGGAGCGCACAAAGTATACAACTACGTCGCTGCCCCAGGCATTATTGCGATTGCCGAAGAGTTGGGTCTGCTCCTGCGTGACCGTGCCCCGCATGCACGCGCCCACCTCCACGTCATTGAGCGCCGGCAGATTGAGAGTCTCAGTGCTAACCCTATGCACGCGGATCCCCATCGACTCGTAGACTTGCTGCATGGCCACGATCATACGGTCGATCGAGATGGTAGGGCTGGTGAGAATTTTGATGTGCAGGCGGAGGGTCTGCTCGCCGAGTTCGAAGCGGTTATCGGCGGTGCTGAGAAGCCAGCCGCCGAAGCGAGTGCCGTTCGGCGCCATCATCGGCACGTTGAACGTATTGACAGCGAAACGGAAGATGCCGATTCCCCACGGGCTGGTGACCAGAATGTCTGCCTTGCCGTCGCCGGTGAAATCCGCCAGGTTGTCAAATTGGTTGTCGGCGGTGTTGAGCAGCCAGCCGCCGAAGCGCGTTCCGTTCGGGGCCATCATCGGCACGCTAAACGTGTTCTCCGCCAGTTTGAAAACACCGATGCCCCACGGGCTGGAAATAAACAACTCGGCCTTCCCATCGCCGTCAAAATCGGCCGCGGGTCCCACTCGATTGTCGAGGGTATTCAACAGCCAGCCTCCGAAGCGGGTGCCGTTCTTGGCCATCATCGGCGCGGTGAGCGTGTTCCCCGAGAGTTTTAAGACGCCAATGCCCCAGGGGCTGGTGATTACTATCTCCGCCTTCCCGTCGCCGTCCAGATCCGCCATCGTCATCACGTGGTTGTCCACGGTGTTGAGCAACCAACCGCCGAAGCGGGTACCGTTCTGGGCCATCATCGGCACGGTAAGAGTGTTCCCGGAGAGCTTTAGAATACCAACGCCCCAGGGGCTGATGATCACGATCTCCGCCTTCCCGTCGCCGTCCGCATCCCCCACAGGGCTGAAGCGATTGTCGGCGGTGTTGAGCAACCAACCGCCGAAGCGGGTTCCATTCTCCGCCATCATTGGTACGGTAAACGTATTCCCCGAGAGCTTGAAAATGCCGATCCCCCACGGACTGGTGACCAGTATCTCCGCCTTGCCGTCGCCGTCAAAATCGCCCACCGGCCCGAACCGGTTGTCAGCCGTGTTCAGGAGCCAGCCACCGAAGCGGGTGCCGTTTGGCGCCATCATGGGCGCGGAAAGTGTATTTCCGGAGAGCTTCAAAACACCGATGCCCCACGGGCTCGTGACGAGGAGTTCAGTTTTGCCGTCACCATCGAAATCTGCCATCAAGTCAAAACGGTTATCGATGGTATTCAGAAGCCAGCCTCCGAAGCGGGTCCCATTCTGTGCCATCATCCGTGCGGTCAGCGTACTTCCGGAGAGTTTTAAAATGCCCATGCCCCATGGACTCGTGACCGGGATCTCTGCAATCCCATCACCGTCAAAGTCACTTTTCTTTACAGCCATAGTTTAGTCTCCTTTCTGCGGCCTAACGCCCAGCTTAGCCAGCCGGTGGCTGGCGTCCCGGCTCTTTCGGCTCGGGTTTATTTTTTAATATGCTGTCGGGTCTCCGCACCCGACAGACTTTGTAAGAGCAAGGGGCAGCCCCTTTTCATCAAAGCAAGCTGCCCCCGGCAGATATTTATTCCCGGCGATCCGGCTGCCGCTCACCCCCAGGATGGACGGAAGGGGTAGAGATTTCTTTCGGTCGAGCGCAGCGGCATCCAAAAGGATTTTAATACTTTATTAAAATACGGACCCAATTATTATTTGTCAAGCATTATCTTCTGATTTTTTTAATCGAAAGGTCAACCCCTGATCTCCAATGAGCTGCTCTTGAAGATCAACCGCACGCTGTCGAATGCGCCACGAAGTGGCCCCTACCGGGGAAGATCCGACGGCACGTTAAAAATATTGAAAGGGCAGCTCACTTAATCAAAGCAAGCTGCCCCAGGAAGATATTTATTCCCGGCGATCCGCCGGGGCGGACAGTTACCCACGTACCAAGGCATCCACCTGTCGGCGGACAGTACCATCGGCGCGGGCAGGCTTAATCCGCCGCGGCGGATTCGGAATGGGAACACGTAGTGTCGGTGTCTGATGCGGAGACCAGACACGACAGGAGAAATTAAATCAAATCACTGTTTCCGCGATCGCCACCATTTCAGTATTAAATCTGACTTCTTCTGTTCGCTAAGGAGTTGTTGTTCCTTACCAATGATTTGTTCCATTTTAATTCCTGCAATATCTACGACTGCCTGATTTAGAAGAAATATGCCTTGCTCTAACTTTGCCATAATGAAAGGCAACACATCTTCGCCTAATTTTACAATCTCACGATAAGGTTTGTTATTCAGATAATCTTGTGGTCTGGAACTAAGCCGGACCTTTGGATCGAGGATAACTTTTTCCCACTCGGCGAAGAGGGCATCAAATCTTTCTTTTAATTCTCTCTTTTCATCATACATAATTGTGTCTCCTCTCTATTAGCAAATGTCTAAATTTGCAGCGTTATCTGGTTTTTCATAATAACGGATGATATTGCCATATGATCCCCCCTCCAATTCAGTCCGGATATGCATTATCCGCTCAAGACTGCCCAGTTTACTCTCATCCCAACCGCAATCATGTATTTCACGTGAACCGTGAGTGCAATCATTTGGATTCGAGTTATCGGCGTAAAGTGCTACTTTTCTTTTTTTATATTCACGGTTGCCATTGGCGGATACAGACCAACCATAGGATGCGTAAAAGGCATCGAAATCGGCAACTGTGGAACCGGGCCATAACCATTGGTCCATTATCCCTACACTCCATGCAATGCAATTATATGATCCAGTCATTGCACCCGTGACACTCCAGGTTTTGAGTCTGGGGAAGTATCCTTCAATGGTTGATTTTTGGGTTGAAGTTGGCGTGCTACCACGCGGCGGCTTTGGCCCTAAATAGCAGAATATGACGTGAAGGATTTTTCGTAGCCAGCACGACCACATTTCAAGAAAATTATGGAACCATGCCATATTCTACTCCTTTGTGATATTGGCTGAAATTGAATCTAGTCTTTGACCTCGCTATATTAGCGGGTCCTAAAATCAGTCCCTGCGACGGGCTATCCGTTATGGGCACGATCCGGCGTGGGTGGCCCGGCTGGCTTGTCCAGCCGGCTTTATTATAAATAAAGGGCAACCCCTAAATATCAAGGAAGCTGCCCCTGGAATTTATTCCCGGCGATCCGCCGTAGACCAATCCCCGGTCCTGTTGTCCGGAAAGAGGTTCCTAAGCCGACTTAGGAACCATTTCCTGATATGAAAATTCCCACAATCCCGAATTGGCTTTGGCATGCTCAATGGTCATTGTGACGAGATTTCCGTTGCGATCCAAGTCAATATAAATATTTTCACTAATTTCCTTTGTCTCAAAGACTTCTTTGGGGGCGAACTCCACCAGTGCGGTGTCGGTATCAGGAAAGTATTTAACCCTCATTTCTTAATCCTCCCGGAAAGACCTATCGAAAAAGGCATTGTGCACTGTTTCTCCATCGGCCAACAGAATGACTCGCAAATACTTATCCATCTCGAGTATTTTCCCCCATTTCCTTATCCTACCATCCGATTGGATTTCAATTTTTGCCGGATTCTGGATCACGGATTCGATCCAGTCATTCTTGATGAATGCCCTATCGCGTCTATTCTTGACATATTCAAAGTAACGAGTTGTCTTCATCCTTATTCCGAGGAGAATGGCGGGGGAATAATCCCCCGCCCCCTGTAGGCCCCCAAATTTATTCCCGGCGATCCGCCTACGGCGGACAAGTTCTCTACTCTCCCAAGCTGGGAGAGTGAAATAAATTTATTCCCGGCGATGACCTACTCTCCCACGCAGTTACCCACGCAGTACCATCGGCGCAGAGGGGCTTGACGACTCTGTTCGGAATGGGAAGAGGTATTGCCCCCTCGCTATGATCGCCGGAAAAACTTTTGCTGGATTCCGGCTTTCGCCGGAATGACACTTACTTATCAGGAGGCCGGATTGCCCCAATCCGGCATTGCGGGATGGAGGCCATCCCGCCTCCAAAATCAGAGGCTCTTTGGCATTCGAAGTCGAGTACGGGGGCGAAAAATCTGCGGGGTCGAAGAAAAATTTAAGCCAAGTCTCACGGCCTATTAGTATCACTCGGCTTTGACATTACTGCCTTTACACCTGTGACCTATCAACCTCGTAGTCTACGAGGAGCCTTTAGACCCTTACGGGTGGGTACCCTAGTCTTGAAGTGGGTTTCGCGCTTAGATGCTTTCAGCGCTTATCCCTGCCGAACATAGCTACCCAGCGGTGCCGCTGGCGCGACAACTGGTGCACTAGAGGTTCGTCCATTCCGGTCCTCTCGTACTGAGAACAGATCTTCTCAAGGTACCTGCGCCCACGATGGATAGGGACCAAACTGTCTCACGACGTTTTAAACCCAGCTCGCGTGCCGCTTTAATTGGCGAACAGCCAAACCCTTGGGACCTCCTTCAGCCCCAGGATGCGACGAGCCGACATCGAGGTGCCAAACCTCCCCGTCGATGTGAACTCTTGGGGGAGATCAGCCTGTTATCCCCGGCGTACCTTTTATCCGGTGAGCGACGGCAATTCCATACTCTACCGCCGGATCACTAAGCCCTGGTTTCCCACCTGCTCGACTTGTTTGTCTCGCAGTTAAGCTCCCTTGTGCCTTTACACTCTACGCACGATTACCGACCGTGCTGAGGGAACCTTTGGGCGCCTCCGTTACCTTTTGGGAGGCGACCGCCCCAGTCAAACTACCCACCTGACACTGTTCTTGAGCCGGCTTCACGGCGTCAAGTTAGAATCCCAACAAAACAAGGGTGGTATTTCAAGGTTGACTCCCCCTGACCTAGCGGCCAGGGATCGTAGTCTCCCACCTATCCTACACATGCAAGGCTAAGACTCAATATCAGGCTATAGTAAAGGTGCACGGGGTCTTTCCGTCCTATCGCGGGTACTCAGTATCTTCACTGAGACTGCAATTTCGCCGAGTCCGTGGTTGAGACAGCGCCCAGATCGTTACACCATTCGTGCAGGTCGGAACTTACCCGACAAGGAATTTCGCTACCTTAGGACCGTTCATGTTTGTTACTCCACCAGGGAGGTGCGGTCATTTCTGCCGCACTCTGCATATCGCCATGCAGATCGGACTATATCATTCCGTCAGAAGACGGACTCAGCGTATAGTCTCTGGGGATGCTTCAAATTTGCTCAGGATCTCCGCTTCCGTGTAGCGCCTTTTTCCGCCGTCGTTCATGTCCGCTCGGATGCGGAGAATCTCGAGGATTCCCTCGCGTTGCAAATGACGTCCGGAATTGATTAGCGCAGTGATTTGCATGAATTTCTGAAAATCCCGCTTCTTTTTCGCTGAAAGGAAGCCAAACTTCTTGAAGCAAGGTATTACGTTTTCGATGATCGCCGTCAGATTATTCACCTCATAATACCAGACTCCATCTTGACGTTGCCTCATTGTGCCGCATTTCAGATGCCTTTTGAAAAGCGCCAAGATTACCTTATCTCTTTGGGAGATATTAAAGCACATGGACACTTTCCAGGGCATTCTATAATCCATTCGCGGTCGAAACGAGACATTGAAGCTGCCTTCTCCATCTGCAAATCCCGCCAGATAATACCCTATTCTGGAAGGGATTTCATTGACATTGAGCATTGGAAGCCTTTCCTGCTGATTGTCCGCACCTGAACCATTGTCACTAGAAGCCAAAAGCTTCTGAGTAGGCCAGGATCCACCGGAGGTTCCAGCATATAGCTGAGTTTTACAACTACAGTGGTCCGAACTATAGTTACGGCCGCCGTTTACCGGGGCTTCGGTTCACCGCTTCGCCCTGATGGGCTAACAGATTCCCTTAACCTTCCGGCACCGGGCAGGTGTCAGTCCCTATACGTTGCCTTACGGCTTTGCAGAGACCTGTGTTTTTAGTAAACAGTCGGCTGGGCCATTTCTCTGCGACCCCAGACAGCTTTGTCTGTACAACATTGCCATCCGAGGTACCCCTTATCCCGAAGTTACGGGGTCAATTTGCTGAGTTCCTTAACCACGGTTTTCTCGAGCACCTGAGGATACTCTCCTCATCCACCTGTGTCGGTTTACGGTACGGACACCTGAAGTTCTCGCATAGAGGTTTTTCTCGGCAGTATGATTAGGGTCAGTTTGTGGGCTTGCGCCCTCCCCATCGCCTCTCGGCCTTGGGGAAGTGGATTTGCCTGCTTCCCCAGCCTACCGGCTTGGACCAACACAACCAATCGTTGGCTGACCTTTCACTCCTGCGTCACCCCATAGCTGATAACGAACTTCCGGTGGTACGGGAATATTGACCCGTTTACCATCACCTACGCCTTTCGGCCTCGGCTTAGGCTCCGACTAACCCTGAGCAGATTAGCTTTACTCAGGAACCCTTGGATTTTCGGTGTCCCGGTTTCCCGCCGGGATTATCGCGTACTCATGCTGGCATAAGCGTTTCCGTCTCCTCCAGCCCACTTCGCAGTGAACCTTCGTCGGTTAACGGAATGCTCCCCTACCACTCCACCTTGCGGTGAAATCCGAAGCTTCGGCGGCGGCCTTTAGTCCCGTTCATTTTCGGCGCAAAAAGACTTGACCAGTGAGCTATTACGCACTCTTTAAAGGGATGGCTGCTTCTAAGCCAACCTCCTGGTTGTCTGGGTCTTCTCACATCCTTTATCACTTAAGCCGCACTTGGGGGCCTTAGCTGTCGGTCTGGGTTGTTTCCCTTTCGGCCGCGAAACTTATCTCCCGCGGCCTGACTCCCGCGTTAATATGTCCGGCATTCGGAGTTTGATAGGGGTCGGTACCCTTGTGAGAGCCCTAGCCCTGTCAGTGCTCTACCTCCGGCATACATCACGCGAGGCTAGCCCTAAAGCTATTTCGGGGAGTACGAGCTATCTCCGAGTTTGATTGGCCTTTCACCCCTACCCACGGCTCATCCAATGACTTTTCAACATCAACTGGTTCGGTCCTCCACGCAGTTTTACCTGCGCTTCAACCTGGCTATGGGTAGATCACTCGGCTTCGCGTCTTCCGCCCGCAACTAAACGCCCTATTCAGGCTCGCTTTCACTACGGTTCGGGGTCTTAGACCCTTGACCTTGCTGCGGACGAGAAACTCGCCAGCTCATTATGCAAAAGGCACGCGGTCACCAGGACGACGCCGAAGCGCCGGCCCAGCTCCCACTGCTTGTAAGCACGAGGTTTCAGGTACTCTTTCACTCCCCTCCCGGGGTGCTTTTCACCTTTCCCTCACGGTACTGGTTCACTATCGGTCACCAGCGAGTATTTAGCCTTAGGAGATGGTCCTCCTGAATTCCCACAAGGTTCCACGTGCCCCGCAGTACTTGGGAAACGATCGGGAGTCTGTCCGCTTTGGCCTACGGGACCATCACCCTCTATGGTCACCCTTTCCAGAAGTGTTCGACTAGCCGACAGATTGGTAACTCCCCGGGGGCATGACGATACCCCCTGACCGTTCCCGCGACCCCTGCGCCGCAACGCTCGTCAGCTTGACACGGCGTAGGTTTGGGCTCTTCCCCGTTCGCTCGCCACTACTAGGAGAATCACGGTTGTTTTCTTTTCCTGGAGGTACTGAGATGTTTCAGTTCCCTCCGTTGACTTCATCAGGCTATGAATTCACCTGACGATGACCCAGTATGACCCGGGCCGGGTTTCCCCATTCGGACATCGCCGGATCTAAGGATGTTTGCTCCTCTCCGACGCTTATCGCAGCTTACCACGTCCTTCATCGCCTGCTGGTGCCAAGGCATCCGCCTCGTGCCCTTAGTAACTTGGCCGAAAATCCTTCGACCTATACAGATTTTTTTGCTTTTTACCCGTACTCGACTTCGACTGTCAAAGAGCATTCAGCCTTCGGCTGTCAGCAATCAGCTAACAGCTTTCAGCCAAAAATGTTATAAAAAGATCGTGGAGAATACCGGGTTCGAACCGGTGACCTCCTGGTTGCAAACCAGGCGCTCTCCCAACTGAGCTAATTCCCCGCTTTTCCAAGCGAGGCCGGAAGATCGGGCCCGTTGCTTACCGGCCCGCTGGTGGGCCTAAGTAGATTCGAACTACCGACCTCCCGCTTATCAGGCGGACGCTCTAACCAACTGAGCTATAGGCCCGAGCGATGAGTGTGAAATAACGAATCAAGCGGACGCTCCAACCAATGCGCCCCGGCGCACCTTTGGGGCTGAGCGATAGGCCCGAGCGATGAGTGTGAAACAACGAATCAGGCGGACGCTTTAACCAATGCGCCATAGGCGCACGTTGGGGGCTGTGCTATAGGCCCGACCGAGAAGATAAGGAACAACGAATCAGGCGGACGCTCCAACCCATGCGCCCCGGCGCACCTTTGGGGCTGTGCTATAGGCCCGACCGAGAAGATAAGGAACAACGAATCAGGCGGACGCTCCAACCCATGCGCCCCGGCGCACCTTTGGGGCTGAGCGATAGGCCCGAGCGAGAATCCGCCAGAGGCGGACAGGTCCGCCCACGGCGTCTGATTTTCGCTGGGGGTCGGACAAAAAGGCCGCGTTAGCAACGGGGCCCT
>Ga0214473_10000003_pt1:417500-468212 | contig 468212 bp, 422 predicted proteins | sample RVTome_7_FD_203509 | JGI IMG/M metagenome (GOLD analysis project Ga0214473, IMG submission 203509) | Soil microbial communities from uranium-contaminated site in the Upper Colorado River Basin, Wyoming, United States - RVT98D197 | ecosystem: Environmental > Terrestrial > Soil >...
GGCTGCGGTTTCGGTTTCGATTTCTATCGAAGGGCATGCTGGCCTCACAGTCTCAGATTGATTAAGCCATTATTCGACTCCGAATCACCTAACGAACTGGGGCGGCGTTCGGTTCCGGGCTCGGCGTCGCCATATTCGTGAACCATCTCTTCGCCGCCTTGGGCTTCGGCCACGAAGACGGTTCCATCCTTTTTGTTCAAGAACTGGATGCGCCGGGATTTGATTTCGATGATATTGCGGGTGTAACCGTCGTCTATCTTGATGATGCGGCTCTGCAATTCGCCTTCGACCAAGACTGCCGAGCCTTTTTTCAAACTCAGATGACAGCTCTCGGCCAGCTTGTACCAGGCCACGACGCCGATGATGCAAACGTCCTCTTTCCACCGGCCGGCGTTGTCCTTGAATCTCCGATTGGAGGCGATGGAGAAATTAGCGACCGGAATTCCGCCGGTGGTGGTATGGCGGAAAGTGGGATCCTTGATCAGATTGCCCGCGATGATGATGTTGTTCACATCCGGCATGCGCAGCTCTGCCATAACCTCACTCCTTTCCGCTAGATCCTGCCTGTTTCTCTTCTCCGGGGATATCTATCACCTCGTCCTCAATACCGGGGGGGATGGCCTCAACGTCTCGCTCTAACAACGCTAAGCGCTCCTGCTCAGCCAAACGGCTGACCTCGCGGGCCAAGCGTTCTCCTTCGTTCTGCATCAACTTCAGAGTACGGGGATCGCGAAGCAGAATCAGGTGGCGAAAGATGCCGGGTGTGACCTTTAAAAAATGCTCGATTTCCGGAACCAACTCGGCGGGAGCACGGAATTGGGTCATGAGGTAGTAACCGTACTGCCGGTCCTCGATGACATAGGCCATCTTTTTCTTGCCCCACTTTTCCACCGTGAGGATCTCGACGTTCTTGGACTTGAGCAGGTCCAGGTATTTGGTTACCAGCTCCTCCTGCTTTTCAGGGGGGAGCTGGGCGTCGAGAATTAAGGTCAATTCATAGGTTTTCATCTTTTCCCTTCGGGCTTATGCCCCATCCCCGATTGAGCAGGATGAGGAGGGTTATTGGGTCGTATTGCGAACATCGTGTAGGGGCGAAGCACGCCTCACCCCTACACATGGATTACTAAATAAACAACGGGGCTAGTACCAAGGTGATGGTGGAAAGCAGCTTGATCAGCACGTGCAGCGAAGGTCCGGCCGTGTCCTTGAAGGGATCGCCGACGGTATCGCCGACGACGGCGGCGCCGTGCGTGGGATTCTTGGCTTTCTTGCCATCGGCGCCGACCAGGTATTTGCCGCCATGCGCGCCGGCTTCGATGTATTTCTTGGCGTTATCCCAGGCTCCGCCTCCGTTGTTTAGAAAGAGCGCCATCAGGATGCCGCAGATCGTGCCGACCATGAGCAGCGCCGCCACCGCTTCCGCCGAGATCAGGCGATCCTGCTCGGTGATAAAGACTTTGAAGGCGATGCCCACCGAGATCGGCATCAACACGGCGAGCAGACCGGGAGCGACCATTTTCCGCAGGGCTGATTTGGTCACGATGTCCACGCAGGAGCCGTAATCCGGCTTGAAATCTTTGGGGAACTGGATGATGTCATTTATGCGCGGCAGCTTGGCGTATTGACGGCGGACTTCCTCGATGATGGATTGAGCCGCCTTGCCGACGGCGCGGATGGCGAGCGATGAGAAAAGGAAGACCAGCATGGCCCCCAGCATGGCGCCGACGAAGACCACCGGCTTGCTCAGGTCCACGGTGAAGAGATAGTCCTCGCCGAAGCCGGCATACTGCTTGACTTCATCCATATAGGCCTGGAAGAGCAGGAAGGCGGCCAGCCCTGCCGAGCCGATGGCATAACCTTTGGTCAGAGCCTTGGTCGTGTTGCCCACGGCGTCCAGACGATCGGTCTTCTTGCGAATCTCCTCGGGTTGTTCGGACATTTCGACGATGCCGCCGGCGTTATCGGTGATGGGGCCGAAGGTGTCCATGGCCAGAATGTAGGCGGCCGTCGCCAGCATGCCCATGGTCGCCACGGCCGTGCCGAACAGACCGGCATTGGGCAGGCCGCTGGATTGACCGAGATAATAGGAGGCCAATAGGGCCGCGCCCATCACGACGGTCGGCATCCAGGTGCACTCAAGACCGACGCCGACGCCGGCGATGATGTTGGTCGCCGGGCCGGTGATGGAGGCCTGGGCGATGGTCTGCACCGGACGATAGCGATATTCGGTGTAATACTGGGTGATGTAGACGAAGGCGACGGAGGTCAAGACGCCGAGTATTCCGCAAAGAAAGAAATGCCACCAGGCTTGGGGGGCCGCGGGGCTATTCAGCAACCAGTAAGTCGAGGCTCCAAAAGCGATCATGGCCAAGATCACGGCGATATAATAGCCGCGATTCAGCGCCTGCATGGGATCCATCTTCTCTTCCTTGTCCATCCGCACGGACAGAATGCCGACGATAGAGGCGATGATTCCGAAGGCACGAGCCACCAGCGGGAACATCATCACGCCGACGATGCCGGCGGAGAAACCCATATTCAGCTTTTCGGCGGAGGCCGCCAACGAGGCTCCCAGGATCATGGCGCCGATATTTTCGGCGGCGGTGGATTCGAACAGGTCGGCTCCACGACCGGCGCAGTCGCCGACGTTATCGCCCACCAGATCGGCAATGACGGCGGGATTGCGGGGGTCGTCTTCCGGAATCCCCGCCTCTACCTTGCCCACCAGGTCCGCGCCGACGTCCGCGGCCTTGGTGTATATTCCTCCGCCCAACTGAGCGAAAAGCGCGACAAAGGAGGCTCCGAAGCCGTAGCCGACGATCAGCAGTGGGATCTTGGTCGGACTGACATTGCCCACGGCGTTGACCAGGGCGTAAAGCCCAGAAACGCCCAGAAGACTCATGGCCACCACCAGCAGGCCGGAAACCGCTCCGCCGCGCAAGGCGATGCGCAGGGCGTCATTAATGCTCGAAAGGGCCGCGTGGGCCGTGCGGATGTTGCTGCGGATGGAAACCCACATCCCCATATAGCCGGCGAACACCGAACAGAGTGCGCCGAGGACGAAGGATAGGGTTATCCAGGCAGCCAATTCCAGCGAACTGCCCACGGGGTCAAAATCGTGATGCCCCCGGATGAAACCATAGCCTACAAAAAGCAACGCGGCGAAAAGGACAGCGAGCATGATGATCGTGCGATTCTGCCGACGCAAAAAGGCCTCGGCTCCCTGTTTGATCGCGTCGGAAATGCGGCGCATGGCCTCTGAACCGGTCTCCTTGCGCAGAACCCACTGAGCCAGCAGATACGCCGCGATGAGTCCAAAAATGCTGATTCCAAGCACGATTCCTAAGATCAATCCCATGACGGTGCTCCTCAGGTTATCCCCGTTTTATGTATGGCTCTTTATCTCCACAGATTGAATTCAATCTCCGGCTCCCGGGTTGCCCTTCGCCGCCCCCAAAAAATCTCGATTGTAGCGATTCATGGCGCGCGTCAGACCCCGTTCCAAGATGCAGTCCAGAGCCTCGGCGCCGGTGGCGATCATTTTTTTCAGGTCTTCGTGAAGCGCCGCCGGGATTCGAGTCAGAACGTAATCGCTGAGCTCGCCGCGCCAATTTTCCGTATAAATGCCAATCCGGAGGCGCGGGATATTTTCGCTGCCCAATTCGGCGATTACGGAGGCGAGGCCCTTGTGCCCGCCGTCGGAACCGGAGCGGCGAATGCGCAGCGTCCCGAACGGCAGGGCGACGTCATCGCAGACCAGGAGCACGTTCTCCGGAGCGATACGATGGTAACGCGCCAGGTGAGCCAACGGCACGCCGGAGAGATTCATAAAGGGAGTGGGTTTCAGGAACGTGATTTTGTTTCCAGCGGGATTGTAGGTGAGGCGAAAATAATCACCGCGGCCCGGTTGGAAGGTTAGTTTCTTCCGGGCCGCCCACCAATCCAAAACCATAAATCCCAAATTGTGCCAGGTATTTTCAAAGCGCGATCCGGGATTGCCCAGGCCGACGACCAGCGAGATGCCTGCTTGCTGCGACATAGGACAATCCGCCCCAGAGATTACTTCTTCTCCTTCTTCTCTCTGTCCTTGTCTCTGTCTTTGTCCTTTTCCTTTTCTTTCTCTTTCTTCTCGGCTTCCGCCGGTTCCGCCGCCGCCTCAGCACCCTCCTCCGCCGGCTTGGCCTCCTCGACGACCTCGGGGGCCTTTTCCACCTTGGGCGCCAGGACGGTCGCCAGAGTCGCGTCCGGATCTTCCACGATGCGGTAATTTCCGGGCGCTAAATCACGGACGTGCAGCGAGGAACCAACCTTGAGTTCGGTGACGTCCAGTGCGATCTTCTCAGGGATATCCTTGGGCAGGCATTCAATATGGAGTTGATGAATGCTCTGCTGCAGGATGCCGCCCTGCATACGCACACCAAAAGCCGAACCGGTCAGCTCGACCTCGACCTTGACCGTCACCTTATGGCCGCGCACGATGCCCATGAGATCAATATGGATATATCTCCCGGATACGGGATCATGCTGGATTTCGCGAACGATGCATTCGTGCTCGCTGCCATCATCCAGTTTCAGGAGCAGGAGTTTGGGTCGCTTCTTCATGGCCAACTGAAGCTCGTGGGCGTTGAGCTCCACCGGGAGATTGGCCTCATGTCCCAGATAGAATACGCCAGGGACGTTGCCGGCGGCGCGCAGGCGGTTGGCCGCTCCCTTTCCGGATTCCTGCCGCCGGCGGGCATTCAAGCTGATCTGTTCCATGCGTCTTGATAATCCTTAGCGATGATTCACAAAAAGCGAACTGATGGACTCTTCGTAGTGTATTCTCCGGATCGCTTCTCCAAAGAGTTTGGCGGCCGAAAGTATGGTGATCTTGCTGCTCTGAACAGCGGCGCGAAGAGGTATGGTATCGGTCAGAGCCATCTCCTTGATGGGCGAATTCTCGATCCGTCGCACCGCCTCGCCGGAGAGGACTCCATGAGTGCAGCCCACGTAGATATCTTTGACGCCCAATTTGTGAAGAGCGTCGGCGGCGCGCGCCAGGGAGCCGCCGGTGTCCACCATGTCGTCCACCATGAGCACGTTGAATCCGGCGACTTCGCCGATGACGTTCATGACTTCGGACACGTTCTGCGTGGGGCGGCGCTTATCCACAATGGCCAGCGGCGCGCCCAGGTATTCGCTGTAGGCGCGGGCTATGCGGATAGAACCCACATCCGGAGCCACCACCACGAGATCCGGAACGGCCATGGCTCGATAAAACTCCATAAAGATGGCGCTGGCGTACAGATGATCGAAAGGGATGTTGAAGAATCCCTGGATCTGAGCCGCGTGCAGATCCATGGTGAGCACGCGATCCGCGCCGGCGGCCACCAGCAGGTCGGCCATCAACTTGGAGGTGATGGCCACGCGGGGCTGATCCTTGCGATCCTGCCGCGCATAGCCGAAATAGGGAATGACCGCCGTGATGCGCCGCGCCGACGATCGCTTGGCGGCGTCAATCATGATCAGCAATTCCAGCCAGTGTTCGGCCGGAGGCTGGGTGGATTGCACCAGGAAGACGTCGCAGCCGCGGATGTTCTCGTTATACTTGAACCAGAGCTCTCCATCGGAGAAGCGCTTCAACTGGCTGTCGCAAACGCGAGTATTCAAGTACTCGGCAATCTTGGCGGCCAGATGAGGATTAGAGGATCCGGAGAAGATCTTCACGGCATCGTCTCAACGTCGTTGTAGGGCCAATTCACCGGAAAAGAAAGGGGCACCCGCGGTGGACTGGCTGGGGCGGAAGGATTCGAACCTCCGATGCGGGGACCAAAACCCCGTGCCTTGCCACTTGGCGACGCCCCATCGTTCCCACCACCGAGGGGCCCGTGGGTGAGTGAAATGCTGCCTCTTAGAAGGGATCCGGCGTTCCCTGCAGCTCGGGATTTTGCACTACCCGCTGATATTTGTCCAAGATCATCCCTTCGATCTTCTGGCGAAAGCCATTGTCAATGGGATGGGCAATGTCCTTGTATGCTCCGTCGGTTAGTTTGCGGCTGGGCATGCAAACGAACAGCCCTTTGTTGCCTTGAATGACCTTCAGACCGCGCACCACAAATACGTCATCGAAGGTGATGTTCACGAAAGCCTTTAATTTTTCTTCGTTACGCAGATTAATGTTGATTTCAGTGATCTCCATCCGAACCTCCAGAGGGGACGCAGGAACTCTGCGGCCGGAGTTAGCAGGCTGCACGTATATTTAGCAGATATTTTTGCCCTTCCACCTGAATGAGTTCAAAAGCTCGGCGCGCGTTTTCTTCAGAATGGAACACGCCATAAAGCGAGGATCCGCTGCCGGAAAGCGAAGCAAAGTAAGCGCCTGCCCGCAACAATTGATCTTTCAATGCCCCCAGAGCCGGATGATGCCTGAAAATCAGCGGCTCGAAGTCATTTGAGAGGACCTCGGAGAAGGCTTCTTTTTTAAGATCCATTAAATTAATATTTTGTAAGCCTTGTGTCAAGGGATAATTGGCGATGTTTTTATAAGCCCAGGCGGTGGATATGGCAATCTTCGGCGCCAGCAGCAGCATCGGATCACAGATCAGCGGCGCGGCCGGCGTCAGAAGCTCGCCCCGGCCCCGGGCGATGCAGCACCCTCCCAGAATGAAAAAGGGGACGTCCGATCCCAGCTCGGCCGCCAGGCGGAGCAGCAGATCCCCTCCGAGCCGTAGATTCCAAAGTTGATTCAGCCCCTTCAGAACCGCCGCGCCATCCGATGAACCCCCGCCCAAGCCGGCTCCCATAGGCACCTTTTTCGAAAGCACGATGTGCGCCCCGCGATCCAGCCGGCAGTGGGATTGCAGCAGGCGCGCAGCTTTCAAGCATAGGTTATTCTCATCGGCGGGCAGGTCCGGCGGCCCGCCGGCGATGGAGAGCAAAAGATCTGGAGCTTCCCGCAGGATGATCTCGTCATGGAGATCAATCTCCTGCAGGACGCTCCAGATCTCGTGATAGCCGTCCGCTCGGACGCCCCCAATGCGCAAGCCCACGTTGATTTTAGCGTGGGCTTCAATCATCAATTGGTTTATCCCCCCCTTGATTGGGGAAAGCAAGGTGTATTACAACTCCGATTTATTGAGGCCACATCATGCCGAGCCATTTTCGGGATTCTGCCCCATCCCCTATCCGGTTCTCTGGGCGGGTATTTCGGATGCCTGCTCGGCGGCAAGTCTCTTGCGGCGGCGATCGCCCTTTTTCTTCCCGCCATAGTAGTAATAATACTGGTAGTAATGATAATAATAGTAGTACGATCCATAGATGCGTTTGATGTCCAGGCCGTTCAGCAGGACGCCGATCAAATTGGCGTGCACGTTGGAGAGGAGCTGGATGGCGCGCTCGACTTCCTTGCGATTGACGTAGCCCGAGGAGACGACCAGCAGAGTCGCATCCGCGCGAGTGGAGAGAACGGCGGCGTCAGTCACGGCGATTACCGGTGGCGAATCGAGGAGGATGTAATCATAGCGTTGCTGAAGGACGTTCAAAGCCTTGCGCAGAGCGTTTGACGAAAGCAGCTCGGAAGGATTCTGCGGAATTTCGCCGGACGTGATGATGTCCAGGTTCTCCACGCCGGTCGGCTTGATCACCTCATCGAGAGTGTAGGCGCCCAAAAGAGCGTCGGTCAGCCCGCCCTGGCGTTCGATGTTAAACAGGGTGTGCACCGTGGGGCGGCGCAGGTCGGCGTCAATCATCAGGACTCGGTTGCCCATCTGCGCCATGGTAATCGCCAGATTGGCCACGGTGGTGGATTTGCCTTCCTTGGTCGCCGAACTCGAAACGACCAGAGTCTTGGCGGGCTTGTCTACATTGGCGAAGAGGATATTGGTGCGCAAGGAGCGATAAGCCTCCGAGATGGGCGATTTCGGTGAGAAATTGGTGATCAGCTTGGTGTCCAGACGGCCCCAATCGGCGCTGGTGATTTTATGGCCGTGTTTTTTTATGCGGCGGATGATCTCGTCGGGATCAATCGTCGGGATCGTCCCCAGCACGTTGACCTTGAGCTTCTCCAGATCTTCGACCGTGCGGATGGATCCATCCAAAAGCTCGATGGCGAAGGAAACGGCGACGCCCAAACCGAGGCCGAAGAAGATGGCCAGGGCGATGTTGAGCTGGCGGTTGGGGCGAATGGGATTCTGCGGCGGAACGGCCGGGTCAATAATGCGGACGTCGGCCGTTTTGCCGGCTTCGGCGATGCGCGATTCCTCGTATTTTTCACTGCGCATCAGGTAAATTTTCTCGTTCAATTCCGCATTGCGCATCAGCCGGACCAGCTCGAGGTTTTTTTCGGGAAGAACTTCGAGTTGAGCTTCGTAAGAGCTCACCACCGACCGCAGCGCATCGGCGCGGGCCGTCAGGGACTTGATGTTGATATCCGCGCGCAGGATTTGGTCGAACAAGTCCTGCGAGGTTTTGAGAGGATCTATCGAGGCGATGCCGGATTGGGCGATTTTGTGGGTCTCCTCCATCAGGGCTTTCTTGGCCTCATCAATCTCGCGATCTACCTCCCCGATGACAATCTCATAGCCGGGCGAAGCTTTGGCAATCAGGTTGGCGATCAGCGCTTGTTTTTCGGCGATGCGGCTCTGCATCTCGCTGATGATGGGCGAAGAGATCCGGCTAATGTCATCCACGAGGGTGGATTTGGCCTCGGCCAGCATGCTCTTCAGATTTTGCAGCGACTGTTGGTTTTCTTGAAGCTCCGCTTCAGTCTCGTTCAGATGGGCGCGGAAAATGGCGGTCTGCTCGACCAGCTTGGCGGTTTCCTCGTCCAGCGCCACCAGTTTATGAGTCTCTTTATATGTTCGCAGGGCCTCTTCGGATCCGGCCAATTTCTGTCGAACCGAATCGAGCTGTGATTCGAGAAAACGCCGCACTTCGCCGACTTCGCCCTTCGAGTTCTCAAGGTTTTGCCAATAAAATTGCTGAGAAATTTCATTGGCCAGGTAGGCTGCCTCAAAGGCGGAGTTCGACTGAACTTTCAGGACGATGATATCCGTATCCTTCACCGGCTCGACGGTGATGGATTCGCGCAGATTCTTGACCTTGTCGCTGAAGCTGACGGGGCGGCCGCTTTCATCGGCGTCGGCCATTACCTTCAAGTTCTGGCGGTAGGGGGAGTTCTCCAGCGAACGGATCACCCGCTCACCCAGGGTGCGGCTCCGCAGGACCTCCACCTGGTTGGCAATCATGGTCTGCAGATTCAGGAATCCGGAAAATCCGAAGACGGACTGCTCCAGACGGCCCTTATCCTCGATCATGATGGTAGCGCTGGCCTGGTAAACCGGCTCCATCTTATAGGTGAAAAAGGTGGTCGTGACCAAGACGACCAAAAAGCAGAGCAGGATGATCCAACGCCCTCGGAGGATGATCCGAAGGTATTCGATAACTTTGACGGAGCTTTCTTGCTGCTCAATCATCTTCTTCCCCCAGCAAAGAATGAACGAATTCCCTCCCCGGCCAGGACAATCCGGATAGGACGATTCGAGGATTATCCTCAACCAGGCGGCGAGCTTCCGCCACCCCGATGACCGCGGAGGCAGCCTCCAAGCCGCCGCGCAGATCGGGCCCGCGCTGACTCAAGCCGTGTGCGTCTGAAGCGAGGAAGTGTATCCACCCCATTCTCAGCAAATTGTGCGCCAGCTTCTTAACGGTGCGCCCAAAGTCGCCCGTCAGACTGCCGGCGCTAAGCTGAATTAGCGCGCCCGCTTCGACCATTTTCCGAATAAGCTCAGGATTCTTCAGAACCTGATGATTCCTTTCGGGATGGGCAATGATGGGAATAATTTGAGCATCCCGCAGGGCATTCAATTCCCGTTCAAAACCTCGCGGAACGTCCCCCATCGGAAACTCGACCAACATGTAGAGGCGGGAAGCATTTAGAGTCGCGGCTTCAAACTGGGCCAACTCGGCCAAATTGGGCTGAAAGTAGATTTCGCTCCCCAGATAGAGTCGCAAATCGGGCAAAGCGCGGGCAAGTTCGTCCGAGAATTCACGAAAGACGTTGATTATCAAAACGTTCTGATTGGGATTAAGGCGGCCCAGTACATGGGGCGTGGCGATCATGGCGCGCGTACCGCAATCGTAGGCCGCCGCGGCGAGATCCAGCGCTTCCACCAAGGTCGAGGGTCCGTCGTCAAGATCCGGCAATATGTGGGTGTGGATATCAATCATGCTCGGCTATCTTCTGTAGCTTCAGGGAGAATCCATAAGAATTAGGATTCGCCCGGTAGCTGTTTGCGAACCTCGGAGAATTTAAAGTGCTGGCTCCAGAAACAGACTAAACCCAGCGCGGTCAAGGGGATATAATTCACCAGATGAAGAATGATGGCGAACCCCAGGGAAATTTCCGCCGACACCCCGAAGAGCGAGACGCCGAAGGCTACGATTCCGTGGAAGGTCCCTACGGCGCCGGGCGCCGAAGGAATGCTGATGCCGATGGTGATAATTACCAGCAACACCACCGATGCCAGCAGGGGATTATCAATGATCTTGGGATATTCCGGCGCCATCAGGTTGAACGCCAATAGAATGACGAAGACGCTGACGATATAGCAAATCTGCAATATAACCGTGTGAATCAGGACAGCAATATAATGGTGGGAGCTGCGCAAAATCTCCAGACCGCCTGAAAACGAATTGATGGCTTTCAAAACAGGCTCAGTCCATTTCTGCGGAAACGGTTTTAGCATGCGGCGCAGGAGCTCCAGCGTCCAAGCCGTTTTAATCAGCAGAGCGAAAAGGAAAATAACGAGAAGAATGATGGCCCCGCCCAGATAGAATAGCCCATTACGAATCCAGTCGGGAAAGGGGAAGAAAAACAGAGTGATGCCGAGCAGAATCAAGGCCGCCAGGGAATCAATCACCCGTTCGACGATGATGGTGGCCAGCACGGACGATTTGCTGACGTTTTCCGCTTTGCCGAGAATATAGGCGCGCAAGATTTCGCCCAGCCGCAGCGGCAGAACATTGTTGATCATGTAGCCGGCGTTCATGGCCGCATAGACGGGCCAGTAGCGGATTTGAGGCGAGACCGGCTGCAGGATGATCCGCCAGCGCTGGGCGCGGAAGAAAAGGCTGAAAATCAGCAAGAGAACAGAGAGGATAATGTAAAAAAAACGCACCTGCGTCAGAACCTCTCCGAGCTGATGCAGTTTAATTCGCGGCTGTCCGAAGAAGGCGGCAAGAATGCCCGCCTCACCGCTGAAAAGACCCGCGAGATCGAGCTTCCAGAAGGAGAGGTAAATGAAAAGCAGGCTTAAGGCGAGGCCAACGGCAACGCGACGTTTCATGAGATTAAAAAATGCAGCGGTGAAGGTTTAATATACGCTCCGGATTATTCAGCGCATATCAATTACTTCTACGGATGGAGGCGGGGCAAATTGGAAGGTGCTATCCGGCAAATTTTGCCTAATTTCAATGTCTTCGAAGGAGAATCCTGCCTTGCTTTCGGTCAACTCTTCGATCTCTATTCGGCGGGTAAGATACTCCTTGCGATCCACCCAGACTTTGAGGCTCGCCACAGGATCGGTCACCTCGCGTGGGATCATGGTTAGCAGGTAACAGGGCAAGCCCCCATGTTGGACGTTTTCAACGGATTTGACCTCGTACTTGTCCGGATAATCGAAGAGGAGCTGCTGAGGCGTGAAGAAGGAAGCGCCCCCCGCTTCGGCGGCGAAGACGACCACCTGGCTGTCCGCAGGAGCGTAAGCCCAGAGGGTTTTGCCGTCGCAGATCAGAAGTTGTCCGGAGGATTCCATGCGAAATCGCCCGCCCTGAGCGAAATAGATCCGCCCTTCCTCTTCGATCAGATCGCCCTCCATTTGGATTTGCGCCGAAAAGCGGAGAGTCAGCGCCGGAATGCTCTGGATTTTGGCCTGAACTTTTTTGATGATCTCTTCCCCGCTGGAGGCCCGAGCGTTCTGATGATTTAGGAGCGATAGAACGGCCAAGAGCCACAGACCGCGGCTCACAAAAGAGACCATGCTGAGGCGGAATTTCATCATTTCGGCGTTGCCCTTGTTCAGACAATTCAGGGAGACGGCGGAGGAGCGCCGCGCAGACCCGGGAATCCTTCCTTCCTAAATAAATACTCTTCGTCCACCAAGACCTCGCGGGCTTTGGAACCATCGAAGGGGCCGACGATGCCGGCGCGCTCTAATTGGTCAATCAGGCGGCCGGCGCGGGCGTAGCCGATCTTCAAGCGGCGCTGTAGAATGGATACCGAAGCCTGACCTTGATGAATGACGATGCGCGCGGCATCATCGAACAGTTCATCCGCTTCGCCGATCATCTGACCGTCGGGACCTTCAGCAACTCCCTCCAGCTTGGGGATCAGCAGTGGATAGCGGTAGAAGTCATCCGGTTGATCTTCGATGAACGAAACCAGCGCCTCGATTTCCGCGGGGCTGATATAGCAGCTATGCAGGCGCTCCGGCGTGCCGCGCCCCGGCGGGATAAAGAGCGCATCACCATTACCCAGCAGAGCCTCAGCGCCGTTGGCGTCGAGAATGGTGCGGGAATCCACCTTGGAGGCGACTTGAAAGGCAATGCGCGCCGGGAAGTTGGCCTTGATGACGCCGGTAATCACGTCCACGGAAGGCCGCTGCGTGGCGACGATCAGATGAATGCCGACGGCGCGGGCCATCTGAGCCAGACGGGCGATGGGCTCCTCGATTTCCTTGGCGGAGACCAGCATCAAATCGGCCAGCTCGTCAATCACTACCAGCAGGTAACTCAGAGGAGGCAGCGTCTCGCCATCCGGCGATACCGCCTCGCCCCTCGAGGCGAGCGCATTGAATTCTTCGATATTGCGCACGCCCGCACCGGCCAGAAGATCATAGCGGCGCCCCATTTCCATCTCCACGCCGCCCAGCGCCAGAACGGCGTTGGCGGGCGTGGTGATGACCTCTTCGTCCAACTCCGGCGAATTTAGTAAATGATGGCGCGCCAGACGGGCGTAGATGGACATTTCCAGTTTCTTGGGATCAATGATGACAAATTGGACCTGATTCGGCGGGTTGCGGAAGAGCAGGCTGGCAATAATCGAATGCAGGCAGACGGATTTTCCGGATCCCGTGGTCCCCGCCACCAACAGGTGCGGCATCTTGGACAGATCGCTGACGTAAGGATCGCCGGCGGCGGTTTGACCCAGGGCAATCGCTAAGAGAGACTTATGATCTTGAAAGGAGCTGTGCGCCAGGACCGACTTCAGCACGACGGTGGAGGGTTGGCGGTTTGGGATTTCGACGCCCACGGCTCCCTGCCCCGGTATGGGGGCTTGGATGCGAATGGCGCGAGCTCGCAACACCAACGCCAGATCGTCCGCCAGCGCGCTGATGCGGCTGACCTTGACGCCGGGGTCGGGCTCGAGATCAAAGCGAGTGATGACCGGCCCGGGATTGACTTTGACGACCTTGGCTCCGACTCCGAAATCGGCGAGCGCGGCTTGCAGGCGCTTGGCCTTACTGCGCAATTCGTCGGGCGCATCGGGCGAATCGGGAGGAGGATCATTCAATAGCGTCAGCGGAGGCAAATGATATTCGCCCTTCGGTCGAAGGGGCGCATCCGGCAGAATCCTCGCAGGCGTCTCAAGCGACAAAGATTGCTGCTGCGTGGGAATTTCCAGTTCCTGGTCGGCAGGAAGAGGCTCTTCGGAGGGCAGGTCAGCCAAATTCGAGATTTCGGGTTCGAGTTCGAGGGCGACGGTATCCTCCAACGGCTCAGAGGGTCGGCGCTTGAATTGTTCCAGCAACCAGGCCCACAGGCCGGCGGCGGCCGGTTTTCCAACGTCCAGAGATTTTCGCAGGATCAAAGATGGTCGAAAACGCAGGAAGAGGATCAGAGCGGTCATGACGACCAAGGACCAAAGGATCCAGGCGCCGATGGCCCCCATGAAGTTGGAAATCATATCGCCAAAAGCCCAGCCTAAAAGGCCGGTATGTACCGTGATGATTTCGGGAGCTTCGACCAGAAAAATCAGGAAGGAGGCCCAGAGAGCCAGCAGGAGGGCTCCCATGCTGCCCCAGAACACGCGGATTCTCTTCCAGCGCAGCAGCACCGCTCCGGACCAGAAAAAGAGCAGGAAGGGAAAGACGAAGGAGGGCCAGCGGCCCAGGGTGAAGGGGATGATGAAGTTGGAGATTCCATCCCCAAGACCGCGCAACAGATTAGGCGGAGGGTAGGTCGCCAGAGCCAGGGTGGTCAGAATGGCCAGAGCCAAAAGCACGATGCCGAGTACTTCACGCCAGCCATCGCGGCGCCTGCGATCGCTGCCCTGGCGCCGTTTGGACGATGCTCTTTTCGTTTTACTGGAGCCTGACAAAATAACTCAGCGGGCTTAGCGCGACGCTTTCTCCTTGATCAAGCGAATTTTTCCGTCTTTATAAACCGGCAGAACAGGAATGCGATTGACCTCCGCGCAGAAAGGCAGATCGGCCTCCATGCCAATGCCCGCCAGATAGCGGCCATGGTGTGACTGCGCCACCAGATCGGCGAGGGAGTCTTTAAATTGCTGGAATAAGAGCAGCGCCGCTGTGGCGGCGTCACTCAATTCCAGTCTGCCCGAACCGCGCGCCTGAAGCTCGCTTAAGATATAGCCCGCGCAGACGGCGTCTTCCAGGGCGAACTGGCCCAACTTTCCGGCGCATATAATGTGAATGGGATCCGAGGCGGCCGCGAGGCTATCCACGACGCTGGATTGATTCACGAAGGCGCTGATCAACGTGCGGCGCGCCAGCCGGGTCTTCACCATAGTCGGCGAACCGTTGGTGCTGCCGAAGATGAGGGTCTTCCCTTTGACGGCTTCAGAAGTATATTCCAGAGGGGAATTGCCGAGATGAAAGCCCTGGACCAGCTTGCCTTCACGTTCGCCGCAGAGCAAGATGGCGTCTTTGGACAGATTCGAGGCCAGCTCGATGGCGGAGGACACGGATTCGGCGGGAATGATCTCCTTGGCGCCGGCGGCCATCGCCGCGCAGATGGTGGTGCTGGAACGCAGCACATCCACCACCACGGCGATCTGATCCTTGAGCCGTTCTTCGTTGAATTCCTGAGGAGTAAAGTAAATTTCAATTTTCATATCTTGAGGTTTCACATCACATGAGAGGGGACGAAAGGTGTCTTAACAATGGTGACGGGCAGCCGGCGGCCGCGCAGATCCAACTCCAGTTCCATGCCCACCTCGCCAAGTTCAACCGGCACATAACCCAAGCCGATGCCGCAATCCAAGATCGGTGAGAAATTCCCGCTGGTGACCACGCCCATAACCTGGCCATCTTTTTGGATGGGGGAACCATGGCGCGGCAGGCCCTTGCCCTGAGCGGTAAAGCCGACCAGCTTGCGCTTCAAGTCCTGCTGCTTGATCTTTAAGAGCGCCTCCCGGCCAATGAAATCGCCCTTGTCCAGCTTGGTAATCCAGCCCAGGCCGGCTTCGAGAGGATTGGTGGAGGCATCTATGTCATTGCCGTAGAGGCAATATTTCATCTCCAAGCGCAGGGTATCGCGGGCTCCCAAGCCGATGGGTTCGACGTCATAGGCTTTGCCGGCTTCAAAGATCGCTTCCCAGAGTCGAACGGCCTGGGCATTCTCAACCATAACCTCATAGCCCAGTTCGCCGGTGTAGCCGGTTCGAGCCACGGTGGCGGGCGTTCCTGCGACCGTGCCTTCTATCAAGTGGTAATACGCAAGATCATCTAAATTGACGGAGGTGATCTGCTTCAAGAGCTCGCGCGATTTCGGCCCCTGAATGGCGAGGAGACTCAGCTCGTCGGAGCGATCCGCGAAAAGCACCCCTGACTTGGGCAGATGTTGAACCACCCAATCGTGATCCTTGGGCAGATTGGCGGCGTTGACCACCATCATGTAACGATTCGGGAGGCGGTAAACCAGCAGATCGTCCACCAAGCCGCCGTCGGGATAACAGAAGGCGGAATACTGCACCTGGCCGACGGCTAATTTCGAGACGTCGTTGATGGTGATCCAATTCAGGAATTTCAGCGCGTCGGGGCCCTTGAATTCGAATTCGCCCATGTGCGAAACATCGAAAACGCCGACGGTATGGCGCACGCGGCGATGTTCGGATACAATGCCGGAGGGATATTGCACCGGCATCCAATATCCGGCGAAAGGGACGATTTTCCCGCTGAGAGCGACGTGCATATCGTACAAGGCAGTCCTTTTGACCGCCCCAAATTCAGGACTTTGACTCATGATCCCCTACTTCAATTTGGAGATCGCTTTGTGGACGCGATCGAGAGCGATCTGGATGTTCTCCACGGAATTGGCGTAGGAGAAGCGCAGGTAGCCTTTGCCGAATTCGCCAAACGAGGTGCCGGAGAGAGCCGCCACATTGGCAACATCCAAAAGGTATTGCTCCAGCTCGGGACTGGTTTTGCCGACTCCTTTGATATTGGGGAACACGTAAAAGGCGCCGTGCGGCCTGAGGCATTTGAAGCCCGGGATCTTGTTCAAGCCGTCCACGATGACGTCGCGGCGGCGTTTGAACTCAGCCACCATGCGATAGACGTCATCCTGCGGGCCGCGAATGGCTTCGACGCCGGCGTGCTGAACGAAGGTGTTGACGCAGGAGTTGGAATTGGTCTGCAGGCGCGCCACCCATTCCGCCAGTTTCGCGGGCATGACGCCGTAGCCCAGGCGCCAACCGGTCATGGCGTAGGTCTTGGAGAAGCCGTCTAACAGAATCATGCGCTCGCGCATTCCGGGGATCTTGGTGATGCTGTAGTGCTCGCCTTCGTAGATGATGTTGCAATAGACTTCATCGGAGAGCACCCAGCAGCCGAACTTCTGCGCGATTTTGGCGATCTCTTCGATGTCCTCTTTGGTCAGGACGCCGCCGGTGGGATTTTGCGGAGTGTTGATGATGATCAGTTTCGTTTTGTTGTTGACAAGTTTCTTGAACTCATCCATATCGAAGCGGAATTCGTACTCTTCGCGCAGAGCGATGGGAACGGCCTTGGCGCCGATGAAGTTGATCACCGATTCATAGATGGGGAAGCCGGGATTGGGATAGATGACTTCATCGCCTTCGTTCACCAGCGCCAGCATGGCGAAGAACATAATGGGCTTGGCGCCGGGGGTGACGACGACTTCTTCCGGTCTGGCATCAATGCCGCGACGCTTGGAGACGTCTTCGGCAATCGCCTGACGCAAGGCCGGGATGCCCGGGGAAGGGTTGTAGTGAGTCTCGCCGTGCGTCAACGCCTTCATGGCGGCGAAGGTGATATTCTTGGGAGTATCGAAATCGGGTTCGCCGATTTCGAGATGGATCATATGTTTGCCCTGGGCTTCTAAGGCTTTGGCTTTAGCCAATACTTCGAAGGCGGTTTCGGTGCCCAGTCGGCTCATGCGGGTCGCTAACATGTTTTTCTCCACGATCAGGATTTGTCCGTTAGAGGATGTTTCACTTTGGATTTATGGCGGTTTTATCCCATCAATTCCTTCGCCTTCTTGGCGATTTGCTCGGCGGAGACCTTGGGCTCTTAGATTACTTTGCGGCGATGATTTCCTTAATACACTTTAGGAAATCCTCGGCCCAGCGCACGTATTCCAAGGCTTCCTGAAGCGATAGTTCAACCATTTCCTGATAATCCGCTTCAAGACGAGCATTGAAAGTGACGTGCAACATTTCCGAAAAACGCTTCTCAATTTTGCCGGTCTTTGCGAATTCCCGATCAAATATGGAAATGATGCCGGCATGTTTGGACGTCTTGATTTGAATATCCGAAGCCAAAAATAGAGCCAGCGCCGCATAAAACATGCAATAATAGGCTCTATTGGCAATGGATCTGGGGCTCAGCTCTTCGTTCAACATCTTCCGAGCATCGTCGAGAGTTTCCTCTGCCTGCCGCAACCGAAAGGCAAGCAGCGTCTCTTTATCGGTCACAGCGCAATCCCCTCTTCCAAGATATTCATCACCAGAGGCGAAGCGCGCAGCGGTGAGTTTTCAATTTCCTCCTGGCTGAAAATCGCAGCCGAGATCACGATGAGATGCTTAAATCCGACCTCCCACGCTGTATGACGAATTTTTCTCTTCAATGTCGGATCAAGGGATTTAACCTCAAGGTAAACGTCCAAATCCGAATCTTCCTCCGCATCTCCCCGCGCACGCGATCCAAACACCCGGAAGTCCACGATCGGGGCGATCTTGGAAATTTCATGTTTCAGCTTCAGGGCAATTTGGCGATCTTTCTCCAGCATGGCCGGCTCACAAGCCTGGCCGTCACGTTGTGGACCGTGACGGCCCGGAACTTGGCTGCTACCCAACCAATTCTTTCGCCTTCTTGGCGATATGTTCGGCGGATACTTCGAACTCCTTGATCAGCTCCCAGGGGGCCCCGGATTCGCCGAAGCGGTCCTTCACGCCGATGGAACCGAACTTGATGCCGCGGCTGTGGCAGCGCGGATCTTCCAGGATGGCCGCAGCGACGATGTTGGCCAGCCCGCCGACCTGGTGTTCTTCGGCGGTGACGATGAGGCCTGTTTCCACCGCAGCGCGGACGATGGCTTCCTTGTCCAGCGGCTTCAGAGTGTGCATGTTGATCACGCGCGTTTCCAAGCCGTATTCGGACTTCAAAATCCAGGCGGCGCGAAGAGCTTCGGGAACCATGGGCCCGCAGGCGATGATGGTGAGGTTTTCTTTTTCGTTTTGGTGGCCAGAAGCCAACACCGTTTCGATGGAATCTATCATGTTCTCTTTAATGCCGCGCAGACGCGAAATGTTGGCTTTGCCGTACACAAAGGGCGTATTTTCAGTCGTGACGATCGGTGTGGCTTCGCGGGCGAAGCGGACGAATTTGGGCCCTTTGACATTCAGCAGCAGATGCGCGGTCGCCTTCTCCGTTTCGATGGCATCGCAGGGGACGCAGACGTTCATGCCGGGGATGCCGATCATGTTGAAGATGTCTTCCAGAGCCTGGTGAGTGGCTCCATCGGGGCCGACAGAAACGCCGCCGTGCGCGCCGGCGATCATGACGTTAAATTCGCCGTAAGCGACCGTAGTGCGCACTTGATCGAGGTTGCGTCCCGAGGAGAACACTCCATAGGTGCCGATGACAGGAATCTTGCCTTCTCTGGCCAGACCAGCGGCGGCCGCCGTGCCCGACTGTTCGGCGATGCCGACAGAGATGAAGCGGGGCTTGCGCTCGGGGTGATCTTCGTAGAACTGGCTGATGGCGATGGAACCCGAGATGTCCATGCCGAAGCAGATAATGCGCTCATCGCCGCCCAGCTTTTTCAAAGCGCGGCCAAAACCCAGGCGCGTCGGATCCATCTTCACTTTCATGACATCCTGAGAATTCCACCAGTAATTCTTGGAGAATTTGGGCTGTTTCTTGTCCAGCTCGACGTCCACCCAAGCTTGATACTTATTGGCTCGATCGAAAAGCTGTTGGTGGGGCACGACGTCTTTCATCCCCAGCTCTTCCAATCCCTGAAGCATCTGATCTTTGCTGGGGGATTTGCCATGCCAGCCGGCGACATTTTCCATGAAGGAAACGCCCTTGCCCTTGATCGTGCGGACCAGAATCAGGGTCGGTTTGCCCTTGAAATTGCGGGCATCTTCCAATGCCTTGACAATGGCGGCCATATTGTGGCCGTCTATGTCCATGACGTTCCAGCCAAAGGCGCGATATTTCTGATCCATCGGCTCCACCTCCATAACGTCGTGGACCCAGCCGTCAATCTGCAGGCGGTTCATGTCGGCGATGCAGATCAGATTGTCGAGCTTGAAGTGGCCGGCCTCCATCACGGCTTCCCAAATCTGGCCTTCCTGATGCTCGCCGTCGCCGGTGATGGCGAACACGCGATGATCCTTTTTATCCATCTTGGCGGCCAAGGCCAAACCGACGCTGATGGACAGTCCTTGACCCAGCGATCCTGTGGATGCTTCAATTCCAGCGAGCTTATGCCAATGTGGATGCCCCTGAAAGGGCGCCCAGAGTTTGCGCAAGAGAACAACGTCATCGAGTTCGAAAAACCCGGCGAATCCCAGCCCAAGATAGAGATTTGGCGCCTTATGGCCCGTTGACCAGATAATGCGGTCGCGGCCGTCCCATTGAGGATTCTTGGGATCGAGATTGGCGCTGTGCAGATAGAGGGCAGCGGTGACATCCATGATCGAGAGCGTGCCGCCCGAGTGCCCCGAACCGGCGGCCGCCAGAGCGACCAGATTGTAGGCGCGCATGCGCCGCGCTTCGTACTCCAATTCGGCGATGGTGTATTTCTTGCGGATTTTACCCGTGCTGGAATCCATTAACGGCATCGTTTCCTCCAGGGTATGTTTGCTCGCGGGCCATCGTGTTTGATGGCACTTAGGCTCTTAAAATTCCCAAAATTCCATAGTTAGAAAAGTTACAAAACTTCCCTGCTCCAGTCAAGCTCTTTTTGGGATATTTGGGAAATTTGGGAGAAAAGACGAACTGATTCTCGTTCAACAGAAAATCGAAAGGAGCATCTGCCTTGAAATTGCCACAGCCCGTCCATGAACCGCTTTGCTCTGGCCTTGCCGCCATTCTGGGAATCCTCGTGGCTGCATTTCCCGTCCGGGCGCAGATGCAATACGGAGAATATGTCTGGACTTCCTACAGCAGCTTTCGGCAGATCTATGATATCGTTGTGGGGCCGCAGCAGGTATACCTGGCCACCGGCGGAGGTGTCTTGCACTGGGATCGCTATAAGCAGATCTGGCTGAAACCCTGGTGCATCGTCAGGGGGCTGGAGGAGAGCATTGATCTGCGCAGCGCGGTCAATGTGGATTACCTTGAAGAATCAAACCAGGTGGCGGTGCTGACATCACAAGGGGCTTATCTTTATGACCCGGTGGCCCAATATTGGACCAGCACCGATCACTCTTTTGATCCGCCCCAAATAGCTGATATTCAGGCCGCGATTTTCATTGATCTGCCGGGGCAGACGATCTCGGGCAGGCGCTACTTTCAGCAGGGCGCGGGGAGCATCATGGACGGCGAACTGCGACCGCATGAGCTTGGCGCCTTTGCCGATGATGGCTGGGGCAACCGCTGGATCGCCGTCAAAGGCGTTGGGGTTCTGCATTTGGATACTCGCATGCAGCGAGGGCCGCTCTGGGAATTAGGATTTTTCGGCAATGATATCCGGTCGATGTCTCGGGGGGAAGGCTGGTTCATCATCGCCGGGCACAATCGCGATAAAGGGATCACCTTCTGGAACCGCGACATTAACCTCTGGGATCACATCGAACCGCATTACACGGCCGGATTTGAAAGCTCCTGGATCGGCGACCTGACGGTCACCGGCCGCTGGCTGCTGGCGGCCACGGACTACGGTCTGACTCAGGTTGATCTGAAAAACGGCGCCAGCCGCACCTGGACGCTGTTCGACGGACTATGGTCCAATCAGACGTTGGCCGTGGCGGCTCAGAAAGACACGGTCTGGATCGGAACTGAGGACGGAGTCAATGTCTTGTATCTGCCCCGGGGGCCGATTAAGAGGCTGGAACACCCGGCACTGAGAAATCAGGCCGGCTACCGGATCGCTGTTGATGCACAAGCTCTTTGGGTTGGAGGGGAAATGGGGCTTTTCCGTCTGGATCGAGCGACCGGCGAAGGCAACTATCTCGGTTTGGAAGGAGGCGTCGGTGGAGCAGTGCACGCTTTGCATTCGACATCGGATGAGATGTGGCTGGGGCGAACGACGGGGATTGAGGTCGTGGATAAGCAGCATTTAAGGCAGACGGGTTATCCGTCCCAAGCGTTTTTTAAGAGCGCGACGGTGAATGCTATTCTGGCGAAAGATTCGCTGGTCTGGGTTGGAACCGATCAGGGCTTGTGGAAATTCGACCGGGCGCGCAACCGCTGGCATCAATACACGGAGATTGACGGATTGATTGACAACCGTGTGACGGCGTTGCTGATGGATGGAGATTATCTGCTGATCGGGACGCCGGAGGGCATGACGAGGTTTTATTGGAATGAAGAGGGGAGAATAGATTAGGGGATTCGGGATTCAGGATTCGGGATACAGTAGTAAGGGCGCGGCGTGCCGCGCCCTCTCGATTATTGGGGAGGTCAGGCATTCCTGCCTGACCAGGACAGACAAGAATGGGCGTAAGCCCCCTTAGGTGGTCTGTCCTCCCTGATGCAATTATTTCATCAGCAGCATTTTTCCGCTGGCCACCCTGCCTTCGGCCTCGAGGCGATATATGTAGATGCCCGACGGGAGGAGGGAGCCATCGAAGCTGACCTCCTGCTCGCCGGCTTCGCGCCAGCCATTCACTAAGGTCTCGACCAGCCTTCCAGAAGCATCGAATACGCGGAGCTGGATACGATTGGCATCCCGCAACCTGTATTTGATAATTGTGGCCGGATTGAAGGGATTGGGGAAGCTCTGCGCGGCCAGAAACTCACTCGGCGGAGCAGCAGTTTCGGCGGCGGCCATGTCTTTGAAGGATTCGCCGGTGTTGGACCAGCCGGAAAGCCCATCAAATCCACCAGTCCCCAGTTTTACAAAGTTGAAGTGATCCTCGGAGGTATCGCCTAACGCGACCGCATATGCATTGTAGCCGTAGGATCCCGCCGGAGCACCGGCTGTGACCGTCTGCGTCCGTAAACGACTCAACGTTGCTCCCGCGCCAAGCGTAAAGGACGCTGGCCCCAGCGTCGGACCTAAAATGGCGCCTGAAGGCAATGTAATATCGCACCAGACCGTCACCAAGTGGGCAACACTGGCGATGTTGGTGGCTTGGATACCGTAGTCGAAACTACCGCCCGCTGCGGGAATTTGAATTGGAGCATTATAAGGGGTCAGCAATACGCGCACAGGTATGGACTGGTCGTAGTAGAATGCCCCCATGTCCGCCCGCGTGCCATCGGGATCATTGTAGATGGGATTGGGATCCCCGGAGTCTATGCAGGGCGAGCCCCACTGCAGGCGGTAATCACGCTGGGCTGCATTGACGAAGTTTGGATCCTGATTGATATTTCCGATTCCAGGCCAGAGAGAAGTGCACTGGATATCCGCGTAGGTCGCCGGAAAAACTGAACCGTAAGTTTGATAGTTCGGTCGCGGCGAATTTCCCCAGAGAATGCAGTTATTGACCGTGACGTTAGCGTCCTCAATTGCGATAGCCCCACAGTTTAATGCAGTGTTTCCAATAAGGGAGTTGCCGCTGAGGACGGGGCTGCAATTGTAAAGGATACAAATTCCACCGCCCCAACCGGTTGATGAATTTCCGCTTATGACGTTGCCAATAATGCTTGGGCTGGCAGCTGCAACACAGTAAATCCCGCCGCCGTAGTAGGCTGAATTTCCACTGATCTTGTTGCCGCTGATGATGGGGCTGCTGAAGACTTCGCAGAGAATCCCACCGCCGCCATAACCGGAACTTGCCGCAGAATTCCTGCTGATGGTGTTACTGCTGATCGTGGGGCTGGATTGATAGCAGGAAATCCCTCCGCCGCCGCCGTCGGCTGAATTGCCGCTGATGGTATTGTGGATGATCGTAGGATTAGATTCCTCACAGTAAATGGCGCCGCCCCGGTAGTCGGGCGCGACACCGGAAGCATATCCATGCGTCAGATGACAGTATTCCAGTCGTGAATCATCCGAGGAATTCAGGAACCGAAGTCCTCGCCAGCGTGTTCCCGATGTCAACTCGTCAAACCGTATCGAATCCACTTCCGTCCCCACGGCTATCAGAGTGGCGGCACTATCCACAATGAACTTGCGGTAAACCTGAAAGAGCACTTTTACACCCGGTTCGATGGTGAGACTCTGGCCGGGCGGCACGCGGACTTCGGCGGTGACAATGACCGAGTCGGCAGACCAGGTGCCACTCACGTCTCCCGAGACGTAAATGACGGTGGCTTGAGTTATCGGGGCTAAAATCAAGCCAGCCAGTATGAAGGAGAGTAGCAATGATTTCATATCAACATCCTTTATTTTTTAAAGTCTTGGAGGCTCAATAGCCCGGGTCAATCGAGCTTGGTTATCGCCATGAAATACGTCATAAATTAGCCAATTAGACCATATTTTGCATTTTTATTCTTGCGCGTCACAAATGATAGGAAAAAATAGGACGGGCCTGGGGGCCGCCCCGCAGTGCCCGCCATGAATGACGGGACAGCGAATATAAAAAAGCCCGCTCCCCGAAAGTGGTCCCTTTCCCGAAGGGACGGCTTCGCCGCGGGAAAAGCGGGCTCATATTTTGCTGATCGCTGAATGGTGAGAGCTATTTGAGCAGCACCATCTTCTTCACCTGGCGGCAATCTGCCGCCATCAATTTGGCGAAGTAGAGGCCGGAAGATAGGTCTGAGCCATCGAAATTCACTTCATGATACCCCGCCCGACGCCATCCCTCGATGATTGTGCCCACTGATTTGCCGCCAACATCATAAATCTCCAGCTTCACCCAGCTCGCCACCGGAAGCTCCATCTTAAGAGTCGTAGCCGGGTTGAACGGATTGGGATACGGCCCGCGTAAGGCGAATTCTTTCGGGATGCCTGTCCCTGGATTGGGATTGGCGATCCCCACAGCCGCGCCCTGGCCTAAAAGTCCCACTCCGCACAGTTCGTAGCTGTTTACCATGAAGAGAGTATCAACATAGGAGAGGGTGTCCTCCGGCGCGAAGGTGACCGTCAGGGACAGGGTATTCCCCGGGGCGATGAGATTTGCTGGCGGATTGAAGTTGGTGCTGAAGCAGGCATTGCTGCATAGGACATTAAACAGGATCAAATTGGTGATACCTGTATTGGAGATATCAAGGGGCAAGGCAACTGTTGATCCTAACTCACAGGAACCGAAGTCGAGAATTTCCGGTGTGACGGATATTTCTGCCCCCACCCACCAACCGGCGGCGCCGGGACCGCCATGAGCCCCCATGTCATTTCGCACCGCCCCCCAGGCCGGCCAAACGGTATTCCCCGGGCTGGAGGGATCCACCGGATCATTATATATCGCGTTGGGATTGCCGACATCCACACAGGGAGAGTCAAATTCGATGTGGAGGCTGTCCGGGCCAAAGAACTCGGGATAAATGTCAATGTTGCCCTCGCCCGACCAGCCGCCCTGAACGTCGCTGTAGGTCACGATCGCACTTCCCGAAATTTGCGTCGGCATATTCAGGTAGAGGATGGAATTCGAGGCGGTTAGCGTTCCCGCAGTGTTCCTTATGCCATCGCTGGTATTGTAGGCTACCGTGCTGTTATTTAAGGTTAAGCTTGAGCCGCTGGACAGTTTGTAAATGCCGCCGGCTTCATTGCTACCACCACTCACCGAGTTGTTAGAGATGATGGAATTGTTCAGGGTAGAAATACCACCGTTAAGATAGAGTCCCCCGCCTCTGGTGTACCGGTTATTGCCCGACGTGACCGTGGAAGAATTGCTGTCTATAACGGTGTTATTCAACTGAAGGATTCCGTTCGATGCAAAGTGAATTCCGCCGCCGTACGCCAGAGCTGATACAGATACCATTCCATTATAATTATAGGCGATACAGTGATTATTTCTGAGGCTGCAGTTATTGAGGGTCAAGTTTCCGCCTGAATCGACATAAAAACCGCCCCCCTCGGCAAAACTGGTTGCGGCGCCATTATAGGCATAACCATAAGTGGTGTTTCCCACAATTTGGCACTCTGTCAATGTCAGGTTTCCCAGTACGTAGACTCCACAACCCCTCACACCGGTACCCATCAGATAGTTGTTTTTTATTGTCGTGTTCCTCACGACAACATCGGTGCTGTTATCGCTGTACAGACCATGATTGCCGGAATCAATTCGGCAAAAGGCGAGCTCCGTACCTTCTGGTACATGATCCAGCCAAATGCCTGCCCATCTGGCTACATTCGAAGCTGCTTTGGTGAAGATGATGGAGTCCTCTTTCGTCCCCACCGCGGTCAAGGAGCCTGTGATTCGGAAATCGTAATTTCCGAAGAAATGCACCTCGACGGCGGGCTCGATAACCAGGCTGTTGACGGTGATATTGCCATTCACGCAGTATGGCGAATTGGCGGCAGTCCAGGTTTGGCCTGAGATTGTCCCCGAAACCCACGTGGAATCGGCATAGGAGATATCGGAGTTCACGAGGAGAAAGACCACCGACAGGAAGATTAATGCGTTCTTCATGTTTGCCTCATGTGTTTGGATTGAGTGAATGGTTTCTTGTTATGTTCTGATCCTTATTTAAGCAGCACCATTTTGCCGCTGGCGGTGAAATCGTCGGCGTCAAGCTGGTACAAATACACTCCCGATGACAGCCCGCTACCATCGAAGGTGACATCATGATACCCCGCCCGACGCCAGCTTTCGATGACCGTGCCTACGGATTTACCGCTGATATCATGAATTTCCAGCTTAACCAAGCTTGCCACCGGCAGCTCAATCCTGAACATCGTCGTTGGATTGAAGGGATTAGGATAAGGTCCTCGCAGAGCGAACTCCTTGGGGAAGCTCGAGGCCGGATCAGAGACTCCCAACGCCTCGCCGTGGCCCAGAAGTTCAACTCCGCACAGCTCGCAGTTGTTTTCGATGCAAAGCGTGTCGGCGTAGTCGAGCGTGTCACCAGGCGCGAAGGTGACGGTGATTTCGAGGTTATCTCCCGGCAGGATAGTGCTGTCCAGGGGATTCCAGTTGGTGGTGAAGACCGACAGATCGCAGGCGAGGTCATAAAGCGCCAGCGTATCGCCGCCGATATTGTAGATAGTCAGCGGCAAATCTGCCGTCTCGCTTATGGTGACAGTCCCGAAGTTGAGTTGAGAGGTTGAAAGCTCGATGTCCGGCACGCGCTGGTCGAAGAAGTAGCGGCCCATGTCGGCAGTCGTGGAGTCCGGATCGAGGGGTGATGCCGGATCGCCGGCGTCAATGCAGGGGGAACTCGCGAGTAGATGCAGATCCCCGTTCGTCGTGTCCACGAACATCGGATCCATGAAGAGATTGAAGTAGGTGTCGCAGGAATCGCCGTTGGCGTTGACCGTGTCCAGCACGCCGAAGCCGGGCGGCATGCCGTAGTTCCCGGTGTTAAGAATGGCGCTGTACGTGCAGGTTATATTCCCGTAAAGATTCCAAATGCCCATTTGATTATAGGCAACAATTGAGTTACTTATATTGGTGGTTCCATAATAAAGGGCTATGGCTTTGCGAGGCGTGTAGGGTGAATTGTTTGCGAAGAAGGTGCAATGGATGATGTCCAGGCCATAATTCGCGTAAAGCCCCATGCCCTCACCACCGTTAACCGATCCGGCTGAATTGTAGCTTATATTGCAGCCTGAAACCACCGCCCGCCCAGGATTGAGGGTCATGCTGTAAATACCCCCGCCACCGCCCATACCGATGCCCATACCGACATTGGCATAATTGCCCTGTATCAAGCAGTTGGAAATTGTTACATCGGAGATGTGGCTGCTGATCCCGCCTCCACCTTCGCCATATTGATCTAAATAAAAGTGACAGCCGCCATTACTTAATCCGGTAAAATTATCCGTGATAATGGAGTTGCTGATGGCGGCGTTTCCGGCCAGGGATTGGATGAAAATGCCGCCGCCACCTATCATGTGCTGGTAATCTTCAGTCGGGATTACAGCGCGGTTGCCATCCACAATGCAGCTATCCATGACCAGTGTATTGTATTTGAGATAGATGCCACCCCCCTTGCCGCCGGTGTCCGATTCGGCGGTGTTGTACGCAATGGTCGAGTTGGTGATGACCAAGTTGCCGTGGTTCCACACCAGGACGCCGCCGCCGAGGGTATGGCGGCAGTGCGCAATCGTGCAGTGGCTGACTTGAAGAGTAAGCATTAAGCCCTGCATCTGGATGCCGCCTTCACGGGAATATTCGATGTCGCAGTAACTCAACTGCTGGGGAAGCGGCCCTCCCGATTGGTAGTAGATGCCGCGCCAACCTGTGCTCGTGTCTGCAGGAACGAAACGAATGGAATCGGAGGCCGTGCCAATGGCCTCAAGAACGCCGCTGACATACAAGCGGTAATATCCCTGAAAGATCACGTCCACTGCCGGTTCGATGGTGAGCGTGGAATCTCCGTGGATGGTGATATTTCCTTGCACCTGATACGGCGACCCCGCCAGTGTCCACGTGCCGGACACGTAGCCGCCGGGGATGATGGTGTCCGCCTGCGCGATGGAAAGGGACAGAGTCCCATAGAGCAAAATGCTGGCAATTTTGCTGTTCATTTTGATCCCCATCCTGCTTTATTTATGGCTATCTTCCGTATCTGAGATATAAAGGCGCTATGCAACCCAGCCTTTTCAAGCCAAGCTCGATAGCGCCCTTGTTATGTCGGTATTCGATCTTTTCGTCATGGCATCCTGCCTCCATGGCACCCAGGTCAGCTAGTCTTCGCAATCAGATCATGGGTTTAAGTCCCAACGAGAGCGTTAAGACGAATTGCAGGCCGCATCAATTTAGCCTCTGGGCGATAAATAAGCAAGCGAAATAGGCAAATTTCAGTTTCACACACCAAAAGGGCGGACATTTTGGTCCGCCCTGCATTTCAGAGTGGAATAATTTGGAATTAGCGAATCAGCGATCCGATGCGCTTCCAGCGGATGGATTCGTAGAAGCGGTAGAAGGGGACATATTTATCCCAGGAAAAATAGAGGATCATGGCCTTGCCGACGACGTTGTCGTGCGGCAGGAAGCCCCAGTAACGGCTATCCGCGGAATTATCGCGGTTATCCCCCATCATGAAAAACTGATCCGGGGGAACGACGATGGGGCCATAATTATCCCGGTTGCCGGCATTGCGCGGCACGATATCCGGCTGCTGAACGCCGTCGGGAAGCACGCGCCAGTCGGCATATTTGGCTTTGGGCGGATCCTCATATCGGCGGCCATTCACCAGCAGCATTTTATCGCGGATTTCGATGGTGTCGCCGGGCAGACCGACGCAGCGTTTGATATAATTCTGGCTGGGATCTTTGGGATATTTAAAGACGATAACATCGCCGCGATGGGGCTGGCGCAGAGCGGGCAAGCGAGTGTGCGGGATGTCAAAGCCGATCTTGGTGAAAGGGACGCCGATCCAATCTGGCGTGCGGATGCCGTAAAGGAACTTGTTGACCATGAGGAAATCGCCGATCAGCAGGGTGTCCTCCATGGAACTGGAGGGAATTCGATACGCCTCCACCACCGTCGTGCGGATGAAGAAGACCATGATGGTCAGAGTGACGATGAATTCCAGCCAGTCGCGCACCACTCCCTTGGCGCGGCGGCGAGCCTCGCGCTTCTCCTTGCGCTTCTTCACCCAGCCGCGATAGCCATTCCAGGCTTTGACGATGTTATCCCACATGATTTTTCACCAAAACGTATCTAACTAATTGAACCTTAAACATTTGTGCAAGTTCCCGAATAATTCGGATTAATCAGCCCCGGCGCGATGCTCGATTTCACCTCCTTTCATCACCCAGACGAGGCTCTTGCGAAGGGCCGAAATGGACTTCAATGGATCCTCGGCGACCAGCAGAAAATCCGGCTTCCGGCCCACGGCGACCGCGCCGATGGAGGAATCGCCGATGCGTTCGGCGTTCAAAGACGTGGCGCTGATGATGGCCTGCATAGGAGTCAATCCAGCTTGCACCATGTATTCGATTTCGGAACGAGCGCCGCCGTGCGGGGTGAAAACCGCGCCAGAATCCGATCCGAGGGTGAGGCGCACTCTTAGGTCGCGTGCCTGAGGATAATAGGTCATGACCCGCATGAATTCGTCGAAATCGGGCTGATTGTCCGAGCGGCAGCGCAATCCCCAGAAGGTGGCATTCAGATAGACGCCTTGTGCCGCCATCTCTTTCAAATCCGCGGTCTCGGCTCGCACGCCGTGTTCAATCGAGTGAACGCCATGGCGCAGGCATTGTTGGATGACAGTCCGGCTCTTGGCGTGCACGTCCAAGGGCTTGCCGAGCTCGCGACAGGTTTTGCAGATGAGATCGAAGGTCTTGTCATCGAAATGGGGCGCAAAGCCGTCCGGACAGGTTGAATCGTAGCGATCCCCCAAGACTTTGATGATGTCGGCTTTTTCGGCGACATCCCGAATGATGGCAGCGGCGTTTTCTCGAGTCAATTCAAGACAGACCTCCTTGCCGAAGCCGTTCTTGCTCGTTAGGGGGGTGAAGCAATCATAGATTCGCGGAACAGCCGTCTCGCCGGCCAACGCATCTCGCAGCGAAAACATGCCCTTAGCGGTGCCGGAGAGTTCGCGGATGGAAGTCACTCCCGCCTGAAAGTTGACTCGGGCGCGTCCCAGGGCTTCGGCGATCAGTTTATCGCGGGAGCGATTTAGCATCGCCAGCGGCGCCTGTGGGCCGGCGTCAAACAGGAGATGAACGTGACCGTCAATCAGGCCGGGCATCAGGGTGCGCTTCCCACCGGAAATGATCTGCCAATCCGGCGGCTCAGGCCCGGATGGTATGCGGATATCGCTGACGGCATCACCTGATATAAAGACGTCCGCGGAAGCGAATTCGTTGCCCAGACCATCAATGATGCGAATATCGTGGATACATTGCTTTTTCATGTCGGTCTCCAGCTGAAATACGAACGCGCCGCAGGCTGAATTTGCGGCGCGCCCCGGATCTTAGCGCTCGTCGTCCACTCGCAAAAGCGCCATGAAGGCCTCCTGCGGAATTTCAATGGATCCGATCTGCTTCATGCGGCGTTTGCCTTCGCGCTGCTTTTCCAGCAGTTTGCGTTTGCGCGTAATGTCGCCGCCGTAGCATTTGGAGAGGACATTCTTACGCAGAGCTCGAACATTGGTTCGCGCAATAACCTTGGATCCAATGGCTGCCTGAATTGCTACATCGAAAAGTTGGCGCGGAATGACCTTCTTTAGCTTGGAAGTGAGTTTCTGCCCCCATTCGAAGGCTTTTTCGCGATGCACGATTGCCGAGAGTGCGTCCACCGGCTCGCCGTTCAACAGAACGTCCAGCCGCACAATGTCCGCTTCGTGATAGCCGCTGAGTTCGTAATCGAGAGAAGCGTATCCCCGCGAGATGGATTTCAGACGATCGTAGAAATCGTAAATTACTTCGGCCAGCGGAAAATCGTAGTGCAGATCGAGACGATTCCCTTCCAGATATTCCGTGTTCTTGTAGATGCCGCGGCGATCCATGGCCAACTTCATGATGGCGCCGAGATATTCCGTCGGAGTGATGATTTGCGTTGAGATATAGGGTTCTTCCACCAGGGTCTGGCGGCTCACGGAGGGCATTTTGGCGGGATTCTCGATCAGCAGCTCCTCCCCGTCTTCCAGCGTCACACGATACTCGACGTTGGGCAGCGTCGTGATGAGGTTCAGGCCGAACTCCCGCTCCAGTCGTTCCTGAACCACTTCCATGTGGAGAAGTCCCAAGAAGCCGCAGCGGAAGCCGAATCCCAATGCCTGGGAAGTTTCCGGCTCCCAGGTGAAGGCGGCGTCATTCAGGGCCAGTTTATCAAGAGAATCGCGCAGGCTGGTGTAATCTTCGCTGGCAGCGGGATAGAGACCCGAGAAGACCATCGGTTTGATGACCTTGAAGCCCGGCAAGGGGTTATCCGTGGGGCGCTTCGCTTCGGTAATGGTGTCGCCGACGCGGGTTTCGCGGACATTTTTGCAGCCGGGGATGACGTAGCCCACCTGTCCGGCCTCAAGTCGGGTTTCTACTTTGCGGCCCAAGATGTGGAAACCCATTTCCTCGGCCAGATATTGCTTCTGGTTGCTGACGAACATAATGGGCATGCCCTTCTCGAGCGTGCCGTCGAAAATGCGGATATAAGGCACAGCGCCGCGATAGGTGTCGAAGATGGAATCGAAAATCAGGGCGCGCAGCGGGGCCTCCGGATCACCCGTGGGAGCCGGGACACGACGCACGATAGCTTTCAGCACCTCGGGAACGCCCTGGCCCTGCTTGGCGCTGACGCTCAAGATTTCGGATTTCTCGCAGCCCAGGAGATCCACGAGCTGCGCAAGGGTCTCCTCCACCAGAGCCGAGGGCAGGTCTATCTTATTGACGACGGGGATGACGGCCAGATCGTGATCCAGAGCCAGATAGAGGTTGGCCAGAGTTTGCGCTTGAATCCCCTGGGTGGCATCCACCACCAGGATCGCCCCTTCGCAGGCCGCCAGGCTGCGACTGACCTCGTAGGAGAAGTCCACATGACCGGGAGTGTCTATGAGGTTAAGGCTGAAATCGCCCAGCTCCGGATCATGGTAAGCCATGGTCACGGGATGAGCTTTGATGGTAATACCCCGCTCTTGCTCCAGATCCATGTTATCCAGGATCTGCTCGCGCGCCTGCAACGGCGATACTGTGCCGGTCAATTCCAGCAGGCGGTCGGCCAGGGTGGATTTGCCGTGGTCTATATGCGCGATAATGCAGAAGTTGCGGATGCGGTCGAGCATGCGACAGGGTTAGAATTGATCGAGAAGCCCTTGACTTGGCTTGCCGATAAAATTAACTTTTGGGTATTCTAAGAGGCAAACTATCTTCAGATGCGTTACTGTTCCCTTGTAGAATTGGAACCGGGGATGCCTTTGGGGCGGCACATCACGGGCTCGCGCGGAGAATTGCTGCTGGGTCGCGGACAGATCCTGGATACCTATTTCATCAGGCGCCTGTCCGAACTGGGATTTTTGGGCATCTTCATTGAAGAGCCCGGTTTCGAAGAGGTTCAGCCGGTCGAACTGGTAAATTCGAATTTGTACGTCAGCACGCAAATCTTGATGGGCCAGTGTCTGGACAGCCTCGCGCCACTGCGGCAGGATGATGCCTCCGCCAAGACAACTATGTCCGCCGATTTTTCTGAGAGAATTCGGTCGGGCCCCAAGGTACCGGTGGCGAGATTGCGCGACCAAGTTCATCAGGTCATCGAAGACGTCTTGGAGGAGGCCAGTCAGCAACTGTCCTGCCTATTGCTCAAGGCTCAAGGGCTGTACCAGATGCAACACGGCACAGATACCATGATTATCGCCGTATTGCTGGGGATCAATTTCAACATGATTTACCGCGAACTACGGCAACTGGCTCTGGCCGCGCTGCTTCATGATGTGGGCAAAGCCGCGCTCTGCGAACCGGGCCGCGCCAACCTTACCCCGAGCGATCCCCAATATCGAAATCATCCCTACGTCGGCGCTCAAATCGTTCTGCACAGCTCCGATAACACCTACATCGAGTGCGCCACGATTCAACAACACCACGAGCGGCAGGACGGCCTGGGATTTCCCGACGGGCTGAAGGGATCGGCAAAATCGCCGGCGAGCGGCGCCGGCTACCGGCAGGGAGAAATCTACCGGCTGGCGGAAATCCTGAGCGTCGCGGACGCCTATGACGTGCTGACGTCGGGGCCTTACGGAACGCGCTTGACTCCCGAACAGGCCATTGAAAATATTACCAAGCGCCGCTCCAGCGAATTCAATCCTTATGTCGTCAAAACCCTGGCAAAGATGGTGCAAATCTTTCCTGTGGGGAGCCCGGTGAAGATCCTGTCAACCACGAACCAAACCTATGGCGGCTGCCGAGGCATCGTTTCACAATTTCACACCGAAGCGCCGCACCAATGCGACCTGGTCTTGACCCATGATTCCACCGGACAGAGGGTTCCCCCACAGAAATTAGGGCTGCTCGGCGATGCTCAGGCGCGCTTGACGCTCCTGTTGTGAAGACCTAACCGCATTGAATCCGCCAAATAAAAAGCAACTCCGGGGAGTTGCTTTTTTATGATAGTGCCGAGGCCCCGCTACTTCGACCCTTCCGCGCTGGGTTCTTGCGCCGCCTTCTTGGCCGCCTTCTTGGATTTCGCCGTGGCTTCCTTCTTGGCTGCCTCCTTCTTGCCGCCCATGCCTTCCCGATCCACAAATTCCAGAATCGCCAGAGGCGCCGCGTCGCCGCGGCGGATGCCGAGCTTCATAATGCGCGTATAGCCGCCGCTGCGATTGGCGTAGAAGGGGCCGATATGCTCGAACAGCTCTTTCACGACGCTTTTCTGCTGTAGAAAGCGGAGCACGTGCCGGCGGCTGGCCAGATCGCCCTTTTTGGCGAAGGTGACCAGACGCTCGACGAAGGGGCGCACAGCCTTGGCCTTGGCCGTCGTGGTTTGAATTTGCCGCTCCTCGATCAAGGCGCTGGCGAGGCTGGCGAAAAGAGCGCGGCGATGACTGGCCGTGCGGTTCAATTGAGCTTTGCGGATTCCGTGTCTCATGGCAAAAGGCTATTCATCAATCATTCGGCCTCAACGACCGGCGCGACAGGCTGGCGGCGCCGGGCATCCGGACCCAGGTAGCGTTCCACATCCATCCCGAATTCCAAGCCGTGCTCCTTTAGAATCTCGGTCAATTCGGTCAAGGACTTGCGCCCAAAATTTTTGAACTTGAGCATCTCGGCTTCGTCGCGGCTGACCAGATCGGCGATAGAGCGGATTTTGGCTTCTTTCAGGCAGTTGGCGCTGCGCACCGACAGTTCCAGTTCATCCACCGACTTCTTCAGCAGCTTGCGGATGCGCAGGACTTCCTCGTCAATATCGTGGTCGCGCTCTTCATCGCGCGCTTTGATGTCGAAGTTGATGAAGAGCTGAATGTGATCGCGCATGATGCGGCCGGCCATGGTCAGCGCGTCGTCGGGAGTGATGGAGCCGTCGGTGGTAACGTCGAGAATCAGCTTTTCATAATCGGTTCGCTGCCCGATGCGGGTGTTTTCCACGCGATAGGTGACATTGCGGATCGGCGTGTAGATGGCGTCTAAAGGAATGGTGCCAATAGGCTGATCGAGCAGGCGATTCTCCTCGGCCGGAATATACCCCCGCCCGCGCCGAATCAGCAATTCCATGCGTACGTCGGAGTCATCCTCCAGCGTGGCAATGTGTTGTTCGGGATTCAAGATTTCGAAATCGGTGTTGCCCTTCTGAATGTCCACCGCCCTGATTTCGCCCGGTCCTTTGAACTGGAGCATCACTTTGTCGGGCTTGCGGTTCATCAGCTTCAGGCGGATGGCCTTGAGATTCAAAACGATCTCCGAGACATCTTCCAACACGCCGGGGATGGTGGAGAATTCGTGAAGGATGCCGTCTATCTTCAAGGAGACGATAGCCGCCCCGGGCAGTGATGCCAGAAGGACTCGGCGGATGGCATTGCCGATGGTGACTCCATAGCCCCGTTCCAGCGGCTGCAGGTAGAATCTGCCGAAAGTGGAAGAATAGGTTGCATCATCCAATTCGACCGATTCGGGCATTTGAAAGTTGGAGCCGTTCATTTACGATCGCCTTCTTAAATTACCTTTATCAAGCGTTTACTCCACGCGGGAGTTTTGGCAGATTACTTCGAATAGAGTTCGACCACCATCTGCTCGCGGGCGCGCAGCGGGATGGCTTCGCGAGTGGGATATTCTCTAAAGACGCCTTCCATTTTGGCCTTGTCCAAATCCAGATAGGGAACCAGCTTGCCTTCCTTGACGCGCTTCATGGCATCGTGGATCACGGCCAGCTTGCGGGATCGCTCGCGCACCTTGATGGTGTCGCCCGGGCTCAGGATAAAGGATGGGATGTCCACGATGCGGTTGTTGACCTCGATGTGCCGGTGCCGCACCAGCATGCGGGCGGCCTTGCGTCCGGGCGCGAAGCCGATGCGATAGACGATATTGTCCAGGCGGCTCTCCAAGAGCGTCAGGAGCTGCTGGCCGGTAATTCCTTTCTCATGGAGGGCTTTTTTATAGAAGTTGTGAAATTGCCCTTCCAACAATCCGTAGCTGCGCTTGATCTTCTGCTTTTCGCGAAGCTGGTCGCCGTACTCGGAACGTTTAAAGCGACGGTCTCGACCATGCTGGCCGGGAGGATGCTCGCGCTTTTCGAAGGCGCACTTGGCGCCGGCGCAGCGTTCACCCTTCAGGAATAGCTTGTCGCCTTCGCGGCGGCAGAGCTTACAAACCGGACCGGTATATCTTGCCATAATCAACCAACTCCTGCTGCATCACACGCGACGTTTTTTCTTCGGACGGCAGCCGTTGTGCGGGATAGGGGTGACGTCGCGAATCGAAGTAACCTGCAGACCCGCGGCCTGCAAGGAGCGGACGGACGAATCGCGGCCGGCTCCAGGGCCCTTCACCAGCACGGATATCTTCTTCATGCCCAAATCGAGCGCGACTCGAGCGGCGGCGGCGGCGGCCTGCGTCGCCGCAAAAGGGGTGTTTTTGCGCGATCCCTTAAAGCCCTGATGACCGGACGAAGATTGCACGATGACGTTGCCATAAATGTCGGTCAGGGAGATGATGGTGTTGTTGAAGGAAGCCTGGATGTGGGCGACCCCGACGACATCCACCTTCTCTTTCTTGGTCTTTCTCTTGACTCTGGCCAATGGATGACTCCCTCTTACTTCTTGCGAGACGGCGAGGACTTCTTCTTGCCCTTGCGCGTACGAGAGTTGTTCTTGGTGTTCTGGCCGCGCACCGGCAGACCGCGCCGATGACGGATGCCGCGATAGCAGCCGATATCCATCAGGCGCTTGATGTTCATCATGACTTCGGTGCGCAGCGGACCCTCGACCTTGAATTCGGATGCGATCAGGCTGCTGATCTTGTGAGCATCTTCATCGGACAGCGAATGCACCCGCGTGTTCGGATGGACGCCGGTCTTGTCCAGGATGCGTTTGGCCAGAACCGGCCCGATCCCATAAATATAGGTCAGGGCGACCTCGATACGCTTTTCTTTGGGCAGATCTACGCCGGCAATTCGTGCCACATAACCTCCTGCGATGGGCGGCCGCGGATAGAAGCGGCCTTACCCCTGACGCTGTTTGTGCTTGGGATTCTTGCAGATCACCCGAACCTTGCCGTGGCGGCGGATGATCTTGCAGTTGTCGCAAATTTTCTTCACCGATGCGCGGACTTTCATGGCCCGTCTCCTGGTATCATTTGTAGCGATAGACGATACGCCCGCGATTCAGGTCATAGGGCGAGAGTTCGACCGTCACCTTGTCTCCGGGCAGAATCTTGATGAAGTGCATGCGCATCTTGCCGGAGATATGCGCCAGCACCTTGTGGCCGTTCTCCAGTTGGACCCGGAAGGTGGCATTGGGCAGCGTTTCCAAGACCGAACCGTCAATTTTTATCGCTTCTTCCTTTGCCACGGAGGCCTCAGTCTACACCATTTCTACAGTTGAATTTATGTCCCCTATGCTGCGCCGTCCAGAGTCAGAATGAGAGGATCTCGATCCGTGACGACGACTGTTTCTTCCCAATGCGCCGAAGGCAATCCGTCCTGTGTCAAGACGGTCCAGCCATCCTGGGCGGTGACCACTTCGAAACGGCCCAGGGCGATCATCGGCTCGATGGCCAGCACCATGCCGGGCTGGAGCTTAGGTCCCCGCCCGGGCAGTCCGAAATTGGGCACCTGCGGCTCCTCGTGCAGGGACTTTCCGATCCCATGGCCGCTGAGTTCGCGCACGACGGAATACCCCTGTCTTTCGACATGCATCTGAATGGCGTGGGAGATATCCGACAGCCGGCGGTTTTTGCGCGCCTGTTCTATCCCCCGGACCAAGCTCTCGCGCGCCGCCGCCACCAGTTTGCGCAGCGGCTCGGCGACTTCACCGATGAAATAGGTGCGCGCCGCGTCGCCAAAAAAACCATCCAGCTCAACGCCGATATCCAGGCCCACGATCTGCCCGGCTTCCAGAATGCGCCGGCCGGGAATGCCGTGCACGACTTCGGAATTGATCGAAAAACAAACATTAGCAGGAAAGGGTATACCCTCGGCACTCGGAAATCCCTTAAACGCCGGCCGGCCGCCGCGGCGGCGGATACCCTCTTCCACCTTCCGGTCAATTTCGGCGGCAGAGGCGCCGGGCTGCATGAGCGGCGCGATTTCCCGAAAAACCTCTTTTAAAATCTGGCACGCTCTGCCGATGCGCTCAATTTCTTGCGGGCTCTTTAAGGTGATCATCTATCAGGCGGCAGAGCTTTTGGAGAATCACCTCGGGGGCGCCGTCGCCATCCACGATGTGGAGCAGGCCGCGTCCGGAATAGTACTCCTGCAAGGGGCGCGTTTGCCGGCGATAAACCGCCAGGCGGTTGCGGATCGTCTCTTCCTGATCATCCGCCCGCTGGATAATTTCGCCTCCGCAGACAACGCAGCGGTTGTCCTTCGGCGGAGGGTTGGAAATCAGATTATAATCCTGACCACAGCCGTTGCAGATGCGACGGCTGGAGAGCCGCTGGACAATGCGGTCATCCGAGACTTCCAGGCTGAGGCAAAGATCCAGACAACGGTTGACCTTCTTCAGCAGGGCTTCAAGGCCATCGGCCTGCAAAATCGTTCGAGGAAAACCATCGAAAACCGCTCCGGCTTTGCAGTCTCTCTGCTGCAGGCGCCCTTCGATCATCCCCAGGATAACCTTATCGGGGACGAGCTCGCCGGTCTTCATGAATCCTTCCGCCTGTTTCCCAAGGGGGCTCCCGTCCTTAATCGCCTGGCGAAGGATATCGCCCGTCGAGATGTGCGGGAATTTATAGTGCTTGGCGATCTCTTTGGCCTGAGTGCCCTTTCCCGAACCCGGAGCTCCTAAAAGGATCAGATTCATTGGCGTTCTTGGTCCCTTGGCGGCGAACTTCAGCCGCTGAGCTTACATGCGGCGCCGCCCGCGAATATGGCCGGATTTCATAAAGCCATCGTAGTGGCGCATCAGCAGATGCGATTCCATCTGTTGCAGCGTGTCCAGGGCCACGCCGACGACAATCAATAAGGTAGTGCCTCCGAAAAAAGAGGCGTAATTATAATTGACGTTCGAGTAGCGCGTGATGAGGCTGGGAATAATGGCGATGACCCCGAGGAAAATCGAACCGGGCAAAGTGATTTTCGTCAGAATGTTGTCCATGAAGTCGGACGTGGCTTTGCCCGGACGGATGCCGGGGATAAAGCCGCCGTATTTCTTCATATTGTCGGCGACGTCCACCGGGTTAAAAGCGACGGCCGTATAGAAATAGGTGAAGAAGATGATCAGGATGGCGTAGATCCCCATATAGGTGAACGACTCGAAATTGAAGGCGTTGTTCAGCCAGTCCTTAAATCCCGATTCCGGCAGAAAGGTCGCCAGAGTGGACGGAAAAAACATGATGGACTGCGCGAAGATGATGGGCATCACGCCGGCGGTGTTGACCCGCAGCGGGATGTGCGTCCTCTGGCCGCCGTAAACCTTGCGGCCTACGACCTTCTTCGCGTACTGGACGGCGATTTTTCGCGTGCCCTGAGTCAGCAATACCACGGAGGCGGTCACCCCCAGAAAGAGCGCCACCATAAAAAGCTCCATCAGTAGGGTGCGGTTGCCTCCCACAAACTGACGGATTTCGTCCATGACGGCGAACGGCAGGCGATCAATAATGCCGATAAAAATGATCAGAGAGATGCCGTTGCCGATGCCGCGTTCGCTGATCTGCTCCCCCAGCCACATGATGAAGGTTGTGCCGGTGGCCAGGGTCAGCATGGTCATCAATCGAAAGGCCAGACCGGGATTCGGCACGGCGGGAACGCCGGTGGGCGTGACGATGGATTCGAGGAAGATCGAGACGCCCAAGGCCTGCAGCACCGATATCCCAACCGTTCCGTAACGGGTATATTGGTTGATCTTCTTGCGTCCCTCTTCGCCGGACTTCTGCAGCTTCTGGAAGAAGGGGACCACGGTCCCCATGAGCTGAATGATAATGGAAGCCGAGATGTAGGGCATGATGCCCAGGGCGAATACGGTCGCCTTGCCGAAGGCGCCCCCGGCGAACATGTCATAGAGCCCGAAGAGGGTGTTTTGCTGCATGCGGAAGAATTCTCCCAGCGCCTCGGCGTTGATGCCGGGGGAGGGGACATGGCCTCCGATGCGGTAGACAATAAAAATTCCCAGAGTAAAGAGGATTCGTTTCCGCAAATCCGGAATGCGGAAAACGGTCTGAAATCCTTTTAGCATAGGAGCGAAACCTCGCCGCCGGCAGCCTTGATCTTATCGAGGGCGCTGGCGGAAGCGGCATGCACGGAGAGCCTTAAAGCCACCTTGATTTCGCCATCCCCTAGAAGCTTCACCGGAACATGTGTTTTGGATATCAGGCCCTTGGCCCGAAGATCTTCCGGCTTGATTTCCTCCCCGGCCTCGAACACGCCCAACTGCTTCAGATTAATGATCTGATACTCCCGGCGGAAGGGAGCATTGGTGAAGCCGCGCTTGGGGAGGCGTCTGTGCAACGGCATCTGGCCGCCTTCAAAGCCGGGCTTATACGAGAATCCGGAGCGAGCCTTCTGGCCTTTGTGTCCCTTGCCGCAGGTGCGACCCTGGCCGGCGCTGGTGCCGCGTCCCAGGCGGCGGCGACGCGTACGCGATCCGGGCGCGGGCTGGAGGGCATGCAGTTCCACTCCCTTCTCGGTTTCCTTAGCCACTTATCCCCTCCACGCGAAGCAGATGCTTGACTTTCCTCACCATCCCCTGCACGGCCGGATTATCCGGGCGAATCACGGTCTGCTGGAGTTTGCGCAAACCCAAAGCGCGAATGACTTTTTTGTGGGCCTGCGGGCAGTGGATAGCGCTGCGAATATAAGTGATTTTCAGTTGGCTCATGATGCGACTAATCCATTTCAAGAATCTGCCGGACGGGCACGCCGCGCTGCCTGGACGCCGCCCGCAAGTCGCGGCAGCGGGACAGGCCGTTCATGGCCGCCTTGACGACATTGTGGGGATTATTGGTCCCCAATACCTTGGTGAGAATATCCTTGACGCCCAGACACTCCATCACGGCGCGAACCGGGCCTCCGGCAATGACGCCGGTTCCGGGCGAGGCGGGCTTCAACAACACTCGAGCGGCGCCATAATGTCCCACGACGGGGTGCGGGATGGTCGTCCCTTTCAGCGGGATCTCGATCATGCTGCGTTTGGCCAGCTCGGTCCCCTTGTTGATGGCGTCGGTGACCTCATTGGCCTTGCCCAGCGATTGCCCCACTTGCCCCTTGCCGTCGCCGACGACAACGATGGCGTTGAAGGAGAAATTGCGTCCACCCTTGACGACCTTGGCCACGCGGTTGATGTGCACGACTCGTTCGATCAAGGTAAATTCGCCGGGAGCTGGCTCTTCCTGAGGCCCCCTTCTGCTTCTTCTTTGATCCATCCCAATTCCCTAAAAGCTCAATCCGCCTTTTCTGGCGCCCTCGGCGACCGCCTTCACGCGGCCATGATAAAGGTAACCGCTGCGGTCAAAAACGACGCGCTCGATGCCGCGCTTTTTGGCCAGCGCCGCCAGGACCTTGCCGACCGCGCCGGCGATGGCGACTTTCCCCTTGGCCTCTTTTAGCTCTTTTTGCACGTCGACGTTGCGCCAGGAGACGCCGGTGATCACCGTGGAGCTCACGTCATCCACCAACTGAGCGTAGATCCCCTTCAGACTGCGATGCACGACTAAACGGGGGCGGTCGGCGCTGCCGCGCACGACTTTGCGAATGTGTTTCCGGCGCCGCAGGCGAGCGGCGGCGGTCTTATTGAGTTTGGCTTGCATAGCTCTATTTCGCGGTCTTCCCGGCCTTCAAGCGGACGTATTCGTTGAGATAGCGCACGCCTTTGCCCTTGTAGGCGTCAGGAGGCTTAATGGCACGCGCTTTGGCGGCCACCTGCCCAACCAACTCCTTATCGGCGCCGCTGATATGGAACAGCGTCGGTTTTTCAACTTCAAAAATGATGCCCGGCGGCGGCTGCAATAAAACTTGGTGCGAAAATCCCAGCGTGAACAGCAGCGACTTATCGCGCAATTCAGTCTTATAGCCGACACCCATGATTTCCAGGGACTTGCGGTATCCCTGATTGACGCCATGGATCATATTGGCAATCAAGGCGCGGGTCAGCCCGTGCAGGGCGCGATCCTGGCGGGTTTCGCCCTTGCGCTCCACCCGGATCTGGCCGTCAGTCACTTTTACGCCAAGAGCAGGGTGAATCATCCGCTCAAGGCTCACATTCTTGGGGCCTTTGACCGTGACCTTCTGACCCTCCAGGGCGACCGTGGTCCCCTTGGGTATGGTTATGGGTTGCTTGCCAATGCGAGACACGTTATTTCCTACCAGATATGACAGAGCACTTCGCCTCCGACTCCCAGGCGCCGCGCCCGCATGCCGGTCATGACGCCTCTGGAGGTCGAGAGGATGGCCAGACCGATGTTATTCTGCACGCGCGGGATGGAATCCTTATCCACATATTTGCGCAAGCCCGGCCGGCTGACGCGCTGCAGGCCCTCAATGACGCTCCGGCCCTGCGGGCTATATTTCAGAAGAATGCGAATGAATCCGGTCTTGCCATCCTCGACGATGATGTAATCTTCGATCAGTCCGTGCCTTTTCAAGATGCGGGTGATCTCCCGCTTCATCCGGGAGGCGGGGATATCCACGCGCTTGGCGCGGCGGTGGACGGCATTGCGAATGCGCGTCAAATAATCCGAAATCGGATCGGTCATGGTCATGCTATTTCCTCAAACTCCCCATCACCAACTAGCCTTGACGACTCCGGGGATCAAACCCTGAAGGGCTAACTCGCGGAAACAGATTCGGCAGAGGCCGAACTTGCGCAGATAGCCCCGGGGCCTCCCGCAACGGCCGCAGCGGTGAACCTGCCGCACGCGAAACTTGGGCTTCTTATTCGCCTTGGCGATCATACCTTTTGTGGCCATACGCTCCTTACTTAGGCGGCTAATTCGCGCCCTTCACCGCCGTGACGGCGGAAGGGAACTCCCAGCGCCAGCAGCAGGGCCTGAGCTTCCTCATCGGTCCCGGCCGAGGTGACGAAGGTGATGTCCAGGCCGTGCATGCGTTCAATTTTATCCATATCAATTTCCGGGAAGATAATTTGCTCTTTCAACCCGATGGTGTAGTTGCCCCGCCCATCGAAGGAACGATCCGACAGGCCGCGGAAATCGCGGATGCGCGGGATGGCGACGGACAGGAGACGATCCAGAAATTCGTACATCTGCCAGCGGCGCAGCGTTACCCGGCAGCCGATCGCCATGCCCTTGCGCAGCTTGAAATTCGAGATGGAGAGGCGAGCTCGGGTGATGGCCGCTTTTTGCCCGGTAATGGCGGCCAGTTCCTTGACGGCCGATTCCAGCAGCTTGGGATTTTGCGAAGCTTCGCCGATGCCCACGTTCAGGGTTATCTTCTCCAGTCGAGGCACCATCATGGTGTTCTTGTAGGCGAAGCGCTTCATCAGATCGGGGACGACCTTGGCGCGATAATGGCTCAGCAGGCGCGGCTTATAATCGGCTGGCGGCTTTTCGGCCGGCGGTTTCTTCTTCTTATCGCCTTTTTCGGCGGACTCGGCCGCTCCGCTTTCGCCCTTTTTAACCTTGGGGGCCTTCTCTTTTTTAGGAGCCGCTTTGGGTTGTTCGGAAGCGCCTTCTTCCGCCGCCGCCTTCTTGGCCTTCTCTTTCTTGGGCCTGGCTTCGCCTGAAGCTTCGTCCGGCGTAGGCTTTTGGGCGTTCGGTTTTTCGTCTTCAGGAAACATGGTCAAAGGTTCTCGACGTTAAAAGACCTCGCCGCATTTGACGCAGGCTCGGGTAAAATGCTGGCGGCCTTCTTCCTTGATGGGACGGCGCTTGATGCGCGTCGGTTGGCCGCATTTGGAACAGACCACCATGACGGAAGACGCGTTGATCGGCGCTTCTTTTTCCAGGATCCCGCCCGACTGGTTTTTGGGACTGGGGCGGGTGTGACGCTTGACAAAACGCACGCCTTCGATAATCAGGCGGTTCTTTTCGGGGAAGACTTTCAGCACCCGGCCGCGCTTGCCGCGATCATTGCCGGACAGGATCAGAACAGTGTCGTCTCTCTTGATGTGCATGGCATCTCGCAGTGCGAAAGATGATTTATAAGACTTCCGGCGCCAGCGATACGATCTTCATGAACTGTTTTTCGCGCAGTTCGCGCGCCACCGGCCCGAAGATGCGCGTGCCTTTGGGCTCTTGCTTTTCGTCCAGGATCACCACGGCGTTGTCATCGAAACGGATATAGGAGCCATCCGGGCGCCGGACCTCCTTGCGCGTGCGAACCACCACCGCCTTGACCACTTCGCCCTTCTTCACGGGCGAATTGGGGATGGCGGACTTGACCGAGGCGACGATAATATCGCCCAGGGAAGCGTAGCGGCGGCGCGTGCCTCCGAGGACGCGAAAGCACATGACCCGTTTGGCGCCGGTGTTGTCGGCGACGTTTAATCTGGTGTATTCCTGAATCATGGAGGTCCTCGAGGGAAATACTACTTGGCGCGCTCGACGATTTCCACCAGACGCCAACACTTGTTCTTGGACAGTGGGCGGCATTCCATGATGCGCACCTTGTCCCCCATCTGCGCCTGGCTGTCAGCGTCGTGCGCCATGAATTTCTCCGTGCGCCGAAAATATTTTTGATAGAGCGCATGCTGAACGCGCCGCTCGACCGCCACGGTGATGGACTTCTGCATGCGGTTGCTGACGACGATCCCGACCTTGGTTTTGCGCGGTCGGCGCGCGGGAATCGCGACTGTCATCGGTTGATCTTCTCCGGCTCTTGGCGCTGGCCCAATTCGAATTCGTGCAGCACCGTGGTCAGCCGGGCCACGTTGCGGCGCGCGAGGCGCACTTTGACCTGGTTGTCCAACTGGTGAGTGGCCAGTTGAAAACGCAAATTCTGGAGTTCTTCGCGAGCTTCCGAAAGCCGCTGGGCGATTTCCTGGCGGGTCAACTGGTTTATTTCGTGCTTTTTCATTTAAATGGCCTCCCGGCGCACGAAGCGCGTCTTCATGGGAAGCTTATGAGCGGCCAGATTCATGGCTTCTTGAGCGACCTCTTCGGTCACGCCTTCAACCTCAAACAGGATGCGGCCGGGGAGAACCACGGCGACCCAGTGTTCGGGTGTTCCCTTGCCCTTACCCATGCGGGTTTCGGCAGGTTTCTGCGTCAGAGGTTTATCCGGGAAGATGCGAATCCAGACCTTGCCGCCGCGCTTGATGTGACGGGTGATGGCCACGCGCGCCGCCTCGATCTGGCGGTTGGTCACCCAGCAGGGCTCCAGAGCTTTCAGCCCATACTGCCCGAAGTTGATTTCGCTGCCCCGGGTGGCCTGGCCCCTCATTCTGCCGCGCTGCTGCTTGCGGTGTTTAATTCTTTTGGGTGCTAACATGATAAATCGGCTTGGCTATGAATTACGCCGGCTCGACGGTTCGCTCCTTGCCCAGAATTTCTCCCTTGCAGATCCACACCTTGACGCCGATCGTGCCATAGGTCGTGTGCGAGGTGGAGGTGGCGTAATCAATGTCCGCGCGCAGAGTGTGTAAGGGGATGCGGCCTTCTTTGTACTGTTCGGTGCGCGCCATTTCCGCGCCCCCCAGACGGCCGGAGCAGACGATCTTGATGCCTTCGGCGCCCATGCGGCGCGTGGCCATGATGGACTTTTTCATGGCGCGGCGGAAAGATACCCGGCCTTCCAGTTGACGGGCGATGCTATCCGCCACTAATTGCGCTTCCAGTTCCGGCCGCTTAATTTCGACGATATTAAGTTGAACCTCTTTCGAGGTCAGGGTTTTCAACTCGTTCTTCAAAATATCAACGTTGCGGCCTTTCTGGCCGATGACGATGCCGGGCCGGGCGGTGGCGACGGTTAAGACGATGCGCTTGGGGGTCCGTTCGATCTGAATCTGGGAAATACCGGCATTCTGGAGACGCTGACGGATATAACGGCGCAGCAACAAGTCTTCTTTTAATTTCTCGGAAAAATTCTTCTCGTCGAACCAGTTGGAATACCAGGTTCGATTGATTCCCAGCCTCAGGCCGATCGGATTGGCTTTTTGACCCAAATTAACGCTCCATCTTAGACGGATAAAGTGACATGCAGATAGCTGGTGCGTTTGCGGATGCGGGTGGCGCGCCCCATGGCGCGAGGCGACCAGCGCTTCCAGGTTGTTCCTTCGTTGACGCGGATTTCACTGACGACGGCGTCATCCACATTGAGGTTGCGCGCCTCCTCGCGGTTCATCATATTGGCCAGGGCGGAACGTATGGTTTTTTCGAAAACCAGCGCGGAACGCTTGGGAGTGAAGTGCAAGATATGCAGCGCCTGATTGACCTTTTTGCCGCGCACCAGATCTGCAACCAGGCACATCTTGCGCGACGCAATTCTCACGTACCGAGCCGTGGCTTTAGATTCCATAGCTTTCTATCCTTGAGTCGGCGCGACCTTGGTGGTGCGGTCCGCTTTCTTTCCGCTGTGGGCTCTGAAGGTGCGGGTGGGCGCAAACTCGCCCAGCTTATGCCCGACCATGTTTTCGGTGATGAACACGGGCAGAAACTTCTTGCCATTGTGAATGGCCAGCGTGTGACCTACAAATTCCGGTGGAATGACGCTGCGGCGCGCCCAGGTCTTCACAACCCTTTTCTGCCCCTTATCATTCAACTGCTGGACCTTCTTCAGCAGATTCGGATCAATAAAGGGCCCTTTTTTTACGGATCTTGGCATATTCTCTCTTGCCTTCACCACAGGTTGAAGCCGCCGATGGATGCGACCTCAAGCGGATGCTTAGGCTGCGTGTCGCGATTTCACAATCAGATTGCTCTTGCGGCGCTTGCGGCGCGTGCGATAGCCCTTAGCGGGCATACCCTTGGGTGAGCAAGGATGACGCCCTCCGGAACTGCGGCCTTCGCCTCCGCCCATGGGGTGGTCTATCGGATTCATGGCGACGGCGCGGGTTCTGGGCCGGCGGCCGAGATAGCGCTTGACGCCTGCTTTTCCCAACGAAATATTGGCGTGATCCTCATTGCCCACCTGGCCGATGGTCGCCATGCATTCCACCCGCACTTTGCGCACCTCGCCCGAAGGGAGGCGGATATTGGCATAATCTCCTTCGCGCGCCACGATCTGCGCCGAACCGCCTGCCGTGCGCACCATTTTCGCGCCACGACCTTTGATTAGCTCGATGTTGTGCACCATGGTGCCCAACGGGAGATCCTTCAGGGGCAGGGCATTGCCGACATGAATATCGGAGCCCTCGCCGGACATGACGCGATCACCGACTTTCAGGCCATTAGGAGCCAGAATGTAGCGCTTTTCGCCATCACCATAATGGAGCAGGGCGATGCGGGCGGTGCGGTTGGGATCATATTCGATGGCCGCGACGGTCGCGGGGACGCCGTGCTTTTCGCGGTGAAAATCAATCAGCCGGTAGGCGCGCTTGTTGCCCCCGCCGCGATGGCGCATGGTCATGCGGCCCAGGTTGTTCCTGCCGCCGGTGGACCGGCGCGGCGAACTAAGCGATTTCTCGCGCGGCTTCGCAGTCAGATCGCTGTGATCCAGCTTGACCATGGAGCGGCGGCTGGGCGTCGTCGGGCGATATTTCTTGACAGGCATGATTAGGCGTTCTCGAAAAATTCGATTTTCTGGCCCGGCGCCAGAGTTACGATGGCCTTCTTCCAGGAGCTGCGGCGGCCCTCAAAACGACCCATACGCTTCAGTTTTCCCATGAAGTTCAGGGTGCGAACCTGAGTCACCTTGACGTTGAAACGCTTTTCCACCGCTTGCCGGATCTGCAGCTTATTGGCGTCCACGTCCACTTCGAAGGCCACTTGATTCAGCTTTTCCTGCACGGCCGTTGATTTTTCGCTGAGCAGAGGCCGCTTCAAGATGACTCGGGATTTAGGCACGTTTCAACACCTCGATCAAGGGCTTGACGGCGCTGCGCTGCAGCAGCACCGTTTTATGGCGAATCAATTCGTAGGTGGAAACCGCCGCGGATTTCTGCACCTGGCAATAAGGGATATTGCGAGCGGACAGATGAAGCGTCTTGTCGTAATCCGGAAGGAGCACAATCACCGGCTTATCCTGAGTTTCGAAGGTCTTAAGGATATTGAAAAGTTCCTTGGTCTTGGGGGCCTTCACCTTGAAATCTTCGATAATGCGCAGGCCGCCATCCTGAGCTTTGGCGGCAAAGGCTGAACGCCGGGCGAGTTTCAAGACTTTAGCAGGCAGCTTGAGATCGTAGTCGCGCGGGTGCGGCCCGAAGCTGCGGCCGCCGCCTCGCCAGATGGGCGATCGGCTGGTGCCGGCCCGCGCCCGGCCGGTGCCTTTCTGGCGATAGGGCTTCTTGCCGCCCCCTCTGACCATGGAGCGGGTCTTGGTGGCACTCGTCCCCTGGCGCGAGCGGGTCAATTGCCGTTTCACGGCCAGATAGATGGCGTGCTCGTGAGGCTGGATCTGCACGATGTCATCGGGCAGATCCACTTCCTTTCCGGAAGGTTGGCCTTTTAGGTCATAGACCGGGAATTTCATGTTTTATATTTGATAACCGATGATCTCAAGCCGTCAAGGCGTCTCACCTTTTGCGCCATTGGCTCATGGCAATACAAGATAGAAATTTGCCCTGAAATCTCTGCACCACGGCTTCGATGGGCATCAAGATGGGCGCATAAAGAGCTCGAATTCGGGGTGGCATGCGCAGCACGACCGATTGCATGACCAGGAGATACGCGATGTTGCCCAAGAATTTCTCTTTGACAAAATGGAAATGTGAGGCATAGGCCTTCTTCAGCTCGGCGATGTCAATTGAAGCCTCGTTATCTTCAAACATCGGATCGTGCCTGTACCAGATTTTTCGGAATCTATCGGGCAGCGATCCTCGGTGCGGTTCGACGAAACAGAAGTGGCCGCCAGGTTTCAGCACTCGATAAATCTCATCCAACGCCTTGGGCACATCAGGGTGCAGATGGTGCAGGCCGCCGATAATGACCACGCAGTCGAAAGAACCATGATCCAAATTCGATTGCAGCATGGACGCACAAATGGCATGACAGTCAGGCCAACGCTTGCCAAAATAGGTGATGGCGTTCTCCGAAATATCCAAACCCGTCACCACCGCCTTTTGATCCAATAGATACTGCGTCGTCTGCCCCGTGCCGCACATGGCTTCCAAAACCTGACATCCCGCCAGGTCTATTCCTTGGAATAGCGGCTCATAAATAAACCTCGCGCGATATCTCTGACTGGCGGCGTCGTCGTAATGGTCTGCATACTTCTGAAAGATGCTGTCAAAGAGTTCTTTCTGTCGCTGTTCTGTGCTCATATGATGTTGATTTGCCCGAGGTGATAAGATCCACCGCTTCCCGAATCACCCAACCCGCATGGGCCATCACCGGCTGGCCTGATGTGAAAGGGTGATTTCCACCAACCCGTTGCGGGCTCCGGGCACTGCCCCCTGGACCAGCATCAGATTCTGCTCGACATCAATTTTCATGATGGCGAGATCCTTGACGGTTACGCGCTGATTCCCCATGTGGCCCGGCAGGCGCTGGCCCTTCCAGAGGCGGCCGGGATCGGTGTGCGCGCCGACGGCGCCCGGGTGGCGGTGGTATTCGTGCGTGCCGTGCGTGGCGTTAGGACTGGCGAAGCCGTGGCGCTTGATGACGCCGGCAAAACCGCGCCCTTTGGAGATTCCTGAGATGGTGACTCGCTGGCCGGCCTTGAAGCGATCGGGGCTCAGAATTTCCCCTTGCTTGAAAGCCGCCGGATCGTCCACCCGGAATTCTCTGAGGTGCCGCAATGATTCAACGCCCGCTTTCTTCAGATGAGCCAGGCGCGGCTTGTTTAAGGACTTGGTCCTGGTCAAACCGAAACCGATCTGCACGGCGTTGTAGCCGTCGGTGGATTTGCTCTTCACCTGGGTAATCCAGCACGGCCCGATCTGGATCAGCGTCGCGGGGGCGTGATTGCCGCTCTCGTCGAAGAAGCGGGTCATGCCCAGTTTTTTGCCGAGGGAGAAACTCATGGCTTGTCCAGCATGTCGGGGGCAGGGGCAACCCCGACGATGCAATATCTAAACTTCTACGTTTTGATCTCTATGTCCACGCCGGAGGGAAGCTCGAGCTTCATCAAGGCGTCTATGGTCTTGGTATTGGAATTCAGAATTTCGATCAGCCGCTTGTGAATGCGCGTCTCGAACTGCTCGCGGGATTTCTTGTCCACGTGCGGCGAACGCAAAACGGTGTAGACCGATCTTTTGGTCGGCAACGGAATGGGACCGGAAATGATCGCGCCTGTCGTGCGCGCCGTGCGAATGATTTTTTCCGCCGATTTATCAATCAGGTTGTGATCGTAGGCCTTCAGGCGGATGCGAATGCTCTGTCCGGGCATGAATGCTACTCCAGAATCTTGGTGACGACGCCGGCGCCGATGGTGCGGCCGCCTTCGCGGATGGCGAAGCGCAGACCCTCCTCCATGGCGATGGGGCTGATCAATTCAATCGTCATGCGCACATTGTCCCCCGGCATCACCATCTCCATCCCCTCCGGCAGGTGCGTCACCCCCGTCACGTCCGTCGTGCGGAAGTAAAACTGCGGACGATACCCGTTGAAAAACGGCTTGTGCCGGCCCCCCTCCTCCTTGCCCAGCACGTACACCTCGCAGTCGAACTTGGTGTGCGGCGTGATCGAACCCGGAGCCGCGATCACCATCCCCCGCTCAATCTCCTCCTTGTCCACCCCGCGCAGCAGCAACCCCACGTTGTCTCCCGCCTGCCCTTCGTCCAAGAGCTTGCGAAACATCTCCACGCCCGTCACCACCGTCCGGCGCTTGGCCCCCAGGCCGATCAACTCCATCTCTTCGCCCACTTTCACCTTCCCGCGCTCCACGCGGCCGGTCGAAACCGTGCCCCGCCCCGTGATCGAGAAAACGTCTTCCACCGGCATCAGAAACGG